>BNJT01002491.1_pt1 | contig 405412 bp, 391 predicted proteins | sample 8540491 | NCBI WGS metagenome assembly BNJT01 (sample SAMD00202455, study PRJDB9452) | human saliva metagenome | host: Homo sapiens | reverse complement strand
TCAGTGGGGGACCAGCACCGCCGCTCCCCAGCGGGCGCCGTGCCCGCCCCACCAGCATCAGGGCCGCCCCGAGCCGCCGCGCTCAGGGGCTTGTCAGCCCTGTGGAGACCACCTGCAGTCCCGGCTCTGTGGCATCGGGGACCACCTGCGCCCTGGCCGATCGGGCGTGGATGGGTCTCCTGCAGGCGCCCGTGAGGCGATGGCCGGATGCTGCGGAGGACACCGGGGAGGGTGCAGGCTGCCACCGGCCGCCACCCCATCACTCCCGACCGGGGACATTCCACGCAGCCGGGGGCGTGTCGTTTCAGGGCGGGGGCATTCGACGCCGTCGGGGACAGCAATCCCGTCCCCCAACGCGCGAGACGTCCCAGCCGGAAGAAAATGTCCCCAGCCACGCAGAAGGCCCCCGCCAGGACTGCAACCAGATAGGGGCCGCAGCGCAGCTGCTCGGGGACGGCCGGCCCACGGCGGCGCCCGACGACGTCGAGGCCTCAGCCCTCGATGAGCTCGCGGATCTCGGCGGCGGTCAGTGCCGCCGGACTGAGCCCGCCCGAGCCCACCGCACCACCGGCGCCACCCGCACCCGCAGCACCCTCACCGCCGGCCTCAGCCTCCCCGGCGCCCTCGACGACCCGGGCGAAGAGCTCGGCCTTCTTCTCCTTGAGGGCCATGACCTTCTCCTCGATGGTGTCGGCCGAGACGAGCCGGTAGACCATGACCGGCTTGTCCTGGCCGATCCGGTGGGTGCGGTCGACGGCCTGCTCCTCGGCCTGCGGGTTCCACCACGGGTCCAGCAGGAAGACGTAGTCGGCCTCGGTGAGCGTGAGCCCGAAGCCGCCGGCCTTGAGGGAGATGAGGAAGACATCGGCCTCGCCGGCCCGGAAGGCGTCGATGACCTTCTGCCGGTCGGGGGTGGAGCCGTCCATGTAGGCGGTTCGCACACCGGTGGCCTCCAGGTGCTCGCGCACACCGGAGAGGTAGCGCGTGAACTGAGAGAAGACGAGGGCGCGGTGCCCCTCGGAGAGGATCGGCCCCAGGTGCTCGACCAGCACTTCGACCTTGGCCGACGGACTCGGCCGCCGCCCCGGCCCGCTGCGGCCCGTTGCGGGGGCACCGGCATCCCTGCCCTTCACGGCTGTCGCGCCGCGGGCCGCCCTCTTGCCCGAACCGCCCGTACCGCCGGCGGCCTCGCCGGCCTCCCCGCCACCCGCGCTCTCGGCAGTCTCAGGCTCGGCCCCGTCCTCGCCGTCGACGAGCGCCGGGTCGAGCGCCATCTGCCGCAGGGTGGTCAGCGCCTTGAGCGCGACGAAGCGCGACTGGGCGGTGTCCTCCTCCAGCAGCCCGAGGATCCTCTGCCGCTCGCGGGCCAGACGCTGGTCGTAGGCCTTGCGGTGCTTGGCGCCGAGCTCGACGGACAGGACCTGCTCGGTCTTGGCGGGCAGGTCCGCGGCCACCTGCTCCTTGGTGCGCCGCAACAGGAAGGGCCGCATCCTGCGCCGCAGCCGCCCCAGCGCCTCGGCGTCCCCGCGGTCGATCGGCTTGCGGTAGACCTGCCCGAAAGCGCTCCGGGTCGGGCAGCAGCCCCGGCGCCGCGATGCTCATGAGCGCCCACAGGTCCATGAGCGAGTTCTCCAGCGGCGTGCCCGTGATCGCGATGGTCGACGGCGAGCGCAGCCGCCGCACCGCCTTGTAGGTGGCCGAGGGTGTGGTTCTTGACGAACTGGGCCTCGTCGCACACCACCCAGGCCCAGTCCTGGGCGATGAACTCCTCCTCGCACAGGCGCACGATCGTGTAGGAGGTGACGACGACATCGCAGCCCTCCACGATCTCCTCCAGGGTCTCCTGGCGCTTGGCGGCGGTCCGCCTCACGGCCCGCACCCGCAGCCCCGGGCAGAAGCGCTCAGCCTGCTCCACCCAGGAGCCGACGACGGAGGTCGGTGCGATGACGAGCACCGGCCCGGTCCCTCCGGCTCACCGGCGTCACCGGGAGCTGACCGGCTCGCTCCCCTGGGCCTCCTCGCGCAGCTCGATGAGGCGCTGGACAGCGGCGAGCACCTGGACGGTCTTGCCCAGTCCCATGTCATCGGCGAGGACCCCGCCGAGGCCCGCCTGGCGCAGGAAGTCCAGCCACCGGTAGCCCTCGAGCTGGTAGGGGCGCAGCGTCGCCCGCATCCCCGCGGGCACGGCCACCCCGCCGGTCCCTTCACCAGTTCTCTCGGCGGCGTCGCCCGCGTCGTCGCCTCCGACAGGCCGTCCACCGGAGCGCTCGGCCGCGGCCTCGGCGGCGCGCGCCCGCTCCAGCAGCCGCCCGACCCGCTCCTTCCAGCGAGCCGTGGCCCGCTCGATGACGCCGAGTGACTCCAGGACCTCGTAGTAGCCGGCGTGCAGGGCACTGACCCGCAGCTCGCCCTGCGCCTGCGGGTCGGCCAGCTCGCGGCCCTCCTCCATGAGGCGGGCCAGGGCCTCGATCTCTGGGCGGTCGATGCTCACCCAGGTGCCCGACTCCAGGAGCACCTCAGGCTCCCCGGTGGCCACGGCCGCCATGAGCAGCGCCAGCGGGATCTCCTCCTGCCCCACGTGGACGCGCACGGACAGGGAGAACCAGTCGGGGCGGTCCTCGTCGTCGCTGACGCTGGTGGTGATGACGGGGGCGGCCTCGGCCTCGCGGTAGTCGGGAACGTCGTCGTCGACCTCGATGTCGAAGGCCTCCAGCTCGCGCAGGACCGGCAGCGTCTCGGTCATGAAACGGGCCGTGGCCATGCCGCGCAGGTCCAGGGGCTGCCAGAGGGCCGGGTGCCGGCCGGCCAGGGGAAGCAGGTGGTTGAGGACCTCGCGGGCCAGGTGGGTCTCCCCGTCAATGTCTCGGCCAGCGGTTCCGTCTTCGATGCGGCCCTCGGCCGCCGCGGACAGGTCGGGCAGGGCATGACTGCTCCGGACCTCGCCGTCCTCGCCGACGTAGCGGATGAACCACTCGGTGCTCAGGTGGTGCTCGGCGGTATCGACGTGGACCGCGAGCGCGGCGCGCAGCGTCGTGGGGCAGGGCATGCGGATGGAGGTGTCGGCGGACAGGACCGGCAGCGCCCGGGTGAGGGCCTCAAGGTGCTCGGTCTCGAAGCGCTCAACGTCCTCGGCGGGGACGGTGATGGCCTCACCGTCGCCCCGCAGCACCCGGGAGAGAGCCTCGGTGGGGCGCGGCTCGAGCGGCATGAGGAGCAGCTCGCGCCCGGGCATCCACGTGTAGAAGCCGTGAACCGGGTCCCCGATCGGCATGAGGGAGAAGTTCAGGCGCAGTCCGGGGACCTGGAGGCGGCGCAGCTCCTCGACGTCGTCGATCTCCAGGGCGGGGGTGATGGCGATGTCGCCGGCGCCCTCCCGGGTGAGGTGGATGCCGCCGCGCAGCCCGTCGGCGAGGTAGACGGGCATGCCGTGGCGCTGGGCGGTGGTGAGGGTCAGGCCGGCAGCCACCCCGCGGCGCAGCACATCCCAGACGTGGGCGGGCGCGGTCGTCAGGGAGAGGCGGTCATCGGCGTAATAGAAGCCGTAGCCGCCGGCCATGCCGGCCAGCTCGCGCAGGACCCCCATGACGGCGGGATCGACGTCGTCGTCCAGGCCCCGGAGAGATCTGGCTCCAGGCGGCGCCCTGCCGGTTCCAGCCGCGTTTGCCCTCGATGAGCGGCAGCATGGACAGGCCGGCGGGGTGCCCCACATGTTGCCGGGGGTCGTCGATGATCTCCAGGGCCATCCGACGGCGCGGGGCTCGCTCCACCTGCAGCAGGTCGGCCAGCCGGCTCTCCCAGGGGGCGGGCCCGCCGGAGGGGCGGCGACGTCGAGCTCGGCCTGCGCCAGGGTACGTGCGGCGATGAGCAGGGCGGCCGTGTGCTTGCAGTCGCTGCCCACCGGGCACGAGCAGGTGCCGGCCCAGGATGCCGGGGCGCTGCGGGCGCCCTGCTTGCGGAAGACCATGGTCTGGTAGGTGTGCGCACCCGAGCCCTTGGACTGGGCGCTGATGATGTCCCCGTCCCCGGCGACGCTGATGCCCCGCACCCGCCCTTGCGCGCGTAGTCCAGGCCGCGCTCAAAGGCCCGGTGGCCGACCCGACTGATGATCTGGTCATCAGTGAGCTCCACCGGCCAGTCGTCATGCCGAATCGCGCGAGCCATGTCCCCAGGTTAAACGCGGGGTACGACAGCTTCGGGCGCCGTCCGGCCGCTGATCGCACGCTGGGCGCGAACGGCGCCGGTCTCGCACCCGGTCACGTGGGGCCGGGTGAGGGTGGGGTGAGCGACCGGCCGTAGCCCGGTCGGACGGGTGGGTGGAGGCCTCCCCCGTGAGGAGGAGCCGGGTCGGTCCCGGATCTCGCACCCCGGGTGGATCACATTCCGATGACGGTGCGTTGTACTAGATCCATGAACGCGATGCTGACCTGTGAAGAACTGTTCCTGCTGCTGACCAAGGATTCAGGCAAGCCGGAGAGCCGCATGGCGCACTCGTCCTACGGGCTCACCGGGGCACTGCTCACCGACCTGCTGCTGGCCGGCCGCATCAGCCTGACCGAGGAGCGCAGCCCCCGCATCTACATCGTCAGCTCCGAGCCGACCGGGCACCCCGTCCTGGACCGGGCCCTGGAGATCCTGCCCGCCAAGGACGGCAAGCGATTCTCCTCCCTGGTGTGCTGGAGCAAGCTCAACCCCACCCGCCACATCGCCGAGTCCTTGGCGGCGGCCGGGGTGGTGCGCATCCACACCGGCGGGCTGTTCGGTTCGCTGAACCCCAGCTACCCCACGCTCGATCCCTCCCCGAGCGGCAGCTGCGTGCACGCATCGACGCCGCCCTGCACGGGGTGCAGCCGCCGACCGCCTCCGATGTCGCCCTGCTGTCGATCCTGCAGGCGCTCAGTGTCGCACCGACCGTCCTGCCGCAACAGGAGACCGGTCTCAGCCGCGGCGAGCTCAAACGCCGGATCAAGGAGCTCGCGGGGGAGAGCCCCGTGGGTCGTGCGGTGCAGCGGGCCGTGGAAGCCGTGACGATGGCCATCATCGCCGCTGGGAGCGTTGCGGCGGCCTCGTCGAGCTGATCGCGGCCGGCCCTCCGGGAACCACCGCCCCCACTCCGGCCCCATCGGGGACATTCCGCGCAGACGGGGACACCACCCATTGCCTTGCACAGCGCCACGAAGGATGCGGCCGGGGACATTCTGCGCGGCCGGGTGCGTGTCCTTCCGGGCGGGGGCGTTCGACGCCGTCGGGGACCGGAATCCCGTCACCGAACGCGCACCATGTCCCCCGCTGGAGCGGAACGTCCCCGGCCGCGTGAGATGTCCCTGTCGGCGGGGGTCGGCGGGAGGACGGACACGACGACGGGCAGGAGGCTAGACGAGAGGCTGGGACCGTCAGTGAAGGCCGGTGCCGGGGCCGCCACTAGGGGCTGGGCCGGGGCCGTCACTCGCCGCGGGGCCGACGACGGCGGGCCGCCCGGGAGGTGCCGCCGTGCCTGCGCGCGCGGTGCCAGCGCTCGCGCCACAGGGCGTGATCCTGCTCGATCTCGGCCAGGCGGGCGGCCAGGCGGTGCGACTCCTCCAGCGACAGCCCTCGGGCGTGCATCCCCAGCTCGGCCAGACGCGCCATCGCCGGTGTCGCCTGCTCGCGCAGGTCGGGCAGGCCCACCAGGTCGGGCTGCGCCGGCCGCCTCACTCCTGTCGCCGGGGTGCGCTCCCCGCCGGCAGCCTGATGCCACTGGGGGGCGACGCCGGTCGGCGCGGCTCCGAGACCTGCTCGCCGACCGGGGCCGTGGCCTCCTCCGGGGTGCGTCCGTCGGGGGCGGCCGGCCCCTGGACCACGCGCATCACCTCGTTGGCCGGCACGTGGTCGCTCCGGTGGCCCAGCGCCAGCCCGGCGGCCGGCAGAACCAGTACCGACAGCACCCCGGCCAGCACGAGGGTGGATGCGAAGGAGGTAGACATGGCCCCCGCACTGACCGCCACCTGGGTGACGGCCACGATGATGGGCAGGGCGGTCGTCGAGTAGACGGCGATCTGGAGGCTCTGGCGCATCGAGTAGATGCGCGTGCCGTCCCTGCGGCGCTCCGCCCGGGAGGCCAGCCACACCGGCACGCCCCGCACAAGCACCAGCAGCACGAAGAAGGCCAGGAGGTTGACCAGGTCCCCGGCGTCGAGCCCGGCCTCGATGCCCATGCCGGAGGTGACGAAGAAGATCGGGACGAAGAACCCGTAGGCCAGCCCGTCGAGCTTCTCCTCGAACTCGGCATCCCCCTCGGGCAGGGCGTGACGCAGGACGAAGCCGGCGGCGAAGGCCCCCAGGATGACGTCGAGGTCGAAGATGGCGGCGATGGCGCACAGCCCCACCAGGAGCAGGACGGTGGCGCGGATGGTGGTCTGCGCCGTCGTCGAGGCCCCCAGGTGGATGGCCTCGACCAGGCGGCGCCCCACGCGCTTGACGCGGCTGGTGAAAGCGGACGATAAGGAGGGTGATGATGAGAAAGACGCCCAGGATCGCCATGCTCGCCCAGGTGGAGCGCGATCCCAGCAGCAGCGCCATGACGAGGATCGGCCCGACCTCACCGACGGCGCCGTGGTTGAGGATCGAGGCCCCCACCGCCGTGGGCAGCAGGCCGCGGTCGCGCAGGATCGGCAGGGATCGTGCCGATGGCCGTGGAGGTCATGGCGGTGGCGATGGCGATGCCGTTGGCCGACGCCGCCCCTCCGGTCACCCCGATGACGCTGACCGCGCCGAAGGCCAGCCCCAGCGAGAGCAGCCAGGCGACGGCGGCGTGGCGCCCTCCCGCCCCGCGCAGCTCGTTGATGTCGATCTCGTAGCCGGCCATGAGGGAAGAGGAAAGCGACGCCGAGCTCGCGCAGCAGCTCGATCGAGGGTCATCGACGGCCAGCCCCAGGCCGTGGGGACCGATGAGCATCCCGCCCAGGATGAGCAGGACGACCTCGGGTACGAGCCGCTTGGGGATGGTCCAGGAGATCAGCGGCGCCACGAAGGCCACCGCGACGATGAGCAGCAGGGAGGTGAAGACCTCGGCCATATCGTCTCCTTGTCTCCAGTCGGGTGCGGGGGGTGCAGGGGATGGGGGACGTGCAGAGCGCAGGGCCGGGCCCGGTGCACGGGTCCGCACGAGCCAGTGAGACTACCCCGACCTCGGCCGTCCGGGCCCGCCGTCGGGGCCGGCCGGGCGCACGGGCCGCCATCAGGCGTCACAATGGAAGCATGCTCATGCCGTACTCACCCTCCGCCGAACCACTCACGCGCCTGGCCGACGGGACGGTCAAGCAGATCAGCCCCTTCACCGGAACCGAGGTGTGGACCGTGCCGGGCCGCGCCAACCGCCCCATCTCGCACCCGGTGGCAGAGGTCCGCCCGCTGGAAGAGGCCGACCGCACCCACAGCTGCGCCTTCTGCTCAGCGCGCTACCTGGAGACGCCCCCGGAGAAGGCGCGCGTCGTGCGCGGGGCCGACGGCGGTTTCGAGCGCCTCGACGCCGTCGCCGCCTCCGCGCTGTTCGACACGGTGGCCGAGTTCCGGCGGGTGCCCAACCTGTTCGAGATCCTCTCCTTCGACTACTGGCACATCAACCACGGCTACGAGATCCCCGACGCCGCCCGCGAGCGCATGGAGGCCTACCTGGCTGACCCGGCCGGCATCGCGCATGTAGAGCGGGTGGCTCGCACCAAGCTGGCGGCCGCGGGCGCGGACCCGGACTCCTGGGACTCGATGGACGAGCGGACCCGCCACACCTTCCTGGCGGCCTTCTTCGCCGGGGGCCATGACGTCATCATCGGTCGACGCCATTTCACCGACGACGCTCACGACACCTCCGCCCTGGCCGGCTCGGGGACGCTGAGCGTGGCCGAGCACCGCGCCTACACGCGCCTGGCGATCCACGCGATGCACAGCCTGTACGAGGCCAACCGGTGGGTGCGTTACGTGGCCGTCTTCCAGAACTGGCTGCGGCCGGCCGGGGCGAGCTTCGACCACCTGCACAAGCAGCTGGTGGGCATCGACGAGCGCGGGGTCACCAGCCAGCTGGAGCTGCAGAAGGTGCGGGCCAACCCCAACCTGTACAACGAGATGGCGGTGGACTACGCCGCCTACCAGGGCCTGCTGGTGGCGAGCAACGAGCACGCAGTGGCCTTCGCCGGGTTCGGGCACCGCTACCCGACGCTGGAGGTGTACTCGACGTCGGCCATGCCCGAGCCGTGGCTCATGAGCCGTGAGGAGGTCGACGCCATCTCCGACCTGGTCCACGCCCTGCACGCGGCCACGGGCGCGGACGTGCCCAGCAACGAGGAGTGGCACCACAAGCCGCTCGACGTGGACCAGCCCATGCCCTGGCACATCACGCTCAAGTGGCGGGTCTCCACCCTGGCGGGCTTCGAGGGCGGCACGAAGATCTACCTCAACACCATCGACCCGTGGACGCTGCGCGACCGCGTGGTGGCGCGCCTGGAGGACCTGCGAGCCGACCGGCTCATCGCGCCGATGGCCGTGGGTGAGGAGTGCCCGACGACGCCCAACCGGCTCCTGTACAACCCGGTCCTCACCGTCCGGCCGTAGCAGTCGGCAGGCCCGGGCCGACGCCGCGGCCCCTCTCCGGCTCGGCGCAGGACCGACGCAGCCTTCAGCAGCCGAGGGCGCTGCGCTCCTCCGACCCCACCCGGCCACACCGTGCACGTGGCTAACCTTGCACAGCCTCCCACCTGTACGTACATTATCCGTACCACCAAGGAGGCCGAAGCATGCCGATCTCAACAGCCCGCAGAACCCGGAGAATCGATCTGCGCGCCACGCCGCGCCAGGAGACTCTCATTCAGCAGGCCGCTTCCCAGACGGACCGCTCCGTCAGCGAGTTCATCCTGTCCTCAGCAACACTCGAAGCTGAACGCGTCCTTGCCGACCGCCGCTGGTTCTCCGTGACATCAGAGCAGTTCGATGCCATCGAGGCCGCGCTGGACGCTCCGTTGGAGGAGACGTCCCGCTTCGCCCGCCTTTGGAACCGTCCCTCCCCTTCGGGACCCGCATCGACCTTGACGACGAATCGTGAGCACCGGAGCTCTCGAGTCCCCGCGGCGCCTCGTCCGCCAGGACGTCACGGCCGGATTCCGCAGCGGGGCCGCCGAACTGGATGACTGGTTCCAGCGCTACGCATGGCAGAACCAGCAGGCCAACAACGCCGTCGTGTATGTCACCGCCCAGGATGACGTCATTCTCGGTTACTACGCCATCACGACCGCCTCCTACTCCCGCCACGATGCGCCACAGGGACTCAACCACCGCAGCCACCCTGAGGAGATCCGTGCATCCTCCTGGCCCGGCTCGCGGTGGACGAGCGGGCTCAGGGGCGGGGGATCGGCGCAGCACTGCTCAAGGACGCGATCGAGCGGTGCTACAGGCTCAGCCGAGAAGTGGGCGCCGCCGCCCTCATCGTGCACTGCCGAGACGAGCAGGCGCGCGCCTTCTATCTCGCCAACGGCGACTTTCTTCCCTCACCGGCCAACGCCTTGCACCTGCTGCTGTCCATGAAGCAGTTGAGCCGGATGCTCGGGTCCTCCTGACCCGAACCGGCCACAAGAGCCGAGGGCGAGGACGGCTCGACGTCGTCGGCCCGGCGCAGGACCGACGCGCCTTCAGCAGCCGAGGGCGCTGCGCTCCTCCGACCCCACCCAGCCCGAACGGCTCTCCAGGGCACGGAACCAGCGGGCCAGCGCCGGCCAGAAGGAGATCGACGGCGCCTCCCCGCCGGGGTAGTGCTGGCGCCCGCCGTACTCGTAGGACTGGACGGTGGTGAACAGGCGGATGTCGCTGCCGGTGGGCTTGTCGCCGCACAGGTACTGGCCGATGGCGACGACGGCGGACAGGGCCGGCCCGTCGAGCATCGTCAGGCCGTCCTCGCGGGAGGCCTCCATCCGTGTGGCCCGGGCCAGGAGAGTGTCGATGACGTCGAAGCCCACGAGGACGCCGTTGGCCGCCGCCGGGCCTTCTCCGGGTCCTGGGGTGGGTGGCCACCGCGTGGCCGACGTTGATCTGCGAGCCGATCCAGGCGTCCCAGGCGTCGGTGGAGTTGCGGCGGTTGAGCGGGTAGAGGTCCGGGGCGCCCTCGCGGTGGAGGTCCCACCAGGCGGTGGACAGGTCGAAGAGCAGGTCGCCGGAGTCGTCGCTGACGACCTGGCCGGACGTGGTGTCCACGAGGGCCGGGACGGTGGGGGAGGCTCGTAGCCGGGGGTCTTCTCGTAGACCTCGGCCAGGGAGCGGGCGCCGAGCGCCGGATCCACGCCGGGCTCGCCGTCGGGACCGGTCAGCTCCCAGTACCCGTCCGCACCCTTACCGTAGCTCCAGGACACGGGGATCGCCTCGGTCAGACCCAGCAGGCGCCGGGCGATGAGGACGCGGCGGCACCACGGGCAGGCCCCCGACGCCACGAGTCGGTAGCGCCCTGCCTCCACGGGAAGGTCGCCGCTGGGTAAGAATCGGTGTGAGACTGCGATGGCCAAGGGGTGCCTCCCGGGAGGGTCGTCGAGGGGTCGTGATGCCCAAGGCTAATCATTCCTCGCGCATCGGCCACCGTCACCCGATTCACACGGGGCGGAATCCTCCACTCCGCGCCCGCCGACGCCGGATAGTCCTCACTGACCGGGGACATTCTGCGCATGGGGGTGCACTATCTCGCGGCCGGGGACATCCTGCGCGTGCGGGGACAGGATTCCGGTCCCCGACGGCGTCGAAGGCCCCCGCCCGGAACGACACGCACCCGGCCGCGTCGTTTGTCCCCGGCCGCGAGCCACGGCGGCGTCACAACCCAGGACAGCATTGCGGGCCGGGACCTCATCACGGCGGCGGAGCCAGCGCCGCGGCTCAGCGCAGCGTCTCCTCCACGGAGGCCACGAACTCCAGGGCGTCATGACCGTCCCAGTGCGGCTCGCCCAGCAGGTCGCGCACGCGGGCGCAGGCGGCCAGGGGCCTCGTCGCGCTCGCCGCGCTCGGCGTGCAGGCGGGCCAGCATGCACAGGGGCACGCGAGGCCGAGTCGCGGTCCTCGGTGTCCATGTAGCCGTCGTGAGGCGGATTCGCAGTGCTGGACGGCCTGCCAGTTCTGGCCGGTACGCCACAGGATCCAGGCCATGTCGTCGTGCCAGTCGCCGATCTCCCAGGCCGAGGAGTAGCCCTCGGTGTCGGCCACGCCGGCGAAGGCCTGACGGGCCTCCTCCATGATCTGGCGGGCCTCGTCGAGCCTCCCCGGGCCATAGGCAGGGGTGAGGTCATCCACCAGCGCCCGCGCCGAGCGGCGCAGCGCCCGCCCCGGTCCAGGCAGCCCTGGTCGGTGCGGGTGTCCTCCAGGTCAGCGGCCTGGCGGAACAGGGCGGCGGCACCCACATTGTCCTTGAGGTTGGAGGCGGCCATCGCCGCGTGCGAGAGGTACTCCCCCGCCAGCGCCCGGCGCCCCTGCTCCTGCAGGATGCGGGCAGCGGCCAGCGAGTGCTCGGCGACGCTCTCCTCCTCACCCATGGCCATGCCGGTCTGGGCCAGGAGCCGGTGCAGGTAGAGGGCGACGCTCTTGGCCCCGGTGCGCTGGGCCAGGGACAGCGCGGACTCCAGGACCTCGGCGCTCTCCAGGTAGCGCTCGGAGGCCTCCAGCGCCGAGCCCAGGGACAGCAGGGAGGCCACGGCGTAGAGGGTGATGCCGGCGGCCAGCATGATGTTGGCCTGCTCGCGGAACTGGGCAATGGCCTCGTCGAACTGGCCCACCTCCATCGAGGAGATGCCCAGCAGGCGCCGACCGCGGGCGGCCAGGACCGGGGAGACCTTCTCGTGGCGGCGCATGACCTCCTCGGCCAGCAGGCAGCCGTTGTAGACGTCGCCGCACTCGGCCAGGACCTCGGCGCGCGCCATGTCGAGGATGTCCTCCATCCGCTCGGCGTGGCGGTCCTCGGGGACGGCCTCAGCGGCGCGGGCGACGACCTGGATCGCCCCGAGCGCCTCGTCCTTGGCGTGCAGGTCGGTGAGGACCGAGGCCCCCACGAGCAGGGCGTCGGCGGCCAGAACGAGGGCATCGGTGCCCCCGGGGTCGAGCAGCTCGGTGGACACCAGGTCCTCGACCTGGGCCTCGATCTGCCCGATGAGGGAGGTGGCCCGCTGCAGGCGCTCATCGCGCACGGCGTCCTGGGGTAGCTCGGCGATGGAGTCGGCGGTGATCTCGTTGTCGAGGTTGAGCAGGTCCACGTAGTAGGCGCCCAGCGGCCCGAAGGCCAGCTCGATGAGGGGGCGGATCCGCAGGCGCTCGGCGATGGCCTCGTCCATCTCGGTGCGGCAGGTCATGGCGGCGGCCCGCAGCAGTCCCGTGTGGTACTCCAGGCCCGGGATCTCCTCGCCACGCGGGGGCAGCAGGTCGCGCGTGGCCACCTGGTCGACGACGTACCAGTAGTCCATCGTCGAGGAGCCGATGGTGCGGCGGTGGTCGACGTAGCGACGCACCGCCTCCTCGCCGTTGCGCACCGGCCGGGGCCGCACGAGATCCACCAGGGGGAAGGGCGCGTCGCCGCTCTGGTGGCTGGTGGCGGCGCGGGCTCGTCGACCGGCCGCCTCCCGGCTCGACGACGTCGGGCGGGGCGCGTGCTCCTGAACCAGGCCGTCGTCGTCGGCCACGAGGCCCAGGAGGGAGGCGACGTCGGGTGCGGCGCCGTCCTCGTCCACGGTCAGGCTCGTCTGGGCCGCCTCGGGCAGCTCCTCGGAGGGCTCCAGGAGGTCGACCTCCACGCCCAGCCCGTGGACCGCGCCGGGGGCGGCATCGAAGGCGGCCCGGGCCAGGGAGCGCTCCAGGTGGTCGGAGATGGTGGAGTTGCCGTTGCGCATGTCGAACTGCTGGGCCAGGCGCCGGGCCCAGCCGGTCATCTCGGCGTGAGACGCGCGAGATGGTGGTGGAAAGCCTCCAGTCCCGGCAGCGGGTACCACAGGTCGGCGGCCGGGACCTCGACGCCGAGGGCCTCCTCACCGCGGCCGGCCCGCTCGGCCTCGCGCAGCACCAGGCTCATGCCGCGCAGAGCCGACAGCAGCACGTAGGCGGACTCGGCCTGCGCCAGCCAGGACAGGTGGCGGCGCAGGGCTCCAGGCCCCGGTCCACCCGCCCCACAAGGGCCAGGTACTCCAGGTGATAGGCCAGGGAGATGAGGGCCTTGGGGTTGCGGCGGATCTCCCGGTAGGAGCGCAGGTGCGCCTCCCAGGCCGCCCGGGGCCGACCGGAGGCCAGCAGGGGCAGCAGCACGAGGGACTGCGTGGTCTGGGGCTGCACGGAGCAGCTGACGGCGCCGGTCAGCACGGGCACGGCAGTGGCCACGGCCAGCTCCCAGGCCTCGGTGCGGTAGGCGAAGGCGACCTGACGCATGGGGTCACAGCCCTCGCAGTCGGCGTTCTCGTCGCGGTGAGTGGCCCGCCAGGGCGGCCAGCTCCTCGGCGGCCTCCTCCTCGAGGCCCAGCAGGCCGGCGACCGAGGCGCGCTCACCGTGGACGACGTGCATGGAGGCGCCCCGGAGCGGTAGAACTCCTCGAGGCTGGCCTCAAGCTGGCGCACCTTGTCCTTGGAGACCCTGGGGTTGGCGCCCGCCACGGCCACCGCCCACTTGAAGTGCCAGTGCAGGGTGCGCACCTGGGCGTCGTCGAAGGCCTCGGGGCGGCGCTGGTAGCGGCCGAGGTTCCACGAGAAGGGCGCCAGCGCCTTCCACGCCTCGTTGCCCTGCTGGTAGGCCTCGGTCAGGGCCAGCCGGGTGGCGATCCGCAGGTCCTCGTCGCCCAGTGCGTCCGCCCAGCTGACGGCCTCCGCGATGAGGGCCGAGGTCTGGGGGCCGTGGCCGAGGGCATCGGCGTAGGCCAGACGCTCGAGGATGTCTTCGCGTGTGGTCATGGAGTCTGTCCTTCCGGGCGGAGCCTGACGTTGCACCGTCATGAGGCGAAGGCTTCCACCGTGTGCTGCAAGAACGCACGGAATGCGCTCCGCCGACCCCAGGGATGCCGTGGGTGGAGCGTCATCCCGCACCGCTCACCGGTGAACGGCGGCATGGGCATCTCGGGCTCCTTTCGTCCAGAGGGCGGTTGTCCGACATCCAGTGTTACCGAACAGTTATAGAATCCGCTACTGCAACGGCCAGCGGCAACTCGGCCGCGGGGCATGTCGGAGGCGGGTACCCTCCGACCGCACCGGCCGGCCCCAGGACCGGGCTCCCCGACGCCGGCGCCCGTCACTCCAGTATTTCCAACGGATGCCGCCGCACCGCGTCGGCGAGGCCGGCGCGCGCTAGGACACGAGCAGGGGCTTGGGGGTGTCGGTTGTCTCAGACCCGGTTCCGCCCTCAGCATCACTCGGGGCTGCGGGGCCCGGCCCGTCGACGACGGCGGCCATCTCCACCGTCGCATCGGCCATGCCGGCAGCCGCGCCTTGCGTCGCCACCTCAGGAGCCTGCGGGCTCACCTGCGTGGGCCCTCCTCCCTCGACCTCAGCAGTGTCGACGGTGCCGACGGTCCGGGCGGGCCGGGGCGCCTCGGGCAGGGCGATCACGGTCGCCCCGCCGTCCTCTCCCTCAGTGTCGATCTCACCGACGATCTCCGGCGCGCTCTCAGCCTCCGTCCCGGCGTCGGGCCGACTGTCGGCAGCGGCGTCCTGGGCGGCCAGAAGGTCGAGGACCTCGCGCAGGGCCTGATCGACGCCGTCGAGGATGAAGTCCAGAGTGCCGGCCAGCTGGACGTCGTCGAGCCCGGCCCCGATGTTGGTGAGGACCTCGGCGCACAGGCTCAGGCCGGCGGCGTCGACCTCGGTGTAGAAGGCGGGGATGAGCCGGCCGCTGGAGACCTCCTGGGCCACGGCGCGCACCCGGGAGAGCTCCGCGGAGCCCGGCCGGGTGGCGGCGAGCCGGTGGTGGACGCGCACGGCGAGGATCCGGCGGTCGACCACCATGAGCACGTAGTCGAACCCGGCCACCGAGAAGTGCACCACCCCCTCGGACAGGTCGAGGTCATAGCGGTGGCCGCGCACGGCCAGCCAGGCGGCGAGACGCCTGAGGGTCACGGTCGGGGTCACCGACCCCTCCGGCTGATTCCACCAGGCCATCAGTCCTCCTCCCAGGTGACGAGCTCGGGGAAGCGCTCCTCCACGGTGGCGAAGAAGGCGCGGGTCATGCCCAGGCCCATGTCCATGAAGGCGTCGAGCTGGGCCTGGCTCATGCCCGCGCCGACATAGGCCACCATCTGGGTGCTCAGCAGGAGGTGGCTGGGGTCGTGGGCGGGGGTGACGGCCAGGTCCGGGCCGTAGGTGGAGCGGTGCTGGGTGTCGATGAAGGCGCGCATCTCGTCGAGGCGCTCGGCCGCCGGGCGCCCGCGCCACATGCCGGCCACGACGAGGGGCGTCCTCCTCGTCGTGCAGGGTAGACGCCGATGTCGCAGCCCGGGAAGCCCATGAAGACGGCGCCGTCCTCCTCGGGGCCGGCGGTGATGTCGTGCCGGGACAGCCAGGTCTCGACCCGCTCTAAGGTCAGAGCCGGTTGGGCGCTCATGGGATCCCTCGCCTCCTACCCGGTACGGGATGTGATGCGGATTCGGTGCGGATGGCGCCGCTGGGGGTGCGGCGTGCAGCTGGTGAGCCGGCTCGGGGCCGGTTCAGGCGCAGGGCGGGCCGTCAGAACTCGATGTCGGAGGCGATGTCCGCGACCGTGTCGACCTGGCCGGCGCCGGCCTGTGTGCTGCGCACGCTACCCGCTGAAGCCCCCCGACCCCTGGTCGAGCGCGGGGCGCCGACGGCGTCGGGGCGGTTCCCGGCAGCCGGGCCCGCTGTGCCCGCAGGTCCGGCGGGGCCCCCGGGAGGCGGCGGGGGCACCGGGACCCTCCGGGAGTCGTGCCAGCGCCTGGTCCAGGGAGCGACCCAGGACGCCGGAGGCCGACTCGGCCAGGGTCAGGCAGCGCGAGTCCATCTGCTCGGAGGGCTTGTATCCGCGGCGGCCGGCGGCCGTGCTGCGTCGTCCTTTGCCGGAGCGCGCGGTGGGCTCGTTGCGCCCGGCGCGGGTGCGCTGGGGAGCGCCCGAGGAGGCGGCCCCCGCTCTCCCGTCCGCCTTGGCACCGGATGACCGGGAGAAGGAGGCGCTGTCTTGGGATTTCTTGCGGAAGCCGACCATGGTGGTCCTTTCGGGAACGGTTCCGAACGGCGTCAGGGCCGCCCGGGGACGAAGAGCTGACAGGCCGACGGGACGGTGAAGGAGTCGCGCGATGCGCCGTCGGGCTCGAGCCGTCTGCGCGCCGCCTGTGTGCCAGGACGGGCGGACGGCGGGTGGGAACGCTAGCGGGGCACCTCGCAGGAGAGCTGGTCGGCGGCATGGGCCTGCTGGCTCCACAGCTCCTCGGTGAAGGTGTTGTCCAGGATGGAGCGGGCCAGCGGGTCGTCGGGGCGCATGATGTCGCGCACCGTCTGCAGGATGAGCTCGCGGCGGTCCTCGAGGCCCTCCTGGCCCAGGATCTGGGCCGAGCGGCCCAGGCCGCCCATGAAGTTGACGTACTCCATGGCGTGGTACTGGGGGGAGACCTCGTCGGGGCGCAGCTGGTGGGTGCGGGTCTCCAGCGCCTTGCGCACGTCGCGGCGCAGGGCCTCCTGGCCGCCCTGGGAGCGCACGTAAAAGGGCAGCAGCCGGTTCATCATGAGGTGGTGGGCGATGGCGTAGTCGACGTAGTAGAAGAAGGCCAGGCCCACCCCCTCCTCGGCGGCCTGCTCCGACTCGGACTTCTGCCACTCGGCGTAGCAGGTGGTCTTGGCGACCTCCTTGGCCCAGGTGGGCGCGGCCGCCATGGCCTCGGTGGGCTGGAAGGCCACACGCGACTTGCAGCGCGGGCAGGTGATGAACACCGGCATGTGGTAGAGCTCGGGCAGCGGCACCGGGTCGCCGCACTTGTCGCAGGTGAAGGAGAACTGGGCCTGGCGCCAGTCGGTCATGGCCCGGTTCCACTCCTCTCGGGCCTGCTCGGCGCGGCCGGGGGCGAAGACCTCCTCGATGATGTTGCGAAGGCGCACCTCGAAGCTGCCCACGAGGTTGGCCGCGTCCTGGAGGCGGGCGGAGAGCTGACGGTCCTCGTCAATGGACAGGTCGGCGTCGATGTCCAGGAAGGGGGCGAAGTGCTTGGCGAAGACCCGCTGGGCCTTGGTGTGCAGGAACATGATCTGGGCCTCGACCTCCGAGCGGAAGGCTGAGACGGAGGCCGGATCGGTGATCTGCATCTCCATCGCGGTGCGGGCCGAGCTGACGCCGAACTCCCGGGCGCGAGCCTCCAACCGGTCCAGGTAGGTGCTCAGGCGCTGAGTGAGTGCCTGAAGCCGCCGGTAGTAGCGGACGTAGGCGGACATGTCAGGCTCCTTGCGGTGGAGGATCGGGATTATCACTGAGGAAGGCGCCGATTGCCGAGGAGGAGACACGCGACCCCGGGGCCGGCGACAACGCCGACGCACGAGCCCAGCGCAGAGGCGCCCACGGCTGCCAGCACTGTGGATGCTACTCAACTGGAGACTTCAACTGCGACCTGTTCGTGATCTTTTGGCATCGCCAGGCTCGACATCCGGGCAGGACTCCCCCTTGCCATTCCTCCGACGCTATGGCTTCTCGCCCGCCCACAACGGCGGCGCCACACAGGAGAAAAAGTCCTGGTGGAGGCCGTGCCGGGGCGAGCCGGAAAAACGCCAGCAAGTGACAAGGGATCACGGCGTCGCTGCGGGCGCGATCCGCCCTGCTGGGACGCGCAGCGAGACCTTTCCGTGATCGGCAGGTGGCCCAACGGCCTTAAACCGCGCGGTCGTAGGGGTAGGTCGCGAGGTCGTGCCCTAACCCTCGATCCCGAGGCACAAGGCACGACCGCGACGACGGGGGCCGGCGGCGGCGCACCGGTGTTTTACAGCCGGGCGGTGCGGGCGGGGTCGAGGCTCAGGGCGACGCGCGCCCCGGGCGCGTGGGGGCGCCGGGTCAGGGCGGTAGCACGGGTAGCACGGACCGGCTCACGATCCACCGCCGCATCAGCCCCGACGCCGGACGGCTCAGCCGACCTGTCCAGCCCGGCCACCTCGTCTGGCCCTGCCAACCCGGCCGTCCCTGTCAGCTCGGCGAGCCGCTCGGGGGCGAGCTCGACCTCGGCCTCCCACTGGCCGCGACGCAGCCGCGAGGCCAGCACCGTGGCCGGCAGGGTCTCCGGTGTCGCCGGTATCTCCGTCTGCGCGGGCCCGTCCGGCTCCCCAGGCTCTCCCGGCTCCCCGCCGCAGCCTCCACCACGCGCAGCGCACCGGGGGCGAGGGCGAGGTCACCGACGACGTCGAAGCCCAGGAACCGCGCCACCTTGCTGCTTCCGGGGTCGGCCCACAGGCGCTGGGGGGTGTCCAGGCACAGGAGGCGGCCGGCCTCCATGACGCCGACCCGGTCGGCCACGGTCATGGCCTCGTCCTGGTCGTGGGTGACGTAGAGCGCCGTCGTGCCGCCCTGACGCAGGATGGTGCGCACGTCGGTGGCCAGCTGCTCGCGCAGGGCCCGGTCCAGGGCGGACAGGGGCTCGTCGAGCAGCAGCAGCCTTGGCGCCGGGGCGAGCGCCCGGGCCAGGGCCACCCGCTGAGCCTGCCCGCCGGACAGGGGTCGTCACACGTCGCCGTTCGAAGCCGGGTAGGCCGACGAGCGCGAGCATCTCGCGCACGCGCTCGCCCCGTTGGGCGCACGGCAGGTCGGTGAGACCGTAGGCGATGTTGCTGCCGACGTCGCGGTGCTCGAAGAGCTGGCCGTCCTGGAACATGAGGCCGAAGCCGCGCTTGTGGACGGGCACGCGCACCATGCTCCGCCCGTCCCAGGCGACCTCGCCGGCGGCCACGTCCTCCAGGCCGGCCACCGCGCGCAGCAGGGAGGACTTGCCCGAGCCCGAGGCCCCCAGGAGGGCGACGACCTCCCCGGCGGCCACCTCCAGGTCGACGCCGTCGACGGCGCACAGGTCCCCGTAGGTCACGGCGAGCCCGCGCACGGACAGACCCGCAGAAGCACTGGTGTCACTGGCAGTCGGGCTCATGGCCGCTCGCCTCCATCCGTCCTGGGCCCGCGCGACCGGGCCGTCTCGTTGTTCTCACCCGCCGCGGGCCGGTGGGTCTCCGCGTCGGTTCCGCGCTGCGGAGCCGGCTGAGGCGCCGACGCCCCACCCGGCCTCGACGTCGCGCCCGCGCTCCCGCCTCGCCCGGGACCGAGCCGGGTCTGGAGCCACTCACAGCCGAGCATGACGGCGGCGCTGCCCACCGCCAGGACGACGCCCCCGGCCAGTGCCATCCCCTGGTTCTGCGAGCCGGGGCTGCCGATGAGCCGGTAGACGACCACCGGCAGGGGTCGGCTCCTGGGGCGGGCCAGGGAACGACGTCGCCCCGAACTCCCCAGCGACGTCGCCAGGGCGAAGCCGGCCGCCAGCCCGCCGGCGCGCGGCAGCTGGGGACCGTCCACGGTCGCCAGCACCCGGCCGGGTCCGGCCCCCAGGGTGGCGGCCGCCTCGCGCTGACGCGGGTCGATGGCGCGCAGAGCCGGCAGCAGGGTGCGCACCACGAGCGGCACGGCCACGACGGCCTGCGCCAGCGGCAGGGATCCACCAGGAGCGGGTCAGGGGCCAGCGGTGGGCGCGCCAGGGTGATGAGGAAGCCGAAGCCGACCGTCACGGCGGACACGCCCAGCGGCAGCATGAAGGCGGCGTCGAGCCCGGTGATGACCCGGGCCAGCGCTCGGCTGCGGGGTCGGCGCGAGACGACCAGGCACACCGCCACCCCCAGGCTCAGGGCGATGGCCGCGGCCGCCACGGCCACGGACACCGAGTTGGCGGCCGCCTCCCACACGGTCACGAGCAGGGCGCTGCGCCCGCCGGTCGAGCCCAGGTCGGTGTAGTTCGCCAGGGTCCAGGCGCCGTCGCGCTGCAGGGAGCGCGCCACCAGCACCGCCATCGGCGCCACCAGCAGGCCGCCGACCGTGGCGGCGGTGACCGCGAGCGCGGGGGCGTCGGCGGCCCGCAGCCGTGGGGCGGGCACCTCGGTGCGCAGGCGCAGGCGCATCTGGGTGGCGGCGCGCGCCCGCTCAGCCACCCACAGGGCCAGGGCGATGACGCCGAGCTGGACGACCGACAGGGACGGCGGCGCCCCGCAGATCGAGGTACTGGGTGGTCAGCCGGTAGATCTCGGTCTCGATGGTGCCGATCCCCACCCCGCCGAGCACGAGCACCACCCCGTAGGCGGTGGCGCAGAACAGGAAGGTCAGGGAGGCGGCCGAGGCGATGGCGGGGGCCAGCGCGGGCAGGGGTGACGGTGGCGAAGGCCCGCATCGGCGAGGCCCCCAGCGCCCGGGCGGCCTCCACGGCACGCGGGTCGAGGCGCGACCACATGGTGCCCACGGTGCGCACCACGAGCCCGTAGTTGAAGAAGGCCAGTGCGGCCACCACCGCGGTCAGCGTCCCGTCCAGGTCCAGGGCCTCCAGGGGCCCGCCGCGGGTGACCAGGGCGTGGAAGGCGACGCCGACGACGACGCTGGGCAGCACGAAGGGCACGGTCACCACCCCGCGCAGCAGGTCGCGTCCGGGGAAGGCGCGCCGGTAGAGGACGAGGGCGCCGGGGATGCCGAGGGCCACGCACACGGCGGTGCCGAGTACCGCCTGGGTGAGGGTCTGGGTGAGGATCCGCCAGGTGCGCTCGCGGGCCAGGACCTCGCCGAAGCCGCTCAGGTCCAGGGCGCCGTCGGGGGCGAGGCCGCGGCCCATGAGCGTGGCCACGGGCCAGGCGAAGAAGACCGCCAGGAAGGCCAGCGGGCCGACGACGGCCAGGGTCCAGCCGGCCCGCTCGCCCCAACCGGGCCGGGGGCCACCGGCACCCGGCCCGCCGGCTCGCGCGGCGTCGGCTCCTGGGGTCTTCTCGCCCGGCGCCATCACTTGCCGACGGCCTCGGTCCAGGTGTTCAGCCACTCCTCGCGGTGGGTGGCGATCTCCTTGGGCTCGACCTTCACCGGTGACTTCGACAGCGGCCCGAACTTCATGAGGGCCTCGGGCAGGGCGGCGTCGGGCAGGACCGGGTACATGTACATCTGGCCGGGGATGTCCTCCTGGACGGCCTTGGAGAGCATCCACGTCACGAAGGCCTTGCCGCCCTCGGGGTTGGCGGCGCCCTTGAGGACGCCGGCGTACTCGACCTGGCGGAAGGCGGTGTCCAGCAGGGCGGAGGTGGTACTGGAGCTCTTGTCCTTGGAGACCGTGAAGGAGGGCGAGGAGGCGTAGGACACGACGATGGGGTAGGGTGCCCTTGCCGCTGCCGGAGAAGTCGGTCTCGTAGGCGGCGCTCCAGTCCTCGGCGATCCGGGCGCCGTTGGCCATGAGCTGCTTCCAGTAGCCTGCGAAGGAACCGGCGCCGAAGTGGCCGATGGTGGCCAGCAGCCAGGCCATGCCGGGTGAGGAGTTCGTGGGGTTGATGGCCACGAACAGGCCCCTTGTACTCGGGCTTGGTGAGGTCCTCGAAGGTGGCAGGGGGCGTCAGGCCCTTGCCGGTGAAGTAGCCGGTATCGATGTTGAGGCAGACGTCGCCGACGTCGATGGGCGCCAAGGCCGGGGTGTCGGCGACGACGTAGCTCTCGGCGCCCTTGGGGAGGGTGACGGTGGCGGAGGTGTCGATGACGCCCCTGGTCGAGGCGCGGGTGGCGTAGGGTGTTGTCGATGCCGAAGACGGCGTCGCCCAGGGGCGCATCCTTGGTCAGGACGAGCTTGTTGACCAGGGCGCCGGCGTCCCCGGAGGTGGCGATCTTGAGGGTGTAGCCGGTCTCGGAGGTGAAGGCCTTCTGGAGGTCCTCCGAGACGTGGAAGGAGTCGTGGGTGACGACGGTGACGGTCTTGGAGTCGCCCTGGGAGCCGGCCTTCTTGCCCTTGCCGCAGGCGGCCAGGCTCAGGCCGACGGCGCCGGCGGCGGTTCCGGCGAGCAGGGCGCGGCGGCTGAGGGCCGGGCAGGGGCCGGCCGGGGCGGCAGGGTGGACTGGATGCTCATGTGTGCCTCCTGGATGGTTGTCCGGAGGGCCCGGCGACCATCTGCGGCGCGCCGGGGAGATGGTCTCGACTTCCTTCGCCGGTACTAACCGGAGCAGGTTCGAGGGTCTGCGGGCTTCCGCACTCTCAGCGCCGTCGGCGGCGGCCCGTTGGCCAGTGGTGGCAGGGCCGACGACGGGGCGCTCCCTGTCGTTGCAGGTCAACTGTAGTTCGAGGGCGCCCGCTGACACCAACTCCATCCGGCCCGCGCGGCGCACCCGAGCTGTGCCGCGGCCCCCCGCGCGTTCGCCTTCCCGCGCCATCGCCTTTCCGCGTGATCGTAGGGTAATCCGCGAGGTCGTACCTTTAACCCTCGACAGCGCGACCTACGGTACGACCGCGCGCCGAGCAGCCAGAGCCTTGGCCGCGACAACGAGCGGATCCGTGGGCTCCCGGCCCAGCAGGTACGGAAGGTCATCACCCGTCCTGGCCAAGAACCCGTGCCGGATGACGCTGGCGATCGAGAGCATCAGGGACTGGCGGAAGGCCGGCATCCCGCCCTCGGCGAGCAGATGCCGGTAGTCACCCAGGCTGATGTCCCTCACCTCGCAGCCCAGGCTGACTGCGACGTCAGCGACTGACACCGCACGGCTTCCCACTAACTCGTAGACCTTCCTCTCGTGCCTACCCGGGTCGCTGAGGAGGGAGGCCGCCGCGCAGGCCAGGTCGTGCCGTGCCACCGCAGCCACAGCCCCGTCTCCCAACGGCGACACAATTCTCAACGCTTCCCCGTGCTTCTCCCACGAGAGCGGAACGCCGAGAATCTCGGCATAGACGCCGTTGCGCAGAATGGTCCATGTCATGCCGCTGGCCATGATGATTCCCTCGGTGACGCGGTGCGGCAGCGCCATTGACAAGTGGTCGCCCGCACCAGTGAGGCTCGTGTAGACGAGATGGGAGACGCCGTCGCGCACCGCGATCTCAACGGCTGCGCGGTTGAAGGCGACCTGCCGGTCGTCCTCCTGCGCCCCGGCAGGCACCAGCAGCAGGGTGTCGACGCCGTTGAAATCCAGGCTGTCCGGGACGCTGAAGTCAACATGCCGTTGCCCCGCCGACGGCGTGCGGCTGCCACCCACCGCCGGAATGCCGCGAGCGCGCAGCTCCGCCAGGAGAGCTGAGGAGAACCGTCCGCTTGCACCGGTCACCAAGATCATGAGTAGCCTCCTTCAGGCTCAACCACACTCTGGAAGCTGGCTCCTGCAGCCACCGAACCTTCTGCGCATGAGCCTGAGGGCATCGTGCACGCACCTACAAGGGAGGCAGTTTCTTGTCACCAACGCACAGCGATGTGACCACCGGCGATCCCAATCCGGCGCCTCTGGAGCGCTGCACCCGAGCGCACCGCGAGATCCTGGCATCCGGGCGGTCCACGACCGACTGGGAGACAAGTGGTCCCTACTGGTCATCGTGGAGCTGACGCGCGGCCCACTGCGTTTCCGTCAGCTGCAGCACGCCGTCGGCGGCATCTCGCAGCGCATGCTCACCCTGACGGTGCGGCGTCTGGAGCGCGACGGGCTGGTGCGCCGCACGGTCTACCCCACGGTTCCCGCCCGAGTCGACTACCGGCTCACCGAGATGGGGGCGAGCCTGACACATCTGCTGAAAGCCCTTGCCGACTGGTCGCTGGAGCACCGGAAGGACATCACCCAGGCCCAGACCGATTACGACCACACTCACCCAGGCAGGCCCGTGCGTTAGATCGTGGCGTGAGCCTCCCACGCGGACGGGCACCCCTGACCTCCCCCAGGGAGGAGTCGGGGCACACGCCGTCGTCCGTAGGGGTGGAGAGCCGGCTCCCATGAATCGTCCCAACGACGCTCACACCCACCGGCAGCCGCCTCCTAACCTGATCGCATGAGCGCAAGGCGGCACCAGACGGCCCCGGTTCTATGATGAGCGCCGCCCCATCGGCACCCACCGTCCCGCGCCATGCCGGGAAGGCCCCACCTTCCCGCATCCAGGACAAACCCACCCCTGCACCACGAGAGAAACCACCCCATGAGCACCCCTGGTTCCTCCCGCTCCGCTGGTCGACGTCGCCGCCCCTGGCGCTGTGGTGGGGGCTCCTCAGGCTCTCGCGGCGCCGCGACAACCGCCGGCTTCGCAACGGACTCCTGTTCCTTCTCCTGGTCGGCGCTACGGTGAGAGCACTGCTCCACCTGGCCTCCCTCATCCCCGTCCTCCACGATCCCGGTGGGTCTGGGCAGTGTCGCCTTCTTCCTGCTCATCGCCCTCATGCCGTTCCTGCTCATGTTCAACGGCGTCGTCCTCATCCGCCGCGAGGGCCGGCGCCTGAGCAACCTGCTGTGCCTGGCGGCCGGCCTGGGACTCATCGCCACGCCGATGGCCGCGGTCGCCCTCGTGGCCACCGCCAACCCCTGGGCCCTGCTGGTCGCCGCGCTCATGTTCTGCGCCTGCGCCTACCTGGGCGTCTTCCTCCTCATCTTCCTGGGCCAGACGGCGGTGCAGCGAATCTGGGGCGGGCGCCGGGCGATGCCGCACCCCGACGTCGTCGTGGTCCATGGCGCCGGGCTCATCAACGGGAAGGTCGGTCCGCTGCTGGGCTCGCGGATCGCCGGAGGCATCGAGGCCTGGCGCGACGAGGAGGCTCTGCGCCCCGGGGTGCCGCTGCTGGTCATGAGCGGCGGGCAGGGCGCTGACGAGCCGGTCAGCGAGGCGCGCGCCATGGCCGATTACGCGATCGCCCGCGGCGTCCCGCCTGAGCGGATCCTCCTGGAGGACCGCTCGACGACGACCCGCACGAACATCTCCTACACGCGCGACCTGCTGGCCGAGCGCGGCATGACGGACCCGCAGGTGCTGCTGGTGACGAGCTCCTTCCACGCGGTGCGCACCGCGATCCTGGCCTCCGACATGGGGGTACCGTGGGCGGTCGCGCCGGCGCGCACGGCCTGGTTCTACATTGTCAACGCCTGGCTGCGTGAGTACGTCGCCGTGCTGACCTACCGGCGCCGCCCGCCCTGGCCTGCGCTGGTATCGCCGGGGTCTTCGCCGTGCTGTACGCGCTGCTGGTCCTCGGCGCGCAGACGGGGCATATCGGCTGAGGGAGGCGGCCTTTCCCGCCCAAGAATTTCAGAACGGTTGTTCTTGACTGACCATTCCAGAACGTCTATTCTGGATTCATGGGACGACGACGTACCTTCATCGAGAGCGAGGCCATCAGCTCCGCCACGGCGGTCTTCGCCGAGCGCGGTTTTGCGGGAGCCTCCGTGGACGACCTGGTTCGGGCCACCGGCGTCAATCGCGCCAGCCTCTACGGGGTCTTCGGCTCCAAGGACGGGCTCTTCCAGCGCTGCCTCACTGAGGCACTGGCCGCTCTGAGTCCGGCGGCCACCCCCGGCGATTCCACCGACGCCGCAGGGGCGGGACGCGAGGAGCTCGACCTGATCCTTGTGGCACTCATGGAGATCGCCCCGGGGACCCGGCCGTGCGCGAGTCCCTCGAGGTCGCTTTGAACCGGGCGGGCATCACCGCCGAGGCGCTCGGCCGGCGACTGCTGGAGCGGGCCGGCGCCACGACTGCAGGCTCGGCCGCATCAGCCCCGACGGCATCGGCCTCACCACCGACATAGCCCACCCCGCCCCCCGCGCTCACTAGCCAGACCACCAGCTCACTTCCACCCAACCGACCTGCCCACGGAGGAGCAGACATCATGAGTCGCAACACCGTCACCATCACCGACACCACCTTGAGCGTTGAGCCGCACGGGCTGGACAAGATGTGGTCCTACACCTCCCGGCTGGAGTTCCCGCTCGCGCACGTACGCGGCGCCACGCACGACCCCGGCCTGCGCCACGAGCCCAAGGGCTGGCGCGGGCAGCCTGCAGGCCGGCAGCAAGCTCTCCGGGACCTTCCACGCCGAGGGCACCGCGCAGTTCTGGAACATCTCCGGTTACGAGAACACACTGGTCGTCACCCTGGAGGACGAGCGTTTCACGCACCTCTACCTCACGGTCGACGATCCCGCGGGCTTGGCCGCACAGATCAACGCCGCCATCCGTCCAGCCCAGGAGTGAGCCCAGGCCTGAGCCGCTGCCTCATCCAGGCAGCGGCTCGGCACCACACACCACGACACCCATCACTCTCCCGCGCGTTCGTGGAGCAGGGCACCGCTTCGAGCCCTGACCCCCGAACGCGCGGCGCACAGTACGAACGCCCGGGCGCGGCAGTTGGCGCCACGCGGACGGGCACTGGCTGCGCCGTCGGCCCGGGTACGGCATGATCGGGACAGAACGGGCCGACACCATCGGTCCGCCGCCAGCACGCAGGCACCCACGACACCGCCCGGCCCGGGCGCAAGGAGGACTCATGAGCGCACAGGACCCCGCCGAGATCGACCAGACCACCGACTTCATGTGGAAGGCGACCGCGGCCGTGGCCACACTCGCCTCGGGGTTCGTGGCCGAGAAGGTCGTGGCGCTCGGCTGGCGGGCCATCTCCGGCAAGCCGGCCCCGCGCGAGGAGGACCAGCTCCTCAACTACAAGCTGGCCGAGATCGTCACCTTCGCCATCATCTCCGGGGCCACCGTCACCCTGGTACGCGAGCTCGGACTGCGCCAGGCCGCCAAGTGGTACAGCGCCCGCCACCCCGACTCCCCTACGCGATGCGTGCCATCAGCGCCTGGGGACTCCGTGCCGGCCCCATTGCGGGGTCGGCACGCTGGTGGCCCCGTGTCACGATTGGCGACTTTTCCCGCCCGAGCGCCGTTCGCGGGGGGCCTCCGCACACTCGGCACCACGGTGTCTGCGCAGGTCAGAGCCAGTCTCCGGGGAGCCAGCCGGGCTCGCGGCGGCCTCGCGGCCGCCGGCGCGCCTCGAAAAGTCGCCAATCGTGACACTTTTCCTCTACCGCGCCTCAGCCGCCTCACTCCCCGCCAACCCACAGGTAGGCTGACGGGAAGCGCCAACGGTGTGCCGCGCAGGCGACCCTCCGGGGCGCCACCGGCCACCTCCCAGCGCTTCCGCCTTTGCCTTCGGAGACCTGAGGAAACCCGCCCCGATGAGTGCCGTGCAGATCGCCTGTGTCGTCATCGTCGTCATTGCCACGACGATCGGTATCGCAGTTTTCGCACGCGCCTGTTGCACTATTGGCGCCCGCATGGCCGTGGGCCGCGCGACCGCACCGGAGCGCCTGCGCCCGGTCGGCCGGCGCCTGGCGCTCACGCTGGGGGCGCTCGTGGGCCACACCGCCTTCAAGGGCCGTCCCTTCGTCAAGGCCGCCCACTGGCTGGTCATGGTCTCCTTCCCCCTGCTGTTCCTCACGCTCGTGGCCGGCTACGGGCAGGTGCTGGGCGGTCCCGACTTCGCGCTGCCGCTCATCGGCCACGCCGCCTGGTGGGCCTGGATCGTCGAGATCATCGCCTGGCTGTCCACCTTCGGGATCGTGGGGCTGACAATCCTGCGCTGGCGCCTGACCCGGGCCGGCCGGGCCGCCCCGCCCTACGCCCCGGACTCCGACGGCGGTAAGCGCCCGCGCACCTCCCGCTTCGCCGGCTCGACGTCGGCCCAAGCGAAGTTCGTCGAGGCCACCATCATCGGCGTGGTCGCCTGCGTGCTGGCGCTGCGGATGCTGGAGCACGCCCACCTGGCCGCCTCCCCCGACCCGGCGCAGCGGGCCCTGGCCTCCTGGACGCACTTCCCGCTGACGGCCTGGACCGGCCCGCTGCTCGCCCCCGCGAGCGCCGGCGCCCTGGCCAACGCGATCCTCGTCGTCGCCACCATCAAGGTGGTGCTGTCGATGACCTGGTTCGTCGTCGTGGGCCTGCAGCCCTCGATGGGTGTGGCCTGGCACCGGTTCCTGGCGATCCTCAGCGTCTACGCGCGCGAGGTGGACGCTCCAGGCGCTGGGCCCGCTTCAGCCGCTCATGGTCGGCGACGAGCCCCTGACCGAGGCCACTATGGACACGCTGGAGGAGGCCATGGAGGCCGCCGACTCCGGCGAGGGCCCCGAGGTGCGCCTGGGCGTGGGCCGCATTGAGGACTTCACCTGGAAGGGCCTGCTGGACTTCTCCACCTGCACCGAGTGCGGCCGCTGCCAGGACCTGTGCCCGGCGTGGAACACCAGCAAGCCCCTGTCCCCCAAGCTGTTCGTCATGGCGCTGCGCGACCACCACGCCGCGGCCGCCCCCTACCTGCGGGCCGCGAGCGCCCTGGGGGTCGAGCCCGACGACGTCACCGAGGAGATGGTGGCCTCCCGCCCCACCTCCGGCGGGCTGGTCGGCAAGGCGCTGGGCATGCACGATGGGCTGGCGCGCGAGACGAACCTGGGCCTGGAGCCGGGTACCGCCCACACCGGCGACGTGCTCGGCGCGCTGCTGGCGGCCAAGGCGGCCCCCACCGAGACGGGTGTGGCCACGCGGCCGGCACCCCTGGCCGGGGAGGTCATCCCCGCCGACGTCCTGTGGGCTTGCACCACCTGCGGGGCCTGCGTGGACCAGTGCCCGGTGGACATCGAGCACGTCGACCACGTCGTCGATGTGCGCCGCCAGCAGGTGCTCATGGAGTCGGCCTTCCCAAGGAGCTCGGCGGCATGTTCCGCAAGATGGAGTCCAAGGGGAACCCGTGGGGGCTCGTAGGCGCCGGCGCGCAAGCGCATGGACTGGGCCAAGAGCCTGGACTTCGAGGTACCGGTCATTGGCGACGACGTCGAGAGCGCCGCGGACGTCGACTACCTGTTCTGGGTGGGTTGCGCCGGCGCCTACGAGGACCGGGCCAAGAAGACGACGCGGGCCGTGGCCGAGCTGCTGCACACCGCGGGGGTGAGCTTCGCGGGTCCTCGGCGACGCCGAGACCTGCACCGGCGACCCGGCCCGGCGCGCCGGCAACGAGATCCTCTACCAGATGCTCGCCGCGCAGAACGTGGAGACCCTGGGCGAGGTCGGGGCGCAGAGGATCGTGGTGACCTGCGCGCACTGCTTTCAACACGATCTCGCGGGAGTACCCGCAGATCGGGGGCCGCCACGAGGTCGTCCACCACCCAGCTGCTGAACCGGCTCGTGCGCGAGGGCCGGCTGCGTCCGGCGCCGCCGCAGGCCGCGGGTGGTTCGACGGCGTCCGACGCCCCATCCGACTCCGCCGCCCCGGCCACGTCAACACCACCTCCGGGCAGGGACGGCGACTCACCGGCCGGGGACGCCCCGACGTCGAGCACCGAGGCCGCCGAGCCGCAGGCCGAGGCCCCAGCGGCGCCGTCGGGCGGGGAGACCGCCAGCAAGGCAACGGGCGAGTCGGTCATCCCGACGGTCACCTACCACGACGCCTGCTACCTGGGCCGCCACAACCAGGTCTACTCCCCGCCGCGCGAGCTGCTGGAGGCGACCGGCGCGACCACGGTGGAGATGCCGCGCAGCCGCGAGCGGGGCTTCTGCTGCGGCGGCGGCGGGGCGCGCGCCTTCATGGAGGAGACCATCGGGACGCGCATCGCCGTCGAGCGCTCGCGCGAGGCCATCGGCACCGGCGCGCAGGTCATCGCCACGGCCTGCCCCTTCTGCACCACGATGCTCTCCGACGGCGTCGCCTCCGAGGGCGCCGACGTGCGGGTCACGGACGTGGCCACCCTCATGCTGGAGGCTGTGCGCCGCGGCGGGGAGTAGGCGGACGTCGGCCTCATCCCATCGGCTCGGCTGGGGGCACTCCCCTCCCACCGGGGACATCACACGCGGTGGGGGACATTCCCCTCCGGCCGGGGACATCTTGCGCGTGCGGGGACCGGAATTCTGTCCCCGCACGCGCGAACCGCACCCGGCCGCACAGAAACGGCCCCTACGGCGTCAGAATGTCCCCGGCCGCACAGAGATGTCCCTGCACGCGTCGAATGTCCCCGGCCGGGGTCGGACGCACCCGCCGTTGGGATACCGGTGGACCAAGCACCGCAGGACAGGCAGGACAATTCCCACCATCGGGCTGACATGGCCCCTCCACCCGGGGGAGACTACGAGGTGCGCGGTCCCACTGCCGACCCCCGCACACGGGGCCGCCCGCGACACGACCGGCAGGACCGGCGGCGTCCCACCACGGCGCCTCCACTCGGGAGGACACACCCCATGACCTTCACCTACACGCTCACCTGCACACTCGACACCACCACGGCCCTCCCACCCGTGGCCGGCAGTGAGGAGCAGCGCGCCTACTGGGTCACCCCCACCATCCTGGCGTGGCCGCTATCGCTGCTGCCCCGGGGGATGGACCGCGAGGTCGTCGTCACCGACGCCGGCGACCCCTCCCCGGCTCCGGCCTCGCCCTCCGTCTCATCACGGCACCCGACGGCGGCACCGCAGCAATCCACGGCCGAATCCCGGGCGCGGACGGCATGCCCGCCCCGACGGTGACACCCCTGCGCATCGTCGGGAACCTTCCCGACGAGGTCCTCGCCGCACACCCCCACCTGGAGGGCTACATCGCCCTGAGCGCGACCGACGCCGCCGACACCCCCTGCTCGACGACGCTGCCGTCACCTCCGCCCTGACCGGCCAAGTCGCCATCGCCCAGTACGTCGGGGCCCCAGACCCCACTGAGGATGCCGACCTCAGCGGCGCCCGCCTCGATGCCTTCACCGGGGTGCAGACCGCCATCCTCCTGGACCACCTCTACGCCGAGACCGCCACCCGCGCCGAGCTGGGCGTCACCTTCTCCGGCGGCCGGCCCTCCTTCGCCCTGTGGGCACCCACCGCGCAGGCCGTCACCCTCCTGACCTGGGAGACCGGCGACCCGCTGGGATCGGTGCCGGAGGTCCCCGGCCCGCCGCGACGCACCCCGGCCGTCCGCAAAGGCGACGGCCGCTGGGTCGTCGCCAACCGCCCCGATTCCCCGGCCGACGCCGCCTCGAGCGTCCCCGGCGGCGAGCCCGGCCCGAGCCGACCCGCCGCCCCCATCAGTGCCGGCTGCCAGTACCTGTGGGAGGTGCGGGTCTACGTGCCCTCCACTCGGCGCGTGGAGACCAACGTCGTCACCGACCCCTACTCGACGGCGCTGACGACGGACTCGACCCGCTCGGTCGCCGTCGACCTGGCCGACCCACACCTGGCCCCCGAGCGGTGGGCCGCCACCCGGGCGCCGGCGGTCCGCAACGACTCGGCCCGCAGCATCTACGAGCTCCACCTGCGGGACTTCTCCGCTGCCGACGGCACCGTCCCGCCCGAGCTGCGCGGCACCTACCGGGCCTTCACGGTGGCGGGCTCCGCGGGCGTGCGCCACCTGGCCGAGCTGGCCCGGGCCGGCATGAACACGATCCACCTGCTGCCCACCTTCGACATCGCCACCATCCCCGAGCACCGCGGCTCCCAGCGCCACCCCAACATCCCCGACGGCGCGCACCCGGCCTCGGCCGACCAGCAGGCGGCCATCGCGGAGGTGGCCGACCACGACGCCTACAACTGGGGCTACGACCCGCTCCACTGGGGCGCCCCCGAGGGCTCCTACGCGACCGAGGGCCACCAGGACGGCGGGGCGCGCGTCGTCGAGTTCCGCGAGATGGTGGGGGCCCTGCACGACCTGGGCCTCCAGGTGGTCCTCGACCAGGTCTACAACCACACGGCCGCCTGCGGGCAGGATCCGGGCAGCGTCCTGGACCGGGTGGTGCCGGGCTACTACCACCGTCTCGACGCCGTCGGACGGGTGACGAGCTCGACCTGCTGCGCCAACACGGCCACGGAGAACGCCCTGTGCGCGCGCCTCATGGTCGACTCGGTGGTGCGCTGGGCGCGCTGGTACCGGGTCGACGGCTTCCGCTTCGACCTCATGGGCCACCACCCGCGCGCCGTCATGGAGCGGGTGCGGGCGGCCCTGGACGAGCTGACGCTGGAGGCCGACGGCGTCGACGGCCGCTCCATCTACCTGTACGGGGAGGGCTGGAACTTCGGGGAGGTGGCGGGCAACGCCCTGTTCGTGCAGGCCACCCAGGGTCAGCTCGACGGCACCGGGATCGGTGCCTTCAACGACCGTCTGCGTGACGCCGTCCATGGCGGGGGCGCCTTCGACTCCGACCACCGTGTCTTCCAGGGCTTCGGCACCGGCCTGCTCACGCAGCCCAGCGGCCTGGACCATCGAGGCTGGCACGAGCAGTCGGCGGATCTGGCCCACCGCACCGACCTGGTGCGCCTAGGTCTGGCGGGCAACCTCAAGGACTATGTCATGACGATCTCGGACGGGTCGGTGCGCCGTGGCATCGACCTCATCCACAACGGGGCGCCGGCGGCCTTCGCCTCCCACCCCCAGGAGAACGTCAACTACGTCGACGCCCACGACAACGAGACGCTCTACGACCTGCTGGCCTACAAGCTGCCCCAGGGCATGCCGGTGGCCGAGCGGGTGCGGATGAACACGGTGTGCCTGGCCACGGTGGCGCTGGCGCAGTCGCCGGCCTTCTGGAGCGCGGGCACTGAGCTGCTGCGCAGCAAGTCCCTGGACCGGGACTCCCTACAACTCGGGGGACTGGTTCAACACCATCGACTTCACGGGGCAGTCCAATGGTTTCGGGCGGGGTCTGCCGCCGGCCAGCCGCAACGAGGGCTCCTGGGCGATCCAGGGGCCGCTGCTGCAGGACGACTGGCTGCGCCCCTCGCCCGAGGAGATCGCGGCGGCCCGCTCCCAGGCCCTGGACCTGCTGCGGCTGCGCGCCTCGACACCGCTGTTCAGCCTGGGCTCGGCCCGCCTCATCCAGGACAAGCTGAGCTTCCCGGGGGCGGGGTTTCAGGGGCGCCGGCGGGAGTGATCGTCATGCTCATCGACGACACCCGGGGTGGCAGCGACGTGGACCCCGAGCTCGACGCCGTCCTGGTGGTCTTCAACGCCTCGGGTCAGACGCTCACGCAGTCGCTGCCCGAGCTGGCGGGCCGGGACTTCCGCCTCTGCCCCATCCAGGCCGAGGGGGCCGATGAGGTGGTGCGCCGCACCGGCTTCGACCGTGCCAGCGGGACGATCTCGGTGCCGGCGCGCACCGTGGCCGTCCTGGTACAGCCCCAGAGCCGCTGAGGCGGCGCGCTCGTTCCCGGGCGGCGAGGGCTCGGACACGGATCGGTGGGCCCATCGCAGGTGCGATGTGGCCCACCGGCGGTTCATTCGAGCGATCCGGATGGAGCGTGCGCCTCACTTCCAGCGCATGAGTCGGGTGGCGGTCAGGAAGAGGGCCAGTCCAGCAGCGGCGGTGATCCCGCAGCCGATCAGCGCGTCCTTCATCTCGGCCACCCCGGTGAGTGACCAGCGCAGGGAGTCGAGCAGATAGGTCAGCGGAAGGAAGTCCGAGAGCGTCTGCACCCAGTTCGGCAGGGACCTCCACCGGCATCATCGCACCGGAGGCGAAGCCCATGGGCACAACCACCATCGTGACGACGAGGGACACGGCGGAGACGGTTGGCACCGCCAGCCCCACGAGCACGCCCAGGGAGTAGAAGAAGAGCGTCCCCAGGAACACCGGCACGACTGACAGCGCCGCCCAGGTGGACAGGTTGACACCCACCGCGGGGATGAGCCCGACGCCGACGACGAGGACGGCCTGGATGAGCGCGGTGACAATGGCGACGGTCAGGGCTGATGCGAGGATCGAGCCGACACTCATCGGAGCACTGCGCAGGACGCGCATGACGCCCTTCTCACGCCACTCGGCGATATTCATGGCACCGGCGAACATACCCACGAAGGCGATACCGAAGCCCATGACATTGGGGCCAATGGTGTCAATGAGGGTGTGTCCGTTCATTCCGGGCAGGTCTCCCATACCGATACCGAGCGCCAGGAGCAGCACCGGCGGGAAGACGAACGAGAAGAACAGGGTCACGGGGTCACGCATGCAGGTGCGTGCCAGTGAGGCGGTCAGTGTCTTGTAGGCGATCATGACGCGTACTCCTTTCCAGTCAGCTCAATGAACGCATCCTCCAGCGTCGGGCCATGCACCTGCGCTCCCCCAACCGGCACACCCGCCGCGTTGAAGGCCGCAAACGCCTCACCCACGTCACTCACATGGGCCGTGAGGCCATCGGCCCCCAGCTCAGCACTGGCAACCGGCCCCAGCCCCCGGACCACGTCCAGGAAGCCACCGGCACTGGGCAGCAGCACCGATGCACCACCGCCGGTACCCGCCACCAGCGACGACGGCGACCCCGTGGCCACGACTCGACCCCCATCGAGAACGCTGACCACGTCACATAGGCGCTCAGCCTCCTCCAGGTAGTGAGTCGTGTAGACCACCGTCGTTCCCTCTTCACGTACCGATCCCAGCAGCCCCACGAGGTCGTGGCGCGCCGTGGCGTCCAGAGCCGCCGTCGGCTCATCCAGGAACAGCACCTCCGGGCGATGCACCATCGCTGAGGCCACCGCCAGCTTCTGGCGCTCCCCACCCGAGAGCTTCTCCACACGCGACTTGAGCACGTGCCCCAGTCCCATGAGCTCGACCAGCTGCTCGGCGCGGGCGGCTGAGGCTCCGAAGATCGAGGCCACCGTCGACAGGTGCTCCCACACGGTGGCCCGTGTGAAGAACGCCGTGGCCTGCGGCTGAATCCCGACCCGCGCCAGGAGATGCGGGTCCCTGGGCAGCGGTGCCTGCCCCAGCAGCCGCACGCTGCCGGCCTCGCACCGACGAACCCCCTGAACAATCTCCACCAGGGTGGTCTTACCGGCACCGTTAGGGCCGATCACGCCGTGGAACGAGCCCCGCTCCACAACAAGATCCACTCCCCTGAGCACCTCACGCCCCCCATACGACTGACGCACACCACGGACGATCACCGGTGCTGCGGCAACCTCCGAGGCGGTCTTGGAGGCACCGACGGGAGCAGTGTTCGCCCTGCGGCGGGTTGAGGCCCGGGGCGGACTCTCCGGGGAGTCCACCGACCGGGAGGGGGCCGGACTTGGATGATCGAGGACAATAGTCATGCTTGTCTCTCCTCTACTCGGCGACGGCGGTGCGCCGTCGATCTGTGTGATGACATCAGAGTCCCGCATCGACAAGGCCTATGGATTCCTGCTTTCCGTCCCAGGCCGTTCCTCCTTTAGAAGGAGCCGAGCTGAAGTCGGCCACTCGTATCGCCAACCTGAGCCCGAAATACGTGTTAAATGCTCTGTGTAGGCCCCTTCATTGGGAGGACTGAACTGATGCCTGTGCACACTGACGGCGCCGGGGGATCACTGGTGCCGTATCTGTCGTCGCCCACGCTACGCCACGCCTACACCCGTCTGCGGGCGGCTTGGAGCGCCAACTGGGGGTTGTACACCCTGACGACGATCAATGTCGCCCTCTCGATCCTCGACGCGAGCCTGTCCGGCTTACACACCAACCAGTTCCTGGGTTTCCTCGCCTCGGCTGCATTGCTGCTGGTACCCCGCTTCCCGTGGACGGCCGTCACGGTCATCGTCCCGAGCGAGGCGTACAACATCTTGACCTTTCAGCTCACCGGCGCCACGGTGGCCACCTGGTTCGCAATCGGCCACCTCATGTACCGACGCCGCTACCTTCAGCTCTTCCTCGCCCTGCTCACCCTCGTCTGCACGAACCTGGTCGCCTGGCTCATGGGTCAGGAGGTGGGGCCGCACCTGCAACAGCTCACCATCTTTACGACCGTGTGCTTCGGGATAGTTGTTGTGCTGCGCCGGGCAGACACGAGCCTGGCCAAGGCCGAGGCCACCCGCATCGAGGCCCTCCACAACCAACGAGCCCTCATCGCACGCGAGCTCCACGACACCCTCGCCCGCGCCAACACCCACATCGTCCCTACTCGCCCAGAACGCCCGCAACAACCCCCCACGACCACCACCAGACCACCACCGCCCTGGACGACATCATCACCACCGGACGACAATCCGTCACCGACCTACGCACCATGCTCCGCCTCCTACGACAGGACACCAACACCCCACTGGACCCCACCCCCACCGCCAACCTGCACACCGCCCTGACCCAGACCCAGCACGACCTGACCACCGCCGGACTACACACCACCATCACCCACGAAGGAGACCTCACCACCCTGTCCCCCACCCTGACCACCACCCTGACTCACATCCTCCACGAGTCCACCGCCAACATGATCAAGCACGCCGCCCCCGACGCCCAGTGCACCATCCAGCTCGACATCACCGACACCCACGCCGAGCTCCTCGTCATCAACCCCCTGGCCAACCACCACCGCGACCAACAGCTCTCCTCCGGACTGGGCCTCCTCGGCATCCAAGAACGCAGCCGAGCCCTAGGGAGGCACCACCACCATCACCCCCACCGCCCACCAATGGATCCTCCACGCCACCCTCCCCTCACCCCCAAGGACACCCCGCAGTCCGAGCCCCCCGTCCCGCACGACTCCAGTGACCCCACTCCGCCATCGCCTCCCCAGTCCGAGCTCGACGGAGCATTCAGGCCTCAGTCCGCGCCACGCGCCGAAGCGCCCACCCATATCCTCACCCGCCTGCGGGCGGCCTGGAGCGCCAACTGGGGCTGTACACCCTGACAGCCACCGTCCTGTGCCTCTCCGCCTCATCACTTCCCTATCTGCACTTCGGAGTCCTGACTCTCCTCGGGCTCCTCGTCCCTTGGACGTTGCTGCTGGTACCCCGCTTCCCGTGGACGGCCGTCACGGTCATAGCGCTGAGCGCCGCCTGGACCATCAGCACCGGCACCTTCACCGCGACAGTAGTCACCGCTTGGCTGGCCCTGTTCCTCCTCCTGAATGACCATCACTATCCTCAGGTCCTCGTCATCGCCGCAGCCACCGCGGGCGGGAACCTACTGGCCTGGCGCGCAGGACGGGACATGGGAGTTTTCATGACGCAACAGGCGTCGTGGGCACTGCTGTGCTTCGGGATGGTTGTTGTGCTGCGCCGGGCAGACACGAGCCTGGCCAAGGCCGAGGCCACCCGCATCGAGGCCCTCCACAACCAACGAGCCCTCATCGCACGCGAGCTCCACGACACCCTCGCCCGCGCCAACACCCACATCGTCCTACTCGCCCAGAACGCCCGCAACAACCCCCACGACCACCACCAGACCACCACCGCCCTGGACGACATCATCACCACCGGACGACAATCCGTCACCGACCTACGCACCATGCTCCGCCTCCTACGACAGGACACCAACACCCCACTGGACCCCACCCCCACCGCCAACCTGCACACCGCCCTGACCCAGACCCAGCACGACCTGACCACCGCCGGACTACACACCACCATCACCCACGAAGGAGACCTCACCACCCTGTCCCCCACCCTGACCACCACCCTGACTCACATCCTCCACGAGTCCACCGCCAACATGATCAAGCACGCCGCCCCCGACGCCCAGTGCACCATCCAGCTCGACATCACCGACACCCACGCCGAGCTCCTCGTCATCAACCCCTGGCCAACCACCACCGCGACCAACAGCTCTCCTCCGGACTGGGCCTCCTCGGCATCCAAGAACGCAGCCGAGCCCTAGGAGGCACCACCACCATCACCCCCACCGCCCACCAATGGATCCTCCACACCACCCTCCCCTCACCCCCAAGGACACCCCGTGACGCAACAGAACCCAGCCGGAACGATCCGAGTCATCGTCGTCGATGACGACGCCATCGTGCGTGAGACGCTGTCCTCGATCCTCGACTCGGAACCGGACATCGACGTCATCGCCACCGCGGAAAAACGGCGCCGAGGCAGTCGCCCTCGTCCACGAACGCACCGTCGACGTCGCACTGATGGACATCCAGATGCCCGTGCTCGATGGCGTGGAGGCCACCTCCCGGATTCGGAAGACCAGCGAGAGGACTCGCGTCCTCCTGCTCACCACCTTTGACGAGGACACCTTCCTCGATGGCGGGATTGCCGCCGGGGCCTCCGGCTTCCTGCTCAAGACGACGCACTCGTCGGAGATCGCGGGAGTGATCCGCACCATCCACGCCGGCGGCAAGGTTCTCTCACCCGGTCCGACGAAGCGGGTCCTGGAGCGATACATCCACGGCCAGATCCCCAACGTCGGCACGATCGCTGACCTGGACCTGTCCGGCCGCGAGCAGCAGGTGCTTCACCTCCTGTGCCAGGCCCACACGAACCATCAGATCGCGCGCGAGATGAACGTCGCTGAGACCACCGTGAAAACCTACGTCTCCTCCATCATGCGGAAAATGGACGTGCGCAGCAGGCTCGAGATCGTCGTCGAGGCGCACAAGCGGGGTATCAGCGGCTAATGGTCACCAATCGGACTCGTCCCAACGGCCGCCTTTCCTCCAACGAAGGAAGGAGATTGCGAAGAACCAAGTAAGGAATCACGCACTCGAGTGAATCAGGGAGGGTAGGTCCATCCCACCGGGATGACAAGCAACCCACCTGGACAAGGAAGTTCACTCTCATGCGTTGCACTCTTCGCACCCTCTCCGTTCTCTCTCTCACTGCCTCATTCCTGGGACTCGCCGCCCCCGCGACAGCCGCCCCATCGGCCCCGACATCAGGCCCACGGGACGTCTCATACTCAGTGCCCATGTCCCGCATGTTTTGCCTCTCTATCTGGACTTGCTGAAGCTAGTTCGGATAGTCGATCACTCATACCCTCACCGCTGTGCGGGCTCGTCCCTAACCGGATGGGCCCGCACAGCGCGTTTCCGGCAGGCGTCGCCAGGATGAGGACGTAACCGAGATCCACAACGGCCATCATCCACCCGCCCTCGACCCAGCCGGAGTGCCACTGGCCCTGCGCCGTCAGAACCACCGACAGGCCGGCGGCCACCCATGAGGCAGGGACCAGGAGGAGATCCGCCCTCCGACGCGCCCAGATCAGAAACGTCGTCAGATGGATTGAGACCGTGCAGAGCACGAGCGGGAACCACCAACGACCCTGCCCCACCATCATCAAGGGGACGAGGGGCGTCGTGGTGACGATTCCCTCCATGGCGGAGGTCACCTGGGCCCATGACGCGCCCCGTCGGCCCAACCTGGTGGGAGGCAGTGTCGGCCGGGTCCTGGTCCAGCACCAGAGCGCCGCAATCGAGATGAGCACGGTCACCACAATCCCAACAGCCCCCGAGAGCACCGCCCCCGGAAGGGACAAGGCGATCGCGCTGCAGGTCAGGATGACGAGGGGGCCGTTGGAGCCGGCACCGGGGCGGGCGGTTGTCGCATTCATGGGTCTTCCTCTCAGGAGAATGGGTGAGGACGGTTGCTCAGGTGGTCGGGCACGACGGAGCCAACGTTCCGGGCGTAGTCGAATGGTCGATGCATGGTCAGAACACGTTGACGGTGCCAGCCGAAGTCGAGCGGGGCGAGTCCCGGCGCCAGGACCGACCATGTCTCCAGTCCCAAGGCCGACTCAACCGGCGCGGTGCAGCGCACTGCGAGCGGCTCAACTCCGATGGACTCCAGGGAGTCCACCATGGCCTCCAGGAGCCCGCTCGCCCCCATACGGGCCAGAGGACCGGCAGTCACCACCTCATCAAGTGGCCCGGTGGGGCCGTCCCCGAGGTAGTCATCGAGGTCCTCGGCTCCCTCGGGAAGCAGGCACTGCAGCGGATGGTCATCAATCTCCCTGACCAGCTCAGGGTCTCGGCGCATGTCCAGGCAGCGGGCCCGGTCAGCCTCCACGGCCTTGACGCGCTCAGGCAGGTAGGTCCACGCCTCCTCGACGGCCCCTCGTGCTGCACGGGCAGGCTCGGGATGGGCGGCAGCACCGACGGCGGCGGCACTCGTGGCACGGGCGACGGCGACCATGACAGGAAGGCCGGTCTCCGAAGGCACCCAGAGCAGCTCGATCCGGTGGCCCAGAAGCGAGGCCCGGTTCAGGAGCGGACGCAGTCCTGGAACGGATTCGACGTCGATGCGCCGACCGGGCACTCGCGCGTACCAGCTGTTGACGAAAGCATCCCGCTCGATGAGCTCCATGAGGCCGAAGGCGATCGCCTCCTCCCGGGTCGAGCCGGTGGCGACGCCGGATGAGCACACCATCGCCCAGCGCGAGGTGGACAGCGACTGGCCGAAGAAGGCGAGGTCCCGCGGCACCAGGACGGCGCGGCGGTCGCGCAGGGACTCGGAGGCGACCCACTCGTGCAGGTCGTACGGGCAGAAGGGGACCATGTGGTCCCGGTATGCGGCAGGCCCGTAGTCCCCGAAGTCTCCGGGCACCTGGTGCTCCCTGCCTGCGGCAGCGAGGTCCGCCTGAGAGGCCAGGACAGTGGTACCCGTGTGCTGGCGAGCGCCGACGAGCCTCTCCAGGCTCTCCAGCATGGCCGCCGTGCGGCTACGGGCGTAAGAGGTGGCCTGACCGCTCCAGGTCAGAGGGCGAACACGGCCGTCGTTCCACACCGGAGTCTGTCCGGCGACGGGGGCCGTCGTGTCCCAGTCGAGCCGTTGATCGGCAACGGCGCCGACCATCCCGCAGACGGGATTGATGAGGATCTCCGGGATCAGAGGCAGGTCGTCAAGTCCTCGACGGCGCAGCGGCCCGGAGTAGCCGGAGCGCGTCGGCGCACTCTCCCCGACGACGACGGCGAGCTCTCCCCGACGGATGCAGTGTGTCACGATATCGAGCTCCCAGACGGGTACCTGCCATCCCGTGCCGAGGCGGACGGGCCGCGGGCTCAAGGTGTCCGCCATGGCTTGGAGAGCCTCCGTGTTGGGCCGATGACGCGGCACGAGGGTCCGCCTCCCCAGGAACGGGTTGCCCAGGCTGTACTGACCCTGGACGATGGCCGGCCTGGTAGCGGCCCACCGGCTGCGCAACATCGCGTAGGCCGCATGGGCGTCGTCGATCTCGGCGGCCCACGCGGGCCAGACGAGCAGGGTCCGCTCGCTGCGGAACACTCTGGTGCCCGGAGGCGGGGCCTCCTCGTTCTCCAGGTCCCAGACCACCGGCTGCGCCCCGGTTGAGGCAATGGAGCCGAACCGCCACTCGCTCGCCGGGGAGGTGGTGAGCGTCCTATCGACAGTCATGCCCTGTGCTCCTTTCATGATCGTGTTTCATGTTCGTGGTCATTCGGTTCAACGGTTCTGCTCGTGTGGGCGATGGCCTCCCGGGTGCACCCCCGACTGGGGTGACGTGCACCCGGGGGACCATCGGACGCCAGGACAGCATCCCGGCAACCGCCCGCATGTTGCTCAGGCGGTCGCGCAGGACGACGTCGAAGAGCAGGGACGAGGACGACGACGACGAGCAGGTAGACCCGAACACCGTGTCGGAGTAGTCCAGATAGTCCTTGACCTCAAAGGTCTCGACATCAAGCTCACCGAGCTCGCCGGCGATCTTGGCAGCAGAGGAAGCAGCGTTGTTGGTCATCATGGTTTCCTTTCAAGAATCCGGTCACTGACCGGAGAGAGGGTTGGATGAATTGGTGGGATGAGTTGCTTGACAGGCGACGGTCACCGCCTGCCGGTTCCGGACAGACGCTCAGGCGGTCGCACAGGACGACGTCGAGGAGCAGGACGAGCAGCTCGACGTGGACGAGGAACAGGTCGATCCGAACACCATCTCGGAGTAGTCCATGTAGTCCTTGACCTCGAAGGTCTCGACATCGAGCTCACCGAGCTCGCCGGCGATCTTGGCCGCGGAGGAAGCGGCGTTGTTGGTCATCATGGTTTCCTTTCAAGAATCCGGTCACCGACCGGAGTGGGACTGGATGAGTTGCTTGACAGGCGACGGTCACCATCCGGCACTGGACGGAGAACCGAAGACGCTCAGGCGGTCGCGCAGGACGACGTCGAGGAGCAGGACGAGCAGCTCGACGTGGACGAGGACGATGAGCAGGTAGACCCGAACACCAGCTCGGAGTAGTCCCGATAGTCCTTGACCTCAAAGGTCTCGACATCAAGCTCACCGAGCTCGCCGGCGATCTTGGCAGCGGCCGACGCAGCGTTGTTGGTCATCATGGATTCCTTTTCAAGAATCCGGTCACCGACCGGAGAGAGGTTGGATGAGTTGCATGACAGGCGACGGTCACCATCCGGCACTGGACGGAGAACCGAAGACGCTCAGGCGGTCGCGCAGGACGACGTCGAGGAGCAGGACGAGGACGAGGATGACGAGCAGGTCGATCCGAACACCGTGTCGGAGTAGTCCAGATAGTCCTTGACCTCAAAGGTCTCGACATCGAGCTCACCGAGCTCGCCGGCGATCTTGGCAGCAGAGGAAGCAGCGTTGTTGGTCATCATGGTTTCCTTTCAAGAATCCGGTCACCGACCGGAGAGGGGGTTGGATGAGTTGCATGACAGGCGACAAGCCATCGCCTGCCGGTTCCGGACGGACGCCCGGAAGTCTTCGGTTGAGCAGGAAGGCTCAGGTCAGTGACATCAGCAGGCAGGTGACCCAGGTCAGGGGCCACGGACACGGCCACGATGGCGAGCAGCGGGTAGGCCCGTACCGCCAGACGCGTCGTCGGGGGAAGGGAAGCGGGTACGCGCCCTGCCTGCCTGAAGCGGGCTGAGGCGATGGGCAGCTGCCGGGTCCCAGTGAGGATCTCCAGCCCCCGTGTCATGTCGGTGTTGGGGAAGGGAGACAGGCTCAGGACCACGATCGTGAGGTCGATGAGGAGGCTGATCGCCCCCCACGTCGCAACGGCGCCACCCGCCGGGGACCGCACAACCGCGGTCACTGGAATCGCCGCGAACGCCAGCGTGAACAACGGCCCTGCGGCGACAACGACCAGTCCACGCCATCTGGCCGACAGGAGTCCCAGGCCGTCCAAGCGGGTGGAGGGCATCGGGATCGGACCCAGGAACGTCAGCGACAGGACCGGTCGGCGCCCGCCACCGAGGCCGACGAAGGCCAGACCGTGGCACAGCTCGTGCCCCACCTGGGAGATCATGTGCCAGGCAACGACGCCAAGCACAACCAGGAGTATCCGCGGAAAGGACAAGGAGATCAGTCCACCCGCCGCCGCCGAGACCTCGGCCCAGCGGGTCACGGTCCCAACGAGGGTGAGCCCTGCCAGCACAAGCCCTACGACGCCGAGCACCGGCAGCACAGGAGTCCGAGCCACCGCCCATGCGGCCCTCGATGCGCCGCTCCAGGGGGCGGAGTGCGGGGGCCGGCTCGGAGCCCGCCCGGGGGTGGTGGGGCGATCCGCCGGGGTGTGCTCTCTACGAGACCACGCAGGGGCGAAGGCGGTGATGAGCCCGTTCACGGTCTCCCGAGGCACACGCACTCCGGCTCCATCCTCGACGCGATCCTGGACCTGTTCGGGGGTTCCGGGCCGTCGCAAGGCATCGAGGACGAGGGTCTCCAGAGGACCGAGACGGTAGATGCTTCCACCCTCCCCGACCGAGACCTCGGCCACGAGGCTCTTGCCATCCCAGCTGGCCGATCCCATGCGCAGGTCGGGTACGGCGACGGTGTGCACGACCAGTGCGTCGGTACTCATGCTGCCGCCTCCGTCGCACTGGCCTCCATGGCCTGGAGGATCTCGAAAGCGAGATAGGCCTCGTCCTCGATGGAGACCATGAGCCGATTGTTGGTCATGTGGATGAAGGACGTGCCGAGCCTCCATGCGGCGTTGGAGGGGTGATCGGGCCGGGTCTCGTCCCCGTTCTCATCGAGGAAGACGATGGCCCGCTCGGCCACTGCCTCCTCGATGCGTCGGCGGTAGCCGAGGCAGATACGAGCCCAGTCGCCGAGGAATCCGGGGAGCTGTTCGCCGGTGCCCGCCAGAACGGACTCGATGACGGGAACCACTGCCTCCCGAAGAGAGTCGACGATCCTCCGGTAGCGGGGCTGGTCGGTGTCCTCGGCGTAGGTCGACTCGACGCCGTAGCTCCCGGCCCACCGGGAGTGGTAGGCCCGGAGGAAGGACGTGATGACGTCGCGGTCCTGGAGGAGCGCGGCCACCGTGACCGCCATGACCTCGGCCCCGATCCCGAGCAGGATGGTGCGAGTGCCGGTGTTGCCCAGATCGATGACCTCACGCGCGAGCCGGGTGGAGTCGGCGAAGAAGTCCTCCGAGATGACCATTCCAACGGGGCCCCCGTAGCGTTCCAGCTCGGGCTCGTACTCCCGGCGCTCCACGGTGTTGTTCGGCCTCAGGAGCGGCCGGCCCTCGGAGTCGAAGTAGCGGGGGCGCAGCTCCTCGCCGTACTCCAGAGCGAAGAGGTCGTCGTAGTAGGAGCGGGACTCGATCCGGGCCATGGGGTGCATGGAGGGACGGCGCACCAGGTAATCGCTGACGTCGGCCATGACCCGTCGGTCGATCTCATCGCGGGCACTCTCCTGTGCAGGCAGGAGGCGCAGGCGCACGTGCCCTCCTTCGAGCCAGTAGTTGATGTAGAACGACAGGCGCACCAGTCCCTCCTCCTCCAGCTGCGCCGCCAGCGGCAGGAGGCACTCCTCGAGCAGCACCTCGGGGTTGCCGCCGTAGAACACGTGGTAGGCCATCCAGCGCCGTTGGGAGGCGGCGGCGAGAACATCCGGGTTGGTGGTCATGAGACTGCTCCTTCGGTAACGGGGTTCGTGAGGTCGAATCCGAGGACCACTTCATGGATCCGGTGGTCGTCTTCGCGGTTGATGACGGTCTCGCTGAGATCGGGCAGTGCCTCGGCGACGTTGAGCCAGCCGTCCTGACCACTCCACTCGTGGCTGGAGACGGCGAGGTTGACCAAGCCGGAGACGTCCAGGTAACGGGGCTTCCCAGGGGGCCTGCCGTGACGAGTGGCCAGGGAGACGTAGCAGTGCTCGGGAAGGCCGGTGTCCCGCCACCACTGCACCCACTCCAGGTAGCCCTCCGGTGTCGCAGGATCGGAGTCGGGTAGGAGCGTGGTGGGGATCTGGACCGTACGGCGGCGCATGATGAGCGAACCGATGCGCACCCGCGGCAGGACCCTCATGCCAGCGCCTTCAGGAAGATCAGGCACGAAGGAGGTCGTGACGTTGGAGGCCGGCGCCAGCAACGAGAGCAGCTGAGTGGGCAGGGGCGTGGCCGACAGGGACGAGGTATCCGAGGTAGGCGGGCTGCACCTCCTCGCCCTCGGAGGTCACCAGGGCGAGCCGGCTCTCCTCGGGGCGGTCCTCCAGCACGAGGCCGTCGAGGCCCACACGGTTCGGTGCGCTCGATCCGCCGGGATCTCCGGGTTGGATGATCTCGGTGTCGAGAAGCGGAGCATGCAGGTTGAGGTTGGTGAAGGCGGCGCCCCCTGAGACCTCGGCGAGACGGACGCCAGAGCGGCGGGCGCGCTCCTCCTGGTCTCGGGCGACTCGGGCCCCCTCCGTACCGTGCATGTACGCGAATCTCGACAGCCCGAAGCCGGCGTGCCCGAAGATTCGGTTGACAACCAGCGATCCCGCCGAGTCCTCTGGCAGCACCTGGGCGAAGAGGAAGAGGTGCCGGTAACGGTGCCGGGGCAGATCCAGCCCTCGGAGGAGGTCGGAGTCTTCAGCGAGCACCGACATCAGGTCCAGGTCCTCCTCCTCGGACTCGATGAGCGCCGTCAGCGCCCTGCGGGCCTCCTCCCATCTCCAGGCGTCTCCCCACCTGAGCCAGGGGTCCTCACTCGCCTTCCCCTGCGGATCCAGGGTCCGTGTCTTGTGCGAGTCGTAGAGGTCGGCGTCGAAGGAGCGCAGGAAGCCCGCGACGTCGGTGCAGCGGCCGCCTTCTCCCACGGACTCGATGAAGTAGCCCCGCATGAGAGCGCGGTCGGTCTGCGTGGGATCCAGCAGGGTCGCCAGCACCCCGAGGGCGCAGCACTCCTCCTCGTTCCACCGCAGCTGCGGCCCCCGGTAGACCCCGCGGCCCAGGGCACAGTCCTCGTAGACGACGGTTCGCGGCGGCTGGGCCTCCAGGCCGGCACTCCTGTAGAGCTCCTCCACGGCGTCGCGCACCCGAGCCACCGCCTGCTCCCGCTCAGCACCGGTCATGTCCCCGACCAGGGAGGCGGCCTGCTCATAGCAGTCCAGTGCCCGGGCCAAACCGGCGTCGTCGTCGCCGGCGGCGCACAGGGTCCGGCGGGCGGTACCCGCCCGGTGCGCGGTGTGGGGGTGCAGGTCCAGGCCATCGACCTCGACGAGACCGAGCCTGACGAGTCGGGCAAGCGCCTCACCGGCCCGCTCCTGTGTCAAACCGGCCCGCTCGGCCAGGGCGGCGACGACCTCCTCGAAGACGAGCACACCCTCCTGGAGCATCTCGGTGACGATCCTGCAGACCTCGGACTGGCGGAGCCTGACGACGGACTGCTCGCACGTCGCGTAGTCCTCCCCCCGGTGGCTGTCCTTGTAGTCGTAGACCGCCCGCACGACATCGAGGCCGCCATCGGAGCGGGGCTGAACCGTCCGGGACAGTCGCAGCGGCAGTCCATGGAGTCGACGACGGTCCTCACGCAGGTTGCCCAGCGCACGAGCCACCGGATAGATGCTCCACCGCGAGTGGCGTCGGGGACGAGACGGCAGGTGCTCCCAGCTGGGGGTGCCGGAGGTGAAGGTCGTCAGCGCCGTCGGCGTGAAGGTCGAGAACGGTGATGCCTTGGCCGCCGCGCGCATGGCGTAGGACATCAGGGAGCGCTCGCATTTGCGCATCTGCTTGTTCGGCTTGGCCACAACGCCCTTGCGGGGGTAGTCGCGCAGCAGGCGCCCGGCACCGGGAACGGCGACCGCCAGCCCGTCGGAGAAGTCCTCATCCGTGAGCAGCGAGGCAAGATGACGACGCTCGTTGACGAGCCACTCGGAGAACCTCGCCCGGCCCGAGTCCTCCAGCTCGGCCAGCTCGGCCTCGGCGTACCGCACCGGCTCGATGATGGCGGACACGGCCTCGGTGAGCCCGCTCGGCAGGGGCGGCGATCGCCCGGTCCGCACGTCGACCGTTGAAGACGGCTCGACGGATCTGAACGAGTTCCTTGCGCACACCATCGGGCGCGACCCTCACGTGCTCAGCCAGCTGGTCGCAGGCGGCCTCACGCAGCCGGGCAACCTGCGTCCGGGCGCGTAGGACCTGTTCAGCCCATTCCAACGCCCCAGGAGACGCCAGGTCACGTGCGGTCTCGACGGGGAGCCCGCCTACCCGCAGCTGAACGATCTCATCAACGGTGACAGTCATGATTTCCTCTCCAAGGTGTTGAGACGGCCCCACCAGGCACCGGAGGTCCCGGTGTCATGGCCCGCCAGGAGCATGAGCATGGGTTTCTGGGGAACATCGGTCAGGCCTATGCCCGTGACGTGTCGGGCGGCATCGAAGCCCAGGGCCGCCCCCAGGCCGATGCCCAGCCGGGATGCCTCCAGGCTGAGGACCTGGCAGACGGCACCGGCGGCGGCGTTGATGATCCGGTAGCCCCGCACCCCGAGCTCCTCGGACAGTCCCACGACGTCGCCGGTCAGGATGATGGTGGCCGCGGCCCTCTGGCCGTCGTAGTTGTGCAGGAAGTACGACGAGGCCAGGAGCTCCAGGTGACTCCCCTCGTCGACGAGCCTGAGGCCGCCCTCACGCGGGTCCGCCTCATAGAGTCCCGGCTCCAAACCGGTGACGTCCTCGATGAAGACGTACTGACGCACGCAGTGCGCGGCGATCTCTCAAGGTTCGCGGAGACGAGCTCACCGGCCTCGGCCGCGGCGGACATCATCGTGAGCAGGGTCCTCGCGGGCGATGGGCGCGCCGTCGAAGCGACCGAAGGAGGTCTCCCGGCTGACGACGGCGCGGACCCGGTCCTCCACCGTCACCGCGCCCGGATGGGGCAGCGGCGCCACAGTCGGTCCGGGCAGCGGCCGGGGGCGACCGCCGGCAGGCCTGCGCCGGGCGGGGGTACCCACCATGGCCCGCTGCATCGCGCGGGTGGTGGGGAACGTCTGGGCATCGCGGGAACGCTGCTGACCGGCGACCTCGATGCGCCCACCTCGCCGCCTGGCCTCGTGGGGACTACCGATGTCGACGACGGCGTAGACGCCCTCCTGCTGACGGTCGATGCCCAGCAGCTCGGCGAGGGACTCCTCGTTGACCCACATGTCGGGAAGGACATGGTCCCGCCGTTCACCCAGGAGATATCGCCAGGTGCCGAGCAGGGTGCCGATATCCATGGAGGTGGCTTGGTAGGCGAAGTCGTTGTACTTGAAGCCGGACTGCCAGTAGTCGATGGTCAGCAGCAGGTAGTCGTCTCCCGTACTCGCATAGCCCTGAGCGGCGGCCACTGTCGCGGTGTGATCGCCCAGGGCGAGGACGTCCCAGGCGTGGTGCAGGGGCGAGTAGTGGTAGATCCCGGGAGCCAGGTCGGCCTGGCGGCCCACGACGCGGTAGACCGAGACGGTGTAGCGGCCACCGCCGGAGGCCGCTCCCCTGCCCCACCGGTAGTGCCCGGCCTCCGCCAGGACCTCCGGGTGGTCGTTGCAGTTGACCCGGGAGCGCTGCGAGAGCAGGCCGTAGGACAGGTGAAGCAGATCGGCCAGAACGTCTGCCCGCTCCGGTCCCCTCAGGCCTTCCGCATCGCCACCCAGCAGGCCCCGGTCGGGGGTCGGCGTGGGCAGGACGAGGCGTTGAGCAGACGGATAGACCTTCTGGTCCGTCGGGGCGTCATCCCAGTTGATGCTCCAGGAGTCGGTGGGCATGCGACGCTCGACACGGTTAATGATGAGGTCGGCGTAGGCGGCCGCGGCCCGTTCGGCGGGCATGGCGTCCCAGAGAGCAACAGCTTGCCTGGTCATGGTCAGGGCTCCTTCACGGAAACGGGTGGGGCACGGGGGCGGGTGCTGGACAGGGGGTGGCGAGGCGGTGCCGGGATCGGTAGTGCTCGGCTCGTTCCCGGGTTCGGGGCATCCGCAGAGCTCGCTGGCAGTGCCAACCGAAGTCGATGGGAACCAGGCCGGGCACCAGCACCTTGACGCCATGCATGCCCAGGGCGCGTTGGGTCGGAGAGGTCTGCTCGACGACGAGGACGTCGAGCCCGGGGTCGAGCAGCTCCAGACACAGGCGCAGGTCACCACGGACACCGGCGCCCGCTCCGGGGACGCTCAGAACTCCCAGGTCGCGCAGCGAGTCCCGCTGCGAGTCGAGCAGGAAGGAGGCCAGGGGGCGGGCATCCGGGTGGAAGAAGAGGTCGGCGTGGTCCTCCATGACTCGCACGCGGGAGAAGTCGGCGAGCATGGACTCGATGCGGCCTCGTCCCCGCTCAAGCCGTACTCGGGCCACCACGTAGTCGGAGGCGACCTCGCTCAGCGCTGAGGCGAGTGCCCGTTCGGCGTCCGGATGGGCCCCGGCCCCGAAGCACAGTGACCCCGTGGTGAGGGACTCCGCCACTGCCGTGACGGTGGGAATGCGGGTACCCGTTGTGGAGTCGAAGAAGCGAACCCGGTACCCCAGCAGTCTCATGCGGGCCAGCAGCTCGCGGCTGGACCTGTCGCGGATGGTGTCGGGATCGATCTCATCCAGCGCCAGGGCTCCGTACCAGCCGATGAGGAAGGCGTCGCGCTCGACGGCCTCCAGCAGTCCGTAGAGAACCGCCTCGGCGAGACTTCCGCCGCACGCACAGCCGTTGGACGAGTCTTGGACGAGCTGCCGGTAGCACCCGGCGTTCTCCGGTCCCCCAGGCGCGTCGCCTCCTCCCGGGTCCTCGGGGAGGTAGTAGGCGACATCACGGGGCACAACCACGTCGGCTCCATCGGAGAGCCGTGTTGCGGCGACCCAGCGCGTCGGGACGAGGTCGGCTTCGGCCTTGAGGCCGAAGGCCGAAGGCAGGGTAGGCCGGTAGGGGCAGGTCGGCGGCGGTGCCGAACCACGTGGGGGCGCCCACTGGTGGCCGGGCACCGGCGATCCGCTCGAGGCCTTCCAGGAGGCCGATGGCGTGGGATCGCGTGTAACGACTCGTGTGACCGCCCCACGGGCAGGTCCAGACGGAGTCCGCCGAACGGCTGACGTAGGCCCCGGACACTTTCGCAGTGGTCTCGATCTCCAGGTCCCGCACGGCGTCGGCGCCGACTCCGGAGCAGAAGGGATTGGCCAGGCCATCGATATCGCGGGCCACCTCGTCGAGGGACACGGCCCGGTACTGCGGCCCGTCAGGACGGCCCAGGTCGTGAGCCAGGCGCTGCGAGAGCCCGACGTCGGGAACCCGTTTCCCGCAGGAGCAGCGCTCCGAGGGACTGACGGGGACGATCATCACCTCCAGGTCGTCCCGGGAGAGGACCCGCACGCGGGGGAAGCGCCCCTCCGCCTCCAGCGGCACCTCCAGGAGCTGCTCCGCCAGGCGGATCACCGCCCCCCATCCATCAACCGCACCTGCGCACTGCGTACCGGGGCCTCGATGCCGCTGGTGACGGGAGCGTTGAAGCCCGTCGAGCAGGCAGCCCAGGCACAGCCCGGACTCGGTGCCATCAACGAGAACGGCGGAGTCCTCGTCGGTCACGAGCAGGGGCGGTACGAGGCGATCAGTCCGCTCCCGGACGTGCCCCGGGGCGGCGGGCGACAGAAGAGACTCGACCTGCTGCAGAGGTATCACGGTCAGCGGCCGGTCAGGTGAGGAGACGGCTCTCATTGGACAGTCCCCTCACCGGCGTCCTCGGTGAGGACCTTGCAGGCCACCAGACCAACAGCGTCGAGTTCGGGGCTGGTGATATCGCAGACGAGGATTCGCGGCTCTCGCCCCGCAGGCGCCCCGTCCTCGGCGACGGCGATGGACGCGCCGGTCAGGCCGGGGTGAGACAGGGACGTCCAGGTACTCGTACCGTCACCGCGTTGAAGGGCACCGATGAGCCCGGTCAGCGCCGCGGCGACAGCGCCATCGGTCGTGTCTTCTGCTGCCGCCTCCCACAGGGGGCCGCTGGGTGAGTCCGCTCGGGCGACGACGACGTGCCGTCCCAGCCAGACACCAAGATCGATGAGCTCGGGAACGATTTCCATATCCCGGGCGCAGGAGTAGAGGAAGGCGGTCTTATCATCGGTGTCCTGCTCGTGGAGGACTACTCCGGCGCCGTCCGTCGTGGCTGCGTGCAGCGCCAGCTCGACGGCGGCCGAGGCCAGGGCGTCCTCGACGGCTTCCCGGACGTTGTGGCCCACCCCGGTCCCGCCGCAAGAACGCATGTAGGCGCTGGCGCTGTTGGCCGGGGACAGGGTGGCGGTAGCCGCCGCCCGCACGGCCAGGGTGTCACCGGTGGCCACGTCGATGGCCGAGACAGTGGGGCCCGTCGGTTTCAGGTCGTGACGCAGGCGGGAGTCGAGCGAGTCGACGACGGATTCAGAGGGTGGGGCCTGCCTCTCGCGCACCGGTGCCCAGTGCTCCAGGTGAAGCGCCAGTGCCCGCCTGACCGCGTCGAGCCGGGCTCCGGCCACGTTCCACAGGTCGGCGCCACCCACGTTCACCGGTTTGGGCGGCCCGTCAACGAGTCTGGCGGCGCTGACCTTGAGCGGCAGCTGCTCGAGATCCTCGTCGAGGAACTCGCTGATCGGGAAGGTGCGTTCACCCACGAGATCCGTGTAAGCATCGAGGTCCTCCGGGAGGATCCGGCCGGCCGGCTCCGGGGGCCTCGCAAGAGACTCGGCCGCGGCTCGAGCCATCTCGGCCAAACGCTCGGAGTTCTGGGAGACGGTTCGCAATAGCCTGTTGGGCAGGACTCGGTGACGGCGGGTCTCCCCCGTGTGACAGTCGAGGACGAGGATGGACTCACCGGTCTCGGGCTCCATCGCACCGGTGGTGGCCTTGAACACCTCGAAGGCCGCGATGACCGCGATCATCCGCTCAACCGCCGGGACCCAGGTCGTCTCGCGCCCAGTGGGCATCCCGGCCCAGGCTCTCGACCAGAAGAGGGAGCCGGCGGAATCAGTGTCGTGCGTGGTCAGTGACTGGACGGCATCGGCCCAGCGGGGGCCTTGGGAGCCTGTGCCGCCCCAGTTGACGGGGCCGACGATGAGCTCGTCCCCGAAGGCCCACACCGGCAGGACCAGTCGTCCGGGCTCCTCGTCCACTCCATGCAGAAGGAGATCACTCGAGGCAGCACAGGGAGTCAGGATGAGGACCTGCGCCCCCTGGAGGATGTCGTGGTCGGTGCGCGGGTCACCACGCACGACCCTGACCTCCGGCGGCGCGTCGACGGGGGGCTCGGCGTCGGAAGTCGGCAGGACGAGACGCACGTCGCCGGCCCCGTTGTCGGTCAGGGCGCGTACCAGGGCGCGGGCACACTCCCCATCACCGACGACGACCAGGGGGGCGCTGCGGAATCGGGAGAAGGCACGGCGGGGCTCGTCGGTGTAGTGGGACAGGAAGTTGAGCTGATCGTCGAAGCGCATCTCCGTTGCGCCGTCGAGGACGATGTCCTCGCACGGGTCGACCAGTCGCAGGTAGCCGTGCTCGCGAAGCGGGCCGATGAAGATCTGGAGCCGTTCCCACGCCTCCTCCCCGAGAGCCTCCCGCAGCTCGGCCTCCGTGTACTCCCCCTCCAGAAGGGGATAGACAGCACGAAACGCTCGGTAGGCGTGATCCCCGCAGATCTCAAAACCTGAGGTGGAGTTCGAGAAATAAATCCCCTGCGAGGACTCGCTGAACATGGTGTCCCGGCGCAGTCGGTAGCGCTGCCGTGCGGTCTCGATCATGGCCTCTCCTGTCGATGAGGCGGGACCACTCAGTCACCGCCCTGACGTTTTCCTGTTGACGGGAAAAGCATCTCGAGAACAGACCGGCTCAGAACTCCTGCGCGGAGGTGTGACGGCTTCCTTCTTTGGACCGTACGTTCAGTACAGCACCCGACCGAAAGTATGAATGCTCATGACCTGCGGATGAGTGTGCACCGACCGCGAAGACACAGCCCACCGTTCAGCAGCGCCCCGGCACCACCGGTGGTGCGAGGTGGCCGGCCACCGTGGACCGCGCGTCCACCTCACGCCCTCCCCAGGACGTCGGCGGGGTCGATGACGCCGCCGCGCAGGGCCAGCAGCACCAGCTGAACCCGATCTCGGCAGCCGGTTGTGGACAGCAGGTTGCTCACGTGAGTCGTGACCGTGGGCATGGACAGCCACTTCCGGTCGCAGATCTGCTGGTTGCTCAGGCCCAGGGCGATGAGCGCCAGGATTTCGCGCTCGCGCTGGGTCAGGCCCGCGATCTGCTGGGAGGCCTCGGCGGCCCGGAGTGCCTCGACGGAGTCCTGGGAAGCGTGGCGCCCGGCCCCTCCCTGGCCCGTACACCACTGACGTGGCCGGTGCGCGCGGCGGTGAGCAGCCGGCGTGTGGGCCCCGGGGAGATGACGGAGCTGCCGTCGTGGACGGTACGGATCGCGGCGGCGAGTTCCTGGGGCGGGGTGCTTGTGAGCAGGAGGCCGGAGGCACCGGCCTCAATGGCGTCCATGACGGGGCCGTCGGTGTCGGAGGTGGTCAGGATGACGAGTCTGCCGGTCGCGCCGCGGGCCATGAGCTCGCGGGTGGTGGCCTGGCCGCTCAGGCCCGGCATCTGCACGTCGAGGAGGAGGACATCGGCCGGGTCGGCGGCGTTGCGCGCGAGCGCTTCCTGCCGTCGGCGGCCCGCCAGATGATCTCCATGTCCGGCTGCGCCCCCAGCAGCGTGGCCAGGCCCATGATGTGCAGCGGCTCGTCGTCAGCCAGACCCAGGCGGATCACAGGCGCCTCCCCTTCTTGACGGCAACTCACCGGAAGTATCCGCCCTTCCGGTTCAGCCGGCGCGGTTTTGTCCTGATGAAGTGCCGACGACGCCCTGCGAGGTTCGCCATATCAGAGCGATTGGCTCTCACTGTGAGCAGGCGGGGAGCCTTACCACCACCCACCACCCCGGCGGAGCCGGCCGATCCGACCGACCCCGCCGGCGCCCGGCCCTCACGCGCCCTTGGCGAAGTGGTTGAGCAGAGAGTCGATGTCCTGCTGCATCCGACCCCAGCGCACAATATGGGCGCCGGTGTCCTCGTAGCGCTCGTAGCCGATGCCGGCGCCGTCGAGCGCCTTCTCGAAGTTCTGCTGGCTGGGCAGCACGATGCTCTCGTAGCGATCACTGTCGGTGCCGCAGACGAGGAAGATGCGCTTGCCGCGGTAGCTCTCCACGTGCTCGACCGGATTGTCGGCACTCACCCGCGCCTGATCCCACGGGATCCCGTAGATGGTGCCGCCCTTGAGGTCAGTGGCTCCGGCGGTGAAGTTCGCCCAGTGGACCACCGCCCCGTCCTGGATGCGCAGGTCGGCCGGCCCCGAGTGGCTGGAGACCGACGCGAAGAGCTCGGGGTACTTCGCGGCGTACTTCAGGGGCCCCCGAAACCGCCCATCGAGAGCCGGAGATCGCGCGACGGGAGGCCTGTCCGGTGGTGGCGAAGGTGGCATCGACCCAAGGGAGGAGCTCCCTTGATGTGGAAGGTCTCCCAGTTGCGCGGCCCCACGTTGGAGGACTCGGGGTCGCAGTACCAGCCGGCCGCCCCGCCGTCGGGCATGACGACGATGAGGTCGCGCCCCGCGGTGTGGTTGCGGATGTCGTACTTCGTGTCGAAGGTCGAGTAGTTCTCGCCGCCGCCGTGCAGCAGGAAGAGCACCGGGTAGCGGCGCGAGGTGTCGTAGCCGTCGGGCAGCAGCACGTTGACGCGTGGCAGCCAGCCGATCGAGGACGTGGCCAGCTTGTAGTACTGCATGCGGCCGTGGTCCTCGTGCTCGGCCACGGTGAGGGCAGCCTGGGCCGGGGCCGCTCCGGCGACGACGGCGCCGCCCCCGATGACGGAGGCGGCGGCGAGACCACCCACCCCCTTGAGCAGGGTCCGGCGGCTGAGCCGGTGGGCGCAGGCACGGTTGGGCTGAAGGTGGGATGGCGAGTCAGCGGGCGGGGTCTGTGCACTGAAAGGCATGGCGTGTCCTTGGTGAGTCGACGATGACGGCAGTGGCGGGGCGGACCTGCCGCCCCGGGGACCGGCCGGCTGACGGGCACCAGCCGACCCTTGCGACAGGCCTCACGGCGGCGCCTCCATCGGCATCCACCTATGAGACTTGCTTCACACCATACGCTAACCGCTCGGTTAATACCACCCCCATCAAGCCCCACCTTCGGGACCCAGGCGTCGAGCAGAGCGCGCAGGTTGCGCACGTACCGCTCGAAGGCCACCCGCTCGCACACGCGCCGGAACCGATACTCCGAAAGGCAAACTGGCAGGCGATACGACCTCCGACCTCCACCGCCGATGGCGTCAGCAGACAGACGCCACTCATCCAGCCAACACGACATGCATACAAACCCAGAATGGTGACGCACTGATAGCATCCAACAGAACCACCACCAACATTACAACTGCCGCACACGAACTTGATGATGGAACATCACCAGGTAGCGTTGTCACAACCACTGGGATCGAGCGATAAGAAAAGTTCATCGCAACCGGAAGCCTGCCGTCAACCGAATCCGCCGAAGAGGACTCTCTCAGCAGAAAAGGGGCTCTTCGTGTTTGGGGGTGTTGTAGGTGGGGCTTATCGGCTGGTTTAGGTGGTTGTTGTCAGGTGGTCTTTGAGGCGTCCGGTGTGGATGAGGCTGCGGATGGTGTAGTGCGTGAGGTTGCGCAAATCCCAGGGCGATGCCGCGTAGGTGCTCCAGGCGCCCGTTGATGGCCTGGCGTGGGGCCGTTGGAGGTACCAGGGCGGTCGAAGTAGGCCAGGGGTGTCGGAGGCTCTTTCGGTCAGGGTCCTGGCCAGGGTCTGGATCTCCTCCAGCCCGTCTGGGACGGCCTGCCTCAAGGAGTCGATGAGCTGTTGCATCAGGTACTTTCCCAGACCCGGGTCCTCGGCGCGGTAGGCCTGGATGAGGCGCTGGTAGACGCCCCAGGCGGCCTGGACCGCAGCATGGCGATCATCAGCGAACAGGGTCTCGAGACGCTCGGCCTGGGCGTCGGTGAGCAGGCCGGCCCCGGTCAGTAGGGTGCGCCGGGCCCGGTAGAGCCGGTCACCCGCCCGGCCCCGCCGGCCCGTGATCGCTCGTTGGATGCGACGGCGGCACTGGTCGAGCTTGTCTCCTGCTAGGGATACGACGTGAAAGGGATCCATGACCGCCCGCGCCTGTGGGAGCTCCTCGCCGGCGGCACTCTTGAACCCAGTGAAGCCGTCCATGGCTACCACCTCGACCCGCCCGCGCCAAGACTCGCCCCGAGCGGCGAGCCAGGTCTTGAGGACCTTCTTGGACCGGCCCGGGACCACGTCCACAAGCCGGGCCGGACCACTGCGGTCGCGTACGGGGGTCAGGTCGATGATGACGGTGACATAGCGGTCACCCCGCCTGGTGTGGCGCCACACAGAGGGGGTACCTCCCGCATGAGAGCGAAGCGCGCGGGGGAATCGTCGACGCCGAGGACCTCCACGCCATCGAAGCGGTGGGGATCGTCTAACAGCGTGGCCTGAGCGCTTGTCAGGATCGCGTTGTTGGCGGTGTGCCAGGAGATCCCCAGTGCGGCTGCCACCCGGGAGACCGACATGCACTCCAGGGCAAGGGCCCGCAGCCCCCACTCGGCCGCCGCGTGGGTCAGCCGCGCCCGTGGCTGAGCCAGGGCCGAGGTGTCCTGTCTCCACACCCGGCGGCAGTGGGTGCAGGCGAAGCGCCGCAGGCGCACCACCAGCTGCGTGGGCCTCCACCCCACCGGTACGTGGGCCAGGCGTCGGGCCACCGTCCCACGAGCCTGCCCCTGCGCCCCGCAGGCTCTGCAGAAGGGGTCCTCGAACCCGGTCGGCATGCGGCACTCGATCACCGCGTGCTTGGCTGTGAGGTACTGGCCCACCGCGGTCAGTCCCAGGGCGTCCAGGCCCAGGAAGGTCGTCAGATCAGGGCCGGTGAAGGTAGTCTCAGGCACGTCGAGGTCTCTCGTGACGGTTGTGTAGCAGCTCCCATCATCGGGGGACCTCGACCCCTACCCGGCGTAACGACGCGCCCGCCCCACCTATACACTTCAACAGGCTTCAGCTACCACACCCTCAAACGCGAAGAGCCGATAATGTCCGTTGATGGCTTCGGTGGGGTGCGTTGCTGGCTCCGCCTGTGTCGAAGTAGGCCACGAAGGCGTCCGTCCACGTGCGTAGGGTCCGGCCCAGGCGAGCAATTTCGGGGATGGGACACGTTGGTAGGCTCTCGATGAGACGGGCGGCTAGGGCGTCGTCCTTGGGCGGGTGTGGCTTGGTGGAAGACGTCTCGGACTTGCTGGGCGCAGCGGTAGGCGACTTCGACACTGATATGCGCCTCATCTGCCGTGAAGGCCTCATGGAGTCGTTCTTGTTGACGCTTCGTGAGCCGATCACGCGAGGCGCGCAGGAGAAGCCGGATTTGGTAGAGGGGATCGCCTGTGCGTCCACGGTGTCCGGTCGTGTCTTGCTGGACGCGGCGGCGCACCTCACCTGGGGCATCACCGGCGAGTGTGACGATGTGACAGGCGCCTGGCACGCTGGTGGCGTCCTTGGAGCAGGCCAAGCGATGGCGTTCTTGCTGCCCCTTGGAAGGGGATCCAGCGTCGCGATTCGCACCCCCGCACGGAAGTCTTTTCCGCGCTCGGCCAGCCAGTTCTTGTACACGGTGCCAGACCTGCCCGGCACCAGGTCCACTCAACCTTGCCGTGGGATGATCCTTCCCGCGAGTCAGGTCCACGATGCCGGTGATCTCGTGGGCCCCGGCGGCGTCGGTCTTGGTGGTGCCACACGTGCTCATCAACCCCCAGCACCTGAACCCCTGCGAAGCGGGCGGGGTTCAGATGCGGCCGTGCAGACACGGCTTGATATGGGACCACACGGTATTCCACGTGGTTGCCAGTTGTCGGGCCAGGCCAGCGATGGTGGCTCCTTCGAAGCGCAACTGTCGGATCGCCCAGCGGATCGCCCGCACACCCAGACGCGCCCGGGGAGCACACACCGAGTGGTTCTGCTCAATGAAAGTCACGATCCGGCAGGGTGGTTTCGCGGCATATCCAGCGCCGTATTGTGCCATCGGATCCGCACAGGGACCCCGGCCCAGGGCGCGTCGATCACCTCCACCACCACACGCCCGTGACCTTGAGCGATCACCCCACAACCCGGGCAGCCAACCAGCTGGTTGCACGACTCAACATCGAGCACCAGAGCATCTGGGTGCGAGCCACGCCCATCAGATGGAAGCCCTCCAAGTCGACGAGCAGATCACACCGATCACAACGATCAAGCGACACGGAGCAGCAGCAGGTAGGGTGAGACACCGCCCAAGGTCCTTGACGACAGCGGGGGTAGAAGTCCGCTCATCATCAAGGACCTCGACCCCTACCCGCAACCCCCGACCAACACCCACTCACCCACACTCAACTCGGAAGAGCCGTATTGTGCCACCAGATCCGCACAGGGACCCCGGCCCAAGGCGCGTCGATCACCTCCACCACCACACGCCCGTGACCTTGAGCGATCACCCCACATGAAAGTCACCCACTTTCTGGTGTGAGGAGGGACACATTTGTCTTATGTGTCCTGGTTTTACTTTGACAGCTGTTTTGGGGACCTAACCTGGAGTCAGGCTTGAGAGTCAAGTCGATAAAACTAGTGAAGGAGTTCAATCATGAACGTAGAAGCTTCGTGCCAGATTGGTGTGAAAGGAACTGTAGTCCAACGCCTGTTGGCGGGGGCAATCGGAGGTCTGGCCGGTGGCATGGTCTTTGGAATGATGATGTGGAAGATGGGGATGCTGACCATGATCGGATCCATGATGGGGGTGGAGTCCGCGCTAGTTGGTTTTTGGCATTCATATGATGATTTCGGTGATATTCGGGCTGCTTGCCGGGATTTTTACTGAAATTTATGCCTTCCTGCCCCGGGCAGGGATGCTGTTCGCCGTCGTTTTCGGTGTGGCCTTGTGGGTGATGGGCCCGCTGGTGGCTATGCCACTGATGATGGGCGGTGCCGTCTTCCAAATCACCCAAGCTTCGATGATGTCCTTGATGGGGCATGTCATCTACGCCCTAGTGACGCTTTTCGTAGCGAAGGCTCTTCTTCCTCGTTTTGCAGGCAAACGGGCATGACCTACTCTTGTAGTGTGAGCATCTCGGAAAAGCATGGAAAAGAATCTAGGAGGCCAGCCGTCACTTAACCCGAGGCACATGGCAGAGCAAGTACAGCCGTGTCTGCGGGCGGTGGAGTTGTTTGAACAGATTCCTCCTGCAGAGTTAGCTGGCCTTAACCAGATGCTCCCATTCAAGACCTTCGCTTCGGGGGACATGATTTACGACCCGCTACGCCCTTCTCAAGTGCTGTTCATCGTAAAAAGCGGCCGGGTTCGTTTGTTTCAGACCAGCCCCAACGGCAAAACCTTCACACTGGCGATTTATGAGCCTGGTGACGTGTTCGGAAACATGTCGATTGTCGGCCAACACATGGGTGCAAGCTACGCAGAAGCCTTAGAAGACAGCGGCATATGCCAGCTAACACAAGAGCAGGTTGAAACCTTTTTCCTTGCCGACCCGCGTATTTCTCAGCAGGTCACCGCCATCCTCGCTAGGCGTGTAAAGGAACTGGAAACTCGCCTCAGCGATTTAGCGCTGCGCCCCCTTCCCCAACGGATGGCATCTTTGCTGCTGTCTATCGCGCGGCCCTCCCACTTGCCCTGGAAACATGATCTGATTGTTCCCATGACCCACGAGCAGCTCGCCAATGTCGCGGGTTCCACCCGGGAAGCAGTCAGTAAGGCCCTGGCAGATCTGGCCAAACAGGGCATGATCATCCAAAAACGCGGATCGATCATTCTGACCGACCCGCAACAACTAGAAAGAACTCTTACATGAGTAGCCAACAATTACTTAGGTTTATAGGCTCTTCCGAGTTGAGTGTGGGTGAGTGGGTGTTGGTCGGGGGTTGCGGGTAGGGGTCGAGGTCCTTGATGATGAGCGGACTTCTACCCCCGCTGTCGTCAAGGACCTTGGGCGGTGTCTCACCCTACCTGCTGCTGCTCCGTGTCGCTTGATCGTTGTGATCGGTGTGATCTGCTCGTCGACTTGGAGGGCTTCCATCTGATGGGCGTGGCTCGCACCCAGATGCTCTGGTGCTCGATGTTGAGTCGTGCAACCAGCTGGTTGGCTGCCCGGGTTGTGGGGTGATCGCTCAAGGTCACGGGCGTGTGGTGGTGGAGGTGATCGACGCGCCCTGGGCCGGGGTCCCTGTGCGGATCCGATGGCACAATACGGCGCTGGATATGCCGCGAAACCACCTGCCGGATCGTGACTTTCATTGAGCAGAACCACTCGGTGTGTGCTCCCCGGGCGCGTCTGGGTGTGCGGGCGATCCGCTGGGCGATCCGACAGTTGCGCTTCGAAGGAGCCACCATCGCTGGCCTGGCCCGACAACTGGCAACCACGTGGAATACCGTGTGGTCCCATATCAAGCCGTGTCTGCACGGCCGCATCTGAACCCCGCCCGCTTCGCAGGGGTTCAGGTGCTGGGGGTTGATGAGCACGTGTGGCACCACCAGGACCGACGCCGCCGGGGCCCACGAGATCACCGGCATCGTGGACCTGACTCGCGGGAAGGATCATCCCACCTGACTCGTGACGCTTTGGTGGGGTCTGGGTTTTGAGGTGGGTTTTTCGTTGGTATTCCGTGGTGTTGGGGGTGTGCTGGCACACTAAGGGGCCGGTAGGGTGGGGGTGGTGAGCCCGTTTCTGCGTAAGGTCAAGACAGCCTCTGGGGCGACGGCGGTGCAGATCGCGGTCAAGGAAGGGCGCCGGGACAAGGTGATCGAGCACCTGGGATCGGCCCACACTGAGGCCGAGCTGGCTGCTCTGATGGAGATCGGCCGGCACCGCATTGCCCCGGACCAGCTGGCCCTGGATCTGACTCCCACGCCACCGGCGGTTTCGGGACTCCTCACGGCCTCAGCCCCGGTCGGCACTGACGCGGTGGTGGAGTCCAAGCGCTCGGGTCTGCTGTGGGACGTTCTGCACGGGGTCTACACCCGTCTGGGGCTGGGGGACGCCACTGGGGGTGATCGGGCCTTTGAGCAGATGGTTCTGGCGCGTTTGATCGAGCCGACCTCTAAGGCCCAGGTCCCCCGGGTGCTGAGTGACCTGGGCCTGGAGGCCGTTACCGTGCGGACCTTGTTCCGCTCCCTGGCCCGGGCCCAGGAGCGCGGTTACCGCGAGAGCCTCTCAAACGCCTTGTTCGAGCACGTCACCAACACTGGTGGGGGTCTGGCGCTGTGCCTGTACGACGTCACCACCCTCTACTTCGAGGCCGAGCGTGAGGACGACCTGCGGCGGGTGGGTTACTCCAGAGAGGAGGGTCGACCCCCAGGTCATCGTGGGCCTGCTGGTCGACCGCCGTGGTTTTCCTCTGAGAATCGGGTGCTGGGAAGGGAACAAGGCCGAGACCACCACCATCATCCCGGTGGTGGAGGCCTTCCAGTCCGCCCACAGCATTGAGGAGCTCGTGGTGGTCGCTGACGCCGGCATGCTCTCAGCGACCAACCTGACGGCCCTGGATGAGGCGAGGCTGCGGTTCATCGTCGGCGCCCGCCAGGTCCGCGCCCCAGGGGACCTAGAGGCCCACTTCCACTGGGCCGGGGACGCCTTCACCGACGGCCAGGTCATCGACACCATCACCCCCAGAAGAAGCTCCAGGAGCCAGCGCGACGTCAGCAGGCGTCATGAGCCGGTGTGGGACCCGCACACCCACCCGGGCTCGTGGCGGGCGGTGTGGGTCTACTCCAAGAAGCGTGCGGCCCGGGACAACCAGACCCTGACCGCTCAGGAGAACAGGGCCCGGGCCGTCATCGCCGGTGAGAAGCGTCCCAAGGGCACGCGTTTTGTCACCGTCCATCAAGGCGATCAGGTCCTCGATGAGGCCTCCATCGCCAGAGCCCGTTCCCTGGTGGGGCTCAAGGGCTACGTCACCAACATCCCCACACGCCTGATGGGCGCCGGTGAGGTCGTCTCCTCGTATCACGAGCTGTGGCACGTCGAGCAGTCCTTCCGGATGAGCAAGCACGACCTGAGAGCCCGGCCGGTCTTCCACCACACCCGCGATGCCATCGAGGCGCACCTGACCGTGGTCATGGCCTCCCTGGCCGTCGCCCGACACCTCCAGGACACCACCGGTATCAGCATCGCCAGGATCGTGCGCGAGCTACGCGGCCTGCAGGAGGTCACCATCAACCTCAACGGCCACCACCTCGCAGCCGCACCACGTCTGACCGACACCGCCAACGACATCCTCACCGCCCTGAGCACCCCACCCCCGGCACACTAAGCGTCATGAGTCAGGCCTACCCGGCGTAACGACGCGCCCGCCCCACCTATGCACTTCAACAGGCTTCACCTACTACACCCTCAAACACGAAGAGCCAGTTAATCTCCGCCCCTATGGAGATTCTATACCTAGGGATCGGCTTGTCCCTCACTTCGTATGCCATCAATCGAAATATGCAGTTCAAGTTCGCTCAGCGCTCCTACAAAAAATGGAATGCTGGACCAGACCGCATTGAGTTCGGTCCATGCTGGTTCTTCAACTTGTGGAGCATCCTGACGATAATCATTCTAGTACTTACTACAGTCACCGCGGCCTGGTTGACGTTTTTTGATGGAACACCTTACTCGGGCCGGACACAAATGAAAATCACAGTCATGGCCGGGACCTTGCTGATATTATCGGCGACAGGTCTGGTTTCATTTCCGTTTGGGCGATGGGCGAAGCCTGAAATCATTATCGACTCGGTCGGAGTTCACCTATGGCCCGCTGGGCGCTATCGAACCACGATCCCTTGGGCAGCACAGCCGAGAGTTTTAGGCTGCGTGAGACATAACGGCACGCCCGTTGCTCTCATAGAGACCAGAACCAACTCTTTTTACTATTTTCCGATGTTCACACTCCCCCTGGGGTACGTGCAGTTTCAAAGAGTTCTTGAGTTCTACTCAGGTTACGCCGATGCGCGTCGAAGCATCGGTACACCACAAGGCCTTGTACACGTACGAAGCCTGATGGATTTTCCAGTCTCTGACATAGCCAAGGACCTTCATAGCCAGTGAACTTCGACGTTCTATCGACTTGAACTGCCACCCAATAGGCCATTACTTCACCTCAGCAGGAAGCGTGTTTATATGACTGTTTTTCAGAAGCTCTCCCCAGTGGGCGGAGGCGAGTCCGCAGCGCAGAATTATGGACGCGCAGACCAGTTGAGGGGCCTGGAGGCATTCATCATACTGATAGCCGGGGTCGGACTGGTACTCCTGTCCTTCACCTATCACTCATCCACTGCGTTCGTTGCGTGGATGCTGCTCATGGGCTGCTCCAGCATCGCTTACGGGCTCCACAGATACATCATCTACGCTCACATCCACCACGCAGAACACCATTGGCACTGCGATGGAACTCGCATCGCATTCGCCCCGCCTTGGCTGTGCGAGACCGGCGAGATCCTCGTGACCTCAATGATGACCCTGTCATCACTGCTTTCTCTGTGTCTTGCAGTACTCTCCGGCCTCAATGAACCAGGTGACACCAAGGCCTTCTGGCTCTCGCTCCTGACGAGCGCCTTTTGTGCATTCGCATGGACATCCACTCCCCTGTATCGTCCTGGATCTCCCGTCTTCGAGGCATCTCCTCACGGCATTCATCTGCGGACGGCAGGGCTTCGTCGCACATTCGCCCCCTGGGACTCATCGCCTACGTTCCAGACATACGGAACAATAAGAGGAGTCCCTCGTGTCACCCTGGCAACGAGTAGCGAGACGATCTACGTCTCAATAGGTGGCATACCTCTCGGCTGCGAACAACTACACAAGCTCTTTGGTGTTCTACCGCGATCATCCTGAACTTCGTGACGAGCTCACTCAGCAGCGCGGCCTGGAACGGGTCCGGGAACTGATGTACGCCTCATTGAATGAGGTGGAAGCAGGTCTCGCCAGGGAACGCACACAGTCCGCGAATCAACCGGACCCCTCACCACCCACACTCCGGCAGCGTCCATCGAGACCTCCAGCATCACGGTCAGCCGCTGAACCACCCACCTCAGCCGGCAACGGGGGCGACACGACGTCGGCCGAATGATCCACCGGCCCCCTCTCACGAGCTCCAACCACTCAGCCTCAGGCGTCGAGCAGGGCGCGCAGGTTGTGCACGTACCGCTCGAAGGCCACGCGCCCCTCAGGGGTCAGTGCCAGGTAGGTGGCAGGACTGCGCCCGAGTAGGTCTTGTTCTGCTGGACGTAACCCGCCCCTTCCAGCTTGGACAGGTGCGTGGACAGGTTGCCCGCCGTCATGTCCAGCAGCTCGCGCAGCCGCGGGAAGTGCAGCTCGTCGCCAACGGGCACGGCGGCCAGGGTCGCCATGATCCGCAGGCGGGCCTGGGCGTGAATGACAGGGTCGATATCGACGGCGGAGGCCGTTGCAGCAGCGAGAACTTCAGCTCCGGCACCGGCCGACTCAGCCGACTCAGCCGACCCCTCCGCCCCTGCCGGCACTCTCCGACCTCTCGGGCCGCTGCACCCTCGCCCCTCCGGTCACGTCACGCACCTCGCTTCGATTCTGCGGCAGCAGCGACGACAGCGGCCACCAGCATGCCGCCCCCACCGGCCACGGACATGATCCACCAGGCCCAGGGCATCCCGACAATCGTGACCACCAGGGTGACCAGGAGGATCCAGCCACCCAGGACCCCCATGACCACCTCATTCCACAGTGCGGCACTCATGAGGAAGATGACGCCGACGACGAGGCAGGGCAGGGCGTTGGACACCACGCTGGCAACCTCGTTGGCCTGGCTCGTGTCGAGGGCGGCCAGGAAGGCATTGACCCGACTGAGGATGAGGGCGCTCAGCGGCATCCCGAGGAACCAGGCGAGACTGTAGTAAGTGCCCTCTCGGCTGCTCCGGCCGCGGATGCCGCGCACCTTGGGGACGATATAGGCGAAGGTGAACAGCAGGGCCGCCGCGAGGCAGCCGCAGAAGAACAGGTAGGGCACCAGCGGCAGGCTGTAGTCCGTCCTGCGGGAGAGGGCCAGGGCGGCATAGCCGATCAGCCAGGCCAGCCCCCAGGCGACCAGGGACCGGAGTCGCCTTGACCCTGTGCCGCTTGAGATAGGCGCTCCGCTGGGCCTCGACGACGGCGAGGGCCTCGTCGGGTCCCGCCGGAATCCGCTGATCCTCAGTGGCAGCACTCATGGTGAACCTCCTCGTCAACTGGGGTTTGCGTTTCAAACCAACTCCAGGATAACGCCCCTTGGTTTGTGTTGCAAACTACTTTGAACAAGCCAACGCCGCCGCGCGGCTCCTTCCGGCGTAGGAGGGTCCACCCAGGCTCTCCCCCTAGAATCGGCGTCATGACAGATGCGGCACCAGGGTCGCCCTCCCGCCGGCCGGCGACCTCGACCACGCCTCGACGCTCACCTCGCCTCCCTGGCGAGTCCCTCACCGCCGTCGACCAGCAGGCATCTGGGGCCCCCGTCCCGTCGGCCGCCTCGGCCGCCTCCGCGCCCTCCGTGGAGTCGAGCCTCCACCTCGCCGGTCGGCATCCCGGTCATCGGGGTCGCCCCCATGGCCGAGCCCACCCCGACCTCCAGCCCCTGCCGCCCCCGCTCGACAACGCTCCTGGTGGACACCACCGCGCACCGCCTGCGCCGCACGGAGGACCTGCTCGACCTGACCCTGACGCTCCTGGGCATCTTCGCCGTCCTCGTCCTGGCGATCTACGCCCGCGAGACCACCACCGGCGTCACCCAGGACGTCCAGAACGCCCTGGCGGTGGTGCTGCGCCGCATCCTCGTCTTCCCCTGCAGACCATTGAGGGCCTGGTCACCTTCATCGTGCCGCTGGCCGTTCTGCTGGACCGGGTGCTGCGCCGCTCCTGGCGATCCTTGGGCCAGGCCGTCCTGTCGGGGATCGCCGGCCACCTGGTCGCCGTCGCCGCCATGACCGGCCTTGTGGCCTGGGGCCCCACCGCCCTGGTCATGGGGCTGACGGTCACCGCCTCGGGCACCGCCCAGCTGGGCATCTCCACGGTCTTCGCCTCCATGGCCGGCCTGCTCACGGGCGCCGGCGACCGCAACAGCTCCACCGTGATGCGCTCGGGCTGGGCGGCCCTGTGGGTGGTCCTGGGCATGGCGGTCCTGCGCGGCGCCCTGACCCTGCCGGGCGCGGTGCTCTCCCTGCTGCTGGGCCGCACCGTCGGCCTGCTGGTCCGTTACGTCTTCGGGGTTGAGGACCGCCGCGCCCACGGGGTCACGCTCGTGCGCGCCCTGCGCCGGGCCGGGATCGACGCCGTGCGCGTGGTCCGCATGGACCGTGCCCCGAGGCGCGCGCCTGGGTCGTCACCACCGACGCCCCCTGGGCTACACCGAGCAGGTGCGTGAGCAGGTGCGTGAGCAGGTGCGTGAGCAGGTGAGCGAGAACCCGCTGGCCTCGGCCCCGCAGGAGCCGGCGGGCCTCGAGCCCACCACCGACGACGCCTCCACCCCCACCGACGCGCAGGTCACCGACGCCCCCACCGGCTCATCGAGCGGCGAGACCGCCTCCCCTCGACCTCGACGCCATTGGACACGGCCGGGACCGGGGGCACCGGGCGCCGGCGGCGCGAACACGATCAGGCCGGCCACCGACGTCGACCTGGCCGCCGTCCTGGCCGAGGCCTCCAGCGAGGCCCCTGTCCCAGGAGCGGGCCTCGGTCCACCGCATGTACGCCGTGTGGGACTCGGCCGGTGAGCGCCACAACGTCACCCTCCTCGACGCCGACCGGCAGGTGGCCGGATTCCTCTCCAACATCTGGGACCAGATCCGCGTTCGGGGCCTGTCCCCCACCCGCGACCTGTCCCTGCGCCCGGCCGCCGAGCACGCCGCCCTCATGACGATGGAGGCCCGCCGCGCCCGCGTGCGCACCCCCGGCCTGCTGGGGATGGCCGAGGCCGCCGAGTCCGTGCTGCTGGTGACCGACCACGTCGTGGGCGCCCGGTCCATCAGCGACCTGGGGGCCGAGGTGGACGACGACGTCCTGGACCAGCTGTGGAGCCAGCTCCAGCGCGCTCACGCCGCGGGGCTGGCGCACGGCAGCATCGACGCCTCGAGCGTCGTCGTCGATGAGTCCGGGCGGCTGTGGCTCCTGGACTGGGCTTCGGGTGAGACGATCTCCACCGAGCTCTCCCGCCGCGTGGACCTGGCTCAGGCCCTGGCGCTGACGGCGCTGGCGGTCGGTGCCCAGCGGGCCATCGACGCCGCCTCCCGCTCACTGACCACCGCGCAGCTGGCCTCGATCGCCCCCATGCTCCAGCGGGTGGTGCTGCCGCGTCAGACCCGCGAGGTCATGGGGCGGCGCGGAGCGAGCCGGCAGGTCCTCCAGGATCTGCGCGACGCCCTCGTGGCGCTGACCCCCACGGCCGACGCCGAGCCGGCCCGCCTCAACCGCTTCTCCACGCGCACCGTCCTCATGGCCGTGGTGGCCCTGGTGGCGGTGTGGACGCTGCTGGCCCAGCTGGACTTCCAGCAGGTCTCCGCGGCCGTCTCGCAGGCCAACATCTGGTGGATGCTGGCGGCCCTGTTCTTCTCGGTGGCGACCTACGTGGGCGCGGGGCTCACGCTGGTGGCCTTCAGCCCCGAGCGGCTCTCCCTGTGGCGCTCCACCGAGGTGCACCTGGCCAGCGCCGTCGTCTCACTCGTGGCCCCGGCCGGCGTGGGCGGGGCGGCCATCAACCTGCGCTTCCTCAACCGCAAGGGGGTGCCCACCGCAGTAGGCGTGGCCACGGTGGCCCTGGTCCAGGTGGTCCAGTTCGTCGTCACCGTGGTGCTGCTCGTGGTGCTGGCGGCCATGACCGGCCAGTCGACCGGACTGACCCTGCCGTCCGGCTGGGTGCTGGTCGCCGCGGGCGCCGTCGTCGTGGTGGCGGCGGTGGTCCTGACCATCCCCAAGGCGCGCACCTGGGCCTGGGCCAAGATCGAGCCCACCTACCGCCAGGTGTGGCCGCGGCTCGTATGGGTCATGTCCAACCCGATGCGCCTGGTGCTGGGGGTCGGCGGCGCGCTCATGCTGACCCTGTCCTACATCCTGTCCTTCAGTGCGAGCCTGTGGGCCTTCGGCTATACGGTCCCCTTCGCGGTCCTGGCCATCACCTACCTGGCCTCCAACACGGTGGGCTCGATCGTGCCCTCCCCCGGCGGTATCGGGCCGGTCGAGCTCGCCCTGACCGCCGGGCTCGTCGCCGCCGGCGTCCCCTACGGGGTGGCGCTGTCCACGGCGATCGTCTACCGCCTGGTGACCTTCTGGATCCCGATCCCGGTGGGCTGGCTCAGCCTCCAGCGCCTTCAGAAGGTCGGGGATCTCTAAACCCGCCTCCGAGCTCCTCACCCCCGCCCCGCCCGCGTCTCTTCACGTCTGAGACACGGGCGGGGCGGGTCTTCGCGTCGAGGCCCCGACGGCGAGCCGAGGGCCGGATGGCCGTCCGGCCAGCGGCTGCAGCAGCGTCAGTCGGCCCAGAGAGCCGGACGAGCGTGTCAGCAGGACGACTGAGACGGCGGCCCCACGCCACCCCATCCCGCACCGCCTCCCCAACCAGCCGTCAGATATCAGCCGACCGACCCGACCGTTTCACCGATTTGGGACGCCGCGAACAGGAGTTTCATTTCAGTCATCCGATCCGGAGGCACACTGAGCCTCACATGACATCCAAGAGGACGGACAACCACAACCCGGGGAACTCACCCCCGCCACACCGAAAGGAACACCATGGCCAAGAACCTCAAGAAGAACACCGAGCTCGACGCCGAGGAGCTGGAGTCGATGGACGCCCCCGGTTGGGACGACGTCGCCATCGCCTCGATCTCCTTCGCCGGCGGTGTCAGCGTCGCCGTCGCCCTGACCTGGAGACGCCTGAGGTCGGCATGGTGGGGGCGCCCCGGGCGGGTTCCCAGTGCGGCGCCCCCACCATGCAGTCTCATCACCACACACCACCGTTCAGAACGCCGAGAAAGGAGGCACCCCGTGAATCTTGGAGACATCGCACTGACCGAGCATGAGGGCGACTCCGCCTTCTCCCCGACAATCGTTCCGGCCTCACCGTTCCGCATCTGGGACGGCACCACCCCGGAGGGCTGGGAGGTCACGGAGAACGATCAGTGGAGGTTCTACTTCCCCACGGACGCCGAGCTTCCCTGACGAGGGATGGAAGATCCACATCTCGACGGTTCTGGATGAGGCCGATCAAGCGCTCGACATCGTCTCTGAGATATGCCGGCAGAACTCCATAGGATTCAAGTTCACACCGACACGCGAGATGCTGGCCTTCAAGCTCTCGAAGAACGTCTCCCGCTCAGCGGCCGGCAAGTTCTGCTGCCTCTACCCCCGAGATGAGGAGGAATGCGGGAGGATCGTCAACATTCTGCTCCACGCGCTTCGCCACATGCACGGACCGGATATTCTCACCGACCTCAGGTGCGGGGACGCCCCGGTCTTCGTCAGGTGGGGCGCTTTCACCCCCATGTACTGCACCGACGCCGACGGCATTCGCCGTCTGGCCATTCACGGTCCCGACGGCGAGCTCATCGCAGACACGCGGCGTCCCGGCCTCCACATCCCGGACTGGGTGACGTGGCCGGCATGGACCGGGCCCGGTCGGCACCGCCGTGCCAACCGCTCATCACACCTGCCCTGCACGCTGACGCACGCCCTCGCCCATCACGCGGGCGGAGGAGTCTATGCCGGACAGATGCATTCCACGGGTGCCACCGTCCTGGTCAAGGAGGGACGTCCCCACGCCGGGATCGACCGGCTCCACCATGATGCCGTGTGGAGGATCCGGCACGAGGCCGAGATCCTGCGCCGGCTGCAGGGGCGCGCATCCGTCCCCACCTTCCTCGAGCAGGTCGACGGCACCAGCCACGCCTATCTCATTCGCGAGATGATCGACGGCGTCACGCTGATGCGTGAACGCAACCGACGCCTGCGCGAGCAGTCGACCCCCGCCTATGAGGAGTGGGCACGCACCACTCTCGAGACGATCCGCCGGGAGCTCGAGGCGGTGCACGACTGCGGCGTCGTGCTCAACGACGTCCACGAGAACAACATTCTTCTTGCTGACGACCGCATCATCTTCTTCGACCTGGAAGCCGCCTCATGCGCGGACTCCGATGATGAGCTGGCGATGGCGGCCATTGACTACACGCCGCCGCCCAACATCCGCGGAACGACGGTCGACTGGTACTCCTTCGACATTATGACCCTGTCGATGTTCGTGCGTTCCAAGCGGGGAATCCGGCTCGGCCCGGCACGTATTCGGGCCCTGGCCCACCAGGCACGGCGCCGTCATCCATCCTGCGCAGACCTCATCGAGGCGGCGGCCGGGCGCCTGCTGGCCCTCACGCCCGTGCCACCCGACGCCCCCCGGGGTGACCGGCCGCAGCACTGTCGAACCGACCCTGGACGCCATCATCGCCGCCCTCGACACGCACCAGGAGCGGCCACACCCGTCCCCCGCACCGGTCGGGACGACCTCGGCACCGAGGCCTTCTCCGGCGACGTCGGCCCGGCTCCCGCCGTCGACGCCTGCCTGCGCACCCTGGCCACCGTGTTCAGCCGGCTCGGCCTGAGCCCCTCTCACCCCGACGACGCCCTGAGCCACAGTCCCGGGCTGATGACCGGCACAGCGGGAACGGGGGCCATCGCGTGCCCTGCTGGCCCACACCGGCGGGCTGCCCCGCCACGAAGCGGGAGGCCATCATCCAGGAGGCGGCCAGGCGTCTGGACCGCCCTGAGCCACCGGCCCGACCGGGCATGTGGGAGGGAGCCACCGGACAAGCAGTGTTCTGGCTGCTGGCGGACCTTCTGTCCTTCATCCCCGGGTCACGGCACCGGGCCCGCTCGCTCCTGATCCAGGACGCGGCGCAGCTGGCCACGCTCGTCCCACCGCATGCCGGCGGGCTCGACGGCCGACTCGGCTGGCTCGCCGTCGTCGCCGCACTCGAAGGGCTCACCGAGCTCACCGTGCCCACCGACCTGAAGGAGTCCATGCGTCCCGCCCCTCGGCGAGCACCGCCGGGTCGAGTGTGCGCAACGGCGCCATCGGCAGCCTGCTGGCCCTCAGCGTCCTGCGCCTGGCCGGCTCCCCCGCCCGACGTCGAGCAGGTGGCCCTGGAGTGCCTGGCCGACGACCTGGTCATCTGCACGCCGAGCACCATCGGCGTCGTCGACGATCCGGGCCTGTCCCTCAAGGGGGACTCGGCCGACGGCGTCACAGGCGCCCTCGCGGCTCTCCGCCTCCTGCGGACCGCTTTGTCCTTAACGACCTCTTTCCCCAACCCGACCGCATCCGTGGTCACCCGTCACTGAAAGGAACCCCATCATGCGTCTTGCTCTCACCGTCGTCGGAGTCGTCGCCGGCATCATCATCGCCGCCATCGCACTCATCCAGCTGAGCGGATCGCTTCAGATCGCGCTGACAGGGCTCGGTGGAGGCCTGAGCATCGGCTCCATCTGGACCTTCGTTCGAGGAAACAAGCAGATCACCAGCCGATGAAGTGCCCAGCCGTCTTCCTCACTGGTACCGACACAGCCGGGATCTCACTGTATGGACGTGAGATCCGGGCTGTGCCCGTTCAGGTGGAGAGCCGTCGCCTGGAGGACAGGGTTCTCACCCTCTCCGGAAAGGTCGTTGTCCGCGTCGACGCCCTGTCATGCAACTACCGCGACCGCTCACTCATCCTGCAGGGGACCGATCCTCAGGCGGTTCACCGCGGTCCCGCGAACGAGCCCTCCCTGACCGCCTTCGGCTCCGAGTTCTGCGGCACCGTCCTGGCCGCCTCACCGGACTGCCGCCTCACTCCGGGACAGCGGGTGATGGCCTGCTCGGCCTACCCCGAGGCCGCCGAAGGAGCCGCACCCGGCGTCGTCACCAACACGGCGTCCCGGGGCGTTCTGCTCGTCCACGAGTCCCAGCTCGTTGCCGTGCCCTCGTGGATGACGACGCCGCAGGCCGCTGCCTTCGGCCTGTGCCACCAGACCGCCGCCGCGATGATCCGCAGGTCGGGAGTCGGGCCGCAGTCCCAGGTCCTGGTCACCGCCGCCACCAGCTCGACGTCGATGGCCGTGCGCCACCAGCTCCAGGCGATCGGCGCCTCGTGCTGGGTGGTGTCATCGAAGCCGGATACTCCCCTTCTCCCCAACGAGCGCAGGCATCCCGGTCTCGAGGATCCCGCGGCGACCGAGATCCGGGTCAGTCACGTCATCGATCCCTTCTGCGACCTCAACCTCGCCGGGGCCGTCGCCTCCCTGGAGATGGCCGGCACCTACATCACCTGCGGGATGCTGCACCAGCACCCACTCATGGACGGGGTCGGATCGTGCGGATCACCGGGGGAGCTCATCGCCAGGATCATCACGGCGAACCTCACCCTCATGGGTAACTGCCTGGGTACCCGAGAGGACCTGCTTCACGCCCTCGAGCTGGCCCGGGCCGGCTCGATCCCGCTGGATCCCAGCGCCATCCACCCCCGGGACGACATCGACGACTTCCTGCTGGAGGCCTTCGGTTCCCGCGAGCGCTCGGGAAAGGTCGTCCTGTCCCTGAGCCCCTCGACGACGGTGTAGGCCCCCTGCCGTCAGTCCCTCCCATGACCCACTGCTCAGTCAATCGGACTAGCCCATCGGATGAGCCCCAAGCGCCCGACCAGGCGATCCGGAAACAGTGATTTTCCGGTGGAGTAGTGACATCACATCGAATGCCTCCCCGGCACCTCACCACGTAAAGGAGACCCCCATGGACAAACCCGCGAACCTCGATACCGAGATCACTGAGTTCGAGTCACTCGATGCACCTGACTGGAAGGACTCCGCAGCCGCTCTCGGTGTCCTGTTCGGACTCGGCGCCCTCATCGCGCTCATCTGACCCACCGCGACCCCCTCGGCCCCACGCGACCCGAGCGGCCCGGAGCAGCTCAGTCGCCGTAAGGAGAACACACCATGAACCTGAAGCCACTCCTAGAGATCAGCCATCTCACCAAGCGCTACCGGTCCACCACTGCGGTGGACAACGTCACCTTCAGCATTGAGCCCGGACAGTCTCTTGGGCTCCTCGGCCCCAACGGCGCCGGCAAGACCACGACGCTGCGAGCCGTCCACGGCCTTCTTCGCCCCACGTCGGGCAGCGTCTCCGTGTTCGGCCACGCGCCCCTGGCCATTCCCGATGCGGCCCACCACATCGGCTTCGCATTCGACAACACCGGGCTGCCCACCAGCCACACGGTCCACAACCACCTCGTCAACCACCGGCTCGCGGCCGGTCTGTCACGCGACGAGATGGACAGCATCGTCGACGAGTTCGATCTCGATCCTCTGATGCGTCGCCGGATCAAGGACCTGTCCACGGGCGAGCGCAAGCGGGTCAACCTGGCCACCGCCATGGCGGGGCGGCCGCAGCTCCTCGTTCTGGACGAGCCGACCAATGGTCTGGACATCGAGGGCGCCCACTGGCTGCGCCGCGTGCTCCAGCAGCACATCGACTCCGGCGGCGCCCTGCTCATCTCGAGCCACATTCTCGCCGAGGTCGAGCGCATGGTCGACAGCATCGTCGTCATCAAGCGCCGCTGCCTCTTCAACGGCTCCCTCGACGAGCTGCGCCACCACGGTGGCCCCACGCTCGAGGACGCCTACCTCAACCTTGTCTCTTCCACCACCTCCAGGAGCCGTGCAGCATGACCACCAACGTCCTTTCCTCCGCGCAGACCATCACCTCCGGTCGGGCCCTGGCCACGCCGGCCCCCAGCCCCAGCGGCTTGTCCGTGTTCCGCTCCTTGTGGGCTCTGACCCGCCGAGGGCTCACCGAGGCCTCCCTGAAGTGGTTCCTCGTGATCGGGATCGCTCTGAGCAGCTTCGCCACGATCTTCGACGCCAGCAAGTTCCTCAGCGAGATCGACCTGTCCAACCAGGCCGCCGTTGACTCCGTGGCCCTGCGACTCATTCGCATCGGATTCTCCGTCCTGCTGGTGTCCACCCTGTGGGGAGCCACCCAGGTGACGACCGAGTTCCGCGACGCCACTGTGGCGGCCCGAGTCACCCAGCACCGCGGCGTCGGCAGGCTCGTTGCCGGCCACGCCCTGGCCTCCTTGCCGGCCGGCCTGCTCTTCGGCCTCATCGGTGCCCTGAGCTCCACCATTCCCACCTTCGTGATCTTCCACCAGCGTGACCTGAGCATCACGATGAACGAGGATCTCGTCAGCACCGTCGTCGGCATCATCGCCGTCAGCGCCCTGGCCGCCCCGTGGGGGACCTGCTTCGGCTGGCTGCTGCGCCGCACGCTGCCGGTCATCCTCCTCCTGGTCGCCTGGACCACCTACATCGAGCCGGCCATCGTGCGCGCCCTGCCCAACGACCTGGGCCAGTACCTGCCCGGCGGCCTCCAGCTCACGCTCATCAAGGACGCCACGGCCGTCGGCGACATGTCGGCTCCGCTGGCCGCGGGACTCCTCGTGGCCTGGACGATCGGTCTGTCCATCATCGCCACCGCAGTGACGAAGATGGGTGATCTACGTGCCTGAGCAGGATGTGCTCTCTCGCCCCCGAGGAGCTCTCCGGCTGCACCGAGACGTCGCCGTCGTCCGCCCTCAGGCCGGAGACGGGTGGGCGGTTCGCACCCCAGACAACAAGCTCCTCGGAGTCGGCGAACAGCTCGGCGAGCTGCTGGTGACCCTCAAGACCAAGGGGCCACTGACCAAGACGGATCTTCTGGAGCAGATGCCACCGCAGTGGCAGCCCTCCGATGTCGATCACGCTCTCGACGCCGTCAGCAAGTACGGCCTGGTCGTGGCCGATTACGAGATGGACTCCACCGAGCAGAAGCCGCTGTGGAGCGTCGACAACGACGGACCGCTCATCCTCAAGCTCTGCTTCAACCGCCCTGAGGCCTTCTTCATCAAGGCGGCCCCGGTCGTGAAGGCGTTGAGGAAGACCTTCCTGCGCTGGGTCCCGCTGGTCATCGCGATCCTGGGGATCCCCGCGCTGCTCTCCCTCGCCGGGAACCCGAACAGCACCTTGTTCCAGCCGCTGACGCTGGGCACCTACGGCGCTCTGCTGCTGGCCCTCACCCTGACAACCGCCATTCATGAGCTCGCTCATGGACTGACCCTCACCGCCTGCGGCGGCATGCCTCACCGCATGGGGATCATGCTGTTCTACTTCTCCCCGGCGGCCTTCTGCGACGTCACCGAGGCGTGGTTGCTTCCCCGTAAGGACAGGGTTGCGGTCGCCTTCGCCGGCATCGTCATCCAGACGAGCATCGGGGCCACCGCCCTGATTGCGAACCTCCTGCTGGGTGGGGAGCACGCCTTCCTCACCTGGTACGGGGCCAGCACCTACCTCGTGGCGCTGAGCAACCTCATTCCGTTCCTCCGTCTGGACGGCTACGTGGCCCTGGTCGGGTTCACCAACCAGTCCGGTCTCAGGCAGCGCTCCATCCAGGCGCTGCGCAATCGGGTCGCCGGCATCCCGGAGCCGCACGAGCCCCTGTGGGTCGCGCTGTTCGGGGTGGGTTGCCTGGTCACGCCCCTGGTCATCGTCTGGACCGCCGTCACGGCGATCGCGCCGAACCTGCTTCGCGGTGGCGCCGGAGGCCGAATCATGCTGAGCATGCTCATCGGGTTCTGCCTCGTGAACGCCCTGGTCAAGATGATCCACGGGCTGCGCGGCTTGAAGCGCATTCAGCAGATCCGACTGTTCGTGACCGGCTTCTCCGCAGCCGTTCTGGTCCTGCTGACCCCGATCGGTACCACCACCTCCCTGGGGTTCCAGGCCACCGGTAGCCACCGCGCGGTCGCTCTGACCGGGGACGCCGCGGGCTCGGCCCCGGTGACGACCGGAACGAAGGTCTCCTTCCACCACTCAGGACTCCTGACGGGCCCCGCCCTCGGGCAGGGGACCGTCGTCGCCACCGAGAACTGCACGGTCCCGCTCCGGGCCGTCTCGCCCCTGCTCTCCGACGCACAGATGCCGCCCGGGACCTGCCTGGTCGTCGAGTCGGACGCGGAGCTCACCCCGGGGACGACCGGCAGGATCACCTCTCAGAAGGTGTACCAGCCGCTCGCACGCGTCATCCGCCACCAGCTCGGGCCAGTGCTTCCCGGAGGAAGCCTGTACTCCGACGACGAGGAGGACTGATGACCGCCAAGCGCGCCTCTCAGGCGATGGCCGATCTTCGGCGTTACCTGGTCGGCGCCCGAGGTGATCGGGCCGCCGTCTGGCTCGACGACGGCGCCCGCTACACCCCTCCGAGCTGCCGCCGTCGGCACTGGTCATCACCCCGCAGCCCATCTCCGCACCCGCCGCCGGCCACGAGATCGTCGTCCGGGAAGGAGACCTGACCCGGGACTGCGAGCTGCTGGTCATCGACGGAGCCATGGAGATCGCGGTCATGGACTACTCCCTGGCCGCGTTCCTCCCCGTGGCCGGCCCGACCCTCATCCGTCTGGCCACCCGGGAGGAGTGGGAGCTCTTCCTTCAGGACGCCGACGCAGCCATCACCACCGGATGCGTCCCGGCTCAGCTCATCCACCCGATGACGGTCCTGGAGGATGCCGACGCGCTGAGGACCGGCACCGTGCCGCAGACCCGCCTGACGGTGTCCTCCACCGGAGTGCACCACCACCTGCCCGGCACCGACCGCAGCCCGGCACAGCGGGACCGGGGCGACCGCGCCTGGCTGCCCCGCTACCTCACCATCATCAACGCACTCACCACACTGCACACCCTGCAGGAGGAGCCGGTCGAGATCTCCGGCCTGGGCATGCGCCTGTCAGAGACGAGCCCGCAGACCCCGGTCGAACCGGCTGACGCACCCATCATCGTGCGCTCCCGCGCGGGAATCCGCTGCCTGATCCCCGGCAACGGCCGAATGCTGTCCGTATCGACCACCCTGGCCACGATCCTGGAGACGCTCATGACGCTACCTAACGACACCGACCTCGCCCACGTCCTCGATCTTCCGCCGTCGACCATCTACCACGCCGTCGCCTCCCTGTCCGAGGCCGGCCTCATCAGCCCACGGGAGGTGGTCTGCAGTGCGTAGCCCGGTTCTCTCCCCCTGTACAGCGGCCTGGGGGCTCAGCGCTATCACGCCTTGTCCGCCCACGACGACACCGAGATCGCACTGATCCTGGAGACGCTGGAGAACCATCTGAGCCCGGATCTGGCGGATCTGCGCATCCTCGAGCTCGCCTGCGGCTCGGGTCGGGTCACGCTGCCGATGGCACAGGCCGGCTACCGGATCCTGGCCACCGATCTGAGCCCCGACATGCTTGAGGTCCTGCGCTCCCGTATCGCCGAGCAGGACTCGGCCGCCGATGCTCCCGGAGACCTGGCCGCGCGCATCGAGGTGCAGGAGGCGGACATGAGCTCCTTCTCCTTCACAGAGCGCTTCAAGGCCGTCTGCCTGCCCACGGCCTCCATCACTCAGCTCGACGCCGAGCAGCGGCTCGGGGCCCTCGAGTGCTCCGCGCGCAGCCTAGCGCCCGGCGGACTGCTCATCGTCTCCACGGACGACATCGCCGCGGAGCACACGACGACGATCGAGATCCAGCCCGGCATCTCCCTGACTGAAGAGCTCGATCAGGCCCGCGGCCGCCGTCGCAGCATCCTCAGATGGGGCGAGGAGTGCTACGTCTCCGAGCTCCACCTGGTCCCCTCGTCCTGGATCAGTGAGGCCTGCACCCAGCTCGGGCTGACGATCGTGGAGCGCCACTCCACTCCCGACCAGGCCATGCCGGACCACTCCGGGGTGCTTCTGGTCGCCCGCAAACCCTAGTCGACTACACCACGAGGCCTGCCTTCCATGTCTGTCACCACCGAGTTCTTCACTCCTCCGAGCACCTTCTCCTCCTCACCCCAGCCCACCCAGGGCCCACGGGACAGCGATCACCTACGCCGACGGCAGCCAGTGCCTCGACGGGATCTCCGGATTATGGAACGTTCCATTGGGGTACGGGCACCGAGGCGTGGCCGACGCGGTTCACGCCGCTCTCCTGGAGGCCTCCTACTTCACTCACTTCCGCGGTTCCCACACCTGGGCCGAACGCACCGGGCACCGCCTGCTCGCCGCAGCGGGGGCCGATCACTATCGTCGAGTCGTCCATGCGACGTCGGGATCGGCCGCACTGGACAGCGTCATCAAGATGGTCCGTCAGTACCAGGTCGTCTGCGGCGAGCCGAGTCGCACGATCATCGTCTCCCTCAAGGGCTCCTACCACGGAACGACTCTGGGGGCCATGTCTCTGACCGGAGAGAACCTGGGGCAGAGGATCTCACGGGGTCGATGGCCGTTCCGTGCGGCATATCGACCATCGCCGCCCCCAGGACCTCGCCCGTCTGCTGGAGCGAGAGGGGGACCGCGTCGCCGCTGTCGTTCTTGAACCAGTACAGGGCTCGGGCACTCACGTCGTGGGCTCCGAGTTCCTCTCCACGGTCCTGGAAGGTCGCCGCCGGCACGGCTATCTCCTGGTGGCCGACGAGGTCGCCACCGGATTCGGCCGCACAGGACCGCTGTTCGCCAGTGAGACCTGGGCGGAGAGCCCCGACGTCCTCGTCACCTCCAAGGGACTGACCAACGGCACCCAGGCCGCCTCCGCGATCCTTCTGGCAACGCGGGTGACCGAGGCGCTGGACTCGGCGGACTCCCCGTTCATGCACGGTGAGACGCAGGCGGGCAGCCCGGCGTCCTGCGCCGCCATCCTGGCCACCCTTGAGGCCTTTGAGAACGAGGACGTCCTGTCCCGTGGACGCGCCGTCGCCCGGCAGCTCGATGAGCGTCTCGACGCCCTGGCCGAGCGGATCCCCGGCTCCAGCACCACGGGGCTGGGCTGCTTCCGCTCGGTTCAGCTTCCCGATGCCAACGGCCAGACCATCACCCGCATCATCGATCGGTGCCGCCGCAACGGCGCCATTGTTCAGCCTGGCCCGAGCAGCTTCCAGCTGGTGCCAGCCCTCGTCTACGATGCGCGCGACCTGGACCGTCTCATGGACCGGGTCCAGGACGCCGTCTCATCGGTCCTCGCGGGTCGGGGAACGGTCGCCGCATGAAGACATCGTCCCTGCTGCTGCCAACCGGACCCGAGCTCGGCACCGGTTCCTGGTCGCGCACGCTGTCCCCGCGCACTGAGCTGGCGATCATCGACGCAGCGGTGGTGGACCATGCGCTTCCCGGGCTGCCCTCCCGTCTTCCGGTCATCCCGGTCGACGGCGTCACCGGGCTCGGAGGAGTCAGGGAGGTCGCGCAGGCCATCGAGCGGACCGATCCGCGTGAGGTGATCGCGATCGGCGGCGGCGCCACCATGGATCTGGCCAAGCTCGCCGCCCTCACGGCGGAACGTCCGGCGCTGGTCGACCACCTGGAGCAGGCCGCCGACCGGTGCGGGCTCATTCCGCTGGCCGGGATCGGCCGACGGCGCCGCCTCACCCTGGTCCCGACCACGCTGGGCACCGGCTCGGAGTCGAGCAGCGGGGCCTGCTTCGATCATCAGCTGGTCGGTTTCGACGGGGAACGGGCCCGCAGCCTGGTCGTCGGGGCGGCGCTCGAGGCCGATCGCGCATGGCTCGACCCCGACCTCCTGACCACGCTGCCTCTGACTCTGGCCAGGGAGGGCGCCCTGGAGGCACTCAGCCGGGCGCTGGTGAGCACCGTGTGCACCCCCTCGAGCCTTGCCGCCTCGGAGTGGGAGGCCCGCATGCTCGTCTCCCGGCTTCGGGAGGGGCTCGATGCTCTCACCGACGGCGCGGACCCCGACCTGCTCCACCGCATCGCCTTCGCCTCGACCATGACGCATCGGGGGCTGAGCCTCAAGGGCCGGGGCAGCGCCCCCTCACCCGTATGGTTCATCGCCACCGAGCTGTCCATGGTCGCAGGAGTGCGCAAGAACGAGGCTCTCAGCGCCCTCATGGGGCCCTGGGCCCACCTCGTGCTGAACGGCCACCGCGAATGGGGGAGGTCGGAGGTGCTGGCCGAGCTGTGGCCGCTCGGCTCCGCAGAGCCCACCGAGGTCGTCAGCCGGTGGGGCCTGCCGACCTCGATTCCGCTGCCCGGCGGAGGCACGCAGCGAGTCATCCGTCGGATCGAACGCCGCTGGGGCGGGCGACTGCCCATGATGCGGCGTTTCACCACCGGCCAACTCGAGACCCTGCTCGGGCTCTGCACCTCCGAGGGCTCCTGTGCCTGATATCCGTTGCGTCCTAGAGCCGGGCTCAGGAATCGTCCGCACCCTTCATGTCACGCCCCCGCGGGCCGGGCGGCGTCTGCTGTGGTCCGTTGGAGCACTCCTCACCGGTGACGGCCAGGAGGAGGGGCCCTTCACCATGCACGCCGTCGGCGCCTGCGGGCAGCGCCGCGACGAGACTCTGCTGCGGGCTGCGGGCGAGGTCGTGGAGCGCTGGGCGGTCGCGGCCCAGGACCGTCTCGGCCCGCCACCGCTCTTCCCTGATGCGGGACCCTCCGGAGCCGCGGCCGGACCGAGCGTCGAGTTCTGCCGCACCCGCGGTCTGCGGGAGCTGATCGAGCGCGATGCAGCGATGCGCGGCTGGTACCTGTGCCGGGGAGTACGGCGCCTTCCCCTCGCCCAGGCCCGATCAGCACTGGGCCCGCTGCAATCGGTGATCGCACCGCTGCGTGACCGGGGAGCCGAGCTCGTGGCGCTGGAGATGCCGTCGCGCTGCCGGGAGCTGAGCGTCATCATGTGCGCGATCATCGAGCCGTCTGAGCAGATCGTTGCCTGCGGCTTGGGGTGCGACTCAGCCCTGGACGGGGCGATCGCCACAGCCGCACGGGAGGCATGTCAGATCGTGGACCTTTTCACGATCATGCGAGAAGCCCTTGGTCGTCCCGACCGGCCCGAGCACCTGCGCAGCGACACGGACCGCGCGACCTGGTGGGGAGCCCCGGGAAACGTCACCGCCTTTCGGACCTGGCTGACAAAGATCAGTACAGCAGAACAGGCTGTGTCCTTTACAACGACGAATTGCGCGGAGACGAATTGCGCGGAGATGGAGTGGAAGAGCCTCGTGGAGTCAACCCGCTTCACCGACCTGACACCGACACTCCCCCAGCGGATCCGCCAGGGCGGCTGGCATGCCGGGCGTGCGGAGAACCCAGCGCTCACACCCCTGGTGACGGATGAGAGCGCACTGGGGCAGGAGCTCGTGACACCTGACACTCACCCCATCCCTCACCCCATTCTTTGAGGTTTCCGCCACCTTGATTTCTTCGTTACCTCCACCAACAATAAATATGTGCTCCGAGGGAATAAGACTGATAGAAACATCAGACAAATGCGGCTTTCATGGCCGTCCTCGGAGGCCTGGCAGTACGCATCAGCCAAGCCCTGGCTGTACGTCGCGGTAGCGGCGGTCTTCGGGACGGCGAACCTCATCCTCATGCTGACTCTGCGGGGCTCGGTCGTTCCGGAGCGGATCGTCTTCCTGGTGCTGGCGCTCCTGACAACGATGGTGACGCCCCTGCGCCCCCGCCTCGGATCGATCGGCTACCTCATCGTGTGGATAGCACTCGGCTTGGCCCCTGTCGCTGAGACCGGCGATCTGACCATCACCGACGCCGTCTCCGCCTTCCTCATGGGCCGCTTTCTCCCCCTGAGGCTCGCTGTCCCCCTGGCCCTCACCCCATCCGTCATCATGCTGCTAACCACCTGGGACGGCGCTTACTTCGCGATGATGCTGTTCGCTGTCGCCGCCACTCTTCCGACAGGACTCCTGGTCCGCGTCACCGTGAACTCCTGGCGCAGCGAGGTCTCCGCGGTGTCCGGGCAGCTGGAGGCCATCCGCAACGAGGTGGCCCGGGAGATGCACGATCTCGTCGCCTACTCCATGTCCCAGACGGCCCTACGGGCCAAGCTGGCCGCCAGCAAGGAGCTCTCCCCCGACCGTGCTCGCGAGGAGTTCGCCGCCATCGAGGCCACCGCCGCTGACGCGCTCCACGAGCTCCGCCTCATTCTGCGCGCCCTGCGCCGCAACGACAGCGACGACGACAGCGCCGAGGGCGGACTGGGCACGGTGACCACGGATCTGGAGGGCGCCGTGCGGGCCATCGTCGACGACCTCTCCGCCTCCGGGTTCTCCGTCACCTTCCAGTGCACCACCACGGCGCCTTGCAGCCGTCTCCAGGCCACCACCCTGTCCCGGGTCTGCCGTGAGATGGGGGCCAACGTCCTGCGCCATGGCGACCCGCGCCGCCCGGTGACCGCCTCCCTCATCCAGAGCGAGAGCAAGGTGCACCTGGTGATGACCAACAGGGGTTTCCACGACCCACGACCTGCCCTCATCCGGCGCCGGAATCCTCGGCATGCGCGAACGCGTCACCGCTATCGGAGGCACTCTGGAGACCTTGGAGGAGAATATGACCTGGATGGTCTCCGCCACCGTGCCCTCCCTGCCGACCACGAGCCCCGCCCCTTGGAGGAACTGCCATGATCCGCATCGGTATCGCCGACGACGACCCCTTGGTACGCCGCACCCTGGCCCAGCTGCTCTCCACCGAGGAGGGCATCTCCGTGGCCTGGACGGCTCAGGACGGCCAGGAGGCCCTGGACCTGATCCACTCCACCGAGACGGAGCCGGTCCAGGCCGTCCTCCTCGACGTCCAGATGCCCCGGCTCGACGGCCTCACCCTGGCGAAGACCCTCCATGAGGAGAACCCCGAGCTGGCCATCATCATCCTGAGCACGCTCATCGCCGACTCGATCTCGAACGAGGCCTTCGCCGCCGGTGTCCGCGGCTTCGTGGCCAAGGAGGACGACGTCGACGCCCTGGCCGGCGCCATCAAGCAGGCGGTGGCGGGCAACATCGTCCTCACTCCTAAGTCCTCGGCAGTGCTCAGCGAGCGCCTTCAACCCGCCTCGGCCGACCGCGGGAGCACCCCCGCCCTCCTTCAGCAGAAAAGAGGCCTCCCCCTCCCTTCGGTGTCACCCTGTCCGCCCGCGAGCTGGAGGTCCTGGCACTCATCAGCGAGGCCCTGACCAACAAGCAGATCGCCAACCGGTTGAACCTGAGCGAGGCCACCATCAAGTCGCACGTGTCCGCCATCATCGCTCAAGCTCGGTGTCCCGGACCGGGTCGGAGCCGCCGTCTTCGCCATGCAGCACGGCCTGGTCAGCTGAGCGACGCATCGGACTCCGACGAACCGACGAGGCCGAGTGCCCCCTCAGCCTTCCTCGAGGCGAGGTCTCCACCCATCGACTGAGTCGAGGAGCCGATGATTCCCCACTGGAGCAGGCGAGGCTAGAGCCATCATCAACCACTGCTTCTGAAAGGCCCCTCGTCTTGTTCACCTTCTCCTTCTCCTCCTCCTTCGCCGCACTGCTTCCCATGAAGTTGATCGGCAATGGACGCACATTCTGGAGTTGAGCACTCACAACGGGCGGCCCTGACCCCAACGCGGGTGAGGGCCGCCCTGCCGTCCCCCTCCTTCGGCCCACTGACCCGATCGGAGGATCCCTCGCAATACGCATGCCGATGAAATTAGGGGAAAGAGCCCCACGCATTCGACCCGCACGAGCACCCCGGCAGCACCGCGACACCCCCAGGAGGTGACCGATGACCGACTCCCCACCCCTCCGCGCCTCAACCGCTCCTGAGCGCCTCCTCATACTGCGCACTGATCGCCACCGACACGGCCGAGGCGGCAACCCTCCGCCGGCTCATCGCCGACTCCCAGGGCGCGACCCTCGCCATCGACACCTCCCCTCAGGAGGCCGTCGAGCTGCGCACGGACCCCGCCTCCCGGCAGACGCCCGCAGCGCAGGTCTCCCCATCGAGACGGCGAGCCGCGACTGGCTACTCAGGACAGACGACTCCTCCCACGGCCTCGCAGACGGCGTCACCAGCATTCTGCTGCCGGCCGGCACGATCACCGAACCGGCGGACAAGGAGCGTGAACAGCTCATCGAGCACGCGGCCGACCTCCTTCCCCCCGATGGTCAGCTGATCGTCTCCGCCCAGCACGTCGTCGGCAACGGATTACTGTCGGAGACCTGGCGGCTTCCCGATGGCTGCCTCATCACGGAGAACGCCGACCCGGCATCCGGGCTGCGGACCGTCACCATGCGGCAGGCCGGGCACTGGTCCACCCTCACCCTTCACCTCGTGACTCCCGCCTGGCTCGCCGAGGCCATCAAACGTCACAGCATGCGCTTGACCTTTCAGTACTCCGAGCCGCACCCCATTCTCACCCGGCACCGGATAGTCATCGTCCGCTCCGTGAAAACCGCCTGACACACCCTCTCACCGGCATAGGCTTGCTCCCGCACGCATTCATCCGCAGTCAAGCGCTCGATTCTCAATCATTTCACACAACCGACAGACTCACCGGAGGCAGCATGCTCGACCACTCCCCCTCTTCCCCCACCCCCGGACAGCGCTGCATGAAACAGCCCGGGCCAGTCGGAGGCGTCGTCGCGGCCTCATCCGGCTGAGCACCCTGGCCTCTGTCGCAGCCCTGGCCTGGACCATCGGCGGCGGCTCACCCGCCCACTCCGCCCCCCAGGGGAACACCTACGTGGCCCTGGGCGACTCCTACGCCTCCGGAGTCGGGGCACCGCCCCTACGCCAGTGGCACGGATGTCCAAGGCGGTAACGGGTGCAAGCGGGCCGCGGGCGCCTACGCCCACCAAGTGGCCGGCCAGACCGGCAAGACACTCGACTTCGGCGCCTGCTCAGGAGCCCGGATCCCCGACTTCTACAACCCCAGGACCTCCTGGAACGAGCCCGCCCAGCTCAACCACCTGAACTCCTCCACGAGCCTGGTCACCTTCTCCATCGGTGGCAACGACGCCGGCTTCTCCACGATCCTCACCAAGTGCATCACCGCCGCCCCCTTCACCACCTGCTCCGGCAACAAGGAGGTCTCCGAGCAGGTTGACGGCGCCATCAGCGCCCTGGCCGGCAAGACCACGCGCGCGGGCATCACCAGCTATGACACGCTCGTGGCCGACATCGCCTCCCGCGCCCCGGGCGCCACCGTCGTCGCCGTCGGCTACCCGCGCATGTTCACCCCGCAGGGAGCCGGCCAGATCCTCCCAGTACCGGGGCGCTGCGAAGGCGTCACCAAGGTGGATCAGCGCTGGATCAACGCCAAGACCAACGAGATCAACGCCGCCGCCAAGGCCGCGGCCCAGCGCCACGGCTACCGGTTCGCCGACCCCTCCGGCTCCTTCGCCGGACACGAGCTGTGCGGCAAGCAGTCGTCCTGGTTCGACGGCCTCATCAACGACGGACGCTTCCACCCCAACGCCGCCGGCCACAAAGCCATCGCCGGCTCCATCATGGGCGTCCTGAAGGAGCAGCCGGCCGCCGCGCAGGAGCTGCCCGCCGCCGCACAGGCGCAGGTGGACAACACCCGCCCCGCCGGTTCCTTCACCCTTGCCCGCGACGGCGACCAACTGGCCCTGGACGCCTCGGCCTCCACCGACTCCGACGGCACGATCGTGAACATCGACTGGTACATCCAGCGCGCTGACGGCTCCGAGGAGATCCTCACCGGGGCCCAGGCCACCGCCACCGTGCCCGCCGATGAGCAGGGTCTCCGTCACCGCCGTCATCACTGACAACCAGGGCAAGGAGGACTTCACCACCCAGATCGCCCCCGCCGCCTGAGCCGCCGCGCGTTTCCTCCCAGCAGGTCGCCCCTGCGCAGCCCCGGTCGTCGAACGCACACCCTCAGTGACGTGAGCGGGCGGGCCGAGTGCACCTCGGCCCGCCCGCTGACTCGTTGGCGACGCGCCTACTCGTTGCCGTGACAGGTCAGACCCTTCTTGGGCATGGTGCCGGAGATCAGGTAGGCGTCGACAGCGTCGTTGACGCAGGAGGCGTCGCCGCCGTAGGCGGTGTGCCCATTGCCCTCCCAGGTCAGCAGCTGGCCGGAGTCGAGCTGCTCGGCCAGGGACTTCGACCAGGCGTACGGGGTGGCCGGGTCCCCGGTGGTTCCCACCACGAGGATCGGCGCCGCCCCGCGGGCATGGATCTGCGTGGGCTTGCGGGTCCCGTTGTGCCCCCACACGCTGCACACCAGGTCCATGCCGACCGCGGTGTTCCCGAAGATCGGGGCCTCGCGCTGGGCCTGCTCGTACTGCGCGGCCCAGGTCGTCTTGTCGCCCTCCACCGGGTAGTCCAGGCAGGTGACGGCCTGGAAGGCTCCGCCGCCGTCATTCTTCGAGGAGGTGTCCTGCTCCTCGGAGGCCACGAAGGCCGAGCCGTCGCGGTGGTTGATGGCCTGGTCGAGGGCCTTGTTCAGGGGCTCCCAGTTCTGCTCGGTGGTGTAGAGGTACTCGCTCAGGGCGGTGACGATGTCCGCGCCGGTCACGGTGCGGTTCGGGTCACCGGTCGCCAGGGGCGTGCTGTTGGCGGAGGTGATGAGGTCGCGGATCTGCTGGACTCCGGCGTCGGTGCCCCCGCTCAGCGGGCAGCCGGTGGAGTTCTGGCAGTAGTCCACGTAGGTGCGCAGCGCCTGCTCGAAGCCCTTGGCCTGCCCCAGTCCCTGCTCGGCGAGGGACAGGGAGGGGTCGATGGCGCCGTCGAGCACCATGCGGCCCGTGTTGCCGGGGAAGGTCTCGGCGTAGACGGAGGCGAGGTAGGTGCCGTAGGAGAAGCCCAGGTAGTTCAGCTTCTCCTGGCCGGCCAGCGCCCGCAGGATGTCGAGGTCCCGGGCTGCGGAGACGGTGTCGACGTGGTCGAGCAGGGCGGCGGGCTCGGTGTTGGAGGCGCACTGCTCGGTCAGCTCTTGGAAGGACTGCCGGGTCGACTCCGCCCACTCCTCGTAGGACTCGCCGCCTGAGGCGGCCTCGGCGGAGGCCCCAGTGGAGGGCTCAGTACCTGCCGACGGCGTGCCCGAGGCCGACGCCGAGGCCGTGGCCCCAGCCGAGGCGGGAGGGCTCGGCGGTGCCGGAGGATGAGTCGTCGTCGCTGGAGCAGGTGATGGCCGTGGAGGAGCCGACCCCGCGCGGGTCGAAGCCGATGATGTCGTAGGCGTTGAGCAGATCGGGGCTGAAGGCGTTGCTCGCCCGCTCGGCGAAGGAGACCCCGGAGTCGCCGGGGCCACCGGGGTTGATGAACAGGGCGCCCTGGGCGTGGCCACCGGTGGCGGCGCGCTTCTTCACGGCGATCGAGATGGTCTCGCCCTTGGGGTTGGCGTAGTCCAGGGGGACGGTGATGACGGCGCAGCTGAAGGTGGCCGTGTCGGTCTCCTCCTCGGAGGAGCCGGCCGTCCCGGTCGCGCCGGTCGCGCCGTCGGCGCTCGGGGTGGCGGTGGCCTGCGCCGAGGCCGTGGCGGCCGTCGTGGATGCGCTCGCCTGGGCGGTCTTCTCGGAGGCCTTCTCCACGCCGTCGGTGGCGGCGCAGGGGTACCAGTTGACGGCCTGGCGGTAGAAGGACTCCAGGCCGGAGGGAATCGGGCCCGGGACGGTGGCCGAGCCGCCCGCTGCGGCGGATAGTCCCGTCCCGCAGGCGCTCAGGCACCCGCCGACGAGGACCGCCAGGGCACTGATGCCCGTGCGACGACGGCGCGGTGCGCCGCCTGTCATCGAGGACTGCGCGGACGTCTGCGCCGCGCTGGCGCGCCCTGAATCGACCGGACGCCGCCTTAGTGTTCTTGTCATGCGCGGCATTTTACGAAGGCCACCTGTGTCCCCCATATGCCCGGCGTGTTCGTAGGGTAAGTCACGCGGCCGTACCCTGAACCCCTCGATCTCGCGACATGACCCACGGCCGCGCGGGAGCACGATCACGAGACGAACAGGTGTGAGACCTCGCTCTTTGCGCGCCGTCCGGGGACGGTCAGGGCCAGGTGGATCGCGACGGCGAGCATCACCGCGGCCCCCCACCCCCAGGCTGACGCCGAGCCCCGCATCCGTGGCGGAGCGGACCAGCGGTTCCAGGTGGGAGCGCATGTCAGCCGTCATGGCGGTGGGCCATCCGTCCAGGGCCCGCAGCCCCTTGCCGGAGGCCACCAGGGAGATGAGACGCTCCCGATCCGCAGTCCGCCCCAGGACACCGATCTGCGGGGCCATCGTCATCACGCTCCGGATGACGCGCTCATAGCTCACACCCATGACCGCGACCCCCATGACGATGCCGAGCTGCCGAGCGGAGGCGGAGAACCCTGAGGTCATCCCGGCGGTGTCCTCATCGGCCGAGGAGACCGCCAGCTGGTTGACGATCGTCCCGGTGGCCCCGGTGGCGGCCCCCGCCAGGACGAGCCCGGGAATGAGGACCAGCCAGGTACTCGATCCGCGCAGGAGCATGAGCAGGCAGGAGCCGATGACGCCGCCCAGCACGATTCCCAGCAGGCTCGCCCTGGCTCCGTGGCGTCTGACCGCTCCCCCGCAGGTGGCGGCCACGATGAGGGCGGAGGCGCTGAAGGGCAGGAAGCACAGTCCGGTCTGGGCGGGGGTGAGCCGGTAGATGTTCTGCGCGTACAGGGACAGGAAGGCCATTGGCCCGATGAGGGCCGCCTGGATGATGAAGCCGACCAGGACGCTGCCGGCATAGGGTGGGTTCGGTGAGGATCGAGACGTCGACCATGGGGCTGGCCGATCGTCCCTCGACGAGGCAGAATGCGGCGAGCAGCACCGCCGAGCCGGCCAGCAGGGAGACGATCACGGGCGAGGCCCATCCCCATGTGTTGCCCTGGAGGAGCGCCAGCGTGAGCGCCCCCGTCATGGCGACGCACAGCACCGTGCCCGGCCAGTCGACCTTCCCGGATGCCGCCTTGCCCGCAGCGCCGCCCCGGTCCGCGCCGACCTCGGGAACCCAGCGCGATCCGAGCCAGACCGCCAGGCCCACCGGGACGTTGACCCAGAAGATCGAGCGCCAGCCCGCCATCAGCACGAGCCCTCCGCCAAGGAGCGGTCCCAGGGCGATCGCCGCACCGGAGACCGCGCCGTAGACACCGATCGCGCGCGCCCGGGCGGGGCCGGCCTGGTAGCGGTCCGAGATCATGGGGACGCCGACGCCCAGGAAGATCGCGCCACCGACCCCCTGAATGAAGCGGCTCCAGTCCAGGACACCGACCGACGGCGCCAGCGCGCAGACCAGGGAGCCGGCCGTGAACAGGACAACGCCCCAGCGGAAGAGGCGCAGCCGCCCCACCGATCCGCTCAACGTCGCCGCCGACATGAGGAGTGTCCCCAGCGGCAGGGTGTAGGCGTTGACGACCCACTGGAGCTCGCTCAGCGACGCCCCCAGTGCGGCCCCCATGTCAGGCAGCGCGACGGAGACGACCGTGACGTCCAGGACGTTCATGAAGCTGGCGGTGCAGATCAGCAGCAAGACGAGTGTCTGCCTCACATGGCGCACCTTTCGCGAGGGTTCCCGGGTGGCGGCACTCACCCCCGGACCTAAACGACCGCCACACAGATTAACACCGGGGCGACCACCTGTGCGCAGCGCTCACCCGGCTGCACGACCGCGCGGTCGTAGGGTAGGTCGCGCGGTCGCACCCTTGAACCCTCGATCTCGCGGCATAACCCTCGACCGCGCGAAGGCGGGCGCCTGGCCCACCGCAGCGAGCCTCAGGCCCCGACGGCGCGCAGGTGCCCCAGGACCTCGGCGTGGGCGGTCGGGGTGCCCACGAGGAGCGAGCCGGCGCGGCGCACGTCGAAGGGCGCCCCGTCCATCCGGGTCAGGACCGCGCCGGTCTCGGCGCACAGCAGCGCACCGGCCGCGACGTCCCAGGGCTGGAGCCGCGGCTGGGCATAGACAACCGCGCCGCCCGCGGCCACCTCCGCCATCTCCAGGGCAGCCGCCCCGTAGCAGCGCATGCCGCGCGAGGCCTCGATGGCTCGGCCGATGCCCGCGTCCTGCGTGAGCTGGTAGTGGGCGATGAGCATGCCCTCGCTCAAGGGCAGGTCCTCCAGCCGTTCCAGGGCCCGCGGCGCCGCGTCGTCGGTGCCCGCCGACCCCGCCAGAAGCGGCTGCACCCATGCGCCCCGCCCGCGGATGGCCGTGTAGAGCCGGCCCGCCACGGGGTCGGCGAGGACGGCGAGCGTGGGCACGCCGTCGTCGACCAGGGCCAGGGAGATGGCCCAGTCGCGGTGGGTGGCCACGTAGTTGAGGGTCCCATCGATGGGGTCGAGCACCCAGGCCCGCCCGCGGTAGGTCTCGAAGTCCTCGACGCGGTGCGCCTCCTCACCGTGGATGGGCACGCCCGTGGCCTCCAGGTGGCCGGCGATGCGCTCCTCGACGCCGCGATCGACCTGGGTGACCAGGTCGTTGCGGTGAGCCTTGAGCCTCGATGCGCAGCTCCTCACCCGGGTCCAGGGCGAAGGCGGCCGCCTGGCGGACCGCGGCCACCCCGCGGGCGAGCAGCTCCTCCAGGCAGGCCGACGACGTCGGCCCGTCCGACGGCTCCGGTGTCACTGCCCCACCACCGGCACTCACGGCTGGAGCTCCTGCTGCCTGGCGAGCCGGCTGCTGTGGACGAGCCAGGCCACGCCCAGCACCACCAGCCACAGGGGCGAGGCGAAGACCGCGATGCGAGTGTCGTGGGCCTGAGTGAGGGTCCAGATGACGAAGGCGAAGAAGGCCAGGCACAGCCAGGCCGCCCCACGCTCACCGGGCAGGCGGAAGGTGCTGGCGCGGTGAAGCTCGGGCCGCAGGGTGAGGAACCGCAGGTAGCTCACGACAATGACGCACCACACGAGGATGAACAGGACGCTGGCCACCGTGGTCACCGTCGTGAAGGCCGCGATGATGGACTTGGAGGTGTAGAGCAGCGGGATCGAGGTGAGCAGGCTGGCGCAGGTGACGGCCAGGGACACACCCGGCACCGAACGGGCCGTCAGCTTGCGGAAGACGTGAGGGGCGTTGTCCGCCCAGGACAGGCCGAAGAGCATCCGGGAGGTGGAGTAGACCCCGGAGTTGGCCGACGACGCCGCGGCCGTGAGCACCACGAAGTTGACGACGCTGGCGGCCACGCCGAGCCCCGCCAGGGCGAACATGGCCACGAAGGGGCTTGCCTCGGGGTTGATCTCCTGCCACGGGGTGACGGCCATGATGGCCGCGAGCGCCCCCAGGTAGAACAGGACGATGCGCACTGGGATGGCGTTGATGGCCCGGGGCAGGGTGACCTCCGGGTCCTTGGCCTCGGCGGCCGCGGTCCCCACGAGCTCGGTGCCCACGAAGGCGAAGATGGCGATCTGGAAGGCCCCGAAGAACCCGCTCGCACCGTTGGGGAAGAGCCCGCCGCTCCAGATGTTGGAGAACTGGGCGTGGGCGCCGTTGGGCGCCGTGAACCCGCGCAGCACCATGAGGACACCGACGACGACAAGCGCCATGATGGCCACGATCTTGATGATGGAGAACCAGAACTCGATCTCCCCGAAGGCCTTGACGGTGGCGAGGTTGAGGCCGAACAGCAGGATCACGGTCACCACTGGCGTGATCCACAGAGGCAGGTGTGGCCACCAGAACCTCACGTAGCCAGTGATGACGATGACCTCGGCCACGGCCGTCACCAGCCAGCACACGTAGTAGGTCCAGCCCACGAAGAAGCCCGCCCACGGCCCGATGAGGTCGTGGGCGACGTCGGCGAAGGACTTGTAGGACAGGTTGGACAGCAGCACCTCGCCCAGGGCCCGCATGACCAGGAAGAGGATGGCTCCGATGACCGCGTAGACGAGGAACACACCGGGGCCGGCCAGGGAGATCGTCTTCCCCGACCCCATGAACAGCCCGGTTCCGATGGCCCCGCCGATGGCGATGAGCTGGACGTGGCGGTTGGTGAGGTGGCGCTGGAGCTGGGGCTCGGCGTCGTGGTCCACCATCTGGTCGAGGTCAGGCCGCTGAGGCGGCGAGGACTCGGCCGCCGAGGTGGAATCGGCGGGCGGCGGCGTGAGGGGCATCTCGTCTCCTGATCGTGGGTGACGCCACGAGCCTAGCGCTACCAGGTTCATCCCCGATTCACACGGGTAGGCTCGGCGCCGTGAACCTCAAGGAGCAGATCCGCCACTCGATTCCGGCTGCGATCGTCGTCGTCATCGGCGCCTGGGTGATGATCTACTACTCGATCGTCCAGTGGGAGACGATGAAGCCGGTGCCCAGCTGGGACCTGGCGATCTTCTCCGAGCTGGCCAAGGCCTACGCCCACTTCCAGACCCCGATCGTGCCGGTCAAGGGTGACGGATACAACCTCCTGGGTGACCACTTCCACCCGATCCTCATTCTGCTGGGGCCGATCTGGAGGCTCTTCCCCACGCCCCTGAGCCTGCTCATCACTCAGGACCTGCTGCTGGCGTTCTCGGCCTGGCCGCTGACCCGCCTGGCCAGCCGCCTGACGAATCAGTGGGTGGCCGGTGGGCTGGGGCTCGTCTACGTCCTGTCCTGGGGGATGCAGGGGGCCGTGGCGGCGCAGTTCCATGAGATCGCCTTCGCGATGCCGCTGCTGGCCTACGCCTCGGTGGCCTTCGTGGAGCGGCGCTGGGGGGCGGTGACGGCCTGGTCGGTGCCCCTGGTCCTGGTCAAGGAGGACATGGGGCTGACGGTGCTCATGATCGGGGTGGCCGTCATCCTCACCTCAGCGGTCCCGGCCTGGTACCGCACGTGCACGGTCATCCGGCCCGGTGGTCGTGGGGCCGACGGCCTCGACGCCGCTGGGGATGCTGCTGGGAACGCCACTGGAAGCGCTCCCCAGGACGATGCCGCCCGCAACCGGCGTCGGGGGCTGCGCCTGGGCGTGGGCATGATCGTCGGCGGGATCGCGGCCTTCCTCTTCGCGATCCAGGTGTTCCTGCCGGCCTTCAACATCAACGGGGTGTGGGACTACGGCCTGAGCTCACAGGACCAGCCCACCTCACCCGACGCCCTGACCCAGAAGGCCACGGTGGTCGTCATGCTGATCCTCACCAGCGGAATCGTCGGGGTCACCTCGCCGTGGCTGCTCGTGGTGCTGCCGACGCTGGCGTGGCGGTTCCTGGGGTCGGTGGAGTTCTACTGGGTGTGGGACAACTGGCACTACAACGCCACCCTCATGCCCATCGCGCTGGGGGCGCTGCTCGACGTCGTCGCCCGGCGCCGGGCGCACGGCTCCTACGTGGCCGACCACCCCGTCAGGCAGGGTGGGGGTCGATGGCCGAGCGGTCATGGGGCGCTCCGCCCAGGCCGCCCTGGCCGCCGGGGCCACCGGAGAGGCAGGGGAGGCAGGCACCGCCGGCGAGGTCCGACGTCGACGGCCCGCGCCGGCGCCCGACCGCCTTCCCCACCTGGCTCACGGTGCCGATGCGGCACCGCTTCGTGGTGGCGACGAGCATCCTCACCGCGGTGGCCACCGGGGTGCTGACCGCCCCCTACCTCCCGCTGTGGCAGGCCACCAACAAGAACTTCGACCCGCTCGCCGCCGAGGCCAAGCAGCACGACGAGGCGAAGAGGACCGAGACGCATCGGGTGGCCGTTGCCCACGAGGTCATCGCCACGATCCCCGAGGGGGCCACGGTGGTCACCGACCTGTCGCTGCTGGCCTACCTGGTGCCCCGGGCCGAGGTCTCCTGGGCGGGCACGAGCGGCCCCGACAAGGAGTACATCGTCATGACCCCGACCAGCGCCAACCAGTGGGGCAGTAGCGATGCGGCCGCCTGGGGCAAGAAGCACTCAAGCAGGGGGCCACCTACACCCTCATCTACAACAAGGACAACTACCAGATCGCCAAGCGCAATGGCTGAGGCCGACCCCGGCGCCGGCGCCGGAACCCGCGGCTCCTCCGAGGCCGGGGGCGATTCCGCGCCGGGGGCCGTCGCCCGCCCGGGGGCCGGGCCGGGGACTGAGCCGGGTGCTGGGCCGGGAGCTGAGCCGGCCCCGGCCGTGAACGCCTCCTCGGCGGCCGGGCGGGCCCCATCCGTGGCCGCTTGCCTGGCACCCGCAGTGCCCCCTCCCCTCGGCAGCAGACTCCCCGCCGGCAGCCGGGCGGACCTCGTCCGTGGCTGCGTCCCTCGCCCCGTCCGTAGCCACCTCCCCTCAGCGGCCGGGCGGGTCCCGTCCGTGGCCGCCTCCTTGGCCCTGGTCGCCGCGGGCGGATGCGCGGGCACGCTGGTACGCGCTGCCCTGGAGCGGGCCTGGCCCGCCTCCCCAGGGCACCTGCCGGTCACGACTCTTGCCCTCAACGTCGTCGGGGCCCTCGCCCTGGGGCTGCTGCTCGGGGCGCTCGGCGAAGGCCGCCCCCGCCTGCGACTGGCCCTGGGCACGGGGGTCCTGGGCGGGCTGACGACGCACTCGACCTTCATCCTGGAGAGCCACCGGCTGCTGACCTCCGGTGGGGACGGCGGCCACCCGGTCCCTCGGCGCCGCCTACCTGGTGGGGTCGATGGTGGCCGGGCTGGTGGCGGCCGGGCTCGGGCTGCGGCTGGCCGACCGTCTGCGCCGCCCGGACGGCGAGGGCAGTGTGGGCAGAGCGGACCGAGCGGGCCGTGCAGGCAGAGGCCCCCTCCCGGAGGCGTCATGAGCGGGGCCGCCGCCGGGCTGGGGACCTGGCTCGCCGACTGGCTCCCCCTGGCACTGGCCGGCGGGATGGGGGCGGCCTGCCGCTGGGGCGTGGACACCTCCATCAGCCACCTCAGCAGCCGAGTCGCCCGGGAGGCTGCGGCGGGAGGCCAGCAGCAGCGGCATCGTTCCGGGGTGCGGGCGCCCTGGATGCTGCGGATGCCGTGGGGCACGGTCGTCGTCAACGTGACCGCCTGCCTGCTCATGGGCCTGCTCGTGGGCCGGACGGCAGACCCGCCGCACTCCGGGACCTGGGCCGCCACCGCACTCACCGTCCTGGGCACCGGCTTCCTGGGCGGGTACTCGACCTTCTCCACGGCCTGCGTGGAGGGGCGCGCTTGCTGCTGGCCGGGCGGTGGGGGCCGGCCCTGGCGCACGCGACCCTCATGACGGCGGCGACGCTGGGCGCCGTCGGACTAGGACTGACTGCCGGCGCAGCCCTGCGTTAGAGCGCCGCCGGGCCGGGACCCCGCCTCACTTCGACCAAAACTTCATAAACGACGCGGCTCCGGGTCGAATATGAAGATTCGGTCGAAGTGTGTGGGTCGGGGATGGACGACGGCGCCTCCGGGGCCGATGATTATCGGTGACCTTCGTGAGCGCGCCGTAAGCGGCTCGTGAGCGCCCCGTGAGGTTGGCGGGCCTGCCGAGATCGGCCTGAGACGGCTGTGACGAACTGTGCTCTCATCAGCCATATCAGGCGTATTGCGGGGCCTGTCTCCTCTGACAGACTCGCTGCCATGAGTGTTCAGCCGCCTTCTTCGACGCCGACGCAGACGCAGTCGAAGACCAACCGCGCCACGGTCATCACCCTCGTGGTCATCGCCGTCATCCTGGCCGTCCTCGCCGCAGTGCTGCTGCAGAACGTCGCCTCCCGCCGCCATCAAGCCGCCGCCGCCAGCCAGGCGCCCGCCTCCTCCTCCGATTCGGCCGCCGCGGTCCCCGAGCCCGTACCGGCCCCGCCGGTCGCCGACCAGCAGACCCTGGAGCTCATCCACTCCGAGATCCACCGCGACCCGGCCGACGGCCAGGCCAAGGGCAAGGTCGACGCGCCGGTCGTCATGGTCATCTACTCCGACTTCGCCTGCCCCTTCTGCACCCAGTTCGCCCAGAACGTCGAGCCCGAGCTGAACAAGCTGGTGAAGGAGGGCACGCTGCGCATCGAGTGGCGCGACCTGGCCCAGATCAGCGAGACCTCGCCCCTGGCCGCCCAGGCCGGGCGGGCCGCCGCCAAGCAGGGCAAGTTCTGGGAGTTCCACGACGCCGTCTACGCCGCCGCCGACCCCAAGGGCCACCCGGCCTACACCGAGGACTCCCTGGTCGACTTCGCCAAGAAGGCCGGGGTGGCGGACCTGTCGAAGTTCCGCGCCGACATGACCGCCGCCGAGACCGTCAAGGCCGTCTCCGAGTCCACCCAGCACGTCCACTCCATCGGCATTCAGGGAACCCCGTTCATGATCGTGGGCGAGACCTACATCAACGGGTACAAGGACGCCGACTACATGACGGCCGTCGTCAAGAGCCAGGCCGCCAAGGCCAAGGAGGCCCAGGGGCCCAGGGCGCTACCGGGACCGCGAGCCCGACGAGCCCCGCGGCACCGGCGTCGGCGCACTGACCGCCGCGCAGCGGAGCGCCGACGGCGCCCTCGGCGCCCACCGCCCGCCCCACCCGGGACTCCTCCCCGACTCGCCCCATGGGCGGGCCGGGGACGCTATTCTTCCACCACCTATCCCATTGATCGTCTGACGAGCAACGACGCAAGCAGCGACGTCAGCAACGGTCGTTTCACCAAGGAGCGCGAGCATGGCACTGAGCATCGGAGTGGATGTCGGCGGAACGAAGATCGCGGCCGGCGTCGTCGACGACGAGGGAAGGTTCTTCAGACGATTCGGCGCGACTCCCCGCCGCCGACCGCCAGGCGATCATTGCCACGATCACGACGGTAGTGCGCCGGCTGCGGGAGGACTTCCCCGACGTGGCCACCGTGGGCATCGGGGCGGCGGGCTTCGTGTCCTCCGACCGCAACACGATGGCGCACGGCACCAACCTGGACTGGACCGGGATGCGGATCGGCGACGTCGTCTCCGAGGGCGTGGGCCTGCCCGTCGTCGTCGAGAACGACGCCAATGCCTTCGGGTGGGCCGAGGCCCGTTTCGGGGCGGCCCGCGGCAAGCGCAACGCCCTCATCGTGGCCATCGGCACCGGCGTGGGCGGGGCCATCATCGTTGACGGGCACCTCCTGCGCGGGGCGGCCGGATTCGGCGGGGAGATCGGGCACCTCAACGTCGTTCCCGGCGGACGCCCCTGCGGGTGCGGCCTGCGCGGGTGCCTGGAACGGTACAGCGCTGGCACGGCCCTGGGCGTCAACGCCTGGGAGCTGGCGCAGTTCCGCCCCGACTACGCGGCCCGCATCATCGAGCTCTCCGGCGGCAACCCGGAGCACATCTCCGGCAAGGCCGTTACCGCCGCGGCCCGCGAGGGGGACCCGGCCGCCCTGGAGTGCTACGAGCAGCTCACCCACTGGCTGGGGGTGGGGCTGGCCGATATGTGCGCGCTGCTGGACCCCGAGGTCATCGTCATCGCCGGCGGCCTGGCCGAGGCCGGTGACATCCTGCTCGCCCCCACGCGCAAGGCCTTCGCCGAGAACCTCACGGCCGGTACCCACCGCCCCGCCATCCCGGTGGTCCTGGCCGAGGGCGGTCAGGAGGCCGGGCTCGTCGGCGCCGCGGACCTGGCCCGCCAGCCCTGAACCACCCGGGCACCATCCTCGGGTCGGCCTGGAAACCATCAGCCATCCGGGCTCTTACGGGAACCTTGTGAGATGACGCGGCGTCAGCGTGCGCTATTGCACCGACCCTCCCTATTGTTAGGTATGCCTTACCTCGGTTAACGTCAGCCTGTTCGACCGATCTCTCCTGATCGGCTCTACCAGAGAAGAGGCCTCGTGACCGTCTCACGCAACTCATTCATCCTTGGCGCCGCGTCCCTGTCCACTACCGCTCTCCTGGCGGCCTGCGGCCGCTCCAAGAGCGCATCGTCCACCACCTCCGGCAAGACCATTTCGATCAAGCACGTCTACGGCACCACCGAGGTTCCCGCAGACGCCACCAAGGTCGCCACCGTTGCCTGGGCCAACCAGGACGTCCTCCTGGCGCTGGGCATCATGCCGCTGGGCTTCTCCAAGCAGACCTGGGGAGTGACCGACGGCTCCGGCATGCTGCCCTGGACCAAGGAGAAGGTCGACGAGCTGACCGCTAACGGTGCCGCCCAACCCAAGCTCTTCGACGACGACGGTGGCGTCAAGATCAACCCCCAAGCCGTTAACGCCACCAAGCCCGAGGTCATCCTGGCCGTCTACTCCGGCATGTCCAAGGAGGAGTACGAGACGCTGAGCAAGATCGCCCCCACCGTGGCCTACCCGAAGGTCGCCTGGGGCACACCCTGGCGCGAGACTATCGCGATCAACGCCACAGCCGTCGGCAAAAAGGCCGAGGGCGAGAAGCTCGTGGCTGACCTGGAGAAGCAGGTGGCCGATGCCGTCGCCAAGCACCCGCAGATCAAGGGCAAGGCCGCTGCCTTCTGCTACACCGCCGAAGGCGATGCGACCAAGTTCGGCTACTACACCACCGCCGACCCTCGTACCGCCTTCCTGTCCGACCTGGGGATGAAGGTGCCGGCCTCCGTGGAGAAGGCCTCCAAGGAGAACGCCTCGGCCTTCAATGTGGACATCTCCACCGAGAACGCGGACTCGCTCAACGACTTCGACCTCATCGTCATGTACGGCACCGAGTCCGACCTGGCCGCCATGCAGGCCAACAGCCTCCTGAGCCAGGTGCGCGCCATCAAGAACGGCGCAGTCGCCTTCGTGGGCAATAGCGATCCGATGGCTGCCTCCACCAACCCCGGCCCGCTGTCGATCCCGTGGGGCATCGAGAAGTACGTGGGGCTCATCGCCACCGCGGCGGGCAAGGTGAAGTGAGTACCAGGGCCCGGTGAGTACCTCAACAGCGACAACCGATCCAAGCACTGGCGTCAGCAGGCAGGTGCGCCGGTGCCTGGCCGCCCTGATCCTTCTGACGGCGCTCGCCGTCACCGCTGCCCTGTGCTCAATCGCCTTCGGTACTCGGGTCGTGGGGATTGGGGAGATCGTCGGAGGCCTGTCCGGCTCGCGCACCGACATCGGCGCGCTGGTGGTCGCCGAGCGCGTGCCGCGCACCGTCGTCGCCCTTGTGGCAGGGGCGGCCCTCGGGGTCTCGGGCGCCCTCATGCAGGCGGTGACCCGCAACCCCATCGCCGACCCCGGGATCCTCGGTGTCAACACTGGCGCCTCGCTGGCCATCCTCATCGGCGTCGCCTTCCTCGGCATCTCGGGGCTTCCCAGTACCTGTGGTTCGCCCTCATCGGGGCGACCCTGACGGCCGTGTTTGTCTACGCCATCGGCTCCCTGGGGCCGGGCGGTCCGACGCCGGTCAAGCTCGCCCTAGCAGGTGTGGCCACAAGCGCCGCCCTGTCCTGCGCCATCAGCGCCGTCATGCTTCCGCGCGCTCAGGGCCTCGACGACTACCGCTTCTGGCAGATGGGTTCCCTGGGGCGCGGCAACTGGAGCTCCCTGACGACGATCGCCCCCTTCCTGGCCGTGGCTACCGTCCTGGCGCTTCTGGTCGCAGGCCCTCTCAACTCACTGGCGCTGGGCGAGGAGATGGCCATCGGGCTGGGCGTCAACGTCACCCGTACGCGCCTGGCGGCGGCGAGCGCCGGCGTGCTCCTGTGCTCGGCCGTGACAGCCGTCATCGGTCCCATCGGGTTCATCGGGCTCATGGTCCCTCACGCGGTGCGTATGCTCTGCGGCCCCGACCACCGCTGGCTGCTGCCGCTGTCCGCCCTGTGCGGGGCGGACCTGCTGACGCTGTCCGACGTCGTCGGGCGGATCGTCTCCCGTCCCTCGGCCGCTTTGCCGGTAGCGATGGTGACCGCCTTCATCGGCGCCCCCATCCTCATCATGATCGTCCGTGGAACGAAGGTGCGCGAGCTATGAGCACCCCGAGCATCACCAGTGACGCCGCCAGCACCAGCAGCGCACCCAGCACCCTGCAGCCGGGCTTCTCCATCGCCGGTCGCCGACACCGCACCCTCCGCTTTGCAGCCGTCACCATCGCACTGGCTCTGACAGCCGCAGCGCTGTGGGTGGCCATGATCCTGGTCGGCGAGACCTGGTACAGCCCGGATGAGGTGCTTGCGGTGCTCTCCGGCGACATCGTGCCGGGAGCCTCCTTCGACGTCGGAGAGATCCGACTGCCCCGGGCGATCATCGGGCTGCTGGCCGGGATGGCCTTCGGAATGGCCGGAACGACATCCCAGACAATGCTGCGGAACCAGCTGGCCAGCCCCGACATCATCGGCATCACCTCGGGCGCCTCGGCCTCGGCGGTCTTCGCCATCCTGGTGCTGGGCTGGTCACCCTCCAGCATCGGCGTCAACATCCTGGCCATCACCTGCGGTCTGGGCACCGCGCTCACCATCTTCCTACTGTCCGGTCAGGGGCGCTCCCAGGGCGGGCGGCTCATTCTTATCGGCATCGGCGTGTCAGCGATGTTCACCTCCCTCATCTCCTATCTCCAGCTTCAGGGCAACGTGTACAAGGCCATCGAGGCGATGCGCTGGCTGAGCGGCTCACTAGACTCGGTCAGCTGGAACCAGGTGCCGGTGCTGGCTGGGGCGATGGCGGTGTGCGGGGCACTGCTGCTCGTCATCGGCCGTGACCTGGGGCCTCTGACCCTGGGTGAGGAGACCGCTACCGGACTGGGCGTTCCCGTGGACCGGGCCCGCCTGGCGCTGGTCATCACAATGGTGGCGCTATCAGCCTTCGCCACGGCGGCCACCGGCCCCATCGCCTTCGTCTCCTTCCTGGCCGGGCCAATGGCGGCCAGGCTCATCGGGCAGACCGACCGCAGCCTGTTGGTGCCAGCGGCACTCATGGGCGCGGTCATCGTGCTGGGATGCGATCTGGTAGCCCAGTGCTTTCTGTCCGCCGCACTGCCCGTGGGCGTGGTCACTGGCCTCATGGGCGCCCCTTACCTCATCAGCCAGCTCATCCGCATCAACAGACAGGGCGCCTCGGCATGACCTCCTCTGCGACCTCCTCCCCTCCCCGGTCCCCGAGCTCGCCACACGGGGCCTGCGTTCCGGATACGGTCGGCACATCGTCGTCGACGGTGTGGACGTGACGATCCCCAGCGGCAGAATCACCGTCATCGTGGGGGCCAACGCCTGCGGGAAGTCGACGCTGCTCAAGACCATGGCCCGGATCCTGGCGCCGACGTCGGGCCAGGTCCTGCTCGACGGCGAGCCCATCGACCAGATCCCCACCCGAAGGCTGGCAACGCGACTCGGTCTGCTACCCCAGCAGCCGATCGCACCTGAGGGGATCGCTGTGGCCGACCTCGTGAGGCGTGGGCGCCACCCACATCAGTCCATGTTCCGCTCCACGGGCGCCGAGGACCGTCGGATCGTAGAGGAGTCGCTGCTGGCCACCCGCACCGCCGAGCTGGCCGACCGCTCCATCGACGAGCTCTCCGGCGGTCAGCGCCAGCGGGTGTGGATCGCTATGGCGCTGGCTCAGCGCACGCCGGTGTTGCTGCTGGACGAGCCCACGACCTTCCTGGACCTCACCCACCAGGTGGAGGTCCTCGATCTGCTCACCGACCTCAACCGCGAGCGCGGCACCACCGTGGTTATGGTGCTGCACGACATCAACCTGTCGGCCCGCTACGCCGACCACATCATCGCTATGCGCGCCGGCAAGGTTGTGGCCGCGGGACCACCGCAGGAGGTGATCGACGCGGACCTGGTGGCGACAGTCTTCGACCTGGACTCCGACGTCATCACCGACCCGGTCTCCGGCACCCCCTCATCCTGCCCAAGGGCCCGCCACCACGTGCGCGGTGCCGGCTCGAGCGCTGGTTCTGACACCGGAACCATAGCCGGTACCGATAGCGTCACTCGCACCGACTGAACCGGTTCCTGATCCCAGCATCCATCGCCGCAGACACTCGCGAAGGAGACACCGAGATGAGCCCAGTCAGACCGTCCGCCTCGCCGACATCTCCGTTCCGCTTCTTCCACGTCACGGTGGCGGTAGTCCGCGACGTGACGCCGTCCATGCGGCGCTTCACCTTCATCGGGGATGATCTGGTCCACTACGCCGACCCGGGCTGGGACCAGCGGATCAAGCTGGTGCTGCCGGCGCCGGCGTCGGGTTACAAGCAGCTACCCGACGGCGAGGACTGGTACGGCCGGTTGATGAAGCTGCCCGAGGAGCACCGTTGCCCGATCCGCACCTACACGACGCGCACGGTTCGCCACGAGGCGGAGGTTCCGGACGGAACGCGTGCGGAGGTGGACGTCGACATGGTGGTGCACGATTCGCTCGGCCCGGCCTCTCGGTGGATCCTTGAGGCTGAGGTCGGTACCGGGGCGGTCCTGCTGGGGCCGAACCGGCAGTGGGACGGCGATGCCGGGGGCGTGGACTTCGTACCTCCGCAAGTGACCGAGCACTACCTGCTGGGCGGGGACGAGACGGCGGCACCGGCGATCGCCCGGATCCTGGAGGACCTGCCCGCGAGCGCGCGGGGAGTCGCCGTCGTCGAGATGCCCGGTGACGCGGATGCCCCTTACCTGCCTACGCACCCCGGGATCGAGGTGCGGGTGGCTGGGCGCAACGGCCGCTCGCACGGGGAGTTGCTCGTCGAGGGTGTACGCCGGGCCGCCGAGGAGCTGTGTCCGGTAGGGGTGCCGCAGGAGGTCGAGGAGATCGACGTCGACCGTGAGCTGCTGTGGGACGTGCCGCGCCACGCCAAGGGCGGGGATGCGCTCAAGCGCACCACCCTGTACGCGTGGCTCGCCGGGGAGGCGGCTGCGGTGCGGACGATGCGTCGCCACCTGGTCAGCGAACGTGGCATCGACCGGCGCTCTGTGGCCTTCATGGGCTATTGGCGCCAGGGCCGCGCCGAGGCCTGAGCCCGAGGGCTCCCGCACCGGACAGCTGAACGGCAGATCGCGTCATCGAGAACGTACTTTCTGCACGAGGACTGCGTTCTCCTCCAGATGACTGGGGACGGACCTCAGTGATCTGGAGGAGAAGTACGTTCTCGGGGCGAAACGCAGTCGCCGATTCCCTGAGCGCCAGGCTCGCCCTGCGGCCATCAGTGCGCCGGGGCGCAGGCCTGAGCTCAGTCCTGGTGGCCCGGCTCGAGTCCGCGGGCGCGGAGACCTCGACGTCGTCACCATCGGCGCGCGCGGCCGACTTGCCGGCCTTCTCACGCTCCTTGATGACCTCGGCGCGCTTCTCGACGACGGCCCGGCCGTAGTCGGGGTCGGCCTCGCCGACGCCGTCGCCGTCGAGGTCGAGCTCGTCGAGCACGCCCTGGTCGAGCTCATCGGGGTCGCGCACGGGCGAGTCGCCGGCGGACAGGAAGATCCCCACCCAGCGCGAGCGCGGGTCGGAGTCGATGAGGAGGGCCTTGACGAACAGGGTCAGCGGCACCGCCAGGATCGTCCCCAACGCCCCGGTGACGGTGGACCAGAACAGCAGGCACAGGAAGGTCGTCGTCGTATTGAGCCCCACCGCGTCCCCAGTGAACTTGGGCTGGATGAGGGACTGGATGACGAAGTTGGCCGCCGTGTAGGACAGCACCACCCACAGCGCCGTCCAGGGTCCGGAGTCCACCAGCCCCAGGATCGCCGGCGGCACCACGCCCAGGACGAAGCCGATATTCGGGATGTAGTTGGTGATGAAGGAGACCACGCCCCAGGTGATGGCCATCGGCACGTTCAGGTACCACAGGGTGACCGCGTTGATGACGGCCACGATGAGACCGAAGACCGTCGAGACCATCCAGTAGGAGCGCACCGCCTCGCAGAAGGACACCAGGGCGGAGGCCATGCCCGGTTTGAGGACGCCCAGGGCCGCGGTGCGGATCTCGATCTTGGCGGTGTCGAACATGAGGAAGACGACCACCATCGACATGACGCCCATCATCGCGCTGGCCGAGGTCAGCTGCCCCAGGACCGACTGAGCCACCATGACGAGCTGGGAGGTGTCCAGGACGTTGGTGACCTGCTTGAGCACCGCGGACTGGTCGACCCCCATGCCGTTGAGCTGGGTCTCGACCTGCTTCCAGATCGCCTGGAACTTGGGGGCGTACTGCGGCAGAGTGTCGACGAGCTGGGCGACGGCGACGGCCAGTGCCGCGAACAGCAGAACGACGAAGGTGAAGATGAGCGCGATCGCCGCCGTCGCCGCGACCACGCGCGGCACCCGGTGACGCGTCATCCAGGACACCAGCGGCCGGACCGTCACCACGAGGGTGAGGGCGAAGAAGGCCGGGGCGAAGAGGTCCTGGATGAGATAGAGCCCCACCGCGCCAATGGTCAGTGCCGCCAGGAGATAGGCGATGGTCTCCCCCTGCGTGCGCTCCCCGGGGAGGGGAACGGCGGCCTTCCGAGCTTTATCCGACACAGCTGCCATGGGCGCATCCTCCCACGGACGGGCGGCGCACTGCGCCCCGACGGGCCTATGCGCGCCGTGGGAGCTCTCCCCTTTTCCGCGGTCGCGGTGGTGACGCGGCAGCGGCGCGACGGCGCGGCAACGGCGTGGCGACGGTGTGACGACGGCGCTCCGGCGGCAGTCCGATTGCAGTCCGGCGGCCGGGTGGCGCTTCAGCCGCCTGCTCCCCCGTCTCAGTCCACCGGCAGGACCTCGGCCAGCCAGGTGTCGACGGCGCGGTAGAAGGCCTGCGGGTCGCTGCGACGCACCTGGTGGCCGGGCCCCGGGCACGAGGACCGGGGTGATGCGGGGGTTGCGGGCGGCGGCGGCCAGGCCCTCGCTGCCCACGCGGGCGCTGCCGGGCCGGTCGCCGGTGAGCAGCAGGGCGGGGACCTCGAGGGCGGCCATGGCCTCGTCCCAGGGGACCTCGGGGGCGACGACGCCGGACAGCAGCAGGCCCGGGTCGGTGCGCTGGGCGGCCCATACACCCGGGAGGGCCTCGGCGTCGGGCATGGTCTCCAAGGCGCGGCTGACGGCGGCCGGCAGGTCGGCGACCTCGGCGGCGCGGGCCCGCTCCCGGGCGGCGCCGCGGGCCAGGAGCTCGCGCGGGCTGCGGGTGCCGAAGCGGGCTGGGTCCTCCAGGACGACGCCGGTGACCAGGTCGGGGCGGCGGACGGCGGCCACCATGGCGGTGGCCGCACCCATCGAGTGACCGACAACCACCGGGGCAGGCGGCGTCGGCAGGCCCAGGGCGGCCCGGCCGCGCGAGGCGGCCTCCAACTCCTCCAGGACGGCGACGAGGTCCTCCACAAGGACCTCCCCGGCCCGCTCGAGCTCGGCCGACTCCCACCGCGGGGACAGGCCGTGCCCGCGGGCGTCGACCGCCACGACCCGGTAGCCGCGGCCCACCCAGTGGTCGATGGCCTCGGCCAGGGAGACCGCGGAGCCGGTGATGCCGTGGAGTAGGACCAGGGTGGGGGCGTCGTCGGGCCCCGTGACGATGCGCGCCAGTGAAGTCATGGCCCCATCCTGCCTCGTGACCGCCCCGTAGGCTGAGCCCATGAGCGAGACGAGCCAGCAGAGCACGCCGAGGATGAACGTCGAGTCCTTCAACCTGGACCACACCAAGGTGGCCGCGCCCTACGTGCGCGTCGCCGACCGCAAGGAGCTGCCCGGCGGGGACGTGCTCGTCAAGTACGACGTGCGGTTCTGCCAGCCCAACCGCGAGCACCTGGAGATGGAGGCCGTGCACTCCATCGAGCACCTGAGCGCCGAGCTCATGCGCAACCACACCGACCGGCTCATCGACTTCTCCCCCATGGGCTGCCAGACCGGCTTCTACGCCCTCATGCTGGGGGTGGAGACCGAGGAGTTCCTGCCACTGCTGGAGGCGACCTTCCGCGACATCCTCACTGCTCAGGAGGTGCCGGCGGCCAACGAGGTCCAGTGCGGCTGGGGGGCGAACCACTCGCTGGCCGCCGCCCAGGAGGCGGTGCGCGACTTCCTCGCCGCCCGCGACGAGTGGACGCAGGTCATGGCCTGACGCAGCCGCCTGGCCCTGTGCCGCCCGGCCGGGGATCTTTCCGGACAGCCGGGGACAACCTGCGCGCCCGGGGACACTCCCTCCCAGCCGGGGGACGTCCTGCGCGCCCGGGGACACTCCCTCCCAGCCGGGGACATCCTGCGCGCCCGGGGACGGGATTGCTGTCCCCGACGGCGTCGAACGCCCCCCGCCCGGAAGGACACGCACCCGGCCGCGCGGAATGTCCCCGCCGGCGAGACGCGGAGCCGGCCCAACCAAGCGCCACCGAGACCAGGAACCACCGAGACCAGGAACCGCGGAGAGGACCGTCCTCACAGTCTGGCAACACCCAGCCTGGCACAGTCATGGAGCGGGACGGCGCGCCGTCGCCGGGCTCCGACGCCGGGCCCGGTCCAACACCGGCACCAACCGCATCCTGAATCGCACTCATCCCACCCCCGCCCACCCCGCACCCGCGCCGCGAGGCACTCGAGACGAAAAAGAACCTGACGCACGTGGAGAGCATCGAGACCGTCACCATCACCAACCCCGCCAACCCCATCCTCATCTGGTGGGTCATCGCTCAGCCGCTGCTGCTCCTGCTGTCCTTCCTCGTGGGGCGGCTGACGCGGTTCCTGCTGCGCGGGCGAGTCTCCGTGTCGGGTGCGGCGGCCACGCTCATCGCGCTTGTCGGCCTGTGGCTGGGGCTGCTGCTGGCGGGGTGGATCTTCGACGAGGGCGACCTGTTCTCGTTCAAGATGCTGGCGACCTCCTGCGGCGTGGCGGTCGTGGTGCTGGTGGCAACCTCCGCGGTGCTGGCGCGCGTCCAGCACCATCCCACGCTGCTGCCGATCGCGGAGGTCGCCCAGATGGGCGAGTCCGACCGCCTGGAGTTCAAGTCCTCGGCGCGCTGGAACCTGCGCACGGACAAGCGCGATGAGGCCATGGAGGAGGTCGTCGCCAAGACGGTGGCGGCCTTCATGAACTCCGCGGGCGGCACGCTCCTGCTCGGCGTCGATGACGGCGGCAACCTCATCGGGCTCGGCCCCGACTACGCGACCCTCAAGCAGCCTGACGCCGACCGTTTCGAGCTGTGGATGCGCGGCATGTGGCGCACACGCATGGGCACGAACGCGGCGGCACTGCCCCGGGTGGACTTCGCGCCCACCCCGGACGGAACCGCGGAGGTGTGCCGGGTGACGGCGCCCCCGTCCCCACTGCCGGTCTACCTCAAGCCGGCCAAGGGACGCGACGGGGCGGCACTGTGGGTGCGGGTCGGCAACTCGACGCGGCGCCTGGAAGTGGACGACGCGGTCGACTACGTCATGCTGCGTTGGCCGCGGATCAACCACGTGGCCTGGCCGATCCGGCTGGGGAACTTCCTGCTGCGCCGCGACCAGTCGCGCCGGGCACTGCCCATCAACCCGGCCGCGGCCGTCACCGCCGCCACGGGCTCCCGGGACGACGAGGGCGCGGGTCAGTAGGGCGTCGTAGACCATGGGGCGCCGGAACACAGTGGGGCCCGGGGCCTGAGGACCAGCGAAGGGGTGCGGCAAGGCACGGCACGGCGGTGGGGTAAGCAAGGGCCGGCGGACGCGACGGACTGGCCCGATGCGGCCGGGGACATCCTGCGCACCCGGGGACACTTCCCCGCGACCGGGGACACCCTGCGCGACCGGGGACCTTTCCGCACCACCGGGGACATCCTGCGCGTCCGGGGACCGTATTCCTGTCCCCGACGGCGTCGAACGCCCCCGCCCGGAAGGACACGCGCCCGGCCGCGCAGAATGTCCCCGGCAAGGGCGGGCCGGCGGCAATCCACCTGACCCGCCCTCGCCAGACCCCGCGAGCGCGGGCTCAGGACACGACAGCGGCCTGCCTGTCCTCGGCGTCCGCGGCGCCCTCAGCATCCTCGGCCTCATCGCCCGAGCTGTCCGTCACCGGTCGGGCGGACTCGCCTGCGGCGGCCTCCTCCTGCTCCAGTGCCTGCTCCAGGTCCTCTCCCTCGACGTCGACGACGGGGAGCAGCCGGTCCAGCCATGTCGGCAGCCACCAGGCCTTCTCCCCCAGCGCCGCCATGAGCGCGGGGATGAGGGTCATGCGCACGAGGAAGGCATCGGCGGCGATCCCGACGGTCAGACCGAGGGCGATGGGCTTGACGTACACGTTGTCGGTGTGAACGAAGGCCATAAAGACTCCGATCATGATGACGGCCGCCGCGACCACGACTTTCGCGCTCCCCAGGAATCCGGTCTCGACCGCCGCCACAGCCACCTCACGGCGAGCCTCGGGCGTCGCAGCAGTCGCGTCGCCGCGCCGTCGGCTCCACTCCTCGCGCATGCGTGAGACGAGGAAGACCTGGTAGTCCATGGCCAGCCCGAACAGGACTCCCATGACGATGACCGGCAGGAAGGAGATGACGGCGCCGACCTTGGAGACGGCCAGGAGGTCGGCAGCCCAGCCCCAGCCGAAGACGGCTCCCACGGCGCCCATGCCCGCGCCCAGAGACAGCAGGTACCCGAGGGTCGCGGTCACGGGAACGGCGATGGAGCGGAAGACCACCATGAGGAGGATGAGCGAGAGGCCCACCACCACGATGCCGAAGGGGATGAGGGCGGCGTTGAGCTCCTCGGCGACGTCGATCGCGACAGCGGTCTGACCGGTGACCATGACGTTGCTGAGCCCGTAGCGGCTCTCATAGTCGCCGGCGTGGGAGCGGATGTTGCGCACGAGCTCCATCGTGGAGGGGTCGGCCTGCGATTTCTCGGGGCGGAGCTGGACGAAGGCGAGGGTCCCGTCCTCGTTGGGAGTGGCCAGGGAGACTCCCTCGACGCCGTCGAGCTGGGAGAGGTCACGGGCCAGACCCTGGACCGCGGCGAGCGAACCGGAGGGCTGCGAGATGTCGGCGATCACGACGATCGGGGAGTTGTAGCCCTCGCCGTAGGCCGCGGCAACGGCGTCGTAGGTCTCGCGCTGCTGCGACCCTTCTCAGCGAAGCCGTTGTCGGTCAGGGCGAGGCGCAGGCCGCTGACGGGGACGGCGCACAGTCCCAGAAGGACGACGACGGCGCCGATGGTCACCCAGGGGCGGCGGGTCACCGTGCGCACCCAGCGGGAGGCCGGCCTCCGGTCCGCGTCCGCACCGGCGTCGGCGGCCCTACGACGCCGCGGGAGCAGGCGCTGACCGAGGAGGCCGATGAGAGCGGGAACGACCGTCAGGGCCACGAGCACGGCCACTGCCACAACCGCCGCCGAGGCCAGTCCCATCGTGGTCAGGAACCTGATGCCGGCCACGCTCAAACCGCACAGGGCCACGATGACCGTGGTGCCGGCGAAGACGACGGCCCCTCCGGAGGTGGCGGTGGCCCGCCCAGCGGCCTCGGCCGGATCGACGCCGTCGGCGAGGTACTCGCGCGCCCGCGAGACGATGAATAGGGGCGTAGTCGATGCCGACCGCCAGTCCGATCATGACGGCCAGGACCGGGGTGGTGGAGTTGATGTCGGTGAAGCTTGCTGTCGCGAGGATGCCGAGCATGCCGACGCCCACGCCGACGGCGGCGGCGATGAGCGGGGTACCCGCGGCCACGAAGGAGCCGAAGGTGATGAGCAGGACGATCGCGGCGATGGCGACGCCGACGAGCTCAACGGCAGAGATGCCGATCCCCACCTCCTGGTCGATGTTGCCGCTGCGCTGGACTGTCAGAGACGGGTCCATGGCCTCCGGCGCGCTCGGCGAGGGTGTCGAGGTCCTGGGCGACGGTCTTGGCCTTCGGTGTGGTTCCGGTGGTGATGGAGCCGACCGAGGCGTCCGTCTGCACCTGGACGAGTACGTGGGTGCCGTCCGCGGAGACGGATGACGCAACGCCGGCGGTCTTGTCACCGAAGGGCGGGGAAACCGTGGCGACGCCGTCGATCTGCGATGCCCGAAGAGCAAAGGCGTTGACCGCCGGGGCGTGGTTCTCGATGCGGCCGTTGGAGCTGGTGATGAGGACCTGCTCGCTGGTGCCCGCCGCCTGGGGAAGCCGGTCGGTGAGGACCTCCAGGCCGCGCATCGACTCAGTGCCGGAAATGGTGAAGGTGTCGTCGAGCTGGATACCGGTGGTGGCGACGACGCCGCCGAGGGCAGCGATGAGCAGCGCCCAGGCCGCAAGGACCCGGGTGGCGTGACGAGCGCACCATCGTCCCAGGGATAAGAGGAAGGTGGACATGGCGGACCTTTCAGAAGGTACAGAGATGATCGAATTCGATACGCAAACGTACTGGATACATTCATGTATTGAAACCCAGGACGTTGTGACTCCTCGCACCCCTATGGCGCCGGTAAGGTGGGCGGTCTCATGACACCGAGTACCGACCCGCCCGCCGCCGAGCGCACGCTGCGCAAGCGGGAGAACACCCGCGCCCGCCTCATCGAGGCGGCTGCGGACATCGTTGCCTCCAAGGGCATTGCCAGCACTCGCATTGACGACGTCGTCAAACAGGCCGGCTTCACCCGGGGCGCCTTCTACTCCAACTACTCCTCACTCCAGGACGTCCTGACCGAGGCCATCGTCACGCGCTCCAACACCTTGCTGTCACAAGTCACGCAGGCCGTCGACTCCTTCGAGGGCACCCCCACGATGGACTCGCTCATGGAGCTGCTCGAGGCCATCCGCCCCGAGGCCCGCACCATCTACCTGCTGACCACGGAGTACTCCCTCTTCCAGCTGCGCAACCCCGACAGCCCGACAATCCCCGGCACGGCGCGCGCCGACTTCACCGCCAGACTGTCCGGGACGGTCGAGAAGGTTCTCGCCCGCATGGGACGCCGCCCCACCGTCTCCACGGCGAGCCTGGCCGACCTCGTCAGCCTGCTCTTCATGGACTCGATCGCCGAGAACATCGACTACAGCAGGCTGCGAGACCTCATCGAGGCGGTCATTATCGGGCTGAGCACGCCGACGCAGGTCGGCGACGCCTGACATCGCGCTCGACGTCGTCGGAGGTGGTCTGCGCACAGGGGCTTTCCGCGCAGCAGGGGACACTTCCCCGCGGCCGGGGACCGTATTCCTGTCCCCGACGGCGTCGAACGCCCCCGCCCGGAAGGACACGTACCCGGTTGCGCGGAATGTCCCCGTCAGTGAGCCAGGAGAGCGCAGGAGCCGGGCGAAGCGCAGCCCGCGAGGCCGCCCACACTGACTCCACCGCCCTCCACCCGCCCCCTGTAGGCTCGGCGCGTGAGTCGCACCAGTGCCGCACCCGTCATCGTCTCCTGCGCCATGGCTGAGGAGACCCAGCCCTTCCTGGACGCCCTGCCCGAGCGCGCGGCTGCCCAGGCGCCGACCCTGCCGGGGCGCCGCACGCGCCTGGTCCCTCCAGCTTCCCGACGGCGAGCGCGAACTCATCGTCGTGCGCAGCGGCATCGGGCTCGTGGCGGCCGCGAGCGCACTGGCGACGGTCCTGGCTCAGGTCCGCCCCAGCGCCGTCGTCTCGGCGGGAACCACCGGCGGGCTCGGCCGCCAGGTCGAGGTCGGCGACGTATGCGCCTCGGCAACCCTGGCCTACACCGACGCCGACGCCACCGCCTTCGGCTACGCCCGCGGCCAGACCCCGGGCCAGCCGGAGACCTTCGCCGGGGATGCGGCCCTGCTGGAGCGCCTGGAGCAGGTGGGCCAGGGAGGCCCTGCGCGGCGCCACGGCGTCGTCGGGCTCGGCGCGACTGCGCGTCGGTCAGATGCTGGCCGGCAACTCCTTCGTGACGGCCGCGAACGTGGCCGACACCCGCGAGGTCTTCCCCGCGGCACTGAGCACCGACATGGAGTCGACGGCGCTGGCGCAGGTAGCGGCCGGCACCGGCATCCCCTTCGTCTCGGTGCGCGGCGTGTCCGACCTGTGCGGCCCCGAGGCGGGCCAGGACTTCCACATCGCCGTCGAGGAGGCCGCCGCCCGCAGCGCCGCGGTCGTCCTGGCCCTGCTCGGCTGAGTCGCTGACGCCGCCCGCACCTCCCTCCCCACCCACACTTCGACAGAATCTTCAGAATCGACCCGGAGCCGCGTCGATTCTGAAGTTTTGGTCGATTTGCCGGGCGCCGCTCAGTCGGCCTGGCGCAGGCGGGCCTCGACGCGCTCGACCTTCGCGGTCATCTGGCCGGTCCAGCCCGGGCGGATGTCGGCCTTGAGGACGAGCGCCACGCGCGGACTCACCTCGGCGACCGCCTCGCAGGCCCGCTTGACCACGTCCATGCACTCGTCCCACTCGCCTTCGACCGTGGTGAACATCGACGTCGTCTCATAGGGCAGGCCGGAGTCGCGCACCACGCGCACGGCTCGGGCCACCGCCTCGGAGACCGAGCCGTCGGGAGCGTCAGTGGTGGTCGGGGACACGGAGAAGGCGACAAGCATACGGCCAGGCTAGCCCGGCGGTGCCGCCCGGAGCCGCCCTCAACGTGGGGCTGACCCGTGAGGAGATCGTCGAGGCGATCCTGCACGCCTCGGTCTACGCCGGTTTCCCGCGAGCGCTCAACGCCACCTTCGTGGCCCGCGAGGTCTTCGCCGAGCGCGACACCGCCGACTGATCGTCCGCATCGGCCCGTATCGCACGACCTCAGCAGGTCGCCAAAGAGGCGTGCGTGTCCACATCGGAGACAAAGGCGGGCTCCACGTGCACACCGCCACAAAGAAACCGCATGATTCCGCGGTTCTATTGACGGCCTCATCGAACCACAGGCTTCTTTATCACCGATGTGGACACCCGGGGCTCACTCGGACCGGCTCCGACCACCCAAGAAGCGCTCCTTCGTGCACCGCCGCCCGGCTCCGGCGGCCCGGAGGCGCTCCCCCATGCACCGCCGCCCAGATCCGCGCCTACAGCGCCACGAGGACCTGCACCATGACGATCTTGACGACAATGGCCAGGGCGAACAGGGTCGCGTAGCCGGCCTCGATGCGCTCGTCATCGCGTTTGGACAGGGCGAAGGCGAGGATCGCGGGCTGCCCGACGAGCCCGGCCAGGCCGCCGGAGGCCCGCTGCGCGGACACCCCGGCCCACCGCGCCCCGGCCAGCAGGACGATCGCATTGACCACCACAATGAGCGCGGCGAGCACCCCCACCTTGAGTCCCGTCATCGAGAAGGCCGAGGCCGCGAAGTCCGGCCCCGAGGCCAGCCCGATCGCGGCCAGGAAGAACAGCAGCCCCAGCTGGCGGATGGTGGAGTTGGCGGCGTGCGGCAGCCCCCACACGAAGGGCCCGGTGCGCCCCACCCACCCCAGGATCATGCCGACGACGAGCGGCCCGGCCGCCACCCCGAGCCGCAGGGTGATGCCGCCGGGCAGCGGGATCGCCACCAGCCCCAGGAGCACGCCGAGCGCCATGCCGACCCCCGACGGAGAAGGCGTCGATCTGGGCGATGGAGCGCTCGGAGTCCCCGAACCAGTCGGCGGCCTTCTCCAGCTCGTCGCTGGGGACGACCGCCAGCACCCGGTCGCCGAGCTCCAGGACGAGGTCCTCGCGGGCCAGCAGGTCCAGGTCGCCGCGCTTGACGCGGGTGATGACGCCCTGGAAGCGCCCGGGCATGTCCACCTCGGCGATCGTGCGCCCGGCCACCCGTGTCGAGGAGACGGTCAGGCGCCGGAAGTCGACGGCGGTGCGGTCCTTGGCCAGGCAGTTGTGGAGCCCGGTGCCCAGGTCGTGCATGGCAGACTCGACGGCGGCCGGCGCCCCGACGATGACGACCTTGTCCCCGGGCAGCAGCTCCTCACCAGGGGCCACGACCCGGGTCTCGCCGTCGCGCTCCAGGTAGGAGATGCGGATGCGGCCCTCCTTGAAGGCCTTCATCTCGCCCAGGGCCACCCGCTGCAGGAGGTAGACGCTGGTGGCGGTGATGCCGTCGGCGCTGGCGGGCCGCGGGTCGCGCCGCCCGGGCCAGGTGCGCCCCACGACCCCGGCCACGATGAGGATGGCGACGGCGACGCCCACGGGGTAGGCCAGGGCGTAGCCGACGGCGGGCTCCTGGGTCCCGGCCGCCTCGATGGCGGCGTCAAGCACCGGTGAGGTCAGGGCCCCCGCGTAGGCGCCGGAGTCCATGGCGGAGCTCACCCCGGTCAGGTGGGAGTAGAGGCCGCCCGCCGCGCCGGCGATCACGAGCGCGACGACGCACAGGGCCATAAGCGGCAGCTGCCTGCGCAGGTCACGGAAGAAGGTATTGCCGGCAGCCAGGCCCACGGTGTAGCAGAACAGGGCCAGGCCGAGGCTTCGCAGCAGGGTGAGGTCGGCGCCGAGCCGGGGGTCGAGGGCGCCCACCGCGAGGCCCACGAAGAGCGCCCCGGCGGCGCCGAAGCGGATCGGCCCCAGCGGGATCTGCCCGACGGCGGTCCCCAGGCCGATGACGAGGAAGACGGTGAGGATCGGCGCCTGCGCGAGGACGTCGAGAACGGGATGGAGCACGGACACGACGCCAGGGTAGTCGCAGGCCCCGGGCACCCCGAACCCCGCGCACCGGTCTCGGCCCGGGCTCGCCGTCGTCATGCGCGACGTCGGACAGTAGCCACCGGAAGCATTATTCAATAGGTGGGATAAATGGTGCTGATATCGGAGCAGAAAGACGAACGCCCCGCCGCCGGACTCACGATTGCTTCCTTTCCGCCACCAGGAGGAATACCCTGGGAGAGTCACCGGAGACGATGACGTCACACCTTTTCTCGACGACGAGAACGGAATCCCGATGCCCCAGACAGAAGCCTCTCTGCCCACCTACTCACCGGAGGAGGAGAAGCGGATCATCCGCAACGCCGACGGCGTCCCCGTCGGCATACGTCCTGACAATCGATGGACACCCGCTCGGATCGCCACATGGGTGGCCATCACTGCCCTGGGCGTCCTGGGGTGGTGGATGCTGGCGGTCGTGCGCGGCGAGCACGTCAACACCATCTGGTTCGTGGTCACCGCCGTATGCACCTACGCGATCGGGTACCGCTTCTACGCCCTTTACATCCAGCGGCGCATCATGCGCCCCGACGACACCAACGCCACCCCGGCCGAGCGCATCAACAACGGACGCGACTTCGACCCCACCCACCGCGTCGTCCTCTACGGCCACCACTTCGCGGCCATCGCCGGCGCCGGCCCGCTGGTCGGCCCGGTCCTGGCCGCCCAGATGGGCTACCTGCCCGGCACCCTGTGGATCATCATCGGCGTGCTCGTGGCCGGTGCCGTCCAGGACATGCTCGTCCTGTTCTTCTCCATGCGCCGCGGCGGCCGCTCCCTGGGCCAGATGGCCACTGACGAGATCGGCCGAATCGGCGGCATCGTGGCGACCATCGTCGTCTTCGTCATGCTCATGATCGTCCTGGCGGTCCTGGCCATGGTCTGCGTCAACGCCCTGGCCGCCTCCCCCTGGGGCGTCTTCTCGGTGGGCATGACCATCCCGATCGCCATCGGGATGGGCCTGTGGCTGCGCTTCGTCCAGCCCGGCAAGATCACGCAGGTCTCCTTCGTCGGCTTCGGTCTGCTCATCGCCGTCATCATCGGCGGGCGCTGGGTGGCCGAGTCCTCCTTCGGCCACTACCTGCACCTGTCCCCCAAGACCCTGGTGTGGGCCATGATTATCTACGGCTTCCTGGCCGCGGTCCTGCCGGTGTGGGTCCTGCTCACCCCGCGTGACTACCTGTCGACCTTCATGAAGGTCGGCACGATCACAATCCTGGCCCTGGGCATCATCATCGTGCGCCCCCTGGTGGAGATGTCCGCCGTCACCGAGTTCGCCTTCAACACCGCGGGCCCGGTCTTCGCCGGCACCCTCTTCCCCTTCCTGTTCATCACCATCGCCTGCGGCGCCCTGTCCGGTATGCACGCCATGGTCTCCTCGGGCACCAGCCCCAAAATGGTGGAGAAGGAGACTCAGGTCCGCATGATCGGCTACGGCGGCATGCTCATGGAGTCCTTCGTGGCGATCATGGCGCTGGCCGCCGCGGTCTCACTGAGCCCGGGCATCTACTTCTCCATGAACACCTCGACGGCGACCATGAACAAGCTCGCCGGCCCCGAGACGGTGGCCGCCGCCCCCTGCACGACCACCGACGACCCCGAGCACCACTGCGAGAAGCTCGCCGAGGTCGCCGTGGCCAACCTCGGCGTCACCGACGCCCAGGGCCGCAAGCCCACCCCCGAGTGGGACTCCTGGGACGACAACGGCAACCCCAAGACCTACACAGGCGCCGAGGCCCTGGAGCGCCTGGCCAGCGACGTCGGCGAGCCCAACGTCGTCTCGCGCACCGGCGGCGCCCCCACCTTGTCGGTGGGCATCGCCCACATCCTCCACCAGATCGGCGGAGGCCGGGCCATGATGGGCTTCTGGTACCACTTCGCCATCATGTTCGAGGCCCTGTTCATCCTCTCGGCCGTCGACGCCGTCACCCGCGTGGCCCGCTTCCAGCTCTCCGACGCGCTGGGCAACGCCTTCCCCAAGTTCAAGGACCCGTCCTGGCACGTGGGCGCCTGGGGGACCACGGCGGTCGTCGTCGCCTCGTGGGGGGCGCTGCTCCTCATGGGTGTCACCGACCCGCGCGGCGGCATCCAGACGCTCTACCCGCTGTTCGGTATCGCCAACCAGCTCATCGCGGCCGTGGCGCTGCTGGTGGTCACCGTCATGGTGGTGCGCAAGGGCTACACGAAGTGGGTGTGGATCCCCGCGATCCCGCTGGTCTTCGACACGGCCGTCACCTTCACGGCCTCGTGGCAGAAGATCTTCTCCAGCGACCCGCTCGTGGGCTACTTCCAGCAGCATCACGAGGCCGTGGCCAAGCTGGGCACGCTCACCGACCCGGCCAAGATCGAGGAGACCCGGGCGATCGTGCGCAACACGATGATTCAGGGGACGCTGTCGATCATCTTCCTGGTCATGGTCGCCTTCGTCATGGTCTGCGCCCTCATCCGCATCGTCCAGACGCTCCGCAACCGGGACACGACGACGTCGGAGGACCCGTACCAGGAGTCCAACTTCTACGCGCCCGAGACGATGATCGCCTCCTCGCTCATGAAGAAGGTCTCCCGGGAGTACGAGCAGGTGGGCGACCCGGCCCTCATCCCGCACAAGGCCCACGCGGAGAAGTCATGACGCCTCCTCCTTCGACGCCTCAGCCGGCGGATCGGCCCAGCGCCCGACGTCGGGTCCGCCAGGTCCTGACCCGGGCCCGCACCCTGTGGCGGGACATGACCGGCGAGTCCGCCTACGACCGCTACCTGGAGCGCTACGCCCGCGAGCACGCGCAGTGCCCCCACGGACACGGGGGCGCCCACGGCTCGGGACACGGTTCTGAGCACGGCGCCGGTCACGGCCCCATGAGTGAGCGCGAGTTCTGGCGCGCCCGGGCCAAGCAGGCCGAGACGGAGATCAACGCCAGCTGCTGCTGAGCCGGGACACATTCCCGCACCCCGATGTGCTCTGATCGTTACCGCCCGCCTTCCGAGGTTCCCGGAGGGCGGGCGGTAGCGTCGTGAGCGTGCCCGCCCAGCAGCCCGCGCCCGACGCACTGACGTCCGCCGAGTCCCCTGACACCTCCTGGGGACATCGCCGGCGTCGGCCGCTTCGCCGTCGACCGGCCGCGCCACGGACCTCCAGCCCTCCAAGGCTCATCCCCGGGCCGGGCCTCCTATGAGCGGATCGCCCGCGTCGCGGCGGTCATCCTCCTGGCCATCGTCTGCGTGGCGGTGGTGTGGCCCTCCGGGCGCGAGGTCTCCGAGCTCAAGGACACCATAGGACCGGGCTTCCTCAGCTCCGAGGGCAAGGACATCGTCCTCAACCTGGTGATGCTGGCGCCGGCCACCTTCTGCGCAGTCGTGGGCTGGCGGGACATCCCCTGGTGGATGTGGGCGCTGGTGGGCTGCGTGGTCGGGCTGAGCGCCGAGGTGCTCCAGAGCCTCCTGCCGATGCTGGAACGGCGCCCCTCGCTGGCCAATGTCGGCCAGAACGCCGTCGGCGCCTGGGCCGGGGCCCTGGCCGCCTGGTACCTCCTGCGCCGCCTGCACGCGCGCCCCGCCTCCGCCTGACTCCCCCATCACACGGGAACGACGCCGCACCGCCCCGCGCAGACAAGGTTGTCTCAAGGACGGGGCCGCTCAGACGCCGTGCACGCACTGCACGAGGGTGGGGTGCTACTGAAGGAGGGTCGGGGGTACCCGGGTGGGTGGGGCCCTCGTGCAGTACGCACAACCCTCGGCCAGTGGATCCCGCCCCTCGTGGAGTAGGCCGTCCCGCTGCGGGACCCGAACAAGGCGGCCAACCAGGAACCGGGGACAGCGAAAGGCCCGGACCATGTGGCCCGGGCCTTTCCGTTCTGTGCGCGGGGGGGGACTCGAACCCCCATGATCGTAAGATCACACGGACCTGAACCGTGCGCGTCTACCAATTCCGCCACTCGCGCGAGAAGCGAGCATGAGACTAGCCTGCCATCCCCGCCCGCGTCCAATCCTCACCGCCATATCCGGCCGTGAGACCGCTCACGACACAATTACCTCACACAGAGGGGGCCGTCTTCCCTGCGATGGCTTCGCTACCGTTACGATGGGAACGGTATCGGCCTGCACGCAGGTCCGTGCAGGCCCATAGCGAGGCGGGACAGTCCCGTCTCCCGGCTCCATCCCGGGGGCCGCCACACCATATTTGGGGGAGGTACTGTCCATGGGATTCCTGGACAAGTTCGAGAAGGGCGTCGAGAACGTCACGAACCGCGCCATGTCCCGTTTCTCGGACGACATCGAGCCCATCGAGATCGCCTCGAAGCTCCGCGAGACCATGGACAAGCGCGCCGCGTCCTTCGCCCGCGACCGCTCCGTGGTTCCCAACATCTTCCGCATCCACCTCACCCCGCCGAGCATCGAGCGCATCACCGCCTGGGGCCAGGACGAGATGGTGCGTCAGATGGAGGAGGTCGCCACCTCGCACGCCGCGGACCAGGGCTACTCCTTCGTCGGCCCGGTCGAGGTCTCCTTCCTCGTCAACAACAACCCCAACGCCCCGGCCATCGAGATCGAGTCCTCCACGCGACGCGGCGCCGCCGCCCCGGCCGCCTCCGCCACCGCCACCCCGGCGCACCCGATCGCCGACATCAACGGCCAGCGCTACCTGCTCACCGGACCGGTCACCGTCATCGGGCGCGGCTCGGAGGCGGACATCATCGTCGACGACTCCGGCGTCTCCCGCCGTCACCTGGAGATCCGCCTGACGCACGGCAACGCCATCGCCAGCGACCTGGGCTCCACCAACGGCACCTTCGTCGAGGGCCAGCGGGTCGACGCCGTCACGCTCGTGGACGGCAACACCCTCACCATCGGCCGCACTCCAGATCCCTGTTCTGGGATGGCACCCAGAACAGCGGAGTCAACGGTTGAGCGCACTCGCCTTCACGATCCTGCGGCTGGGCTATCTGGTCCCTGCTCTGGTTCTTCCTGTACCTCATCGTGCGCGTCATGCGCCGCGATATGGCCGACTCCCCGTCGCCGGCCCGTCACGTCGACGCTCCGCGGGCGGCTCCGAGCAGCCCTCGGGCCCACCCCCAGGGGCCGACGCCGCAGCGCCACCCGCCCTGGTCATCACCGAGGGCCCCCTGGCCGGCTCGACCGTGCCCCTGAGCCCCCTCGTCGATCATCATCGGCCGCTCACCCTCCTGCACCCTGGTCCTCGATGACTCCTACGCCTCATCGCGCCACGCCCGCGTCTTCCCCAAGGACGGCGCCTGGTGGCTGGAGGACCTGGGATCCACCAACGGAACCATGATGGACGGCCGCCCCGTGCACGGCGCCGTGGAGCTCCCCATGAACATTCCTGTCCGAATCGGCCAAACGACGCTGGAGCTGCGCTCATGACCATCTCCCCTGCGCTTCGCCGCACGCTCCGACGTCGGCCTGGTCCGCCAGTCCAACCAGGACTCGGGCTACGCCGGCCCCCACCTGTGCCTTCTGTGCGACGGGATGGGCGGACCTGCGGGCGGAGACATCGCCCTCGGCGGTCGCCGTCGAGCACCTCATGCCCCTGGACGCCGACTCCCACCAGGCCGGTGAGCTGTTGGGCCTCATGCGCGACGCCGTCCAGGCCGCCCACACCGAGCTCGTCACCCTGTCCTCGCAGGACCCCGACCTCGCCGGCCTGGGGACCACCTGCATCGGCGTCATGCGCAGCGGCAACAAGCTCGCCATGGTCCACGTGGGCGACTCGCGCGCCTACATGCTGCGCGACGGCACCCTCACCCAGGTCACCACCGACCACACCTTCGTGGAGTACCTCGTGGAGACCGGGCGCCTGACCCGGGACCAGGCCCGCCAGCACCCCCAGCGCTCAGTCCTCCTGCGCGTCCTGGGGGACACCGAGGGTGAGGTCCAGCTCGACGAGTCGATCCGCGAGGCCGTTCCTGGTGACCGCTGGCTGCTGTGCTCCGACGGCCTGAGCGGCCCGGTGACCGCCGAGACCATCGGTGAGGTCCTGGCCGGCGTCGCCGACCCCGGTCAGGCCGCCGACCAGCTCATCGACCTGGCCCTGCGCGCCGGCGGACCGGACAACGTCACCGCCGTCGTCTTCGACGTCGTCAAGGACGACCCTGAGCCCCAGACCGTCCCGCAGGTGGTGGGCAGCGCCGCCACCGAGCGCCTCGCCCAGGAGCGCGCCGCCGCCGCACACCGTGCCGGTGACGAACAGGCCGAGGCCAAGGACGCCGAGGCCGCCAGCCCCGCCGCCAAGGCCGCGGCCCTCATGGCTACCCTGGAGGACAAGCCCGAGGCCGCCTCCGCCAAGGAGTCCTCCGAGGTCGACGAGGCCATCGCCGCCGAGGCCGCCACCCAGGAGAAGGCCCGACGCCGCCACCGCCGTCGGGTCCTCGTGGGCAGCCTCGTCCTGCTGGCCACGCTCGTCGGCGCCAGCGCCCTGTTCTACCGCTGGACCCAGACCCGCTACTACGTCTCCACCTACAAGGGCGAGGTCGCCATCTACCAGGGGATCCCCCAGTCCGTCGGCCCGCTCAAGCTGAGCCACTCGGTCAAGACCTACGCGGACCTGCCCGTGGAGTCCCTCGATCACAACATCCGCGAGCGCCTGGAGGCCACCGTCACCCAGTCGTCGATGAGCGCCGCGGAGACCTACGTGGACAAGACGGTCCGCTCCTACCGCAAGCAGGCCCCCGCCTCGCAGGGCACCGCGAGCCCCACGGCCAAGCCCTCCTCCTCGTCCTCCTCCACCCCGTCGCCGGCCTCCGCCACACCGACCCAGCCCGCCAAGCCCGGGCAGGAGGGGTGAGATGACTGCTGCTCCCGGTCCCCTGGGCGCCCCCGCGGGCGTCGCGACCATCCAGCCCGCCGGCGTCGCCCGATACTCGGGACGCTGGGCGGAGGCGGCGCTGCTCGGCGTCGCCCTGGTCCTGGGGCTGGGCGGCTTCGTGCTCACCGCTCTCAACCGCACGGGTTCCTCCCCGGCGCAGACCGTGGGCGTGGCCATCGCCTTCCTCGTCCTGACCGTCCTCATGCACCTGTGCGTGCGCTACGCCGCCCCGTGGGCCGATCCGGTGCTCCTGCCGACGGCGGTAGCGCTCAACGGGATCGGCCTGGCCATGATCCGGCGCTTGGATCTGGCCTATGAGGCCAACGAGCAGTGGCAGTTCTATGTGGGCTCCAAGCAGCTGGTCTGGACGCTGCTGGGCGTCATCCTCTTCGCCGTCACGCTCCTGCTGCTGCGCGACTACCGGCGCCTGAGGCGCTGGGACCGTTGGGCCATGTGGTCCGGCCTGGTCTTCCTCGTCCTGCCCTTCATCCCGGGGATCGGCCAGAGCATCAACGGCGCCCGCATCTGGATCCGGATCGGCCCGATGAGCTTCCAGCCGGCCGAGCTGTCCAAGGTGCTGCTGGCGGTCTTCTTCGCCTCCTACCTCGTGGCCAACCGGGACAACCTGGCCCTGGCGGGCCGCAAGGTCCTGTGGATGAGCCTGCCGCGCGCCCGGCACCTGGGCCCCTTGTTCATCGTGTGGGGCGTGAGCATCTGCGTCCTGGTCCTGCAGAAGGACCTGGGTTCCTCGGTGCTGCTGTTCGGCCTGTTCGTCGTCGTCCTGTACGTGGCCACTGACCGGCCCTCCTGGCTGCTCATCGGTGCCGCCCTGTTCCTCCCGGCGGCCTGGTTCGCGGCCACGCACCTCAACCACGTCCAGCAGCGCATCAACGGTTGGCTCCACGCCACCGACAATGCCGTGTACAACGCTGCGGGCGGCTCCTGGCAGCTGCTGACGGGCATGTTCGGGATGTCCACCGGCGGGCTCATGGGCGCCGGCTGGGGCAAGGGCTCACCGACCCTGGTCACCTTCGCCAACTCCGACTTCATCTTCGCCTCACTGGGTGAGGAGCTGGGGCTGACCGGCACGCTCGTCCTCCCTCATGCTCTACCTCGTCCTCATCCAGCGAGGACTGCGCACCGCCGTGCTGCTGCGCGACGGCTTCGGCAAACTCCTGGCCGTGGGCCTGTCCTTCGCCGTCGCCCTGCAGATCTTCGTGGTCATCGGCGGTGTCACCCGGCTCATCCCGCTGACGGGGCTGACCCTGCCCTTCCTGGCCTACGGTGGCTCCTCACTCATCGCCAACTGGATCATCCTGGCTCTCCTGCTGCGCCTGTCCGACGCCGCCCGGCGGCCGGCCACCCACGCGCCGCGGATCATCGACACCGCCGAGCTGCCGCTGTCCCTGCGCCGTCGGGTCCAGGACGCCGGAGCCGAGGAGTCGATGGCCCAGGCCGCCGATGACGCACCCGCTGGAGGCTCACCGGCCGACGCCGGGGGCTACGCCTCCCGTCGGCCGCACCCGGCTTCGGCAACCTGGAGGATGACGCCCGGCCCGCCGTCGCCGTCAGTCCGGAGGCGCCACCTCCACCGCACACCGCACCGGACGGGGCGACCCTGCGCTCATCACGGGCCCCGGGCTTCACCGAGGACACTGACAGGAGGCAGCTGCCATGAACCGACAGATCCGTCAGGTCGCCTTCCTGGTGCTGGTCATGTTCGCCACGCTGGCCCTGTCCGTCACCAGCGTCCAGGGCCTGGCCCGCCCCTCCGTGTGGGAGTCGTGGTCGGCCAACGGGGCCCTCAACTCCGACCCGCGCAACCGCCGCACCGTCAGCCGCAACTTCGACACCGAGCGGGGCCCGATCCTCCTGGCCGGCGGCACCACGATCGCCAGCACCCAGAAGTCCGACGACGGCCAGGGCTCAGAGGACTATCAGCGCGTCTACGCCAACGGGCCGCTCTACGCCCCGGTGACCGGGTACTTCTCTCCCGCCTTCGCCTCCATGACCGGCATGGAGAAGGAGGGCAACTCCGTGCTCAACGGGGATGACCCCTCCCTGTTCTCCTCCCGGATCAAGACCCTCATCACCGGTGACTCCCAGCGGGCGGGGCCGTGGAGCTGACCATCAAGCCCGAGATCCAGCAGGCCGCCTACGACGCCCTGGCCGGGCGCGAGGGCGCCGTCGTCGCCCTGGACCCCAAGACCGGGGCCATCCTGGCGCTGGTCTCCACCCCCTCCTACGACCCCTCGGCCTTCGCGACCCGCAACGGGAACGCCGCCAATGAGGCCAACGCGACCCTCAGCCAGGACTCCTCCCGTCCCCTGGACAACCGGGCCATCGCCGGCAACCGCTACCCGCCGGGGTCGACCTTCAAGATCATCACCACGGCGGCGGCGCTGCGCACCGGCAAGATCAAGCCCGACCAGGAGGTCGACGCCCCCTGACACCATCACCCCTGCCGGGTACCAGCCACTCCCTGGAGAACTACGGCGGGGAGTCCTGCGGCGGCGGTCGGACTACCTTCTCCCACGCCTTCGCCGAGTCCTGCAACACGCCTTTCGCGCAGCTGGCCATCAACGTCGGCGAGGAGGAGCTCTCCAAGGAGGCGAAGAACTGGGGCTTCGACTCCGACTTGTCCATCCCGTTGAAGGTCACGCCGTCGACCTACCCGCACAACGACTCCCAGGCGCAGACCGCGATGGCCGGCATCGGTCAGGCCTCGGTGCAGGCGACCCCCTCATGATGGCGATGGTGGCAGCCACCGTGGCCAACAAGGGCGAGCAGATGACCCCCTACCTGGTCTCGCGCACCCTGGACCCCGACCTCAACGAGGTCAGCTCCACCTCCACGAAGGTGGCCCGCACCCCGATCGACTCGGCCACCGCCAGCTCCCTGTCCTCCCTCATGCAGACCGCCGTTGCCGAGGGCACGGGCACCAGCGCCCAGGTCAGCGGGGTCCAGGTGGCCGGCAAGACCGGTACCGCCGAGACCGGCACGGACAGCGGCCCCACCACCTGGTTCGTGGGCTTCGCCGGCACCGACATCGACAAGCCTGAGATCGCCCTGGCCGTCGTGCTCGACGGCAATGCGGAGACCGAGGACGGCGCCACCGGCGGCAAGATCGCCGGCCCCGTCGCCGCCCAGGTCATCGATGCGGCGGTGAACCAGTGAAACCTGTTGCCGGGCTCCAGCTCCAGGGCCGCTACGAGCTGGTCGAGCAGATCGCTCTGGGCGGCATGGGCCAGGTGTGGCGCGCCACCGACCTGCGCTCGGGCCGGGCCGTGGCCGCCAAGATCCTGCGCCCCGAGCTGACCGGTGACGAGATCTTCCTGTCCCGCCTGCGTGCGAGGCCAAGAACTCCAAGGGCTGCGCCACCCGAACCTCGCCGTCGTCCTGGACTCCGGGGAGAAGGACGGGACCGGCTGGCTCATCATGGAGCTCGTCCAGGGGCGCGCCCTGTCCGACATCATCGCCGAGAAGGGGACCCTGTCACCCGCGGAGATCCTGCCGGTCCTGGCGCAGGTGGCCCGCGCCCTCCAGGTCGTCCACGACTCCGGCGTCGTCCACCGGGACGTCAAGCCCTCAACATCCTCATCAACCGCGAGGGCCTGGCCAAGCTCACCGACTTCGGCATCTCCACCGGCATCAACCAGCGCCCGCTGACGGCCTCCGGCATGGTGATGGGCACCGCCCAGTACCTCGCCCCCGAGCAGGCCATGGGGGAACATGGCCACCCCGGCCGGCGACCTCTACGGACTGGGCATCATCGCCTACGAGGCCCTGGTGGGGCGGCGCCCCTTCAGCGGAGCCACCCAGGTCGATATCGCCTTCGCGCACGTCAACGAGGAGGTGCCCGCCCTCCCCGACGCCGTCCCGCCCCAGGTCCAGGCCATCATCCTCAAGCTGCTCGCCAAGAAGCCCTCCGACCGGCCGCACTCCGCCCGCGAGGTGGCCCGCGCCCTGGACCGGGCGGTGGTGAACCTGCCCACGGACGCATGGGATCCCCGTGAGGCGCTCAGCTGGGAGTCCACTGGCCGCCGCGGCCCACAGACCCGCGAACTGCCCCGGCCCGCCGCCGTACGTCCCGGCCGTCACGCGGCCGAGGAGCCGACGCCGTCGCGCACCGCCCGGCACGCCTCGGGACGCTCCTTCCTCGGCCTCAACCTGCTGACGCTCAGGGCCCTCATCCCGGCGCTCTCGCTCATCACCCTGCACAGCACAGGTACGCTTGCCCATGCGCATCAGGTCGTGCCAGCCTTGATGCTGAGCATCCCTGTCAAGGAGGTACTGTGACCAGTCAGTTCCCCCAGGTCCTCGCGGGCCGTTACGAGATCCGCGACCTCATCGGACGTGGTGGTATGGCAGAGGTGCACCTCGGCTACGACACTCGCCTGTCGCGAGTCGTGGCCATCAAGCTGCTGCGTTCGGACATCGCCGGCGACCCAACCTTCCAGGCCCGCTTCCGCAGGGAGGCCCAGTCCGCGGCGGCGCTCAACCACCCCGCCGTCGTCGCCGTCTACGACTCCGGTGAGGAGGAGCTCCTCCAGCCCGGTGGCGCCAGCCGCACCGTCCCCTACATCGTCATGGAGTACATCGAGGGGCACACGGTGCGTGAGCTCCTCAGCGAGGGCGAGGCCGTCCCGATCGCGGAGGCCGCGGAGATCGTCTCCGGGGTCCTGGACGCCCTGGAGTACTCCCACCGGGTCGGGATCGTCCACCGTGACATCAAGCCCGGAAACATCATGCTGACCTCCACCGGCGCCGTGAAGGTCATGGACTTCGGCATTGCGCGGGCCATTGAGGACTCCGCTTCGACGGTCACCCAGACCCACACGGTGGTGGGCACCGCCCAGTACCTCTCCCCGGAGCAGGCCCGCGGCGAGTCCGTGGACGCCCGCTCGGACCTGTACTCCACCGGGTGTCTCCTTTACGAGCTGCTCACCGGCCAGCCGCCCTTCCAGGGCGACTCCGCCGTGGCCATCGCCTACCAGCACGTGCGGGAGATTCCCAAGCGTCCCTCCTCGCTGGCGGCCGATGTGCCCGAGTCCCTGGACCGGGTGATCCTCAAGTCCCTGGCCAAGAGCCGCGAGGACCGCTACCAGGACGCCGCCCACATGCGCGCCGACCTGCAGGCGGCCGCCCGAGGCCTGTCCGTGGCCGCGCCGGCCGCTGACTCCTGGTCCCCGGCCACCTCGGTCATGGCCTCGCCGGAGGCCGAGCCAGTTCAGCCCACCTCCTCCTTCGCCCAGGGTGGCCTCCGGGCCCTCTCCGGCGTCCACGGTGAAGGAGAGCGAGAGCCCGAGAAGAAGTCCAAGAGCCACGCCTGGATCTGGGTCCTCGTGTTCCTGCTGTTCGTGGCGCTGGCCATCGTCGCCGGACGGTGGGCCTCGGGAGCCTTCGACAACGTACCCACCCCGACGCCGAGTCCGACCATCAGCAAGGTGGAGGTACCCGACACCTCCGGTCAGGACGAGGAATCGGCCAGGAAGACCATTGAGGACGCCGGTCTGAAGTTCGCCAAGGACGAGGTCGCCAACGAGGAGGTCGGTGCGGGACTGGCCGTCTCCTCCGACCCGGGCAAGGGCACGAAGGTCGAGCCGGGCTCCACCGTCACCGTGCACTTCTCCACCGGTTCGGCGATGGTCAAGGTTCCCGACCTGTCCGGCAAGACTCAGGAGGACGCCCGCAAGGCCCTCAAGGAGGCCGGGCTCGAGGGCGGAAACACCTCCCAGGAGGACTCCGCCACGGTCGCCAAGGACCGGGTCATCTACACCAACCCGCAGGCGGGGAACTCCGTTGCACGCGGCACCACGGTGGACCTGGTGCTCTCCACCGGGAACACCTCCGTCCCCGACGTCTCGGGCCAGGACGAGGCCACGGCGAAGAAGTCCATTGAGGATGCCGGCCTGCAGTTCAAGAAGGGCGACGACGTGGCCTCTGCTGAGGTCGAGCGCGGCAAGGCCATCTCCTCCAACCCGGCCGCGGGCACCAGCGTATCCGCGGGAGACACGATCACCGTGAGCTTCTCCAGCGGCGCGGCCACGCCGACGCCGAACGGCACAGTGACGGTGCCCGATGTCAGTAAGAAGACTGTCCAGGAGGCAACAACAGAGTTGCAGAAGGTCGGTCTGAACGTCGGTGTCCAGTCTGAAAAGTTCTCCAAGGATGTGGACACCGGTAGGGTCATCGGCACTGATCCGAGGGGCGGCACTAAGTTCCTGCCGGAACGACCGTCAACCCTCACAGTCGCCACTGATAAGAAGAGTGACGACAACAACCAGCAGCAGCCAGGTAACCCCAATCCCGGCGACGGCAACGGCGGCTGAGCACCTGATGGTCCATGGCGCCGTGCGAGGGGTGTCCCCTTTGCTCAGCAGGTGACTGGTGCCCCAGGCTTTCCTGGCCTGGGACACCAGTCACGTCTTTTCGGTGGGGTCGTGTTACGACGATCACTGTCAGCCCCGGAGGTGCGGCCAGTCCTGCGCGTCGGGATGCACCTCGCCGGTCCTCTGGCATTCCGTGTGTGCGGACAGCTCCCCCGGGGTCCGTCGCCGGCGCACCCTGCCGTCCCTCTGCCACTCCTTGCGCACAGTCAGGCGAGCCGGGGCTCGTCGAGAACGCACCTCGCTGTTGTCCTGCAAGGCCTCGTGCGGGCAACCGATCCCAAAAGTCCGTCGCGGCCACGCCCCCAGTCATTCCATGCGTGCGGACAGCCGCCCCTGGATCTGTCGCCGGCGCACCCCACCGTCCTCCTGCCACTCCTTACGCACGGGCGACCGAGCCCGCGCGTCGTCGAGAACGCACCTGAGGCCACGAGCACGGCCCCGCGGGTGCAGACCGCGCACCTCACGGTGCATCCTCGAGCGCCTGGGCACCCTCATCCACCAGGCCGTCACCTACGACGGGGACATTCCACGCGGCCGGGTGCGAGTCGCCCCGGGCGGGGGCATTCGACGCCGTCAGGGACAGCAATCCCGTCCCCCAACGCGTCACCTGTCCCCGACCGCACAGAAATGTCCCCGCACGCGCAGGATGTCCCCAGCCGCGACGCCCGGAGTGTGGGGCATCCATGGCATCCCGAGCCACTGGTGCGCCAGCTGCACCAGCACCGACCTCCAACCACGACCTCCGGGCCCCACACAGGCGCCAGAAGCGACCAGGCAGGGGAAGGTACGGGCACTCCCCGGGACGCCCGAGTCCGGCAGGCCCGCGCCGCCGACCCTCACCGGTCGGGGTGGCTCACCCTATCCCAGCAGCCCAGCGCGTTCGGCGAGGACCGCCAGGTGCACCCGGTTACGGGCACCGACCCGCTCCTGCGCACTGCGCAGGTGGGCCTTGACGGTTGAGACCGAGATGTACAGCCGGTTCGCGATCTCCTCAGTGGTCAGTCCCTCGGCGGCCGCGGCGATGACCTCGAGCTCGCGCCGGCTGAGCCCCGCCGCTGCCTGCTGAGCCTGGGCCACGGCGTGCTGACGCTCCTGAGAGCGAAGGTCATAGGCCGTCATCGTCGGTGCCGTCGGCTGGGAACGCACGTATCGCAGCAACTCAGCAAGCGCCCCCGGCGAGAGCACTGACTCGCCCGCCATGACCCGACGCAGCCCGGCATGGAGCTCCTCGGAGGCGGAGTACTTGAGCAGGTACCCCACCGCACCGGCCTCAATGACGCGCACGACGGCGTCGTCGACGTCCCAGGTGGTCAGCGCCACGACGTGGGGGTGGCGCGGTGCGGCACAGATCTGGCGGGTGGCCTCGATCCCGTCCATGACGGGCATGCCCAGGTCCATGAGCACGATATCGGCCTCGATACGGCCCACCACGTCGATCGCCTCACGGCCGTCACCGGCCTCGGCGACGACGACGTAGTCCTGGCTCGGCCGCAGGAGCGGCTTGATGGCGGCGCGGGTCAGTGGGTCGTCGTCGACGAGGATGACACGGACCAGGCGGGCCGGTGCGGGGGACGCGGACCAGGAGGCCGAGGAGGCCGGGGCGGCGGAGGGATCGGGCACGGGACCAGCCTAGGTGCGTGCGCCGACACAATCACCATCCCAACGGCCCAGGCCCCGGATGGTGCAGCCCCGTGAACTGCGCGCCGACCGGTATCTCCGATCTCGGGCTGTGCAGATACTGGTTGGCGGCCGCTCAGCGACTGGTGCGGGGTGACTCCGCCGAGCGCCAGGGCAGGTGCGCGCTCACGACGAACCTGCCCTGGCCGTCGGGGCCGGCATGGAACGTACCGCCGCAGATCGCCGCCCGTTGGGCCATGCCGCGCAGGCCCGGAGCCGCCCTGGGGGTCACCGACGACGCCTCCGGGTCCTGACGCTGCGCCTCGGCCAGCACCCGAGGCCTGAGGCACCTCATAGGGCTCGGGGTCCTGAGCCTCCAGCTCGGTCCGAGAGATCCGGTTGGAGCAGGTGATGTCGATGCCGGTGTCCGGACCGCCCTCGACGCGCAGCTGCACACTCGTACCGGGCGAGTGCTTGCGGGCGTTGGTCAGGGACTCCTGGACGATCCGGTAGACGGCTCGCGAGAGCACCTCATCGGCCTGCGCAGCGCGGTCCAGGTAGATCGAGGAGCTCAGCGGCTGGCGGGCGGCAAGGACTCCGTCCACCACCTCTCTGAGGTCCTCCAGGCGCGGGGCGGGCTCAACCGCCCCCACCGGCTCGCGCAGCACGGCAAGCAGGGAACGCAGGTCCCGCATGGCGCCCTGGGCCTCCTGTCGCACACGCTGGGCGGCGGCCCGCGGATCGTCCTCACCGACGGCGCCGGCTGAGTCCGGGGCCTGCGAGCCCTCTGGGGCATTCGAGCTCTCCGACGTCTCCAAGACGCCCTGCTCGAGGGCGGCGGCGTGGAGGGCGAGCAGCGACAGGCGGTGGCCGAGTCCGTCATGCACCTCGCGAGCCACCCGCTCACGCTCAGCCTGCAGGGCTGACGGTGTCCGCCAACCGGGTGGAGGTCCGGGTCTGCTCCTGGGCGGCGCGCTCGGCCTGGGCTGAGGCATCAGCCGCCTCCTGGGCGCGATGTCGGGCCTTCTTCTCCCCGTCACGCGCGCAGCCACAGCCCGACGCCGACCGGCAGGGGACATGGCCACCGCCGCGAGCAACAGCACCTGCATCACCGACACGTGGGTCACGGCGCCAGGATCGGGCGAGGCATTGACGATGGCGCCGATCATCGAGTTCCCGGTGGAGCCCTGGCTCGCATCCCGGAAGAGCGACACCAGGGTGCCGGTAGCGAGCAGCGCGCCCGTGGCCCAGGGCAAGGGGTCGCGCAGGGACCGGGCCCGGCGGACTACTGTGGTGAAGGCGATGAGTCCCACCGTGGTGTCCAGGTAGACCGCGATACCCGCGAGCGCCGAGGCGACCGTGATGGGCATCGGCCAGCGCCGGCGCAGGAAGACCGTCACGAGGAGCGCCAGCCCCACCACAAACCCTGTGACATCAAGAACTGGGTTGCTTATCTTGAGAGCCTGCTCATGACCGAAGTGGTACCCCAGTGCACACATGGAGGCGAGCAGGCACAGGGCGAAGAGGCTCAGGGATCGCAGGATTGCGAGGACAGTCCCGAGAGTACGACGTTGTGACGGGGACAGGGACTGCGTGAACGACGGAGCCGGTCTTCCAGGCGCGTACGGCACAGGGGCGGAGGGAGCCGCAGTCATCGGGGGCGGAGGCGCGGGTCCGACGCCGCAGGAGTACCAGGGAGCAGCGGAAGGAGCGGGGTATGAGAGATGCGGGGTGAGTCCCGCGTACCCTGGTACCCCGGATATCTCGGATAGGGAGGGTAGGCCGGTGGGATCGGCGGGTATGGCAGGGGCCCGCGCCCCGAAGGCGGGCGCAGTGGGCTCAGTCCGACCGCCCCCAGGGGCTACCGCTCCAGCCCGACACGGGTGGGGTGCCGGGTCCAGGAGTGGGCGGGTAGGTGGGGACTGACATGTGCTCACTGTAGAGACCGGGCACTGACACGCATGATCGCCCGATAGGACACGATTCGGGCGCTACGGCGCGGGAGGCATCGTCCTTTTGGACAGTCGCGATGAGTGCCCTTTCGGACGGCCGCCTCGGACTCATCGGTCGATGTGCGCGCCGCACGGCCGGGGCCATCGTTGTTCCCGTCAGCTGATCCCGTCAGCTCCGGTGACGACACACCGTGATGGGCACTGCCGCATCCCGCTCAGTGCCTCACCTCCCGCATCTCGAAGGACCCATCATGACCAGCCCCGTCAACCCAGTCCCTTCCTCACCCGCCGGTGTCCCCGCTCCGGGCTTCCCCACCCCGGCCACAGGCATGGGCTTCCCCGCCCCGAGCCGAAGCGCTCCTGGTTCGCCCGGCACAAGATCCTCGCCGGTATCGGCGCCTTCATCGCCGTCGGCATGATCGCCTCCGCACTCAACGGTGGTGGGGGCTCGGGGAACTCGAGCACGACCGCCGCCACCCTGCCGTCCATCCAGTCGATGGCCAGCGCGCCCGCTCAAGCAACCGCCGGCCAGGACTCCGCAGCCGCACCCAGCCCTCAGCAGCGGGAGCCGGCAAAGGATGCCGAGAAGTCGGACTCCGCACTGAGCTTCCCCGGGAAGCAGCGCGACGACGTCGTCGGAAACGCCGGTGACACGATCGACGACGGCGGCATCAAGGTCAGCGCCACGCCTGTGACCGCGGGTGACGCCACCCTGGGCCCCACCGCCTGCTCGACCATCACGATCACCAACGGCTCCAAGAACACCCTGGACGTCAATGCCCTGGACTTCACCTTGCAGGACCCGGCTGGGGCGATCAGCAACAGCGGCTTCATGGGTTCGAGCAACCACCTGTCGGCCTCCAAGCTGATTGCGGGTGGCTCGGTCAGCGGCGATGTCTGCTTCGATGCCGACGTGTCGGCCGGAGGGCAGTACGTGCTCCTTTACAAGCCCACGCTCTCACTGTTCGGGCACCGCCGGGCCTGGATCAACAACCTCTGACATCCCACGGGGTCCGCAGGTGCATCTGGCACGTGCGGACCCCCACCGGCCGAGGGACATTCCACGCGACCGGGTGCGTGTCCTTCCGGCCAGGGCCATCCTGCGCGTCGGGGGACAGGAATCTGGTCCCCGACGGCGTCGAATGCCCCCAGCCGCACAGAAATGTCCCCGCACGCGCAGGATGTGCCCCGGCCGCAGTACGGAAAAGACTCGACACACATTCTGTTGACACTTATGGTGGTGAACTGTCATCGGATTAACCGGGGGTGTCAGAAATGGATGATGCATCCGCCACTGCCTCGTGGCCGGGCGTGACCTGGGAGACCCTGCCCTGGCGCCCCCGGGACGGCGCTGCCCTCAGCGCTCGGCAACGCTCTCGTCTGCCACGCACCTACGACTCGGCCGTCGTACCGATTATCGCCGACGCCGCCATCGAGCTCCCCACCGAGGTCATGGCACGTGAAGCGGCTGCGGTGTCCGCCATCACGCGCTTCGATACGACGGCGGCCTGCGCCCTGCTTCCCTTCACACCCCTGCTTCTGCGCAGCGAGTCGAGCGCGTCCTCGCGCATTGAGCGCCTGACGTCGTCGGCACGCCGCATCGTGGAGGAGGAGACCTTCGGCGGCGACCGCAGCAGTGGAAACGCCGCCCTCATCGTGGCCAACACCCGAGCGATGGAGACGGCCACCGCAGCACCCTGGCCCCTGGGCCTCAGCTCCCTGCTGTCCATGCATCAGGCCCTGCTGGGGGACTCTGCCCCGACCATCGCGGGTCGACTCCGGCAAGAGCCGGTATGGATCGGTGGCTCGGACCTGTCCCCGGCAGGCGCCATGTTCGTCCCTCCTCACCATGAACGAGTCCCGACCGCACTGGAGGATCTGCTCTCCTTCTTGCGGCGCTCGGACCTGCCGCCCTTGACCAAGGCGGCGCTGGCGCACGCCCAGCTGGAGACGATCCATCCTTTCGCAGACGGCAACGGCCGTACCGGGCGGGCGCTGATTCACGTCGTCCTGTCGGGGGAAGGACTGTCCCTCAATGCGCCGCTGCCGCTGTCGGCGATCCTCCTGACCAATGTCGGGACCTACTTCCGAGCCCTGGACAAGTACCGAGCAGGGGCGCCGCTCGCGATGGTCGAGCTGTTCATTGATGCGGCGCAGCGCGCCGCGGAGCTCAGGGGCCTGGGCGAGCCGGGAGCTCGACGACGTGCACAGGCAGATGCAGGGATCGTGTGTCCTCCCGTGCTGGGACCCCCGACCGTAACCTCGTACGTCATCTGGTCTCCCAGCCGGTGACGGATGTTCGCGGGGCGGCGGCCGCGGTGGGAGTCTCGGAGCAGGCGGCGCGGCGCGCACTGGAGCGTCTGGAGACCGCAGGCATCCTTCGGGGATACCAGGTCTCCCGGGGCCGCCGAGCCTGGAGGGCTCAGGACGTCCTGGACCTCATGGATGAGGGTGACCGAGGGACTCAGGGCGCCGGCAGGCTCCCACGGACGTGTGACACGACGTCGTCACGGCGGGGACGTTCCACGCGGCCGGGTGCGTCTCGTTCCAGTCAGGGACCTCCTGCGCGTCGGGGGACAGGAATCCGGTCCCCGACGGCGTCGAATGCCCCCGGTCGCACAGAAATGTCCCCGCACGCGCGAGACGTCCCCGGCCGCGCGGGACCCCGGCTCAGATGCCGCGCGCGGACAGCACGCCGTCGATCGCGCGCAGCTCCTCAAGGACCTTGGGCTCGATCTCGCCCTCGACGTCGACCAGCGTCACCGCCAGCTCGCCGCGTGACTTGTTGAGCAGGTTGGCGATGTTCTGCCCGTGCTGGGCCACGATCGTGGAGACCTGGCCGACCATGTTGGGCACGTTGCGGTTGACGATGACGAGCCGGTGCGTGCCCTCCTGACGCGCCATGACGGCCTCGGGGAAGTTCACCGAGTTGTGGACCTGCCCGTCCTCGAGGAAGCCGCGCAGGGAGTCGGCGGCCATGATGGCGCAGTTGCGCTCGGCCTCCTTGGTGGAGGCGCCCAGGTGGGGCAGGGAGATGCACTTGGGGTGCTTGTGGACCTGCGTGGAGGGAAGTCGCACACGTAGCCGCGCAGCGTGCCCTCGTCCAGGGCAGCCACGACGGCGTCGGTGTCGACGATCTCGGCGCGCGCGAAGTTGAGCAGCACCGCGGTCTCCTTCATGAGGGCCAGGCGCTGGGTGCTCACCAGTCCGCGGGTGGCGGGGATGAGGGGGCACGTGGACGGTGAGGATGTCGGCGCGGCGGAAGACCTCCTCCATGGAGTCGGCCCGCTCGACCTCGGCGCTCAGGTGCCAGGCGTGCTCCACGGAGATACCCGGGTCGAAGCCGACGACGTTGAGCCCCAGCCCCAGGGCGGCGTTGGCCACCTGCACGCCGATGGCCCCCAGGCCGATGACGCCGAGCGTGCGGCCGGGCAGCTCGAATCCGACGAACTGCTTCTTGCCGGCCTCGACGGCCTTGGCGATCTCGGCGTCGTCGCCCTCGAGCGTGTGGGCGAAGCGGGCCGCCGGGATGAGGTTGCGCGAGGCGATGAACAGGCCCGCCAGGACCAGCTCCTTGACGGCGTTGGCGTTGGCGCCGGGGGTGTTGAACACGGGCACGCCGCGCTCGGTGAGCGCCTCGACCGGGATGTTGTTCGTGCCGGCGCCGGCGCGGGCCACAGCCAGGACCGACTCCTCGATGGGGGTGTCGTGGAGCTTGGCCGAGCGCACCAGGAGGGCGTCGGGCTCCTCCACGGAGCCGCCGACCTCGTAGAGCTCGTCGGGCAGGCGGGACAGACCGGCCCCGGAGATGGCGTTGAGGGTGCGGATACGGAACTTGTGGTCAACGCTGCTGGTGGTCACGGAAGTACTTTCTGCAGAGCGGTCCGGGTGGGGGAAGGTCGTGGCGGACAGGTGGTCGAGCCCACGGGCCGATGGCCGGCCCGCACACCGGTCGGGCCCGCAGGCCAGGCGAGACGGCCGGGATGGCGAGCCGGCGGGCGCTCAGGCCCGGGCGGCGAAGTCGGTCATGTAGTCGATGAGGGCGCGCACGCCCTCGATCGGCATGGCGTTGTAGATGGAGCGCGCATGCCGCCCACGGAGCGGTGCCCCTTGAGGTTGGTGAGCCCGGCGGCCTCGGCGCCGGCCAGGAAGTCGGCGTCGCGGGCGGGGTCGGCCAGGGTGAAGGGCACGTTCATCCAGGACCGCGAGCGCTCCTGAACGGGGTTGGCGTAGAAGTCGGAGGAGTCGATGTAGCCGTAGAGGAGCTCGGCCTTGGCGCGGTTGCGCTCGGCCATCGCCTCCAGGCCGCCGCCGTCCTCGATCCAGTGGCCGATGAGCCCCAGCAGGTAGATGGCGAAGGTGGGGGGCGTGTTGAGCATGGAGTCGGCGTCGGCCATCTTCTGGTAGTCCAGGACGGTGGGGGTCACCGGGCGGGCCCGCCCCAGCAGGTCCTCGCGCACGATGACGACGGCCAGGCCCGAGGGCCCCATGTTCTTCTGAGCCCCGGCGTAGATGAGGCCGTAGCGGGAGACGTCGATGGGCCGCGAAAGGATCGTGGAGGAGAAGTCGGCCACCAGCGGGACCTCGCCGGCCTCGGGCACGTAGTCGAACTCGACGCCGCCGATGGTCTCGTTAGGCGTGTAGTGCAGGTAGCGGGCGGCCTCGGGCACCGTGAAGGAGCCGGGCTCGGGGGTGGTCGTGTAGGAGGAGGCGGCCTCGTCGGCGGGCACGACCACGTCGAGCTCGTAGGCGCCGGCCTGCTTGATGGCCTTGGCGGACCACTGGCCGGTGTTGAGGTAGGCGACCGTATCGCCGGGGGCGGTCAGGTTGAGGGGGATGCCGGCGAACTGGGCGCTGGCCCCGCCCTGGAGGAAGAGCACGCGGTAGTTGTCGGGGACGGACAGGAGGCGGCGCAGGGTGGCCTCGGCGTCGGCCGCGCAGGCCACGAAGTCGGCTCCGCGGTGGGAGACCTCCAGGACGGACATTCCCGATCCGCCCCAGCTGGTGAGCTCGGGAGGCGGCCTGCTCGAGGACGGGCAGGGGGAGCTGGGCAGGGGCCGGCGGAGAAATTGAAAACGCGCACGGAGTCATCATGGCCGCTTATGCGCGCAGCGGCAATGTCGTCCCGCATGGCGTCGCCCGCCGACGTCGGACCGCTGCCGGACCGCAGCCGGACCGCTGCCGGAATGCGGCCGGAATGCGGCACAACACGAAATTCTCATGTCCTCCAAAAGTACGGGTGGCACAGGCCCTTCACCCCGTCAACCGAGCACGTTGTCAGCGATAGCACAGGTGGACCGCTCAACTGGCCGGTAGGGTTTACCCACGCCCAAGTCCCTACCTGACAAGTTTTTATGATCGATTCACAGCACGACGAGACCACTTCTGCAGCAGCTTCCGGCTCCACGTCGGCGGCCGCGCAGCAATCGCACGGCCCAGGTTCCGATCGCACGCCCTCCCTGGGACACCAGGTGCTCGACCGACTCCGCAGGGGGCGCAAGCCGCGCTTGGGCGCCATCCTCATGGCGCTCGTCGCCGTGGTGTCCCTGGCCACCGGGTTCCGGGCCTGCAACTGCAACCGGGCCTGGATCGAGGTCTCCGCGGCGGCCACGCCGGAGGCCAACCCGCTCAAGGGCATGATGCCCTTCGCGCCGGCGGACGCCTCCCACTCGCCGGCGCTGCAGGAGAACGCCCCGCCCCACACGATGGAGTGGCTGACGCTGCCGGTCAGCGACGTCGTCGCCGGGCCCGGCTCGTACTCGTGGGACAGGCTCGATGCGCACCTCAACGCCATCGCCTCGCGCGGGCACCAGGCGGTGCTGCGCTTCTACGTCGACTACCCCGGGCGCCCCAGCGGCATCCCGGCCTACCTGTTGAGCTCCCACGCGGTGCCGACCCACGACTACACGTTCCACGGCAACGCGCCGGGCCAGTCGCTGGCGCCGGACTACAACGACCCCGAGATGATGTCGATGCTCACCGGCTTCATCTCGGCCCTGGGCCAGCAGTACGACGGCGACCCGCGCCTGGCCTTCATCACCCACGGCCTGGTGGGCTTCTGGGGCGAGGGGCACACCTACCCGATGAACGGCAAGGTCTCCGGCGAGAACCCCTCCGGCGAAAACTGGATGCCGTCGGCGGCGAACCAGAACACCCTCGTTGACACCTGGGACAGCGCCTTCCAGGTGACGCCGACGCTGGCGCGCTACCCGTCCGCGGAGACGGTCAAGCGCGGCGTCGGCTACCACGACGACTCCTTCGGCTACGCCACGATGGACACCGCCGACTGGCACTTCCTGCCGAAGCTGAAGGAGGCCAAGGCGGACCAGGCCTGGCAGCAGCACCCCATCGGCGGCGAGGTCTACCCGGGCATCCAGGAGTGCTCCGTGCGCAACCCGGGCAGCTGCATGGCCTCGGGCTCCAACGGAGGAACGGTGGACATCAACGCCTCCATCAAGGCCACGCACGCGAGCTGGCTGGTGGACAACTGGGCCTTCACCACGACCCTCAACGGCTCCGAGCGCGAGCGGACCGTGCAGGCCTCCGCCGAGACCGGCTACGACCTGGCGGTGGCGCGCTGGCGGATGCGCAACGGCAAGGTTGAGGTGCAGATCGCCAACAACGGGGTGGCGCCCTTCTACTACAACTGGAATGTGGAGGCGGTGGCCATCAACACCTCCAACGGCATGGAGGTCGGGCGCACCACGCTCAGCGGCGACCTGCGCAAGGTCGCGGTCGGCAAGTCCCAGACCTTCTCCGGGCAGCTCCCGGCGGACCCGGACGGACAGAACACGATCCTGGTGCGCGTGGTCAACCCGCTCGACTCGGGCCAGCCGCTGCGCTTCTCCAGCGCCGGCCAGGACCAGACGCTGCCCGGCTACCTCACCCTGGGCCGCACCCCCACCAAGTAGGCGGGGCCCGACGGCGGAGTCCCGGCGGGCTCCCGGCCCCCACCCGGGGCCGGGCTCCCCAACCCAGGTCCGGGCGGCCGCCCTGGGGGCCGTCATCCTCCGGTCATCCACCGGTATCCTCTGTACTGTGACCCCATGAATGAGGATCGGATTCTGGGCAGCCTCCTGGGGCTGGCAGTAGGCGACGCCCTGGGCACCACCGTCGAGTTCCAGGCCCGCGACTCCTTCCCACCCGTCACCGACATGGTGGGCGGCGGGTGTTCGGTCTGGCACCCGGGCAGTGGACTGACGACACGTCCATGGCGCTGTGCATTGCAGCGAGCCTGGTCGAGACCGGGGCCTACGATCCCCGCGATCAGCTGGCCCGGTTCGTCCGCTGGTACCGCGACGGGTACCTCAGCAGCACGGGCCGGTGTTTCGACATCGGCAACCAGACCCTCACCGCCCTGGAGGAGTTCGAGGCCACCGGCGAGCCCTACCGTGAGGAGGTCGGTGGAATGAGCGCCGGCAACGGGTCGCTCATGCGCCTGGCACCGGTTGCAATGGCCTTCTGCGACGACCTCGAGGCCGCGGGACGGTTCTGCGCCGACAGCTCGCGCACCACCCATTCCGCCGTCGAGTGCGTCGAGGGATGCGGGGCCTACGGCAGGCTGATCGCGGCCGCCATCCACGGGGCGTCGCACAAGGATCTGTACGTGCTGGCCGCCGACCTGTCCAAGCAGGTGACCAGCCCCGAGCTGGCATCGATCCTGAGTGGCTCCTACCGGGTCAAGGAGCGCGACGAGATCTCGTCGTCGGGCTACGTCCTGCACAGCCTGGAGGCGGCGCTGTGGGCTGGCCAGAACCGACACCTTCCTCGACGGGGCGCTGCTGGCCGTGAACCTGGGCGACGACGCCGACACCGTCGGGGCCATCTACGGGCAGCTGGCGGGGGCGCTGTACGGGCGCAGCGGCATCCCGGAGAACTGGCGGACCCGCCTCCACGACGCCAGGATGATCGAGGACCTGGCAGCGGGGATCGCAGAGCGGATCGGAACCTTCAAGGTCGCGGCCGGCTGAGGAGCCGGTCACTGACAGCGGCCTGGTGGGGCGTCAGTGTCCATGACGCTGACATGAACGCCGCACCGACGTCGCGAGCCGAGACGGAGCCTTGGAATTCCAACGATTCCCGCTACGCGTTCCGACGGCGGGACCGCTGATGTCAGCACCGTGGACACTGAGCTGCTGACGTACTCGACTCCGCGAGGTCTGGCGAGGACTTGGTGGCGGAGCCGGGCGCCCTCTCCCCAGGGGCCGGCTTCTCCTTCCCCTGTCTGACCTCTGACCGGCCGTTTCTGGTTCCCGCCTGGTTCCCGCGCAGCCTCCCGGCGGTGGCTCGGCGTCGGCGCTAGCCCGCCCCGCCTCCAGCCGGCCCGCTCCACGGGGGTGGGGATCTCACTGACCGAAGGTTGTGCGTACTGCACGAACCCCCGACCCCCGCGGAGTAGCCCCAACCCTCTTCCAGTAGCACCCGACCCTCGTGCAGTAGGCGTCTGCCCCAGCCGACCGGGCCCAGGCAGCGTCAACCGCATGTCGATGTAGACCCCGCCTGCGCGGGGGCTGACGCACTGCGGCTCACCTGGCCGCCGAACGGTAACGGTAGGCACCGGATGTGAGAAATAGCGGGGATTGAAAAATGGAAGTAGCATTCTCAATCCCCACCCTCCTGGTCAGGGTACGTCCTCTCGGGAAGGAGCACCATGACTGAGACCGGCCGCCGCTGCGTCGTGATCGCCTCGGCGACAAACTCCCCTCCACCCCCGCAAGCGCGGGGCTGACACCGCCGGTCAGGGGAAATTCACCACCGAGAACCCTCCACCCCCGCGTGCGCGGGGCTGACCTGGCGATTGTGGCCTTGCCGGCGCTGGTGATGCCTCTACCCCCGCACACGCGGGGCTGACGGGAAGAGGACCCAGTCGGCGGCGTCGATGACGCCTCTACCCCCGCATGCGCGGGGCTGACTGCTGATCTCATGGGTACCTCCTCGCTCGCTGGCTAGCCTCTACCCCCACATACGCGGGGCTGACCTCCTCCACCGCCAACACGGCCTCACCGCAGCCCCTCTACCCCCGCATGCACGGGGCTGACTTCGTGATCTTGGTGCGGCCACCACGCACGGCCCCTCTACCCCGCATGCACGGGGCTGACTCAATCGCGTCATCGCGGGTGACCTGCGAGCTCGCCTCTACCCCGCATACGCGGGGCTGACATCATCGACCCGTCAGGCCGCACCCGGATCCACCCTCTACCCCCGCATACGCGGGGCTAACACGACGTCAGCACGGCGAATGGCGTTCTCGAAGCCTCTACCCCCGCGTGCGCGGGGCTGACACCGCGGCCGGCATCTACACGCCGTCCCTGGCCCCTCTACCCCCGCGTGCGCGGGGCTGACGGCACGGGCTTGTAGATCAGCGAGATCGACAGGCCTCTACCCCCGAATGCACGGGGCTGACACTTGCTGACCTGCGATGTTAGTCGGTTCGGGGTCGCCGTGGGTTCACTGCCAAGGTGGTGGCCCCCAGGGGAACCATGAGGGTGCCGTCGAAGACCACCAGCCCGGGCACTTCCGCGTCGAAGGTGACCGAGACGTGCCAGCACCCGTTGTCCTGCTGCACATCAACACCTCCGTCGCTTCGTGAGTCGGAATGACGCTCGACCTCAACGAGCCTGCAGCCGAGCCCCGAGGCGCATTCCTCCAACAAGGACACAATGCGTTCAGGCTCCTCCGCCGTCGGCACAACGGTGGTCCACTGCGACGAAGGAGCGGTAGCGGCCCGCAGAACTCGAGGCAAGGAAGCCATCGTCCTGATCTCGGCGAGTTTGGCCTCCACCACCCCCGTCCTCACCGCGAGTCCCACGGAGGGCAGCCGAGAACCCCCAGCCACGAGCACCCCCCGCAGGACGGGCAGGTGACGGCGACCCAGCCCACCGATGAGTGGCAGCATCCAGCCCGCCTCCCCAAGGGAGTCTCGCAGTTGCTCCGTGACGAGAGCAGCGTCCGCGGCATGCACCAGAACTGCACCTTGTCGCCCACTGCGGGGCATTCGGTAGAGCGAGCACGTGCGTAGCAGCTCCCGAGTATCAGGCGCAGCCCCGTCACCCGACCTCCTACCCACGAGCCGATAAGGATAGGTGGGTCGCACGCTCATATACGGATGCGTCCCCGTCACGGTGCTGCGGCGCCGCTCCTCCTCTCGGGCGTCCAAAGCAGCCAGAAGTTCTTCTGTTCCCACCCGGAGTTGAATCCAGCCCGTCGGGTCCGGTTCCCAACAGGAATGGCCAGGTGGCACCTCGACAGCACCGTCGACGACGTCGAGCAGCACAGGTGAGGTCGGACGCCCGAGGTACCCTACGGATCGCGCCACCTTCTGCAGAACGCCCAGATCGACCGGGCCATCGGCGGCGAAGGTCCAACGCACGACGTCGCTCGGGCCGGTACCGACCATCATGCCGCACTCGGGATCCTTCGCCTGCTTCTCCAGGAGGCGCTCGTTTCAGTCGACAATCCCGGTCGGCGAACCGTTCTTGTCCATCTTCAGCTCATTGTTGACGGGGACCCACCGCCGGTAGCCGATCTGACGCTCACCGGCCGGAGGGGCGGTGATCCGTGGAGAAGGACATCGAAAGAGAGCCTCGACCTCGGAAACGCCTTCTCCGAGGCCATGGGCGGCGGACAGCATCGCGGCCAGTACGCGCGCTGGAGCCGGCGGCCATTCGGCGCACCCCTCTCCATCGTGCGCGTTGAACTCTCCGAGGGGGAACGAGGCCGTGATGGTCAGATCAGTCATCGCTGCGTCCGTCAGTCTTGCGCCCGTCGACGTCCAGGATGATCTTTCCCAGCGGAGAGTGGTGGGTGATCGTGACAATGGTGGCGCCGTTCCAACCGATCTCCTGGCCCAGGTCACGCACGAGGTCCACCAGCTCGTCGACCTCCGGCAGTGCGAGGGGCTCGGAGGGTGCTCCGTGCCTCTCGACCTTGACCTCGAGGCCCGGCTCGCGCAGACGCAGCTCGGCCCCTGCGCGCAGGTCCAGCCGTTCCTGCAGCAGTCGGTACAGCAGCAGGGTCAGGCTGACCACCAGCGCTCGCGCAGGCTCCGGGCGAGAGAAGGCGAATGTCCTCAACCCAGCAAGGGAGAAGAAAGCCTTCCCCACGATAGAGTTGTACGTTAAATCTGATGGAGCCTCAGAAATATCAAGCGGAGGCAATGACCCAATTCCCAGAGCGGAAAGCTTTACTCCCCGAATCGTCGTTTTATTACTGGTCGCCGCGAAGAGCGGATCCGTCTTCCCAGCCATACGACGACGCTCAGACACACCGGTCGCGATAATCTCCGATGTGAACAGTCTCGCGGAACGCGACTCCGCAGGATTCATGACGTAGTAACCAAGAAATTCATCCCGCGTCGCATTCAGCTCACGCGCATCCTTACCCCCACCTTTCTTCCCTCCCTTGTTGGCTTCATCAACAGCCTTCTGGGAGCGCTTCGTCTGCGAGTGCCACCATCCGAAGGGGATCGCTGTAGGGAATCCAGTGAGCAGGGCATCCGGCTGGGAGCGGGTGGCATTCTGAATCCCCTCAAAATCGACCCCCTTGTCGGTGAGCTCTTTCCGTATGAGCCTCCACGTGGCATCGGCCTGCCGGTGCGAGAGCTCCACGGAGGTGGTCAGCACCTCCCCTTCCTCATCAACGAGGACCACCAGGGGAAACCCCAGCACCTCAGCGAGGGTGTTGGTTCCTCCTCTGAAGCGACTAGCGAGAATCACCTCGCACCGTGAGGCCTGGGATCCCCACGTGTCAATTGTGGCCGCCTTCCCATCGTCGACAGTTTCAAAGAAGCCGACAACTTCACCCTTCTGACGGATCGTGCCCGCCGGCGGTGTCACGGTCATTCCCGACAATGAGTCGTATTTACTGGTCACGCTGATTCCAGCCACCGCACCCTCCTCCATGAGGGCACCGATGGTGGAGCGAAATTCCTGAGCCGTCGTCATCGTTCAATCTCCTTATCTGCATATCTATTGTCATACTGGCCGAGCACAGTTCTCGTTCACGTCATCACAGCACCAGGGGCATTCCGTATCCGTAGGCCTTTCCCCTCCCGATGCCCTGGTGGTAGGCGGATGCTCCAATCTCCCTGATACTGCTCACCGTGCCGGTGAGGTCCCGGAGCGTGAAGGAGCGTCCGCCTCGCCGGCCCACGAACCACCTCGGTGAGACCGTCAGCTCACTGACCCCCAGACCATGGCGCTCCAGCAAATCGGTGGCCCATCCGTGAGCTTCTTCGTCGAGGACGGCGCGAACGCGGTTCTTTCCCGATTCGTCGGCATGGCGTTTCTCGGCCACTACTCGAACAGTGAAGCGCTGACCGACGGCGAACCCTGACGGCGCCTCGATGGGCTGTGTTCCGGGCAGATCGAGATCGGCCCGGAATCTGATGACCAGGGAGCCCTTCTGCCCGCCGTACTCGGTTGGTAGAGCCAGGCGGTACAGGACGCCGAGGTCTGCGCGAATCGACCGCGAAGCGCCTCTGAGATCGGGCAAGTACCACATGGCGAGACGATGGACCGCATCAGGTGTCTCCAGGTCCGATAGCGCCTTCGCCAGCGGAAGGACTGCAATGCGATCAGGCATGGGTTGTTGTCATCTCTTCTCTCTCATGCCCCGGGGTGGGCGGGCCCGAACGATGTCACCTTGGCTGTGGATCCAGTTCCGCGAATGACGGATGTCCACCGGTGCCAGGGCAGTTCGGGCGGCGGGGACTCGTGCAGATCGATGATCGCCTCCATCGTGAGGGGAACCGGATTCAGCACCCACGTGAGGGCCTTGGCCGGACTTTTTCGCGCCATCTCGCGCTGCTGCGGCTGGAGGAGCAGGTGCCCACAGAAGGCCAGGAGATCCACGAGCGGGTACACGTCGCACTCCTCGGATCCGCTGGTGATACGCGGGGTCGCCTGACTGGCGGAGAAGCGCAGCCCCGGCTTGGCCCGAGCAACGGCAAGGTCGCCGTGCACCAGTCGGTCAAGGTGTGCCGCCCCCGCAGCGACGGCATCGTCGGCAGTGGTCAGTGACGCCCCCATGAGCCTCCAGGTGTCCTGCACCGATTTGGCGGTATGGCTCTTACCGCTGAGCAAGGTCAACGCCGAGGAGCGGACCTGGAGATCGTGCATGCCAGTACTCTTCAACCGCTCGGCTGACGTCGCTGACGCATCGAAGACGGCTACCGGCCCAGATGTCCTGAGGTCGCTCGCCTTGTCAGCGGCCTGCCAGCCGGCATGTGACAGGACGTTGACCGCGGATCGCGCGGGCGTCGTCGTGGTGATGCCGCGCAACCCACGCTCCCCGAGGCTCCAGGTTCGCTCCACCAGGCCACGAGCGGCCACATTCACCAGCTCATCCGTATCCCCGCCATAGCCGACGACGGGAACTGCCTCCCCCTCGAAGCGGAGCGTCGCCCCCGGTAGCAACGACACCAGTCCCCAGGTCGCCAGGACATAGGCCGCACGAATTCCCGGCAGCGCAGTCAGGCGGTACTCGGCAGCCCCATCAGGGCATGGCACGCTACTCATGGTTCTGCTCCAGTTCTTGCGAGACGTCCCAGTCAGCCAGGCGAAGGATCGCCTCGACCAGCGCCAGGGTGTACGGGCCGTAGCGATCATTGAGACGGTGGAAACGATTCATCGCCTCAGCCCAAGAAGAGCCACACGGGTCCTGATGCCGTGGAGCTGGTCCGTGCTCGGACAGGCACACCGGTCCTGGACCTCGGAAGCGGCCGTGGTGACTGAGAACCAGATGCATCACCAGGTCAGGATCGTGCGCCGTCTGCTCACCCCTTTTCCAGCTGCTCCTCCAGGCGATCAGCGGAGGCCGCTTCGTGCCTCCAGCCGGAGGGAACGCCAGCCATGCGCATGGAGCGGTTCCAGTACCTGCGAGGGAGCCGAGACTTGCTCAGCGGCCTTCGACGCTCCCGCTGCCTCGACTCCTCAAGAAGGAGGAAACCGCTCTCATCCACGGCTGCGCCCAGTGCGGCCTGCATCCTGGGATCGGCCTTGCCATCGTCATGATGGCGCCCGGCCGTGACGAGGTCCTCCACCAGGCTCTCCGGCAGACCGACGGCTCGGGCCCACTGTCCTGCACGCTCACCCACCCGGTCTCCGTGGCCCCACAGGGTGCGCTCGTCGGCGTCATCCTCGGTGCTCGCGGAACCTTCGGTGGCGGCCTCCACAAGCCGCAGGCGGAGCCACGGGTGATCACTGCCGGCGCCAAGGACGTCGTCGATGATCTGCCAACCCGGTGGCACTGCGAGCAGGGTCGTCTCTTCCAGGAGGTCGGCGTACGGGTCGTCGGTTCGCAGGTCACCCCCGGACAGGTCCGTGAGGATGACCGCCTCCCTCCGGATCATTCCCCGGTCCGTCTCCGTCGCGAGGGACACCAGCTCCTTGGACACCTCCTCAGCCGTGGCACCGGGCATGACGTGCTGCCCGGAGTAGTCACGGCCGGCGTTCTCCAGCCCATAGGGGTTGCTGCCGTCACTCGGCGCCAAGACGAGGATCTGACCGGGAACCAGATCGGGAAGAGAGTCCCCGGCCTCAAGGATGCGCGGCTCCTGCGACGTCGGATCGATGATGACGAGGGGCTGCGTTTTCACCGCCTGTTTCGCCACCTCCTGAGCATCGTTCAGCGGGATGCTCCAGGCCTCGGCTCGAAGATCGGGCCGCCAACGAGTCAGGTCCTCCTGGAGGGCCTCGGGACTGACGCCGGCGAGGTCTCCCACACTCTTGCGGAAGACGATGAATGTGTCCGGCCGTGGATCGGCCAGCGGCCGGATCCACGGGTGGACCGGGGCGTCGTTGCGGGACCCCAGGGTGCGCAGATAGGCGGCGAAGACATTCGGAGGGATGACGACCGGAACCTGATCCGCGTTCACCAGATCCTCCCGCCCGTCAGACTCATCGAGCCGCTTCACCACCTCACCGAGGGTGGTGGCTCCGCCGATCAGCTCGACGACGGCGTCTGCAGGCTCCGCCGTGGATCGGGTCCTTACTCGTGGTGGAGTGAACGATGGTCACGCTGCCGTCGGGGCGGACGCCGACCCGGTTGACCCTTCCCAGGCGCTGCACCAGGGAGCCGGCCTGACAGCTCTCCGTCAGGAGGTGGGTGAAGTCGAGGTCGGCACCAACCTCCAGAGTCGATGTGGCCACGACGACGGTGGCCTGCGCGTCCTGACGGCCCTCGGCCCCCGTCCGATAAGGGGAAAGTCCTTCCACGACGTGCTCTCCACGGCGAGCAGGCATCCCGCCGACCATGACGTCCACGTGAGGAGCCTGATCCTTCAGCTTTCGGGCCTGCTTCTTCAACCCGGCCACGACCCTCTTGACGGTGTCCAGGGTGTTGCAGAAGACGACCAGCGACTCTCCCCGGCTCAGCTCCTTCGCGCGGGTACATGCCTGCTCCGTGAGAGCGGCTGCCGCTTTGCCTTCCACGCAGAGAACGTCCACCGGGACACCGTCACGATGCGCCCGCCGCGCAGCCAGTTGCGGATCGAGGCGGCACTCCTCCTCCCAGTCCAGGCTGAGCCCGGGAGTCGGTTCCTGGTCGGCCCCCCGGTGGAGGGCGGGAAGCGTCATGGGTGTCGCCGTCATCGGCATGACCTGCAGGCCCGGGACGCTGCCACCACAACGATCCTCGAGCCTGCTCTCCTCGCTGCGGAGCACGAACAAGGTGGTCAGGGCCTGCTCGAGAGATGCGCCTCGTCGAGGACCCAGAACGCATCCATCCCCGTCAGCGCCGCATCGATGCTGCGGCGGTAGGGCGAGAGCTGGTAGCCGCGGAACAGCAGACGGGACACGGTCATGTCGAGTGTTCCCACGATGATGGCCGGCCGGGAGGGGTAGCGCGTGTGCTCCGTGAGGTCCCGATCAGCATCAGCGAGCCCGCCGCGCAGGCGACGCACCTCGAGCACCTCCGCCTCAGCAGGGATCGCGAAAGCCGAGCGCAGCACCTCGGCCACATATCTCACCGCCGGCCGATCACCCGCACCTTCTCCGAGCGCCTTCCTGATCCTTTGCGCCACCTCGAAGGAGTCATCGACGACGGCACGCCGGTCGACAACGAGATGCAGTCTCAGCGGGACCACCCGCCTCCGACGACGTCGGCCTACCTGCTCGGCGTCCTGAGCCAGCGCGTACAACCATCCGATGAGGACCGCGAGGGTCTTGCCCATCCCGGTCGGCACGCTGAGGTGGGACGGCGGCTCTCCCTGGGCAAGTCGCTCGGCCAGGCGCACCTGGTAGTCCCTGGGCTCATGCCCAGCGATCTCGCGGAAGAGGTCTGCGAAGTCCAGGCCGCTCACATCAACACTCCTGAGAACTTGTTCTTACCATAGATAAGTTCAACCCCCAGTCCCCTGGGGCAGCATCGCCAGCACTTCCGTGCGGACCATTGATAATCCGCTACCTCCACCAGCTGTGGAGCCGATGCGTCCCTTGAGAGGCATGGCGATGGTGAGACTCATCTTACACTCGGTGAGTCTCCCTGTCACTGCCCGTTGCCGCACCAGAGCTCCAGAGGGGCACGGCGGGCAACACAGCACTTGACCAAACCGATCATTAACTCTTGACCAAATAGTCGATGAAGGCACGACCAATCCGATCGTCACCCGCAGCTCCCGGACCCCAGAGTTATCCACAGACCCACTCTTTTGGCTGTACGGCAGCACAAAGTGGCCCTTACGATCAGTTCATGACCACCTACCAGCCGCGTCTCATGGACCAGCGCCTCGAGGAGCTGCTGCGGTCGGTCCCGGCGGTCAGCGTCGAGGGAGCCCGCGCCGTCGGGAAGACCCGCACCGCCAGGGCCCACGGCACTACCTTCATTGCCGTTGACGATCCTGATGAACGCGCCCAGCTCGCTGCCATCGGATCGCGCTTCACCACTCTTCCCAGTCCTCTCGTCATCGACGAGTGGCAACGCATGCCCGAGCTGTGGGACCGGGTACGTCGCGCCGTCGACGACGATCCCTCACCCGGCCGTTTTCTGCTCACCGGATCCTCCACACCGTCCCAGGCCCCCACCCACACCGGCGCAGGACGGATCATCACTCTGAGGATGCGCCCCTTCAGCCTGGCCGAGCGCGCGATCGAGACCCCAACGGTCTCGGTGGGGCGCTTGTTAGGCAGTGGTCTCGGCACTCAGGACCCCTCCGCCCTGACCCCGATCGAGGGCTACACAAGTGTCACGATCGACCAGTACGTCGATGAGATCTGCCGCTCGGGCTTCCCCGCCATCAGGGCGCAGCCGCCTTTAGGGCGCAAGGCCCAGCTGGACGGATACATCGAGCAAACGCTCCGACATGATCTACCGGAGGCGACGGGCGGCAGGCGACGTTCACGAACCGTGAGGGAGTGGCTGACGGCCTACGCCAGCGCAGTGGCCACAACGGCGAGCTTCAGCTCCATCGCCGAACTGGCGACCAGGCCCCTGAGCACCGATATGGGCTTGGCGACGGCGCGCTCCTACCGAGACCACCTCAGCGGGATGTGGCTACTGGACCCGGTTCCGGGCTGGAGCCCCAGCGAGAACGAGTTCTCCCGCAACAACCTGACCGACAAGCACCAGCTGTGCGACCCGGCCCTGGCCGCTCGCCTTCTCGGATACGGTCCCTCCGAGGTGCTCGGGGTCGGCCACCCGATCCTCACCAGCCCTCGGGGCACCCCGCGCCGCCCCCGAGTACTCGGCTCACTATTCGAGTCCCTGGTGATTCAAAGTCTTCAGGTCTACGCAGAGGTCCTCAGCGCCCGGGTCTTCCACCTGCGCACCAAAGGCGGGCTCCAGGAGATCGACATCATCCTCGAAGGAGCCGACCGTCGAGTTGTCGCCTTCGAGATCAAGGCAAGGGCCACCCCCAAGCCGGAGGACACCAAGCACCTGCGCTGGCTGCGCAAGAAAATCGGGCCAAGGCTCGCGGACGCAGTCCTGGTGACCACCGGCCGTCTGGCCTACCGGGACGAGGACGGGATCGCCGTCGTGCCCGCCGCCCTGCTGGGACCGTAGGACCTCAGCCGACTCCCGGCCCCGACGTCGTCCCAGCCCCGCCTCACAGCGGGTAGGCCGATGCCTTGCCCTCGATGGCCTCGGTGAGGTCGATCTCGCGCTCGCCCAGGCTGAAGCGGTAGCGGCCCAGGATCTCCAGGGGCTCGTCCTCAGCCGCCAGGTAGGCGCGCACGGCGTCCTTCTCCTCCTCGTCGAGCCAGGTCATCTGGTCCGACAGGCACCGGTAGCGGCTGGCCTCGGCCACGTCGCGCAGCCACTGCATCTGGGTGTCGTCCAGGAGGTTGCGGCGGTGGCGGAAGAAGACGACGTCGGGGTCGACCCCGATGACCCGCCCCAGCCAAAGCCGGTTGATGCCGGCGTGCAGGGCGTTATAGGCCTTGGCGTCGGACAGGGTCGTCGGAGGCGTAGTTCTCCCACATGGGGGCCACGTCCGGCCCCACCCGCACGGCGTCGAGCAGCCCGATGGAAGGCATGATGAGCGCCCCGGACCCCAGGAGGAAGGTCTCCTCCCCGGCGGTGTCGCGCACGAGGCGCAGCCCGGTGCGGTAGGCCTCTTCCCGGTCGATCTGGCGGTGCCGGTAGCCGGGGATGGCGGCGGCGTTGATGAAGTCGAGCTTGAGGTGGCTGAAGCCCCACCGGTGGACGATCTTGGCGATGAGCTTGCGCACGTAGGTCTGGGCGGTGGGGTGGGTCGTGTCCAGCGCGTAGTAGTCGCCGCCCCAGTTGGAGCCGGCCACGGCCAGTCCGCCGTCGGCGTTGTGGACGAACATCTCCGGGTAGTCGCGCACGGCCCGCGAGCCGGGCAGGGCGATGAAGGGCGCCACCCACAGGCCCGGCTGCATGCCGGCCTCCCGGATCCGGGTCGCGGCGGCCTCCATGCCGTCGCCGAAGCTCTCCCCGGCCTCCCAGTCGCCGACCGCGACCTCCCAGCCGTCGTCGATCTGAAGCGTCTTGAAGCCCAGCTCGGCGACCTGCGGGATCTCGCGCTCGAGGGCCTCCTGCGAGATGCCCTCGTAGTAGGAGTACCAGGAGCACCACACGCTCTGCGGCTCGATCTCCCGACCTCCCAGGCTCTCCCCGAGCTCGCGCGCGTAGCGGGCCATGACGGCGGTGGCCGGGCCGGGCAGGATCACCCAGCGCGCCGGGTCGCCGGACTCTGTGAAGGCCTCCAGGACCGCGGTGTCGGCGCGCAGGCGCGGCGTGCGCCCGTCCAGGCAGCCCACGAGCAGAGCCCCGGCGGAGTCCTCCAGGACCGCCATCCAGGCGGAGTGGTGGCGGGCCGGGTCGTCCCAGGGGCGTCGTCGGCGGTCCGACGGCGCTGCTCGTTGGCGATGCGCATGGGCGCATCGCTCAGGCGGCGCCAGCCCGACGGCGACCAGGAGTTCTGGCCGGTGCGGTAGAACTCGCCGTCGCGCATGTCGTGCAGGAGGGTCAGGTGGGAGGCCTCGACATAGACCGCGCCGGTGGCGCCGCCGGCCCCGTGCTGGGTGGTCACCGTGCCGTCGCAGGCCAGGGCGATGCTCCGCCCGGTCAGGGTGATGTGGTGAATCATGCGCTCTCCTCGGCTCCGGCCTGTCCTGCCCGCGGCTCGGGTCCCCCGCGAGGCACCGGCACCGCCCGGCTCGCACTGTACGTGCTACCGACCGTACAGACCGACATTTTCTTCAAAGATGACGCGGAGCCGCGTCGTTGATGAGATTTCCGTCGATCAGTGAGAGTTGTGCTGCCCACGGTGGAAGTAGTCCGCCAGCTCCGCGTCGAGCTCGGGCACGTCGAAGGGCACGGAGCCCGAGCGCAGGGACCGAGTGGCCAGCACCCCCGCTGCGACGGCGTCACGCGCGCTGACCGGGGAGACCTCGGTGGCCCCGCCGTCGCGCACGAAGCGCAGGAACTCGTCGATGGCGAGCTGGTCGGCGCTGTCGTGCCCGGTGCCCTCCTCGGCGATGACGTACTCCTGGGTGGCGCGCTCGGCGTAGTGCTCGGTGCGCTCGGTCCACACCTTGACGACGTCGCCGGCCCCGTCACCGAGGTTCTCGGCCCGGCCGCGGGTGCCGATGACCGTGTAGCTGCGCCAGTAGTCGGGGGTGAAGTGGCACTGCTGGTAGGAGGTCATGACCCCGTTGCGCATGGTCATCATGAGCATGGAGTGGTCCTCGACGTCGATGACGGGGTTGAGCCCGTCCACCTCGTCGGCGGGCCAGTGCTCGAGGCTGAACCAGTCCTGCATGACGGTACCGGCGCTCGTCCCCGCCGGGCGCCGCTCGGCCTCCCCGTAGACCATGAGTCCGCCCATGCCGACGACGCGGGCGGGCGCGGAGTGAGCCAGCCAGCTCATGACGTCGATATCGTGGGCGGCCTTCTGCAGCAGCAGGCCGGTGACGTGGCGGCGCTCGGCGTGCCAGTCGCGGAAGTAGTAGTCGCCGCCGTTGCCCACGAAGTGGCGGCACCAGATGGCCTTGACCTCGCCGATCCGCCCGGAGTCGATGATCGACTTCAGCAGCCGCACCACCTCCATGTGGCGCATGTTGTGGCCCACGTAGAGGCGGGTGCCGGTGCGCCGGGCGGTCTCAAGGATGCGGTCGGCGGCCTCGATGGTGATGGCCAGGGGCTTCTCCAGGTAGACCGGGACGCCGGCCTCGAGGAAGAAGCAGGCCAGCTCCTCGTGCGTGTCGTCGGGGGTGGTCAGGACGACGGCGTCGATCCCGTGTCCCAGCAGGTCGCGGTGGTCGGCCACGACCGCCACCCCTCGGGCAGGAGCCGCCGGGCGCGCTCGACGGCGTCGGGGGCGGTGTCGGCCGCGACCACGAGCCGGGCCGGGAGCGGCGAGGAGTCCGCGAGCGCAGCCAGGTAGCAGCGGGCCCCGATGCCGACGACACCGACCCGCAGCTCCCTTGAGGCTTCAAGCACTCTGTCTCCCTCAGCTCTTCTGGCGGGCCGCCCACCAGGAGCGCAGTGCCTGGCGGGCCAGGTCCTCGCCGATGGGCCCCTTCTCCATGCGCAGGTCCATGAGGAAGCGGTAGGCCTCGCCGACGACCGGCCCGGGGGCCACGCCGAGCTCGGCCATGATCTGGCCGCCGTCGAGGTCGGGGCGGATGGCGGCCAGCTCCTCGGCGGCGCGCAGGGCCTCGATGCGCTCCTCGAGGTCGTCGTAGGCGCGGTCCAGCATGGCGGCCTTGCGGCGGTTGCGGGTGGTGACGTCGGCCCGGGTGAGCCGGTGGAGGCGCTCCAGCAGGGGGCCGGCGTCGGTGGCGTAACGGCGCACGGCCGAGTCCGACCAGGCGGCGTCGACGTAGCCGTGGAAGCGCAGGTGGAGCTCGACCAGCCGGGAGACGTCCTTGATGGTCTGCTTGTCGAAGCGCAGGGCCCGCAGCCGCTTGGCCGTCATCCGGGCGCCGACGTGGTCGTGGCCGTGGAAGGTGACGGTGCCGTCGGGCAGGAAGCGGCGGGTGGCGGGCTTGCCGATGTCGTGGAGGATGGCGGCCAGGCGCAGCACCAGGTCGGGGCCGGGGACGGGCCCGTCGGGCCCGGTCTCCAGGTCGATGGCCTGGTCCAGGACGGTCAGGGTGTGCTCGTAGACGTCCTTGTGGCGCTTGTGCTCGTCGACGGTCTCGCGCAGGGCGCTCAGCTCGGGCAGGACGACGTCGGCCACCCCGGTGTGGACCATGATCTCCAGTCCGCGCCGGGGCCAGGGGCTGATGAGCAGGCGCTCGAGCTCGGCGCGCACGCGCTCGGCGGAGACGATCTCCAAGCGGGGGCCATCTCCTCCATGGCGGTCATGACGTCCATCTCGACGTCGAAGCCGAGCTGGGCGGCGAAGCGGGCGGCCCGCATGATGCGCAGGGGGTCGTCGTCGAAGGACTGCTCGGCACTGACGGGGGTGCGCAGGACGCCGGCGTTGAGGTCGGCCAGGCCGCCGCAGGGGTCGACGAGCTCGAGGTCGGGCAGGCGCAGCGCCATGGCGTTGACGGTGAAGTCGCGGCGGGTGAGGTCCCCGGTGAGGGTGTCGCCGTAGGTCACCTGGGGCTTGCGCGAGCCGACCTCGTAGGCCTCGGTGCGGTAGGTGGTGACCTCCACGATGGTGGAGCCCTTGCGCGCGCCGATGGTGCCGAAGGCCCGGCCCACGTCCCAGGTGGTCTCGCCCCAGGCGGCCAGGATCTTCTCGGTCTGCTCGGGGCGGGCCGAGGTGGTCAGGTCCAGGTCGTGGGGGGCGACGCCGAGGAAGGCGTCCCGCACCGGCCCGCCGACCAGGGCGATCTCGTGCCCGGCACGCACGAAGGCGTGGCCCAGGGCCGCCAGGGCGGGGGCAGGCCCTCGAGGGCCTGACGGGCCTGGGGCGTCAGGCCCCGGTTCTCGGCGGCTTCCGGGGAGTCGGCGGGGTCAGCGGGAGCGGGGTGCGCAGTCATCGGCCCAAGCCTGCCATGAACCCTCACCGGTGCGCCGTCGTCCTCGGCCTCAGCCGCCCTGTGGTGAGGACCATCCCGCACCGCGGCCACGGCCGCCACCGACCGCCGTCGCCCCTCACGTCCGTCCGCGAATGGCGCAGTTGTGTGCGACGACGTACTCGGCCAGCGGCGCCCGGCGGCCCGGACGCCCTAGAGTGTCCCCATGCCCTCTCCACGCACTCGCACGCCCCGCGCCGGAAACCCGGCCCACCGGGCGAGTGCACGCGCCCTGCCCATCGTCAACGAGACCAGTGCCGGCGGCCTGGTCGTCGACGTCCAGAACGGGCAGGCCTTCACCGCGGTCATCGCCCGGCGCAACCGGGGCGGGCGCCTGGAGTGGTGCCTGCCCAAGGGGCACCTGGAGGGCGCCGAGACCCCCGAGCAGGCCGCGGTCCGCGAGATCATGGAGGAGACCGGGATCACCGGTCGGGTTCTACGCCACCTGGCGACCATCGACTACTGGTTCGCCGGCCACGAGCACCGCGTCCACAAGGTGGTGCACCACTTCCTGCTGGAGGCCGTCAGCGGCACCCTGACCACGGAGAACGACCCGGACCATGAGGCCGAGGACGTCGAGTGGGTCGCCCTCGACGACGTCTCCCACCGCCTGGCCTACCCCAACGAGCGCCGTATCGTCGCCGCGGCCTGGGACATCCTGGTGGGGGATGGATGACGGGCACCGCCGCCTCTGTGTACGCGAAGGTGGTCACCACGCTGGGCTCCCGGCTGCGGAGCAGGGCGATGGTGACCATTGCCGCCCTACTGGGGGTGGCCGGCCTGGTGCTGTGGCCGGTGGCCGCCCTGCCCGTGGCCGAGGCGGACCAGGGCTCCGGCGCGCTCCCGCTCGCGCAGTCCGCCGGGCTCTCCGCTGAGATCGCCCCGGCCGCCCCGGCAGCTTTGGCGAAGCCGTCCGCGACGGCGACCTCGACGACGGCCACCCCATCCGCCCCGGCGTCGAAGGAGAAGCCCTCCAACCAGGTGACCGTGAGCATCGACGCCATGGCCCCCGAGGTGCTCCACAGCGACCAGGACCTCAACCTGACCGGCACCATCACCAACGGAACCGCTCAGACCATCACCGGGGCGGACCTGGTGACGCGGGTGCAGCGATCCACGGAGGCCACGAGTCGGGGGCCTGAGCAAGTGGCTGACCGGGACCGACGAGTCAGGGACTGTCCGACCCCTTCACGGTCCCACTGGGTCACGACCTCCAGCCGGGGGGCGTCTCCCAGTTCTCCATCACCATTCCCGCCGACGAGCTGCCACTGGACAGCACTGACCAGTGGGGGCCGCGCGGCGTCTCCGTCGCCCTGGCGACCCAGGACGTCTCCCTGGCCCAGGACCGCAGCATCCTCGTGTGGGACAGCGGCACCTCCGTCGCGCCGGTGCGCATGACCGTCTTCCTGCCGGTGACCGCCTCCGCTCAGGAGATGGCGGTGCTGTCCGCCCCGCATACCCAGGAGCGCACGGGAGGCCCTCAGTCGCATCCACAACCGGGTCCAGGGCCTGAGTGAGCATGGCCGGCGACGGCGTCGTGGTCGCCGTCGACCCGGCACTGATCGAGGCCCTCGGTGTCACCACGGCCAGCCTCGAGCAGGCCGCCCGCAACAACAGCTCCCAGCCCTCCACGCCGGACGCCTCCCTCAGGCGCCCCAGAGCGCCGACTCCTCCGCGTCGTCGGCCCCGACCGCGCCGTCGACGCCGGCCCCCTCGGCGAGCGCCGCCCCGTCCCCGCAGGCGGGGGGCACCGCGACGTCGCCGTCGGACAAGAAGGCGTCTCAGGTCTCCAACGAGGTCATTCAGCTCTCCGCGGCTCTCGCGCGGGCCATCCACACCGACAGCCTCGTGGCTCTGCCGTGGGGCGACTCCGACACCGCGGCCCTGGCGCACCTGCAGCAGACGAGCCTCATCGAGACCGCCGCACGGCGCACCCAGGAGTCGGCCATCGTCAAGGTGGGGGCCCCGACGTCGGTGTCCTGGTTGGCCTCCAGCGTCGCGGACACCACCACCGTCAATGCGCTGGCGCAGCCGGATTCGACCATCATCGCCTCACCGGAGTCCTTGTCGCCGTCCGACGACCTCACCTACACCCCCTCCGGTCTGGGCGCCTCCGGGGACCACGCGGTCCTGATCCCGGAGCAGTCCCTGTCGGGGGCGCTCACCGGCCAGGACGCCAAACCCACTGCCTCCGATCAGGGCACCCCGACCACCCAGAGCGCCCAGGCCTCCGCGCTCGACACCCGCCAGCTGCTGCGCAGCGACAGTGCCATCCTGGCCCGCCAGGCCCCGGCGCTGGAGCGGGACATCGTTGTGGCGATGCCCCGCCAGGCCGCCTCTGCCGTGCAGTCATCGGTCGTGCGCGAGCGGGTGGCCGCCCTGCGCTCAGTCCCCTGGACCCAGTCCCAGCCTCTGTCCACCCTCCAGGAGCACGCACAACAGGAGGTCTCGGCCGTGGCCGAGGGCACCTCGCGGATCGATCGCTCCGAGATGCCGGACACGGTGATCGACGTCGACGAGCTGCCCGCCGACACCCTCGCCGCCGCCGGCCGTACCGCCACGACCCTGCAGTCGATCTCCTCAGTGCTTTCCGAGCCGGCCGCCCTGTTGGGCGACTACACCAGCCTGGAGACGGTGGTCTCCTCAGCGTCCTGGCGCTCCGACCCCCAAGACCCGCAATGCCCAGATCCCCTATGCCGAGGCGGCCGGCGCCGGCGTCACCTCCTCGCTGGCCGCGGTGCCGTCGTCGACCATCAACGTCATCAGCTCCGAGGCCCAGCTGCCGGTGCGCATCACCTCCTCCCTGAACCAGGACGTGACGGTTCAGGTCTACCTGGTCTCGAACAACAAGCGACTCCAGGTCCCGCGCACCACCACCGTGCGGGTCCCGGCCCACCAGCAGGCCAAGGTCACAGTGCCGATCCAGGCCGTCGGCTCCGGCGACGTCGCCCTGACGGTGCAGGTGCTCGCCGCCGACGGCACCACTGTGGGCACCCCCACCACCGTCAACATGCGCGTACGCGCCGACTGGGAGGGACGCGGCACCGGAGTCATCGTCGGGGTCCTGGTCGCCATCGTGGTGACCGGTACGGTGAGGACAGTACGACGGGGCCGCCGCACCGCAGTGGCCCCGGCTGCACAGGAGACGGCATGAGCATCATCAAGCGTGTACGGATCGGGCGATCCTCCTCCCAGGGGCGCAGCCAGGCCTCCCTGGCGCGCTCCTCGGCCATCATGGCCTCGGGGACCCTGGTCTCCCGCATTCTGGGCATGGTGCGCAACGCCCTGATCGTCATGGCGCTGGGCGCCACCGGGTCGGGGGCCGCCGACGCCTTCAACACGGCCAACAACCTGCCCACCTACCTGTACAACATGATGATCGGCGGGATCCTCAACGCGATCCTGGTGCCGCAGATCGTTCAGGCGCTACGACGGCGCAACGGCGAGGAGGTCGTCAACCGCCTCCTGACCGCCGCGGCCACGCTCATGCTGGTGGTCACCTGCATCGCGACCGCTGCCGCGCCCCTCATCTTCACCCTCAACGCCAACTCCTTGGCCCAGGGGCAGTGGCGAGCGCTGTCCTTCGCCTTCGCGTTCTGGTTCATGCCGCAGGTCTTCTTCTACGGCCTGTATGCCCTGTGGGGGCAGGTGCTCAACGCCCGCTCGAGCTTCGGGCCCTACATGTGGTCGCCGGTGCTCAACAACATCATCTCGATCGCCTCGATCCTGTTCTACCTCCATATCTACGGCCGCTACACCGCCGGTGAAGGCGCAGAGGTCTGGGGCTGGGGCCGGATCACCCTCATCGGGGCGACGACGACCCTGGGCATCGCGGTCCAGGCGCTGATCCTCTACATCCCCCTGGTGCGCTCCGGGTTCCGGCCGCGCATCATCTTCGGGGTGCGGGGCCTGGGGCTGGGCAAGACCGTCAAGGTGGCCCTGTGGGCGCTGGCCGGGGTGGGCGTGGCCAGTCTGAGCAACTGGATCACCTCCAACCTGGGCTCCTACGCGGTGACGGCCTCCGAGCAGCCCGAGTACGCGAACGTCATCGTGCCCTCCACGACCATGTGGCTCAACGCCTACCTGGTGTACATGCTGCCCCAGTCCCTCGTGGTCACCTCCATCATCACGGCCCTGTTCACCCGGATGAGTGAGAAGGCCGCGGCCGGGGACGCGGCCGGCGTGCGCGAGGACCTCTCCCTGGGACTGCGCTCGGCGGGCGTCTTCACGGTGCTGGCCACCGCCGGCATCTGCGTCCTGGCCGTCCCGGCCCTGCAGCTCTTCACCCCCTCGATCTCCCTGCCCGAAGCCCAGGCCAGCGCCCCCATGCTCATCGCTCTGGCACTGGGCATCGTCCCGCAGGGGATCTGGTTCGGGACCCAGCGGGTGATGCTGGCCTACTCCGATACCAAGCGGCTGCTGCTGGCCGACGTCGTCGTCGGCGTCATCCCCGTGATCCTGTGCGTCCTGGCCTACTTCGTCGCCCCGGCCAACCACTGGATGACCTGGGCGGGCGCGGCCAACACGATCAGCCAGATCGGGGGCTGCGTGGTGGTCATCCCCATGATGCGCTCCCACCTGCCCAGCCTCGACGGCCGCAAGATCGTCACCACCCACCTGCGCCTCATCATGGCGGTGGCGCCCGCGGTCGTCGTCGGGATCCTGCTCAACACGATGCTCGGTGACATCGACGCCGACTCCTCCCTGGCCAACATGACCGCGGCCCTCGGACACATCGCCGTCGTCGCCACCGTCATGTCACTCATCTACCTGCTGATGGGACGCATTGTCCGGATCGAGGAGATCACGGTCGCCTTCCGGCCCTTCTCGCGGATCCTGTCCACGCTCGGTCGGCGTCTGCCCGGCGCGCCCGGGCGAGCGGTCCTGGCGGCGGCGGCATGGTTGTCACCGGCGCAGCCGCAGACCCAGGCGACCGCTCAGATGCCTGCCGTCCAGGCGCCTGCGCCCCCCACCTCCACCGGCTCAGGCGGCCTCAGGCCCCTCCGGTCTTTCAACGGGGACGACGGCGCATGGTGCTGTTGGCTACACCTCCGGAGGTGCTCAAGCGATTCCGCCCGCACCACCGCCACCGGCTCAGGCCCAGACCCGCTCCTGGGGACAGCCGGGTCAAATGGGGTCCCAGCCCGCGGCCGGCCACCCCTCGCAGGCCGCGGCGGGCCACCCTCACCACGGGCAGCCCGTCCAGCATCTCGCACCGCCACCACCGGCACCCTCGCAGGCCGCAGCCGCACCGCCGCCCCCGAGCGCCGATGCCGCAGCCGGCTCCTCCCACCACTGGCCCACCCCGGGGCACGTCCCAGCCGACGCACCCGGGAGTATCCCGCCGTCGCTGCCGGCCAGCATTCCCCCGTCGCGGGGGGCCACAGGGCGCTCCGCCACCCACCCGTCACACAGCTCTGCCCACACCGGCCACGTCACCCCGGTCTGGAGCCCGCGGACAGTTACGATGGGCTCAACTGGTTCAGATGGACAACCATCTCAAGGAAGGAGACGCATGTCGGAGGCGACGCCGATCGGCAGTGGTCGCTACGGGCTCCTGGGAACGCTGTCCACCACCCTGCCGCGCATTGTCAGGCACCGTGGCGTCGACACGATCCTGGATCGAGACGTCACGATCCTGGTTCTCACCGACGCGACGCTTCATCGTGACAACGTCCTGGAGTCGGCCAGCAGGGCAGTCCTGGTCGAGGACCAGCGTCTCCAGCAGGTCTATGACGTCGAGCGCGCCGAACCCTCCGTCATCGTCACCGAGCCGCTGACCGGAAGGACCTTCTCCTCCTTGGTCTCCCGGGGCATGCCCCCGGCGCAGGCGCGCGCCATCATCGGTGAGACCGCGCAGGCGCTGGACGCCGGTGCTCGCCGGGGACTGCACCACCTCAACCTGTCGCCGGAGTCCATCCGCGTTCTTCCCGACGGTACGGTGAAGGTCAGTGGCCTGGGCATTGAGGCCGCCGCCCTCGATCTGGAGAGCCGGGTCGCCGGCCATGACCCGTCGGCCGCGGACCGTGCCGACGCCCGCTCCCTGGTGGAGATCCTCTACTACGGCCTGACCGGCCGGTGGCCGGGCAAGCGGCCGGGTATCCCCTCTGCACCTCGACTGGGCGGTGTGCCGGTCAAGCCCTCCACGCTCGTGCCGGGAATCGACCCGGTCCTGGACGAGCTGTGCGAACGCACCTGGAGCAGCCAGCCCCCCATCTCCGCCGCTGAGGTGGCGCGCTCACTGGGCACCTGGGACCAGGTGGCCGGCTACCACGAGTCCGGACCGGCGCAGCGCCCCTCGTCCCAGCACCCCTCGCCGAGCGGCGGCGCCACTGGTGGCGGTGCCGCAGGTGCCTCGGCCGCCGTCAGTGCCGCGGGAGCCGGTGTCGCCAACGCGGCGCGCGGAGTCCTGGACCGGCTGCGGCGCAGCGGTGCGGGCAAGAGCACCACGGTCAGCGCACCGGCGGGGCAGACGGCACCCGCACCGGTTCAGCCGGAGCCGGCACCGTCCGTCGTGCCCACCGCCTCCGACACACCGGCCGAGCAGACTGCCGTCGTCGAGGCGGCCTCGGCTGCCGCAGCACCGGCCCCGCAGGCTCCTGATCCGCAGCAGCCGGGTCGGCGGCTGCGCAGGAGCAGTCCACCGACGACGTCTACGTCCAGGTCACCGGGCCGACGAACCCGATCCCGAACGTCCTGTCGACCGCCTCCGAGACCGTTCCCGGGCCGGCGCCGGTCCCGGCCGAGCCCTTCACCGGCAGCTTCCGGCCTTCGATGACGATGAGGACGAGGAGGTCGACCCCGAGGCCGCTCGCCGCGAGCAGCGCACGACCAGCTCGGTCCTGGTCACCTTCTTCCTCATGGTCATCGTCTTGCTCGTGGTGGCCAGCTACATCGTGTACCAGACGATCGGCATCCCCTTCGCGGACAAGGACCGCGCGGCCGCTGACACCGTCCCCTCGGCCAGTGCCCAGGAGAACGGCGGCGGTGGCGGACAGCAGCCCGCGCCCCAGCCGGCTGAGGCCAAGCCCGAGATCGCCGGCGTGAACGTGGTCAACAACCCGAGCACGCAACAGGCCAACAACCAGCAGTACCTGGCTGACGGGGACACGAGCCACGCCTGGTTCTCCCACAACAGCAGCAGTCAAGAGCTGCTCCAGCCGATCGACATCGAGATCAAGCTCAAGAGCCGCGCCAAGGTCTCTGAGATCGACTTGCAGGGAACCAACGAGGGCGGACATCTTGAGATCCGCGCCACGGACCTCAGCAACGCAGGCGGCGGTACGGTCCTCGCCGAGGGCGCCTTCACCTCGGGAAGCACCACCCTCAAGGTCGACAACCCCCAGGAGGTCGACACCATCGTCATCAGGGTGACCCAGCTGCCCAAGAACAGTGATCCCACCGAGTTCCCCTACAAAGCAACGGTGACTGAGGTCACAATCAAATAGGACCTTCCCTGGGAACAGGCCGTACTGGTAACCAGTTACCTCAGGTAGCCGCGCACTGCGGCCCCCTATCCGCTCGTCAGGAGAGTCATGATTCACGACGTCGTCATCGTCGGCTCCGGTCCCGCCGGCTACACAGCTGCCATCTACGCGGCCCGCGCCCAGCTCAATCCGGTCATCCTGGCCGGTTCGGTGACTGCCGGCGGTGCCCTGATGAACACCACCGAGGTGGAGAACTACCCCGGCTTCGTCACGGGCATCATGGGCCCTGAGCTCATGACCCAGATGCAGGAGCAGGCCGAGCGCTTCGGTGCCGACATCCGCTACGAGGACGTCACCGCCCTCGAGCTGGAGGGCGACGTCAAGCGCATCACCACCTCTGACGGCATCTACGAGGCCCGCACCGTCATCATCTCCACCGGCTCGGAGTACCGGCACCTGGGCATCGACGGGGAGGAGCGCCTCTCCGGCCACGGCGTGTCCTACTGCGCCACCTGCGACGGGTTCTTCTTCAAGGACCAGGACATCGTCGTCGTCGGTGGTGGGGACTCGGCCATGGAGGAGGCCACCTTCCTGACCCGCTTCGCCCGCTCCGTGACGGTGGTCCACCGCCGCGACGAACTGCGCGCCTCGGCCGTCATGGCCAAAGCGCGCCCAGGAGGACCCGAAGATCTCCTTCGCCTGGAACTCGCGAGTCGTCGAGCTCGACGGCGAGGACTCGCTGACCGGCGTCACCCTGGAGGACACCGTCACCGGGGACCGCCGCCGGCTCGAGGCCACGGGTCTGTTCGTCGCCATTGGACAGGGTTCCGCGCAGCAGCTCGTCGCCGACGTCCTCGAGCTCGACGAGGCCGGCTACATCAAGGTCGAAGCGCCTTCTCAGCGCACCCGCATCCCCGGGGTCTTCGCCTGCGGTGACGTCGCCGACCCCACCTACCAGCAGGCGATCACGGCGGCCGGGTCCGGCTGCCGAGCGGCCCTGGACGCCGAGCACTATCTGACCACTCTGCAGGCCTGAGGGCCGGCTGCCTCCACTCAGCACAGGGTGGGGTCGGCACCGCCGACGTCGCATCGCCGGCCCCGTCCCATCCTGACTCACCCACCCACAACGTTCGAGGAGAACAATCATGTCCGAGGCTCTCGCCGTCACCGACGCCACCTTCGAGGAGGAGGTCCTCAAGTCCGAGGTGCCCGTCGTCATCGACTTCTGGGCCCAGTGGTGCGGCCCCTGCCGCCAGATGGCGCCGATCGTGGACGAGGTCGCCGCCGACTTCGGTGACAAGGTCAAGTTCGTCAAGGTCGATGTGGACGCCAACCCGGCCACGGCCCGCTCCTACGGCGTGCGTTCCATCCCGACCTTCGCGGTGGTGCGCGACGGCGAGGTCTTCCACCAGTTCGCCGGCTCGCGCCCCAAGGCCTCCTTCAAGGCCGAGGTGGAGAAGGTCCTGGCCTGAGCCCGGGGCCTCCGCCCTGTCTTCTAACTCTCACGCATCGGTCCCGCCGAACTGCCCCCTCGTGGGCGTGTCGGCGGGGGCCGATGTCCCAGTCCCGACGGTTGTCTGATGTCTGGTTCCGTCGTCAAGCGGGCCGTCACCTCAGCTGGCAGATCATCGGACAGCTCATCTGACACAGCATCTGACACCGCACCTGTCACCCGCCGTCACGGCCCCGTAGAATCGCACCGGATTCGCACGCGGCACCAGGTCATGCGACACGGCAAGAAGGCGGCACATGCAGCACACCCAGTACATCTCCACCCGTGGCCAGATGGCGGCAGCGGGGTTCACGGACGTTCTTGTGGCGGGCCTGGCGCCCGATGGTGGCCTGGCGGTTCCCAGCCAACTGCCAGCGCTGAGCCCCGAGCAGATCGAGGCCTGGAGGCCCTTGGGCTACGCCGACCTGGCCACGGAAGTCATCGGCCTGTTCGCCACCGACATTCCCCGGGAGGACCTGGCCGAGCTGACCCAGGCCGCCTATGGCCCGCAGCGGTTCCCGCAGCCGGTCGTCCCTGTCACTGCGCTTGACGAGGTCGCCGACGGCCTGACCCTCGTGGGCCTGTCCGAGGGACCGACGATGGCTTTCAAGGACCTGGCCATGCAGTTCCTGGGGCAGGCGATTCCCTATGTGCTGGCCAAGCACGGACAGGTGCTCAACATTCTGGGCGCCACTTCCGGCGACACCGGTTCGGCGGCCGAGCACGCCTTCAGGGGGCAGGAGGGCGTCAGCGTCTTCATGCTCTCGCCGGCCGGCCGTATGAGTCCGGTGCAGCGCGCCCAGATGTACACCCTCCAGGACGCCAACATCCACAACGTCGCGGTGCGCGGTGTCTTCGACGACTGCCAGGCGCTGGTCAAGGCGTTGAGCAACGACGCGGAGTTCAAGGCCGCTCATCACCTGGGCGCCGTCAACTCCATCAACATCGGCCGGATCGCCGCGCAGGCCGTCTACTACGTGTGGTCCTGGCTGCGGGTCACCGACACCGTGGAGGAGGGGCGCCGCGCCGGCTACCGGGTCGATGTCTGCGTGCCCTCGGGCAACTTCGGCAATATCTACGCCGGCTTCCTGGCCCGGTCCATGGGGGTGCCAATCCGTCGTCTCATCCTGGCCACCAATGAGAACAACGTACTCGAGGAGTTCTTCACCACCGGCATCTACCGACCCCGTTCCGCGGAGGACACCCTGGCCACCTCCAGCCCGTCGATGGACATCTCCAAGGCCTCCAACCTGGAACGCTTCATCTGGACGCTACTGGGCCCCGAGGTCTTCGTGCAGCGCTGGGCGGAGCTGGAGGCCACCGGCACGCTCGACCTGCGCGATCAGCTCCCGCGCCTGCGCGAGGAGTTCGGCTTCGTGGCCGGCACGTCCTCACACGCTGACCGACTGGAGGCCATCCGCAGCGTCAAGGAGCGTTCCGGCCGGCTTATCGACCCGCACACGGCCGACGGCGTCACGGTCGCTCTGCGCGTCATGGAGCCCGGTTTCCCCACACTCGTCATGGAGACCGCCAAGGCCGCGAAGTTCCCGCAGACGGTGGCCGAGGCGCTCGGGAGCGAGCCGGAGACCCCCGACGTCGTCGCTGATCTGCTCGCCAGGCCCCAGAAGGTCGAGACGATCGACAACGAGGAGGCTCCTCTGCGCGCCCTCATCGAGGAGCGGGCCCTGACCCGCTGACCGAGGTCGGCCCGTAGGGCTACTGACACTCACCGCGCCGCGCATCGCACCCACGATGCGCGGCGCGTCCTTGTCCGGCGCGCGCGCCGTCCCAGCGATGAGGTGAGGAGCGTGTTTCACGTGAAACACCGCGGAATACTCCTGCCCCCACCGACTGCTGAGCACGGCTGGGTCCGTGGCAGACTTAGGGCCACGGACACATCAGTGGCGACCAAGGAAGGACCGCAGGTGAGTGAGAGCAGTAACCAGGTGAAGGGCAACCGACTCGACCCGTGGCTGGACAGCTACGCGGCACGAGCCCACGGACTGCGTGCCTCGGAGACGCGGTCCCTGTTCGCCGTCGCCTCCCGACCCGAGGTCGTCTCCCTGGCCGGCGGAATGCCCAACCTCAAGGACCTCCCGCTGGAGCGTCTGGCCGAGGCCACTGCACGGATGATCCGCGAGGACGGCGGCCGGGCGCTGCAGTACGGGAACGGGCAGGGACTGCCGCGGCTGCGAGAGCAGATCACCGAGGTCATGGCCCTGGAGGGGATCCGGGCCGATCCCGAGGACGTCATCGTCACCACCGGCTCTCAGCAGGCCGTCGACATCATCACCGAGCTCTTCGTCGACCCCGGCGACGTCGTGCTGACCGAGGCGCCCACCTACGTCGGCTCACTGTCGATCTTCGCGACCTACCAGGCCGATGTGCAGCAGGTGCCCATTGATGCCGGGGGCGTCGTCCCGGAGGCGCTGGAGGAGACGATCGTCCGCCTTGAACGCGAAGGACGCCGTATCAAGTTCTTCTACTGCCTCCCCAACTTCCATAACCCAGCCGGAGTGACCCTCGCCGAGGAGCGCCGTGGACAGATCGTTGAGATCTGCCGACGCCACCACATCCTCATCGTGGAGGACAATCCCTACGGTCTTCTGGGCTTCGAGGGGCAGACTTACACCGCGCTCAAGACCCTCGCGCCCGACGATGTCGTCTACCTGGGTTCCTTCTCCAAGATCTTCGCTCCGGGTTACCGCGTGGGCTGGGCGGTGGCCCCGCCGGCCGTGCGGGAGAAGATGAAGCTGGCCTCTGAGGCGGCGATCCTGTGCCCGTCGTCGGTGGGTCAGTTCTCGATCTCCATGTACCTGGAGCAGTTCGACTGGAAGCAGCAGATTGTGGACTTCCGGGCCATGTACCAGGAGCGGCGCGACGCCATGGTCGCAGCGCTGGAGGAGTTCCTGCCCATGTGCCACTGGAACGTACCCGACGGCGGCTTCTACGTGTGGGTACGGCTTCCCGAGGGCTAGACGCCAGGACATGCTGCCGCGCGCGGTCACGAGCCTGGTCGCCTACGTCTCCGGGACGGCCTTCTACGCCGGCGGCAGGGCGGGGCAGGACCACCTGCGACTGTCCTTCTGCTATCCCGAGCCCGCCGAGATCCGTGAAGGGGTGCGCAGGCTCTCGGGCGTCGTGACCCGCGATCTCGAGCTGCTGAGCCTGTTCGGGCCCACCCACAGTCCCCATCCGTCCGAGGGCGTCCACGCGCCCGCACCCGACCAGATCTGAGGTTGACGATGAACCAGTCTCCACTCCGTATCGCTGTCCTCGCCGGCGGATTGAGCCATGAGCGCGACATCTCCTTGCGCTCGGGGCATCGCGTCGCCCAGGTACTCAAGCACCTCGGGCACACCGTCCTCGTCCTGGACATCGACGCACGCACCATTGGATCGCTCAAAACCTTCGGGCCCGACGTCGTGTGGCCCTTGGTTCACGACGGCCCCAGGGGAGGACAGGGGGCTTCAGAACATCCTCATCTCCCTGGGACTGCCGTATGTCGGCACGCACTCCGACGGCTGCCAGCGGGCCTCCTTCAAACCGACCGCGAAGGCGAGTGTTCGCACCGGAGGAGTGATTACTCCTGATTCATTGACGCTTCCACAGTCCTATTTCAGTCAACTGGGGGCCCAGGAGGTTCTCACCGTCGTGGCGGGTCATCTGGGACTGCCAGTGGTGGTGAAGCCGCATCAGGGAGGCTCCGGCCTTGGTGTCTCCCTACGCATCGACGGCGGACGAACTACGCTCCGCGATGGTGGCGTGCTTCGCCTACGACGAGCGAGCCCTCATCGAGCGTTACGTCGCCGGGACGGAGCTGGCCGTCTCCGTCGTCGACACAGGAGAGGGGCCACGTGCTCTTCCCCCTGTTGAGGTCGTCACCGACGGGCAGTACGACTTCGATGCACGGTACAACCCGGGCCGTTCGGAGTACTTCGTGCCGGCTCGGCTGGATGAGGAGGTCATCGAGAAGGTGAAGACAACGGCTATCACGGTTCACACCACTCTCGGGCTGGGCAATCTCTCGCGCACCGACCTCATTCTCGATGACGAGGGGACTCCGTGGTTCATCGACGTCAACGTCATTCCGGGAATGACGGAGACCTCCCTACTGCCCATTGCCGCAAAGGCCGAGGGCTCCTTGGACGACCTGTATGACGCGTTGGTGAGGAACCCACTGGTTCATCCGTAACACCGGCTCGGTTTCACGTGAAACGGTGGCTCCACTCCTCTTGAGTGGAGCCACCGCTGTTTTCATGTGACGTTCAACAGGGCGTCGAGCGGATACCGTTATCAGTGCCTTCTTCTCAACGACGCTCCATCACGAGTAACCGGAGAGCCTGCGGTTTCACGTGAAACCGGATGCGGTGTGCATCTGTCATCGCCCTGGTGAGACACGTCTGCCGTACGGTCATCGAGGCACGCTGCTCTCGGAACGGGAAAGGGGCTGGCGTCACTCGGACCGGCCTCAATGTCCCGTCAGAACGATCAGTGCCGGCATCGTAACGGCAGGACAGGGCATCGGGACAAGCGGGATCCCCAGCGTTTCACGTGAAACCTGTTGGTGAACTTTCCGCATCCCGCGCCGAGGGATGGGCTTCTACAGTTCCTTCGTTCGGGCAGCGGTGTAGTTTGAGCGCATGGCACTGCGGCGCCCGTTCATCCGCTTCGCGTGCAACGCACGGCAAACAATGCTGCCCGGCTCGTCATAGGTATGGACGTCATTGCCCATACCCAAGCGCTAGTCGATCGGGAGATGGAGCATGCACGCTCAACACAGCGCATCCATGTTTCACGTGAAACCAGACATCGACGGTGCCACTGACCAATTCAGCAAGTCTCAGCTACGTCCGCTGACACACACCCTTCTCCCATTCACTATCTCATCGTGTGCCGTTGAGAGACCGTGAGGCGCGTCAGGAGCGCGGTAGCGCATCCGGTCTACCCGCGCTGCAATGAGGCGGGCCGCACGGCTGCTACGAGGAGACGCGGGAAAGAGTGGCGTCAGACGAGCAGGGCACGAATCGGCTCTCGTCGTCAACATGGGGCAATGCCACCGGTAGGGTCGACGCAGCGACACAGGGTATGCACTCTGCCACCCACAACCGACTACCAATACCGCGTCCATTTGTTTCACGTGAAACCTGCTGTTGGCTGCGGCCTCATTCGATTCCTGCGCAGACGGGCGTCAGCTTCATGGCAGGAGAGGGGCCCGGTGCCAACTGAGACGGTGGCCCCTATGCGGGTACGGCCCGCCTCAGTCTGACACCCGACGGTTCTCATCAAGGGCAGTCATCCCCGGAGTAGGGGTACTCCCCGCCAGCAAGCGGCGTCCCCATAGATCGGTTTCGGATGGAACACGCTCATGTATGACAGCCCCGGCTCCATCCTCTGGAGCTAGCCACCGTGCCGCCTGGCGCGTTACTGGTGGTCGATGACGACCGCCATTCTTTGCCCCTCCTACCCTGATAGTGGGTGGCCGAACCAGCAAGGACTCCCTGCCGGGTAGGTGGGGAGAGGGTGTCGAAGGCCCCGGAGGTTCCTGTATCTGCCAATGAAGCCTGACGAACGAGCTCAACACCGATGGTCTCCGGTATCTGGAGCGGCCACTCCGCCTCTCCCGCGCGTCCGGTCGATCAGCAGGCCCGCGATACCCTTCATGCCCTCTCATCGATCAGCACGTATTCCAGACCGCCGTTCTGAAACGGAACGCTCCGCGTACCGCCTAGCCTGCCGTTCTCGTGGTTTCACGTGAAACCTGCTCCGCATTGCGTTGGTATAGCGTCAGCACAGTCAGGACTCGCTGTACCGTCTCCTCCATCATCCTCAGGCGCCGATGCGGAGGCGGATGCATTCACAATCAAGTGAAGGAGTCAAGCCACCTGCTGCATGGCTCCGCGCCGAACACCGACGCTCGGCGCATGCGATCAGGTGCACGACAGACTTCTGTTCTTCGCGTCGGAACGCGCGCGGGACTCTCGCGTCGTACTCATCGCTCGGGGACTGACGGGACGGTACCTCCCCCGGGGGAGGCCCGCGCATCCCGTTCCCGCACACCAGGATGAACCCTGGGAGCATTGACGTGACGCCGCCGGCCGAATCAGAACGAGAGCTCTCTTCAGCGACTTACGGCGGTTTCACGTGAAACCGGCTCACAGCCCCCAGGACGTGCACACCATACCTGCCCCTTCAGTCCGGCGGCGCACGTCGTGACTATCGGATTCGCTGTGCTTCCCCAATGCACGGCACTCGATCAGCACCTGCCAAAGCAGCCGTATCTTCCACACTCTTCCATCTCAGCACAAAGCCTTCCATCCCATCGGACGCGACGTACTCGACGGCCAACCTCCAGTATCCACATAGCAGCGGCGTCCGGCTCGTCCTCACGTGTTACGGCACATGACGGGTCTACCTCCGGGAAGGAGAGTCCATCAGTCCATCAACGCCATCCGGCAACGTGAAGTCACGGACTCAGCGCTCAGTTCCATCCGCAGAGTCTTAAGGAACACTCCCGGCGGAGGCTTCGCCATTGGTTTCACGTGAAACCGGCCTCAACCCCGAGAAACGGCTGCCATGCCGCCCACGCCAGTCAGGCGGCGCACGTTGTCTCAATCAGACTGCCGTGCTTCACCAACAGACAGCACTCGATCTGCCCCGCCCAAAGCAGATGTATCTGCCACGTTCTTTCGCGGCAGCAGTAGGTCGCATCCCGTCTGGCACGATGTACTCAACGGGAAGCCGCTACCGGGCACTGGGAGGCGGCATCAAGTTGCTCCCCACGTGCGACGGCGTACGCCCCTACCTGCCTCCGAGGAGGGAGAGGGCATCACGTCTCATCAGCAGCTTGGAATCACGGCTTCTGCGCTCGGTGACGTCTGCCGAGTCTCACCGAATATTGCCGTCAGACGCCTCACCATTGGTTTCACGTGAAACCGACTCACAAACACGGCGCGGGCGTCATGGCAGCGCCGACGTCATTCCGCGATCCGCTCTCCCAGGATAGGTAAAAGCACAGCGCTCCTCTTGGCCGTGCCTGGCAGGCCCATGACGCCTGCGAGTAGTGGCCTCACCCATGCCTCGGCACTGCCCACTATGCAGAACTCCACCCTCGACGCCGCGCCTGGTGCACCAACCGATGCACTACAGGGGACGTAGGAGACACAAGCAATCCCCCACCGTTGGAAAGCGAACCAACGCCTCCCCGGGGAAGGGGCTGAGACGGCATCACCGACCACTCATCGGCGACATTCGCACGCACCACGTCGATTAGAGGAACCTCGACGAGAACTATCCTCCATCATCTCCCGGCCGGTTTCACGTGAAACCGGCGATCCCGAGTAATCCGTATGAGTTCCCTTGTGCGCCCTCATCTGCCGTTCATGGCTGACGAATCGAGGGCACTATCGCCCCGCGGTTGTGAGTCCCACTGAGAAGCGGCAATCTTCTGCCGCCAGTATGTCGGGCCACGATGAGGCTGCGATGCCCCGCAGAGCACCACCCCTACCCCACGGGGAGGGGAAGAACTTCGATCCGCGGTTTCACGTGAAACCAAGGGAATCCGTGCACTCCCCATGACCGTCGGATCCGACGTGTCGGAGTAATCAACGATGCATAGGCTCATGACGACGTGCCCGGCACTTCAGGACCCAACGACCCCGTTCTTGAGCCGTTGACGAGGCCGACATTGACCGCATCCGTGAATCCATGCGAGCGACCCACGCCGGTTCCGAGCGGACCTGGCAACGACTCTAAAGAGCGCACACGCGTATAGCCTCATCCGAGCCATCGCCTGTACAACGCCGCGCGGGAGGCGTCGTGACTCTGCTCCTTGTCATACGCGCTCCTCTAGTGACGCCTGAGAACCGCGTCGACCGACACCGCTACACCTCGATGCGGACGCGCAACACAGCCTCCGCGACGTCACGACAAGCCCTTCCCGTGTTTCACGTGAAACCTTGAGACTACTAGGACCCGTCCATTCCTGGTCTCCTCACTTCTCAGACTCTGCTCGGATAGGAGTGTGGGGGCGGTTGTTCATCATCTGGGGCTGAACCAACAACAGCTTCTGGCGAAGCATTGACGTTCACGGAGCTCACATCAACACCGCTTCCGCGCCGCGATCCCGAAGCGACCGGTGGTTTCACGTGAAACCGAGGTCGTATTCCAGCGACGCTCCCTTCTCACTTTGACCACGGAACCATGACGGTCAACGCTGCGGACATCGTGCTGCGGGCTTGATCGACCCCGCGGGTTCATGGTGGCCGGGCCCAGCGTTCTCACCTGGGGCCGGCCGCACCTTCCCTTACCTACCCCCAGACTCCAGCGCAGATGCGCGAGGCGGAGGGTAAAGGCCGGTTCCGACCCCCTCCCAGGTCAACCCTCTCTGCGAGTGGCGGGAGGCATTGGTCAGGGCTCATGCACGCTTCACGATGGTTCCAGGCAACGCCCCGACCAGCGGCTCGGTTGTCACGACACCCGACATTCTGGCACGTCATGCATCCACAACCGTTCCGCCTCAACTCATCAAGCGTTCGCCGGTGTCCATGTACCTCAGCAATGACGGACAACTCGGTATCCACATGTTTCACGTGAAACCCTGGGCTGACACAATCAACGTTCAGCACCGTGAGTGACACCCTGAATTCACCCCGAGTCATGGGATCACCGGTGAGTGCCACCGTGTTTCACGTGAAACACGACCGTCGACCCATCCACAAGCCCCCATCAATGGCTATTCAGTAAAGACGACGGTGGGGCCGAGACACTGAGTGTCTCGGCCCCACCACGCTCAAAGGATCAGAGCAGGCTATTCCTCGTCAAGAGACGTTCCCGGCGCCAGCGCGTCGACCAGGCGAGCGAGGTCCTCATCGCCCGCAAACTCAATGGTGATGCGCCCCTTCTTCGCTCCACGTGTCACCTTCACACGAGTGTCGAAGGCATCGGACAGCCGGGTTGAAAGCGCCGGGAGAGGAGTGCTCCGAGCACGCAAGACCCTCGGCTGGTCCGATCCCGGCTCAGGCTCCTCATGCAGCGCAACCAGCTCCTCCGTGGCACGCACCGACAGCCCCTCCGCCACCACGCGCTGAGCAAGTCGCTCCATCTCCGCCGCATTGGGAAGACCCAGAAGCGCACGAGCGTGTCCTGCAGAAATGACATTCGCAGCAAGCCTGCGCTGCACCAGCGGCGGCAGCTTCATGAGGCGCAAGGTGTTGGAGATCTGGGACCGAGACCGGGCAATCCGCTCGGAAAGCTCCGCATGAGTGCACTGGAAGTCCTCCAGCAGCTGCTGGTAGGCCGCAGCCTCCTCCAGAGGATTGAGCTGAACACGGTGCAAGTTCTCCAGCAACGCGTCACGCAGCAGATCGACGTCGTCCGTATCCCGAACGACCGCCGGAATCGTCTCCAGCCCGGCTTCTTTGGAAGCGCGAAGACGCCGCTCACCCATAATGAGCTCGTACCTAAGCTCCTCTCCCGGAGCAGTCGGCACCTGACGCACCACAATCGGCTGCAGCAGACCCACTTCTGCAATCGAGGCTGCCAGTTCCGCGATGTCCTCTTCATCGAAAACCTGACGGGGTTGACGAGGGTTCGGGTGGATCAGCTCCACCGGAATCTCAGCGAAGCGGGCACCCGGAACGGGAACAAGCTCATCGGCGCCTGTATCCGTCGTCTCCTCCTCGGCATCGGTCTCGTCGGGCGCCTCGGTTCCAGCGTCAGATGAGACGGCCGCCAGGTCCTCCTCGGTCCTCTCCTTCTCGGCATCGGAGTTCCCGTGATCGGCAGCCGCAGACTGCTCGTCCTCCGTTTCACGTGAAACCTCGGGGACCACGGGCGTAGATTCCGGTTGAGGAACCGACGTCGAAGCGCTGTCCTCCTGGACGTCTTCAGCCGTCGAGGCCTCATGCGAAGGCTCCTCCACCACAGCGGGGACTGCCTTCGTTGCCTTCTTGGTTACTCGCTTCGGCGCGGCCGATGCACTCCGCTTCGCTGAGCCGGCAGATGACGACTTCTTCGCGGTCTTCTTCTCCGTCACCTCCACATCAGTCGTCGAATCCGGCGTGGTTTCACGTGAAACCGGCTTCTTCTGCTTGTTCTGAGCACCGGTCTTGGATGCGGTCGTGGATCGAGTCGAGCGACTCTTGGATCCACGCTTCCGCTGAGACGGAGCCAGGAGAGTAGCGGCCAGATCGCGAGTGCTGCGCGCCTCGGCGGCCGGCTCAGGCTCCGGAGCGTCATGCGTGGCCTGCGAGGCCGCATCCTCATCACGCGACTCGTCCTTCCGGGAGTCGGGGAAGAACACATCGGAAGGACGAGACGCGGCAGGTACTTTCTCCTTCTGCGCCTCGGGAATCAGCGCCTGCAGACCTCGTCCCAGTCCGCGCCGTTTCTGAGCCATCAGGCTTCCTCGCCTTCAATTCGGGGAGCGCCCCGCAGAGCGACCTCACGAGCCATTTTCTTGTACGCAATTGCGCCGGTGGACCGGGGATCCCAGAACACCACAGGAGCACCGAAGGAGGGGGCCTCGGCAACACGGATGGAACGCGGCACCTTGGTGTCCAGCGTCGCATCAGGGAAATAGGAACGAACTTCGGACTCCACCTCACGGGCCAGGGTGGTGCGTCCGTCAAACATAGTGAGCACAATCATGGAGACTCCCAGTCCCGGATTGTGAATACGCGCGATCCTGTCAATGGAGCGCGTCAACAGGGCGAGGCCTTCGAGAGCGTAGTACTCGGCCTGCATCGGAATAAGCACCTCGTCAGCAGCGACGAAGGCGTTGATCGTCATAATGCCGAGGCTCGGCGGGCAGTCGATGATGACGTAGTCGAGCGGCTCCAGACCATCCGTTTCACGTGAAACCAGGTAGTCCACCAGCGCACGCCGCAGACGTGACTCACGCTCAGCAGTGGAGATGAGCTCTATCTCAACCGCAGCCACGTCAATAGTCGCAGGCACACACCACAGGGACTCGCAGAATCGCGTCTTGGCGACGACATCCTTAATCGGCATAGCGTCAACGAGGACGTCGTAGATGGAGGCGCTGTCCTCATCATGCTCCACCCCCAGTGCAGTGGAGGCATTACCTTGAGAGTCGGCATCGATGAGCAGAACGTGCAGCCCACCTTCAGCTAAAGCCGCCGCAAAGATTCACCGCGGTCGACGTCTTTCCAACGCCGCCTTTCTGATTGGCGACTGCGATGACACGAGTCCGCTCGGGATGTGGGAACTCTCCACCCGCTACCTCGTCTAACGCGAGGTGCTCGGCCTGGAGCTGATCGAAGATAGACGATCCGGACAAACCTGCTTCTCCTCGGACGGTGACCCAACAGCCCGAGCCAGTCGGGCAGTTACGAGTCTACGCGAGCAGGTCGATCCTTACGCGTTACACCGAACGCGCGCCGTATCTCAACGGCTCTTCGGACGGCGAATCTCAACCACAGCCGTTGTTTCGTCGCCGGCGGTGACAACCTCATGAACGACAGCGACTGATAACTTAGCCTTCTTAATAACGTACTTGGCGTCGTCGACCTCATCCTGCGCCCTCATGCCCTTGAGAGCCAGCAGGGCGCCCCCCGGTCGGAGCAAGGGCGCCGTCAGCCGCACGAGCTTGGACAGGTTCGCCACCGCGCGAGCCGTCACCACGTCATAGCGGTCCTTGACCTCCTCAGCCCGGGCCCGCCGGATGGTCACATTGTCCAGGTCCAGCTCCTCGACGACGTCGGAGAGCCACTGTGTGCGCCGCTCCATCGTCTCAATGAGCGTGACGTCAAGGTCGGGGCGCAGCAGCGCGACGACGATGCCGGGGAAGCCGGCCCCGGATCCCACGTCGGCCACGCTTCCCCGGGCCGGCAGGAAGGGGACCACGGCCGCCGAGTTGACGATGTGCCGGGTCCACAGGCGGGGAAGCTCGCGCGGCCCCACGAGACCGCGCAGCTCACCCTCCTCAGCGAGCATCTGCGCGAAGTGCTCCGCCGCGGAGAAGGAGACCCCGAAGATCTCCCGCATCTCCGCCGTCGGCTCCTCCACCTGGGCCCGCTGCTCCTCACTCATGCTCAGGCCTGCTCCGAAGCGGAGTCGTCAGCCGCGTCCTCGGCGTCGTCATCCACGCCCTCCTCATCGGCGGGCAGGGACCACGACGTAACGGTGCGGCTCGGCGCCCTCGGACTCGGAGACCAGTCCGGCGGCGGCGACGACGTCGTGGCACACCTTGCGCTCGAAGGGGTTCATCGGCTCGAGGCTGACGGCCTCTCCCGAGGTGAGGACCTTGGTGACCGCCTCCTGGGCGACCTTGGTCAGCTCGGTACGTCGGTCCGCGCGGTAGCCGTTGATGTCGAGCATGAGCCGGGAGCGGTTGCCGGTACGCGCCTGCACCGCGAGGCGAGTCAGCTCCTGAACGGCCTCGAGAACCTCGCCGTCGCGTCCAACGAGGTCGGCGAGCTCGCGCTCGTCACCCTCCTCGGAGGCGACCACGGCAATCGAGGCGCGCCCGTGATCGATGTCGATGTCGATGTCACCGCCCAGGTCGGCGATGTCGAGGAGCTCCTCGAGGTAGTCGGCACCGATCTCGCCCTCCTCCTCGAGGCGCGAGACGGTGTTGCTCACGGGGCTGCTCACGGCCTCATCCGCCGCCTGGTGGGAGGATTCGTTACTGTGCTGCTCACTCATCATGTCATCCGTATCTGTGATGGGAACCGGGTTATCTGGCCGCTGAACACGTGTCAGCGGTTGCGCTTCTTCTTGGCCTGGGCCTTGCGTCGGGCCGCCGCCTCGCGCCGCTGACGGGCACGGCGCTCATAACGACGTCGAGCGATCTCCTCATCGCTGAGGCCACCACTCTTGGACGAGGTCGAGTCCTTGTCCTCGTCGGCGTCCTCGAGCTGCTCGACATCGGAGTCGTCGACGACGTCCTCACTGCGGGACTCGCCCTGACCGCCGGACTTCTTCTGCCGGTTCTTGCGCACCGGCTGCACCCGCTGACCTCCGGTGCGTCCTTCGGCCTCGGCCTTGGCGATCGCCTCGGCTCGCTCCTCCTCCTCCAGGGAGGGCAGTCCCTTGCGGGCCCGCTTGGCGTTGATGCGGGCGCGGTACTTCTTCTCGGCCTCGCTGCCGGGGGCGGGCATGTTGCGGATGGTGAAGAACTGCTGACCCATGGTCCACAGGTTGGAGACCACCCAGTAGACGAGCACACCGATCTGGAAGTTGACGCCGGAGACGGCGAAGATCACCGGCATCACGTACAGCATCATCCGCTGGGAACGGATCATGGGGTTGTCGGAGTTGAGGGAGTCCGTCGACATGTTCTTCATCGACAGCTGCGCCATGGTGTACCACTGCGTCACCGACATGATGACGATCATGGCGACCGTGACGATCTTGACCTGCGTGTCGGAGCTGCCCAGGAAGGAGGAGGACAGGCTGGCGCCGAAGACGCTGGAGGCCTGGACCTGCTCGGCCAGCTGCTGCGTGAGCGGGCCGATCGAGGGGCGGCCGTACTTGCCGGTAGCGACGGCACCCAGGGAGGCCAGCACCCGGAACAGGGCGAAGAAGATGGGCATCTGCACCAGGATCGGCAGGCAGGAGGCCATGGGGTTGGTCCCGTGCTTGCGATAGAGCGCCATCATTTCTTCGTTCATGCGCTGGCGCGACTCGGGATCCTTCTTGCCCTTGTACTTGGCCTGAAGGGCCTGCATCTCGGGCTGGAGGAGCTGCATCCCGCGGGAGGCTCGGATCTGCTTGACGAACAGCGGCATGATGAGCAGCCGCACCACGATCGTCAGACCGATGATGGACAGCACCCAGGCAACACCCGGTCCGTCGGGGAAGCCGATGAGGACCAGGGCCTTGTGGATCGTGACCATGACCCAGGCCACGGCCACCTTGAGCGGCCACAGCAACGTGTCCATCCGTACTCCTTGTATGAGGGTTCTCGTGCGAGAGGTATCAGTGTGGGCTCAGGACTTGAGCCGGCGTCGTGTCCGCCGGTTCAGCGGCTTCGGTCAGAGGTCCTCGACCGTGAACCTCGGAACGTCACGGGGATGGTGGTATCGCCACTGCCCCTTGTCCGGGACGTGGTCGACTCCACCGCGGGTCAACGGGTTGCATCGCAGCAGACGCCACAGGGCCAGCAGCAGGCCCTTGATCGGACCATGCACCTTGAGCGCCGTGACGGTGTAGGCCGAGCACGTGGGGTAGTAGCGACAGGAGGCCGGCAGGGCGGGCGAGATGAAGCGCTGGTAGAAACGCACCGGAGCCACGAGGACTCGCGTCAGCCATCCGCTCATCGCTACGCCCGCAACCGGCCGGCTCACCGCCGGTGCCCTTCAGCTTGACGCTCCCGGCACCGGCTCAGAAGCCGATCCAGGTCCCGTCCCAGGGTGCTGCTGTCGGCGCCGTCGGCACCCGCCAGTCCGCGCACGACGACGCGAGCTCCCGGTTCCAGGGAACCGACCCGCTGCGCCATGAGGGCTCTGACCCGGCGCTTGACGCGGTTGCGGCGAGTGGCCAGCGGGACCTGCTTCTTGGGCACGACGACGCCGACGAGAGCCGGGGAGTCATCCCCTCTCCCGCCGGCGTGGTAGTGCACGACCAGCCTGCGGTTCCCGCAGCGCGTACCCCGACGAATCGCGGTAGTGAAGTCCTCACCCCGCGCTAATCGGTGCGCCGCGCCGAGCACCTCAGGCGGCGAGGGCGAACGCGGCCCTTGCGGCGCCGCGAAGCGAGGACGGCGCGGCCTGCGCGGGTGGACATGCGCTTACGGAAGCCGTGCACCTTGGCACGACGACGGTTGTTCGGCTGGTAGGTCCGCTTGCTCACGGGCTTAACTCCTGCTTGAGGTGATCGGAACAGTGCATCGCGAGGTTCGCGGCACTGTCGCTCGTGCGGCTGCCCCATGGATCGGGACCTGACTCCGCGCGAACGTCTGCAACAGCCTACGTTTGGCCCTCTTGCCGGTCAAACGAATGTGGCCGACTGTGACCACTGTGACCGGTGGCGTCATCCACATCCTCTCCACACTCCGTCCACAAGCGGGGTCGTCCGTGTCCACGGTTGTGGGAAGGACTCCGTCCACACCCTTGCGGATATGTGGATAACTCCTGGACCTGGTCACACCTCCTCAAAAGCCCCGTCAATGACGACACATGTGTCATTCCGCGGGCTCGCAGCAGATCATCCGGGCCATCGATACCTACTGTTTTCAGAGTTTATTCTGAACGTTATCTGTGAGCCATCGCTCGGTGTGTCCCCAGGTGTGGACAAGGCTGTGGAGAACCAGCATGATGGGACGCCTGGTCAAGACCTTCCGGTTCGCCAGTTCCACACAACCCTGTCATCATCGACACAGGGCCCCGGCCGGCGTCGGTCGGGCTGCAGTCACCGGGTTCACCAACCATGCCGATCAGGAGTCCGTCGTGCCCGACGCCGCCAATACCAAATGGCTCTCAGCCCTTGAGGTGCTCTCCAGCTCCGGAGAGCTGGGTCAGGGCAAGATGTCCATGATCCGCATGACCCACCTCATCGACGTCGACGGCACGCTCGTCCTCGTCGTCGGATCGGCCTTCGCCAAGGACATCGTCGAGCAGGCACGTGCTCCCATCAGCGCCGCCATCACCCAGGTCTGGGGCCGCCCTATGCCCATGGAGGTCACGGTCGACACCTCCTCGGAGGCCTCGCGCGCACCCATGCCCCCGGTGGCTCCCGAACCGGTCAACCTGACGACCGTCGCCCCCGCACCGGCATCCTCCCCGTCCCCTCCGTCCCACCCCAGCCGTCGGGGACCCTCCACCGCATCGGCTATGTCCGCCGCGCCCGCCGCACCAACGATGCCTGCTTACGGCGAGCACCTCGCCGAGCCCTCGCCCTACTCGGCAAGCGCCCCCTCACCGATGCCTCACTCCCAGGCCTCCGCCGCCTCGGCGCCGTCGACGATGTCGGGTTCCCTCCCCACGAGGTCAGCGCATCCCGGCACCTACAGCCCCGGGGGCACCGGTCCTCAGAACCCCACCGGGCTGCTGACTCCCCACGGCGGCCCACGACGTCTCCCAGCTCAATCCGAGATACACCTTCGACACCTACGTCACCGGGTCCTCCAATCGCTTCGCCCACGCCACCGCGCTGGCAGTGGCCGAGGCCCCGGCCCGTGCCTACAACCCCCTGTTCATCTACGGCGGCTCCGGCCTGGGCAAGACGCACCTCCTGCACGCCATCGGCCACTACGCCCAGACCCTCAACCCGGGGATCCGCGTCAAGTACGTCAACTCCGAGGTCTTCGTCTCCGACTTCATCGCCTGCGTGCGCGACGGCAACCAGGACGACGGCCGCATGGAGGGCTTCAAGCGCCGCTACCGCGAGGTCGACATCCTCCTGGTCGACGACATCCAGTTCCTCCAGGGCAAGGAGTCGACCCTCGAGGAGTTCTTCCACACCTTCAACTCCCTGCACTCCTCGGGCAAGCAGGTGGTCCTCACCTCCGACCAGCCCCCCAAGGCCCTCGGTGGGCTCGACGAGCGCCTGCGCTCACGCTTCGAGTGGGGCCTGCTGGCCGACGTCCAGCCCCCGGACCTGGAGACCCGCATCGCGATCCTCTCCCGCAAGGGCACCGCCGAGGGCCTCGACCTGCCCTTCGACGTCCTGGAGTACATCGCCTCACGCATCACCACCAACATCCGCGAGCTCGAGGGCGCCCTCATCCGGGTGACGGCCTTCGCCTCCCTCAACAAGCAGCCCGTCGACCAGACCCTGGCCGAGATGGTCCTCAAGGACATCATCTCCGACCCCGAGGGCCAGGAGATCACGACCTCCCTCATCATGGCGCAGACCGCCGACTACTTCGGCATCACCATCGATGACCTGTGCTCGGCCAACCGCTCACGCACCATGGTCTCGGCCCGCCACATCGCCATGTACCTGTGCCGCGAGCTCACCGACCTCTCCCTGCCCAAGATCGGGCGGGAGTTCGGCGGGCGCGACCACACCACCGTCATGAGCGCGGACAAGAAGATCCGCACCCTCATGGCTGAGCGGCGCTCCACCTTCAACCAGGTCACCGAGCTGACCAGCCGCATCAAGCAGGCCGCCCAGTCTCCCGCCTGATCCGACGAGGGTACGCATCATTCACGCGACTGACAGATGTGGTCCGGTGAAGGTGCTCGAAGGCGTGGACGGGACTGGCGGGAGCGCCGCGAGGAACGAGCGGCGCGGATGGTTGCCAAGAGTGCCTTCACCGGACCACGTCAACCACCGCTGTGGACGGTGCTGAGGAGGGCACGTGGAGGAGCGAGCGTGTCGCTGTGGAGGTAGCGCACCCCCGCTGTGGAATGACACGGATGTCATTCGCTCTCTCCACCGAGACGCTTCCTGACTCACCAGAACCACCCACGTGTCATTCCCCAGCTCCACTGGCGTCATGACGGCGAAAAAAATCCTGTTATCCCCAGCATCCACACGTGCTACTACCCCTACAGATCTAGATGACAAGAAATCGCGAAGCATGATCGGCCAACGAGACCGGACCGGGCCCCGGGCGCTTGTCATTCGGAGAGGCTCATGGGATGAGCATGAGTGATCGCTGGTGACAGGGTGACTCCCACGGACTACCGTCTACACTCTCGACCCAGGACTGCGTTCCCAGCGACGCCGTTCCCATGACGACTGTCCGCCGGCGACCTGCCGGCACCACGTATTTCTCTCGGCTTAGTAGTGCCACGACGCCTACCGGCCGACCGACCACGATTGACGGAGGCACCTACCGTGAAGCTCAGGGTTGACCGAGACATCCTCGCTGAAGCCGTCACCTGGACTGCACGATCCGTGCCCGCCCGCCCGCCGGTACCTGTGCTCGCCGGCGTCAGGGCTGGAGGCCAAGGGCTCCAGCCTCGTCCTGGCCTCCTTCGACTACGAGGTCTCCGCCCACTGCGAGGTGGCCGCCGACGTCGAGGAGGACGGCGTCGTCCTCGTCTCTGGACGCCTCCTGGCCGATATCGCCAAGGCGCTGCCGAACAAGCCCGTCGACCTGGAGGTTGAGGGGCAACAAGGTCGCCGTCTCCTGCGGGTCGGCCCGCTTCTCCCTGGCGGCCATGGCCGCCGACGACTACCCGGCGCTGCCGGTCATGCCCGCCGTTGCCGGAACGATCGACGCCCACGACCTGGCCCGCGCCGTCGGACAGGGTCTCCATCGCCGCCTCCCGCGACGACACCCCTGCCGCTGCTCACCAGCGTCCAGATCGAGGTCGAGGGCAGCTCGTTGGTCCTCATGGCCACCGACCGCTACCGCCTGGCCATGCGGGAGCTGACCTGGTCGCCGTCCAACACCGAGTTGTCCACCACGGCCCTGCTCAAGGCCCGCACTCTCTCCGACGTCGCTAAGTCCCTGACCTCTTCCGGAGACGTGACCGTGGCCCTCAGCAGTGAGTCGGCCGCCTCCAGCCTCATCGGCTTCGAGGCCGGTGGCCGGCGCACCACCTCCCTGCTCACCGACGGCGACTACCCGCCGGTGCGCCGGCTCTTCCCGGAGTCCACCTCGATCCACGCCACCGTGGGCACCGACGAGCTCATGGCCGCCGTGCGCCGCGTCAGCCTCGTCGCGGACCGCTCCACCCCCATCCATATGTCCTTCACCCAGGGCAACCTGGAGCTCGACGCCGGACAGGGCGACGACGCCCAGGCCACCGAGCAGCTCGTCGCCCACCTCGAGGGCGACGACATCTCCACCGCCTTCAACCCCGGCTACCTCCTCGACGGCCTGGGCGCCCTCAACCAGCCCCTACGTCCGCCTCGACTTCACCCACGCCTCGAAGCCCGCGGTGCTCACCGGCATGGACTCCATCGGGGGCACCGAGGACTCCTCCTTCCGCTACCTGCTCATGCCGATCCGCTTCGGGGCCTGAGACCCGACGGGGCATGTACGTCTCTGATCTCTCCCTGGACGACTTCCGCTCCTACCGCAGCCTGGTGCTGTCCCTGGAGCCGGGCCCCAGTGCCTTCGTCGGCTCCAACGGGCAGGGCAAGACCAACCTGGTCGAGGCCATCGTCTACCTGGCGACCCTCTCCTCCCACCGGATCGGCGCGGACACCGCCCTCGTCCGGCGGGCGGCACCAGGACAGGCCCAGCCGGCCGGCGCCGTCGTGCGCGCCCGGGCCGTCCACGGGGAAAGACCCAGCGTCCTGGAGATCGAGATCATCGCCGGCAAGGCGAACCGGGCCCGCCTCAACCGGGGCGGCTGCCGGCCCCGCGACCTGCTCGGGGTGCTGCGCGCGGTCGTCTTCGCCCCCGAGGACCTCTCCCTGGTGCGCGCCGAGCCCGGGGTCCGCCGGGGCTTCCTCGACGACCTGGTCGTCACGCTGCGCCCGGGCCTGGCCGGGGTGCGCGCCGAGCACGACAAGATTCTCGCCCAGCGCGCCAGCCTCTTGAAGTCCGCGCGCGCGGCCCGCTCCTCGACCTCCTCCATGCTCTCCACCCTGGAGGTCTGGGACGCCCAGCTCGCCGCGGCGGCCGCCCGGCTCAGCGCCGCTCGGGTCGACGTCGTGCGGCGCCTGCGCCCCTGGGTGGCCTCCGCCTACGAGACCGTCTCCGGGACCTCCGGGCAGCGTTCCCGCGCCCAGATCGCCTACCGCTCCAGCCTGCTGACCCATGAGGGAGTCCCGGAGCCCGACCCCCACGACGAGACGGCCTGGCTCGCCGGCGAGGAGACGCTCCTCGATGAGACCGCCCTGGCCGTGCGCCTGGAGAGCGCCATGGGTGAGCTTCACGCCCGCGAGATCGACCGCGGCGCCAACCTCGTCGGGGCGCATCGCGACGACCTGAGCCTGTTCCTCACCGGTCTGCCCGCCCGCGGATTCGCCTCCCACGGCGAGCAGTGGTCCTTGGCCCTGGCACTGCGCCTGGCCTCCTACGACATGCTGCGCACCGACATCGACGCCTACGGTGGGGACGGTGAGCCGGTCCTCATCCTCGACGACGTCTTCGCCTCTCTGGACGAGCAGCGCCGCCGCGCCCTGGCCCAGATGGTCGCCGGCGCCCAGCAGGTCCTGCTGACCGCCGCCGTCGACGACGACGTCCCCGCCGAGCTCTCCGGCGCCCGGTATCGCGTGGCCGACGGTGAGGTCACCCGTGGCTGAGCCCTCCGCGTCCACCGGCGATGGCCCACTGCCCGACGTCCTGGCCCAGCGGGCCCTGACCCGCCAGCGCGCCCAGGCCTGGGAGAAGGGGCGACAGCCGCGTGCCGGCCCGCCGCCTGCGCGAGCCCGGCGGCACCGGGGCCAGGACGCACAGCAGGCAGCGCCCTGGGACCAACGCCGCGAGCTGGCCCGGGCCCTGGGCCAGAACCCCGATGATCCGGCCGACCGCGGCCCTGGACTGGCGCGGGGACGCGACCGGCCCGGCCCCACCCCTTCGACCCCCGCACCGGGCAGCGCGAGCTGCGCCGCATGGTGGCCGACAACGGCTGGGCGGGAAAGCTCGCGGTGGCCGGCGTCGTCGCCCGGTGGCGGGCCATCGTGGGCGATCAGGTCGCCGAGCACTGCACCATCGAGTCCTTCGACGCCGGGCGCATCACCCTGCGTGCCTCGTCCTCGAGCTGGGCCCAGCAGCTCCGGCTCCTCCAGCCCACCATCGAGGCCAGGATCGTCGAGGCCCCTGCGCTCGGGGCCCGGCGGCCGCCAGGCCGGAGGGATCAGCACTGGCGACGGGGTGGAGCTGCGGATCCTGGGGCCGGCCGGCCCGACCTGGAAGCGCCGCGGAGTCGGCCTGCGTGGCACCCGTGGTCCGCGCGATACCTACGGATAGTGGCAGCGCAGGTATCATTGGCAATGTGCTGGCCGCAGCCGTCGTCGTCGCAAAGACGTCGCAAAGACACGGAGCGGGCACCAGGCGTCGGGCTATGTGGTGATCCAGGCGAGACAGAGGTGACCACGGGCACGCCCCCAGCTGCTCACGGTGCCGCGGTTCACGGGCCCATCTACGCTAGAATGCGGTGAAACCGCCCAAGGTGCGCCCAGGACCGTCCTGATGTACCCACCTACGTGTGCGCACGATCCTCCTCAGGATCGTCGTGTGAAGGGGCCGGACGGAGACATCGGACCACTGAGGTCCCGATGCGCACAGATTGAGGAGCAACTGACACGTGTCTGACCAGGACGCCACTGTGAATCACGATTACGGAGCCTCGGACATCACCGTCCTCGAAGGGCTCGAAGCGGTCCGGAAGCGCCCCGGCATGTACATCGGTTCCACCGGTGAGCGGGGTCTGCACCACCTCGTCTACGAGGTCGTCGACAACTCCGTCGACGAGGCCTTGGCCGGCTACTGCGACCACATCGAGGTCACCATCCTGGCCGACGGCGGCGTGCGCGTCAGCGACAACGGCCGCGGCATCCCGGTCGACGAGCACCCCACCGAGCACAAGCCCACCGTCGAGGTCGTCATGACGATCCTGCACGCCGGCGGCAAGTTCGGGGGCGGCGGCTACGCCGTCTCCGGCGGTCTGCACGGCGTGGGCATCTCCGTGGTCAACGCCCTGTCCACCCGGGTGGACACCGAGGTCCGCCGGCAGGGGCTTCGTGTGGCGCATGTCCTTCGCCGACGGCGGCCGCCCCATCACCGAGCTCGTCAAGGGCGAGGCCACCGACTCCACCGGCACCACTCAGACCTTCTACCCGGACCCGACCATCTTCGAGACGGTCGACTTCGACTACGAGACGCTGCGCCGTCGCTTCCAGCAGATGGCCTTCCTCAACAGGGGCCTGCGCATCACCCTGACCGACGAGCGCCTCGGCGTCCAGGACGCCGGCGACGAGATCGCCGGGGACGACTCCGCCCCCGACGCCCCCGAGGTCGGCTTCCGCACCGACTCCTACTGCTACGAGCACGGCCTGCGCGACTACGTCGCCTTCCTCAACAAGTCCAAGAAGGCCGAGCTCATCCACCCCGAGATCATCGACTTCGAGGCCGAGCAGTCCCTGGGCGAGAACCACTCCATCAGCCTGGAGATCGCCATGCAGTGGACCAGCGCCTACTCCGAGTCGGTCCACACCTATGCCAACACGATCAACACCACTGAGGGTGGCACCCATGAGGAGGGGCTTCCGCACGGCCCTGACCACCCTGGTCAACAAGTACGCCCGGGACAAGGGCCTGCTCAAGGAGCGCGACGACAACCTCACCGGTGACGACATCCGTGAGGGGCTGACCGCCGTCATCTCCGTCAAGCTCTCCGAGCCGCAGTTCGAGGGCCAGACCAAGACCAAGCTCGGCAACACTGAGGCGCGCACCTTCGTCCAGCAGACGGTCTACGCCCAGCTCGGCGACTGGCTGGACTCCCACCCCGGTGACGCCCGCGCCATCATCACCAAGGCCTCCCAGGCCGCCGCCGCGCGCCTGGCCGCCCGCAAGGCCCGCGAGGCCACCCGCCGCAAGGGCGTCCTGGAGTCGGCCTCCATGCCCGGCAAGCTGCGCGACTGCTCCTCGAAGAACGCCGCGGACTCCGAGATCTTCATCGTCGAGGGAGACTCCGCCGGTGGCTCCGCCGTCGGCGGCCGCGACCCTGAGCACCAGGCGATCATGCCGATCCGCGGCAAGATCCTCAACGTGGAGAAGGCGCGCCTGGACCGGGCCCTGTCCTCCGACACGATCCGCAGCCTCATCACCGCCTTCGGCACCGGAATCGGCGAGGACTTCGACATCGCCAAGCTGCGCTACGGCAAGATCGTCATCATGGCCGACGCCGACGTCGACGGCCAGCACATCGCCACCCTCCTGCTGACCCTCCTGTTCCGCTACATGCGGCCCCTCATCGAGCACGGCCACACCTACATCGCTATGCCGCCGCTCTACCGGCTCAAGTGGTCCAACGCCGAGCACGAGTTCGCCTACTCCGACGCCGAGCGCGACAAGCTCCTGGCCGCCGGACAGGAGAAGGGCCGCCGCCTCCCCAAGGACGGCGGGATCCAGCGCTACAAGGGTCTGGGCGAGATGAACGACCACGAGCTGTGGGAGACGACCATGGACCCCACCACCCGGATCCTCAAGCAGGTCACGCTCGATGAGGCGGCCGACGCCGACGAGACCTTCGCGATCCTCATGGGCGACGACGTCGAGCAGCGGCGCTCCTTCATCCAGCGCAACGCCTCCGACGTCCGCTTCCTGGACATCTGAGCGGCACCGAGCCACACGTGAAGCGCCGGCCCGCTGCCGGCGACCTCCTCTGAACACGAAGGAATCCTGTGAGCGACGAAGTTGAAGAGATCATCGGCGACGAGGGAGCGACGAACGTAGCCGCCCCCGAGCGCATCCAGCCGGTCGACCTCCAGATGGAGATGCAGCGCTCCTACCTCGACTACGCGATGAGCGTCATCGTGGGCCGGGCCCTGCCCGACGTGCGCGACGGGCTCAAGCCGGTCCACCGCCGCGTCCTGTACGCCATGTACGACGGCGGCTACCGCCCCACCGCCTCCTTCTCCAAGTCCTCGCGCATCGTCGGCGACGTCATGGGGACCTACCACCCCCACGGTGACAGCGCCATCTACGACGCCCTGGCCCGCCTGGTCCAGTGGTGGTCGCTGCGCTATCCGCTGGTGGCCGGCCAGGGGAACTTCGGCACCCCCGGCAACCTGGGGCCCGCCGCCCCCGGTACACCGAGTGCAAGATGGCGCCCCTGGCCATGGAGATGCTCCGGGACATCGACGAGGACAGCGTCGACTTCCAGGACAACTACGACGGACGCAACCAGGAGCCGGTCATCCTGCCGTCGAGGTTCCCCAACCTCCTGGTCAACGGCTCCGAGGGCATCGCCGTCGGCATGGCCACCCGCATCCCGCCGCACAACCTGCGCGAGGTCGCCCGCGGAGCCCAGTGGTACCTCGAGCACCCCGACGCCTCGCGCGAGGAGCTGCTCGACGCCCTCATCGAGCGGATCCCCGGACCCGACTTCCCCACCGGCGCCACGATCCTGGGCCGGCGGGGCATCGAGGACGCCTACCGTACCGGCCGCGGATCCATCACCCAGCGGGCCGTGGTCAACGTCGAGGAGATCCAGGGCCGCCAGTGCCTGGTGGTCACTGAGCTGCCCTACCAGGTCAACCCCGACAACCTGGCCGACAAGATCGCCCAGCTCGTGCGCGACGGCCAGGTCACCGGCATCGCCGACATCCGTGACGAGACCTCCGGGCGCACCGGTCAGCGACTGGTCATCGTCCTCAAGCGCGACGCCGTCGCCAAGGTGGTCCTCAACAACCTCTACAAGCGCACCCAGCTCCAGGACAACTTCCCGGCCAACATGCTCGCCCTGGTCGACGGGGTGCCGCGCACCCTGAGCCTGGACGGGTTCGTGCGCCACTGGGTCGCCCACCAGATCGACGTCATCGTGCGCCGCTCCCGCTTCCGCCTGCGCAAGGCCGAGGAGCGCCTCCACATCCTCGAGGGCCTGCTCAAGGCCATCGACGCCCTCGACGCCGTCATCGCCCCTCATCCGGCGCTCGCCCACCACCGAGGAGGCCCGCACCGGCCTCATGGGCCTGCTGGACGTCGACGAGGCCCAGGCCGAGGCCATCCTCTCCCTCCAGCTGCGCCGTCTGGCCGCCCTGGAGCGCCTCAAGATCCAGGAGGAGTCCGAGGAGCTGCGCGCCCGCGTCAAGGACCTGCGCGAGATCATCGCCTCCCCGGAGCGCCAGCGGGGCATCGTCTCCGACGAGCTGGCCGAGATCGTCGAGAAGTACGGCGACGAGCGCCGCACCCGGATCGTGCCCTTCGACGGCGAGATGAGCATGGAGGACCTCATCCCCGAGGAGGACGTGGTCGTCACCATCACCCGCTCCGGCTACGCCAAGCGCACCCGCACCGACTCCTACCGCTCCCAGCACCGCGGCGGGAAGGGCATCCGCGGGGCCACGCTGCGCGAGGACGACGTCGTCGACCACTTCTTCGTCACCACGACGCACCGCTGGCTGCTGTTCTTCACCAACTACGGCCGCGTCTACCGCGCCAAGGGCTACGAGCTGCCCGAGGGCGGGCGCGACTCCAAAGGGCCAGCACGTGGCCAACCTCCTGGCCTTCCAGCCCGGCGAGAGATCGCCCAGGTCATGGAGCTGCAGGACTACGACCAGGCCGATTACCTGGTCCTGGCCACTCGCCGCGGCCTGGTGAAGAAGACCCGCCTGAGCGAGTACAACTCCAACCGCTCCGGCGGCGTCATCGCCATCAACCTGCGCCAGGACGAGGAGGGCAACTACGACGAGCTCGTCTCCGCCCGCCTCCTGAGCACCGGGCAGGACCTCCTGCTGGTCTCCCGCGCCGGCCAGTCGCTGCGCTTCCACGCCGACGACGACACCCTGCGGCCCACGGGCCGGGCCACCAGCGGTGTCACCGGCATGCGCTTCCGCGAGGACGACTACCTGCTGGCCATGGACGTCGTCGACCCCTCCTGGCAGGACGCGGACCTGTTCGTCGTCACCGAGGGCGGCTACGCCAAGCGCACCAACGTCGTCGACTACCCCGTCAAGGGCCGTGGCGGCCTGGGCGTCAAGGTCGCCAACCTCGTCGAGGCCCGAGGCAATCTCGTCGGCGCCCTGGTGACCGACTCCGGGGACGAGGTCCTGTGCATCATGGCCTCGGGCAAGGTGGTCCGCTCCGCCGTCGTCGAGGTCTCGCGCACCGGTCGGACCACGCAGGGCGTGACTTTCGCCAAGCCCGACGCCGGAGACCGCATCATCGCGGTGGCCCGCAGCACCGAACGGGACATGGAGGAAGCGGTCGATGCCGCCGATGGCGCCCCGAGTGCCGACTCCGCGGACTCCACCGACCAGGCCGAGGCTCACGAGGCTCCGGAAGGTGACACTGGCGACTCTCCTGCGGACTCAGCGGCGGACACGGTAGCGTTGGAAGACAACGAGAGTGAGGTCGAAGCATGAGCCAGCCGGTTTCCATGTCCCCTGACGGTGGGCAGTCCGCAGGCGCCGCATCCATTGTGGGTGGCGCGGATGCCTCCGGCAGCGCGTCGGGCGGCAAGAGCAAGAAGAGCAAGAAGACCATCGCCGGGCCGCGCCGCGTGCGTCTGGCCCTGACCCGGGTCGACCCCTGGTCAGTGATGAAGGCGAGCTTCCTGCTCAGCTTCGCCGCGGGCATCATGCTCATCGTCGCCACGGCGGTCGTGTGGTTCATGCTCGACGCCATGCACGTCTTCTCCACCATCGAGGAGCTCGTCAAGACGGTGGCCGGTGAGCGCTCCAACACCTTCTCCGCGATCGTGGCCTACCTCGAGCTGCCGCGCGCCCTGGCCGTCTCCACGATTGTGGCCGTGGTGGATATCGTGCTGATGACCGCTCTGACCACGCTGGGCGCTTTTCTCTACAACATCACCGCCACCCTCGTCGGTGGGATCCATCTCACGCTTGCGGACGAGTGATCGGATTTGGTCTGCGATAGCCGGACAGGTTAATCTTCTCCGGTCGCAAGGGCCTATAGCTCAGTTGGTTAGAGCGCATCCCTGATAAGGATGAGGTCGCTGGTTCGAGTCCAGCTAGGCCCACCGTCCGCGGTGAGACGATGAGGAGGTTTCATGAGGAACCGTGCAGTCGTATCAGCCGCGGTCTTTTCGTTCCTGGCCGCTGCGGGTTATGCCGCATGGCTCAGGGTTCGAGGCGGCCCGTATGGAGCGGGCCGCGTGGGCCGAGGTCACCGACCCCGTTGACTAGCAGCCGACGGAACCGGTGAGCATCCTCCCCGAGGGGCCATGGCGCAATTGGTAGCGCACCTGCTTTGCAAGCAGGGGGTTACGGGTTCGAGTCCCGTTGGCTCCACCACTGATTTCTCATACTCCCCGCTCCCCGAGATGGGCCATGATGGTGGTCCGCCTCGGGGATTCTCTCGTCGGTACAATGTGTGCCGGAGGTGACCGTGATGGATCCGGTGTCACTGGCGACCGGAGGGCTGTTCTTCTCATGGCTGGCGCATGACCTCGAGGGAGCTGGCCACGATGCCCGGCTGGACGCACCCGCTTTTTCGACAAGGTTCCCTTCCTGCCCGAGGACATCCGACGTCACGGCTGCTCGCGTGAGCACGTCTACCTGGGGATCGGTCTCATGGGCGTCCTCATGACTGTTGCCTCCATCGACGGCTACCGCACCCGTGGACGCTCTCCCATCTACCAGGCCGCGCTCTACGGCTACGGCATGCACACCTTCAGCCACCTGGGCTCAGCGGCCCTCGCCCGGCGCTACACCCCGGGAGTGGCGACGGCGCTGCCGGTCGTCCTGCCCTTCTGGATCTTCGCGAAGCGGACGCTGCGAGCCCATGGGGTCGAGGTGCGCCCCCACCGATGGGTGATCCCCGCCTTCCCGGTCATCGCCGGCACGGCCCTGGGCAGTGCGTACCTGATGACGACAGGGCGGGCGAGGGAACGTCGTCGAGATGGAAAGCAACCTTGACTGAATGACAAGGTTGCTTTATATTTGAGGCATGACTTCCTTGCCTGACGTCACAAGAACCGGGCGCAGCGTGGTGGTGCTTCTCCTGATGCGAACCGTCCTGCTCTTCGCTGGCACCGGTATCGTTCTGCCCTTCGTCGACTGGAGCTATAACCGGGCCCTTCTCTGGACCAACGTGACGGTAGTGATCGCTGACGTCATCACTCTGTTTGTCGTGTCTCAGATGCTGGCTCGGAAGAATCGTCGCCTGCGTGATCTCCTGGCTCCCAGCCGGCTGGGCACAGCCTGGGGACTGCTGGCATTCATCATGCTGTTCATCGGATTCTTCATCTCGACTTTCATTGGCAATCTGGTTGCGTATCAGGGGCCTCCTCCCGCCTCAGGAGGATGGCATGGTGTTCCCTTGTGGATGGGATGGTGGGCTTTGCTCGTCATGCCGGTGACGATCGCCCTGGCAGAAGAAGGCTTGTATCGCGGGTATGCAGCCGAGGTTCTCGAATCTTGTTGCCATAGGAACGCGACGCTCGTCGTTATCGCATTCTTCTTCGCGCTTCAGCACACGGCATTGACGCCATTGACTCCGCGGGCGCAGCTCGCCAGGTTCGTCACCACCTTCTTGGTGGGGATACTCATGGGGTGCATGCGTTGGCGGTGTCGTGGCGGTCTGTGGCCGCTGGTGGTCGCTCACTGGGGTCTCGATGTGCTTGGTCTTGGGCTTCCGGTTCTGTTAGCATCGCAGGTATCATGAGTAGTGACCGTAAAGCACACGTCGCCTACCTCGTTCGGTTCACCATAGGCATGGTGCTTTATTCTCTGGCTATTTTCGCCAACAGATTCTGGCTCCATTCCGTGGAGGGGACGCCATGGCGATTCATTGTTGTGCTGCTTCCCATGATCGGAGCCTGCGTGTGCGCGTGGGCAATGAAGAGGATGTTCCAAGAGATTGATGAGATGCAGCAGAAGAAAATGCTGGATGCTCTGGTCATCTCTTCGGCGGGCACGATTCTCACCTGTATTGCCTACGGCTTATGGAGGAAGTTGGCCTGCCTCTTCTCAGCGCCTCATGGGTTGTGATGGTGTGGGGAGTGTTCTTCATCGTCGGAACATTGTGGACGGCCTGGCGGTACCGGTGAGGAACGCACTTAAGGTCCTGCGCGCCCAGCGCAGCTGGACTCAGGCCAGGCTCGCCGAGGAGCTGGGTGTCTCCCGCCAGACGGTCAATGCCCTGGAGGCCGGGCGCTATGACCCCTCCCTGCCCCTGGCCTTCACCATCGCACGTGTCTTCGGCCTGACCATCGAGGAGATCTTCTTCCCCGATGACGAGGCCTCCTAGGATGAACGCCGTGAGCCGCTCCGTTGACATTCCACCCCCGAGGCGAGGACGTCGCGAGCTCGTCGAGGACACCGGGGTGCGGCTCGGCCTGCATATCAAGTCGGCCGAGCAGGCCATGATGGCCGCCAAGACCGAGGCCCTGAGGCGCTTCGGCCTCACCGTGGCTCAGTACGCGGCCATGCTCTCCCTGTACTACGTGCCCGAGCAGTCCTCGGCCCAGCTGGCCAGGGCTGCCGCGGTCACTCCGCAGACGATGGCCACCGTCATCGCCAAACTGGAGCAGAAACGATTCGTCACCCGTCACCCCTCCTCCGACCACGCCAAGGTCCTCATCGCCTCGCTCACGACCGAGGGTGAGGCCCTGCTACTGCGCGCCGACAAGGTTGCACGCCGCATCGAGCAGCGTATGGCTGAGTCCTTCACCGCCAAGGAGCGTCAGCAGCTCACCGAGATGCTCGGGCGCGTCACCTCCCTCCTGCGCGACGACCTCATTGCCGAGTAGCGGCCGAGACATCGACGATCACTGCTGTCTCGGGCCCACGATCACCATTGGCTCAGCGAATCGCAACAGGGGCTGCTCCGTGTCATGTATCAGGTATCTGATACTGTGTTGGTGACTGATACAGGAAGGTGTTGCTCATGAAGGCCATGCAGATCGTCAACTTCAATGGCCCGGCATCCGGGTTGCGGTACCAGGAGGCTCCCACCCCTGAGCCCGGACCGGGTCAGATCGCCGTGGATGTGGACCATGCCGGCGTCGGCTACGTCGAGGCACTCTTCACCGAGGGCCTCGTGCCCATCGACCTGCCCTGGACTCCCGGGCTGGAGGTGAGCGGCCGAGTCCGTGCTCTTGGGGACGGTGTGGATGGCTACCGGGTCGGGGACGCCGTCGTCGCCCTGACCATCACCGGGGGTGGCGGCTACGGGCAGGTCGCCGTGGCTCCCGCCGAGCTCGTGACGCCTCTGCCCGCGGGCCTGGACCCGGTCCTGGCCGCCGCAGTTCCGGCCAACTCGACGACGGCGCTCGTCGCCCTGGAGGAGATCGCCCACCTGCGCCGCGGCGAGAGCGTGCTGGTCCACGCCGCCGCCGGTGGCCTCGGATCGCAGATGGGCCAGGTGGCCCGACTGCTCGGGGCGGGCCGCGTTGTCGGCGTCACCCGCAGCGAGGCCAAGCGCCAGGAGATCCTGGACCTGGGTTATGACGAGGCCTGGTTGACCGAGGATCTCGCGGAGGCCGACCCCGCCCAGTTCGACGTCGTCGCCGACCCGGTGGCCGGCCCGGCCAGGCTGCGCAGCCTCGACCTGCTGCGTACGGGCGGACGGCTCCTCGCGCTGGGGGACGCCTCCCAGGAGCAGGACCAGCAGGTGAGCACCACGTCGCTGTGGCTGCGGGGCATCGGCGTCATCGGCTTCAACCTCGGGGCCTTCAGCCAGGCGAACCCGGCGCTCGTCGGAGGCCACCTGAGGCGTGCAGTGGAGCTCGTGGCCTCCGGAGAGATCCGTGTTCACGTCACTGACCGCCTCCCGATCCAGGAGGCCGCTCAGGCCGTTGCCGCGGTGCGCGCGGGAACCACCACCGGCAAGATTGTCTTGACCCACTCGCAGGACTGACGACCCGTCCAGGTCCGCAAGATTCGTCAGTGAGCTCTGGGCGCCATACGGGCATTATGGAGCGCATGAGAGAAACGATCGGCTCCTTCGACGTCGTTGGCCTGCCTCTTCGGACGTCGAACCGAGAGGCGGCCCGCACCATTCCTCCTCACTGGCGGGCCGCTGCCGACGCTGGGCTCCTCGCACCCGAGAAGCCCGGCGTTGGCCCCGGCATCTATGCGGTCTACACCGACTACGAGACTCCCGGTGACGATGTCGACGGTGTCTACACCCTCGTCATCGGTAGGCGCATCGAGGCCGGAGGTCCGGTTCCCCCCGGCCAGGTGACTGTGACGATCCCGAACTCCACTCGCGACATCGTCACGCTGGCCGATGCCCGGCCGGAGAGTGTCTATGACGCGTGGGTGGATGTCTGGGCCCGTAAGGACCTGATCCGTGACTATCGTGCCGACTACGAGTACTACGCTCCGGACGGATCGATTCATCTGTCCATCGGGATCCTTTCGGACACATGAGGGCTGAGCAGTACCAACGCCAGCTCGACGCCGTCACCGACTACATCTACACGCATCTTGACGACGACCTCAGCCTGGAGACTCTCGCTCACGTCTCCGGGTTCTCCCGCTATCACTGGCACCGCATCTACCGGGCGGTGCGCGGGGAGACGGCCGCTCAGACCGTACGCCGTCTCCGTCTGGAGCGGGCTGCCGCCATGCTCACAGAGACCTCGTGGCCGGTGGAACGGATCGCCTGGAAAGCCGGGTTCACTGGCACCGAAGTGTTCAGTCGAGCCTTTCTCCGCGCATATAGGACGACTCCCAGCCGATTCCGCATCGGTGGACGCCCGGCGTCGGTCGACTCACCGGTGACGAGCTGTGGTTCGGGATCGACGTCGTCGGTGAGTCAGGACCCGGGGTGGGCGGTGCGCGTGGAGACTCGCCGCAGCTATCGACTTGCCGTATCCGAGCACCGTGGTTGCTATATGGATATCGGCCGGGCCTTCAGCCGAGTCAGAGACCGTGTGGGCTCCGGGAGTCTGATGGTTGCCATCTATGAGGACGATCCCGACGCCGTTCCCCCGGCTGATCTGCGCTCGGCGGCTGGAACCGCCGTCGACCCCGGTACGAAGATTCCCCACGGCCTTGCTGAGAGGATGGTGCCGGACGGACGGTACGCGATCATGCGTTACATCGGCCCGTACTCGTCGATGCATGCCGCCTACCGGTGGCTCTACGGTCAGTGGCTGCCGAACTCGGGCGACGAGCCGCGAGACCATCCGATCATCGAGGAGTACCTCACCGATCCGGCGACCACTCCGCCTGTCGACGCTGTCACCGACATCCTCCTGCCGCTCCTGTGAAGCATCCGGCCTGATGTGGTTTTGACGCTGATGGGCCGCAGACACCAAGGTGTCTGCGGCCCATCACGTGCGTCCCGATGGTTCGCTCAGGTCATGAGTCCAGGGCCCGCCGGCGTCGGTAGGCCTGGATCATCATGGCCGGCACCGTGATCCCCAGCACCGCCCCTCCGGCGATGAGGAAGGTGTCGGCCGCGCTCCCTCCGGTGAAGGGGATGGCGGGCACCGACGACTTGCGGTTGGAGATCTTGCCCAGCGCCACGACCTGTCCCTGGGAGGAGATGGTGATGGTGCGGGGGGTGGCGTCCAGGATGTAGCCGGTCGGCGGCTTGGTCTCGACGAGCCGGTAGGAGCCGTAGCCCAGCTCCGCCAGCTTGAAGGCGCCGGGGTTCGCATCGGTGTCCAGACTGCCCTGGGCGCAGGTGCCCACGCAGTCGGTGATGGTGCGGGCCTGGTCCGGCTGAGGCCGACCGTTGGAGTCAAGGGGAATCAGCGACCACTGGGCGCCCTTGATGGGGTTGCCCCGCTCATCGGTCTTGGTCCAGGTGGCAGACCCCTTGATCCGGGTGTTGGTGACCTGACCCAGGTCGAGGGTGGGGGTGTCGTCGTCGGTGCCTGCGGCCGGCGCCGATCCGTCCAGGGTCTTGGTCAGGGTGGTAGAGGACAGGTGGTAGCCGGCCGGAGCCTGGGTCTCGGTGATGGAGTACTCGCCCCAGGTGAGCCCGGAGACCTTGAAGAACCCAGCTCGAGGGTCTTGGTCCACCGAGCCGTTGGGGCACGTGGCCTTGCCGCCGGTGGCGACGCAGTCGGTCACCTCCTTCTGACCGCCGTTGAGCGCCGGGGAGGCCAGCGTGAACACGGTCCCCGCCAGCGGGTTGCCGGCGTCGTCGACCTTGCTCCAGACGACCTGACCGGGCTGAGCCGTGTTGACCATCGTGCACTGCATCCACTCACCGGTGGCCAGATCCAGGGTCTTGGAGGCGGAATTGACCGTCGACGACGGAGTCCTGATATCCGAGTTCGGGTGTGGCACGCAGGAGACCGTGGCCTTGTACCCGGCCGACTTGGGCGACGACGAGGACTCCGACAGCACCGTCTGGCCCTGGGGCGGGTAAGCGGAGTCGAAGCCGCCGGCGCCTGAGGCGGTCTTACCGCGCTTGGGAGTTGCCGTGAGCGTCCAGTCCTTGGCGGACAGGCCCAGAGAGCCGGCCGCGGTGTTGTCGACCTGCTTGGCCAGAGACAGGTTGGGCAGCTGGACCTGCACCTGGTGGTCCTCGACCTCACCGTTGACCGCGATGCCAGTGGGCTGAGGGTCCTCTGCTTCCCGCCCGTTGGGCGGGGCGCCGGTGATGCGCAGACGCATGAAGGTGGCTGCACCGTTGCCATTGATGGTGCTCCGCTTGGCGTCCTGGGGGACGGTCCAGGTCACAGTGGCCTTACCGGCGCTGGAGCAGGAGGTCACCGCGGAGCGCTCACCGGCGGAGAACACGCCGTCCCGGTTCCAGTCCACCCAGCCGGCAATCTTGGTGTTGCTGCCCGAGCAGGTGATCTCCTGGCTCCACTTCTGGCCGATATCGGTCCAGATGACGCGGTCCCAGCCGGCGGGAAGGGCGTCCTCGTCATCAATATCCGTGGTGTTGTCCCTCGAGGCGTCAGCGGTGTGGGTGATGGTGTCATCGTTGTCTGTCAGGGCACCCAGACGCACGACGGCGGAGTTCGTGGTGGCCACGTTCCCCTGGTCCGTTGCCGCACTCAGGTTGTACCAGTCTCCGGCGTCGCCCTCATATGGGGCCGTGCCGTGGGCGATGTTGCGCTCTCCGCTGTCGGACAGCTCCCCGCCGCTCCAGGCCGGCTGGAACGCGCTGCCGGCAACACCGTAGCTCTCAGGCGCGTCGCCGTAGTCCATGTAGGAGACGACACCGAAGGCGACGGCGCCTCGACCGCCTCCGTGGATCTCGACGTAGCCGGTGCGCATGTTGCTCAGCAGCATGACCGAGGAGGGGCCGTAGCCGTTGGGAACCTTGGCGCTGCACTCGGCGTCGTCCGGGCGCAGCTTGACGCCGGGCCGGTTACCAACAGGGGTGGACACGGAGACCTTGCCCACGACGGAGTTCGTGATGCATCCCGGTGTCCGGGCGCTCTCCAACAGGCGGTAGGTGACCTCTTGGGAGGCGACGTAGGGGATCGGGGAAACGGAGATGTACTCCTTCTGGCCGTTCGGGATGTGCCAGCTCGAGGCCTCAGCATCGGCGAAGACGATACCCTCCATCGGAACCTCCACCTTGTTGGGGAAACGCTCCAGCTGGCTCTTCGCGGGCTGGGAGGCGGAGGTCACCAGGTAGGCGCTGCACTCGATCTGGAACTGCTGTGTGGAGGAGTCCTGCAGGTTGGCAATGCCCAGAGGCAGGTTCGATGAGGTCATATTGGGCTTCTTGGCAACCCCGGCGGTGTAGTTGGTGCCGTCGTTATAAAGGTGAGACAGGCCGTCTCCCCGCCAGTTACCCGGATAGTATCCGACACTCAGGCCCCGGTCCGTGGGCAGCCCCGTATCCTTCTTTCCCACGGCAGTAGTGCGTACATTGGAGAGGGTGCATCGACTGGTGCGCCACGTATCGCCTGAGATCCGTGAGGGAGTCGACCAGACCACGCCGGTGCTTCCATCGGGAAGGATCCTCGTGCCTTTCCCGGGCAAGGTGTTAGTCATCTCGGTCCAGTCGATCCAGTCGATCACCTGGGTATATTTTCCCGATCCTCCGGCAGGATTGCCGTGAATGGCCTCAGCCGGGGGAGCCGGGAGCGTCGCTGTGCCCAGTGCGGCGGCAATCAGGGCAAACGTCGAGATGGCGGCGCCGCTCCTCAGCCTCTGACGAGACTGGCGTGAGGGCTGACGTGATGACGTCAGTTCCCGCCGGTGTGAGCGGACAAAGAATCGGCGAAGCATGAAGCGCTACCTCAGTTTTAGGGTCATGGGCCTTGACACGGTAGCATTAAGGAATTCCACAGAGAATCACGGTGAGATTCCTGCAACTCAACAGCAATCAATATCACGGTTGAGTGTCGGCAATGAATTGCGTCATCGGTCGGAAAGTGAAGCATTAGTATTCTTCCGGTGCACTCATTGTACGTGCGCTCATTGTGCGTGCGCTCATTGTGCGGGAAGCGGTTCTCGGGCGGCGGCGCCCGGTTCTGTCTGCGCTGAGGCGATGCCGCGAGGAGTCGCTGAGGCACTGGGGTGAAGGGCTGCGCCGTCGGACGGGACTGCTTAGGATAGGTAAGGCTCAGTCACCGCCCGGTTGCAGAAGGATGAGGTCATGTCACAACCATGGGAGATCTACGATGCGCTTCTTGACGGACTGCCCGACGACGTCGTCGTGCGCACAGCGGGACAGGGGCCCCGCTGGAGCCGCGTCCTCAACTCCGCCGGCGGCGTTGGCACGGCCTGGACCATGGATGTGCGCAGCCGCCCGGCCCTCAACGACGGGCCGCTCGAGGGACGGCCACTGCGCGACGTCGGCGCCCTGGCGAAGTCCTGGAACCTGGCTGAGGCCAGCATCGGCCAGGCCGCCATCAACTCCTGGTACTCGCGCGAGCAGACGGCTGCGGACAACGGTTTCGAACCCACCGGGGAGGGACTGACCTGGCGCCAGGTCTTCGACCCCTACCGGGAGATGATCGTCGGCAAGAGAGTCGCGGTCATCGGGCACTTCCCCTTCGCCGAGGCCGCCCTGGCCGGCGCCGGCGAGTACATCTGCCTCGAGCGCAACCTTCAGCCCGGCGACTGGCCGGACAGCGCCTGCGAGTACGTCCTGCCCGAGTGCGACCTCGTCTTCATCTCCTCATCGAGTTTCGTCAACAAGACCGCGCCGCGTCTCATCGAGCTCTCCCGCCAGGCGCACACCGTCCTGGTGGGGCCATCGACGCCACTCAACCCGGTGCTCCTCGACTACGGCGTGGACACCATCACCGGTTTCATCGCGGCGAGTTCACTGAGCGACCCCGCCTCTCTGTCCGAGATGGTCCCGGCCGGCGACATCGGCCCCGGATTCCGCGTCCACCGTCACCGGGCCTGATCGGCTGGCCCTCGCCACGGCGGCCGGCAGGCGTCGGTCGCTGCGGCAGTGCCATGGAAAGTGCCATGGAAACTGCCATGGGATGAGAACTGGAACAACGACGGCGCCGCGCTGGGTCATGTCCAGAGCGGCGCCGTCGTGAATTCTGAGGGGCGGTCAGGCCTGAGCGTCCTCGGGGCTGATGCCGTAGCCGGCCTCATCCTCGGTGGAGTCGGCCCAGTACTCCTCGGCCCACGGGTCCTCAACGGGCTGGCTACGACGCCACACGACATAGGCGCCGGCAGCGGCCGCGCCGGCGACGGCGAGCCAACCCAGGGTCTTGAGCACGCGGTGCTTCTTCTGCTTCTTCACGGGAACCTCCAATGCGGCGGACTTTGCGGCAACAGCCACGCGCTGGGCGCGCTCTGTCAGGGTACCGTCCGTACCTGCAGCAGCCTGGGCAGCCACGGCGGCGCGCTGCGCACGAGGGATGTAGTCCTCGACAACCCGGTAGCGGGCCTCGTGGACCACCGGCTCCAGACGCTCCTGTGCGTCCTTGGCGGCGCGGGCCACGCCCCCGGCGGCCTTGCTGACGTGCGGAGCAGCCCACAGGGCAGCCTTCTCAGCCTGGCCGACGACGGATCCGGCAAGGGTTGCTGCCTCCTTGCGCAGATGAGTGGTGTCGAGCTTCTTGTCGCAGCATGTCTTCGTCAGGCAGGACATGGTTGCCTCCCAGGTTGGAAACGGATACAGACGGTCGTTGTGCAACGTGAACCAATGGTCGCACCCGGCGCGGCCTGGCCCACACGATGTCCAGCCGTTTTTGCCTGGGGTGAACAGCACCGCACACCACTGAGGGGTTCATGCCGATGGGCCCGCGACCGTGCCACCATGTCACTCATGGAAGCGACTCTTCACACCAACCTCGGCGATATCCGCCTGGAGCTCTACCCCGAGCAGGCTCCTGAGACCGTCTCCAACTTCGTGGGGCTGGCCACCGGCCAGAAGGCGTGGACGGATCCACGCACCGGCGCGGAGTCCCACGCTCCGCTGTACGACAACGTCATCTTCCACCGCGTCATCCCCGGTTTCATGATCCAGGGCGGTGACCCGCTGGGTGACGGTACCGGAGGACCCGGCTACGTCTTCGACGACGAGATCGACGCCTCCCTGACCTTCGCCGCCCCCTACGTCCTGGCTATGGCCAACGCCGGCCGCCGCCTGGGCAAGGGGCACCAACGGCTCGCAGTTCTTCATCACCACCGCCCCCACCGAGTGGCTCCAGGGCAAGCACACGATCTTCGGTGCCGTCACCGACGAGGCCTCCCGTGCCGTCGTCGACGCGATCTCGGCTGTGGAGACCGACCCGCGTGACCGCCCGGTGCAGGACGTCATCATCACCTCGGTGGACATCACCGAGTAGTTTCCACGAGGACAAGGGGTGGCCTCTCAGCAACGAGGGGTCGCCCACCGCACCGCTACCGAAGCACCGGAATCAGGTGTGATTCGCCTCTGAGACGCCGCTGGGACCCGCGTCCCGGCGGCGTCGTCGTATCCGGTTCACCCGTCCCAACCCGCTCAAGCCCCGATCATCCGCACAGGAGCATCCGATGACCTCGACGAACTCGTTTCCGCAGCAGGCACCGCCGGTGTGCCCGCGGCACCCGGACACGGTGGCCTACGTGCGCTGCCAGCGCTGCGACCGACCCACCTGTCCCGCCTGCCAGGTGCCCAGCTCGGTGGGGGTCCACTGTGTGGACTGTGCTCGTCAGTCTCAGGTCGGCCGACGTCAGGCGCGAACGCTGCTGGGTGGGAACGTCACCTCCGGGGCCCTGGTTACCAAGATCCTCGTCGGCCTGTGCGTCGTCGTCTACGCGCTTCAGGTCCTCATCCCCGAGGTGACGATGCAGTCGCTGGAGCTCCGCCTGGGCTTCGTGCCGGCACTGGCCGTCTACGAGCCCTGGCGGTTCCTGACCACCGCCTTCCTGCATGCGAACTACATGCACCTCGGCTTCAACATGTGGGCTCTGTGGGTGCTGGGCGGTGCTCTTGAACCAGTGCTCGGGCGGTGGCGCTTCACCTGCGTCTACCTGCTCAGTGCCCTGGGCGGCTCGACGATGATCTACTGGCTCTCCTGGCCGGACACAGAGTCCTGGCTCACGCTGACGGTGGGCGCCTCGGGAGCGGTCTTCGGCCTGTTCTCGGCCATGTTCATCGTGCAACGGCGCTTCGGGCGAGACACCTCGGGAATCGTGGCGCTGGTGGCGGTCAATGCCGTCATCTCCTTCCTGGGGGCCAACATCTCCTGGCAGGGGCACCTCGGTGGGCTTGTCGTCGGAGGGATCGTCTCGGAGATCTACGCCTGGGCGCCACGGGGGAAGCGGCAGGCGGTGGGGATTGCCGGAACCGTTGCGGTCGCGGTGGCCCTGGTGGGGCTCGATCTGCTTCGGGCCCTCCTGTCCTGAGACGCACCGGCCCTGTGTTGCGTCATGACTTCTGAGAGTTTCGGATGTCATGACGTCTCAAGACACCGGTCGGGGGTGGGTCTGCCGGACGGAGAGCTGCTGCATCGGCCTGCCGGAGAGGGGTGCCCCGGTCACTGTGGTGGCTTCCGGCATCGTCCGGGCGAACTGCACGAGGGTGGGATGCTACTGGACGAGGGTCGGGTGCACTTCGGGTAGGTGGGGCCTTCGTGCAGTACGCACAACCCTTGGTCAGTGGATCCCGACCCTCGTGGAGCAGGTCGACTCGGGCAGACTCGGGGCGGAGCCGGCGTCGAACCATGACCACCGGGACCCTGTGTAGACAGCGGGCAGGGAGCGGTGGGGGTGGACCTATGACGGAGGCGTCGGGCTGTGCCGTAGGAACCCCTGACTCACTCCTGCGCGGCCTGGTGTCCACAGCGCTGACATTACCGAGCCTGCCGGCGAATCACCCAACGGAGATCGTTGGAATTCTGCGGTTTTTTTCCTCGGCGAGCAGTCCCGATTAGGGGTTAATGTCAGCGCTGTGGACACCGACGCCCCACCAGACCTCTTCCCTTCGTCCTGTCCTCGCTTCCAGGGCCACCGGCCTGCCCAAGGTTCCTGCCCGAGCGGGTGTCTCAGAAGTCATGACACTCACGTGTCTCAGAAGTGAGGAGACGGCACATGAGACGCACCGGCCCTGAGAAGCACCGCGCAGCCCGGCGGCCATGAATGACAAGCCTGAAAGAACAGCTCTGTGGTTCATCCACATCTGTGGACACAGGTGTGGAAACACAAGTGTGTAGTTATCCACAGGCCTGTCCACATATGGGGAAAGTCGACGTGGGTTGTGGGGAGTCAGTTGTCCACGGATCCACAGATGGCCTGGGGAGGAAGAAGGAGCGGGCCAAGGCCATGTGTGCCGGGCTCCGGGGATCCAGCCCGGGCCCCTTCGTGAGGGCGGCCCTCGGTGATGCGATCAACAAGCAGTCCTGTCGGCTCGCTCAACCCGCTGTGGCAATCCGCTGTGCCGGGCGCCTGGAAAGTAGGACCGCACCGCTGACGACAAGGCCCCCGAGCCGATGCTCGGGGGCCTGTGCGGATGCCTGATCGTGTGAGTGTCTGAAACCTGCTACTTCCAGCGAAGCAGACCGAGGAAGCCCGACATCATGATGAGGAAGCCGATGTAGAGGTTGCCGTTGTACAGCCAGTCTCCGGCGTGGTGCTCGGCGAAGTAGGGCAGCGGGTACCTGCCCTGGAAGAGGTAGGTGGCGACAACCCACAGCAGCCCGATGACCAGGAGCGTCACCATGGTGGGGGCGTACCAGCGCGGAGAGGCGGTGTCCTTGATCTTCTTGGGCGTGCGCGAGACCCGGTTCGCCGCGGCGCGCGACTCCTCCTCGAGAGCCTTGGCCGCCTTGGCCGGGTTGCCGGAGCGCTCAGGGTGCTTCTTCTTCGACGACGAGCTCTTCTTCGAGCCCTTGGTCGCCTTGTCCTTCGTCTCCGTCTTCTCAGAGGGGCAGAGCCCTTCTTCGAGCCCTGTGCCCTTCTCAGCGCTCTTCGCGCTGTTCTTCTCTGAGCTCTTCTTCGAGACCTTCTCCGAGCTCTTGTCGGCGTCGTCCGCTGTGGACTTCTTCTCCAAGGCCACCCTGGGTCTCCTCACTGTCTGGGGACGGTGGCATGAGACCACCGCAATACATCCGGGCCTAGCCTAGGACATGCTGCGAAGCTTCCTCGCGGCGCATCCTGTGATGAGTCCACCACTCCTGGCTGGTCATGTGGGGGGTGTACCCCCTTAGACTGGCCGCTAGCCTGATGATGCCCTAGTTCTGAGGAGGGGCAATGACTGGAGGAGGTCTTGTGCGACACCGAGCACCCGGCCAGAGTCGTGCTGTCCGAATCTTCAACGGCACCTTGACCGGAATCGGTGAGTTGCTCATCACCGCCGGTCTGGTCGTCGCTCTCTTCCTGTGCTGGCAGCTGTGGTGGACCAGCATTGACGCCAACGCCAGCGCGCAGGCGGTGGCCACCCAGTTCCACGACAAGCAGGTCGAGTCGCCTCAGAAGGCGGGCACGAAGCGCACCGACGCTCCGCCCGTCATGGAGCAGGTCGGCTACGGCGAGACCATCGGGATGCTCGTCGTCCCCAAGTGGTACGGCGTCACCAACAACAACATGCCCATCATGGAGGGCACCGGATCCGACGTTCTGGACCAGGCCGCGGCGGGCCACTACACCAACACCCAGCAGCTCGGAGAGCTCGGCAACTTCGCGATCGCCGGGCACCGCCGTACCTACGGCAACTCCTTCCGCCGCATCGACCTGCTCCAGGAGGGCGACGAGATCATCGTCTCCACCGCCAAGACCTGGTACGTCTTCAAGGTGACCGGCCACGAGCTCGTCAAGCCCGAGCAGGTCGAGGTCATCGCCCCGGTCCCCAACCAGCCGGACGCCCAGCCCACCGACCGGTACATCACACTGACCACCTGCCACGGATCGACCGCCGGTGAGTTCGGCAATGACCTGCGCTGGATCGTCCACGCGAAGTTCGCCTACTGGATGGATCGCTCCGAGGGTCGTCCGGAGTCCGTGCTCAACGACCCGGGGGTCAACTGATGTACGGCTTCATCTGGCGGCACCTGCCGGGTCCTGCGTGGCTCAAGGCCATTGAGTCGCTCATCCTCATCGTCGGAGTCGTCTACGTGCTCATGCAGTACGTCTTCCCCTGGGCCAACGCCACCTGGCACCTGTCCGGCAACGCCGACGTCGGCTGACCGGCGGCCCAGTGTCCACAGTGCTGACACTCACGAGCCCGACGGCGAAGACCTCCTTGAGGAATGTTGCAATACCGCGATTTCTTCTCGGCGCGCGGTGCCGGAGCGGGGTTGATGTCAGCACCATGGACACCGGCGCCCCGCCAGGCCTCTTCCATCGGAACGAAGAGGCAGTGTGAGGAACGGAGCGTGTGTGGGGAACAGGAATCCTGTTCCCCACACACGCTCCGTCGTCGTCAGCGAGAGGGCGGGTGCGTGACCGGGCCCGCAGGAGGTTGGTGCAGGCCCGGCGCGACGTCCGCTCAGGCCAGCGAGGGCTGGAGGCCGAGTGTGCCCACGAGGTGCTCGCGGTAGGCCGGAGAGCTGACCTTGTCCAGCCAGGCACGGGCCTCGGCCAGGCGGCCCTCGATGCTCAGGCGCTCGACGACCTCCTCGTTGTTCTCCGCGGTGTAGAAGCGGGTGAGGTCCTCGATGGCCTGGTGAGCCAGGCGGGTGTCGCGGGCGACCTTGGCGTCCAGGCGCTCCGCGTACCACGACGAGCTCAGGATGTTCTCCCGCTCGAACAGGGCGCGGAACTCCGGGCTCGTCAGGTCCCAGCCCTCGCGGGAGGTGCCGTCGATCATGATCTCCAGCAGGGCCCGCAGCGGCGGCACGGCCCACTCGATGGAGCCGTCAGCTCGGTAGTGCTCGGCCACTACCTTGTGGGTGGTGACGATGATGTCCACCGAGTCGGCGAAGACCGCCTCATCCTGCAGCTCGGGACGCAGCATCTCCTCGGTGAAGACGACGTCGGGGTGCAGGAAGATCCGGCCGAAGAAGGTCGAGGTGAAGGCCTGGTTCATGCGGTAGCCCAGGCGCGAGGCCTGGACGGTGCGACCCTCGTACTCGAAGTCCTCGATGCGCTCGAGGTAGCCGCCCTCGACGAGGTGGCGGGCGTCGCGCTCCTCAGCACTCATGCGGGAGAAGATCTCCGGGATGAGCAGCGAGATGTCGTGGGCCACCTGTACCTTCGGGCCGATGTAGCCGGCCGAGGACAGCCAGCCGTCATAGCCGCTGAGGGCGTAGGGACAGCAGGGGCCGCGTTGAGGTCGTAGATGGCCGGCAGCGCGTTGAACGGAGCCTTGGTGAGGGCTCCCTCACTACCGGCGCCCGTCGTCGAGGGGGACTTGCCGGTCATGGAGGAGATGAACTCCATGAACAGCTCGGGCAGCTCCATGTAGTGCAGCGGGTTGTAGGCGCACAGGGGCGGAACCCCGTCCTCGGGCGGGTTGTTACGGCGCCCGGCGGCGACGACGTCGACGCTGTGGCGCAGCGCCTCGTCCAGGGGAACGTCCCGGAAGAGGTGGTTGGTCAGGTCCGCCAGCGCCACGTCCTTCGGGTTGGCGATGTCGGGACGCACCTGGAGGTAGCGGGGGTTCTTGGTGGGGGCGCCGTTGACCAGGCGCGGGTCGGCCGTGGAGACCCAGTAGGTCTGCTCGGCGGGGTCCTCGGCCTCGGGCAGGGCGGCGGCGCGGGCCACCAGGTCCTGCATGGGCTGGGTGAAGCGGGACAGGCCGGGGGCGTCGGCGGCCATCGCCCGGGCGTCGGCGGGCGTCAGCGGCTGGAAGTTGGAGATGAACAGGTCCGCCTGCGGATCGGACATGTCCGACTCGGTCTGCTTGTCATAGCCGCGCACGATCGCGTCATCGGGCCGCTGGAAGAGCAGGGACTCGCAGTTGGTGACGAACTTGCGCGACAGCTGCGAGTCCGGGGTGGAGACCAGGCCGCCGGGGGCCACGATGGAGGCGGTGATGTCGTCCTCGGTCTGGACCTTGGCCGCAGGCGAGAAGTCCGGGCGCAGGGACAGCAGGCGCCAGGCGCCGTCGTCCTCGAAGCCCACGCGCAGCATGTTGACCTTGATGACCTCACCGTCCAGGCGCAGGGAGTTGCCCTTGCGGCCGTTGATGATGCCCACGGAGAAGTGGCTGCGCCAGTCCTGGCCCCAGCTGGGCTGGTAGAAGCGCTTGACGGTGAAGACGAGTTCCTTGATGTGGGCCGGGATCGACTCCAGGAAGGCGTTGTACTCCTCGGTGTACATCGACGACGGCGTCAGCAGCTTGATGACGCTTCCCAGCGAGCGGCGCTCGGAGAGGATCGAGCGGTGGTTGTTGCTCTTGTTGGCCGGGTCCACGAAGCGGTCGGCGTAGTTGCCGTCGAGGATCGCCTGGACGGCGTCGAAGTCCTCGTCGACGTCGCCGACGTAGGCCTCACCGAAGACGAAGGCGTCCAGGAGGGACTTGGAGATCTCCGACTTGCCGCCGCCGGAGACGGTGGCCGGCTTGTGGGCCTGCGTGGACCAGGGGGCGGTGCCCACCAGGTGCCACTGGGTGGCGTCGCCCTCGCGGTGCTTGGCGTGGACCCGGTAGCCGTTGGGGGCTACGTAGGTGTTGCCCACGAGCAGCGGGATTGAGGCCTCCTGGCCGTCGGGGCCGGTCCAGGTGATCGTCTGGCTGCGCATCGAGTAGTGGGCGCCGGCGGGCACCAGCACCACGGTCGGGTCGTCCACGACGACGGCGGACCCGTCCTGGCGCGCCTCGAAGCGGCCGGGGTTGCGCTCGATGACGTGCTCGAGGGTCAGGCCCTCGGGGGTGTGGATGTCGGTGTACTCCTGGCCCAGGTTGTAGCGCGGGTAGGCGACGGCGCCGCCGGCGTGCTCCTCCTCCACGCAGCCGAAGAGGTTGGCCGAGTACCCGATCTGGGTCTTGACCTCCTTCTTGCAGTAGCCGAAGTAGTTGTCCGCGATGACGGTGACGATGACGCCGCGCTCGTCACGGGCCACGCACTTGAAGGCCTTGCCGCCGTTGTAGAGCTCGGCCTCGTCCTTCCAGCACTGGCCGTCGCGGCGCTGGCGCTCGGTGGCCTCCTCCCAGGAGGGCAGGCCCAGCTCCTTCTTGGTCAGGGTGGTCAGGTGCGGGGCGAGGATGACGCAGCCGGTGTGGCCGGTCCAGGACTCCGGGGCCAGGGAGGAGTCGTTCTCCGGCAGGTAGGGGTCGCCGCCGTTGCCGAAGATGCCCTCGACGAAGTCCAGGTTGGAGACCAGGCCACCGGGGGCGATGAAACGGATCTCCATGGAGCGCTCGGCGGAGAAGCCGGGGACCCCGGGCACGACGACGGGGCGCAGCAGCAGGGACACGAAGCAGCGGGCCGGGTCCTCCTGCCGGGAGGCCCACGGCAGGGTCAGCAGGTCCTCGGGGGCATCGACGGCGTGGGCCAGCAGACGGGCGAAGACATCGCGCGGGACGGCGATCTTGTCATCGGGAATCGGCAGGCCGCCCTCGGCGACGTGGAAGACGCCGGCAGTGGTGCGGCGGTCGTTGCGGGGGTTGTGCAGGACGCCGCCGAGCACTCGGTAGCTCTCGACGTAGTCGGAGGTGAAGCTGGTGGCGTCCTCAGGCAGGGACAGGGCCCGCGCCAGGCCCGGCTGGTCCAGGACGAAGGTGGAGCGGGGCAGCCTCGGGGTAACGGCCGCGCCCTCCAGGTAGGAGTCGAGGAAGGTCTGAATGCGCTGGTCGGCGGCACAGGGGCGGTGAGCCAGCCGGCGGGAGAGCTCGCGCTGGCGAGCCAGAATCGGGGACATGAGACGGTCCGCCTCACTCTGCTTGACCGGTGCCGGAACGGGGAGTCCCAGCAGCTCCAAACGCAGGGCGATGGCGGAAGTGGTGGCCGCGTCTGTAGTTGTCATGGCACGAGCCTAGACGGACCAAACGACACGCTCCTGTTACGTTCTGCCCAGAAGGACCGCTTCTCCAGTGTGTTCGACGTCGCATCCGCCGGTCGGTCGAGGCGAACGGCGACCGACCGGCGCGATGTCAAGCGCTCAGGTCAGGAGCATCTGGGACAGTGCCGTGCCCACGACGCAGGAGGTGAGCACTCCGATGAGCCCGGGCACCAGGAAGGAGTGGTTGATGACGTACTTGCCGATGTGGGTGGTGCCGGTGGGGTCGAAGCCGATCGCCGCCAGATCCGAGGGGTAGGTGGGCAGGATGAAGTACCCGTAGGAGGCGCCGATGAACCCGACGACGACGACCGGGCTCACCCCGAGTGACAGGGCCATGGGGGCTACGATGAGCAGGCCGGCGGCCTGGGAGTTCACCAGCTTGCCGATCATGAACAGGACGATGGCGTACATCCACACGTGCTGGGACAGGACCCCCGAGAGGCTGCGCTCCAGGCTCTCCAGGTGGGCGTGGACGACCGTCTCGGTCATCCAGGCGACCCCGAAGATGGAGAACATGGCGGTAGCCCCCGCCTGAACACGGCGGTGGAGGCGATCTTGGCGGCCTGCACCTTGCAGGTCAGCAGGATCAGTGCCCCGGCGGCGAGCATGACCATCTGGATGACCAGGTTCATGCTCAGGCGCTCCATGGCGCCGTTGTCGCCGGTGGGGAACTGGGGACGCAGTACCTCCAGGGCGCCCAGGACGACGACGGCGGCGATGGCGCCCAGGAAGATCCAGGTGGCGCGGTAGGCCTGGGGCGGGAACACCTTGCCGATGAGGGTCTCGGAGCTGGACTGGACGGTGGCGCGGAACTCTGGGTTCTCCAGGCGCTTCTGGTACTCCTCGTCCTCGTCCAGGTCCTTGCCCCGGCGCATCGACCACAGGGCGGCCAGAAGGACCCCGCACAGCGATGCCGGGATGGAGATCGCCAGGATCTGGAGGACTGACCAGTGCCGATCGGTGTTCTTGGCGATGATGGAGACGATGGAGACCGTGGCCACCGAGACCGGTGAGGCGGTGATGCCCATCTGGGCGGCGACCGACGAGGCGGCCATGGGGCGTTCGGGGCGGATGTTCTTCTTGATGGCGATGTCCGCGATGATGGGCAGCATCGTGTAGACGACATGGCCGGTCCCGCACAGGACGGTGAGGAACCAGGTGACGCAGGGACCCAGGATGGTGATCTGCTCGGGATGTCGACGCAGGACCCGTTCGGCCACCTGCATCATCACGTCCAGGCCGCCGGACTGTTGGAGGGTCGCGGCGCACCCGATGACGGCCAGGATGGTGAGGATGACGTCGACCGGGGCCTCTCCCGGCTCCAGGCGGAAGCCGAAGACGAGGACCAGCAGGCCGATCCCGGCGATGAGACCGAGGGCGATCCCGCCCTTCTTCGCCCCGATGATGAGGCAGGTGAGGATGATGGCGACTTGAAGGATGATGCTGAGGGTCTGAAGGGCTGTGCTGGCGTCCATGGAGGATCTCCCCGGTTGGGCGGAACGGGTGAGGACGGGTGAGGGGGGGCGCTCCTCGAGCAGGCGAGGAGCCGAGACGCGAAACTGACCTATCGGGAGGATTGAGGTCAGTGTCTCACCAGCAGCCGGGGACCATTGTCCTGGTTGATACCGGCCGTTTCGGTGTGCTTCGTTGCCGGCTGGGCGCGAACTCACATTCTGGCTCCCGGTGCGCCGTTGTCGACCCTCAAAGCGCACGAGAGCGCTGTTCGGGGCGATTTAGGTGACAACGGGATAACGTGAGTCGATGGCGTCATGGCTGGTTCCCAGGTCTGCATCGCTACCATCACGGCCCGGTGTTCCTTCATACTGGACGCATGTCGGCGCCCGATGCGGCTTGTCCGCAGCGATCACTCCTGATCGCCGTCGGCGGTCCTGCTGGACGGTGACCGGCCTCCGAGTCGGCGCCAGCAGCCAACATCGGTCATGATGAGACCCTATGTCGCAACCGGAGCGTTATCCCCCGCGCCGTCGCGGCACCCAGTCACCTCCATGACATCAACCGAAACGAGGAGCGCGTGGCAGAAGGCACGAGTGGGAGCGGACCCAGCCGCCCCGTCGGCAACAAGCTGACCCAGGTGGCCGGCGCCGGTCGGCATACCCTGGGCAGGGTCTCGGGGGGCGGTAAGAAGCCCGGAAAGGGGCGCAAGCAGTCGAAGGCCGAGCGCTCCAAGGACGCCGCCTCGGGGCGCAAGCGCCGTTTTCTTCAACTACCCCGCGCCGGCAAGGGCAAGATTCACCGCTGGATCCCCAGCTGGCGGTTCGTCCTGGGCGTCTTCCTGCTGGGGGTGCTCAGCACTGTCGGCGCCTTCATGTGGGCCTACAACACCATCAAGGTGCCCAAGCCCAGCGAGTTCGCGCTGGCTCAGAGCAGTACGGTCTACTACGCCGACGGAACCACGGAGATGGGGAAGTTCGCGGAGATCAACCGGCAGTCCGTGGACGCTCCACCCTGCCGGACTATGTGGGCAACGCGGTGGTGGCCTCCGAGGACCGCTCCTTCTATTCTAACAAGGGCGTCGACCCCAAGGGCATCGCGCGCGCCCTCATCAACAACCTGCGCGGAGGCGACACCCAGGGCGCCTCGACCCTGACGCAGCAGTACGTGAAGAACTACTACGTCGACACCACCAGCTCCTACTCCGGCAAGTTCAAGCAGGCCATCATGGCCATCAAGATCGACCGGGAGAAGCCCAAGAAGGAGATCCTGGGCGACTACCTCAACACGGTCTACTACGGTCGTGGCGCCTATGGCATCGAGGCCGCCTCGCAGGCCTTCTTCGGCCATCCCGCCAAGGACATGAGCCCCTCGGAGGCCGCGCTCCTGGCGGGGATCCTGCCGTCGCCCAGCGCCTGGGACCCGGCCGAGAACCCGGACAAGGCCAAGGAGCGGTGGGGACGAGTTCTGCAGTTCATGCTCGACGACGGCTACATCACCCAGGCCCAGTACAACGAGGCTAAGCAGACGGGTATGCCGCACCTCGAGGAGTCCCAGACCAAGCAGGTCTACGCCGGCACCAACGGCTACCTGTTGCAGATGGTGCGCTCTGAGCTTGAGAACAAGGCCAAGATCTCGCCGGAGCAGATCGACACCGGCGGCTTCAAGATCGTCACGACGATCAACCAGAAGGACCAGGAGGCCGCTGTCAACGCGGTCAGATCCCTGCCTCCCGGCGCCTCGCCGAACCTGCGTAAGGCGCTGGTGTCCATCGACCCCAAGACGGGCGGTCTGCTGGCGCTCTACGGGGGTGATGACTATCTGACCAGTCAGGTCAACACCTCGACCGATGCCATCGCCCAGGCCGGCTCCACCTTCAAGCCCTTCGCGCTGGTGGCCGCCCTGGAGAACGGGTGGTCCTTGAACAGTGGTTATCCGGCCACCTCGCCGATGACCATCGAGGGCCATCAGTTCCAGAACTTCAAGAACGTCTCCCTGAAGTGGGCCAGCCTCACCCAGGCCACGGAGCAGTCGCTCAACACCCCCTACCTCCAGCTCAATCAGGAGCTCATGAATGCCGAGGACCTGGAGGAGGGGATCACGGCCAAGGTGGCGAACCGTGCCGGCTACCCGGAGAACACCCAGGGTCTGAAGACCCCGGAGCAGCGGACTCTTGTTCAGAACGTGCTCGGCTCGGCCTCCCCGCACACGATCGACATCGCGACGGCGTACTCCACCTTCGCCTCGCAGGGCATCCGGCACGACACCCACATCGTGGCCTCCCTCAAGAACCCCGATGGCACGGACCGCTACACGGCGGACACCAAGGGGCATCGTGAGTTCGATGAGGACGTCATGGCCGACACGACCTATGCCCTCCAGCAGGTCGTCTCCGGACCGAACGGCAGTGCGGACAAGGTGGCCGCCCAGATGGATCGCCCGGTCGCCGCGAAGACCGGATCGTCGTCGGACAACAAGTCCGCCCAGTTCGTGGGCTTCACTCCTCAGGTGGTCACCGCGGTGACCCTCTACCAGACGGGAACGGACGGCTCGGAGGAGTCGATCGAGCCCTGGGGGGACTATGACGAGATCACCGGCTCGACCTACCCGGCGGACATCTTCATCAACTACATGAATGTCGCGCACGAGGGGCTGGAGGTTGAGGACTCTCGCCGGCGGCCGAGCTGCTGGCCACCCGTGGTGGAACGGTTCCGCAGACCGCCAAGCCCACTGGCGAGCCGGAGGAGGAGGCGACTACGACCCCCACCGCTCCGCCCGAGGCGACTGCGACCCCCACCCCGCAGCCGACCACTGAGCCGACGCCGCAGGGCACCCCGCAGCCTGATGGGAAGCAGACCGAGCAACCGGACTCCCAGAAGAAGCCTGGTGAAGACCAGGGCGGTCAAGGTGGCGATCAAGGTGGCGGCAACAATGGTGGCGACCAGGGCGGCGGCAACGGCGGAAATAACGGCGGCGGCAACAATGGTGGCGACCAGGGCGGTGGCGGCAACCGCGGCAACCCCGGCGACCAAGGCGGCGGCAACAATGGCGGCAACGGTGGAAACAACGGCGGCGGTAATAACGGCGGGAACCAGGGCGGCGTCCTCTAGCGCCTCGCTGTCCGCCGACTGACCCCGTCCGCCCGAGAGCCTGACGGTGGGCCGATGACGTGTTGCATGGCACGTCGTCGGCCCACCGTCTCGGCTTTCAGGGCCACCCGGTTGTCCGGTAATGTGGCGAACTGGCTGCGCCGTCAGGCGGATGGACCTCTTTCCACCGGATGGTGCGCCGCACGCATCACCCTCCTGTCACGGAAGGACCGTGACCGCCACAGACCAGAGGAGGTGGGTACCAAGCATGCGTCACTACGAGATCATGATCATCCTCGACCCCGAGACGGACGAGCGCACCGCCAACGCGACGCTCGAGAAGCTGCTGAAGGTCGTCCCCAGCAACGGGGGCACCGTGGACAAGGTCGACATCTGGGGCAAGCGCCGGCTGGCCTACGACATCAAGAAGAAGTCCGAGGGCTTCTACGCCGTCGTGGACATGACCACCACGCCCGAGATCGCCCAGGAGCTCGACCGCCAGCTCGGCCTCAACGAGACCGTTCTGCGCACCGTTGCTGCGTCCCGAGGCCTGAGCCTCTACCGGGAACGGAGACAACGCCATGGCCGGAGACACCATCATCACCATCATCGGGAACCTCACCGCGGACCCCGAGATGCGCTTCACGCCCTCCGGGGCAGCGGTGGCCTCCTTCACGGTCGCCTCCACGCCGCGTACCTTCGACCGCCAGGCCGGCGAGTGGAAGGACGGGGAGACCCTGTTCATGCGCTGCTCGATCTGGCGCGACGCCGCGGAGAACGTGGCCGAGTCGCTGACCAAGGGCACGCGCGTCATCGTCCAGGGCCGGCTGGTCCAGCGCTCCTACACCACCCGTGAGGGCGAGAACCGCACGGTGGTGGAGATGCAGGTCGATGAGATCGGTCCGTCCCTGCGCTACGCCAAGGCTCAGGTCACCCGCCAGACGAGCGGCGGCGGCCAGGGTGGCTTCGGCGGCGGTCAGGGCGGCCCTCAGGGCGGCGGCTTCGGCGGCAACCAGGGCGGTCAGGGCGGATACAACCAGGGCAGCCCCCAGCAGGGCGGCTACAACGGCGGTGGCGGCTTGGCGGCCAGGGTCAGTCCGGGCTACAACGCCCCTCGCCGGCGGCGCTGCGGACGACCCGTGGGCCACGGGCGGCTCCACCTCCTTCGGTGACGAGCCCCCGTTCTGAAGCCGCGACGTCGTCCTCCCGTTCCCCTCACACACAACACTTTTCATCTCGTAGAGCGCCCAGGCGCTCAGACCAAGGAGTACCACCATGGCGAAGCCCCAACTTCGCAAGCCGAAGAAGAAGGTCAGCCCCGTCAAGGCCATCAAGGTCGGCACTATCGACTACAAGGACACCGCCACGCTGCGGAAGTTCATCTCCGACCGCGGCAAGATCCGCGCCCGTCGCGTCACCGGCGTCTCCGTCCAGGAGCAGCGCAAGATCGCCAAGGCCGTGAAGAACGCCCGCGAGATGGCTCTGCTGCCCTACTCGAGCTCGGCTCGCTGATCGGAGGCACGCGCAATGACCACCAAGCTCATCCTCACGCACGACGTCTCCCACCTCGGCTCCGCCGGCGAGGTCGTGGAGGTCAAGGACGGCTACGCCCGTAACTACCTCCTGCCCCGCAAGCTGGCCACCCCGTGGACCAAGGGCGCCCAGCGCCAGATCGACCAGATGGCCGAGGCGCGCCGCAAGCGCTCCATCGAGTCGCTCGAGCACGCCCAGACCGCTCGCGCCTGGCTGCAGGAGAACGTTGTGACCGTCTCCGCGACCGCCGGTGACAACGGCCGTCTCTTCGGCGCCATCACCACCGCGACCCTGGCCGACGCCGTCAAGGCCGCCGGCGGCCCCGCCGTCGACCGCCGCAAGATCCAGGTCGTGCCGCCGATCAAGTCGACCGGCCGCCACAGCGCCTCCGTGCGCCTGCACGCCGACGTCGTGGCCCCCCTCGAGGTCAACGTCGTCCCCGCGCGCTGAGCGCCGGGCATCCTTCCGCCGTCGGGCCGGGTTCTCCCCGTGGGGACTCCGGCCCGACGGCGTTGTCGTGGGTTGTGCTGGGGCGTACAGCGTCGTGCCGGCGGTCCGAATCGTAGGGTAGGTCGCGAAGTCGTACCCTTAACCCTCGACCTCGAGGCACAAGGCACGACAGCGCGGTCGGGAGCCGGCGATCATCTCCACAGGTCCGCCACGGGGCGCGCGCTTCGGGCGACGGTGGCGGGGAAGAGGGCCAGGATCCGGGCGCGCAGCACGTCGAGGTGCGTGAAGTCCGCCCAGATGAAGCGCTCGATGCGCCAGCCCATGCGCGTGAGGGCGTCCTGGCGCTGCTTCTCCTGCCACAGGTCCTCGGGGGTCTTGTACTTGATCCGCCCGTCGAACTCCGCCAGCACCCGGTACTCCGGCCAGGCCTCATCGGGGAAGTAGAGGCGGGAGTGGTGGACGTCCGTGATCGCCATCTGAATGCGCGGAGCCGGCAGGCCCAGAGCGCGCACCAACCAGTGCAGCAAAGACTCTCCCGGTGATTCGGTGAAGGCCGAGGCCATGGCGACGACGGCACGTGCGCGCCGCGCCCCGGCACGCGGGCCCTGCGCCGCAATGGTGGCTTGGAGCTGATGCCGGGCAGCCTCGACTCGGCGGCTCGACTGGGAGTACTGGTATCGCGACGGACGGGCGATAGCGCGCAGCGCCGACTCGACCACACACACCGAGTCGTGGGCGGGAAGGTCGAAGGCGCAATCAACCGCGGTCCGTCCCAAGGTGCTCACAGGCAGGCCCGAGACGGTGGTGATGTCCTTCTGCGGCAGCGTCAGGTGTCGTCGTCGCAGGTAGGCGAGGCGTTGTGCTCCCGGCGGGAGGGGAGCTCCTGGTGGGGATGGTGCGGACTTGAGGGACGACGACGCTGACGTCCGGCTCACGTTCCCGCAACCACAGACCGTGAACGAGTGCGGCCGACTCGTGGCTCAGGGCAGCGCGCGGACTTGACCTGAAGGCAGGCGGCCGCGCAACGAGCCAGACTGAGACGCGCGCCGGCCTCCCAACGGGGCAGGGTCCTGAGCGCCGATATCCCCATAGACACCACGAAAGAGCCTGACGGGGTTGTGCATGGCGGCCGGTGGGCCGGCGGACGCGACAACGGGAGGCAGTTGAGGCGGTTCGGGATAGGGCTCCATGTCGCAAGCGTGATGGGCGAGCGGATGAGGTGGCTACTGCAGTGTCGGAGCCCTGTGGATGCAGCAGGGAACGGACAGCACTGTGGCCACGGGGTGACGGCCTCGTGCTGGCTGCCTGGATCGTAGGGTAGGTCGCGAGGTCGTACCCTTAACCCTCGACCTCGAGGTATAGGGCACGACCGCGCGGGGAAGAGACTTGGGCGAGGGCGGCCGGTCAGTGGCGCCAGGCGGTGCCGCGCGAGCGCAGATAGGTAGTGGTGCCGCGGGCGGCCATGAAGACCCACGCGAAGGCGATCCACAGCAGCACCAGGCCCGACGTCGCCCCATCAGCCCCTGGCAGCACGCCGGCCCCGATCAGCAGCGCGAGCGGCACATAGGGCACCAGCGTCACCAGACCCTGCCCGGGCCAGGTAGCGCCGTCGCCGGCGCCCATGAGCACGCCGTCGAGCAGGAAGACGACCCCGGCGAGTGGCTGAGCGCTCGCCGCGACCAGGAGCGTTGGAGTCGCCGCCGCGATGACGCCCGCGTCAGAGGTGAAGGCGCGGGGCAGCCAGGCGGCGCCCGCCGCCATGAGCACCCGATCAGGATCCCTGTTCCGGCCCCCAGGCCAGCATCCGCTTGAGGAGCTCGTCAATGGACCAGCCGGCGGTCGCCGCAGCAGCCCCGGCCTCCTCCTCGGTGAGGGCCTCAGCCTCCGGTGCGGCCGAGCCCGCGTCCGCCCTCTGGGCCTGTCCCAGGGCGGTGCCGATGAGGGCCTGTGCCGCCACGGCCAGCGCGTCCAGGGCGAAGGCCGCGAAGGTCCACAGCGCGTTGACCACCTGATGTGCGGCCAGCGACACCTCCCCGAGCGCGGTCGCCGCCCACACGGTCACCAGGATCGCCACCCGCAGGCTCAGTGAGCGGATGAGTAGCGGCGCCCCACTGCCCAGGGAGGCCCGCAGGCCCTGGCGGTGGGGGAGCAGTCCCACGCCGGCCGCCCGGGCCGCCCGGGCGATCGGACCGGCCAGCGCCAGCGCCATGGCCGTCTGCGCGATCGCGGTGCCGGCGCCCGAGCCCGCGATCCCCATTCCGACGCCGTAGAGCAGGATCGCGTTGACGACGACGTTGAAGACCGCCCCGGCCGTGGCCACGACGAAGGGCGTACGCGTATCCAGCAGGCCGCGCAGCACGCCGGTGGCAGCCAGGACGACGAACATCCCGGGCAGTCCCGGGCAGGAGGCGCGCAGGTGGGGACACGGCCGCCTGAGCCACCGCGCCGTCGGCGCCCATCGCCGCGGTCAGCCAGGGGGCGGTCAGGCCCAGGAAGGCGCCCGCACCCAACCCCAGCAGGAGCGCCAGCCACATGCCGTCGACGCCGGCCCGCAGGCCCTCGGTGCGCCGGCCGGCCCCGAACAGCCGCGCCGTCGTCGCCGTGGTGGCGTAGGCCAGGAAGACGAACAGGCCCACCGTCGTCGTCAGGATCGTCGAGGCCAGGGACAGGCCCGCCAGGCTCACTGCGCCGAGGTGGCCGACCATGGCCGAGTCCGCCAGGACGAAGAGCGGCTCGGCGATCAGCGCCCCCAGAGCGGGGACGGCCAGGGACAGGACCTGACGGTTGAGGCCGGAGGAGGCGGGGCGACTGGTGCTGGGCACGGCCCCCATTGTGGACCAGGGGTCCGCGCCGGAGGATCAGCGCCTCGGCGGTCCCCGGGCGGTACCGCGCGGGGAGGAGCGCGTGGCCGCCACCGCGGAGTGCTCGAGGGTAGGGGCCAGGTGCCGGCTCCGAGCACGGAGGGAGACTGTCCGGGGAGGTCCTCACGGCCAGGTTGAGGATGAGGTTGAGGTGAGGTCGCGGCGGTGGAGCCTGGGCGTGACCGAGGCTACGGATCGCCGGGATTGTCCTGGGGGATCACACAACTATTCGAGCTCCAGGAAAGTACTAGAAGGCTGAATATTTGCTGAGGATATGCCTGATGAAGCCGATGTTCGGCCGAGATGGCGGGGGTTGGGGATAACTGGAACGGACCACCCTGTAGGGGGAGTCACAAACGGTGCGGACCTCAAGTCGAAGATGATGTTTGTCCACAGGTTTACCCACTTGTCCACAGATCACATTGTGATGTCGTGGGAAGAACCTATAGGAAGCCTGAACTCTAGGATTCCTGGTATACCAAGGAAAAGTCGCCTTCCTATGGGGGAGTCGCCACCAGTGCGCACATCTGTGTCCACAGCCTGCCCACCTCTGTCCCCAGGCTCTGGGGGTCTTCCCACAGCGGCGGTGCGGATATCCCCAAGACGGGTGAACTTGAGAGTTTGCGGGGCCTGCCCGATGGCGTTATGGTCACGCGCGCGCTCCACGCGGGCGAGCGTCTTCCTGACGCAGCGGGCCGCCGTCGGGAGCAGTAGGACGAGCCGGGACCAACCGGCGTGACAGTGCGGGAGGTGGCCGATGGACAACGGCATGGGCGCTCAGGCCGGATCGGGCGGCGCCGACGACGGAAGCGTCCGCACCGACAGCTCCGCCTTCGACCGCCTCCCGCCCCAGGACCTCGAGGCCGAGATGGCCACGCTCGGTGGCATGCTCCTGAGCAAGGAGGCCATCACCGACGTCATCGACGTCCTGCGTGGTCCGGAGTTCTACCGGTCGGCCCACGAGTCGATCTTCGACGCGATCGTCGAGGTCTACAACCGCTCCGAGCCCGCCGACCCGCTCATCGTCGCCGATGAGCTCTCCAAGCGCGGCGAGCTCGAACGCATCGGCGGCGCCCCCTACCTGGCCACCCTCATGGCCACTGTCCCCACCGCCGCCAACGCCGGCTACTACGCCCGCATCGTCAAGGACAAGGCGCTCATGCGCGGCCTGGTCCAGGCCGGCACCCGCATCACCCAGCTGGGGTACTCCACCGACGCCGGCGACATCGCCGAGCTCGTCACGCTGGCCGAGGCCGAGGTCTACTCGGTGGCTCATCACGAGGGGGAGAAGGAGGACTACGTCGCCGTCTCCGAGCTGCTGGGCGAGGCCAACCTGGAGATCGAGGCCGCCCAGAACCGCGACAACGGGGCGCTGACCGGGGTGCCGACCGGCTTCATCGAGCTCGACGAGCTCACCGGCGGGCTCCACCCCGGCCAGATGATTATCGTGGCTGCGCGCCCCGCCATGGGGAAGTCCACACTCGCCGTGGACTTCGCCGCTCGGCGTCGATCCACCATGGGATCACCAGCTGCTACTTCTCCCTGGAGATGGGGCGCATGGAGCTCATGATGCGCATCCTGGCCGCCGAGTCCAGCGTGGACATGAACAAGTTGCGCGGCTCGCGCCAGATGGAGGACCGGGACTGGACTGACGTCGCCGTGGCCTACAACCCCGTCTCCAACGCGCCGCTGTTCATCGATGACTCACCCAACCTCACGATGCCGGAGATCCGCTCCAAGGCGCTGCGCATGAAGCAGCAGCACAACCTGGGGCTCATGGTCATCGACTACCTCCAGCTCATGAGTTCGGGCAAGCGCGTCGAGTCGCGTCAGCAGGAGGTCTCCGAGTTCTCCCGCTCCCTCAAGCTGCTGGCCAAGGAGCTAGAGATCCCGGTGATCGCCGTCGCCCAGCTCAACCGCGGTCCTGAGCAGCGCACCGGCAACAAGCCCCAGATGAGCGACCTGCGCGAGTCCGGGTCGCTGGAGCAGGACGCGGACATCATCGTCCTGCTGCATCGCCCGGAGTACTACAACAACGAGGAGCGCCCCTGGCGAGGCCGACATCATCGTGGCCAAGCACCGTAACGGGCAGACCCGCACCATCCCGGTGGCCTTCCAGGGGCACGTCTCGCGCTTCGCCAACATGGCGCGCGACGTCACCCCCGAGCCCGCCTACGAGTAGGCCGGCCCGGCAGGGGACGGGGCCGGGAGGCGGACCGTGCGCAGGCGCAGGACGCCCACGGTCCAGCTCGCCGCTGTCAGCAGGACGGCCATGGTGGCGCCATGCTCTAGGCCCCGGCGTAAGTAGTCGGTGGTCTCGGACCCCAGGTTCTCCACGACGACGCTCGCGAGTTCCCGGGTCGACCACAGCGGTAGGACGCGGGTCCAGCCCTCGGAAGGATCCACCAGCACCTGCACTGCCATGACTGACAGCAGTGAAGTGCGCCTTCGAGGTCCCGTGGAACCAGGGCGGCGGCCAGGGAGCCCAGGGGAGTGGCGACGGTGGCGGTCAGCAGCAGCATGACCGGCACTGCGCCGGGGTGGGTGAGCTCGTCGCCGATCGTGGCCAGGACGAGGCCGCTGTAGAGCAGGCCGAGGATCCAGCCGAGCCCGAGTACGGCGAGGTATCGGCCCAGCAGCAGGCTTGCGGGCCGAGCCCCGCTCACGGCGAGGCGGCGGTCCACTGAGCGGGACGAGACCTGCGTGAACAGCGCCAGCGTCGCCGTCGCCCAGCCCAGGCCGATCGACAGGAGCCGGATGGCGGTCCAGTGCGTCTCCAGGCGCACCAGGTAGAAGGTCAGGGGCAGGAGGGTCGCCAGCGCGAGGGCGCCGCGCCGTCGGGCGAGCTCACGCAGGGTGACGAGCGCGACCAGGCCCGTGGTCGCCGCCATCGACCGGAACCGGGCGCCCTCGGTGCGACCCCACTCGGTCTGCGGCGTGAACTGGTCAGGCGAGGTGCTCATGCGGACTCCTTTCGCTGTACCCGCCGGGGCATTCGGAGGACAGTCCGACGTGCGTCCTCCTGCGGGGCCGGCAGCTCGATGACGCGGTCGACCAGGTCGACGTCGCGCAGCAGGTGGGTGACCAGCAGGACACCCGCGCCCGAGGTGCGCCAGGCCGAGATGAGAGCCCACAGATCCTCGTAGGCCAGGGCGTCCAGGCCCTGGTAGGGCTCATCCAGCAGGAGTAGATCGGGCGCGTCGAGCTGGGCGAGAGCGACGTTGAGCTTCTGCTGGGTCCCACCCGAGAGGGTCCCGGCGGTCTGGTCTCCGCGAGCGGTCCAGCCCAGGCGGGTGAGGAGGCGGTGGCCGGTCGAGACGGAGCGGCCTTGCCGGATCCCGCGGGCCGCCCCTGAAGAGCCGGAGGTGCTCGTCCACCGTCAGCAGAGGCGACAAGGAGTCGAGCTGAGGCGCGTAGCCGAAGTTCGGCGTCCGCTCGATGCTCCCACCGCTTGCGCGCAGCAGGCCCGCGCACAGCTGAAGCAGGGTCGACTTGCCGGCGCCGTTGGCCCCGACGACGGCGACGACCTCGCCCCGGTGGATGGTGAGGTTGATGTTGGACAGGACCGTGCGCCTGCCGCGGTGCGCGGAGACGTCCCTCAGGCGCAGGACCACGGGGGATGCGGGCGAAGTCTTGGCAGATGCGGTGGTGGGGCCGGTGGTGCCGAGGTCAGCAGAGGCGTGGGGTGACGCGCTGTGCGGGGCTGGGACAGGCGTTGCCGTCTGGTAGTCCCGCAGTGCGGAAGCGACCTCGCGGGCGTAGAGGACTGCCGGACCGTACAGGTTGCCGGGTGGCACCCCGGCCGCCTCGGCCTCCGCCCGGGTCGAGGCAGCCGTGCGCTCGACCTCGGAGGACGGCAGACCGTGGGAGGCGAGCTCTACCTCGAAGCTTCGGTACCAGTCGGTCGTTGTGTCCTGTGCCGGGTCCCCGGCCTCCTTGGGCCGGCTCATGAGGGGGCCTCCGTGCGTACCCTGCGGCCCTCGATGAGAGCACCGACCGCTGTCGAGAAGGTTCGCCACTCGGCCCGTCGTGCGGCGAGCTCGGTGTGTCCGGCGTCCGTCAGCTCGTAGTACTTGCGGGCGGGCCCGGAGGTGGAGGGGCGCCAGGAGACCGCGACAAGGCCGCGCTTCTCCAGGCGCATAAGAGCCGGGTAGAGCGTGCCGCCGGGTACCTCGTCCAGGCCGGCCGCGGCGAGCCGCTGCGCCAGGGACAGCCCGTAGTCGGCATGCTCGGCCAGCAGTGAGAGCAGACAGGGTTCCAGGAATCCGCGCAGGAGGCGAGCTGCTGATGAGTCCATGGTTTATAGACTACCTAGTTACTAGGTTATCTATCTACCGGACTGGTGTGCTGGTTCCCAGGGGCCGATCTGTCACGGATGGCGACTTTTAGGTGGGTCGGTGCTGTGTCGCGCTGGTGGGCCTGAGGTGTCTGTGCAGGTCAGGCCGGTGCGGATGGAGCGGCGGCCGCAGCCGTCTGCTTGAAAAGTCGCCCAGAGTGACAAAAACGGGTGTGGATGACGCATCCGCCGCCGACGGGTTGACAAACCGTCGGCGGCGGATGGTGAAGCGTGAAGATCGGTGAGGAACCGAGGGGCGCCTCAGTGGTGCGGCTCAGGGCTGCCGGTACTCGCCCTGGTAGACGTAGAGGAAGGGCATGTTGCCGCGCAGGCCGTGCCGGATGGAGGAGGAGACGACCTCCTTGGCGGTGACGGCGGCCTCAAGTGGGGAGGCGCCCTTGGCGAGCTCGGCGGTCACCGCGGCGGCCAGGGTGCAGCCGGCGCCGTGGACGCGCTCGGTGCCCACGGCCTCAACCTCGAGGACCTCCAGGGTGGTGCCGTCGTAGAAAACGTCCAGCGCGGTGCCGGTGCCCAGCGACGGGCCGGCCTTGGCCAGGACATTGGGGACGCCCTGGTCGTGGATGCGCTTGGCGGCGTCCTTGAGCTGCTCGACGGTGGTGATCTCCTCCATGCCCGCCAGTGTGGCGGCCTCGAAGAGGTTCGGGGTGGTCATCGTGGCGCGCGGCAGGATCTTGGTGCGCAGGGCGTTGTCCACCTCGAGCGCGCCCCCGAACTCCTGGCCCTTACAGATGAGGACCGGGTCGAGTACCACGGTGGGGAAGTCGTAGGTCTCCAGGGCCTGCTCAACGACGTCGATGGTGGGCGCCGTCCCCAGCATGCCGATCTTCACGGCGTCGATGCGCGAGTGGACGGCGGCGCAGGTCTCGATCTGGTCGGCGATGACACCGGGGTCCACCGGGACGAAGCGGTGGTTCCACCCGTCCTTGGGGTCCATGGACACGATGCAGGTCAGGGGCCGTGCAACCGTAGACGCCGAGGGTGTGGAAGGTCTTGAGGTCGGTCTGGGCGCCGGCGCCGCCCGAGGCCTCGGAGCCGGCGATGGTCAGGGCGATGGCAGTCATGTCTCTAGCCTGCACCGGTTGGGGCGCACGAGCCAAGCCGGGCCGGTCGCATCGAACCGGCCCGGCTCGGCGGGCGTGCTGTGTGGCGATGAGCTCAGGCGTTGGCGATGGTCCAGCGGTGGCCGCGGTGGGCGTCCTTCTCGGCCTCATCCACCAGGGCGACGGCGAAGTCGGCCACGGAGATCTCACTGCCCGCGGGCTGGTCGCCGCCCTCGGTGTAGGTGCCGGTGCGCGGCTTGTCAGTGAACTCCGGAGCGGGGGACAGGAAGGTCCAAGTCAGAGCGCTGCCGGCCTCGCGATAGAGGTCGAGGATCTCGGTGAAGGCCAGGGCCTCGGGCTTGTACTCCTCGGGGAACCCGGGGGTGTCCACCAGGCGGGTGCCGTCGGGCGTGAGCAGGGAGCCGGCGCCGCCGACGACGATGAGCCGGCCGCTGGGGGCGGCCGCGATGAGGGTGCGGTGGGCGTCGATGACGGGCTGGGCGGACTCTTCGCGGCCGGCGGAGACGGTGATGACGGTGGCGTCGGAGCCGTTGATGAGGTCGACGACGGCCTGCGTGTCGGCCAGGGTGAGGGTGACGTCCTGCGCGGCGCCCTCGGCGTGACGGCCCGAGCGCGAGGCGGAGACGACCTCGTGGCCGCGGCCGGCGGCCTCGGTGACGGTGGCCGAGCCGACCATGCCGGTTCCTCCGATGACGGCGATCTTCATGACTTCCTCCAGGTAGGTGGGGTACTGGTCCGAGGTGAGTGCGCGGGTGCCGGCGACCTCGCGATGACTCGATGATATGATTTAGGTACTAAGTACCTCAAAGTAACTAAGGGAGTGTGTTGTGTCACGAACTAAGGGGTTGATGGCTGATCGGCGGGAGGCCGCACGAGGTGGCGTCAGCAGTCCGAGGAGTGTCGTCGCCGCTCGCGGCATCGACACTGCGGGTCTGGAAGGCGCGATGGAGCTGTCCTCAGGCGAGTCAGGAGACACTGTTCCTCGGGAGAGCGCTCCATGCTGCGCGGCTCCCGCCGGGGAGGGAGCTCAGGCTCCGGTCTTCGACTTCGACGTCCTCTCGCCCGCCTGCCCGTCGCGCACGGTGCTGCGTCACGTCGTCGACCGCTGGACTCCGCTGGTGGTGATGGTCCTGGCCGACGGGCCGAGCCGCTTCGGGGAGCTGCGTGCTCGGGTCGGCGGGGTGACGCCCAAGGTCCTCACCCAGACGCTGCGATCCATGGAGCGCGACGGCCTGGTGACGCGCACCCAGTTGCCGGGTGTGCCGCCGCGGGTCGACTACGAGCTGACCGACCTGGGTCGCAGCCTCCAGGCCCCCCATCGACGCGCTGCGCACCTGGATCCACACCCACTCAGCCCAGATCCTGGTCCACCGCGAGTCCCTACGACGCCGTCGAATCCCTGACGCTCCGGTGCTCGCGGGGCCGGGGCGCACTCGTGCCTGCGGCCGGGGACATTCTGCGCGGTGGGTGCCTTCCTGGTCAGTCGGGGACGTGCCGCGCGTCCGGGGACAGGATTCCGGTCCCCGACGGCGTCGAATGCCCCCGCCCGGAAGGACATGCCCCCGGCCGCGCCCGGCGGCGCCCGTTGGCGCTTGTCGGGGGCCGACTGAACGGCCGACTGCGTGACCGTCTGAGGCGCGGTCTCGCCGATGGGCGCCCCGGCTGACGCGACGATGAGGAAATCAGTACCGCGCTGCCGCCGAATCGGGGACCATAGATCTATGAGCGCCGCCACTTCCCTCCCGCCATCCCTTAACGACATCGTCTTCCACGTCCTGGACCCGCTTGAGGCCGTGGAGCGGGACATCTTCCTCACGCGCGCCGAGGCCTGGTACCCGGACCTCCTCGACGGGCTCACCACCCTCTACGGCGACGCCGCCGAGGAGGAGGCCCTCAACCTGCTGGCCCTGGCCGCCCGAGCCTACGCGGAGCGCGACTACGAGCTGCGCCGCCTGGACCTGGCCCGCACCCTCGACCCCGCCTGGGCCCAGCACCCCGGCCGCGTCGGATACGCCGCTTACACCGAGCGCTTCGCCGGCACCCTGCGCGGCGTGGAGGACCGCATCGACTACCTGCGCGAGCTGGGCGTCACCTACCTCCACCTCATGCCGCTGCTCACCCCGCGCCCCGGCGACTCCGACGGCGGCTACGCGGTCGCCGACTACCGCACCGTGCGCCCGGACCTGGGCACCATGGAGGACCTCGAGCACCTGGCCGGCGAGCTGCGCGCCGAGGGCATCTCCCTGGTGGTGGACCTCGTCCTCAACCACGTGGCCGCCGAGCACGAGTGGGCGGAGCGGGCCCGCGCCGGCGAGCAGCGCTACCGCGACTACTTCCTCATCTTCCCCGACCGCACCGAGCCCGACGCCTACGAGCGCACCCTGCCGGAGGTCTTCCCGGACTTCGCTCCCGGCAACTTCACCTGGGACGACGGCGTAGGCGGCTGGGTGTGGACCACCTTCAACTCCTTCCAGTGGGACCTCAACTGGCGCAACCCCCACGTCATGGCCGAGTTCGCCGGCATCGTCCTGAACCTGGCCAACCGCGGCGTCGAGGTGCTGCGCCTGGACGCCATCGCCTTCACCATCAAGCGCAAGGGCGCCGACTGCCAGGGCCAGCCCGAGGTCCAAGCCATCACCGAGGTCCTGCGCGCCCTGACCCGCATCGCCTGCCCCGCCGTCGACCTCAAGGCCGAGGCGATCGTCGCCCCCACCGAGCTCCTCCAGTACCTCGGCCAGGGCAAGTACACCGGCAAGGTCTCCGACCTGGCCTACCACAACTCCCTCATGGTCCAGATCTGGTCCATGCTCGCCGCGCGCGACACGACGCTGGCCGTCGAGGCCCTCCAGAACCTGCCGGTCGAGCCCTCCACCGCCACCTGGATCACCTACCTGCGCTGCCACGACGACATCGGCTGGGCCATCGACGACGACGACGCGGCCGCCGTGGGCCTGAGCGGCTACGACCACCGCTCCTTCCTGTCCGACTGGTACAGCGGCGAGTACCCCACCTCGGACGCCGCGGGCCTGGTCTTCCAGCACAACCCGGCCACCGGGGACCGGCGCATCGCCGGAACGGCCGCCTCACTCATCGGGATCGAGGCCGCCGCCCAGGCCTGGGAGGGCGTCACCGACGAGACCCCCGAGCACCAGGCCGAGGCGCTGTGGACCTGGCGCGAGGAGCGGATCCACGCCCTGCGCATGGCCCACGCCATCGTCTACGGCTGGGGCGGCATCCCCGTCCTGTGGAGCGGGGACGAGCTCGCCCAGCCCAACGACCCCAACTGGGACACCGAGCCCGGCCATGAGGCCGACTCGCGCTGGGCCGGTCGCCCCCGACTCGACGAGGGTCGGCTGGCCAACCGCCGCGACCGCTCCACCGTCGAGGGGCGCGTCTTCACCGACCTGGCGCACATGGCGCAGGTGCGCGCCGGCCTGCCCCAGCTCGACGCCGCCGTGCGCACCCAGGTCCAGGACGTCGACGACCCCGGGGTGCTGGTGACCTACCGCGACCACCCGCGCGGCAGCTTCGTGGGCGTGTACAACGTGACGCCGCAGTGGCGCTCGGTGGCCGCCGACCAGCTCGCCCGGCTCGGGGTCATGGGAGCCACCGACGTCCTGACCGACACGGTCCCCTTCGGCTCCACCACGCTGGACGGGGCGGGGGACGGGCGCGTGCCCGTACCGCCCTACGCCGCCTGGTGGCTGGTGCGCCCCACGGACTGAAACGGACCAAGGTCCCGGCACCGAGTTGGGACTCGGGCGGCGGGCGTGCATCATTAAGGGCGTGACCCGCCGCAGCCTCCCCACCTCGTCAAACGCCCCCGATTCCGCAGCCGCTTCCGCGGCCACGGCGGTCACTGAGCCATCCGACGTCGCCCGGGAGACCGCGCTCGTCTCCGCGGCACTGGACTCGGCCACGCCCGCCGCCCTCCTGGCCGGGGCCATCGACGTCGAGCAGGCGCCCCGCCCACTGAGCGTCTTCGACCTCATGCGCATCGGCATCGGCCCTCCTCCTCCCACACCGTGGGCCCCATGCGGGCCGGCCGCGCCTTCAGCCGGGCCCTGGCCGATGCGGTCCGCCCAGGCGGCGTGGGGGACTCCGACGGCGAGTGCGCCTCATCGGCCCCCGGCGCCGGCCTGCCGCAGCCCAGCCGCGTCACCGTCGAGCTCTACGGCTCGCTGGGCGCCACCGGCCGCGGGCACGCCACCGACCGCGCCGCCGTCATGGGCCTGGCCGGCTACGAGCCCGAGACGGTCCCCGCTGTCGTGTGCGAGTCCCTCATGGAGGAGGTCGAGGCCGCCGGCGAGCTGGTGGTCGACGGCGTCGGCCCCATCCCCTTCAGCCCGAGTGCCGACATCCACTTCCCTGCCCGGGCGGGTCCTGCCCTACCACGTCAACGGCATGACCCCTGACCGCCTACTGCGCCAGCGGCGCCGAGATTCTGCGCCGCACCTACTACTCCGTGGGCGGCGGCTTCGTCATGGAGGATGTCGGCGCGCCCGGGTCGCCGTCGATCCAGGCCCTGGCGACCGCCTCCGCGACCCAGGCCCACGCCACCCCGGCGCCCTTCCCCTTCACCACCTCGGCCGCGATGCTGGCGATCTGTGAGCGCGAGGGCCTGAGCGTGTCCGACGTCGTCCTGGCCAACGAGCTCTCCGCCCGCAGCCGCGAGGAGGTCATGGCCTACCTGGACCGGCTGCGCGTCACGATGCGCGCCTGCATCGAGGCCGGCATGAATGCCGAGGGCATCCTGCCGGGCGGGCTCGGCGTGCGCCGACGTGCCAAGGCCCTCCATGAGCGGCTGTGCGCCCAGTCGACCGGTCCGGGTGCCGCCTTCACCAAGGCTGACCCCCTGCGCGGCATGGACTGGGTGGACTTGTTCGCGCTCGCGGTCAACGAGGAGAACGCCGCCGGGCGCCGCGTCGTCACCGCCCCCACCAACGGCGCAGCCGGCATCGTCCCTGCAGTCCTGGCCTACTACGAGCGCTTCATCCCCGGCGCCGACGACGACGGCGCCCGCCGCTTCCTGCTGGCGGCGACGGCCGTGGGCGGGCTCATCAAGACCAACGCCTCGATCGCAGGGGCAGAGGTGGGCTGCCAGGGGGAGGTCGGATCGGCCTCCTCGATGGCGGCCGCCGGCCTGGCCGAGGCCCTGGGCGGGACGCCCGCCCAGGTCGAGAACGCCGCCGAGATCGCCATGGAGCACAACCTGGGGCTCACCTGCGACCCGGTGGGCGGACTCGTCCAGATCCCCTGCATCGAGCGCAACGCAGTGGCCGCCGTCAAGGCCATCAACGCCGCCCGCATGGCCCTGTGGGGCGAGGGCCGGCACGCCGTCAGCCTCGACACCGTCATTGAGACGATGCGCCAGACCGGCGAGGACATGCTCGCCAAGTACAAGGAGACCTCCCGCGGCGGCCTGGCCGTCAACGTCGTGGAGTGCTGAGCAAAAGCAGCGAAACACGCTTTTGCATCTAAACCCCGTTATTGGATCGGGCGTGACAGTCGACGCCTTTGGCGATTACTTAAACGCCGATCGGCACTAGGCGTAGGTCCGGGATGAAGGTGCGGGAGAGGGTGTGCTGATGTTGCTTGTCGCAAATTCCTCAGTTGCTCTTCTTCTGAGTATTCTTCGTCGGGCAGAGATGCGCGGAGGTTTCTCGCCTCCTCACTCATCCCAGATTTCTCGAGGATCTCAGCGGCATCCTTGATGTCGTTTACGGCTTCTTCGGCTTGCCGATCGTTAAGCAAACTTTGCTTGCTGTCCAAGAAATGTTCTCTGAAGTGAATTCGATTTCCGACGACAGCTCTCCATATGACAAGGTCGGTAAAACCGATAGTAACGGATTTACTATATATTTTCTCCATAAAATCTAGGTACAGCTCACCGACAACAGGGTTGTCGAGAATATCGAAAAGCCATGTCAGTCCCGACTTAGTTACTATGTGCGATACTCTGCTTGACTCGCCGAGGACGACGGATGCCACCTTGTAGAAATCCTGCTTCTTATTTCTAGAAACTCCATGGTGGTAGCGTAACCGTTCCACAAAGGGACGCAGTATGTTTGATGACACCCGGGGCTTGCTTAGATAGCTGTATAGAAGCATATACAGCAGTGCTGCCACGGCGTCCTCATCGCTTACATACTTCAACAATTCGGAGTAGGATTCAGGGCTCAAAAGACCTCCAGCAGTGAGATGAGAGTTTATACAACCAAGAGATATTTCGACGATCGGGGGAATGGGGTGATTTGAAGAGCCACTAGAATTCTCAGTTAAGGGAGAACTCGAGTAGTTACTGGGAAAGGAAATCAATGCATTAAGGGAGTTGGTAGGAATTTGTTCGTGGGGATGCCGGTTGATAATGAGTGCGTCAATTAATGCATTAGTAAGCTGATGTAGCGCATATCTTCTGGTGGGTTCATGGTGAATGCGATTTGCATTGCGCACTATTTCATGTAAAAACTCGACAGAGTAGTGTTGAGATAAGGGGGGTTTCGACGAGCATCCATTTTGAATAGTCCTAGCCAGGTCTCGATAAGTCATCGCCGTCACGGTGACAACCGAGGGAATGTATTTGCTGAGCTTCTGGTCACATGATAGATGAATGCGGTTTCTTATTGCCTGAGGATCGGGTATCTGGTTAACTTGTGAAATCAATCCGCAATTTTTGAGAACCTCAGTTCCTTCTTTGGATATGGTGTGGATTGCCGCATTCAGGCACGCTTCCACTGCTGAGGCATCAACGAGCAGTTGATTTATCAGCTTTATTCGTATCGACTGAGTGTCTTGTGAATCAAGTTTTCTAACTATTGCCTCATGTCGACCTTGCATAATCAATTGCGCAGAATGAAGACGTTCTTCTGTCGATGTTCGGCTGCTCAGCAGTTTGTCCCAGAATCTAGTTTGCTTCTTTGGTGCCTGGCTTGCGTTGCTAATGTCGTTCAGTGTGCGGTATTCAACTTCTAGCTTACTGACTAACTTGTTCGTTGATTGCCGCCACACGCTTGACCCCAATGTCAGTCTGAAGTACATATTTCGCTCATGCTCAGTGGGTAGCGAGGATGCGAATTCAATATAGCTGGTGAAGAGCGTCTCGCAGTGTAAGGGAATGGAATCTCGATCAGTTAAGTAAAGGTCCTTGATTTCTTTCTTAGATTCCGTTTGTATATCCTCCTCAATTTCAAGCTTAAACTGACTAGGTTGGTGTAGTTGAATAAATGTTTGACGCAGTAGTGAAAGTACGTTAAGTAAGACAGTTAGTCCTACAATAATGAAACACGATAACCAAACTGCATTTCCAATAAGGTGAGGGTTGGGAATCGACAGGAACGCTAGATCAGTTTGTTCTGCGCTTAAGGAACTTGAAATAAATGGGTACAGAAAAACGATCAAAGAAAATAGTTTAAATATTGGAGTCCATAGAAGGCTGCTAGTGTATGACTTAGAAATTAAGTAGGTCGACAAGAATCGACCAAAGTGAGTTCCGCCTTGCGATCGATCTCGTACAGCATTGGCTGTGGTCGTCGTGATGAAAGCGAGAACCGCTAGCAGTACTCCTGCGGTCTTGCTCAGGGTTCCAGATAGTTGTTCGTTGTCGCCCATAAAAGGGCGCCAGATTGGTAGTCCTGGATGGTTTGAAATCAATGTAATGAGAATCAACGCGGAAATAAAAAGAAAGATTCTGGCTTAGTGGACCCAGTCGCAAACTGATTAAGAGATCATTTATTGACTCCATGGCGTAAGTTAGTTTTCGGCGAAATTTGGAAAAATAGCCCCAGTATACAAAACTCATGAAGGTGTATATCAACAAAACTGTTGCGATAGCGGTAGTTAGCATGCTGTTCATGTTAGTGGAGTGAGTCTTGTCGCGGAGTGGTTATATCTGATTTCTTCTTGAACCATTTTTGGCTGTGAGTTGGGGGGCCGCAGCGGTGCGCTGCGGCCCCCCACCCTCAGTTCCCAACCCGGGTCAGCTGCTCTGGGCGATGCTGGACTGGTTGTTCGACTGGCTGTTCTGGTTGCCGGACTGCTGCCCGTTGGACTGCTGGCCCTGGCCGCCGCCGGGCTGACCGCCCTGGCCTCCCTGGCCACCGGCGCCACCACCCATGGGACCGCCCATCCCGGCCGACAGTGCCGACGCCGTCCCCGTGGCCGAGCCGCCCGACGACGTCGCGACCGTGTACTGCTGGCCCTCCGTGAGCCCCAGCACCGTGATCGCCTCAGCCGTGAAGTCGACCTTGAGCGAGGCCACCTGAGACCCGGAAGCATCCGTGACGGTCAGCGTGTCCCCCGCGCTCACCGACGGTGAGCCCGTCACCCCTACGAGCTGGCTCTCGCCGTTGGCGTCCACTGAGCCGTCCATCGCACCGGCTTGCCCCGAGACCACCACGATCCCGCCCTTGACGTAGGCCGAGCCGTTGGAGTCGATGCCGTCGGAGGAGGCGTAGGAGACCTCCACCTCGCCTCCGGTGATCGTCAGTACCGAGCCGTCGTCGGACTCGGAGTCGGCATTCTCGTGCCCCTCGATGACGTGGTCGCCGTTGGAGGCGTTGATGCCGTCGTCGCCCGCCGCGATGGACAGCTCCCCACCGGACACGTTGACCAACGGCGCCTGCAGACCCTCATCGGCCGCGTTGACAGTGACCTTCCCGGAGTCCTGCGTATAGCTCACCCCGGCGTTGATGCCCTTGGGTGAGGGCGTCGAGGAGTCCGCCGTCGACTCCTGCCCGGGCGGGGCCTGCTCCTCAACGGTGGCGTTGGCCTGGCCGCCGCCGGCCGTGATCGTCAGGGTCGTGTCCTTGACGGTGACGTCCGTGGTCGCCGAGATCGCGTCGTCGGTGGAGGTCAGCGTGATGCTCGCCTTGCCCAGGGAGATGAAGCCCTTCGTCTCATCGTCGCCCTCACTGGACTTCAGGGCGTCGCCCCCGGCCTCGACCGTCAGCGTCCCGGACTCCACCACCAGGTAGTCCTTGCCGCGCAGCCCGTCGTCGGCGGCCTTGACCGTGATGGTGGTGTTCCCGGTGATGATGAGGCCGTTCTTGGAGGAGATGCCGTCCTTGTAGGAGCCGGTCACGTCCAGCTGGCCGGTTCCGGTGACGGTGAGGGTGTCGGAGGAGAACAGGGCGGCGGTGGCCTCCTGCCCCGAGGCGTAGCTCGCGCCGTCGGTCAGCGTGTTCTTCGAGTCCTTGGCCAGGACCACGATCGCGTTGCCGGCGTCCTGGATGTCGATGGCCGGACCGTCCGCGCTCGTGATGCTCGCGCCCTTAAGGACCAGGCGCACGTCGGCCTTCGGGGCGTCGACGACGATCCGCCCGTTGCTGAGCTCACCGCTGATGACATAGGTGCCGCCGCCGCTGATGGTGACGGTGCCCCCATCGACCTTCACGTTGCTCGACGCCGACCCGCTGGCCGAGGCCGACGAGCCCGACAGCGTGATCGTGGTGGCCGACGACGTGTCCGGGGTCCCGGCGTCGTCCGCAGAGCTCGAGGCGTCCTCCACCGAGGCGTTCGCACCCAGGATGTCGGAGACGCTCGCGCCGGTCGACGCCGTGGCGACCGACGAGGAGATCGTCGTCCACGTCGTATCCGACTCACTCGAGCTCGAGGCGCTGGCATTGCCGGAGGCCGAGGAGGTCGAGCAGCCGGCCGCCAGGGCGATCGCGGCCAGGAACGCGACGGCTCCGGTCGCACGACGGCGGAGTCGGTGGAAGGGCGTGGTCGTCGTCTTGGTGGTCTTCATAGTGTCTGGCCTCTTCTTCTCAGGTTCTTCTCGGGTCCGGTGTCGGATCGTGGGTGGTCTAGGTGCGGCGCTCAGGCGGCGCTCGCGGTGGCGCGGGTGGCGCTGATGCTCTCCAGGCTGGAGCGGTCGGTGCCGAACAGATCGGCGAGCTCGTGGGTCAGGGTCTGGTACCACCGGTTGGCGGGCAGCTCGGGGTGGAGCAGCGCCATGCCGGTGGCGTACTTCGAGATGCGGGCGGGGCGGTGGCCGGCGTCCCACAGTGCGCGGTCCGCAGGCGAGGGCGTGGCCGGATTCTTCGTCTCGACGACGGCGAGGCCCGCCACCGCCACCGGCTCGCCGTCGTCGATGGCCGCGGTCAGGTGGGCTGGGCGCAGGGCCTGCGGGGCCCCGGCGACTCCGGCGGTCCTCGTGCGGACCCCCGGTGCCAGGCGCCGCCAGGTCAGGGACGTGTCGATGGTGGCCCGGGCCTCGGCCTCAGGCAGGTGCAAGGTGGTGCGCTCATAGGTGGTGGCCAGCACCGGCCGCAGCGCAGCGGCGACATCCCGGGCCGCCGCCGGACCGGTGACCCCCGTGCTTGCCAGGCAGGCGGCCACGAAGGCGCGGCCCGAGCTGGTCAGGTGGGAGGCGTCGTCGGGGTGGTAGCCCATGCGCCGCTTGACGGTGGTGCCCCGCGCGCCGCGGGTCTTGACCTCCAGGAAGCACAGGTCGGAATCCAGGTAGGTGCGGGTGCGTACCTTGAAACGCCGACGCCGCTTGCGGGCCGTGAGCATGAAGGCCTCCAGCTCCGGGGTGTCGAAGTAGGTCGAGGCGTAGGAGAAGCGGCGCCTTCCGTCGATGTCCAGGACCCGGGCCTCGGAGGTGAGGCCGCCCACGAGCTCCTGCGCACGCTCCAGCGGCACCAGGTACTTGCGGTCCACCCGGGTGAGCAGGCCCGCGGCGTCGTTGAGCTCGGCGAGACTGGTTGCGGCCAGGTGCTCTGCGTTCAGGGAGCCCGACGTCGGAGCCAGAGGCCCCGCGGAGGAGACTGCCCGGGAGGTGCTCACGGTTGCCGTTGAGATCGTCGTTGAGGTTGTCGTCGTGGTCATCATCGGGGTCCTTGTCTGTCCTGGTCTGGCCTGTCGGCTTCGTCCGGGTCGGCGGTCAGCGCGAGGCCACGGCGGCGGACGAGGCCACCTGACTGCTGGAGCGGGTGACGTACTGGGCGGCCGGCGCCACGGTGAGGGGCTGGGCCTCGATGGGCTCGGGGCGGGAGCCGGCCTGCGCGGCGTTCAGGCGCGTGCCGCTCCAGGGCTGGGCGGTCTGCGCCTCGCGGGCGACGAGGCCGGTCGGCTCGGTGGCCGGCTGCGCGGCAGGGGCGACGTCGTCGAAGGCCGTGGCCGTCTCGAGCTCAGCGGGGGTGTGACACGGCACCCGGAAGCGGACGTCAACGGTGGTGGTGTCGTCGACCAGGTCGAGGCGCTGGACCTCCACCGAGCGGACCTGCCCGCCCAGGGTGCGCTCCAGGTGGGCGATGAGAGCGGTCTCGTTGGTGATGGCGTGGTCGAGGACGATCACCTGGTGACGGTTGCGGCGCATGAGCGCGGGGTGGTCGCCGATCCACAGGGCGGCGACGACGGTGCCCATGAGGGCCGCCACCATCCCGATCGGTGCGGTCTGGATCCCGCCGAGCAGGCCCAGGGCCAGGGCCGCGAAGAAGTAGGCGACCTCGTGCTGGGCCAGCTCGGTGGAGCGCAGGCGGATGATGGACAGGACGCCGAAGAGCCCCAGGCCCAGGCCGGCCGCGACGCTCGCCGTCGACAGCAGCAGGGTGACGGCCAGAACGCCCACGTTGACGCCGATGTAGGCGGCCATGAGGTCCTTGCGTGCGTGGCGGGGGGCGTAGAGGGCCCCGACCAGGACGGCGAGGGCGATCAGGTCGGCGGCGATGTAGGTCAGGGTGGTCAGGCTCATCGGGAGGCTCCTGTCGGGTCAATCGGACCGGTGACGGGGCCTGACCGCGGGGTGGGCAGCAGAGGAGCGCCCTCAGCGTGCCGCGGCCTTGTGCGGCTCCGTCCGGTGACAAACAGTCAACGGGCGCATTCCATGAGCGCGCTGTGAACAGGGCATGGGAGAGGCATGACGTGCCGTGCCGCGGCGTAAGGCGGCCAACAACGCCCCCACAGGCGGGCGGTGCCCGGGACCTGTGGAGGCGCTGGTTGGGGATGGGGTGGAAGCGTGAGGGTCGCTGCTCAGGCCGCGAGCTGGCGCGACTGGGCCTGACGCCAGTAGCGCCCCAGATCCCGCTTGATGGTGCGGTTCCACCGGTTGGTGGGCAGGTTCGCGTACAGCAGCGCCATACCGGTGGCGTACTTCGAGATGCGGGCCGGCCGGTGCCCCTGATGCCACAGGAGGCGGTCCGTGGGGGAGGCCGTGGAGGGGTTCTTCGTCTCGACGACGTTGAGGTGATCGACCATGACGCCCTGCCCCAGGCGCTTCCCATCGGGGCCGAACAGGTCCCAGGTGAGCTGGGTGTCGAAGGTGGCGCGGGCCTCGTCGTGGGGCAGATGCAGGGTGGTGCGGCTGTAGGTGGAGTCCATGACCGGGACGAGGGCATCGGCGATCGTGCGCGCCTCGTCCGAGGAGCAGGTGCCGGACTCCACGAGGCGCTCGATGACGAACAGGCGACCGTCGGGTGTGACGCGGTCGGCGTCGTCGGGATCGTACTTGAAGCGGTCCTTGACCGTGGCCTCGCGCGACCCGTTGGTCTTGACCTCCAGGAAGCACAGGCCGGAGTCCAGGTAGGTGCGGGTGCGGATCTTGTAACGCCGACGGCGCTTGCGTGCCGCCAGGAAGTAGGCGTCCAGGCCGGGGGTGTCGAAGTAGGTCGAGGCGTAACGGAAGTGACGCAGGCCGTCGATCTGGAGGACCTGCGCTCGCGGGGCGAGGTGGCTGATGACGTGCTGGGTGTCGCCGGGGGGAACCAGGTACTTGCGGTCCATGCGGGTCAGGAGACTCGCCTCGGAGTTGAGCTCGGCGAGGGAGATCGTGTTGATGCCGTCGGTGTTCAGCACGGTGCAGTCCTTTCCGGGATCGGGAGTCGCGAGGTGGGGGAGCCGGCGCTGCTGGGTGGCAGCGGTGGAGGAGCGGCGGCAACAGTGGCTGCGTGGCGGGTGCGGTGGGAGCAGTGGGCTCTGTGGGTGCGCGATGTCCTCGAGGCGACGATGCAGTCCCTGATGCGGGGCACCGCCGGTGAGGCGGGCCGGCGCGGTCAGTTGTAGCGGGGCTGGACCATGGACGGAGGGTTGTTCACCTGAGCGTGCTGCTGGGAGGCGGAGGCGTGTTGCTGGCGGTGACCGGTGATCCAGTCGTAGCGAGGTGGGGCAGTGGCTGCTCTCGCGGCGCTGTCGGCCACGGGGGTCTCGGGCCAGAGCTGCTGGCCGGCGGGCTGAACCTGAGCGGCGGCCTGAACGGGGGCCTGAGGCGGGGCCTCCCGGACCAGATGGGGCCCCTGCTGCGTCTCCTCCTGCTGCAGCTGGGCGGCCGGCGGCTGAGCCGGCCTCGCTGCGCGGGAGCGAGGCCGCAATCGGTAGTGGACCTCGACGATGGTGGTGTCGTTGACCAGGTCCAGGCTCTTGAGGTCGACGCTGCGCACGTGGGCGCCGAGCAGGTCCTCGAGCTCGGTGATGAGCTCGTTCTCGTCGCTGATGGCCCGGTCGAGGGTGACGACCTGGTTGCGGTTGCGGCGCATGAGTGCCGGGTGGTCACCCACCCACAGCGAGGCGAGGATGAGGGCCATGAGGATGGTGACGATGATGAGGTGAGTCTTGATGCCGCCGAGCAGGCCCAGGGCCAGGGCCGCGAAGAAGTAGGCCACCTCCCCCTGGGCCAGGGAGGAGGAGCGCAGGCGGATGATGGACAGGACGCCGAAGAGCCCCAGGCCCAGGCCGGCCCCGACGTTGTCGCTCGTTGACAACAGCAGGGTGACCGCCAGGACGCCCACGTTGACGCCGATGTAGGCGGCCACCAGGTCTCGGCGCCCGTGGCGCGGAATGTAAAGGGCCCCTACCAGGATGGCGAGAGCCACCAGGTCGGCGCCGATGTAGGCCAGTGTCAGTGGTAGGTCTTGCAACACCTGCTGCATGAGGATGTCCTTGGGGGAGATGGGTTGGGAACCGTATTATTACGTTAACATAACGATAGGTTGGTTTGTATAAATCGCGCTAGGGCATGAGCCCCCTGTGTGGTGTGAGGCTGCATACTCTCGGAGCAGCCTTCCTCGTTGTCACGGTTATCACCGGCCTTCTGGGTGCTGGCGACGGGAGGTGGCGATTGAGGTGGTCGCTTTCGACGTCGTCGGATCCCGGCCACTTGCTGGATGTTCGCTGGGAGTGGCGACACGCCGAAGGGGTGCGTCCGAGAGGGCGAATTCTGCGTCTTCATCCCCAGGGCTGGGGGTAGAGAGCTGTCGACGACCGGCCGTGCCTGTGGTTAAGGGGTGCGAATAGATGTCGTACCCATGCAGGACCATCGTTGTGCGGATTGCGGGGATGGGCTCGAGGACCTCCAACGAGGCGGCCACGGACTGTCTCCACCAGCCGTCCACAGTGAGACGAAGGTTTTCCACAGAGGGGAGGGGTGGTGTGCACAGGGCCACGTTAGACACAGCATCTTGGGGTGATGGACCCGGATCACCCCAAGGGGTAGTGTCTTGCTCCGCGGGGCCGTTCTGGCCTCCCGTGAATGACAAGCGTGTGGTGCCGCCGGCGCAGTCCCTGTTCGGGGACGGGCCGCAGTCACCGCCACCCGACCTTGAGGAAGAGACGGACATGGCGATCACCATCTACAGCAAGCCCAACTGCGTCCAGTGCACGGCCACCTACCGCGCCATGGACAAGGCCGGCCTGTCCTACGAGACGGTGGACATCTCCTTGGACGCTCAGGCCCTCGAGCAGGTCAAGTCCCTGGGGTACGCCCAGGCCCCCCGTCGTCGTCGCCGGAGAGGACCACTGGTCCGGCTTCCGCCCGGACAAGATCAAGACCCTCGCCCTGGCCGTCGAGTCCGTCGCGGTCTGAGGCCGCGGGGGCGCGCCGTGAGTAGCGGGCCTCTGCTGGTCTACTTCTCCTCCACCTCGGAGAACACGCACCGATTCGTGGGCAAGCTCGGCTTCCCGACGGCGCGCATCCCCTGAGGCGCACGGAGTCGCCACTGACCGTGGATGAGGAGTACGTCCTGGTCGTGCCCACCTACGGTGGCGGCTCCGTCAAGGGGCGGTGCCCAAGCAGGTCATCGCCTTCCTCAACAACCCGGACAACCGGGCCCTGTGCCGGGGCGTCATCGCCTCGGGCAACACCAACTTCGGCCAGGCCTACTGCCTGGCGGGTGACATCATCGCCAGCAAGTTGGGAGTGCCGTTCCTGTACCGCTACGAGTTGCTCGGCACCCCCACGGACGTCGCACGCGTCAAAGAAGGATTGGAAAACTTTTGGCAGACACGCTGACGGACACCGGCTCAGAGACCGTGTCCTCCCCGGAGCTGGACTACCACGCGCTCAACGCGAAGCTGAACCTCTACGACGCGGACGGCAGGGATCCAGTTCGATGCCGACCACGAGGCGGCCCGGCAGTACTTCCTCCAGCACGTCAACCAGAACACGGTCTTCTTCACGACCTGGAGGAGAAGCTCGAGTACCTGGTCGAGGAGGGTTACTACGAGGGCCACATCCTGGACAAGTACTCCCCGGAGTTCGTCAAGTCCGCCTTCAAGGCCGCCTACGCCCACAAGTTCCGCTTCGAGACCTTCCTGGGCGCCTTCAAGTACTACACGTCCTACACGCTCAAGACCTTCGACGGGAAGCGCTACCTGGAGCGCTTCGAGGACCGTGTCACCATGGTCGCCCTCACACTTGCCGACGGCGACGAGCAGCTGGCCCTCGACCTCGTCGACGAGATGATGTCCGGCCGCTTCCAGCCGGCTACCCCCACCTTCCTCAACGAGGGCAAGGCCCAGCGCGGGGAGCCCGTCTCCTGCTTCCTCGTGCGCATCGAGGGACAACATGGAGTCGATCGCCCGCGGCATCAACTCCGCCCTCCAGCTGTCCAAGCGCGGCGGGGGAGTGGCCCTCCTGCTGAGCAACCTGAGGGAGATGGGCGCCCCCATCAAGCGCATCGAGAACCAGTCCAGCGGCGTCATCCCCGTCATGAAGCTGCTGGAGGACTCCTTCTCCTACGCCAACCAGCTCGGGGCCCGCCAGGGTGCAGGGGCCGTGTACCTGCACGCCCACCACCCCGACATCATGCGGTTCCTGGACACCAAGCGTGAGAACGCCGACGAGAAGATCCGCATCAAGACCCTCTCACTGGGCGTCGTCATCCCGGACATCACCTTCGAGCTGGCCCGCAACAACGAGGACATGTACCTCTTCAGCCCCTACGACGTCGAGCGCGTCTACGGCATGCCCTTCGCGGACATCAACGTCACCGAGAAGTACCGCGAGATGGTGGACGACGGGCGCATCAAGAAGAAGAAGATCAACGCCCGCACCTTCTTCCAGACTCTGGCCGAGATCCAGTTCGAGTCCGGCTACCCGTACGTCATGTTCGAGGACACGGTCAACAAGGCCAACCCCATCAAGGGCAAGGTCGTCATGTCCAACCTGTGCTCCGAGATCCTTCAGGTCTCCGAGCCCAGCGAGCTCAACGAGGACCTCACCTACGCCCACGTGGGCAAGGACATCTCCTGCAACCTGGGCAGCCTCAACATCGCCAAGACGATGGACTCCCCGGACTTCGCCCGCACGATCCGCACCGCTGTGCGCGGCCTGACCGCCGTCAGCGACCAGACCCACCTGCCCAGCGTGCCCTCCATCGACCGGGGCAACCACGAGTCGCACGCCATTGGCCTGGGGCAGATGAACCTCCACGGATTCCTGGCGCGCGAGCGCATCCACTACGGCTCCGAGGAGGGTCTGGACTTCACCAACGTCTACTTCGCCAGCGTCCTGTTCGCCGCCCTGACGGCGTCGAACGAGATGGCCGTGGAGCGCGGGGAGAGCTTCGTGGGCTTCGAGGACTCGACCTACGCCAGCGGCGAGTTCTTCGAGAAGTACGTGACCCAGGACTTCGTGCCGGTCACCGAGCGCGTCAAGGAGATCTTCGCGGCCTCCAGCGTGCACGTTCCCACGCGTGAGGACTGGGCCGAACTGGCGGAGAAGATCAAGAAGGGCGGCCTGTACAACCGCAACCTGCAGGCCGTGCCGCCCACCGGCTCGATCTCCTACATCAACAACTCCACCTCCTCGATCCACCCGATCGTGGCCAAGGTGGAGATCCGCAAGGAGGGCAAGATTGGCCGCGTCTACTACCCGGCGCCCTTCATGACGAATGACAACCTCGAGTACTACCGGGACGCCTACGAGATCGGCCCGGAGAAGATCATCGACACCTACGCCGTGGCCACCCAGCACGTGGACCAGGGACTGAGCCTCACGCTGTTCTTCCCGGACACGGCCACCACCCGCGACGTCAACCGAGCCCAGATCTACGCCTGGCGCAAGGGCATCAAGACCCTCTACTACATCCGTCTGCGTCAGGCCGCCCTGACCGGAACCGAGGTCGAAGGCTGCGTCTCCTGCATGCTGTGAGGGGACGTGGTTGTGAGTCGAGGCTTTCTGGTGTGAACGGTTGGGATGCGAGTCAGCCTTACCGGGTGTTTGTTGACGAATCTGAGGTCAGTGGATACTCAATAACGGCTGTCTATGTACGACCGCAAGATGTTCACAAGATCAGGACTGTGCTTCGTAAGCATCTGCGTTCGGGACAGCGCTCCATCCACTTCACTAAAGAGCGGCCGGAAGTACGTAAGGCCGTGATAGCAGACATAGCTAAGATGCCGATCAAGGCTGAACTTTACAAAGTCGCGGAGAAACATCGGGAAGCTCGTTCGATATGCCTGCAAGCGTTGGCTGAGACTCTGCGGGACGGGAAGTGCCAACAACTGGTTCTCGACCAGAATGACTCGGTTTGTCAGTCTGACCGGAGAGTCCTACGCAGTGCCCTTGGCCCTGGCTGGAGCGGTACGTACGACCACTTCCACGATCATGAGGAGGCTCTCCTGTGGCTACCGGATGCCATCAGCTGGTGCTGGAATAAGGGAGGGAACTGGCGAGCCAGGCTCTCTGACATGGATCTCAAGATTGTGCCGTTGGCTAGATGATGCGCAAAACCCGGCTCGCCCACCGTCCGGAAGGCTGCCGGGTCTACTTCACAGGGCTACTGCCCTGAGCAGTTCAAGGATAGGTCATCGGATGGAGAAGTGCCAGCGCTTCAGTGGGGATGGTGTTGATCGGCCGCTCACATGAGCTTCCTGCTCAGGATGTGCTGAAATACTGGTTCACTTGGCGTCGTCAACGTTCTGCAGCCGAGGACTCCTTGGGACGACGGCGCAGCTCGCGCACGGTGGCGTGCGGATCCTCACCGGCCGGGAACCCGCGCAGGCGCCAGTACATGGCCAGCAGGGAACCGGTGATCGTGTGCCAGAAGGTCGCCACCGCGCAGGGTGCGGCCACCGCCGCGCTCAGGTACTGCAGGGCGAGCGTTGAACCGAGCCCGGCGTTCTGCAGGCCCACCTCGATACGATCGTGCGGCGGTCGGCCCGCGAGACGCCGAAGGCTCGCGCCACGGCGTAGCCCAGGGCGTAGCCGGTCGCATTCTCCAAGGCGATCGCGGCGAACATGAGCGGCCCCGCGGTGGCGATGAGCGGCTGACTCTTGGAGGCCACGGCCGCCACCACCGCGGCGATCGCCACGACCGAGACCCACGGCATCGCCGGCTGGATCCGCGCCACCTGCCGGTGGAAGAAGACATTGCAGGCCAGGCCCGCACCTACCGGCAGCAGCACGATCTGCACGATCGACAGCGCCATCGACCCGGCCGGTACCTGCATGTAGGTGCCGGCCAGCCACAGGGTCAGCAGCGGGGTGACGATGGGGGCAAGCATCGTGGAGAAAGCGGTCATCGACACCGAAAGTGCCGTGTTGCCCTTGGCCAGGTAGCTGACCACGTTCGACGTCGTCCCTCCGGGCACGCAGCCGATGAGGATAATGCCCACCTTGAGCTCGGGGGACAGTGGCAGCAGGTTCGCCACGCTCCAGCCCACCAGCGGCATGACTGCGTACTGGCTGAGCACACCCAGAATGACCGGCTTCGGGTGACGAGCGATCATCGTGAAGTCCGGGATGGCCAGGGTCATTCCCATCCCCAGCATCGTGACGGCCAGCAACGGCGTCATGTAACCGGCCAACGGCACGAAGGTGGAGGGCGAGAAGAAGGCGGCGAGGAAGGCGCCGAACATGATGAGCGGGAAGACCGTCACCGCAATGCGGGCGCTGCGGTCCTGCCTCCTCTCGGAGGCCGCGTCGGTGTCAGCGCCTGTGTCAGGAGGGGGTGTCATGGGATGCCTCGGATCATCGATGGAGCGTCAGCGGGGATACGTGCGGGGACGATAGTCCGAGGAGTGAAACGATGCCGTCTCAGTCCATCGCGCGGACGCATCTGGGCCTCGAGTACTGAGGGCTCGGAACGGGCCGTTGACCGTGATCCGTGTCTGTGGCCTCGCGGGCTCTTTGGGGTCGGCGCAGGCCGGGGCTCTACTCGAGGTCGTCGTCGACGACGCCGGACTCGGGTTCATCCTCGGGCTCGCGCCACACCTCGTCGCAGCGGTGGACGCTTGTGGCGATGAGGCGAGCGTTGGGTAGATCCACGGTGCGCACCCAGTGGCCGGCCGCCAGCGGGTTCTTACCGAAGTCCTCGTGCCGGTTGATGAGCCGCGGCACGAGCACCTCCTCGGGCACGTCAATGTGGATGAGCAGGTCGATCCGCTCACGCGCCGCACCCCAACCGCGCGTCTCCAGCGCAAGGTAGTTGCCCTCAGTGACGACGACGCCGGTGCCGCTGACGATGCTCCCGGCCGACACGGACTCGTGCATGTCGCGCCGGTAGACCGGAACGAGGACCTGAGGGGCGCCGTCGGCTCGCACCCGGTCCAGGGTCGTCAGGTAGCCCTCGACGTCGAATGTGTCAGGGGCGCCCTTGCGGTTGCGGCGCCCCAGCTCGTCCAGGACGGCGTTGGACAGGTGGAAGCCGTCCATGGCGATCAGCCCGGCGAAGACACCCGCCGCCTTCAGGCCGGTCTTCAGCCGCTCGGCAATCGTTGATTTTCCCGAACCGGGAGCCCCCACGAGCCCGACGACGAGGCGTTCAGGCGCGTCATCGGCCGCCAACCGCTGCGTGAGCTGGTCGACGAGGTTGCTGACCAGGGTGGGGATCTCGCCCACCCGAACCGCGGGACTCATGAATCTATTATCTCAGTCAACTAAGTGCCTGAGGGACAGATGCGGCATCTGTATCCGTCGTGACGCCTGGAGTGGAGTAGTTGCCGGCTGGCTGGCGGAATCGTGGGCGATACTGCTGAGGGTCGGTTGTTGGCCGCGGTCTCGAGGCCAGCGGTGGAATGGGCTGGGGTGCTCGCCGTTAATATTCCATTCCGCCCGCCCGTTTGAATAGCGATGAAGTCGTCATCATCGTCATCATTCCGAGGCGAAATGGCTGCCGATTCGTGACCGTTGCCTGAGATTTTCGCCATTGATACCAGTAAATATAGAACTTAAGTTCGGCACCGCATCAATTGAGTGCCGGACTTCTCCCGAAAGGTATGCCGTGTCAAAGATCCCTGCCCCCAGAGCGCTCAGAGCGCCTGCGCGTGTCACAGGTGCTCTCCTCCTGCTCGTGGTGATGGTTGCCGCGATGCTGACGGTCCTGCCCATGCAGGCCCGAGCCGCCATCAACCCGAAGATCACTGTCTCCGACCTGTCACTGACCCCCTCCAACGCCACCGGCGAGGAGAACCCGAGCAAGACCGCGGTTCAGAGCGGTGACTACCTCAAGCTGAAGTTCAGCTGGGATGCCAGCAAGGCCCAGGCCAAGGGCGGGGACTCCTTCGAGATCGCACTGCCCGAGCAGGTCCGCAGCAAGGACAAGATCACTGAGCCGATGATGCTCAACCACGATGGCGTCAGCACGCAGGTGGGTGAGTGCTCGGTGGCCGAGCGTAAGATCACCTGCACCTTCAACAGTGAGCTCGACAAGATCGTCGCCCAGGGTTTCAAGGACCTGCGGGGTAACGGGACGTCACTGGTGGTGGCCAACGGGGCCTCGGATCTGCCCAACCTGTCGATCAAGGCCAACGGCGTGGACACTCCCGTGGCCGTTCCCGGCGGCAAGATCGGCGCGTACGTCGAAGGCCCCTACAAGCCGGAGAAGGTCACCAAGTGGGCCAGCGACCTGACCGCTGACTCCGACAAGATTGCCTGGCAGCTGATCTTCGGTCCTGACCAGATCAAGGCGGCTCTCGAGGAGAACGGTCAGTCGCTGACCGTGGACGGCAAGACCCGCTCGACCATCATGTTCACCGATGAGCTCGGCCCTGGGCAGAAGTACGTCGCCGACAAGAGCAAGTGGAGGCTGGAGACCGGCACCGCTGAGGGCAAGAACGCCAGCTCTGTCCAGCTCACGGACGCTGCCGGAACGGACCAGAACACCAGCGCGGGCGACTTCGACCTCGACGTCACCTTCAACGGCGACGTCGCCTTCGTCAAGGTGACCGGTCCCTTCGCGCCGCGCAGCAACTACATCGTCCGCTACGAGTCGACCCCCAACACCGAGAATGGCAAGGTTCAGCCCGGTGTGCGGTACAAGAACGACGCCACCGCGCTGGGAACCAGCCTGCGAGGCTCCTACGCGGTGCACTACGCCTCATCCTTCTCCATTAACGTCGAGATGAAGCCCGGCTTCGGTGGATTCGAGATCACCAAGCTCCTCACCGGAACCGAGACCGGCAAGGTGCCGGCGGACACCACCTTCAAGGTCAGTGTCAACTACGACCTGCCCGGTGACGCGAAGGCAAGCGCCTACCCGGGCTGGAAGGCCCCGGGTACCCTCAACCAGGACCGTACTGGTGGTGACCTGGAAATGACCCTCAACATCGGTGCGAAGACCGTGTTCAAGGAAATCTTCCCCACCGGAACGGTCCTCACGTTCAACGAGGACCCGACGAATGCCTCGGCTACTCCCGAAGGTGTCGTCTGGGGTAAGCCGGCCTTCACAGTGAACGGCCAGAGCACCAACACTGCAACCGTTGAGGAGCAGAAGCTCGAGACCGTGACGCTGAGCAACTCCGCTGACGCCGTGCCCGTGGATCACGGTGACTTCACGATCACGAAGGCCCTGGCCGGCGACGGCGACTTCAGCAACTCCACCTTCCTGTTCACCTACAGCTGCACTGACAACACCACGGGCTTCCTGATGGTGAAGGGTGGGAAGACCTCGGAGCACTCCGAGGAGGTCAAGGAAGGCTCGACCTGCACCGTCACCGAGGTCACCGACTCCGCCTTCCGGGCGGGGTACACGCTGACCGCCCCGGAGCCGCAGACCGTCGCCATCGTCAAGGATGGGACGGCTGAGGTGACGATGACCAACACCTACACGAAGGCCAAGGGCTCGTTCTCGGTGACCAACACAGTCAAGGGCGCCGAGGTCGGGGACAAGGAGTTCACCTTCACCTACACCTGCGACAACGGGCAGGAAGGCACCCTCAAGGCCAAGGCCAATGGCACGCCGGTCAACGGTCCGGAGCTGCCTGTGGGAACGGAGTGCACCATTGAACAGGACGTGAACACGGCTCAGGTCGATGGGTACTCCCTCAAGGCCCCCGCGTCTCAGAAGGTGACTATTGGCGAGAAGGTGCTGGACCTGAAGTTCGCTGGTATGTACGCCTCTCTCAATGTTCCGACGCCGAGCGCTGAGGCGACTGCGAAGCCTTCCGCCGAGCCGAGTGCTGCGCCGAGTGCCGCTCCGACTGAGAAGCCGGCCGCTGACGCCAGCGCGGACCCCAACGTGAAGCCCAGTGCTGAGGCGAGCGCCAAGCCGAGTGCTGAGGCGAGTGCGGACCCGGCTGACAAGCCGGCCGCTGACGCCAGCGCGGACCCGAGCGCCAAGCCCAGTGCTGAGGCGAGTGCGGACCCGGCTGACAAGCCGGCCGCTGACGCCAGCGCGGACCCGAACGCCAAGCCCAGTGCTGAGGCGAGTGCGGACCCGGCTGACAAGCCCGCTGCTGACGCCAGCGCGGACCCGAGCGCCAAGCCCAGTGCTGAGGCGAGTGCGGACCCGGCTGACAAGCCGGCCGCTGACGCCAGCGCGGACCCGAACGCCAAGCCGAGTGCTGAGGCGAGTGCGGACCCGGCTGACAAGCCCGCTGCTGACGCCAGCGCGGACCCGAACGCCAAGCCCAGTGCTGACGCGAGCAGCTCCACCACGGCCGGCAACTCGCCGTCCGGTGCGGCCCAGCAGGCCACGCCCACCAACTCGGCGGCGCCGGCCCCGGCCGATGGGGCACCCGGCGGTCCTGCGGGGGGCCCGTTGGCCAGCACCGGTGTCAGGATTGGCCTGCCGCTGGGCATCGCCGTGGTCGCCGTGATGGGAGGGGCTCTGCTGGTGAGCCGCCGCCGCGCCTGACGCCGGCCGCTAGTTCCCACCTCTCACAGGGGATGGGTCCCCGGGCCCACCTGAGTTCTGCACTCAGGTGGGCCCGGGGCGTCTTGCGCCCCAGCAGCGGCACAGGCCGGACAGGGGAATAATCCCCATCCCGTGCGCCGGGGGTGAGGCCCTACGGTGGCGGCATGGCTCATCGTCGACGCAGCATCATCCGCTTCCTCCTCACAGCCATCTCCCTGGCGCGCGGGGATGCGCCGGCCCGGTTCTGAGTGATCCTGTGAGGTGCCCGTCAGCGACGCTATTTGAACTCAAGAAAAAAATGAGACGGTAGCGTAGTATCCATCCGAAGGTGGGAGGACTCCAGATGCAGAATGATGAGCGCAGCGATCTCCGCGTGAGTCCTGTTGACGAACCTGTGCTGGAGGAGTTCACCCAGCAACTTGACTCATCGAGTCGGGCGAGCTCCCGAGGAAGGCTACGTACCTGGTCGAGTCAACCTCGCGTGCGACGCCGTGCGTTGATAGGTGCGGGAGTTGCTGCGGGGGCCGGACTATGGCTGGCGCCCAGTCCGCTGAAGTGGTTGAGTTCCGCCCCGGATATTGGGCGGCTATACGACATGCTTTCCGCTGACGAGCGAGTTACTAGCTTCACTGTGTCAGGCGACCAAAACATTGGGTTGGATATCAGCATGTCTGACGAGACCAACATCAGCGAGATCAGGAAACTTCTGGAGGGCATTAGCTCGTTGGGTGGGTGGCGCGGCACCAGTTCCTCTTCTCGAGGTAAGCGCGGGCGGGTGAAAGTCGAGTGGGCGATAAAAAGCACAACAGTAACCCTCTCGTGCAGTCTTCCTGTAGCGGAAGACGATAAGGTGAAAGAGGATCCTTTCCTCGACTGGGGTCGGATGGCCTTGGCAGCAAATCTGGTGTGCGGGAAAGCCCTCAAACTCGCTCTTAATCCAACTCCTCGAACGCCGTATCAGCCAACTCTTCAAGTTGCCGGAACCAACTCGTTCCCTGCCATGGCCGAATACGGTGATCTGTCGGAAGCGCCCAACGAGATCTCCTTCAAGGCGAAGGAGACGGCGGTGGATCAGTTCACATACTCCGCAGACAAGTGGAAGGTTGAGGTGATTCCCCGGATGATCGAGGCCTATATCGGTTTTAGGCGGAGTGACTTGAATCGATTTGTTGGCGCGATTTCTGGCGTTTCCGGCGGTGAGGGGGAGAAATTTATGTAGCAGGCGTCCCTGGGGGTCTCACCCGCAAGGATTCTCAGAACTATATCAAGGTGTTCGGCGGTCCGGTGACGGCTGCGGGATTCCCGACGGATGAGCTGATCGTGACGGCACTCCGAGGAGTGTGGAACAAAAAGCAGGACTTCTCGATCCTTGAAGTGCGCGCCAAGGATCGCGGAGCGAATCATGAGTCGGTGCAAGGAACGTGTACATTCACTGTTTCTCAAGAATCGGATTGGAAGTGGGGGTTGCCAAGGATTACTGTGAGGATGTTGCGGCGGCCCAGAGGTGCTTGGACATCGTGTCATCCGGCTCTTGAGGAATGTGAATGCCGGAGTCGCTGCGGAGGTGTGGACCGGTGAGAATCCGACGTCGTCAGGTCCTGGCCGTAACGGCTGCATCCCTTGCTCTCGCAGTGGCCGGGTGCTCGCCTATGGCCATGGCGCGCAAGAGACGGAAGCGGAAGGTGCAGCAGTACCTCTCCGGGCTCGACGCCGTGGCATCCGCACGGGTGGAGGTGCACCCGGAATTCGTAGAGCCGGATCGTTGGATTGTGGACGTGCGACTCAAGGGTGATCCATCCGCGGAGTCGGTGGCGACAGTTGTGCGGGACGCCTACGCCGAGGTGCTGCGCCTGACCGGGGCCAGTGAGGTGAGGATGGTTGTCACCTGGGCCCAGGCTAAGGCCTCCGTCTTCTGCTACCTGCCGATGAAGGATGCTGACAAGGCAGCCTCCGCCACGGTGCAGGCGGTGTCGCCCGGCATGGAGCGAGTCCAGATCGAGGAGGAGCGAATATCCTTCGAGTACCGCACTACTGAGACCCTCCCGGATCATTTCATCCTGCCGCCCACTTCCCCGGTGCTGAGCCTCGCCTCCTTGAGAGTCGAGCAGAGCATTCTCATTGGACGGTCTCACTGCTTCATCTCCCACGCCAAGGGTAAGGACCTCACATCCGTGCCGATCAAACGTGCACTGGAAGCCATCCCCGCCGACAAGCGGTACGGAGCGGTCCTGAGCCTGGAGGCAGAAGACGTGGGCAGTCACCAGGTCCGCCTCATATTCAAGAAATGGGCGAAGGACTGGCAGGATGAAGATGTTCAGCCAGATGCCGCGGTCCTCGCCGCAGTCCTCGGCAATCAGGTGCTCCAGCGGGTGGAACTGAGTACCTCGGTGGAAAGCAAGGTCCAGCCCAGGGTGGTTGGCTTTGATATGAAGTCCGGCGCTGTGGTCGGCCAGGGTGACCCACCTGAGAAGGGCGCGCCCATCCTTGCCGCTGCCCAACAGGTGCTCACCTCGGCATCCTGATGGGGGTGATGGGGGATGGGGTATGGACCCGAAGGCTTCTCTGACTGACGTGCGCATGCGAGCATGATGAAGGGAAGGGGAGTGAGGTTGATGAGTATTCGACGTCGTGAGGTGCTGGCGCTGGGTGCACTGTCTCTTGCTTTCGGAGTGGGCGGGTGCTCACCTTTCGCTCTGGCTCTCAGCAAGAAGAAGAGGAAGGTGCGCAAGTATCTATCCGGTCTTGATGGTGTCACGTCCGTTGAGGTTGATGTGGATCCGGGGCTCGTGACCGATGATCGCTGGGATGTGATCGTCAACCTCAAGGGTGATCCTGGACAGGATTCAGTCCTCGCCATCATTCGCAATGCTCGAAACGAAGTAGTGAATCTGGCTGATTCCGACAAGGTGGAGCTTGACGTCAAATGGACCCAGGGTGCGACGTCGATGTCCTGTCATCTGCCGATGGATGACTCCGAGAGGGCCGTGCCGGCTGCCATGAAGGTGGTCTCCTCGGAGGTGGAGAGCGTGGAGATCTCCTGGAATGAAATCCGGCTACGCTACCAAAGCGTGAAAACCCTTCCGGATAACTTCATTCTTCCGCTAACATCTCCGGTTGTCGGTGTGGGTTCACTCAAGACCGAGCAGAGTATTCATGTGGGCTCATCCTATTGTCACGTCACTCACTCCAAAGGCGTTGACCTCACCTCCGTGCCGATCAAGAGCGTCCTTGATGCCATCCCGGCAGATAAGCGAGTCGATGCGACGGTGGACCTGGATGCGCATGATGATATCAACCAGGTGACCCAGCTGAGAGTGTGGGGACTCGGTGAGTACGGAAAGGGTGTGGAGGTTGACGCCGCAGCGCCGGTTCTGGCGGCCGTCCTGGGAAATCGGACTCTTCAGAGGGTCGAGCTGGCCACCGCGCCGAACGACGACTACGACTCTGAGGCCGTCACCTTCGACATGAACGGCGGTGCGGTGGCCGGCCAGGGTGACCCGCCTGAGAAGGGTGCGCCCATCCTTGCCGCCGCCCAGCAGCCGGCCGCCTCCTCGTCATAACAGTTGTTCCATCGGAATTGCGGTCAGTCTGTGCCCAGCTGGAGCCGGTCCCAGGATCGGAGGGTGACCCAGGCGCCAATCGCGGCGGTCATCACCGGAACTACCAGCAGCAATGTGCTGACATCATCATGGTTCATGGTCCAGGCAACCGGGATCGACCACGGGGTGTAGGTGCCGAGGCCGAATCCGGCGGCCAGATCGGTGACGACCAGGATCGCCAGTGTCAGCCCGATGCCGGCCAGGTAGCCGCGCCACCGGGTCGCCGCCCACATGACCGGCAGGACACCTGCGCTGAGCACCACTGAGACAAGCAACAGCGTCGCGAAGCAACCGGTGGCTCCTGCCGCCCCCAGGCCGAGCAGTAACCCCGCCGTCATTAGTAGTACCGCTTCGCCGGCTCCCAGCAGAACCGCCCAGGATAGGGTTACTAGCATCTTCGCCGTCGCAATGGTTCGCAGGGCCGGCGGGATGGCGAACAGGCCCACAATGGTTCCGTCGGTGAACTCCCGCCCCGTACTCCATGACATCACCACGCCCACGGCCAGGAGCATCGTTACGCTCACACTTGTCGCCCCCAGGGCCGTGTAGCCGTCCCAGCCGGGCGAGGTCACCATTGAGGCGGCCTTTCGACCCAGATCAGTATCTCCGGCGTGCATTGCGGCGGTGTACCCGCCGGCCGTGGTTGCCATGACCAGAACGAGGGCGGCCGCCGTCGCTACGCGTACGACCGTGGCCCGAGCCAACTTGCGGGCCTCCAGGCCGATGACGATCTCGAGAGCGCTGCGATCCATGCCCATCATGAGGGCCTCCGTCCGTTCACGGCTCGTTTCCGCGCGGGTGTCCCGTCCCGCCTCTGACTCCAGGACAGTGCTGTCTGCGGACAGGGTCCGCCGCCAGGACGGCGTCGAAGAAGACTCTCTCAAGGTCGGTGCCTCCGGGGCGGCCGGGGTCCTCAGGCGCGATTGTGTCGATGATCCGCCCCCGGTGCAGCACCTCAACCCGGTCGGCGATGCGCGTCAGCTCATCGAAGTGGTGCCCGGTCACCAGCACCGCGCCGCCGCGCCCGGTCACCTCCTGCAGAAGATCCCTGAATCCGACGACGGCCAGCGGATCGAGCCCGTTGGTCGGCTCATCGAGGACGACGACGTCCGGTTCATGCGCCAGGGCGCCGACGAGCCCCACCTTCTGGCGCGTGCCCAGCGACAGGGCGACGCACAGGTGTGTCGAGCCAGCCGGTCAGCGCCAGCGCCTCACTCAACCGTTCCACTGCCCGCTCGGTGCGTTCAGGGTCGGCGCCGTGCAGGCGTGCGGCCGCCATGATGTTCTGCCGGGCCGTGAGCTCGGGGTAGGACAACGGAGTCTCCACCAGGTGGCCCACTCGCCGCCAGACATCCCTGGGGGAGGAGGCGATATCACGGCCGTGCAGAAGAACCCCTGCCGGCGTCGGGACGCAGCATGCCCAGGATGACGCGCAGGGCCGTGGTCTTCCCGGCGCCGTTGAGACCCACGACGGCGCGGCACTCGCCGTCGGCGAGTGAAAGGCTGAGGCCGCGCAGAACAGGCTTCCCCCGCAGGGCGACGTGGACGCCCGCAACCTCCAGGGCCGCCGGTGCTGTACCGCTCATGTGTCCCCCAGCAGGCTGAGAAGACCCCGGCTGAGGGTCGCTGCCGCATCGGCCGCCCCGGTGTTGGCTGCATTGCTCTCGCCGGCCCAGGCGAGCAGGAGGCTGCTCGCCGCTCCCATGACGGCTCCGGCCGCGGCCTGTGCCGCCGCGTCGTCCACCCCGGGGGCGGCAAGCGCTGTGGCGATGGCGCGCTCGGTCTCCTGACCTGCGGTTCGCACGGCGGCCGCCAGTGACGGGGTGAGGGCTGCCAGCCGAATGCGTTCATGGAACTCTCGGGAGGACATCTCCTCGCGCGCCGACTCTTGACTCATCGCCGCAACGAGTCCCCGCACGGCTCGGGTCAGTGGTCGCCACCGCTGTGGCTGAGCGCGCACCGCCTCGGCGATGAGCGGATCGAACAGGTCACTCACCACCACGGCCTCCTTGGTGGGGAAGTAGCGGAAGAAGGTCATGTGAGAGACCCCGGCGGCCTTGGCGATCACGGCGACCGGGACGGCGTCGAACCCCTGCTCGGTGAACATCCGCAGTGCGGTGCGCCGAAGCAGGTCAGCGGTGGAGGCGCGTGGACTCATGCAGAAAATGTTAGTCACTTACATTATGTGAGTCAATAACATCTCTGGTCGTTCTCCCGTCCGCGAGCCCCCGGAAGCCAGGAGCGCGGCGGGCACCACAGTCCCCTTCGGGCGGGCTGGGCTGCCCGCTGAGGGACTCGCCGGTAGCATGAGGCCGGATCACCCAAACCTCGGGAGGAACTGATGCACGAGCCCATCAAGCTGGTCGACCGTGTCCAGGCCATCAACTGGAACCGCCTGGCCGACGACAAGGACCTCGAGGTCTGGGACCGCCTCACTGGCAACTTCTGGCTGCCCGAGAAGGTGCCGCTGTCCAACGACGTGCAGTCCTGGGCCACCCTGAACGAGGCCGAGAAGAACATGACCACCCGCGTCTTCACCGGCCTGACGCTGCTGGACACGATCCAGGGCACGGTCGGCGCGGTCTCCCTCATCCCGGACGCCCGCACCCCTCACGAGGAGGCGGTGCTCACCAACATCGCCTTCATGGAGTCGGTCCATGCCCGCTCCTACTCCTCGATCTTTTCCACCCTCATCTCGACGGCGGAGATCGACGAGGCCTTCCGCTGGAGCGAGGGAGAACGCGAACCTCCAGCGCAAGGCCCGCATCATCCTGGACTACTACCGCGGCGACGACCCCGAGAAGCGCAAGGTCGCCTCCACCATGCTGGAGTCCTTCCTCTTCTACTCCGGCTTCTACGCCCCCATGTACTGGTCCAGCCACGCCAAGCTGACCAACACCGCCGACCTCATCCGCCTCATCATTCGTGACGAGGCCGTCCACGGCTACTACATCGGCTACAAGTACCAGCTGGCCGTGCGCGAGTCCTCGCCCGAGCGTCAGCAAGAGCTCAAGGACTACACCTTCGACCTGCTCATGGAGCTCTACGACAACGAGGAGCAGTACACCGAGGACCTCTACGACGAGCTCGGCCTGACCGAGGACGTCAAGAAGTTCCTGCGCTACAACGCCAACAAGGCCCTCATGAACCTGGGCTACGAGGCGCTGTTCCCGGCCGACGCCGTCGACGTCAACCCGGCGATCCTCGCCTCCCTGTCCCCCAACGCCGACGAGAACCACGACTTCTTCTCCGGCTCGGGCTCCTCCTACGTCATGGGTACGGCCGAGGCCACCCAGGACGAGGACTGGGACTTCTGAGAGGCAGGCGGACGGAGGCGGGGAGCGCTCCCCTGGGTGGGCTCCCCATGGAAGAGGACTCGCGCCGGGTGCACACTTTCGCCATCCCCAGCGCGCGAGAAAGGAATCCCCATGCGCTCCTCCGTCAAAGTTCTCTCCGTCGCCGCCGCCCTTGCCATGGCTGTCGGACTGTCCGCCTGCGATGAGCAGGACATCGCTCAGCCCTCCCCCGGTAGTGGCTCTGCGACCAGTTCCGCCGAGCCGGACTCAGGCGACTCGGATGCATCCCCCTCCGAGGACTCCGAGGACGACAAGGGCGACAAGGATGCCAAGGACACCAAGAGCAAGAGTGGCGAGACCACCAAGTCCGGCTCCGAGATTCAGGAGATCAAGCCGGTGACCTTCAAGGACGAGGAGATCGGTCTCACCCAGACCTGCGACAAGGTGATCGAGGACTACGCCGCACCGAAGTACAAGGAGAAAGCTAAGAAAGACACTGTCTACCTGCTTCACTGCACGCTCGACTTCAACGGAGACGTCGCTTACAGCAGCACGCTCTCAGACTCCACCTCGCTCCGGGACAAAACGTCATCCAAGCCCAAGACGGTTCAGTACGGAGCAAAGGTGGCCGACGACCTGAGGGACGACGGTCTTGACGTGATTGACACCGAGGACGCCGGCTCCACTCACGTTGAGGGCTGGTTCGCCTACGTCGCCGTGTCGGACTCGACCAAGCTGAAGCCCTTCTCCGAGGGCACCACCAGCATCGCCTACGAACGCGCGGCTGGAAAGGGCACCCAGTCCGGCAAGAAGTACGCGGCCTACTCCGACACTCAGGACCTCGTACTCAAGTGATCTCATAGCACTGTCTCCTCGGCGGCCCTGAGAATCCCGCCGATGCTGTTCCCCGGCTGCCGCGTCCTCCGTTCCACAGATCGGAAGGGCGCGGCAGTGCTTGAGGGGGTGGCTGATGGCGGTACGGCCGGCCTCCAACGTCAGAGGTATTCGGTAGCGTGCTGTCATGACGCCATCCGAGGTGACTCGCCCCCGTCCGACGGCGCCGCCCGTCTACCGGGACGGCCCGTCCAAGATGTCGGAGGTCGATGCCCGTTCCTGGAGCATCGATGACGTCCTCGACGCCGTCTTCTTCGCCATCGCCGCCGTCGCCACGCTCTGGCTGGCCTGGCTGCTCATCGGCTCTGGCTGGCACCTCGATGCGGTGCTCGTGGTCAACTCTCTGCTGTTCTGGGCGGTCCTGGCCTACCTCGCCCTGCCGCGCCTCCACCAGGTCCTCACCTGGCTCTACGTCCCCGACTACTTCATCGGCCGCACCCGCACCCCTGACGGGCTCCTGGGCGACCCCGTCAACCTCGCCGTCAAGGGCGACGAGGAGGACATTCACGAGGCGATGATCGCGGCCGGCTGGGTGCGCGCCGACCCCATCACCCTGCGCTCCTCCTGGAGGATCATCGTCTCCTCGCTGCTGCGCCGCTCCTACCCGGCCGCCCCCGTCTCCAACCTCATGCTCTTCGGGCGCAAGCAGAGCTTCGCCTACCAGAAGGAGGTCGAGGGCAACCCCGCCCAGCGCCACCACATCCGCTTCTGGTACTGCCCGCCGGGATGGTCGCTGCCCGGCGGCGGGCACGTGGACTGGCTGGCCGCCGCCACCTACGACCGCGCCGTCGGCCTGAGCGCCCTCACCCTCCAGGTCACCCACAAGATCGACGCCGACATCGACATCGAGCGCAACTACGTCGTCGACGACGTCCGCTGGGCCAACGAGGCCGCCGAGCTCGAGATCTGGCCGGATGTCTTCACCTCCTACCACGACAAGAACGGGGGAGGGGACCGGGTGGTCACCGACGGCGCCCTCCACGTGCTCGACCTCAACGAGGTGGTTCCCGGTTCCGATGCCGGGCTCTCCCTGCAGCAGGCCCGCCTGGCCGACCTCCAGGCCCGACGCCGCCGCCCCAGCCAGCTCGTCATCTCCCTGGTGCTCATTGGGCTCATGGTGGCGGTCGAGATTCTGCGCGTGGCCCGCATCGACATCACCCAGGTGCTGGAGGCCGCCCCATTCCCGGAGGAGGACCCGGGGGCGGTCACCGCCGTCGTCGCCCTCATCGCCACGGTGTCCGGCGGCCTGACGCTCATCACCGCCGCCCTGGGGGTGGCGGCCTGGCACGGGCACCCGCGCGGTCGTATCGCCCTCATGGCGACCCTCGTTCTGGGCATCGCCACTGACATGGTTCAGGTCTCGAGCCTCGGGGTCCGGCAGGCCACGCTCGGCCTGGTCGTCACCAGTGCGCTCCAGGTCCTGGCCCTGCTGGCGCTCTCGGCCCGGCAGGTCCACCAGTGGGAGCACGCCCGCAAGGAGGAGCGGCTTGCCGGCCGCGCGAGCGCACGGGGCGACCGGGCGGCAGTTAGGCTGGGCTCATGAGCGAGTACCTGGCAGGACCGCAGGACAATGGTGCCGGCGGCGCAGGGGCCGGCGAGTCGGTCCGGCCGGCACACCAGCCACGTCAGTCATGTCGATGACTCCCGGCCCGTCGACGGCGAGCGCGAGCACGTGCGCTTCGGCATCCCCTTCAACGGGGTCCTGCCCATCTGGCACGACGACGCCACCATCACCTGGCACCGGCCCGCCGACGGCACCGACCTGTCCACCGTCCTGGGCATGGGGCTGGTGGAGTCCGAGCCCGGCCCTGCCCAGGCCCCGGCCGGGTGGCAGGAGCGCGTTGAGACCGGCGTCCTGACCGACGCCGGCCGCCTCCTGCTGCTCAAGGCGGCCACGCCGTCGGGCCGCCGCGCCATCAACGACCCCGGTGAGGGAACCCCCATTCCCCTGGAGGCGCCGCTGAGCTACGCGGAGGCCATGGAGGGGGTCTTCGACATCGTCGGCTTCGGCATCCACATCGGCCGTGTCATGCTGCGCGCCGCCCGCGATGGCGGCATCATCCTGTTCACCCTGCGTGCGCCGCGCGACCCCGAGCCGCACCACATCCTGTCCGTGCCCGCGAAGGTCGACGACCACGGCGTCATGAGCTTCCACCTGGGGACCCTGCAGGAGATGGAGGGCGGCGCCTGGGACTCCGCCACCCACCGGGACGGCATGGCCCTGCTCGACCTCACCATCCCCTACTCCGACCTCGTGGCCGAGGCCGGCCCCAACGGTGAGGAGGGCCTCGACGCCGACAGTGTCCTGGAGATGGCGCAGCCGGTCGTCCAGTGCATTCTCAAACCTGGTTACCCCTTCGCCCTGGGGGCCTCCATCCTCCTGCCGCAGGCCGACTGAGCCGAGGGCGGGCCCGCGGGCCGGGCTGGGCCGGAGGGGCGGCTGCGGTTTGCGCCGAGAACGTACTTTTCCGATCGAGGACTGCGTTTTTCCCCCAGGCTACTGGGATCTCCCCGCAGTCATCTGGGGAGAACGCAGTCCTGGTACCGAAAGTAAGTCCTCGATGAGGGAGTGGCTCATGCAGTGAGGGCGGCGGCGGGGCCACGGTGGACTTGCGCGCCACCTGAACGACCTGACCCGCCCCCGCCGTCCCCTCCGGAGCTATCCAGGAGCGCATGCTCGCCAGACCGAGGAGTGCCGCGACGTCGTCGGCCAGAACTGCCCCGGGGCGCGCCGGCAGGCGTGACCGGCGAAACCGGGATTCATCCCACACGAACGAGAGAAACGCGAGTCTTTGGTGGTGAGATTGTCTCAAGGCTAGGGCTTACCTCGACCGTCGTGACCTGAGATTGAATCGTGACTTGGAGGTCGAGTGTTTCTCGCCAACCTGCTCATCGCCCTGAGGGAAGGCCTGGAGGCGGCGCTCGTTGTCAGCATCATCGTCGCCTACCTCGTCAAGGCCGACCGCCGCGATGCCCTGCCCAAGCTGTGGCTCGGGGTCGGGCTGGCGGCGCTGATCCCGCTGGTCGCCGGCGCCATCATGACCTGGGGCCCCAAGACCCTCACCTTCCAGGCCCAGGAGATCCTCGGCGGCACCCTGTCCTTCATCGCCGTCGGCATGGTGACCTGGATGATCTTCTGGATGGGGAAGAACGCCCGTGAGCTCAAGGGCGAGCTGGAGGGATCGCTGTCCAAGTCCCTCTCCGCAGGCAGCTCCGGCTGGGGCGTCGTCTGGATCGCCGTCGTCGCCGTCGGGCGCGAGGGAGTCGAGACCGCCCTGTTCGTGTGGGCCACCGTGCGCTCCAGCATCGAGAGCTCCACCATGCAGACGACGGCGGGCGTCATCACCGGCCCTCGTCCTGGCCATCGTGCTGGGTGTCCTCATCTACCAGGGCGCGGTGCGCATCAACCTGCGCGTCTTCTTCGCCGTGACCGGCTACTTCCTCGTCGTCGTCGCCGCTGGCATCGTCGCTTACGGCGTCGGTGACCTGCAGGAGGCGAATGTTCTTCCCGGCTTCACGAACCACGCCTGGGACCTGTCCCGCTACCTGCCCGACGGCGCCTCGCCCTTCCACTGGCTCTATGTGCTGCTCCAGGCCATGTTCCAGTTCAACCTCCAGCCCACTGTCCTGCAGGTCGTGGGCTGGTGGGTCTACATCGTCCCGACCCTGGTCCTCCTCACCCTCCAGATCACGGGCCGATGGCCCTCGCCCGCGCGCACAGTCGAGTCCGCTCCGGCCGCCGTGAGCGCTGATGAGTCCGACGCCGAGGAGCCCGACGCCGTCGTGACCTCCTGACCACCCCTGACCTCCCTCCCCACCCCCTGTCCACGCCACTCCTCACAAAGGAAAGACCATGCCCACCATCAAGCGACGCAACGTCCTCACCCTGCTCCCCCTGACCGCCATGGGCCTGGGCCTGGCCGCCTGCGCCGACAACCCCAAGAACGCCAAGGGGCGGCGCCTCCGGCTCCGGGGCGTCCCAGGAGATCACGGTGACCCTCACCGACGACGCCTGCAAGCTCTCCTCGACCTCCTTCCCTCGGGCGTGGTCACCTTCACCATCACCAACTCCGGTTCGGCCCCCAACGAGCTGGAGATCCTCACCGAGGACAAGCTCCAGATCGTCTCCGAGCAGGAGAACATCGGCCCCGGCACCACCACGAAGCTCACCACCTCCCTCAAGGAGGGCACCTACTACGCCGCCTGCAAGCCCAACATGGTCGGCGAGCTCAAGGGCGTCACCGAGCTGAAGATCACCAAGGGCGCCGCCGTCGACATCAGCGCCGACGAGACCAAGGCGCGCGAGGCCGCCGTCACCAACTACACCGCCTACGTGCGCGACCAGACCGGCCAGCTCCTCACCGCCACCCAGGGCTTCGTCACCGCCTACACCTCCGGCGACACCGCCACCGCCAAGAGCCTCTACCCGCTGGCGCGTCAGTTCTACGAGCGCATCGAGCCCACCGCCGAGTCCTTCGGCCTCAAGGAGGCCGGCGACCTCGACGCCGCCCTGGACACCCGCGTCCAGGACCTCGCCTCCGGCGCAGGCAAGGCCGTCACGGACAAGGACGTCCTCGCCGGATGGACCGGATGGCACCGCATCGAGGCCGACCTGTGGGCCAAGGACTCCTCCAGCCCCTTCAAGTTCGCCGACGACGCCGCCCGCAAGAAGGTCGCCGACCAGCTCAACGCCGACACCAAGTCGCTCTACGACCTCGTCTACGGGAACATCACCGGCGCCGGCGGGAAGAAGTTCGAGCTCGAGCTCGAGGACGTCGCCAACGGCGCCTCCGGCCTCCTCGAGGAGGTCGCCAGCTCCAAGATCGTCGGTGAGGAGGAGACCTTCTCCCACACCGACCTCTACGACTTCCAGGCCAATGTCGAGGGCGCCAAGGTCGCCTACGGCAACGTCGAGGAGCTCGTGAAGAAGAAGGACGCCAAGCTCGCAGAGAAGATCACCACCCAGTTCGCGGCGGTTGAGAAGCTCGTCGCGGCCGAGGCCTCCGGAAAGGCCTCCAACGGCCAGCCCACCTACGTGGACTACTCCACCATCGCCTCGGTCCAGAAGGATGCCGGCGAGACCCCCGACAAGAACGCCTACACCGACAAGCAGCGCAAGTTCTCCGACGCCGTCAACGCCCTGAGCGAGTCGCTGTCCAAGGTTGCCGGAACCATCCTCTGAGGCGGCGGCACCCCGACAACCCGGACACCCCGGAAGGAGACAGCAGTGAGTGGCAAGCCGGCCCACGAGTCGGACACCTCCCCGGTCGCCGACGACGCGGCCCAGGACGAGACCCTGGATGAGCCCCAGGACGAGACCGCGCAGGCGCAGCAGGAGTCGCAGGCCCCGACGTCGGAGGGCCCGGGTAACAGCGCCTCGGCCCCCGACGCGGCGGAGCAGCCCGAGGAGGTGAGCGCATCCGACGAGGCTGACCAGCCGGAGAAGCCGGATGAGTCCGGGACGCCCGGTCAGGCCGGGAAGTCCGGCGCCAAGGGCACCAGCCGCCGCGCCATGTTCACCGGTGCGGGCCTGGGCGCCGCGCTCGCGGGCCTGGCCGGTGTGGCCGGGGGCCGCGCCTGGGAGGCCTCCCGCCGCCCCGAGGACGGCATCCTCACGACCTACCCCTTCCGGGGTGACCACCAGGCGGGGATCACCACCCCCGCCCAGGACAACATGTTCACCGCGGCCTTCGACGTCTCTGCCACCGACGTCGAGGACCTGAAAACCCTCCTGTCCGAATGGGCCGTGGCCGCCGAGCAGATGACCGCCGGCGAGCTCATCGGCGGCCAGCCCAGCTCCAACAAGCAGCTGCCGCCCAAGGACACCGGCGAGACCTGGGGCTACAAGCCCAACGGCCTGACCATCACCTTCGGCGTGGGCAAGGGCCTGTTCGTCGACGCCGAGGGCAACGACCGCTTCGGCCTGGCCGCCAGGATGCCGGCCATCCTCAAGGAGGGCATGCCCTCCTTCTCCGGTGACCAGCTCCACGCCGCCCAGTCCGACGGCGACCTGCTCGTCCAGGCCTGCTCCAACGACGCCCAGGTGTGCGTCCACGCGATCCGCAACCTCACCCGCATCGCCTTCGGGACCGCCACACTGCGGTGGAGCCAGGTCGGCTACGGGCGCACGTCGTCGACCTCCGTGGACCAGGAGACGCCGCGCAACCTCTTCGGCTTCAAGGACGGCACCAACAACATCAAGGCCGAGGACTCCGCCGACCAGCTCAACAAGCACCTGTGGGTCCAGAAGGGCGACGACGCCGCAGCCGAGTGGATGACGGGCGGCACCTACTACGTGGCCCGACGCATCCGCATGCTCGCCGAGATCTGGGACCGGCTGCGGCTCATCGAGCAGGAACAGACCATGGGGCGCGACAAGCGCTACGGGGCGCCACTGAGCATCGCCAACCCCACGAAGTCCTCCGAGGAGTTCACGGCCGTGGACTACACGGCCAAGGACGACAAGGGTGAGACGCTCGTGCCGGCCGACGCGCATATCGCCGTCGTCTCACCGGAGCAGAACCAGGGGCGCCGGATGCTGCGCCGCGGCTACAACTACACCGACGGCTCCGACTCCCTGGGGCTGCTGCAGACCGGCCTGTTCTTCATCGCCTTCGTGCGTGACCCGCGCACGAACTTCTACCCGATCCTGGACCGCATGACCAAGAGCGACGCCCTCCAGGAGTACCTCAAGCACGAGGCCTCGGCGCTGTTCGCGATCCCCCCGGGCATCAAGGAGGGCGACACCATGGTGGCCGCCTCGCTCTTCAGCTGAGGACGGGGTGAGGCGGGCCGGGCGGGCCGCAGTGGTGACTGCGGTTCGCGCCCGGAACGTACTTCCCGATCGAGGACTGCGCTTTCCTCCAGGCCACTGGGATCTCCCCGTCGCCATCTGGGGGAGAACGCAGTCCTCGTTGCAAAAGTACGTCCTCGATGGGGACGGCCGCTCCCGTAGTGGTGCCGGCTGGGCCAAGATAGAGCCATGCGCGACCTGAACGACCTGACCCGCCCCACCGTCCCCTCCGGCGCCATCCAGGAGCGCATGCTCGCCGAGACCGAGGAGCGCCGCGGCGTCGTCGGCCCGGCACCGGCCCTGCCCGACGACGCCGGAGCCCCCACCGCTCTGCGCGCCGCCCTGGGCCAGGCCGTCGCCGAGCTGGCCCCGCAGATCGTCGAGCTCTCCCACGACATCCACGACCACCCCGAGACCGGCTACGAGGAGCACCACGCCGTGGCCACGGTCGCCGAGCTCCTGCGCCGCCACGGCATTGAGCCCGAGGTCGGCGTCTACGGCATGGACACCGCCCTGCGCGCCGAGATCCCCGGAGGCGGCGGCGCGGACGCGGCGGCCGGAGGCTCCGGTGAGTCGGCCGGCACCATCGCCATCCTCGCCGAGTACGACGCCCTGCCCGGCATCGGCCACGGCTGCGGCCACAACGTCATGTGCGCCAACTCCGTGGGCGCCTTCCTCGCCCTGGCCGCCCTGGCCCGCACCCGCCCAGGCTCCCTGCCCGGCCGCGTCGTCCTGCAGACCACGCCCGCCGAGGAGAACTCGACCGCCAGGGAGATTCTGGCCGTGCGCGGCATGCTCGACGGCGTCGACGCCGCCATCCAGACCCACTCCTACGCCCACGACGTCACCCACCAGACCTGGCTGGGCGTGCGCCGCCTGCGCGTCATCTTCCACGGCGTGCCGGCCCACGCCGCCTCCCAGCCCTTCATGGGCCGCAACGCCCTGGACGCCGCCACCCTGGCCCCTGACCGGCATCGGCCTGCTGCGCCAGCAGATGCTCCCCATGGACCGTCTCCACGCCATCATCACCGACGGCGGCCAGGTCCCCAACATCATCCCCGAGCGCACCGAGCTGTCCATCATGGTGCGCTCGAAGTACCTCGAGACCCTCAAGGAGATCGCCGAGCGGGTCGAGGAGGTCCTCCACGGCGCCGCCCTCATGACCGGCACGGGCGTTGAGATCCTCACCTCCGAGTACTGCAACGAGGTCCCCGTCCGCGACAACGGCCCCCTGCTGACCTCCTGGGTGCGCTCCCAGCGCGAGCGTGGCCGCGACCCTCTGGCCGCCGGGGTCCTGCCCGAGACCATCGCCGCCGGCACTGACTTCGGCAACGTGTCCCAGCGTGTGCCCGGCATCCACCCGCTCATCAAGGTCACCGACCGGCCCGACGTCGCCCTCCACACCCCCGCCATGACCGAGGCCGCCGGCGCCCCCACCGGGGACGCGGCAGCGCTCGACGGCGCCTACGGGCTGGCCGCCGTCGCCCTGGACTGGCTGCACGACGCCGAGCTGCGCCGGGCCGTGCGCGCCGACTTCGAGGCCACTGGTGGGGGCGATCGACGTCGCCGACTTCTGGGAGGAGTGAGGCGGGCGCGCCCCGGCCCGCACCTGCCCCGGCCGCCCCGGCTGCGTCGGCTCTCAGGCCGCCGGGCGGCGGATGAGCAGCGCCCCGGGGTCGAGGCGCACCCGCATGCTCTGCGTGGGCGCCAGCAGGTCGCCGTCGACCTCCACCAGGGCCGGCGCCGAGAGCTGGACGGCCACCTCCCCGCCGCGGCGCAGCACCACCCGACCCAGCGAGCGGCCGGACTCGGAGTAGTGCGCCGCGTAGGGCGGCAGCACCTGGCGCGCCAGTGAGCTCCAGCCCGCCAGGCCCGCCACCGTGTCGATGGCGGCGACGTCGAGCAGGCCGTCATCGGTACGGGCCTGCGGCAGCAGGGTGATCCCGGCCGGGAGCCGGCCGCCGTTGGCCACCAGCAGGTTGCGGGCCCGCAGGCGCTCCACGCGCCGCGCGCCGGCCTCGTCCAGGAGGCTGAGCACCAGGTCCATGCGCGGAGAGCCCAGGTTCTCCATGGCCGCCAGCGCGTAGGCGCCCCAACCGACCCGCGCCTTGAGGGCCGGGCGCGTGGAGGCCACCAGTCCGGCGTCGAATCCGATCCCGGCCACCACCATGCAGGCGTGCTCGTCGCCGAGTGTGGGTCGGGTCCACTGATGCGGCCGGCGGGTCGCCCTCTGGATGGTGTGCACGGCCCGGGCCGCCTCGGCCGACAGCTGCCGGGAGTCGGCCGCGTCGGCTGCTGCGGGCGGGGAGTCCGGCGGGGCTGCTGCGGCTCGGCCCGTCAGGGGTGTGGAGGGTGTGGAGCCGGTCCGCCCGCCGGGGGCGCCCGATACCGCCGGGTCGGGGAGGACGTCGGGATCGGACCAGGGCTCGGTGCGTACCCAGGCCAGGTCGGCGGGAAGGTCGATGCCGTGGGCGACCACCCGGGCCGCGGCCCGAGCGTCCCCGACCGGCACCCCGAGGTTGCGGGCCGCCAGGTTCGCCGTGCCCAGCGGGACGATGCCCATCTGGGCGCCGGTGCCGGCCAGGCCGGCCGCCACCGAGCGCACCGTTCCGTCACCGCCGGCGGCCACCACCAGGCTCGCCCCGGCCGCCAGGGCCAGGCGCGCCTGCATCGTGCCGGGCTCGGAGACGCTCGTCTCCAACCACACGGGCCCGGCATAGCCGGCCTCGCGCAGCTCGCCCTCCAGCAGGGGAGCGCACCGCGGCGGCGGCGCGCGGCTTGGAGGGGTTGACGACGACGCAGGCCAGTGGCCGCCCGGTGCGCGTCGTCGCCCGGGTGCCGCCGTCGGTGCCGCCCGTCATAGGGGCAGGCTAGTCGCCTGGGCGGCCCGGGTCACGGCTTGCGGGGCGCTGTCGAGCGGAAAGGAATCGAGTGTGCGCCGCCGGCAAGGGGAGCCCCCAAGGACAGCTCAGGCCGCAGCCGGGTCCGTGACGGGGGTGACGGGCAGGTTGGCCTGTTTGACCAGGCGCGAGATGAGCTCGGCCAGCTGGGCGAAGTCGGCGCCGCGGGAGGAGGAGACCCGGTGCACCAGGCCCATGCGGCGCATCGGCGACTCGTCGCCGAAACGGGCGATGCCGTACTCCGAGGAGGGGGTCAGCAGCTGGAGCGCCCCCTCGGGGATGATCGTCACGCCCGAGCCGTGGGCGACCATGCGGGTCACCGTCGACAGGGGTGGTGGCCACCGCGACCGGGGGCTGGGAGCCGTAGCGTTGGCACAGGGCCAGGGTCTGGTCGCGCAGGCAGTTGCCCTCGTCGAGCAGGAGGAGGGGCTGGTCGTCGAGCTCGGTGGGGCTCACGTCCGTGCGGCCGGCCCAGGGGTGGCCGGCGGCGGTCAGGGACGACGAGCGGCTCGTCGAACATCGGGATCGCGGTGGTGCGCTGGAGGTCGTCCTCCAGGGGCGATGATGGCGGCGTCGAGGCGCCCCTGGGCGAGCTGGTCGAGGTTGTCCCCGGTGACCATCTCACGCAGGTCCAGGTCCATCTGGGGCAGGGCCTCACGCAGGCCGTCGATGAGAACGGGGGCCAGGTAGGGCGCGATGGTGGGGATGATGCCCAGGCGCATCGTGCCGCTCAGGGCGGCGCCCTGGCTGGAGGCGGCCTCGCTGAAGGCCTCGGCGGCCAGGACGGCGTCCCGGGCGTAGGGGCAGCAGGGCCTCGCCCAGGGAGGTGACCAGGACGCGGCGGGTGGTGCGCTCCACCAGCTCGCCGCCGACGCGCTTCTCCAGGGCGGTGATGGCCTGGGACAGGCTGGGCTGGCTGACGCCGAGCGCCGTGGCGGCCTCGCCGAAGTGCTGGTGGTCGCACAGCGCTACGAAGGCCCTCAGCTGGGAGAAGGACGGAGATGATGTGGTCGGCATGAGTTGTGGTCCTGTGGTTGGGGCCCGCATTCATGGCGGTCGGCGAGCCTGATATGACGGAGTGACAGAAAATCGGGGACAGACGACTAGCCGGGAGGTTGTGGGGAGAGCGGTGCGTGGGTGGTGTGGGCGAGCCTCCGACGTGGCGGCTCGGAAACACCGTCGGGAACGATAGGGTGCACCGATTGAAATGGATTCTATTCACAGGTGGATTGCGTTGGTAAGAGGGAAGTGGGTCACGTTCGCCATCGGGCGGTAGTGCGGGTGGGGGCGAGCGTGTATGGGGCGCGGCCTCACCGGACTCGCGCCGCGGCCATCCAATCTCCCGGATGATTCCAGGGTTTCCAGGCCCTCGGATCGCCCCGACGGCGGCGTGGGCGCCGGGGCGATGACGTCGATTCCGGGTCCGCTGCGCCCTCGAGTGTTGGCTCAGCCACTCGCCCGTGACCTTGGTCGTCCCCGGCTCTCCCGGTCTGCGCCGTCCGCCGCGCTCGCGGCCCGGATCGGCTCAGGTGCTGATCGAATGCTGTCTGGGCCGCGGTCCTGACTACACTCAGGACCATGATCGACCTGCGTGCGCTTCGTGAGAACCCCGAGCCCTTCCGCGCCAGCCAGCGAGCCCGTGGTGCCGACGTCGATCTCGTCGACCGCGTCATCGCCGCCGACGAGACCCGCCGTCAGGCGCTGGCCGCCTTCGAGAACCTCCGCGCCGAGCAGAAGCAGGTCTCCCGGTCCGTGGGGAAGGCCTCCCCGGAGGAGCGCCCGCGATCCTGGCCAGCGCCAAGGAGCTGGCCGAGCAGGTCAAGGCCGCCGAGGCCGCCTCCTCGGCCGCCGCCGCCGAGCTCGACGACCTGGCCCGCCAGTTCGCCAACCTCATCGAGGGGGCGCCCTCGGGCGGCGAGGAGGACTACGTCGTCCTGCGCCACGAGGGCGGCCGGCCCCGCGACTTCGCCGCCGAGGGGCTTCGAGCCCGCCGACCACCTGGCGATCGGCGAGGGCCTGGACATCATCGACACCCGCCGCGGCGCCAAGGTCTCCGGGGCCCGCTTCTACTACCTCAAGGGCTGGGGCATGCGCCTGGAGCTGGCCCTCATGACGGCCGCCCTGGACGCCGCCGTCGCCCACGGCTTCACCCCGATGACCACCCCCACCCTCGTCACCCCGCAGGTCATGGGCGGCACCGGCTTCCTGGGCGCCCACAGCGACGAGATCTACTACCCTGCCCGCCGACGACCTCTACCTCACCGGCACCTCCGAGGTGGCCCTGGCCGGCTACCACGCCGACGAGATCCTCGACCTGTCCGCCGGGCCCAAGCGTTACATGGGCTGGTCCACCTGCTACCGGCGCGAGGCCGGGGCCGCCGGCAAGGACACCCGCGGCATCATCCGCGTCCACCAGTTCAACAAGGCGGAGATGTTCTCCTACTGCCGCCCCGAGGACGCCGAGGCCGAGCACGCCCGGCTCCTGGCCATGGAGGAGGAGATGCTGGCCCTGGTCGAGCTGCCCTACCGGGTCATCGACACCGCCGCCGGGGACCTGGGCTCCTCCGCCGCCCGCAAGTTCGACTGCGAGGCCTGGCTGCCCACCCAGCAGCGCTGGATGGAGGTCACCTCCACCTCCAACTGCACCACCTACCAGGCCCGCCGCCTGGCCGTGCGCGAGCGCCGTGAGGGCGGCACGAGCCCCGTGGCCACCCTCAACGGGACTCTGGCCACCACCCGCTGGATGGTCGCCATCCTGGAGAACCACCAGCAGGCCGACGGTTCGGTGCGCGTGCCCACGGGCCTGCGCCCCCTACCTGGGCGGCCTGGAGGTCATCGAGCCCGTCGGCGCCACCGCCTGAGGGCCGGCCCCGTGAACCCCACGCCCGCCTCCAGCCCCGGGGCCGCCCGCGAGACCGACGCCGTCGGCGAGCCCGCCGGCTCCGAGCCCACCGGCAACGGCCCGGCCGTCAACCCCGCCACCGGCATCGCCCCGGCCGGCCAGCCCCTGACCCAGCTGGGCGGCTCCACGGAGTACCTCGAGCACCTCGAGGACGGCGCCGAGCGCACCGCGGCAGGCGGCGAGCGCGCCCTGCGCCGTCGACCCCTGGACCACGAGGGAGTACCACGCCCTCGTCCAGGACCGGATGCGGGACCTCGACGCCCTGGAGGCCGCCGGCGGTGCCCGGCTCGCACCCGGCCACGGGCTCGTCGTCGCCCTCGACGTCGACGGCACCATCCTGGACATGGACGGGCACGTCTCGGAGCGGGTCATGGCCTCCGTCGCCCGCCTGCGCGCCCACGAGGTCCCCGTGGTCATCTCCACCGGCCGCGGGATCGCCGCCACCATGCCGGTGGTGCGCCACCTGGGGCTGTCCACCGGCTGGATGGTGTGCGCCAACGGCGCCATGACCCCTGCGGCTCGACCCCGACGCCCCCGGCGGCTACGAGGTCGTCGACTCGCGCACCTTCGACCCGCGCGCCGCCATCGAGACCCTCCACGCCGCCGTGCCCGACGGGATCCTCGCCGTGGAGGACCCCGGCGTCGGCTTCAAGGTCTCCCGGCTCTTCCCCGACGGCGAGCTCATCGAGGACCAGCGGGTCGTCACCTTCGACGAGCTCGTCTCCCGGCCGGTCACCCGCGTCGTCCTGCGGGCCCCGGGTATGCCCGTGGATCGCTTCTCCCAGATCGTGGCCGACTCCGGGCTGCACTCGGTGGAGTACGCCATCGGTTGGACGGCCTGGCTCGACGTCGCCCCCGAGGGCGTCACCAAGGCCTCCGCCCTCGAGGCGCTCATCGCCCGCCTGGGCACTGACTCCGCCCATGTCCTGGCGGTCGGGGACGGCTCCAACGACGTCGAGATGATCGAGTGGGCCGGGGCCGGCGTCGTCATGGGCAGCGCACCGCAGTGGGTGCGCGACCGCGGCGATATCCTGACCGAGCCCGTGTGGCGGGACGGCTGCGCCGCCGTCCTGGACGCCCTCATCGAACGAGTAAGGCACCCTTGATGCGACAGTCCCCCTCCCTGTCTCCCAGCACAACTCCATCCCCGAGGAGCACGCCGCTCGCGCCGCCGGCCCGGCCGGTGGGGCGAGCGCTCCCGGCCGGGGCCGCGTGCGCCGTCGGCTGCGCCGAGGTGGCCGCCTCCTGGCCGCCGCCAGCACCCTGACCCTGGCGGCCGCCGCCACCGCCGCCTGCTCAGCCGGTGGGACGGGCTCGGCGTCGGCCACCGGCTGTGCCGCCTACCAGGCCTATCAGGGGCCACAAGGGCGCCACCGTCACCATCTCCAGCAGCCTGACCGGCACCGAGGCCGAGCGCTTCGAGGCCTCCGTGGCAGAGTTCGAGAACTGCACGGGCATCAACGTCGAGCACACCGGCACCACCGAGCTGCGCTCCCAGCTGCTCAACGGCTCGGGAGCCAACCTGTCCACCAGCTCGGGGGCCTCGCCGTCGAGCCAGGACAACCCGGAGAACCTGCCCGACCTGGCCATCGTGCCCCAGCCCGCCATGGTGGCCGAGCTCGTCGACACCGGCGTCGTCCACCCGCTGCCCAACCAGGTCAACAGCAACGTGGAGGCCGGCTGGGACCGGCACTGGATCCAGGTCGGCATCCACGCCTCCGTGCCCTACGGCGCCCCGCTCATGGTCTCGCTGAAGTCCCTCGTGTGGTACTCGCCGGACGCCTTCGCCAAGGCCGGCTACGAGGTACCCGACACCTGGGCCGAGCTGGAGGCCCTCACCAGCAAGATCCGCTCCGACCACCCCGACGGCTCCGTGACGCCCTGGTGCGTGGGCGCCGCCGACGGGGAGTCCACCGGCTGGGTCCTCACCGACTGGCTCGAGGACGCCCTGCTGGCCACTCAGGGACCCGGCGTCTACGAGACCTGGGCCTCGCACCGGGTTCCCGTCGACTCCTCGAACGCCGTCGAGGCCCTCGGCGCCGTCAACTCCCTGGTCCTGGACAACGGGCGCGTCGTCGGTGGGCGCGGCTCGGTCATCTCCCGCACCCCCGCGCAGGCCGGGGCCGACCTGGCCAAGGGCAGCTGCCTCATGCTGCACGCCTCCTCCTCCTTCGAGAGCCGCTTCCCCGAGGGCACCGTCATCACCGACGCCGACGGCGCCAACCCGGTGACGGTCCAGGCCCCCCGCCCGACCGCGAGCCCCACCGCCGGCAGCGGCGGGACGACCGGGGCGACGGCGTCGGCCAAGAGCACGGCCACCGCAGCGGGCACGACGAGTACAGCGGGTTCGGCTGGAACGAAGGTCTCGGCCTTCGTCACCCCGGCGGCGGACCGCGGCTCGGAATCGGTACTGGTGGGGACCGACTACCTCGTGGCCTTCACCCGTTCGGACGCGGTCAGCGCGGTCATGGAGTACCTGACCTCCCAGGAGTGGGCCCGCACGCGGATGGCGATGGGCGGGGTGGCGACCGCCAACCAGGGTGTTGACCCGGACCTGGCGCCCAGCGACGTCGGCCGGCGCGCCACCAGGCTGCTCCAGTCGCGCCAGACGACCGTGGAGATGGATGCCTCGGACTCGATGCCGGTGGGTGTGGGCAGCAGCGCCCTGTGGGTCGGGCTGAGCCGGTGGTCGACCGGGACGGTGACCCCCAAGGAGGCGCTCAAGCAGGCCGAGGCGGCCTGGCCCAAGCAGAAATAGCCCCCGGGCGGGACCCGCAGGCAATGCGTACGACGTCGGCTCCGAGGCTTCCGCCCTGAGCCGACCTACTCCACGAAGGTCGGGATCTACTGGTCGAGGGTTGTGCGTACTGCACGAAGGCCCCACCTACCTGCAGTACACCCAACCCTCCTCCAGTATCACCCCACCCTCGTGCATTGCGTGCCGGCGAGAATGGGCGCCACTCGGGCAGCCGGGAGCAGCCTCGAGCATTGATCCGCGTCAGGCGGGTCGATAGCCTTGGAACCCCAGCGATTCAAGGAGGACTCATGGGACTGGGATGGTTCGGCGCCCCCGAGCACAAGCGTTGGCTGGCCTACGAGACGCACGCGCTGCTGCACTACGCGCGCGCCGCGCAGGTGCCCACCGGATTCGGGTGGATCGGTCAGGACGGCGAGGTGGACCCCGCCCATCCCGTTGAGCTGTGGGTCACCGGTCGCATGACCTTCGCCTTCTCCCTGGGAGCACTCATGGGGATTCCCGGCTGCCGCCGCTACGCCGACCACGGCGTGCGCGCCCTCAACGGACCCCTGCGCGACTCGGTCAACGGCGGCTGGTACTCGGCGATCGGCCCCGAGCCCGACGCCGAAGGACAGGGCGTCCCGGTGGATGGCGACGCCCGTAAGGAGTGCTACCAGCACGCCTTCGTGCTCCTGGCCGCCGCCACCGCGACGGCCGCCGACCGGCCCGGTGGCCACGAGCTGCTGCGCGACGCCATCGAGATCCAGGACCGCTACTGGTGGGACGAGGGCCAGCAGATGCCGGTGGAGTCCTACGCCGCCGACTTCACCGACCCCGAGGACTACCGGGGCATCAACGCCGCCATGCACACGGTGGAGGCCTACCTGGCCACCGCCGACGTCACCGGTGAGGTGCGCTGGCTGGAGCGGGCACTGAAGATCACCGACTTCGCCGTCAACGTCCAGGCCCGCGAGCACGGCTGGCGCCTGCCCGAGCACTACTCCGCCTCCTGGGAACCGCGCCTGGACTACAACCGCGACGAGCCCGCCCACCCCTTCCGGCCCTACGGCGTCACGCCGGGCCACGGGCTGGAGTGGGCGCGCCTGACGGTGCAGCTGCGCGGGGCGCTCATTAACCGCTCCATGAGCGCGCCGGAGTGGATGCTGGAGGCCGCTGAGCACATCTTCGATCAGGCCCGCACCGACGGCTGGCGCGTCGACGGCGCCCCCGGTTTCGTCTACACCACGGACTTCGACGGCAAGCCCGTGGTGCACGAGCGCATGCACTGGGTGGTCTGCGAGGGCATCTCGGCGTCGGCCGCCATCCGCCAGGCCCTGCTCGACGACGGCCGCGGGGAGATCGACGTCGAGCACTACGAGCACTGCTATCGGGCCTGGATCGACTACGCCGAGGAGTTCCTCATCGAGGCGCCCGGGGTGTGGACCCATGAGCTCGACCGCGACAACCGGCCCTCGACTCGCACCTGGGCCGGGCACCCGGACATCTACCACGCCCTGCAGGCCACCCTCATGGCGCGCCTGCCGGTGTGGCCGGCGATCGGGCAGGCCCTGGCCGAGGGGCGGCTCGACGAGCCGAACTCCCTGCTGCCGGCGCGCGCCAGCAAGCCGCACCGGCGCGGGTTCTTCGGGCGAGCCTAGGTGCCGGGCCGCGGGGCCGGGCTGGGCCGCGGGTCAGCGGTGCGGCCGGGCCGCGCGGTCGTAGGGTAGGTCGCGCGGTCGTGCCCCAAACCCTCGATCCCGAGACATAAGGCACGACCGCGACGTCGGCGACCGGTGGGCTCGGGCTGGTGGGCTCGCAGTGACCGCGGGCCCGCCGGGATGGTAGGGTCTGTGCCTGTCGCGCCCGGTGGGTGCGGCCTGGAGAGGTGACAGAGCGGCCGAATGTGGCGGTCTTGAAAACCGCTGTGCGCCTGGCGCACCGGGGGTTCGAATCCCTCCCTCTCCGCCATATCCCTGCTTACTCGAACCCTCGGTAGCAGTCGCGCTGCCGAGGGTTTGTTCGTGTTCGGGCGAGGTCGCTCACGGGGGTCCCAACCTCACCGGGGCGCAATGCACGAGGGTCGGGGCCTACTGGACGAGGGGTGGGTGTACTCCGTGGGGTGCGGGGGTTCGTGCAGGACGCACAACCCCCGGCCAGTACCGCCCGAGGCTCGTGGAGTAGCCGGTCGGGACGTGGCCGATTGCGCCCGTGGAGGAGGTGCGGGGTCTGCGGCATCGTCGGCCCCCTGACTTCTTGGGATTGTGCTGGTCCTGGTCGGCTTTGGCGGGCGCGGGGGAGGCCGCCTGACTGAATCGGGGACTGCGTTGTGCGCCCGGAACTTACTTGTCCTCCAGATGACTGAGGTCGTGCCCCAGTCATCTGGAGGAAAAACGCAGTCCTCGTCGGGGGAAGTACGTCCCCGATCTGGCCCAGCACGACGTCGAAGGCCGCTGCCCCGGCCTCACAGGCGCTTGAGGGCCTCGCGTCGGCTGAGTGGGGACAGGCCCGGATGCGCCTGGACGAAGGCACGTACCCAGTCGCCGTCCGTGCGTGCGTAGTCGCGCAGTGCCCAGCCGATGGCCTTGCGGATGAAGAACTCCGGGTCCTCCTGGTTGACCTCGATGACATTGGTGAGCAGATCGAGGTCCGTGTCGGCCTTGTGCTGGAGCTGGCAGAGGATGGCGCTGCGCCGCACCCACATGTCCGGGTCGGTGGCCCACACGCGCATGCGGGCCACCGCAGCCGGATGCTCACGCACCACCAGCCCGACGGCGTGGGAGGTCTCATCGACCAGATCCCACCACTGCCCCGTGCGCAGAAAGTGCTCGTAGAGCGCCAGAGACTCCATGCGTCCGGCATGCGAGGCGGAGAGCTTGGCGCGGATGACGGCCAGCGCCGCATAGCGCTCCTCACGGCGAGCCGCCCCATCCCACAGGCGCCGCAGCGCCACCTCCCAGGTAGCGGCCTCAGCCCACACATCGCTGTGGGCGGCGGCGATCCGTTGCGCAAGGCGCCGCGTGTCCGGGACCCCGACGCCGTACATCGCCATCTCGGACTTCAGGTAGGCCCGCTGCTGCTCGGCGCGGGCAGGGTCGCCCGCCTCCGCCAGGGCCTGACGCAGATCGGTGATGAACTCCGCGACCCGCGCATCCGTCTGCCCGCTCTCCGCCATCCTCGCTCCTCCTCGCCTCACGACGTACTTTCACAGACATTCTTCAACATGATGGCCCTGGGTGGCGCCCGCCTCCGGGGCTTGACTCCGCAGACCCCGGGTCGTGAACGAGGGCCCCATGACACCTACGCAGCCGGCGGCCCTCGTTGCCTCGTCTTGAAGCGCCCGCACCGTGTCTTCGGCGGTTTGCTCACGCGGCATCCTCCCGGTAGGCTGCCCGTGCGTCCTGCGGCGGAGCCGTGGGAAGGCGATGGAGATGTCGCATAGTGGCCTAGTGCGCCTCCCTGCTAAGGAGGTTGGGGTGGAAGCCCCTCGGGAGTTCGAATCTCCCCATCTCCGCCACAGCGAGAGCCCCGGTGTGCAGCAGCGCGCCGGGGCTTCGTCGTCGCCGGAGCGCTCGTTGCGGTGGCCCCCGCGACTCCCCAACGGATTGCCGGGCCTCGAGTCGGCTCGGCGGTCAGGGCGTTCGCCTCTGGCCGATCGGGGTGCCTGTGTGTCTTCCGGCGCGGATCCGGGATAGCGTGATGCTGTACTCGACTGAGAGGGACCTCATGTCTGACCACGACGCAACCCAGCCGCCGACCTCCGGCTCGCCCCGCCCCGAACAGGGCGACGAGTTCAACGCCCGGACCGTCCTCATCAACCAGGACATGCTCGACGCCGCACGCGCCGAGCAGCAGGCTCCGGGGCAGGCGCCCGGTGCCGTCCCTGGTGCGGCTCCCCGGCGCCCAGGCCGGATCGTGGCGCCCGGCGCAGCCCGACCTGCCCACCGGGCCGCCCCCTGAGGAACAGACGCGCGCCTTCTCCACAGGTGCCGCGCAGGCGGCCGCCCAGCCCGGTGCAGCGCCGGCCGACCCCTACATTCAGGCCAACCCCTACGCCCAGCAGGGCGGGCTCGGCCAAGCGGGCCAGCCGGGTCAGCCCGGCCGACCCTGATCCGGCCGCCGCCGGCGGATCTCGGGGGCGCCCAGCCCGGTGCGGCGCCGGCCGACCCCTCACATCCAGGCCAACCCCTACGCCCAGCAGGGCGGGCTCGGCCAACTGGGCCAGACCGGCCAGCCGGCGCAGCCCGCCTGGGGTGGGTCCACCGCTGCCGACGGCGCCGCACCCGCGTCGTCGCCCTTCGCCCAGTCCGCCCCCGGCATCCCCTCGGCTCCGGGCACATCCTCAGCCCCCGCCGCTGGTGCGACTCCAGGCGTCGAGGCGAGTCGGGAGACCCCGCACTGGCCGGGGCAGCAGCCGCAGGCCCAGCCGTCGGGCCTGCAGGACCAGCAGCCCTTCGCCCAGCAGCCCGCCCCGCACTCGCACCCCTTCAGCGGGGGGCGTCAGGAGGGCGAGGTCGGCATGTCCTCGGTCTTCCCCACGGCGACCGCACGCGCCGAGGCCGAGCAGGCCACGGAGGCCTTCGTCCCCGCTGCGACTCAGGCGGTCGCCCAGTCCGCGCCGTCGTCGTCTTCAGCCTTCCCGTCGCAGAGCTCGGCGCCCCAGTGGGGCTCGGCCCCCTCTTCCGACGCCGCAGCCGGGCAGGCCCCGTCCTTCTCCGACATGGTTCCTACCGCAGCCGGCTCGCCCTTCGATCGGCCGGCAGGAGGCGGAGCCCTGGCAGCAGTGCGGTCCGAGGAGGTCGAGACCGCGGACTCCGTGGGCAGCTGGATGCTGACGATACTGCTGGCCGGTATCCCATTGTTCGGGTTGGTCTACATCCTCATTCTCGCCTTCGGCAGCGGCCGCTCGGCCAGCAAGAAGAACTGGGCCAGAGCCACTCTCGTCTGGGGGATCATTGCCTCCGTTCTGGTCCTCGTGCTCTACGTGGCGCTGGGTGCCTCGGTGCTGGCGGTGGTCTCCTCCAACGCAGGATGAGCGGCCGCGCTGCGCGCGGTGTGAGCACCGCTGCCGCAGCAGCGCACAGGGCCGGAGCCCCGTCGTCGGCGGGACTCCGGCCCTGTGCCCATCCTCACGGGGATTGGATTTGTCCCCTGGGTGGACGCTGAGTAATGTTCTTCCCGTCGGCAACGACATGCGCCTGTAGCTCAACGGATAGAGCATCTGACTACGGATCAGAAGGTTGGGGGTTCGAATCCCTTCGGGCGCACCAACACCCCGTCATCGGCTGAACAGTCGGAGCCGGGGTGTTTTCCATGTCTGGGACACCCCGGCCCCGACGGCGTGGCTCACGCAGCCTGTCAGCCGGCCCTCGATCCGACCGGGCGCGCCACTCCTGCCGGCGTCCCCACTCCAGCCGGAGCCTGCTCTTCGGCCCGGGGCTCCGGGTTCGCCGCGCAGACCTCGCCGTCGGAGGGAAGCGCTCCCTTGACGAAGTAGTCATTCACCTTCGCGGTCGCGCAGGAATTGAAGCCGGTAGCGCCGTGGCCGTACATGTCGACGCTCAGCAGGTGACTGTTGCGGAGCCTCGACACCAGCGCCTTGGACCACGGGTAGGGGGTGGCCGGGTCGTGCAGGATGCCGACGACGAGCACCGGGTTCGTGGCGTCGACGTCGACGTCGACGGGCTCGGTCTTACCAGTGTGCCCCCAGCCGTGGCAGTAGGCGTCGTGCTGGGGCACCAGGCTGTGGAAGACCGGGTAGTCGCGGCGGTAGGAGGCCAGTGCCGCATCCCAGCTCGCCTGGTTCCCGGAGTCGGGGAAGTCGAGGCACCGGTTGGCCGCGAAGCCGTACACGGACCGAAGATGCTCGACGATCTGCGCCTCGGTCGCCGTCGGCCCTCCCTCACCCGGGAGGAACCCGGCATTCTTCATTAGAGCGGTGCCGTCGTGCGCGTTCATGGCCTGGGTCAGTCCCTCGTTGAGCAGCGGCCACTTGTCAGGTGAGGCGACGACGAGCTCCTTGATCGCATTGGTGGCCTCGGCCCGGTTCAGGGAGTCTGCGCCGTCGGAGACGGTCAGCGGATTGGCGTCCAGGCCGTCGAGGAAGGCGGCGAGCCGGGTGACGGCCTCATCGGTCGAGCCGTTCAGGGGGAATCCGGCCTGACCCTGCTGAGACTCGATGTAGGTGCGCAGCGTCTGCTCCTCGGCTGCCGCATCGCCCTCGAAGGACCCCTGCCGGGACAAAGCGGGGTCCATGGCGCTGTCCAGGACGACGCGCCCGACGTTGTCGGGGAAGAGCTCGGTGTACACGGCTCCCAGGTAGGTGCCGTAGGAGTACCCGAGGAAGTTGAGGTCCTGGTCTCCCACCAGGGCCCGCATGACATCCATGTCGCGGGCCACCGAACGGGTGTCCATATGGTCGAGGATCTCGGGAACCTCCGTGTACTTCTGGCAGGTGGCGGCATCGCGTGAGCCCTTCGCGACGATGTCGCCGGCGCTGCCCGGTGTCAGCTGGGAGGGTGCTTGGGCCCGCCCGGCCACAATCGCCTGAACGTCCTCGGGGGACCAGCAGGTGATGGGGGTGGACTGGCCGATGCCGCGTGGGGTCGAAGCCGATGACGTCATAGTTCGCCAGGACCCCCGACAGGCCGCCGCTCTTGTAGAGACCGGCGTGGGATATTGATGAGGGAGATGCCGCTTCCCCGGGGCCTCCGGGGTTGAGGGAAGACCGATCCCCGAGGGAGGGGCTCGTCGAGGGCAGCTTCTTGAGGGCCACCGTGATGGTCTTGCCCTGCGGGTGGTCGTAGTCCAGGGGCACGGTCACGGTCGCGCACTGGAAGGCGGTGCCGGTGGCGCCGTCGGGGCAGTCGGTCCAGGTGAGTTTCTGACGGTAGAAGGACTCCAGCCCCTTGGGGACCTTCGCCCCTGTGGACCCGGTGGACCCGGTAGAACCACCGGAGCCCTTCGAGGAACCGTTGGAGCTGTTGCTGCCGGTGGCCTGAGACGGGCTGGTGCCGGCGGCGTTCGTGCTGTTATCCAGGACGACGCCGGTCGGCTGGGAGCTCTGCGCGGTCGGGCTCGCGACGGCTGCGACACTCGTGGCGAGCATGCTGCAGGCGGTGAGCGTACCGAGCAGGGTGAGGACGGTCAGGCGTGAGGCGGCGCGCGATGGCGGGGATGTTCGTAGGTGTCTCATGCCCACGATTCTCATGTCTTCGTCGAATATGAACCATACGGAAGACTGGTTGATTGATGTCGGGGTAGCCCGACCCTGCACCCTCCGCTCTCGGTGCTCCAGCTCAGCCTGCGCTCAGGTGTGGGCGGCCTCGAAGGCCTGGGCCAGGTCCGCGATGAGGTCGTCGACGTGCTCGATGCCGACGCTCAGGCGCATGAGCCGGTCGGTCAGTCCGTAGGAGGCGCGCACCTCAACGGGAACGTCCGCGTGCGTCTGCACCGACGGGCACGTCACCAGCGACTCCACGCCACCCAGGGACTCGGCGAAGGTGAACACCCGCACCGAGGCCAGGAAGCGGGCCACGTCCACCGACTCGGCCAGATCGAAGCTCACCATGCCCGAGTGTCCCGGGTAGAGCACCCGCGTCACGTAGGGGCTCGAGCGCAGGAACTGTGCGATCGCGGTGGCGTTGGCCTCGTGACGCTCCATGCGCAGCGCCAGGGTCTTGAGGCCGCGCAGCAGCAGGAAGCAGTCGAAGGGACCCAGCGTCGCCCCGGTCGTGTTGAGCCGGTAGTTCAGCTGCTCGGCCAGGGCGTCGTCGGCCACCACGGCCACGCCCGCCATGACGTCGTTGTGCCCGCCGAGGTACTTCGTGCCCGAGTGGACGACGACGTCGGCCCCCAGCTCCAGGGGCCGCTGCACCACCGGGGTGTAGAAGGTGTTGTCCACGACCAGCCTCGCCCCGGCGGCATGGGCCAGCTCGGCCGCCTCGGGGATGGAGATCTCCTCCATCATCGGGTTCGTGGGGGTCTCGATGATGACCAGGTCGGCCGGGTCGGCCAGGGCCCCGCGCAGCCCCTCAAGGCCCAGGACGAAGTCGACGCGCGCCGCCCCCTCCTCGGCCAGGACCTCCAGGAAGCGGAAGGAGCCGCCGTACAGGTCGCGCAGCGCCACGATCCGGCTGCCGTGCGGCGCCAGCGTGCGGGTCACCAGCTCCAGGGCGGCCATCCCCGAGGACAGGGCGAAGGCCGCCGTCCCGCCCTCCAGGCGGGGCCAGGGCGTCCTGGAGGACGTCTCGGGTGGGGCTGGCCGTGCGCGTGATAGTCAGCCCGTCGACTCGCCCAGGCCCGGGTGGCCGTAGGGCGGTCGACAGGTGGATCGGCGTCGTGATCGCCCCCGTGGCCGGGTCGGTCCCGGTGCCCGAGCGCACCAGCAGCGTCTCCAGGCGGAGCTGCGGGTCCGGGGCCGACGACGTCGGGTGGTGGTGGACGGGGAAGGTGCGGGCGGCCGGCGGCTGGGAACACTCGGTCTGAGCAGTGGGCTGGGGTGCGGACGGACTGGTCATGAGTGGTTTCTCCTCGCGGGCGGGGCAGCGGCGGGAAGACATGATGGCTGACGGTCGACGGCGGTGCAGCCGGTGACCGGTGACTGGACGCCTGCGGGACGGCACCCTTGGTGCGGCCCGGGCGAGCCGGCTCAGGCGGACAGGGTGGCGGGTCCCTGCCCGGCCCGTTCGGCGGCACGGGCGGTCACGGCGGCGACGGCCGTCTCCAACCGGTCCAGGGCGGCGTCGAGAGTGGCGCGGGGGCAGGCGACGTTGATGCGGGTGAAGCCCTCACCGCCGGCCCCGAAGATCCGGCCGTCGTCGAGCCAGAGCCCGGCCTCGTTGAGCATGACCTCGTCGAGCTGCTCGGGCTCGAGCCCGGCGGCCTTCAGGAATCCCGAGCAGTCCAGCCACAGCAGGTAGGTGCCCTCGCAGGGAGCGGCCTCGATCCCCTCGATCCGCTCCAGGCGCGCCTCGACATGGGCCCGGGCGGCCGCGATGTGCTCGCGCAGGGCATCCAGCCAGGCGTCCCCGCTCTCGTAGGCGGCCCGGCAGGCCGTCAGGCCCAGGGTATTGGGCTGGGAGTAGCCGGTGGTGGCCAGCTCGCGGCGGAAGGCCCTGCGCAGGTGGGTATCGGAGATGAGGATGTTGGCGACCTGCAGACCGGCGAGGTTGAAGGACTTCGACGGCGAGGTGCAGGTGATCGTGTGGGCGGCGGCAGCCTCGCTCAGGGAGGCGAAGGGCGTCGTCGCGAAACCCGGCAGGGCCAGGTCCGCGTGAATCTCATCGGCCACGACGACGACGCCGTGGCGGGCCGTGACCTCCTCCAGCGCAGCGAGTTCCTCGCGGCTCCAGACCCGGCCCACCGGGTTGTGAGGGTTGCACAGGAGCAGCAGGCGCGCACCGGTCGCCTCGATGGTCTCCTCCAGGGCGGCCAGGTCGCGGCGGTAGACGCCGTCGGCGTCACGCACGAGGGGGACGGCGGCCACGGTGCGCTTGTTGACCTCGACGACGTCGCGGAAGGGGTAGTAGACGGGCTCCTCGATGAGGACCGTCTCACCCGGTGCGGTCAGGGCCCGTACCGCCAGGGCCAGGGCCGGCACGACGCCCGGGGGTCACAGTGTTCCACTCGGCCTCCACCTGCCAGCCGTAGCGGCGGGAGAACCAGCCGGTCAGGGGCCGTCCGATAGGGCCTCGTCGGGCTCGGAGTAGCCGAAGATACCGTGGCGGGTGCGCCACAGCAGGGCGCTGGTGACTGCCGGCGCGGTGGCGTGGTCCATGTCCGCCACCCACAGGGGCAGGACGTCCTCGGGGCGGCCGCGCTTGACGGCGGAGTCCCACTTTGAGGCTGGCCGTGCCGCGGCGGTCGGGGACCGCGTCGAAGACGGCCGGGTCGACGGCGGGGGCGGTGAAGAAGGATGCTGCGGGGGAGGAGGCGGTCGGCGCGTGGGGGGCCGTGAGGTCGGGGCGGGCCGGACAGGCGGAGTCGGTGGAGTCGGCCGAGCCGGAGACGGGGGTGAGGTGGGTGTGCATGGCTGGAGGTCCTCTCGGGTGCCCTGGCGGCGGTGACGCGTGCGAGCGCAAGGCGCTGCTGCGGCGTCGGGCTCAGGGACGGTCGGCGCGCGGGCCGGCCGAGGTGGCGGTTTGCTGGAGGGATGAACACGGGGCTGTCGGGCCTCCGCGGAGTGCGACGAGCCGGTCTCAGGCGGCTCGGACTCTCACCGTTACGTGTCAGACAGCGACGGCTGGCGCTGTCAGCGCATGCACATTCGACCCTCGCCAAGGGTGCGCACCATCATCGTGCGGGCCTGGGGCGAAAGAGTCGTCATGGCCGCGAGCATAGCGGGAGCGCCGCCGCCGGCGCCACCGTGCCGGTGCGTTGTCTCGACCACCGGCACGGTGGCAACCGGTCAGCCGGCGCGGCGCAGCCATGTTTTCTACCGATTAATAACAGTAGGTTCATGGTGGTCGTGCCGTCTTGGCAGGTTCACGGCCACCGCCGCGGCCATCACCCAGTGGATGCGGCCCGGGAGGGGCCTCCTCCTTCGGCATCACCGACACAGCAAGGAGCCGTCCATCACATGACCCAGAAACCTGACCATCCGATGACCCTGGATCCGCCTCATCCTTCGGCCCACCCTGCACGCAGCTCGTATCACCCGACGCAGCATGCTCAAGCGGGCGGGGTCCGCGGCCCCGCCGCCGTGGGCGCCCGGTGCGTCGTGGCCGGCGCGGCCCTCTGCTCAGGCTGCGGGCCTGAGCGTCGTCGAGCACCAGGACGGCGGCCGCATGCAGTTCTACCGGTTCTCCACGCCATCCATCAGCCGACCACGTCAACGTGCTGCTGCCGACGGATACGACCCCGCACGCCGCTACCTGGTGCTCTACCTCCACGGGGAGCTATCGGGGAGAACTTCACGGCCTTCGACAAAATGGGTATTCGTGATGTGACTGTGGGCCGCGAGCTCATCGTCGTCATGCCCGACGGCGGACTCGCTCGGCTGGTACTCCAACCCGGTCTCCTCGAACGTCGGCCCTCGGAACTGGGAGAGCTCCATGAGCGAGCTCATCCTGGGTGGACGCCACCTTCAGCACCATCGCGGAGTTCTCCGGGCGCGCCGTCTCCGGCTTCTCCATGGGAGGCTTCGGGGCCCTGAAGTACACGGCCAGAGTCTACGGGCACTTCGCCCGTCTCCAGCCACTCGGGACCCGCCGACCTGCGCGGGCCCGGACGGCCGAAGATCACCCACTGGGCGAATCTGACCTGATGGCCGAGCTCGGGTGGTCATGGTCTACGGGGCACCCTGGGCCGAGGCGCGTGTGAGGCGCCGACAACCCGATGGAGAATGTCGAGAGATATCGGGGCAAGCGCATCTTCCTCGTCCTGGGACGAGCTTTTACTCGACCGAACGAGAAACGGGTTCCGCTGACGCAGAGGAATCCCGGAGGGCGCTGCAGGCCGCCGGCATTCCTCACGAGCGCTATGAGGAAGCGGGCGGTCACCTCGTGCGCCGTGAGCGGCTGCAGCAGGACATCGACGGTGTTATCGCTCATCTGACCAAGGCCGTGAGGGCTGCCCGTCCTCTCCGGTCCCTGAGCCCGGTGGTCGCGGTCGCACCTGACGGCTCGCGTCGAGGGTAAGTACGAACTTGCGCCGTAAGGTACGAACACGTGGGCGCCTGATCTGGCGAGACCAGGCAGGGGCGGGATGCGCCCCGACGCCCTATCCCGCACCCTCGACCTGCGGTCAGCCGGCCCGGCGCAGCCGCAGGGAGTTGCGACCACGATGACGCTGGAGGCGGCGCATGGCGGCCCCCGCGATCATCGGGGTTGAGCAGCCCGGCGGCCGCCAGCGGGATCGCGGCCACGTTGTAGGCGAAGGCCCAGAACAGGTTCTGACGGATGATCCGCAGGGTTGCCCGCGACACCCGCACCGCTGCCACGGCTGCATCCAGGTCCGTGCGCACCAGGGTGATGTCGGCGGCCTCACTGGCCACGTCCGCCCCTGAGCCCATGGCGAAGCCCAGGCCCTGCGTGCCGGCCTGAGCCAGGGCGGCGGCGTCGTTGACCCCGTCACCCACCATGCCGACCACCGCGCCCTGGGCCTGCAGGTCGGCGACGACGTCGCGCTTGTCGGCGGGCAGCACCTCGGCGCGCACGTCGGCGGCGTCGATCCCCACCTGGGCCGCCACGTGCTCAGCGGCCCGGGTGTTGTCCCCGGTCAGCAGCACCGGCCGGATCCCCAGCTCGCGCAGCGCCGCCACCGCCTCCCGTGAGGAGGGTCGCACCGTGTCCCGCACCACGAGAACCGCCATGGCCTTCAGTGGCTGCGTATCGGGGGCCGTCGCGCCGGCGTCGTCGGAGTCATCGGAGGCACTGTCCGTGGCGGCCTCGTCGGGCGCCTTGGTCTCAACGTTCGCGGCCTCACCGGGCTCGCCCACGGCCAGGACGACGGCGGTCGCCCCGGGAGTCCTGGGCCTCCTCCACTGCGGAGCGCACCGCCTCGGGGACCTCGGCGCCCATTTCGCCGGTGAGCCAGCCCGGCCGGCCCACCGCGACCCGGCGCCCCTCCACCGTGGCGGAGACGCCCCGGCCCTCGTGGTTGGAGAAGTCGGCCGGCGTCGGCAGGTCGCCCAATCGCTCGCGGGCGGCCACGGTGATGGCTGTGGCCACCGGGTGCTCCGAGGCGGACTCGACCGCCCCCGCCAGGCGCAGCGCCTCCTCCCCGAGCGGGGCCAGGTCCGCAGCGGTGTCTGCGCCGGTACCTGCGCCGGCGCCCACCTCCTGGCAGGCCTCGACGTCCAGGCTCATGCGTCCCTGGGTGACCGTGCCGGTCTTGTCCATGACCATCGTGTCCAGGGCCCGCGTCGACTCCAGCACCTCGGGGCCCTGATGACCACGCCCAGCTGGGCGGCCCGGCCCGACCTGACCAGCAGCGCCGTCGGCGTGGCCAGCCCCAGCGCGCAGGGGCAGGCGATGACGAGCACGGCCACCGCCGCGGTGAAGGCCGCCTGCGGGGTGTGCCCGGTGAGCAGCCACCCCGCCAGGGTCGCGGCGGACAGCGCCAGGACGATGGGCACGAACACCCCCGAGATCCGGTCCGCCAGGCGCTGGACGGGGCCTTGCCCGCCTGCGCGGCCGTCACCATCCGGCCGATCCGCGCCAGCGTCGTCCCCTCGCCCACGGCCGTGGCCCGCACCAGCAGGACGCCGGAGGTGTTGACGGTCGCCCCGGTGACGGTCTGTCCGGCTTCGACCTCGGTGGGTACGGACTCCCCGGTGAGCAGCGAGGCGTCCACGGCCGAGCGGCCCTCGACGACGACGCCGTCGGCGGCCACCTTCTCGCCGGGCCGCACGAGGAACAGGTCCCCGGCCGCCAGGTCCTCAACACTGATGCGCCCTCGGTGCGGGTGGCTCTCGCGCGGCGAGCCGTCCTCGTCCAGGACGTCGACGGCGTCGCGGCTGCCCGACGGCGAGGTGAGGACGACCTGGGTCACCTCCTTGGCGCCCAGCTCCAGCAGGGCGCGCAGGGCGTCGCCGGAACGGTACTTGGCACGCGCCTCCGCGTAGCGGCCCGCCAGGAGGAAGGTGGTCACCCAGGCGGCCGACTCGAAGTACATGTGGGCGGCATGCCCCTGGGAGCGGGGCAGCAGCTCCATGCTCATCCGCATGCCGATGTGCCCGGCTCCGCCGAGCACCAGCGCCCACAGGCTCCAGCCGGTCGCGGCGATCACCCCTGAGGGACACGAGCGTGTCCATGGTGAAGGCCCCGTGGCGCAGCGCCCGGAAGGCCGCCTTGTGGAAGGGCCAGGCCCCCCAGACCGCCACCGGCAGCGCCATGAGCGCCACCGTCCACTGCCAGCCCGGCAGCTGGAGGGCCGGCACCATGGAGATCGCCATGATCGGCACCGACAGGATGAGGCAGTAGATGAGCCGCAGCTGCAGGTCGGCGGCCCGCTCCATATGCGAGGCGCCCAGGGACTTTGCCCCGCTCCCGGAGGCGGAGCGGGAGGACGCGTTGCCAGTGCCGGTGGTGCTACCAGTGCCCGGGCGCGTGGCCGGTGCCGCGGCCATGGACAGCGTCGCGCGGCCGCCTGTGCCCTTGTCCGCGTCCGACCCCCGGCCGAACCGGGCGCGGACGGTCCTGACGCCGGTGCCGCCGACGTCGCCGACGCGGGTTCCCCGGGCCGGCGCCGTCTCCGATTGCGCCGACTCATCTGGTGAGGCGGTGTCCAGCAGGGCGCCGGTGTAGCCGGCGCGGGCGACCGTGGCCAGGAGGTCATCGACGCTCACCGCGCTCGGGGCGGTGATGCGGGCCGACTCAGTGGCGAGGTTGACCGAGGCGCTCACGCCGTCGAGCTTGTTCAGCTTCTTCTCCACTCGGGCCACGCAGCTGGCGCAGGTCATGCCCCCGATGGAGAGGTTGACGGTGCGCAGCTGCCCGTCGAGTTCCTGGCTGGTCGTACCATGGGAGCCTCCTGTGTCCGTTGTCGTCCAGTGCCGTCCGGTGCTGTCTGCTGGCGTCCGCTGCCGCCCGTCGGCACCCGGGTCTCGGGCGTCGACGGGGACTCTCCCGGGCTCAGCGCTCGCGGTCGTCGCGCTCGACGGCGTCGAGGGTGTAGTCCCCGGCCTCGTCGATGGCCTCGGCCAGGGCGGCGTCGTCGAGGCGGGATGTCGGAGAGCACGGTGACGGTGGACTGCCCGCCCTTGTTGAGCAGGACGGCGACGTCCTTGACGCCGTCGAGCGCCTCGAGCTCCTCGGTGACGTGGGCGACGCAGTGGCCGCAGGTGAGTCCGGAGACCTTGAGGGTGGTGGTGCGGTCGATACTGTCGGCGGTGAACTCAGTCATCTCTCACCCTTGGGAGGCGTGTGCGGAAAACGGGTGGATCGGATCGGGAAACCAGATGGTCCGCCGTGGAGCGGACCGTGGTGCTCAGGACCGCACGAGCCGGGGCGATGGCGTCGGAGGCCCGCGGATCTTGGCGGTGCCTCTCGTCGCCGGCCTGCGGCGTGCAGGACGCAGTGGCTCGCGTGGTCCTCCAGCAGGCCGAGGCTGACGGCCTGAAGGGCCTTGGTGGCGGCGGAGATCTGCGTGAGGACGTCGATGCAGTAGACATCCTCCTCAACCATGCGGGAGATGCCCCGTACCTGCCCTCGATGCGGCGCAGGCGCTTGAGGTAGTCCTCCTGATCCGGTGTAGCCGGCCATCTTCCTCCGTTGTCTCGGTCGGGATCGACCATACCCCTAGGGGGTAGGGTGCCAACATACCCCCGGAGGGGTATATGGTTGGCGGCGACCGGCCGGATGGGCGCGGATCCGGGCACATGGCGGAGGGTGACGTGGGATGCTCGTGTCATGACCGCTGCTGCCCATGCCGCCCCCTGGCCCCCGCCGACCCCGACGCGGTGCCCCGGACGCCAGATGACCCCGATCTCCAGCTCGCCCGGGACCCCAGGGCGGGTGCCGGGCGACTCATGGTGCTGGCCGGCAACCGTCCCGACCTGCGCGGCGTCATCGCGGACAACCCGGGCTGCTCCCCGAGCTGCGCGCCTGGGTGAGCTGCATGGGGGAGCCTCCGCTGGCCCCGGACGCTCGCGGGTCCCGAGGCCGCGGTGGCTCGGACGGGACGGCTCTGGCAGCGCTGACGACGCGGATGATGCTGTGTCTCTGGCGCCCACGGGCTGGGAGCCCTCCGACATCGGCCTGGGTGAGGACCCTTCGGCTCCGTCCTGGGTGACCCGCTCATGGGCTCACCGCTCGACGACGACGGCTCGGGCCACCAGCCCGCCGACGCCGATCCCACTGGAGCCCACCGGTGCGGCTGCTCGCAACGGCAAGGGCGGGCGACGGGCGTCGTCGAGCCGGCGTACGGCCAGGCCGCACACCGCCTCCGCCCATACCGCCCGGCCCGCACCGCCTCGCGCACAGCCGCGGCCCGGGGCTACGCAGGCTCCCCGCCCCGCCTCCGCAGCGGCCGGCGGTGACGATGCCTGCGCCCCCGGCCCCGATGCCGCCCTGGACGCTTCGCGCCCGCGGCGCCCTACCCGGTGCCGGGGATCGCCGGGCCGGTCTGGGATTGCTGGGCCTGCTCGGAGCCGCCCCGGGCCGCGTGGAGGCTGACCCCTGGGCCGTGAGAGGGGCGCCGGCCGGTCGGCCTGCCGTCCGCACCTCCGCCGCCCTCCGGGTGCACCGGGGATCCCCGGCGCTCCTTCGGGTGGGGCGCTACAACGCCCCGGCCTCCTCGCGCAGCGCCAGGAGGTCGGCCCCGTCGTCGCCGTCCAGCACGAGCCCGGCCAAGATCATTGGCTGGATCCTCTTCGCCCTGCTGTTCATCGTCATCCGGGCCCCTCAACGGCTGAGACGCAGGGGCGGGGGCGCGGCCCCAGGGAGTGGTCGCGCCTCAGGGTGCGGCGGAGCCCGGGGTCGAGCTGCCCGGGGCGCTGGCGGCCGGGATGGTGATGGGGCTGCTGGAGGCGTAGCCGTGCTTGAAGGCCCACACCACGATCTCCAGGCGTGAGACCGTCCCGGTCTTGTGGAACAGGCCGGTGATGTGGGACTTGACCGTCGCCTCGGCGATCGCCAGCAGGGAGGCGATCTTGCGGTTCGAGGCCCCTCGCACAGGAGGCGGAGCACGTCGCGCTCCCGCTGCGAGAGGTGGACGCCGCCGTCCGCGCCGCGCACGGAGGCCAGGGCGTAGTCGATCAGGCGCGTCGTCGGCGTCGGGGCCACGACCTTCGCCCCTGAGTGGACCGTGCGCACCGCCGCGATGATCTCCTCAGCCGGCGCGCTCTTGAGCAGGAAGCCGCTGGCGCCGGCTCCCAGGCCCTGCAGGAGGTCCTCGTCGGTGTCCACCGTGGTCAGCAGAATGACCCGGGTCGACGGCGAGAGGCGGAGCACCTCCCTGGTCATCTCCACGCCGTCCATGTGCTCCATGTGGACATCGGTGATGAGGACATCGACCTGATGGGACTGCACAAATCGCAGGACAGCGCGAGGTGAGCGCGTTGCGGTGAGGATCGTGAAGTCCTCGACGTCGGAGAAATAGGACTCCAGATGGGCCAGGGCCATCGCGTCGTCGTCGACCAGGGCCAGGCCGACACAATCGGGAGAAATCTGGGAAGACATGAGTCTCCTTGGGCAGATGTGTGCAGTCCGCGATCAGTGGGGGGCGCGGTCTGCTGGGAACGGTGAACAAACTACCTGAAAAAAGATGATCGCCGTGTAAACGCCCTCAGACGCGCCCCGACGAAAGGTGGAGAGAGCCATCCAAACGGCGAGGAAAGCAATAGATCAAAGGGCGATGCGAGGCCCCGTCGGATTCCGGCAGGCTCATGGCCAACGGCACTTCCCCTAGTGTGCCTCCTCTGTCGTTCCCAGGAAGGAGGGTCCGTGTACCGCTCTGCGCTCATTGAGGGCGTCGCCCCGTCACTGGCTCGCGCTGCGTCACTCGAGTCTCCCTTCGGCCTGGTTTCCCGTTCCACCGAGCTGCCCCAAGCGGCCGGAGAGCCGGTCTTCGCGATCTGGACCGGTCTTCTGGGTGATCCCTCTGAGGCGCTGAGGTCACAGCGCACCTGGAATCACCGTGCCGAGGCGGGCAACTTCGACGGGGCCGGCGGGGCCATCGACGCCGATCGCGCCAGACACATCGCGATTGTGGAGACGATGGAGCGCTACTCCAGCTGCTCATGGACGGAGGAGGAGCTGGTGGGACACCCCCGCCGGTCTCGGCGAGGCCGCGATCGGACCGGAGCGTTGGCCGGCGTGCTCGGCCACCGAGCTGGCGGACCCCGACTGCGGGCTCATCGCCCTCAGACCCCCGCGTCCCCTGCGATGGGTGCGCGGCTGGTCCCCTGACCCGCGGCCGTGAGGTCTTCGTCCCAGCAGTGCTGACATACCTCAACTTCCCGGTGCGCACCCCTCCGAGCAGTTCGTCAACCCCATCTCCACCGGCACCGCCGCCCACTCCGACCTGCGCGAGGCGGTCCTGGGTGGCCTGCTCGAGGTCATCGAGCGCGACTCCATCGCCCTGACCTGGCTCCAGCACCTGCGCCTGCCCGCGGTCGCCGTCGACCCCTCCACCCTGGGGGAGGAGGTCGCCGAGTACCACCGGGTCGGCACCTCCACCGAGCTGGAGATCCCACCTGTTCGACGCCACCACCGATTACGGCGTCCCCACCCTCTACGCCGTCCAGACCTCCCAGGTCGACCCCGAGCTGGCCCAGGTGGTGGCCGCCACCTGCGACATCGACCCGCAGCGGGCGCTGGCCAAGATTCACCGCGAGCTCGCCTCCCTGCGCATCGCCCTGCGCAGCCACGCCCGCGGCCCGCGCGCCCAGGAGATCAAGGGGCAGGACCTCACTGTCGTCGGTGGCGCCCTGGCCGACGCCGAGCTGTCCATGCGCCACGTCTTCGACTTCCTCCTGAAGGGGGAGCGGCCCGTCCACGCCCTCGATGAGATCGGCACCCTCACGGCGTCCAGGCCCGGCACCGGCAGCGGTGACAGCCCCGACGGCGCCAGCGGCAGTGCCGGCAGTGCCGCCGGCCCCGATCCGCTGGAGCAGGTCGTCGCCAACCTGGAGCGGGCCGGCGCCGAGGCCATCGTCGTCGACATCACCACCGACGAGGCCCGCCAGGTCGGCATGCACGTCATCAAGGCCCTCATCCCCGAGGCCATGCCCCTGTCCTTCAGCCACCACGCCCGCTACCTGGCCACGCCCCGCCTCTATCAGGCGCCCCGAGCGATGGGCCTGACCGTCCACGACGAGGCGGGGATCAACCCCGTCCGTCAGCCCTTCGCCTGAGCCCGATGTCCGCCTCTCCGTCCACCTCGCCGACCGACACCCAGGAGCCCCGACCCGACATGAGCACGACACTGCCCGCACCGGACGCGCAGCCGGCACAGCACCCGGCGCCGCAGGCTCCCCACGGGGCCGGTGACGGCCTACCTGCCCCAGGGCGGGTTCGCGTGCGCCGTCGCTACGCGCCTGGCCGGGCCCGGGCGACGTCGTCATCCCGGTCGACCACGGGCTGGTCAGCGCCTACATCCCCTACGCCGACCGCGCGGTCCTCATCGCCGACCCCGACCAGACCGGCCTGCGCGAGGACCTCGACACCCTGTCCTTCACCCGGCGGATGCCCTCCCTGGGCCTGGAACTCTTCCCCACCGAGCTGCGCTGCGGGCCACTGTGGTCCCCTGGCCGCAGCGCCTGCTACCGCTGCTACGACCGGCGCTGCCGCCAGCACGGCTACCGCCCCCGCCCCCGGAGGTCGTCTCCGAGCACGGCCCGCTGGAGCAGGCCCTACGCCCACCACCACGTGCTCCTGGGGCGCCGGCCTCATCTCCCATGGCCCTGCAGACCCTCGACGCCCCTCGGGTTCCCCAGGGACCCGGCCCCGGAAGGGCGCCGACGACGTCGCCCCGATCGGCGGCCAGGGTATGGACCATCGACCTCGTCTCCGGCATCACCACCTGCTCGCCGACCGTGGCCGTCGACCGCTGCGAGACCTGCTCGGGCCGCTACGAGGGCCGCCGCGACGGCCTGCCCGCGCTCGCGGCCCTCCCTGCCCGAGCGGCGTGGGGAGGTGGCCTGAGATGGCCGGGGACGCCACAAGCTCCGTCATGCGCGCTGGCGACGTCGGCCGCGCCGCCCGCCGCGACCTGCAGTTCCGTATCCCCCGCAAGCCGGTGGTGCGCCTGGGCCTGCGCGCCCGGCCCGAGGAGACCGGCTGGATCATCGACGGCGCCCGCAAGAGCCAGGTCCTGGGTGGGGCCTTCGCCCGCGAGCACATGGGCCCCCTGCTCCAGGCCCGCGACGGCACCCGCACCCTCGAGGAGATCGGCGAGGTCACCGGCGTCGGCCCCCAGGCCGCCTTCGAGGCCGTTTCCCTGCTGTGGACCGGCGGCATCGTCGAGGAGGGCGACACCGAGCCCGCCCTCGGCTGACCCGCCGCCCGAGCTGGCCCGGCTGCTCTCCCGCCTGGGCGACTCCACCGGCGTCAACGACTCCCTGGCAGGACGCCGCCCGCCGTCTAGCCGCCGCCCGGGTCGCCGTCGTCGGGGGACGCCGAGCTGGCCGGGGAGATGGTCGCCGCCCTGAGCCCACCCCTGCCCGAGGTGCGGCTCGACAGCGCCCCCCGCCGCGGGGGACACCTCACCGTCCTCGTCGAGACCGCTCGACTCCGCGGCCCTGCTCCCAGGAGGTGGCGCGCCGCTGCCGGGAGGAGGGCATCGCGCTGCTGCGGGTGCGCGCCGAGCAGGAGGCGGTGACGGTCGGGCCCCTACGTCGACGAGTCCTTCTCGCCCTGCCTGGCCTGCGCCTGCGCCGACGAGCCCGAGATCGGCCCGCGACCCCGAGCCCGCCCGCCACGACATCATCGTCGGCCTGGCCGCCCGGGCCGTGGCCGCCCTCATCGCCCGCGCCACCGTCACCCACCTTCCCGGGGACGCGCGGCGCACCGACCTGGCCACCTTCACCTACTCCGACCGCCCGGTCGTCTCCCCGCCCCGGCTGCCCCATCTGCTCGGTGGCCGGTGCCGGCGAGGAGCCGGTGCCGGTGGCGCCCTCGGCCCCCGTGGGGGCCCGCCATGAGCAGTCCGTGGCCATCCCGCCGGCCGCCTTCGTCGACCCAAGGGCCACCAGCAGCACTACAAGTCCTCCAACCTGCGCCTCCAGCGCGAGTTCCGCGACTGGCCGGTCTGCCCGCGCACGCCCTCTGCCGCCGGCCGACCTCGAGCGCCCTCGACCAGCTCCTGGCCGATCGCGCACCCGCTCACCGACGACGGCGCCGAGCCCGACATCCTCGCCCGCCCCACCCCTGAGCGAGCTCGCCACGATCCTGGCGCTGTCGGTGGTGTGCGCGAACCGCTCGGCGCCGAACCCACTGGTCCGGAGTCGGCCGAGGCCCCCCAGAGCCCCGCCCAGCGCCAGGCTGCGCCGCTGGACGGCCGCCGGCGGCAACATCGGCTCGGTGACCGCCTACGTCCTCGTGCGCCCGAGCACGAGCAGAGTCGGCTGGGAGGTCCCGAGGAGGCGGCTGGGCAGCGGCTCGCCCCGGCACCTACGTCTCACATCGAGCGCGACCACGCCCTGGCTCCTCATCGGCCCCGCCCCTCGGCGGCGGATCGGGGAAGACGCGGAGACGGTTCTCCTGCCCGACGGCGTCGGCGCCCGGATCGTCCTGACCGGGCAACGTGGACAAGGTGGCCCGCAAGTACTTCTCCTTCGCCCCTGCGCATCGCGGTCCAGGACTGCGGCTGCTCCTTCGAGGTCATCCGCCTCGTCGCCGACGCCCTGGGAGTGCCGTTGCGCGCCCGGGCCCGCTGGGACGAGCAGCGCATAGCCCGGGCACTGGGCACCGACCCGGCCCGGGAGCCGGCCTGCATCGTCGTCGACCTGGGAGGCCGCCGTGCGCACTGACTTCGAGACGCTGCGCGAGCTCATCTCCGGCTTCTCCGCCGGAACGGACACTCGCCCCTCCGAGCCGACCTCCGACGGCCTGGCCGCGCGCCGCCCGCGCCCGCCGCTGGACTGCCAGGTGCCGGACGCGCTCGTCCCCGGCCCCCAGGAGCCCCTACCCCACAGCCTGCACGAGACCTTCGAGCGCCGCTCGTCGTCGACCACCCTACGGCACCGAGCCGCTCGAGGCCGAGGCCCTCCTGGGCATGGTCCGCGACGCCCTGGCCGACGACGCGACGCACCTGGGGGTGGACGCGGCGGCCTGCCCCTGGAGCCCTTCGTCCTCCCCTGCGCCCGAGTGGCGCTGAGCCCGGCATCTACCGGGTGCGGCCCTGACGGCGTCGACCTCGTCCGCCCCTGCCGCCGGCCGAGGAGATCGAGGGCATGGCGGTGCAGAAGGAGTTCGCCCGCGCCGGGCGCCATCGTCTCGGTGGCCGCCAACCTCGATGAGGCCGACGCCTCGGGGCGGGGCCGCCGGCTACCGCTTCACCATGAGCCGCAGCGCCGCCCTCATCTACTCGCTGCACCTGCGCGCCGCCGCTCGGGGACTGGTGGGGACGGTCTTCGCCGGCTTCGCCACCTCGGCGGTGCGCCACCTGCTGGACTCCGGACGGCGTCAGCCGCCACCAGATGTTCGCCGTCACCATCGCCAGGCCCGCAGACGGAACCGCCAGGATCAGGCGGCCGGCTGAGTCCCGGCCCGCCCGTCGCGAGCGCCGTCGGCCCACCTGCTGGTCCACCGCCGGGCCACGACGGACCCAGAACTGCATACCGCGTCACAGAGTTCCCCAGTGTTCCACAGACCACCCCTGTTCGCGTGGGTTGGGGCCCGGTCCCGGCAGACTGACCCCGGGGCCCGAACGGGCCCCGCTCCTGCCCACCAGACATCTGAGAGAAGGAGGTGAACAGCATATGACGAACGAGCTCGATTGATCTCACCCTCGCCGACAGTGACTTCGGCGTCGAGGAGCCTGCCCGAGGGCAACGCCCCGCTGTGCCTTCAGCCAGCGCCAGCGCGTCCTGCCCGGCCAGCGCCGCCTCGGCCTCGTGCCCGGCCAGCGCCGCCTCGGCCTCGTGCCCGGCCTGCGCCGCCAGCGCGTCGACGACGTCCCTGCTGACGATCCCCACGGTGGCGGGCAGGGGACCGCGGTTCCCTACCCGCCACTGGTGGTACCCCGGAGCCCCGTGAACCGACCTGAGGGAGCCAAGAGCCCACGATGAGCACGGTGATGAGTACGGCGAGGACAACGCCGACGATCCCTGGTAGCCGCCCGACCGATCCGATCCCGCGCCTGCGCCGCGGCGTGAGCCTCATCGTCGGGATGGACAACCAGCCGATGCTGTTCGACTCCGACTCGGGCAAGTACCACCGGCTCGGCGCGGCCGCCGCCTTCATCGTGGGCCAGTTCGACGGCGTGCGCCCCCTGCCGACCATCATCGAGGAGCTGCCCCAGGACATCGACGAGGCGGGCGCCCAGCGCATCACGAGCCTGGTCGACAACCTGCGCGACAAGGGCCCTCCCTGGCGGGGAGCGAGCCCGCCCCCGCCGCCGCCCTCCCGCTTCGGCGGCCCCGGCGCGCACCAGGCGCAGCCGCGGACGCCACACCGCCCAGCCCCGCCGGGCCCGCCACCAAGGTCGAGAGGTCCCCGCCGCAGCGGGGGCTGGTGGCTGCCCCGCATCATCATCGCCCGCAAGTACCACCGGATCGTCGCCCCTGATCGTCACCCTGCTCCAGCGCCTGCCGGCCCCCGCGCTCAGCTGGGTCTTCCTGGCGCTGGCCGCCTGCGGGTACGCGGCCGGGGCCATGGCGCTCAGCTCCCTGGCCGGCGGCCCCCGCCCCGGCGTCCTCGTCTTCGTCACGGCGGTGGCGATCCAGCTGGTGAGCATCCTGCTCCACGAGTCCTGGCACGCCATCGTCGCCGGCTACCTGGGCACCCCCGATCCGCGGGACTGGGGGTGGCGCTCATGTTCTGGGCGATCCCCATCGCCTACGTCGACCGCACCGACTCCTACCGGGTGCGCTCCCGGAGCGGGTTGACCATGCTGGCCCTGGCCGGCATCTTCTCCGACGGCGTCGTCTGCGGCCTGGAGGCGGCCATCGCCTGGGCCTCGACGGGAACGGTGCGCCAGGTGGCCCTGACCCTGTGCGCCTTCCAGCTCACGATGCTCGTGACCAACCTCAACCCCCTCACCCAGTCCGACGGCGTCGCCGCGGTCGAGGCGGCCACCGGCTCGGTCAACCCGCGCGGGCGCTCCATGTTCGTGCTGCGCTGCATCCTGACGCGCCAGCCGCTGCCGCCGGGCCTGGCCGTCATGCGGCCCGCGGTGCGCTGGGGCTACTTCATCTACGGGCTGGCGTGCTCTCTTCTCGGACTGCTGGCCTTCGTGATGAGCATTGTATGGATAGGCTACTGGCTGTACGTCCCTCGTGAAAGGTTTCTCCTATGACGCAGCCGGTTCTCTCTCGTGCCGGTGCCTCCCCTCCCAACAGCCACAGCCGCAGCCCTGTATCCGCCGTGACCCCCGGGGAGCCCATCCCATCCGCTCCGATCTCCTGCCGCACCAGCGCCGGTACCGGCACCGGATCCGGAGCCCCCGGCCCTGGCCCAGCCCTGCCGTGGCCCTGCCCGACCCTCGTGCGCCTGGGCGGCTGCCGGTGCGGGCCGTCCCCGAGACCAGCGCCGCCGTCATCGGCACCCTGGACTACCTGCGCCGGCTCGACGAGGTGCTCGACGGCGCCGCGGACCAGCTGCTCGACCCGCTCTACGAGATCGTCCCCACCCTGGACAAGACCGAGCGCCGCCCGGTCCTGCGCGCCAAGCGCTGCGTCTTCCAGGGGCGCGCCACCGACCTGTCCGAGGAGGTCCTGGCGGTCCCTGCCCGCCGAGCCTGCGCGCGCTGCTGGAGCGCTGGGACGCCCTGGTGGCCCGCAAGGAGGAGACCCGCGCGCGCCTGGCCGTCCTGGTCGACGTCGACCTGACCGCAGCCGCGAGCTGCTGGCGGCCGGCCTCGACGAGCCTGGCTACCAGGAGGCCCCTGGCGATCGCCGCCCCGGCCCCTCGTCTCCACCCCTGGCCGCCCGCGGCCGCCGGCTCGAGGACCCCCGCGTCCTGCTGCACCTCTACACCCTGGCCACCCGGGCCGCCCTCAAGACCAGCCCCTTCTCGGGACTGACCACCGTCAACGAGGCGGGCCAGCCGTCCACCGGGCGCAGCCACCGCATGGTGGCCACCCACCTGGCCTACCGCATCCTGAGCGCCACCGCCCAGGACCTGGCCCCCGACAGCGCCCTCTACTCGAGCCCGCCCCCGTGCGCCGGGCCTTCAGCGCTGCTCCCGGCGCAGGCACGGCCGGCGCTCACGGCCAGTACCCTCAGTGAGGCCGAGGCGGGAGGCGCTGACCGTCCTCGGCGAGCACGAGTACGGCAACGGCATGGTCTTCCGCCAGGAGACCATCCAGCCCGCCCGCTGGCTCCAGGAGACCCACGACGCCCTGACCGGCGGCGGCATGCACGCCGTGCTCAGCGTGCGCGACGCCTGCGAGCGCGTGGGCGGCACCGACCCGCGCCTGCGCCTGGAGCGGCTGCTGGCCTCCGGCGCCATCGTGCCGCACGTGCCCTGGTACCGCGGGGAGAACCCTTCCCGCTGCTGGCCGCCTCACTCTCACCGGAGCAGCAGCGCCAGTGGGGCAAGGACCTGGCCTGGCTGGCCCGGCTCGACGACGCCGTCGGCGCCGCCGACGGGCCCGGCCGCGCCGAGCTCCCTCAACCGCACGGTGCGCCTGGCCGAGCGCGTCTTCCCGACGGCGAGCTCGGCGAGCGCCCCAGCGGCTTCCTCTACGAGGACCGCGAGTCGACCCGCAGCTGGGCTCGACCCCTCGAGGACGCCCCTTCGAGCAGGACGTCAAGACTCCCTGGGCGATCTCGCCGACCCCTGGGTGACCCGCTCCCACATCTACGACCTCATGGTGGCCCGGTTCGTCTCGCTGTTCGGCAACGGTGGGTGTGCAAGGACCCGCTCGCCTTCTTCATGACCATCGCCCACGCCCCCGACGGCGACCAGGAGATGCTGCGCGCCGCCGGGCTCGACTACGCCGCCGGCCCCGACACGGAGCGTGCCGCCCTGTCCGGCGGGCTCTCCGGCTCGCCGAGGCACCTGGGCGCCTTCCTCCAGCCGGTGGCCCCCAGCGCCTGGACCTACGCCGCCGGCGGGGCTGACCGTCGTCAACGCCTTCACTAACGCCAACGGCTCGCTCCAGGCCCGCTTCCACCGGCTCCTGGGTTCCGGCTTCCGGGAGCGCCTGGCCACGCGGATCCGCACCGCCTGGGGCACCGAGCGGGTCCTGGAGATCCAGGCCAGCACCGAGTGCAACACCGGTCAGGCCGTCTCCTGCGGGCTTCTGCCGCCGCTGGGCCTGCCCTGGTGAGCCGGGGGCGCCGGACGCGGTCCCCTCAGCTCCTGCGGCTCGTCCACGACCCGGCCACGAGCACCCTGTTCCTGGCCGACGACGCCGGGCCCGTGGGACTGGCTCTACCTGGGCCTGACCCCCAGTACCTCCCTGGGCGGCTACCTGTCCTGGCTGGTGCTGCTGAGCGACCCCGTGGTCCCGGCTGCCCCCGTTCGCGGATCACTGACCAGCCGCCGTCGGGACCTGAGCGGGCCCCCTGCCCGACGAGGTGATGCACCCGAGCGACCGTGGCCGGCCGGTTGGCGACCCGGCGCGAGTCCTGGACCTTCCTGGCCGACCAGATCGCCCCGCTCATGGACCGCGACCTGACCACGACCCTGCTGCACATGGACGACCTGCGCAAGCAGTGGGACATACCGACGGAGGTGTTCGTCCACCAGCACATGCCCTCCCAGGGCGCCACCTTCGACCAGCACAAGCCCCGCTACGTGGACCTCACCTCGCCGGTCTCGCTGATGCTGCGCGGCTGGATCGACCCCGGAGCCGCCCACATCGCCTTCGTCGAGGCCCTCCCGGCCCGCGGCCAGGTCCTCGGGCTCACCCAGGACGGTGAGCCGACGGTGGCCGAGTACCTGGTGGGACTCCAGTGGCCCAAGAACCTGGGAGGCATGGCATGAGCACCCACGACGACGCCCAGCCCAACCGGCGGGAGCAGCGCAACCAGCCCAGCCGGCTCATCCGCTCCCGCAGGCTGCGCTGGCTCGGTGGGCGCTCGCGGGCCGGGTGAGCAGGCGGAGCGCCCGAGGCCGGTCAGTCCGGTCAGGGAGCCTCGACCCCGCAGGTGGGTGGATCGATCCCGGGGATCCAGCCCCTGGAGATGGCGGCCGCCGACTTCGGCAACCTGCGCGCCCAGCACAGCTCGATGCGTCAGCGGGGATCGGCGCCGGCCAACCAGCATGAGGGCGTCGGCTGGCTGTACGCGCGGATTTACTGCGCCGGCGGGGACGACACCGACGCCCTGCTGCCCGAGATCGCCCAGTGGCTGGCCCGGGCCCGCGGCAGTGGGACATCCGCTCGGCACACTTCCTGCGCTTCGTCGACCTGCGCGGGCACCACATCCGGCTGCGGCTCAAGGCCGTTGAGGGTGTCCTGGACGACGCCTACGCGAGCATGCGCGAGCTGGGGGCCGTGGCCCAGCGCACCGAGGTGCGCACGGTCGAGCGTCTCGTCACCGACCCGATGACCGGCGGGATCGGTGCCAGCCGGCCCGGCATCACCTTCGGTGTCTACGGCCCCGAGTACGACAAGTACGGGGGAGTGGCCGGCGTCGAGGAGGCCGAGCGGCACTTCTACGTCTCCAGCCGATGGTGCCTGGACCACCAGGTCTGGCAGATCCCGCGGCCGGTGCCGCGGGCGGCTCTGGCGGCGCGGTTCCTGGCTCTGGCGGCCCGCAGCGCGCCGCTGCCCGAGGCCGAGCTGCTCTCCGCCCACCTGCGGATGTGGGGCTCGCGGCTTCCCGCCCACCTGCGTGACGGCAGCGCCCTGGGGCCGATCGTCCAGCAGCTGCTGGAGGTCATCGAGTTCCAGTTCGATGAGATCCCGTCCTGGAGTCAGGCGGCCGCTGCCGTCGGCGAGCTGGCAGACGACGCCGGACGCGCCATCGGGAGTCATGGGGGCGGGCACCGGCGGGCGCCGGGCCCTGACCTGCTGCACATCGACGTCAACCGGCTCGGCCTCAACCCGGCCGAGGAGTGCATCGCCGGGCTGTGCGCCCGCCAGCTCCTGACCGGGGGCGCCGTGCCCCCGGCCCAGCCCTCCTCAGCCGCCGTCGGGTAGCCGGGCGCCGCCTGGGCCCCCTGAACCCCGAAACGCGCCGAAGTGTCCATGAGAAGGGGCCCTGAGTGTCGATGAAGGGCCCCAGAGTGTGCATGAAGTGTCGATGAGGTGTTCATGAAGGGCCGTGGAGTGTCGATGAAGGACCGGAAGTGTCCACGGTGCTGACATCAACACTGCACTGACCTCCCAGCCTGAGAAGAAACCCCGGGATTCCAACGATCTGTGCCAGGCGCTTCGACGGCTGGCGCGCTGATGTCAGCGCTATGGACACGTGGCTGTGCGGGGAGTGGGTCCGCCAGGGTCTTGGCGGCGCATTCAGGTTCTTTCACCCCGGGGGCAATCCCACCGGTCCCTGCCTGGTCCCTTCAGGTGCTCGCGCAGGGGACTCGGAAGTCATGGTTCGACGATGACCTGAGCAGGGTCCACTTTAGAGCGGCCTACTGCACGAGGGTGGGGTGTATTGGTCGGGGTTGTGCGTACTGCACGAATCCCCGGACCCTGTGGAGTACACCCGACCCTCTGCCATTGGATCCCGACCCTCGTGCAGTTCGGGTGGTGTCAGGTCTGATAGTCGGGCTGAGGCTCTGATCGAGTCTGCCTCTCGCCCAGGCGCACCCTGCACACCAGAGCCAGCCTGCTCATCGACACCCAGGCCAGGCGTCTCGAGGTTCTGCTCGCCGGTGAGCACCACGCTCCGGTCCAGGCCTCCGGGGGCGTCTACCAGCGCCTGATCCAGACCTACGGGGCTGACTGCCCGGGCTTGGGAAAGTACCTGATGCAACAGGCCGTCCCCGACAGGTTGGGGAGATCACGGCCCCGGCCTGCACCGGGCAACCCACTTATCGTGCGCACCACGGCCCACGAGTTTTGCGGGCATTTTTCAGTGAGGTACTGAATCCCCTTCGCGGGCACTCCAGATGAGTCTCGTCGGCCACTTCCTCCGGTCCCCGACTTCCTGATTTGCCGGGGCGATCTTGATCGGCTTTTGGGTCTCAGTTCGACGTGATCTGTGCTATTCTGATAAGTGATGTCTCATCGGCGCTGTCCTCTGATGTTGGCCTTGAGTTGATGTTGGGCGACTCTCCTCTCATGTCAGCGTCATGCTCGCAATGGTCGTCAGTCGCATGGATAATCGTTGGAAGTTGAGTTTCTGCGATGATCCTTCGGTGCAGAGATGTCTAGTTCCCTTCTAGTCTGGAGTAGTTTCTATGAGTGAATCTGCCGGTTCTGGGAATTCTGTTCGTGTGAGGACGGTCGTTGGGCTCGTCGTCGGTGTCGCCGCTACAGCTACGGCCGGTATTCTCGTCGCTGTCGATGGCGGGCATATGCTGGCCGCCCGGATGTTGGCTGCCGTCGGAATGGTTGCTGCGTTGCTTGGTGCCGTCGGCTCAATTCGATCTTCCGGGACGGGGGCTAAGGCGATGTTCGCGATAGTGTCCGTTCTCCTGTTCGTGGCATCATCGACGGTCTACGGTTTGACCTGGAGTTGAGTGAATTATTCTGGATGCAATACCTTTGCACGTTCTCAATCTATAGAGACAGGACATTCGCTCATACACGAATTTCCTCTGGTTTGCTTTGTGCATCGCGGGGAAGTCGAATCGCGCGGGGTTTGCTGGAGGCGGCGATGATCGGAGGGATCGCTGCCTTGTGGTTCGGGCGTACTCCACGAGCCAGGGGATCTTCTGTGCTGTCTGTGCCAGGAGCCTCGGCGGCTGACGCGCTGATGTCAGCACCGTGGACACCCGGCCATTGCCGGACCCGCCGGCGGGGCCTCAGTCGTCCAGGTGGGAGACGAGCTCGGCGGCCAGACCCGTGTAGGTGGCGGGCGTCAGGGCGAGCAGTCGCGCCTCGACGTCGTCGGGCATGCCGAGCCCGGAGATGAACTCGCGCATCCCTCGGGCGTGACCTTCTTGCCGCGGGTGAGCCTCCTTGAGGCGCTCGTAGGGGTCGGCTATGCCGGTCGCCCCGGCGACAGCGGCCGCCCGCATGGCCTGCTGGACGGGTTCGCCGAGCACCTCCCAGGTGGCGTCGAGGTCCTCCTCCAGGCGGGCGCGGTCGACGTCGAGCCCGGCCAGGCCCCGGCGGATGTTGTCCACGGCCAGCAGCGAGTGCCCCAGGGCCACGCCCACGTTGCGCTGCGTGGTGGAGTCGGTGAGGTCCCGCTGGAGGCGGGAGGTGACGAGAGTGGCGGCCAGCGTGTCCAGCAGCGAGCAGGAGATCTCCAGGTTGGCCTCGCCGTTCTCGAAGCGGATCGGGCTGACCTTGTGCGGCATGGTCGACGAGCCGGTGGAGCCCTGCGCGCTCAGCCGCTGGTGGAAGTAGCCCAGCGAGATGTAGGTCCACACGTCGGTGGCCAGGTTGTGGGCGATCCGGTTGAAGCGGGCGACGTCGGAGTAGAGCTCGGCCTGCCAGTCGTGGGACCTCGATCTGCGTGGTCAGCGGGTTCCAGGTCAGGCCCAGGTGCTCCACGAAGCCGCGGCCCCACGGCCCTGCCAGTCGGCGCCGGGAACGGAGACGACGTGCGCGCCGAAGGTGCCGGTGGCGCCATTGATCTTGCCCAGGTACTCGGTGGACTCGACGCGGCGCACCTGACGGCGCAGCCGGTGGGCCAGGACCGCCAGCTCCTTGCCGAGCGTGGTGGGGGTGGCCGGCTGGCCGTGCGTGCGCGCCAGCATGGCGGCGTCGGCGTACTCGTGGGGCCATGGCGGCCAGGTCCTCGACCAGCCCGCGCGCGGCCGGCAGCCACACCTGCTCGACGGCGGCGCGGATCGTCAGGGCGTAGGAGAGGTTGTTGATGTCCTCGCTGGTGCAGAAGATGTGGACGATCTCGCCGACCGTGGGCAGCACGGTGGGGCCGCCGTCGGCGCCGACGACGCCGGGGGCCTGGGCGGCCGCGGTCAGGCGCCGTTTGAGGAGGTACTCGACGGCCTTGACGTCGTGGCGGGTCTCGGCCTCGATGGCGCCGGGCTCGGCGATCTCCTGGGCCCCGAAGTCCTCGACGACACCGCGCAGGTAGGCCTTCTCCGTCTCACTCAGGCGAGGGGCGCCGGGCAGGACGCCGCCGTCGGTGAGGTGGATGAGCCACTCGACCTCGACCTGCAGGCGGGCCCGGTTGAGCGCGGCCTCGGAGAGGTGATTGACCAGTGGGGCGGCGACGGCGCGGTAGCGGCCGTCCAGGGGGCCCAGAGCGATGGCGGGGAGATGGGGAGAGAGCGGCCATGCCGCTCATTGTGGCAGGTTGCCACCGATCTCTGCGAGCGGGGCGTCCTGGGCGGTGACGAGGGACGGGCTGCGCCTCGGGGCCGGCGGTGGCGGTAGGCGTTCACGATGACATAGAGCAGGATGCCGGCCGACGGCAGGTTGATGGCGGCAGCGGGCTCATGGCTGTAGAGGCCGTGACCGAGCAGAGCGGTCGCCAGCCCCAGGCCGATGACGGCCAGCGCGAGGACCGAGGGGCCCGGGATGCGCTGCGACGGCTCGGCATGCTGAACGTGCTGGGCCTGGAGAAGGATGAGACTGACCGTCAGCAGGCTCAGAGGGGTCAGGAGGGAGGTTTGCCAGCCGAATAGGCCGCCACCGACGGTCAGGGCCAGGACGGTGGTGGCAAGTGTGAAGACGACTGGAGGGAGGAGTCGCATGGTAGATGACCTCGTAGGGCGGACATGGTGGGGAATGGTATGACCGGGCAAAATCCTGCCGGATTCTTGTGGCATTTTCAACAAGTGGTCCGTCGTCATTGGTGGGGAGCACTACCCAGTTGCCGTCACCCTATACGGCATGCCGTCCCTGGAACTGTGAAATTAGCCCTGACCAGGGAGAATGCAATGTGTCCGTGACGCCATAGGTGCCGTGCGGGTCAGTGGATAATGCGGTTATGACGACGGACCGGGTCCAGCACGGAGCGGCAGTCAGAGTGCTGGTGGAGCAGGACCTGGCCAGTGAGCAGATGCTGGCTCTTATGCGCGAGGCCGCGGGACTGCCCGACGCCGAGCTGCGCAGGATCATTACTGAGGAGCTGGCAGTCATGGAGGTCGTGGGTACGGGCCCACGGGGCGCGCCCACGTCGGTAGCTGCCTACGTGTCTCGACCCGATGGCGTCGTGTTGGAGTACATTGCCGTGGCTCCGGGGCTACGTGGCGACGGAATCGGGCGGGCGCTCGTTGATGCTCTTGCCAGTGCGTCGGGGCAGGGTTGTCGCCGAGACCGACGACGACGCCGTCGGCTTCTACCGGGCGCTCGACTTCGATATCGACTCTGCGCCGTTGGACCCGCGCTGGCCGGGGCGCCGCCGCTACCGATGCGTGCGGCGGCCCCTCCCCCGAACGGCACGTGCCGAGAACTGCGATTCCTGACGACGACGTACTTCTCCCGCAGATGACTGCGGTCCGTCCCCAGTCATCTGTGGGAGAACGCAGTCCTCGCGGCGGAAGTACGTTCTCGATCGACCCTCGTCGAGGAGTCTGGTGGCCGGGGCCGGCGGGTGACGGGGCCTATCGGGGCGAGGGCTTGCTTGCGGCGACCTCACGGGGCCGCCGGTCCCTCAGGCTGCGCACCAGGACGTAACCCAGCAGAACCAGTTCGGGCAGGGATGAGGAGCGCGACGACGTCGGACCGGTAGAGGCCGCGCGCGAGAACGAGCCCGGAGAGGACGAGTCCGGCGATCCCCAGCAACCGGATTCCCGACGGCGACAGGTTGCGTTCGCCCGGATCTGAGGTCTGGGCTTGCAGCAGAACCAGGCCGAGCAGGAGCATGCACAGCGATGTGTTGAGGGCTGCTGAACTGCCACCCGAGAAACAGGTTCCCGATCGAGGTGACCAGGACAGTGAGGGCGAGGACAACGATGGCGGGCTTGATGAGTCGCATGGAGAGCACCCCGGTGAACAGATCGCGACGATGAACGGCCTCAGGATACGTCCGCTTCACGTCCGGTGGGGCTTTGGGTCAGGCCTCAGGGGCTGCTGTGCCCATGGAGCGGCCGCGGATCCAGTAGGCCTGGTGCTGGATGCTGCGCCGGCTCATGCCCGAGGCGATCAGGTGGCGCCGCACCGCCTTGGTGGCGCTGCTCTCCAACGCGATGAAGACCCAGTCCAGGGCCAGGTCCCCGGTATCCGCCCACAGGGTGCGGTCGACGGCGGCCAACAGCCTCCTCGGAGACCTCGGGGTTCACGCGGATGAGCCGATGGTCGCGCGCGGCCAGGGGAAGGAAGCCGGCCTCGGGCGCCAGCATGACGACGGTGGCCGGGCTGCTCGTCGGGGAGGCGGCCACGGCGTCGGCGAGTGCGGGAGCGGAGGCCTGGTCGCCCACCAGCAGCATCCGGTCGCCGGGGACGGTGGGCGGTAGCTGGTGCCGCCCATCATCTGGACGGATACGGTGGCTCCCGGCTTGACCCGCTTCGCCCACCGCGACGCCGGGCCGCTGGGCTCATGGTGCAGGACCAGGATGATGGCGGTGGCGTGCTCGCGGTTGATGCGGGTGAGGGTGTAGGCGCGCTGGTGCTGGCGGCCACCCTGCTGGATCCACATCCGCGCCCAGGCGGTGGGCGGCAGTATGGCGGTGTTGGCGCCCAGCAGGCTCGGGCAGTGGACGGTCAGCTCCGTGTAGGGTGCCAGCTCGCGCACCCCGGTCACCGTGAGCTTGTGCTCCGGCACCCGCAGTGCCTTGAGTACTGTGCCTTGAAATCCCCTCCCGCCACGTGCCATCTGTGTGCTCGCCTCCCGGTCGTCTGATCTCGCGTGATCTCACGCTAAGGCGAACCATAACCGGAATGGATGTGGGATTCCTTAGGGACCCCTGCCGAGAACAGTGGAGAAAATGCCGAAAGAATTCCGGTAGCGCCCGGGGTGGAGGAGGTGACATACCGGGGTGCCGTCGCCGGAGGGCCTGTGCCGGTGAGCCGCCGCCTCAGGCCATCGGGTCCCGCCTGGGCAGCATGATGGGCTCGGTCTCCAGGGCGGCGCGGACCTCCTCCGGCAGGCGGCTTGCGCGCACGACGACCTCGAAGACGTACTCGTCGAACCAGGAGTCGCTCATCGTGTGAAAGCCCTTGTCCCCGAGCTTGTCGCCCCAGGAGTTCTCCACCCGCCAGCGCCGCGGGACACCGTCGACCAGGTCGACGCCGGTCAGGCACATGGCGTGCGTGAGCGCCGACTCGCGCGCCACCAGCCGCTCGGCCTTCGTCATCGACAGGCTCCACCCCGTACAGGCCCTCGTAGTCGTGTAGGGCGGCGTCCCAGATTCCGGCCTTCTTGTCCCGCTGCCTGGCGACGTCGCAGGCGAACCACACCGGCTCACCGTCCTGGATCGCGGCGATCGCGGCGGCCTTGAGCACCTCGAGCTCGGCGGTGACGTGGTCCTGGACCGGTTCCCCCACCATGACGTCACTGCGGCCCATGCCGTAACGCGTGTTGACCGCGATCTCGGGGCGCGGGTCGTGGGCCAGGACCACGAACTCCTCCACCCCGGTGACGTAGCGCTGCGCGAACTCTCGTGGTGTGAGCGTCCCGACCCGGTGAAATTCCTTGTTCTTATCGCGGTACTGCCACACGAACTCGTCGGGCGGGGTGCCCAGGTGGATGCACAGCATCCGGTGAACCTGCTCCAGGGCCGTGCGCCGCAGAGGCTCGGGGTCGACGCCGTCAGCCACCGCGGTCCGCAGGCGCAGGGCCGTGCGCCGCAGCAGCGTGGCCAGGTGCTCATTCATCGCCTCGGAGTCACCGGCCGAGACCGTGTCCGGCATGGCGTAGGCCGGCACGATCCCGTACTTGGCCACCAGGCGCGCGAACTCCGGCCACCAGCCGCCGTCGGGAATGGGGGAGTACAGGGAGGCGACGACCTCGCGGTCGTCCAGGGGACGGTCGGCCTCGGTGATGACGCGGGTCAGGAAGGCGTTGGCCTTCTCCAGCTTGTCGTAGAAGAAGGGGAAGGACTGGCCTCAGCCCAGGAGTCGAGTCTCGAGCTCCTTGATCATGGAGGCACGCAGCACGTTGAGGCCGGCGAAGGCTCAGCAGCGCCCCTGACCGCTTCTGGTCGGTGATCGAGGCGTCCGGGACGAGGTCGGACACGGAGGTGTCGATGGAGGTCACCACGGCCCGATCCAGGGAGACCTGCTCCACGTCCGTGGTGGCGACGGCGTTCCCGGCCAGGCGGGCGGTGGGGTCGGCGAGGAAGGCGGTATTGCGCTGGGCGACCCAGGAGGTGTCGATCGTCATGAGGCAGAGGATAGATAGATTGGCGGCGCGCTCGCGTCCCCGCCCGGCCGCTGGGCGCCGTCACCGGATGGCCTGCCGGGTGACCCGACGCCGCTAGGATCGCGGCATGACGCAGCCCCGCCAGCAGCACTCCGATCCGCGGTCCGACGCCGCTCACCCGCCTCCCGCTGGGAGGAGCGCTACGCCTCGGTCGAGCAGCTCTGGTCGGGTCGCCCCAATGACTGGCTACCGGAGCTCGCCACCGACTGGAGCCCCGGGACCGCCCTGGAGATCGGCTGCGGTGAGGGCGCCGACGTCCTGTGGCTGGCCGAGCGCGGCTGGCAGGTGGTCGGGCTGGACCTGTCCGCCACCGCCATCGGGCGTCTGACCGGGCAGGCCGAGCGGCTCGGGGTCGCCTCGCGCGTGACCGGTCGTGCACGACGCCGGAGACGGCCTGCCGGCGGGGCCCCTTCGACCTGGTGACGAGCTTTCACGTCCACGGCGGGCACGAGCCGGGCTCCCTGGACCTCGTGGCCCTCCTGTCCGACGCCGCCGCCCGCGTCGCCCCCGGCGGGCACCTGCTCACGGCGGTGCACGCCGTCAATCCCGCCCTGGCACACCCACCACGCCCGGACCTGCACGGCCGCCGAGCTCCCTCGAGGGCCTGGCCGGGGCGACGGCCGGCTGGCAGGTCGTCGTCGGCGAGGAGCGCCAGCGGCAGGCGACAGGGCCCGACGGCCAGGAGGGGTGCCGGGCCGACGCCGTCGTGTGCCTGCGCAGGCCGCCGGCCTCGGTTTGATGAACAAGCCGTGGGAACGGCCCCTGAAGAAGTGCCGGAATATTCTGGGTAATCGCCAGAATGTGGTGCACACTACGTAGAAATGGCGGAATGGCGCCTATTTCTCAGCATGTTCATAGGGGAACTCGGGGGTCCGCCCAGGATCGGTGGGTTACATAGTTACTGCCGCCGGACGGAACCGGTCACGAGGGTTGGGGAGCCCTGATGACTGGCAGGTCTCCGAGTCTGGAACGGGTCTTAGGGAGCCCGGACCGGACGTTCTGGTGAAGGAGGCTCCGCCTCCCCGGCCTTATGGGAAGCCGGGTAGCAGGAGGACCTCGCGAGGCTTGGGCCCGCGGTCCGGGAGACCGGACCGCGGGCCGAGTCCTTTACTGAGCGGATGTGGTGTCGAGGCCGGGCTGCTGGGGGTCGGCTGTCAGTCAGTGCGGTGAGCCCCTCTCCGCCTCCTGGCGTGCGGTCCACCGGGGGCCACAGGTACCTGAATGCAGGACTGATCCACAGGGCTGAAAGCGGGCGCTGCGGTCGCCTCGGGGGCGCCCTACCGTCGAGTCATGTCTTTCTCACTGTCACGCTCCAGGTCGGACTATGACCACGCCGTCGCCCTGTTCCCCACGTCGGTCCCCGCGAGTTGGGTGGGGGCGGACTCCACCCGCCTCGCCAGACGGCGCTCACCAAGGCCTCCGGGCTCTTGAGCGCGTTGGCGACGCGTTATGACACGGCCTTCTCAAGCTCAGTGTCATCGAGTCACGCAACTCGTCGATTGGAACGAGTCCGTCATGAGCCCGGTCGCCATGGATGGCTCCAGTGGTCCGTACCCCGCCTGGAAGCAGGACCCCCATGCGACGGAATCGCCGGCCTCCAAGTCGTCGCGCCCGAAGCCCAAGACTTCTCCCGCCCCGTACACCGGGCCGGCCCCGGAGGATACCGGCCACACCTGGACCATATGGGGTGGGGGCGCCGCCGTCGTGGTGGCGGGCGGAGCCGTCTCCGTGAACACGAGTGACCTCGACTCCCTGGCCAGCAGCCTCACCTCGGCCGCCGGATCCCTCGATGACGCACGAACACTCATTGCCAACGCGGTCACCGAAGTGAATGCGGTGCCGCCTCCGCCTTCACCACCACTTCAATTCGACCCTCTTGACTCGAACCTTCTTTCCCCTCCGGGTAGAAGGTGGAAGGATGTTAATGGCCAGTGCGTTCCTATTCAGGACGACGGGGATCCTTCTGATATTCGTCGTCTCATCCGCGATGGGGGTAGTGACGCACGTGTCCATACCGGTCTCGATGTCGATCTGGAAAAGTCCGAAGCGCTTGAGGCTCTGGATGCGTTGAGCACGGGGGCGGGGTCGCTCCAAGACGTCGCCAACACCCTGCGCGGCATCGCCTCCGACGTCACCGCCTGCTCCCAGGCCCACACCCTGGCCGAGGGGAAAGCCACTCCCGTGAATGGTCTTGTGGGGCCTGTGGACGTTCGGGCCTTCGACCCCGGCTCCTCCAGACTGGCGCTGGGCCCCTCCATCGCCGCTCAGTTCCCCACGATCTCAGCTTTGCTGGCGTCGTCACCGGTGGCGGGCAGAATGCTCTACGAGCTGTTGGAGGACAACGAGGACGGCCAGGCCGTCGTCGAGGCCCTCACGCTCCTGCTCAGCGACCCGACCACCGAGCAGTGGGTCAAGGAGGACCTCGTCAGGATCGTCCTGCTGACGCGCTGGCTCAAGAACGCCAAGACCGGGCGGGAGGCCGCCACGGTCCAGACCTACCTCCAGCAGGTCTCTCAGCGCCTCGACCCCTGGGCGAAGCAGCGCCTGCCCGGACAGGTCACCGTGGGGACGCAGACCGTCGACACCAAGAGCCTCACACCCATGCAGCGCGTCGCCATGACCCTGGGGGTGAACGCCGCCGCGCTGGGGGCGGGAATCTATGGGACTCAGAGCGGCATCACGGTCACCCCCGTCGGTGGAAACGGAGCCACCGTGCTCCCGCCCGCCGCCAGGACCCCTTCGGGCTCGCCAGCGCCGTGAAGCCCGGCATGACCGGCAAGGGCAAGGAGACCAAGTCCCCTGCAGAACATCTCCGAGACCATCACCCACTGCCAGGAGGTGCAGTCCTCCAGGCGCTCCCTCGGTCAGGGCTACGAGGAGGCTGGGGTCATCTCCATCCAGCGGGTCGAGCATGCCGACGGCCGCGTCTCCTGGGTCGTCTACGTCCCCGGCACCACAGACTGGACCGTCGGTGACGGCGAACCGCAGGACCTGCTCACCAACCTCGAGGGGCGTGGGAGGCACACCCACGGCCATGGAGAGCGGCGTCGTCACCGCCATGCGCCAGGCCGGTATCAAACCGGGGGAGGAGATCGCCCTCTACGGCCACTCCCAGGGCGGAATCACCGTCTCCAACATCGCCGCCGACCCGGCGATCCAGGACCGCTACAACATCACCTCGGTCCTCACCGCCGGCTCCCCCACCGCAGGAGCCGACATCCCCGACGACGTCCGCGCCCTCCACCTGGAGAACACCGGTGACGCCGTCCCCGGGCTCGACGCCGCCCCCCACACCCACCGGCCCCCACCGGCAGGTCGCCATGCTCGACACCCATCAGACGAGCACGAACGGCTACCCCCACGCCTCCACTGCCTACGCCCAGGCCACTGAGGGGTCTGGAGGACAAGGCCCCCGAGCTGGCCGACTGGAACAAGTCCTTCTCGCACGCCCTCGGGAGCCGGCGAGCAGGGACGACCACCACCGAGTACACCTTCGCGATCCAGCGCAACACCGACCCCAACGGGGTTCATAAGGGCGGCACCACCTACCGGGTGCAGTGCCGTCGGCGAAGCCTTCTACCCGCTGCCCACCCCGGCCCCGCAGCCGACGGGCCAGCACTAGGTGTTGTGGGTCATGAGGTTGCAGGCGCGCGCCGAGTCGACGATGACCGACCCGTGGGTGATGCCCACCGGCGCCGGGAGGCGCTGGTCGGTATCAGCTGGAGCGGCCGACGTCGTCGGCGTCAGTCCTCGCGGCGCACGAGTATCGCGGCGATGATCGAGGAGATCACCGAGATGATGATCGAGCCGGCCACCGCCGAGCCGAAGGAGGAGACCTCCAGCCCCAGCGGCACCGAGCCGCCGGTACCCAGTGCCGCGATGTGGTCGGTGAGCCGGCCCGTCAGCGAGAGCATCGCACCGTTGATCACCAGGGCGAACAGTCCGAAGGTGATGATGTAGAGCGGAAAGGTCAGGAACTTCGCCACCGGCTTGATGAGCGAGTTCACCAGCGCCAGCACCAGGCCCAGGACCAGCAGGTTCAGCCACATCTGGGAGGTGCCCACCCCCTCGGGCACACTCAGCCCGGACAGGGAGGCGCGTGGCCAGCCACAGACCGGCCGCGTTTCCAATGGTTCGTGCCACGATCTCCATGGGCCCATTCTGCCTGGGCAACCTGTGCCGGTGCCAAGATGGGGTCATGACTCCTGAAGCGACCCCAGTGCCCGGCGGACCCGAGCCGGCGACCCCCGCCGCGGCCTCGGAGGACGGCCCCTCGACGACGGTCCGCATCCGCCCCGACGTCGCCGCACTGCCCGCCTACGTGCCCGGGGCCCGGCCCGACGCCGCCGCGGCGCAGATCGCCAAGCTCTCCTCCAACGAGCCGCCCTACCCGCCGCAGGACGCGGTCGTCGAGGCCATCACCCGCGCCGCCACCGGGGTCAACCGCTACCCGGAGATGACCGGGGAGACCCTGACGCAGGCCCTCGCTCGCCGCTGGGGGTGGAGGCCGAGCAGGTCGTCGTCGGCAACGGCTCAGTCGCCCTCATCCAGCACCTGCTCGACGCCGTCTGCCGGCCCGGCGACGAGGTCGTCGTCCCCTGGCGCTCCTTCGAGGCCTCACCCGATCTGCGTGGCCGTCGCCGGGGCCCGGGCCGTGCGCGTCCCGCTGACCCCCGACGCCCGCCACGACGTTCCCGCCATGCTGGCGGCCATCACCCCGCGCACACGCGTGGTCGCGGCCTGCACCCCCAACAACCCCACCGGGACGATCCTGACCGCCGACGAGGCTGGCCGAGCTCGTGGCCGGGGTGCGCGCGACGTCGTCGTCCTCGTCGATGAGGCTCACCTCGACTTCGTCACCGACCCGCGGGCCGGCGACGCCCTCACCCTCCTGGCCGGGGCGCCCAACCTCGTGGTCTCTCGGACCTTCTCCAAGGCCCACGCCCTGGCCGGGATGCGCGTGGGCTACCTCGTGTGCGAGCCGGGCCTGGCCGCCGCCATCCGCTCCGTGGCCACGCCCTTCGGGGTCAACCTGCCCGCGCAGGCCGCCGCCACCGCCGCCCTGGGGGAGGCCGAGCTGGCCCGCACCGCCGAGCGCTCGGCCGCCGTCGCCGTCGAACGCGACCGGGTCGTGGACGCCCTGCGCACCCAGGGCTGGCAGGTGCCCGAGGCCCAGGGCAACTTCTTCTGGCTCGGTGTGGGTGAGGAGACGACGGCGCTGGCCGAGCACTTCCGCGCCGCCGGCATTCTCGTGCGGCCCTTCGCCGGTGAGGGGTGCGGGTCTCCATCGGGACGACGTCGGATAACGAGAGGGTCCTGGCCGCCGCGGCCGCCTGGCGCACCGAGCGCTGAGACCTGCCGGAGCGGGGTGGGCTACGGCGTCGTCATACCGAGATGGTCACCAGGAAGGCCACGCACATGACGACCTCCACGATGCCCATCGTCCCCGGGCGCAGTGGGCGGTGGCGCGTGCGCACCAGCCTGCCACTGCCACAGCGGCATGACCAGCGACCGCACGGTCAGCACCACCCACAGGACGGCATGTCCCCACGGCAGCATCCCCGACGACGCCAGCCACCACGTCACCACCGCCACCGCCGCGTGCGCCGCCACCGTGCCGGCCAGCAGCACGTAGTTGAAGCGCTCGCGGATCATCGACTTGATGTAGGGCACGGTCCCGCAGAAGTAGGCGGCCGTCAGAGCGGTGACCAGCCACATCCAGGACCAGCCGGTCAGGGCGCCGCTGGGGGAGGCCCCGGTAGGGGGAGCTCGGCGTTCCCAGGCCCAGGAACCCGCCGTCGCCGCGCACCGCCAGACTGTAGGTGACGGCCGCCATGAGGGAGGCGGCCGTCGTCGTCGACAGCCCCGAGAGCAGCGAGCGCTCGTGACCGCGCCACACCTGGTGCAACGCGATGGCGAACAGTGGCAGCAATGGCACCGCCCATTGGATGAGGTAGGGCGCCACGAGCAGGGTGATGAGCGCCAGCGAGGCCGTCCAGCCGGTGTAGACCAGGAGCGGCAGCATGATGAGGGCGCGCTTGCGGGCCGAGCGGGTGCGCAGCCACTGCGACCAGGACCAGTAGGTGAGGTAGCTGCCCCACCACGTGGGCAGGAACAGGAGGTTCACCCAGCTGAAGCCGCCCACCACCCAGCCGACGATCGGCGGCAGCACCAGCATCGACCAGGCCCCGTGCTGGTTGGGCACCCAGGCTTTGCGGCCGGGCTGGTTGCGGATCTGCTCCTGGGTGGGGGCTTGGGGCGCTCGGCCTGCCGGGGCGGCCGGTGGCCAGCATGATGTCGTCCTGCGGGCCGGGCCGGGACTGCTGAGAGGGGCCCGGCGCGGCGTGGTGGTGCCGGATGGTGCCGAGGGGGCTCCCGGCGGTGTCAGGGCCTGGTCGGCCGATGCGGCCGCAGGGCTCGTCGGGGAGTCGGTGGGTGCGGAAGACGCGGGGAGCCCGCCGATCCGGCGGTCTGCGTGGAACGTGCAGGGATCGGTGTGCGTGGAGGGAGTGCTCGACGTGGTGCTTGGACGGCCTCGACGGGCGGGACTGACTCACACCCTCACCCTAATCGCTCGCCCCCGGAAGTGGCCGGGGACTTTCTGCACGTGCGGGGACCTGTGCTCACGGCCGGGGACGTTTGCTGACGGCCGGGGACATACCACGTGTCCGGGGACGGGATCCCTGTCCCCGACGGCGTCGAAGGTCCCCGTACGGGGTGGTACGCACCTGGCCGCGCGGAATGTCCCCGCCCGGAGCCGTGTGCGGTGGGGCGCTCAGGCCAGGGTGAGCCGCATCTGGTGCCAGGGCACGCCGCCGTGGTGGGAGGCGGACAGGCCCTCGTCGACGAACCCCAGGCGCGCGTAGAAGGGCACGAGGTCGTCGAGGCAGGTGAGCACCAGGCCCTGGCGGCCGTGGGCGCGCGTCGTCTCGATGACGGTGCGCAGCAGGCGGGTGGCCAGCCCCTGCCCCTGTGCGGCGGGCGCCGTGGCAACGCCGAGGAGCATCTGCCAGGCCCCGTCGGGGTCGTGCATCGCGGGGGCCTCATACATCTCATCGCTCAAATCGCGCTCGTCGGTGCACGGTCCGTTGACCAGTGCCAGCAGCATGCCGCCCTCATCCTCGATGAGCCAGAAGTGGTCGGCATAGGGTCGCCATCCGCTCGGCGATCGTGGTCGGACTGGCCGCATGCTCGGGTGGGAAGCAGATGGCTTCCAGGGCGGCGGCCATAGCCTGCGTCCTGCGCCTGCTCCGCACGGGCCGTCCGGGTCGTGCGGATGTGGAGAACTCGGGGAGTCGGTGGTGCCCATACCCATATTTTCACCAGTCGGTAGCCGGGCGTCGAGTATTCGCCGGCGTCTCCGCGCGCCCCGAGGTCACGGCCGGGGACATACCGCGCATGCGGGGACATTCTTCTGCGGCCGGGGCACATTGCGCGTTCGGGGACAGGCATCCCGTCCCCGACGGCGTCGAATGCCCCCGCCCGGAACGGCGCGCACCCGGCCGCGCGGAATGTCCCCGTGAGCAGGGAGGGGGGTGCCAGGGAGGGAGGCAGACAGACGCCGAGCCGGGCATTTCCCGCGGCCCCGACAGAATTTCTGTGGGGCTGCGCGAGACATGCCCGGCTCGGTGGGGTGGTGCGAGGCAGGAAGGTGCCTCCGCCGTCAGCCGCCCAGGGCCGCGGCGACCACCTTCTTGGCCTCCTCCTGCACCTGCGCCAGGTGCTCGGCGCCCTGGAAGGACTCGGCGTAGATCTTGTAGACGTCCTCCGTGCCCGAGGGGGCGTGCGGCGAACCAGGCGTCCTCGGTGGTGACCTTGAGCCCGCCGATGGCGGCGCCGTTGCCGGGCGCGTTGACCAGTCGGGCGGTGATCTCCTGGCCGGCCAGCCGGTGGCCGTCACGTCCTCGGCGGCCAGGGCGGCGAGCCTGGCCTTCTCCTCCTTGGAGGCGGCGGCGTCGATGCGGGCGTAGGCGCTGGCGCCGAAGCGCTCCACCTGCTCCTCGTGCAGCCGGGAGGGGACTTGCCGGTGACGGCGATGATCTCGCTGGCCAGCAGAGCCAGGATGATGCCGTCCTTGTCCGTGGTCCACACGGTGCCGTCCTTGCGCAGGAAGGAGGCTCCCGCGCTCTCCTCGCCGCCGAAGCCGATCGAGCCGTCGAGCAGCCCGGGCACGAAGTGCTTGAAGCCCACCGGTACCTCGATGAGGGTGCGTCCGATCGCGGCGGCCACCCGGTCGATGAGGCTGGAGGAGACCAGCGTCTTACCGACGGCGGCGTTGGCGGGCCAGCCGGGCCGGTGGGTGAAGAGGGTACTCGATGGCCACGGCCAGGAAGTGGTTGGGGTTCATGAGTCCGCCGTCGGGAGTGACGATGCCGTGGCGGTCGGAGTCGGCGTCGTTCCCGGTGGCGACGTCGTAGGGGGTCTTGCCCTCGGCGTCGGGCGTCATCGTGGAGCGCAGCGAGGCCATGGCGTTGGGGGAGGAGCAGTCCATACGGATCTTGCCGTCCCAGTCCAGGGTCATGAAGTGCCAGGCCGGGTCCACCTCGGGGTTGACCACCGTGAGCTCCAGGCCGTGGCGCTCACCGATCGCGCCCCAGTAGTCCACCGAGGCGCCACCCAGCGGGTCAGCACCGATGCGCACGCCGGCCTTGCGGATCGCCTCGAGGGTCGATGACGCTCTCCAGGTCGGCGACGTAGGTCTCCAGGTAGTCGTGCTTGATGATGTGGGGGCCGTCGAGCGCCTCGGTGACCGGGACCCGCGGGACGTCCTGCCACCCGGAGGCGAGTAGCTCGTTGGCGCGGTTGGCGATCCACGTGGTGGCCTCCGAGCCGGCCGGGCCGCCGGTGGGCGGGTTGTGCTGAAGCCGCCGTCGCGCGGCGGGTTGTGGGAGGGGGTCACCACGATGCCGTCGGCCAGGCCGGGCCCGCTCGTGCGCACCCCGCCTTGGTCCCGGCGCCGTTGGCCAGAAGGATGGAGTGCGAGATGGCCGGGGTGGGCGTGTAGGCGCCGCGGGCGTCGACGGCGGTGGCGACCCCGGCCCCGGCGAGCACCTCGACGGCGGTGCGCCAGGCGGGCTCGGACAGGGGCGTGCGTGTCTCGGCCCAGGTAGAGGTGCCGTCGGTGCCCTGGGAGCGGCGGTACTCCACGATGGCGGCGGTCGTGGCCACGATATGGGCCTCATTGAAGGCGGTGTCCAGAGAGGATCCGCGGTGCCCGGAGGTACCGAAGACGACCTTCTGAGCCGGGACGGCGGGGTCGGGGACGAGGTCGTAGTAGGCGGAGACGACCTCGTCGACGTCGATGAGGTCTTCGGGCTGTGCTGGCTGTCCTGCGCGTGCGTGCATGGGCTCAGTGTGTCACGTGCCACTGACTGGATCAGCCCGTTTCGCTGTGCGAAACACTGGTCGTTCCGAGGCTGGGACGCGGTGGTCGGCGAGTGCGGGATGCTGCACGACGTCGTCGTAGGAGGCCCCGCCGCGAGGGTCTGGGAGGGGCGCGGAAGGGCCCGAGAGACGGGACGAGCCCGATCGGCTCACGTCGGATCCGGTGTCGGACCCCGACGGCGAATCCGTTGCGGTTGCCCGGTGCACTCCCTGAAAACCGGCTTGTCCTCGGGGCATGGGTAGTCTGGCCCGGGCGCCGGCGCCACTGCGCTGCCACCCGGGCCGCCGCTCCGCTCACCAAGGACGCGGCCGAACTCCAGTGTCCAGCAGGAACGAGGAACCATGACCGTCAGCCGTATCGCCACGACCAACGCCCCCGCCGCCGTCGGCCCCTACTCCCAGGGCGTCTCCACCGGTCAGGAGGCCGGCTCGCTCGTCTTCGTCTCCGGGCAGGTGCCGCTCGACCCGGTCACCGGCGCGCTCGTCGAGGGCGACATCCAGGCCCAGGCCGAGCAGGTCCTCAAGAACGTGGGCGCCATCCTGGCCGAGGCCGGGCTCGGGTACGACGACGTCGTCAAGACCACGGTCCTGCTCGCCGACATCGCCGACTTCGCCGCCGTCAACGAGGTCTACTCCCGCTACTTCACCGGCGAGACCCTCCCGGCCCGGGCCGCCTTCGGGGTGGCCGCCCTGCCGCTGGGGGCGGGCGTCGAGATCGAGGCCATCGCCGCCAGGTCCTGAGTCGGCCCGATCGAGAGCCATCCCCGAAGTCACGGCGCCACTCCTGAGACTGGCGCCGGTCGTGCGGGTGCGAACTGGGATCGGCCGCGTCAGATGGGGCGCTGCCTTGCCCAGCACGGGGTGTTCGGCCCTGCCGGTGGGGCGACCCCGTTCACTGAGGCTCTTTCCCGGTTCCACTTCCACGGGGTGCCCCTTGTCGGGGGCGCCCCGTGTTGCTCTCCCCATGGCAGATGACCGGACTGATGGGAAGGATGAGGCCCGGCAGGCGGGCACACGACCGCCGGTTGGCCAGCCCCCCCTTCGAGACGCGACGAGAGGACGACGGATGCCGCCCACGCACCTTCCTCTCGTTGTCCGCCTCGGTGGGATCCGCTCGCTGCTGGCCTTCTGCGCCATCATGACTGCGGGCCTGGCGGTCGTGCTGTCACCGGTGGTCGTGGCGGTGTGGGAGCCCTTCCTCGCCGCAGTCATGCTGCTGCCGGCCCTCATGGGCGCCGGCGGGATCGCCTACTACCTGTGGCGCGGCCTGTCCGCGCGCCGAATGGCCCGGGAGGCTCGGCGTGCCTACTCCCGGGTCACTTACGACTACGAGGCCACCGAGCCCAGGCGCGCCTCGTCCCGGAGGGGAGGTGCGCGGCGCTCGGGTCATGGCCGACTACCGATGGTTGCGCGACGAGTACGAGAACCTGACCCGCTCCTGGCGGGACCTCGGCAGCCCGCGCGGCGCCCAGTGGTTCGAGCCGGGGATGCTCGGGAGGGTCACCGAGCTCGAGCGGCGCTCGGCCGCACTGGACTCGACCGAGGACGTCATCGTCGGCCGTGCCGCCTTCCTGACCCTGTCCTCCCGCTGGGAGCGGATCTGGCATGACGAGCAGCGTCCAGTCCTGGAGGACCTCGGCCTGCTCCCTGGACCTGTGCCAGTGGATCGACTCCTGTGCATTCACGCCCGGCGGCACGGTGGAGGCGCGGGAGCCTGGTCCGTGCCCACCATCAGCGCCTCAGTGAAAGTCGACCGCTGAGCCTGTCGGCCGGCCTGCTGCAGCCCTCTGCGGCGCTCGATGAGCCTCGCCTGGATCGCGGCCGACGTCCGCCGCGCGACGAACGCTCTGGGGTGGACGGCGGCCGCAGGTGTGGACTCTCCTCTCGGTCCTCCCGACCTCGACGTCCAGCACTGGGTGAACGGCTCGGAATGGCTGGACGTCGTCGAGCCCGGAGACGACGCCGGGAGCCTGTACGACGCCGACGCCTACGTCGTGGCCGGTGAGGATCGGTCCCCATGCGCCCTTGCGCAGGGGATTCCTCGGGGACAGGGACCTTCCGGGGCGGTGACGCCGGTACGGCTGACGTCGGCCGCTCGACGACGAACTAAATACACATGGTTCAAGACGGACAATTAATGCTGCTAACCTCGACCTGCTGAAAAACAGACGCAGTACATCGTTCGAGGCCGGTTCGATTATCAACAAGGAATGTCATGAAGCAATCTGCGATTGTCCGTCTTGGAGGTCTTCGAGCGGTCATCTTTTTGTGATGAATATTGCCGGAGCGTTGATCTCGATCCTGCTTCTGCCGGCAGCGCTCCTGTATCCTTTCGCATCTGGGCATCGTCCCGACGTGGACGTTCGCGACGAGGCCGGCATCTATCACGAACAGACTCTTCGCCGCGGCCTGGAGGAGCAGAACTACGATCGTGAGGTTCGCATCGCGGTGCTCTCGGTTCCCGGAGCCGGCATCAGCAACATTGATGAGGAGACTGTCAAGTACGCGGGTGACGGCGCACAAGGCTCCCCCTGGCTCAAGAGCTCCGACGTCGGTAGTCCGGTGGACGGAACGGTCCTCTTCGTGGTGGCACCCGAGTCTCACTGGGTGCGTTGCTACGCGGCGAAGGACCTGCACCTGTCTGCTGACAAGCGCACAGCCATCGAGAACGCGGCGGGAAGCCACTATGCCCAGGGTGACTGGGATGGTGGGACCGTGGCGATGGGGCGGCAGCTGGCGACCTACATCGGTTCAGGCGACGGAAGCGGCGCGATGATGCGGGTGGTCGGTGCGGTCCTCGCCTTCATGGTGGGAAGCGGATGGCTTGCCTTCTACATATGGCGGGGGATGACCGCTCGGCGGCGAGCCTCACGGGGCCTACCGGGACATGATGCGGATCGTCTACACCTACGATCTCACCGAGCCTGCAGGCGGGAACCCTGCCGGAGGGGTCCCGCCAGAGCCGGGACGTTGGTTCCGACTACCGACGATTCCGCGACGAGTACGACACCGTCAGCCAGCAGTGGAAGGACTTCGGGGAGCCTCGTGGTGCTCAGTGGTTCGGCCGCGGTGTTCTCGCTCAGGCCACTCGTCTCGCCGAGAGGACGGCCAGTTTGGCCGAGCTCGACGCCGCTGTGAATGTCAGCGCCGCGACTCGGACGGACACGGTCCCGAATCCTGGGGGTACTGCTCTGTGAAAAAGCTGCCAACAGTCTCTGAGCTCGGTGGGATACGAGCGGTCCTCGGGTATGTGGGTAATCTCCTCATTGGTGTGGCGCTTGTGGTCGCCCCATTCATTATCAACGGTGGACAATCACCCTTCTATCCCGCGAAACAATTCCACCCGACGGTGGAGATCCATGATGAGCCCGGTGTTCTTCCTCGGGACTTCATTGAGTCCTACCTTAAGAAGCTTACCTTCCGGCAGCCGACTCATATCGCTGTGGTTGATGTGAACAGCTCGAAAGTTCAAAACCTTGAGCAGGAGGTTCAGAACTACGCCCGCACCCACGCCACTGACGTCCCTTGGATATCATGGACGGATTCTGAACGTTGGGCCGACAATGTGTTCGTGATCGCTGCTGCACCCAACGCCAATTATGATGAAAGGCTGGAGGGGCAGGTAGCGGGATACTACTACGGTTCCCGGCTGCAGATCAGCGAAGAGGGAAGGGAGGAAGTATGGGACGTCACGGAGTTGAAAATGATAGAACGCGACGAGGTCGGGCGTGTTCTAGAATCCGCCAAAGTTGCATCTGACTACATTGGTGCTCAGTTAAATCCTGCCAGGGTATGTGCAACGATCACATTATTTGTTATCTTCTTCGTTGCGGCGAACCAATGGACTCGATATTATCTAGGCCGAGGGAAACGGGCGAGGTCCGGCATCGAGGAGGCGCGTGAGGCATACTCTCAGGCGGTAGTCGGGCGTGCGGCTGTCAGTGACTACCTTCGACTCATCCCTGCCGGTGACATCTACGGCGTTCAAGTGATCGCCCGGTATAAGGTGCTGCAGCGGCACTATCGCCGACTTGATCGCGCCTGGAAGATTATCGGGAACCCGGTTGGTCTTCAGTGGTTCGGCATGAGACGTAGTCGTCTCGCTGAGTATGTCAAGACATACTCCGTGCAGCTCCGCGCCATGCAGCAAACGGTTGTCAATTGCGCACAGCTCTTATCAAAGACGGGGAGCTGGAGGGAGTCCTGGGAAAATGAGTGCGTGCCTGTTCGACAAGATATTGCTGCTGTAGCACGTATGTTCTCGTATGTCCCACGGATTCATCGGCTATTTGGCGAAAAGGCGCTGAAGTGGGTAAAACTGAAGCAGGCAGAACTCGATGAGACTACTACGAAAGTGTTAACTGAACGAACGTCCCCGGCTGAGGCGCTTCGTGTGCTGAACCGCCTCTCCGTTGAGGCAAATAAGTTCGCAGAGCAAGCGGTCGATGAGTTATTTTGGGGTAAATCTAGCCAGGAGTATTATAAAAAATATCGAAAAATACCTACTGTGCTACCGCGAAGAAAGTCGGCACGGCCTGAAGAGCGCTACGAAGCCTTCCTCCAGGCCTCAGTTTAGAGTGGGCGCCCACGGTGTGTACTACGTGACGCCCTCAAATTCTGCTGATGAAGGTCATGAGTTCTCCAATGTTTCCGTGACTGTTCGTATGAACCCCTGGTCGCCGGCCGTTTCCTTTGTCGCCCTGAGAACGGAAACTCCTGGCCCTATGTCCGTGTATGCACCAGTCCGAGATATATCGGACGCCTATCAATGCTATAGCCTTGCCGGGAGTGAAACAAGAATCTGAAATCAAGAAAAAAATTTCAAGGGTGAGTCAGGGACGCAAATGACTCGAGAAAAATCGTGAACACAAAAAGAAGTGGGTCGTCGAGTGCGATCTCATTTGCGTCGAATGTCTCACTGTGTATGGCTATGATTCTTGCTCTGCCGGTCATGATGTTCCTCTCTCCCGTGATGGGTTATGCGCCGACTGTCAGCGTGCATGACCAAGCGGGAGTGTTTGATCGTGAGTTGTTGGAGCGCGAGCTGGGGGAGCTGAGGCTTCGTCAGGACATTCGTTTTGAGGTCATTTCTCTGTCCGGATGGGGGAATTAAGAATCTGGATGCGGCTGTGGCGTCATTCGCAGACCAGGAGTTGGAGTACAAGAACGATATTAGAACGGTCGACTATAGGAACTGGAAGAAAGGGTCGTCATCATCGCGGTGGCGCCCCGCGCACATCAGGTCGGTGTGTATCCGGGTGCCGATGTATCGCTCAAACGTTCGGAGCAGGTTGCCATTCAGGATGCTGCGGAGACCCAGTTCTCTAATCAGGACTGGAATGGTGGCGTTCTGGCTATAGGAAATAAAAACCGAGACGTACTTGGGTGCCTACAGTAGCGGACTCGCGCGAGCCGGCGTCGCCATACTGCTGTTCTAAGTTGTTGGGGTGCAGTAAAACTCTTTCTCTATCTTCGTCGTGGTCTTGCTTCTCGCCGTATGGCGAGGTCGGCGGCCAGTTCCTATGGTCAAGTGACCTACGATTATGACTCGACTGCTCTCCGGGTAGGGCACCCTCGACTCGAGTGCTCCCGAATCGCGAGCGCTTGCAGCACGCTATGAGAGTTTTGAGCAGGACTATTATGATGTCACGCTTGCGTGGCGGAAGTTCGGCGATCCGCAGGGATTCGACTGGTTCGGTAAAGGTGTATACGACAGCGCGAAGAGTCTGCAGGAACGTTCGGCGGCCTCGATGATGGCGATGACGTCATCGTCGATACTGTTTCCATTTTGACGATGTCGCCTACATGGGGGCGAGCGTGGGAGAAGCAGCAGGCGCCGATCCTGGAAAAATTGAGGGCAGTCACACGAATGGCTGGATCGGTGCGTCGGAGTAACGCCGTCAATCGTGAGGACATTGCAACGTGGGTGGCCCGGCAGAATCGGCGGCTCGGAGAGCTGACTGTCGACCTCGACAAGCGTGAGCTAGCCCCGGTTGAGGCGTTGGCTGAGTTGGATGGGATGTCGAGAATTATTGATCTGGTAGTTGCGGCGCTTGAGCAGCGACGGGAGGCGGTTGTTGAGGCAGTCGTGACATCCAGCGTGTCGGTGTATTGATTCAGGTATGGTTCGGTGTGTATCCAACGATCTCAGCTCCTTGAATACCTACCAAAAGTCCTGAGTCGCCCAAGCTCGTGATGATGTGTGATGAGGAAGTAGGGGGTGTGATGACGCGCGCGGTCTGCGTATCAATGACAAGGGATGTTTTATCGTTTAGCTCGGAATCCACGCCCCCGATAGTGTAGACAGAGACTGCCAGGACTTGTTGATCGTTGGACAGGTTCCAGTGGATCTGGAGTTCTCCTCGCCCTGGAGGGTAGACGAAGGACCGCTCAAAGGGCAGGGTTACTGGCGTTCCATTGAATGTACATGCGTCTTTCGTGGTGCATTCGATGACGTATTTTGCCCAGGATGTGTCTCCTGACTCGTAGGCCTTCTGGAACTGTTCCAGAGTCGGGATCCCGGACTCAGAAATGAGAAGTGGCGCATTGCTTCCCGACAGCGGGAACGATCCAATGCGCTCACCTTGGAGAGAGTAGGTCTCAGCGGTGCCGGATTTTTTGGGGATGCGGATCCAGCCGTCTCGGGCCGGTATGTAGTCGGCTCGTTCGCCTGGAAAGAGTTCGTCGGGAATTGCGGTTACCGTTCCATCGGATAAGTTCATGATGCCGGTTCCGACAGATTCCCATCCATTTCCCTTCGGCTGAGATAATTCGACGAGGGGGCTCGGTGCGGAGGTGTCTCCTGCGACTCCGAAGGCGACAGGTTCGACTTGTTTGTCGTATTGGCGCTCCCACCGTTGCTTCGGTGCGCCGTTGTTCCACTCCCAGGCTGCGCAGTGGTTGGTGTGTCCATACATGTTGCATGTCAGGACGAGATCGGGAGACATGATGTAGGGGTAGTCGTTGGTCGACCAGGGGGCTTTTTCGATAGTTCCAGTTGCGGGATTGAGGATCTCGTGTTTAAGAAGCATATGCCCGCCCCACCATGGATTGCTGCCCCAGGTGTGAATGATCTTGGGAGGTGCTTTCCATAGGCTCTTTGAGGTGGCCGTTTTTCGAGGACGTATCCTTTCAAAAATGCTGGGAGAATCATATGTGGCTGATTGAACGACAAAAATATTTCCCGCATCTTGAGACGTGCGGGAAAAACTAATTTGCATGTCCTGGGTTGTGTCAGTTGTCAAGCGCCATGCCTCGCGCCACGTCGCCCCGGCCGGAGGGCGCGTGTCGGTGGAGGGACCGCAGGAAATCGTTTCATCCGTCGCGGTCGTCGCCTGCCACGTTGAGAAGGCCGGCGCCTTCGGCTCGGTGAGGGATGAGGCCATGACAGGGCGCTGCCGGGCCCACGCCTGGGCGATGGATAGGGATGCGGTCTCGCATGATGAGGACGAGCGCGGCGGTGAGTGAACGACTTCGGAAGATCGTTCGAGCAAGACGCACACACAGGTGCCGAAGGTTCGCCGCACTGAATCGCATGGGAGTAGCATTCCCCACTTCATGCGTCGGCGGGACTGTTCTCCCTGTGACGTCGGGGGAAACCGATGGGGAGAACTGCCGTGAACCGCATCATGGGGCGCCGACGGGCCGCCGTCGGCCTGGGAGGGGCGCGGGGTGGCCGGTAGGCTGACGGGCATGTCGAAGAAGAAGCGCCATGGGCGCCGTCCGGCCGCCGCATCGGCCAAGCCCGCAAGCAGAGCATCGAGTTCGTCGCCCGCCCCTTCGCCGGTCTGCCGGCCGAGGAGGACCTCGTGGCGATGGCCCAGATCATCCCGGCCGCCACGGCCACTGTGCGCCTGACTGAGGAGTACGGTGGTCAGCGGGTCCAGCTCGTCACGCTTCTTCCCGAGTTCGTTCAGGGGCTCAAGCGCTCCGACGGCGAGATCCTCGTGGCCATGCAGACCTCCATGCACTCCGGGGACGCCTCCCGCGACGTCGCCGCCGCCGTCCTGGCCACCCTCGAGCCCTGCCTGAGGGGCAGGCCCTGCGTTCCGACGGCCTGCCCTGAGCCCGGCCCGCGCCTCCAGGACGTCCTCGACACCAGTGAGCCGCCGGCCGTCTCCGTGTGCGAGACCTTCGACTTCTGGGTCGACCCCCAGGCTGCCGGCGAGAACGCGCAAGCCCGCCAGATCGTCGAGGAGGCCATCGAGCGCGCCAAGGAGGAGATCGCCCCGACCCGGCCCGTTCCCGGTGTCGAGCACGCCTACTGGTGCCGGCTGGGTGCCAAGGAGTTCGTGCGCTGGGTGCGCGGGGAGGACGAGGACGAGTTCTTCAACGCCTTCGCCCGCATCTACGCCGCGCGCGAGTCCGATCTGGAGGAGGGTGCGCGCTTCGTCGGCGCCTTCCGGGCCAACGGTCTGGCCATCCCGGTGTGGGAGCTCGTGCCCGGCACGGAGGCTGAGGAGCTCACCAAGCCGCTGCAGGCCATGGGTAGGCGCCTGGACGCCGCACTGGCCGACTCCAGCCCCCTGAGTCCCGAGGTCCGCCGCGCCAAGGCCGGCATCATCTCCCGCCAGGTCAACCTCTGACCGCTCTCCTCACGGATATCTCCGCCCGGCCGGAGACATTCTGCGCGTTCAGGGACCCTTCCGCGCAGCCGGGGACGTTCTGCGCGTACGGGGACAGGATTCTGGTTCCCGACGGCGTCGAATGCCCCTGGTCGGAAGGGCACGCACCCGGCCGCGCGGAATGTCCCCATCAGTGTTGGTGACGGGCTGGGGAGACGGCCGGGAGGCGGAGGGAAGTGACGAGGGCGTGGTGACGGGCCGGGGCGCACAGTGCGCGACTCAGGTATCGGTGATGCGCAGGCGCCGGCGCGTCACGCGCGGCAGGCCGCGTCCGTAGAGGGTGCCCTCCTTCGCCTTGACGGCGGCGACGAGCACGAGGCTCAGTGAGATGAGCAGCGCCCAGGCTGCCGAACTTGCCGGCGTGCACCAGGTGCCAGCCGTCGGCCTGGTTGGGAGTAGCGCCAGGCGCTCAACGCCGTGGCCAGGTTCTCCGCCAGCCACAGGAATCCCCCAATGAGGATGAAGGCCACCGTCGTCGGCATCCAGTAGCGCTCCCCGCCGACAGTGAAGTGGACGGCGCTTCTCCCACAGGGTGATGAGGAAACCGGCGGCAATGACCCAGCGCAGGTCGATGATGACGTGGTGGGTGAAGAAGTTGAGGTAGGCCGCCACGGCCAGCAGACTCACCGGCCACCACCGAAAGCCTCCCACGTGCAGGTCGAGGCGCCGGAAGGCCTGGCAGATGTAGGAGCCGACGGAGGCGTACATGAAGCCGGAGAAGACCGGTACCCCGCCGACGCGCACCACCCCGGCATCCGGATAGGCCCAGGAGCCGGTGTGGACCTTGAACACCTCCAGCGCCAGCCCGATGAGGTGGAAGGCGCAGATGACGCCGAGCTCGCGCCAGGTCTCCTGCTTCAGGGCCACGAAGGCGATCTGCACAACGACGACGTAGATCAGCAGGGCGTCGTAGCGGGCAATCGGCGGATCCGTGTAGGGCTCCAGATCAGGGCACTCGCCGCGAGCCCAACGAAGATGGCGATGGCGAAGGCGCAGCAGGCCAGCTCCAGGAGGGCGAACTGGACCAGGCGGCGGGGGAGTAGGCGCCACCGACTCAGTGGAAGACGCGCGGTGTCGGGCACGACCGAAGTATGCCGTGCCTTGACGTCGCCCTGATACGTACCGGCCCCTCCGGGGCTCTCGTTGGCGGGGACTTTTCTTCACGGCCGGGGACATCTCGCGCGTTCGGGGACGGGATTTCTGTCCCCGACGGCGTCGAATGCCCCCGGCTGGAAGGACACGTACCCGGCCGCGCGGAATGTCCCCGTCGAGGTCGCACGTGACTCCCGAGAGGGTGGTCCTGGCTAGACTCGATGACCATCTGGCTCGACACCATCACCGGATCGAGCGCAGTGCTCGCTTGATGATCCGTTCAGTGGCCGGGGTGGGCGACTCCTCCTGCCAACGCTCGCAGAGCTCCCTGGCCCAGGCGGGCTGGGTCTTGGCGGCGTCGTTGACCCAGTTCGCCACGGAGTCCTGCACATAGCGGGAGGAGTCGGCACGCAGCGGCTCGAGCAGCGGAAGGCCCCGCTCGGGCTCCTTCTTGAGCTCGGGGATGTGCCGTGCCCACACGCCCCGTGGACGTAGCGCTCACTGGCGAAGCGCCGAATGCGCTCCGAGGGTTCTGAGGTCCATGGCCGCAGCGCGCGGATGGCCTCGTCAAGCTGGGGCACCAAGTGCGGGCGCACTGCCATCCATGACCACTCGCGCACTCCGAAGTGCGGGTCGTCCGCGGCCGGTCTTGCCAGGGTCAACAGCGTGTCGACGTCGGCGTCCTTCTCCTGGGAGACCAGGGCGAAGACTGCCCAGCCTCGGACGGTGTCGGCCGGATGATTAGCGAGATCCAGGCAGGCGGAGCGACCAAGGTGCGTATACGGCGCTTCTCCCATGGTCTGCATCCGAGCCAGGATGCCGAGTGAGTCGGCGTGCTTGGCCGCTTCAACCAGCCTCCTCTGGGGCCGCTGGCACCACCTGTGTCAGAAGGGTGGAGTGGGCGATGGCCAGGATCTCCGCCAGTGTTCGGGACTCGTCTCGTCCCGAGTTCAGGTCGGCTTGGCGCTCTGCGGCGATACTCGCGGCGGGGCTCATATGTCACTTCACCACGAGGCGGGCCACGCGCTTGAGGTGCTTCTTGTGCTGGCCGCGGCTGGCCTTACCGACCTTGCCGAAGTTGACCCATGACCGTCCGCGCATGCCCAGACTGCTTGAGGGCGGCGCCCAGGAACACCGAGCTGACGTAGTTGCCGCAGAACCGGCGCAGGAACCACGTCGGGGCGGTCGAGGTGGTGAGTACCAGCACCTGCTGGATGTGGGTGAGGTGGCCCTTCACCCCGGAGGCCGTCGCATGGTAGGCCCAGCTCTGCTTCATGACCTTGTCCACGAATCCCTTGACGATGGCCGGCACGTCACTCCACCAGATCGGGCAGACGACAATGATGCGCGAGGCCCCCTCGATGAGCTTCTGGTAGTGGCTCACCAGCGGGTCCAGCGTGCCGCCCTCGCTGAACAGGGCCAGCTCCTCGGCGGTGTAGCGCGGGTCGAAGCCGTCGGCGTAGAGGTCGACGACGTCGTAGGGCTTTCCCGCCTTGTCCAGGGCGGAGGTGGCGGCCTCGAGTACGGCGTGGTTGAAGGAGCCGTCGTAGGGGTGGGCGTAGACGATGAGGGTGCGGTCGCCCGTCTTCTTGAGGGGCTTCTTGGCTGTCATCAGCTGTCTCCAATCGTGACGATGGCGCGCAGGGCTGCGCGGATGAAGGTGGTGTCGGCGGTGGTGGCGCCGACGGCGATGAGCTGGGTGTAGCCCTGCAGGCAGGACCACACCAGGAGGTGAAGCGGCGTCGGATCGGTTCCCTGCTGTGCAGCCAGACGCTCCACCTCGCCGCGGGTCAGTGCCAGCAGTGGGTGGTCGTCGAGGCGGTCGAGTGCCGCGATGGCCGCGGGGCTGATCTGATTGAACTCGAAGAGATGCGGGTGCTCTGCGGCCAAGTCGACCAGAAGAGTCCCGATGCCGACGAGTGACTCGAGCGGATCGTCCTGGATGAGGGTGTCCGCGCGCTCGCCCAGTGAGGCCGACAGCCGACGCGCCGCGGCCTCGAAAAGGCTCGTCTTGGACGGGAAGTGCTTAGGCACGCGGGCGTGGTCACTCCGCAGGCGCGGGGCCACCCCGCTCAGTGTCACCGCATGCCACCCGTTGGAGTCAATGAGGGTCCAGGGTGGTGTCGATGAGCCGCTGACGGGTGTCCGTACTGCGCCGGTCCATCTTCACACTAGATAGGTTAATCAAATTCACCCTACCTGTCAAGGAGGTGGGTGGGCTGTGCTCGCCCGGCCCTCTCTGTCAATCATGAGTGACCACGATGTGGTCAGGCCGGATCCAGTGGGTGCGACTCGGAGGTGGGGGCCGCTCGCCTGTGAGCGCTGCCAACGGCGGCAGCGCAGCGATGTCAGAGGGACACTGAGATGCCCCTGACCAGCGCGGATATCGGTACGGGTGAACCGCGGCCGTAGATCCTTGACACTGTCGGCGCGGCGTCCTTCAATCGTGCCACGTCCATCACAGCACAACGACAGCACGACGAAGGACCTCAACGCCGGGGCGACCCGGCCCGTCCAGAATGAGAGGAGCGCTGATGACTCGTACTGTTTGCGGCTCTGCACCGCGGTCGACGGCCATGTGTGTCAGCCTGCTGCGCTCCTGCTCATCGACCGGCTGGCGCCATCGATGCCCCTCGATCGCTACCTAGTAGCCACCTGCTGATCGCCGGCAGTCATCTTCGGGTGCTTGCGCCGGCTGGAGGGGTGGAGAGTCTCGGCTCCCCGCGTCCACTGCCGATGCCTCGGTCCGGGCTCGTCGTTGAGTCTCGCACCTCGGGATCAGATCAGTACCAGTTCCACCCCGCGTCCGCCGCCTTCAAGCCGAGCAGGGACGCCCGCCAATTCATCCAACTTTCTTCGCCGTCAGATCCGCGATGCCCTATGGACCTTTGTTTCGGTTCCTGCACCCTGGTGAAACGGCAATGTCGCCGCTGGGCCCGCACGCCATGCGGCGAGTGAAGCGAAAGGCCTGATGTCATGACCGACGACCCCTCGAAGCACTCTCCATCCGGACCCAGCCGTACCTCCGGCCGGCTCCCACACGCAGGACGCCCCCACCGGCACGGCGGACGCCACGCCTGCGCCCGTCACCAGCCCGGTGAGCACCGGGCCGCCCGAGCGGCCACCGGTCCACCCGCAGCATCCGAGCTCAGGGATCTGGCGGGCCGTCCGCACGGCCGGCGCCCCCTTGAGCGTGCGCGAGGTCGAGGCGGCATCCTCCGCGGCGCCCGCCGCTCACACCTCCGCCCAGGCCGCCACCCGCTCCTCGGTCCGCTCCCCTCGGAGACCGCGGCCGCCGGCGTCGTCCTGCGCGACCTTGCCGACGAGTACGCCCAGCTCCTGTGTGCCCACGATCCCGAGGCGGCCGCCCGCACAGGACTGCCCGGCGGGACCATCCTGCCCGACTACTCGCCCGCGGGACTGGCCGAGCGTCTCAGTGCCGAGCGCTCCCTGCGTCACCGCGTGGCCGCCGTCGACCGCTCGACCGGCTCCGACGAGCTCCTGCGCCGCCACCTCCTGGAGCGTCTGGAGACTTCCATCCATTTCATCTCCGCCGGGGAGGAGGGCGGCAACCTCGGTTTCCTCTCCTCGCCGTTCCAGCAGATCGCCCGTCAGCTGCAGCGGCCCCCTGAGGCGCCCGACCGTGCCGGCTCCGACGAGGCGGACCTCGCCGAGGCCGAGGCCAAGTGGGAGGACGCCTGGGAACCTGCACCGCACCCGTCTGGAGGCGCTGCCCGCCGCCCTGGAGGGGCTGGCCGCCTCCCTGTCCGCCTCCGCCGAGGCCGGTGCGATCGCCCCGCTCAGTCAGGTCGACGTCGTCGCCGGGCAGGCACGTGACCTCGCCCGACGCCGGACCCAGGGACTGCCCGAGGACCTGCCGGCCACTCTGCACGTCCAGGCTCCAGGAGGCGGACATCGTCGCCCGCCGCGCCGCGCTGGACTTCGCCTCGCACCTGCGCACGACGCTCTCGCCGCGGGCGCCCCAGGCCGAGGGCGTCGGCCCTCAGCGCCACGCCCTGTGGATGCGCCGCGTCCTGGGCACCCGGGTGGACCCCGAGGAGACCTACGCCTGGGCCACAGTGGAGCCTGGGGCGGGTCATCGCCGAGCAGGACGCCATCGCCGTCGACATCCTGGGGCCCGGCGCCGATGCCGGCAGCCTCAACCGGCACCTGCGCGCCGACCCGACCCACGCCCTGCGTGCGGAGGACTACACGACCTGGGCGCAGGAGGTGGCCGATGAGGCCTGGGACGCCGTGGTCGGCCGGGTCCTTGACCCGCCCGACGGTCTGGGCCGCCCCCGGGTGCGCCTCCGGGGAGCTCGGAGACGGCGCCGTCCACTACGAGGAGCCGCGCGGTACCGGCGGAGAGCGTCGGCCCGGCATCGTCATGCGCTCCCTGGCCGACGGCGAGCAGCCTGGTGTGGCCGTGGATGGAGCGGACCACGGTGCTGCACGAGTCGGTCCCGGGCCACCACGTTCACGTCGGTGCCCACGCCACCAGCACGCGCCTGACCGCCTGGCAGCGCTATCTGGGGTCCGTACCCGGATGTGACGAGGGGTGGGGCCTGTACGCCGAGTCCCTCGCCGATGAACTCGGGCTCATGCCCACGCCCTGAGGACCGCTTCGGTCGCCTGGCGGCACGCCGCTGGCGCCTGGCCCGGGTCCTCGTGGACCTGGGTGTCCACTCCCGGCTCCCCGTGCCCGACGACGTCGTGGCCCTTCCGGGGCCTGCCGCGAGTGGAACCGGGCGACCGTCACCGCCGTGCTGCGCCACCACACCGTGATCTCTGAGGGGCGCCTGCGCTTCGAGGTCTCCCGGCACCTGGGGTGGCCGGCCCAACCGCTGGCCTACGCGGTGGGTGAGCGGGTCTGGCGGGCCGGTCGGCGCAGCGCCCAGGCGCAGGCCCGCGCCGAGGGCGGTGAGCTGGACCTGCGCGCCTTCCACAACCGGGGCATCGACCTGGGCAGCGTGGGGCTCGATCTGCTCGTAAGCGCCTTGCACTGACCTGCACGAAGGATGCAGAGGCGGTGCGCCGGGGTCTGGTCGTTCGTCGGCCGGGACCCGGGCTCATGTGGCCCGGTCTCTTCTCCGTCGCGCCTGCGGGGGAGTCGCCTGAGAGCAGGGGCGGGTGGACGTGAATGCCCCTGCCGCCTGCGCCGATGAGTCGGGCGGCGAGTGCCCTGCGGGCTGGGCGGTCGGTGGTGAGGGCCAAGGCGTGCCGGGGCGGCAGGGGAGTCGCCCCGGCACACGGAAGGACGCGAAATGCGCCGGCGGAACCCGGCTCCATTGACGGGCTCCTTGCCTCCACTGTGCCACGAGAACCGGGCGTGACGTGCCGAAACAGGTAACTTTAGTGTCTGAATGACGAAATGTGACTCATTGCAGCAACTTTTTCTCAGTTTCTCCGGGGACCGTGGTCCCATGCTGAAGGTTTGACACAAAATCACTGAGGAGAGCCTGGGAAGGCGGTCGCCTCGCCCCTCCCGGCGCGTCGGCGTGTCGCGGCGACCGGCGAGGACGTGTTGGGCATGGCCGGCACGTGTCCGCTGTGCGTGGAGCCTGAAGATTCCGCGCAGCATAGTACGAGAGCAGAGAACTTGACGGGCCTCACAAAAAGGGCGCGCGATAACGGGGGTGCTCAGGTATCGGCTGGAGGCATCGAGTCTGGATACCCTGGGGGCGTGAGTTCCACCAAGCGGCCCGACCAGCGCGTTGCCGTGGTCATCCCTGCCAAGGATGAGGCTGAGCGCATCGCCACCACTGTTCGGGCCTGCCGCTCCATTCCGCGGGTGGACCTCGTCATCGTCGTCGACGACGGCTCGACCGATGGAACCCAGGACCACGCCCGCGCCGCCGGCGCCGTGACGGTCCGCCACCCGTCTCACGCGGGAAGGCCTCCGCCATGGAGACCGGGGCCTCGGTCGTCGGCATGCGCGACTACTCCGACGGTCCCGCCCGGCTGCTGCTGTTCATCGACGCCGACCTGGGGATTCGGCCGCCTCCTGCGCCGAACTGGTGCCCCCGGTCGTCGACGGCGTCGCCGACATGTCCATCGCGGTGCCCCCCAAGCAGTCCGGGGCCGGTGGCCGCGGCCGGGTCGTGCGCGCCGCCAGGCGGGCCATCTCGCTGTCCACCGGGTGGCTGCCGGTGGCGCCGCTGTCCGGTCAGCGATGTCTGAGCCGTGAGGCCTATGAGAAGGCGGTGCCCCTGGCCGACGGCTGGGGGGTGGAGGTCGGTCTGACCATCGACGTCCTCGTGGCCGGGCTCGCCGTCATCGAGGTCCCCTGCGACATCACGCACCGTGTCACCGGTAACGACCGGGCCGGCACGATGCACCGCGCCTCCCAGTACAAGGACGTCCTGCGGGCCGTGACCCGGCGCAGCTGCGTCGCCACCGCGTGCCGCGCGCCTCCTTCGAGAAGGCGGCCGCCGAGCAGGACCACTTCTTCGCCTACCGCGCCGTGCCGCAGCCCCCAAGGCCGACGACGACGTCGAGGCCGCCGAGAAGCCGCACGATGGCGAGGGGCTCGCAGACCACTGCCCTCGGAGACGGCCGAGCGCTCAGCGCACTGAATCGCTCCCGGCCAGCGTCAGCGCCAGCAGGGTGGGGCGGCGGACTGCCAGGATGAAACCGGCCATCGTGACGCCGGAGTCGTTGACCAGGACGGCCACGAGCGTCAGCACCCCAGAGACTTCAGCGCCGTCGTCCCCATTGCGCGGACAGGGGACGTTCCGCGTGGGGGACAGGAATCGGTCCCCCACGCGTCGAATGTCCCCGTGGGCGGCGGGGGCGAGCCAGACGTAGGGGCTCGTGCCGGAGCGCCAGGCCCGCACCTGCCTGCGCCCCCACCACGAGGGCCGCGGCCACGAGGGCCACGACGCAGGCCAGGGCGATCGCCGTGACCGGCTTCGTGACGAAGGGTCCGACCAGTGCATACGCCTTGCGTCCCAGCACGCCGGCGGCCGAACCGTCCACCACCTGACGGGCGAAGCGCCCCAGGTGCGTGGGCCCACCGGGCGGAGGAGGTCGACGACGGCGAACCCGCCCACCACCAGGACCGTCGTGGCCCGATGACCAGCCAGCGCCGCCAGCTCAGGCGCAGACCCGCCAGGCCCGCGCCGAGGAAGGCCAGCGTCGGCACCAGAGTCAGGGGCGCCACCCACGTCCGCGCCCAGCTGCGGGGCGCCATCAACGATCAGTGCCGCCCGCCCAGCACGGCCGTCACCAGCAGCGCGGTCCGCCGGTCGCCGCCCAGCGCCACCCAGGCGCCGGTGATGACGACGACCAGCGCGCCGGCCACCAGCGCGAAGGCCGTATTCGACACCCCTGTAGAAACGGCCCCGCCACCACCGCGTTCATGCCCAGTGGGGTTGTTGAAGGCCAGGGGCAGCGCCCGCAGCGGCGTCGACCAACCAGGTCAGGGGATCGCCCGCCGCCACCAGCAGGGCCGTCAGGCTCGCCCCGCTGGAGGACGGAGACGACGAGGAGGGCATGGGGCTGCCCGCCTCGTCCTGATGCGGCTCGGCCGCGACGTCCCCGCGAGAGGGCCTCGGCCGATCCGGCTGCCTCAGCGGCTGCCGTGGCGCCGAGTGCTGAAGGGCGGACGGGAATCGGGAGGCGGTGGAGGGGGGTCGCCTGGCGTCGCCGCACCAGCGCCACGGTCCCGGCGGCCAACCCCCGATGCCGGCCGCGACCAGCACGGCCGCGGCCACAGCGACGACCGAGGCCCACACCGAGGGGAGCCGGCCCGGGCCCCACGCGCCACCACGGGACGGTATTGACCAGCAGCAACGCCGTCGGCAGGCCGCTGAGGTAGACGGCCACCCGGGTGACCCGGCGGCGCAGAGCCGTACGCCGGCTCGCCTCCCGGGTCGCGCAGCACGACGGCGGGCCCAGACCAGGAGCGCCACGGCCAGCCCCATGAGCAGGGCACCGGCCCGCATCACTGTGGCCTGAGAGGCACGGGCGTGCAGGGCGTCGTCGGCGAGCCGCGAGATGCGGGCGTCCCCGGTGGCGGCGGTGTCGGCTGTCGCGCGCGCCCGCGCTGCCGGTCTGGGGCAGCGTGAGCGCCTGGCCGTCGAAAGCCGGGTCGCGGCGGCCGGCCAGGGCGGCCACGAGAGTCGGGGTGAGGTCGGTCAGCTGGGCCAGGCCGGGCTGGTGCGTGGAGTCGCCGACGACAAGGCCATCGGAGGAGCCGAGCGCGCTGGTCGTGCCCGCGGGCAGGGACCGCCATCTGAGGGCCGGGGGGGCCCCGTCGTCGGCCGGGGAGGCGATGACGAGGCGGGTGCCGGGGACGCGCCTGCTCCTGGACCCTGCGCAGGGCGTCGTCGAGGGCGGTGATCCGCTCGGCGTCGGTGGAGGCTTCCCGGGCGGTGTCGACGACGGTCAGATCCGCGCCGGCGGCCAGGGCCTCGGCCACGGAAGGGGCAAGGCAGGCCTGTTCGCTGAGCCCCCGGTGCGCCCATGGCCAGCTGCGTCCGGGGACCGACGGCCTGGATCGAGACGTCATGCCCGAGCGCCCCGACCAGGGGTGCTGTCGAGGGATCGCGGTGGTGGGGCCGGCACAGGAAGCGGCCGGTTCGATGGCGCTTGCGCGCTTGCCCCGGCCCAGGGTGAGCCAGGCGTCGGCCGGGCAGGTGCGGTCCGCCGGAGTGCGCACGGACAGGTTCATCGGCTCGCCCGGGAGGCGAAGGCCAGCAGGTGGGCGGCCGCCGAGCCGACGCCGGGAGACCGGAATCCTCACCGGCGGGCGCGCGGGGAGGCCCTGTGCCCGCAGATCCGCCCAGGTGAGATTGTTCGTCCCCAGGACGATCACCGGCGCCGGCCGCGAGGCCGAGGCGGCATCGAGGGCCGACTGGGGACGTCGACGTCGTTGAACCGCGGCGGCGGCCAGTGCGGACCCACCATCGTCAGGATCATGCCGATGACCACCAGCAGCACGAGGACGTACACGACCGCGCGCACCAGGCGCTGTTGACGTCGTCGAGGTCTCACCCTGCCAGCCTACGGGGCCTGGTCGCTCACAGGTACTGGCGGGCCACAGCGACCGCCTCCCGCCGTAGCCCCCACCGAAGAGGAAGGCGTGAATCATGATGATGTGCCAGGAGTGGAGCCCCACCCGTTCGCGCCACCCCTCCGCCAGCGGCGAGACCTCGTGGTGAGCCGCGTAGATGCGATCCAGGTAGCGCTGCCCGAACACGCCCAGGGCCGCCAGGTCGGTCTCGGCGTGCGCCCCTGCGCCATGGGATCGATGAGCACGCCGACCACCGCCGGCCCGCCGGCCGCTCATGTCAGCGCCCCGCCCACGGGAGCCTCCCGCAGGCGGACTCCTGCGGCCCGAGCCCGGTGCGCGGCGGTGCCCACTGGGCGGCCTCATCGGCCGGGGTCCACAGGACATTGCCGCACCACAGGTCCCCATGCGTGCGGGCCACCGCGGCCCGCGCGCCGCGCTCGCGGGCACCGGCGCGCACCAGGGCCGGCTGGTCGGTGTCGAAGTCGCCGTCGCGCAGCCGCTCACACAGCCGTTCGACGACGCGGGCCCCGCCCACGCTGATCGAACCGTTGTCCCGACTGGGCTGCAGGTAGGGCAGGATCCGGTCCTCGGCGTAGAACTCGCCCCAGCGGCGCGGCTCGCCCTCCTCCGCGGCGTGCGGCCGCAGCCGGATGTCCGAGCGGCCCATCTGCGCCCGGCCGTCCCACCCGGGAGGCGCCGCCCCGAAAGCCGGGGCACCCGCCGCGTGGGTGACGGCCAGTGCCCGGCCGAAGGCCTCCGCCCCGGCCGGCGTCACGCTGGTCGTCGTCAGCCGCGGCTCCTCCAGCCAGCCCGGACCGCTGGTCACCGGCACCACGTGCGCCCCGCCGTCGGCCATCGCCTCGGCGAGCCAGGTCAGGCCCTGGGCCTCCAGGGCGGTGGAGACCGGGCCGTCGTCGTGCTTGCGGAAGACACTCATGGCTCCAGCCTGCCAGGCCTGCCGCCGCCGCGGGAGGGCTCCCGTGTTCCACGGAGCAACCGCCGCCGGCCCGGCGGCCCGGACTGGCTACCCCTGTGCCCATGACTGCTCCCCTGCTCCGCTCTGGTCCTTCCTCGGTCCGGCCGGCACCTTCACCGAGATGGCGCTGCGCCAGGTCGCCCCTCGTCGACGTCGAGCCTCGACCCCTGCCCGGACGTGCCCACTGCCCTGGACCACCTGCGCGAGCGCACGGTGGAGGCCGCCGTCGTGCCCATTGAGAACTCCGTCGAGGGCGGGTCAACGCCACGCTGGACAACCTCGTGGCCTCCACGCCCCTGGTCATCGCCGCCGAGATGGCCGTGCCGATCACCTTCGTCCCTGGCCGCCGCCCCGGCACCCGCCTGGAGGACGTGCGCGCCATCTCCACCCACCCGCACGCCTGGGCCCAGTGCCGCGGCTGGGTCCACCAGAACCTCCCTGAGGCCGTCTACGTGGCCGGAACCTCCACCTCGGCGCCCGCCCGCGCGCTGGCCGCCTCGACGGGGGACACCGGGTTCCAGGCCGTCCTGTGCAACCCGCTGGCCGCCAAGGAGTACGGGCTGGAGGTCATCGCCGGGGGCGTGGCGGACAACCCCGACGCCGTCACCCGCTTCGTCAAGGTGACCTGACCCGGCCGCGTGGGTGAGCCCACCGGCGCCGACAAGACCACCCTGCTCGTCCACCTCCCCACGACCGCTCCGGCGCACTGCTGGACATGCTCGAGCAGTTCAGCGCCCGCGGCGTCAACCTCTCGCGCATCGAGTCCCGACCCGTGGGCGACTCCCTGGGACGCTACCGCTTCTCCATCGACGTCGAGGGGCACGTGCGCGAGGAACGGGTCCAGGCCGCCCTCATCGGGCTGCACCGCACCCTGCCCGGTGGTGCGCTTCCTGGGCCCTACCCGCGGCTGGACGCCCGCCCGACGGCGGTCCTGGCCGGCACCAGCGACAAGGACTTCGTCGTGGCCCGCTCCTGGGTCGCCGACGTCCCTCGACGGCCGCGCCCCTGTAGCCGAGGCCCGCGCAGTCGCCCGGCTGCGCAGTCGCCTGGTCGCGGTGGCCTCTTGCCGATGTCGCGGTCGTACCTTAGGCCGTGGGTCTGAGGGTTAAGGGTGTTGTGCTGTCTCCTCACTTCTGAGACGTGTGAGTGCCGTGGCTTCTGAGGCGCTAGTTCTGCGCGGGTTGGTGGTCTTGGGGTGGATGGTGGGTCGAGGGAGGAGATCTGGAGGGCTGTCGGTGTCCATGGCGCTGACATCAACTCCGCATCGACGCCGTACCCGGAAGGCAAATCGCAGTATTCCAACGATCCTCGCTGGGCGCATTGACGTCGGGATCGTTGATGTCAGCGCTGTGGACACTGAGTGTCGGGCCTGGTCGACCCGCGGGGTCTAGGCGGCGGGACCGGGAGCCCCTCACCCGGGCCGGACGTGCCTTTCCCTGCCCGGCTCTTCCGGCTCCCCACGCAGGGGCCCGGAGGTCATGGTTCAATCGTTGGTTCCGGCCGACTCCCCGCCTCGAGTCGACCTACTTCATGCGGGTGGGGAGGTACTGGCCAGGGATTGGGCGTACTGCACGAAGGCCCCGGGTAACCCACCCAACCAGGGTCTCAGATGTCATGGCATCCGAAAACCCTCGAAGCCACTGAGACAACACAAGGGGTTAAGGGTACGAACGCGCGCACTAGGTATGAACACGCGGACGCTTCACCTAGTGCCGCCCGCTCCGGCACCGTTCCTGCCCTCGTTGCCGGCGGGGGACATTCTGCGCGGCCGGGTGCGTGTCGTTCCGAGCGGGGGCGTTCGACGCCGTCGGGGACTGGAATCCCGTCTCCGCACGCGCACGATGTCCCCAGTTCGAGAGTAGAGGTCTCCGTACGCGCCGGGAATGTCCCCCGGCCGTAGGGAGGCGTCAGTGGACAGGCGACCGCAGCGTGCGCAAGGCTCAGGGGCGTGAGCTCCTCCGGACGCCAGCACCGAGACAACCTCCGCAGCCTTCCACCTCGTCAGCCGCCCCGCTACCCGGCCCCCGTGGCGCCGGCCCCTATCGCGTCATCATGGTGTGCACCGGCAATATCTGCCGCTCCGCCATGGCCGAGATCGTCCTGCGCGACCGCCTCGCCGCCGCCGGTATCCCCGACTCCGGGCCGGGCGGCGTGGCCGTCACCTCCGCCGGCGTCTCCGACGAGGAGCGCGGCAACCCCATCGACTCCCGGGCCCGCCGCGTCCTGACCGAGGCCGGCTACGGCACCGGCGCCGACGACGTCTCGCGCGCCACGGGCATCGCCATCGGCACCCACACCGCCCACCGCATCACCGACGCCGAGATCGCCGAGGCCGACCTCCTGCTGGCCATGACCGACTCCCACTGGAACGTCCTCCAGCGCCGTGCCGCGGGCCCTGGGGGCCGAGCCCGACAGCATCCGCATGTACCGCGAGCCTCGACCCGGCCTCCGCGCAGCAGGCCGAGGCCGTCATCGCAGGCGGCTCCTCCCGCAGCGTCCTCAACGTGCCCGACCCCTGGTACGGCACCATGGCCGACTTTCGTCGACACCCTCGAGGTCGTCGAACGGGTCAGTGATGAGCTCTCGCCGACGAGCCCTCGCCGCGCTCCGCGACTGAAAAGTGCTCAGTGCAGGCGGTTGTCCAGCCAGCGCATGACGGCCTGAAGGTACTCGGCGCGCGCCAGGGGCCCGGACAGGGGCCAGGTCGTGGACGCCCTCGGAATCTGGCGGACGGTCACGTCATCGCCCAGGTACTGGGAGCGGTCGATGATCTGCTCCACGTCGAGGACCACGTCGGAGCGCTGCGCCTCCTCCAGGCTCGCCTTGACGCCGTTGCTGACCGTTGAGCAGCACACGAGGATCGGCACCCGGATCCCCAGCCCGTGGTGGACCTCACGCTGCAGACGCCGGATCCCCGCCAGGAACCCGGCCCTGCACCGGGAAGGACGGCGCCGGCTTGAGCGCCAGGTCCCAGTCCCACTCGCCGCGCCAGCGCCGGTGCAGGGCCGCCACATAGTTGTCCTCATCGCTGCGGCCCGGCTCACTGATGACGCGCTCGGGGTCCCGCCGCGAGAGGAGGTCCTCGAAGGCCGAGCCGTAGGAGCGCACCAGCGCCGATCCGGGGAGATCCAGCCACGGGGAGTTGAGGACGAGCGCGTCCACGGTCCCGGGGTGGTCGGCCGCCCAGATGACCGCCTGCAGTCCACCGGTCGAGTGTCCGTTGAGGACGACGACGTCGTGCCCGTGCTCGGAGCGGATGATGCGCAGGGCCTCGGAGATCCCTCGTCATGGACGCGGCAGGTCGCGACGTCGTGCGGGAGGCGTGCCCGACGCCGGCCCGCCCGCAGGCCCGCAGGTCCAGTGCGTAGAACTCGAAACCGGCGTCGAGGTAGGCCTGCGCCAGGTGGGTCTGGAAGAAGTAGTCGCTGCGGCCGTGCAGGTGAGGACCGCGCGCGAGTGCCGTGGCTGGCTGGCCTGACCGGCCGCCTCGCGCTGGAAGACGAGCACGGCGTGGTCGGCGCCGGGCGCCTTCGTGGGCGACTCGGTCACCGGGATACGGCGAGCCACCCACGGCTCGCCCAGGATGTCGGGGGTGGTCGGCTCTGCGGTCGCACTCATGAGCAGATCCAAACACGTCGCCCCGTGCGGTGCGAGTAGCGTCGCCGACACACGACCTGGGAATAGCCAGGACGTTGCCCGAAACACCGGTGATGGCCGGTCCGAGAGGCGGGGAGGGGCGGATGGGCCGCGGGCCTGGCCACCGGGCGTGGGCGTGACCTCGGTCCCTTGGCGGCGGCCCCGCTTGCATCGCGAAGGCGGCGCTGCGTAAGTTATTCGTGGCCATCCAGGAGCAACCGAGAGACCTGGCTCGACGACATTGCAGCAACCCCCTTCATGGTGCGGGTGCTTCCGCCAGGAACGATGGAGGAATACGTGAGCACAAGCGAACAGTCGACCGCCGATCCCGGCCGGCATGAGGAGAGTGACTCCTCTGACTCCCAGCGCGTCGAGTACAGGGAGGGCGTGAGCGCCGAGCTTCGGGATACCGAGCCTGAGGGCGCTGAGGTCGGAAGCACTGACACCGAGGCGGACGGCTCCTCCGACGCCCCCATGATCTCCCTGCGCGACGTCCACAAGGTCTACCGTCTGCGCAGCGGCAAGGAGGTGCGGGCCCTGGACGGGCTCAGCCTCGACGTCGCCGCCGGCTCCATCCACGGCATCGTCGGCACCTCCGGTGCCGGCAAGTCCACGCTCGTGCGCTGCCTGACCTCCCTGGAGCGCCCCACCAGCGGCCAGGTGAGTGTCGACGGCCAGGACATGACCGCTCTGTCGGCCGGTCAGTTGCGCGAGGCCCGACGCCGCATCGGCATGGTCTTCCAGCACGCCAACCTCCTCGACCAGCGCACCACGGCGCAGAACACGCCTACCTGCTGGCGCTCGCGGGCGTGCCGGCGGACAGCGCCGCCCGATCGTGGAGCGCATGCTCGACCTCGTGGGCCTGGCCGACCGCGGCGCCTCCTACCCCTCCCAGCTCTCCGGCGGTCAGAAGCAGCGCGTCGGCATCGCTCGGGCGCTGGCCGACGACCCGGCCGTCCTCCCGTGACGAGCCCACCTCCGCCCTGGACCCGGAGACCACCCGCTCCATCCTCGACCTCATCAAGAACGTCCGCGACACCCTGGGCCTGACCGTCATCATCATCACCCACGAGATGAGCGTGGTCCGCCAGGTCTGCGACTCCGTCAGCCTGCTCGAGGCCGGCAAGATCGTCGAGAGCGGTCGCCTGGAGACATCGCGCTCGACGTCGACCCCCGGCTCTCGCGCGAGATCGTGCCCTCCTGAAGGTGCCAGAGGCCGCCGTCGCCCACGGGGAGAGCGTCATCGACGTCTCCCATCACCGCCCACCCGGGCCAGCCGGCCGCCGTCGCCCTCATGTCCATGGTGGCCGAGCCTCGGCGGGGACATCGCCGCCGGCGTCTTCGAGACGATCGGGCAGGTTTCCAGATCGGGCGGCTGGCCGTCACCGTCCCCGCGCCCGACACCGGAACAGGCCGTGAGCACCCTGCGCCACGCCGGTATTGCTGCGGAGGTCCGCTCATGAACTCGATCCTCCTTCCGCTGAGCCACGCCGCCGTCCCCTGCCGAGCAGCCGCACGTTCCGACAACCCGGCCATCCAGAATGTCTCGGCTACGCCTCGTTGAGACCCTGTCGATGACCTTCGTCTCCGGGGCCGTGGACGGTCATCCTCGGACTTCTGCTGGGGCTCGCCCTGGTCTCCACCGGTAAGCGGGGCCAGTTCCGCAACCCGCCCCTGTACTGGGTGCCTCGCAGATCGTCAACATCGGGCGCTCCATGCCCTTCATCATCCCTCATGGTGGCTCCTCATCCCTGATCACCCGGATACTCGTGGGCACCTCCCTGGGGTGGCAGGCGGCTGCGTCCCGCTGACCATCGGCGCGATCCCGTTCTACGCGCGCCTGGTGGAGACGGCCATCAACGACGTCGACGACGGCAGGTCGAGGCCGCCCTCGATGATGGGCGCCCGGGCGGCAGATCACCTGAGCGTCCTCGTGCGCGAGGCCCTGCCGATCCTCATCCAGTCGGCCACTGTCACCATCATCACCTCTGCGCTACTCCGCCATGGCCGGCGCTGCCGGCGGCGGCGGCGTGGGCGACCTCGCCATCCAGTATGAGGTACCAGCGCAACCAGGTGGACGTCATGGTCATCACCGTGGTCGTCATCGTATCATCGTCGGCATCATCCAGCTCGTCGGCGACATGCTCAGCCGGCTGGTGAACCACCGCTGAGGCGATCACCAGCCGGGTATGCGCGCGCAGCCGCCTGGAACCGGTCCGGCCGCGTCGTCGGCAGCACTGTCAAGCCTTTCCTCCTCCGTCACTGCGGGCCGCCCGGCCCGCGAAAGGAACCACCATGTCCTCCTCCATCTCCCGCCGCACCGTCATCGCCGGTGGCCTGGCCACCGCCGCGGCTCCTCACCTGGCCGCCTGCGGCTCAAGTCCGGTAAGGGCGGCGACGTCCAGGGCATCAAGGTCGACGGCAGCACCGCCACGATCACCATCAGCGCCACCCCAAGCCCCACGTCGAGATCCTCAAGTGGGTCCAGGACAACCTCACCGAGGGCTCCGGCACGTTTGCGGACATCAGGAGATCAACGACTACCAGACGCCCAACTCCTCGCTGGAGGACGGCTCGCTGGCCGCCAACTTCTACCAGACCCCAACTTCCTGGCCCAGCAGAACAAGGAGAAGGGCTACGATTTCGTCTCCATCGCCGATGTCCACATCGAGCCCATGGGCATCTACACCTCAAGGGCTACAAGGACGTCAAGGAGATCAGGTGAGGGCGGCACGATCGTCCTCAATAACGACCCGCCAACACGGCCCGTGGCCCCAGGCTCCTGGCCCAGGCCGGGCCCATCGAGCCTGGACAAGTCCGCCGAGTTTCGCCCAGCGACACCGACGTGACCTCCAACCCCAAGCAGCTCGAAGTTCACCACGGTCGATGGCGCCCAGGTCTACAAGTCGATGCCGGACGCCGAGGCCGCGGTCATCAACGGCAACTACGCCATCGACGCCGGGCTGAACCCCAAGAAGGACGCGCTCGTCCTGGAGAAGGGCGGCAGGACTCGAGTACCCCAACCAAATCGTCGTCGCGCAAGGACGACAAGGACAACGAGCACCTCAAGAAGTTTCGCTAGCCTCCTCAACGACGAAAAAGCCTGCGTGACTACATCAACAAGACCTGGCCCGACGGGGCCGTCGTCGCGGCGTTCTGACGTCGAAGGCTGCGGGCCCGCCACAGGTCTCGTGCGCGGGGCCGGTTGCGGTTGGTCGAGAGCCGACTGCGACCGGCCCTTCGTGCTGGTGCGGGCGGTGGGGTGCGCGGGCAGATGTGCGGCGCGGGCGGGTGCACTCCGCGCGTCCGGGGACATTCTTGGCTCGTCGTGTTTGAGGGTGTAGTAGGTGGGTCCCTATCACTGGGCTTAGGTGGTTGCTGTCAGGTGGACTTTGAAGCGTCCGGCGTGGATGAGGCTGCGGATGGTTTAGTGCGTGAGGTTCCTGAAAATCAGAGCGATACCTCTGAGGTGCTCAAGGTGTCCGTCGATGGCTTCGGTGGGGCCGTTGGAGGTGCGGGTTGGTCGAAGTAGGCCAGGATGTCAGCAGCTCTTTCGGCCAGGGTCTTGGCCAGTATCTGGATCTCATCTAGCCGTCGGGGGACGGCCTGTTTCGGGGAGTCGATGAGCCGTTGCATTAGGGAACCGTCCCAGGCCCGTCCCGCTCGGTGCGGTAGGCCTGGATGAGGCGCTGGTAGACGCACCAGGTGGCCTGGACCGGAGCGTGGCGCTGGTTGGCGAACAGGGCTCAAGGCGCTCGGCCTGGGTATTGGTGAGCATGCCGGCGTCGGTGCGCAGCGTGCGTCTGGCCTGGTATAGCGGGTTAACCTTGCGGCCCCGCCAGCCGGCGGTGTCGTGCTGGACTCTGCGGCGGCACTCATCGAGTTTGGCTCCCGTTAGGGATACGACGTGGAAGGGGGTCCATGACCGCTCGAGCCTCTGGCACCTCCTCGCCTGCGGCGTTCTTTGAACCCGGTGAAACCGTCCATGGCCACCACCTCGACCCACCTGCGGCAGGCCTGGTCGCGCTGGGAGGGCCAGGTCTTAAGGGGCTTCTTGGAACGTTCCGGGACCACGTCCAGCAGGCGGGCCGGACCCGCCTCGTGACGCACGGGGTCAGGTCGATGATGACGGTGACGTACTTGTCGCCCCTCCTGGGCGGGGTCAGATATGCTCATCAACACCTAGCACCTTGACACCCTCGAAGCGGTGAGGGTCGTTGGTGATGGCCTGCTCGGCTCGAGTCAGGATCGCGGTGTTGGGGGTGTGCTAAGAGTTCCCCAGGGCCTGTGCGACGCGTGAGACGGACATGGTCTCAAGGCCTAAGGCCCGTATCCCCGTCTCGACCGCTGTGTTGGTCAGCCGAGCTCTGGACTCAGCCAGGGTGGAGGTGTCCTGCCTCACTCGGCGGCAGTGCGTGCGGGCGAAGCGCCTCAGGCGTATCAGCAGCTGTGTGGTTCGCCATCCCGTCGGTACGTAAGCCAGGTGCCGGGACACCGTCCCACGAGCAACGCCTTGGGCACCGCAGACCTTGCAGAACGGGTCCTCAAACCCGATCGGCATGCGGCACTCCACAATGGCCCGCCTTGCGGTGAGGTGCTGGCCCACCGCGGTCAGTCCCAGGGCGTCCAAGCCCAGGAAGGTCGTCAGGTCAGGTCAGGGCAGGTGAAGGTAGTCTCAGACACGTCGAGGTCGCTCGTGACGGTTGTGCAGCAGGCTCCCATCATCGGGGGACCTCGACCCCCGCCCACCGCGACAACACACCCACCGCCCCCATCAAACAGATCGATAGGCCCTACTTACTACATCCCCAAACACGAAGAACCGAACATTGAATGTCCGATAAATACAGCACTAGAAAAACAGATAAGCGAACACTCTGGGAAGCCTCGACGAGTCAAGGCGGCAGTCAAGTCAACTCAGACGGTTTAACTATGGGTAAGGAGCAGTCACATGGCGAATGAGCGCAGTACAGATCAGTTCGTTCGAGATATGCTGCGAGACATCGGTTTCACGCGACCCTGGGAACAGAGTATCTCGGATGCACTGGCCTATCTCTACGAAGCCATGGAAGAGTGCTTCGAAAGGCCAAAGGTGGTGGTCGAGGAAAACCAGAATTCGTTGTCGAGTCAGGCGATTTCATCGTTGTAATCGAAGACAAAGCACGTGCTGATCAGATTGTGAAAAACAACCGATGATGGTGTCGTTGATCTGGATTATCCCGCGCGAGCAGACTTCGCTCTGAATGGTGCGATGCACTATGCCGAAGTGTTCGCTGCAAAGACAGGCAGAAAGTCTTTGCTATCGGGTGGCTGGTAGTGAGACACACAATGCCATCCAAGTAGCCTTCTCCGCCCCACAGTGAGTTCCTAAAGTGCTTGATAGTCAGTTCGATACATTTACGAGTTTTTCGCCTCAGGCGATTGATGAATTCTATCGAGTGGCGGTGCTTGGTGAGCTTCCTCAAGAGGAAAAACGTCCGCGAGATTCGCAAAGTCGCGGCGGAACTCCACGAAGGTATGCGTAACTACACCTCGTTGGAGAATGAGCACAAAGCCACCCTTGTCTCTGCACTTTTGTTGGCTCTGAAATACCGACCAGAACTAGTAAAAGACCTTACTGGTGAGAAGGGTAAAGGCTATCGAGATGGGGAGAAGGTTTATCGTGCTGCCCGGGAATACTTAGAAAGTGACGAAGCAGATCTCGGGCCTAAACAAAAAATCGGCATCATGCTTGACCGCTTTAAATTCATTCAGCGCCATGTGCTACTCAACGCTCGCAACAGCGATCTCGGAAGACCCCGTTGCGCCACTTCGCGGAGATTCTGGATCGAGACGTATTCAAAGTCGTATCTGATCCAACTTATTCGGCGTTTGATGTACTTGGAAACTTCTACGGGGAGTTTGTCAAATATGGTGGATCCGACGGTAACTCCCTTGGGATCGTGCTTACGCCACACCACATCACGGATTTAATGTCGGAGCTCATCGATGTCAACTGTGATGACGTTGTCCTGGATCCACAGCAGGTTCGGCGTCCTTTCTGATTGCAGCAATGCGTCGGATGTTCAATGACGCAGAAAATAGGTTCAAGGAGGACTCACATGTTCGGAGGGATAGAATTGATGAAATCAAACGGTTTCAACTCCATGGCGTAGAACTACAGGAAAAGTTGTTCGCCGTTGGAACGACGAACATGATCCTTCGAGGGGACGGTAAAAGCGAACTTCCAGCGCAACTCGATCTTCGATGTGACACGTGACGGGTTCTTCCCACACGATCCCGAGCGCCCGGGACGGCTAGAGGGCTTTTACAAAGGTGCTGATGAATCCGCCGTATCTGCAAGCGAAGGATAAGACGACTCGGCATCTCTCTGAACTGTCGTTCATCAGCTGCGCGCTTGATTTGTTGGCGGTGCGAGGGACGTTTAGCCGCTATCGTTCCGCAATCGGCGATGGTAGGTAAGACTCGCGAGGACAAGGCTTTGAAGGCTGCGATCATGAAAAAGCACACGCTTGATGCAGTGCTAACCATGAACCCTGACACGTTCCACGGCATAGGGACCTCACGTCGTAATTGCACTGTTCACTGCGGGGTGCCTCATCCCGAAAGCAAAAAAACATCCTTCATTGATTTCAAGGATGACGGATACAAGGTTCGTCAACACGTCGGGCTTGTGGACGATGGGCGGGCCGAGGATCGTCGCAAGCACCTAATGTCAGTCCTTAACGACGGAGTACCAGACGACACGCACTTCATCGTACGGACTGAGGTCACGGCGACAGATGAGTGGCAGCACAGTTACTTCTATTTCAATGACCAGCCGCCAACCGAGGAAGAGTTCCTCCACACCGTTGCCGACTATGTAACCTGGCAGGTCAAAATGCACACTCACGGGCTTGGAAACCTTGTATCCGACTTTGACAGACACGGAGGATGCATCATGAGTACTTTCGAATCATTGCATTTTCAACCGATGCTAATTACAGATGTATTTGAGTCGATAGCGGCTTCTAAAGCCTGGTACGACAAGTCGGCGCTCAGCACGACGGGTGTCCCCTCATATCCTTTCGTTTCACGGACCAAGGCCGATAACGGCGTTGACGGATTTTGCTCTCGTCAAGAGAAAGAGCCTGGAGCTGGCAATGCCATCACAATAGGACTTGACACGCAAACGGTGGGATTTCAGCCCGTAGCGTTTTACACGAGCCAGAATATCCAGATATTACGCCACTCGAATCTGACTCCAACAACCGCAGCTGTGCTTATGACCGTAATCCAGACCCAGTTGCCAAGTTCAGCCTGAGGGTGGAAATGGGGCAAACCTTTGGGGCGTTTGAAAGCAACGAAGATCATGGTTCCAACTACCGTCGACAGTGCGGACGAATCGGTCGTTGACTGGGGTGGTATATCTGAACTCGGTCGGGAATTGTTCGCCGAAGTCCACATGCACACACGCATCGCGCTTGACCGTCTGTTACAGATCATGTCGGCGAGCGACCTGAGCCTGACCTTCGAGCCAATGCTGATCGCGGATATCTTCAAATCGTATAGGACTCCATCCTGGTTAAACATGAACTAGGTTGAAGCGGGACCGGCCCAGTATCCCCACGTCACGAACTCGGCCAACGCCAACAGCGTCGTGGGCTTTATCCTGAGTTGCACAGTGTTTGAGTGCCCTGTTGGGATTTTTAAGAGCGGTGAGGATGTCTTCGGCCCGGGGGTCAGGGGTCGGCGGGGTGAGATGGTGGCCGTTGAGGTTGGTGGTGACGTCCTGGAGGGGTTTGAGGGTGCGGATGACGCGTTTGATGCTGATCTCGGTGGCGTCCTGGAGGTGGCGGGCTACGGCCAGGGCGGCCACGACCACGGTCAGGTGAGCCTCCATCGCGTCTCGGGTGTGGTGGAAGATGGGGCGGGCTCGCAGGTCGTGCTTGCTCATCCGGAAGGACTGCCCGGGCGTGCCACAGTTCGTGGTAGGAGGAGACGACCTCACCAGCGTCCATCAGGTGCGCGGGGATGCTGGTGACGTAGCCTTTGAGGCCCACCAGGGACCTGGCTCTGGCGATGGACGCCTCGTCGAGGACCTGATCGCCTTGATGGGCGGTGACGAAACGGGTGCCCTGAGGATGCTTCTCGCCGGCGATGACGGCCCTGGCGTCGGCCCGGGCCGTGAGGGGTCTGGTTGTCCCGGGCCGCGCGCTTCTTGGAGTAGGCCCAGATGGCCCGCCACGAACCGGGATGGATGTCTGGGTCCCACACCGGCTCATGACGCCTGCTGACGTCGCGCTCGCTCCTGGAGCCCCGCTTGGGGGTGATGGTGTCGATCAGCTGACCGTCGGTGAAGGCGTCGCCTTCCCAGTGGAAGTGGGCCTCCAGGTCCCCGGGGCGCGGACCTGGCGGGCGCCGACGATGAACCGCAGCCTCGCCTCATCCAACGCACTCAGGTTCGATGCTGACAGCATGCCGGCGTCGGCGACCACCACGAGGTCCTCGATGCTGTGGGCGGCTTGGAAGGCCTCCACGATGGGGATGATCGTGGTGGTCTCAGCTTTGTTGCCCTCCCAGCAGCCGACCTGGAGAGGGAAACCGGCCCGGTCGACCAGCAGGCCCACGATGACCTGGGGGTCGACCCTCCTGTCCTTGGAGTAACCCACCCGCCGCAGATCATCCTCACGCCCGGCCTCGAAATACAAGGTGGTGACGTCGTACAGGGCACAGGGCCAGGCCCCCACTGGTGGTGACCTGATCGAACAGGGGTCCAGACAGGCTCTCGCGGTAGCCCCGCTCCTGGGCCCGGGCCAGGCAGGCTTGCAGGGTGTTGCGGTGGGCCGGGGCTGGCCAGCCGATCTCGGACAGGACTCTGGGGGTGTCGGCCCTGGAGGTCAGCTCGATCAAGCATGCGACGACCATCTGCTCAAAGGCTCGGTCACCCCCGACCGCCTCACTCCAGCCCCAGACGGGCGTAGACCGTCTTGATGGCCTCGATCAACCCGCCCGACCTGCGGGAGATGATCGCCGGCCTTCGCACCGCACCACCATCACCCGGCTCATGACCGGGCGCCTGGCCCCCACCGTCGAGCGCCGACCCCAGACCCAGGGACCTGCTGACCCGCCAAAAGCCTCTGGCGGCCCAGGTGCATCAGAGCGGCCAGGCTCAGCCTCGTCGTGAGTCTGAACCCAGGTGCTCAACGATCCGGCGCACACCATTCTCCTTGACCACGACCTGCACGGCCGTGGCTGAGGCGGTCTTGACCTTACGCAGGTACGGGCTCACCCACCAGATCCTACCGGCCCCTTTGAGTGCCCCAGCAACCACCCCACCCCCACCATCCCAACGAAAAACCCCACCCTGAAACACCAACCAACCCAAAACTGTGCAGCTCAGGTCAGGCGGCGATGGCGGCGCCCAGGAGGATGAGGCGCAGCGCCCGCTCGGTGGCGTCGGTGACGAGCCTCGTCGGCGTGGGAGACGGCCTCGGTCAGGTCCATGGGGACCGGGATGATGCCCATGACGGCGTCGATCCCGGCGGCGTGGACGGCGTCGGAGCCCTGGCCGATGGAGCCGGCCAGCGCGATGACCGGTTTGCCGGCCAACTTTGGCCCGCCGTCCCACCTCGGCGGGGAATCTTGCCGCGCGGTGTCTGAAGTCGACGGCGCCCTCGGCGGTGATGACCAGGTCGGCTCGGGCGATCTGGGTATCGAGGTCGACGCCGCACAAGTCGGCATCCATGAGGACGTCGAAGCGCGAGCACAGTCTGGCCCCCAGCCCGCAGCGAGCCCGGCTCCCAGGCCGCCCTGAGGCGCCGGTCCCGGGGCCGGTGAGCAGGTCGCGGTGGGCCGCCTGGGCGGGGAAGGCCTCGGTGAGGAGACCGGCCCAGTGGACCAGGCCCGCCTCGAGGGCCTCCACCTGCTCGGGGGTCGCCCCCTTCTGCGGCCCGAATACGCGGGCCACGCCGCGCTCGCCGGTTAGGAGGTTGTGCATGTTGCCGGCCACGAGGACCTCGACGTCGCGCAGGCGGGGGTCCATGCCGGAGGTCTCGATCCGCTGGATCCGGGCCAGGGTTCGAGCCGATCGGGTCGACCTCGTCGCCGTCTGCGTCCAGAAGCCGGGCGCCCAGGGCGACGAGCGCGCCAGCCCCGCCGTCGCAGGTCCCCGAGTCGCCGCAGCCGATGATGATGCGCCGGGCGCCGTTATCGAGGGCCACTGAGATGAGGTCTCTCCGACGCCGGTGGTCGTCGTGGCGCCGGGGTCGCGCATCCCGGCGGGCACCAGGCGCAGGCCGGCCGCCGCGGCCATCTCCACCAGCCAGGTGCCCTGGGCCGATCCGCCCAGCCGGGCCAGGTAGAGTCGACCGGCTCGCCGACGGGGCCGGTGACGCGGGTGGTGACGAGGTCGCCGCCGGTGGCCCGGGCCATCGTGGCCGCCGAGCCCTCTCCGCCGTCGACCAGGGGCGAGCTCGACGACGACGGCGCCGGGCAGGAGACGGCGCACCCCGGCGGCCACTGCCTGGCACACCCCTCGGGGGGACAGGCTCTCCTTGAAACCGGAGGGGCGACGAGAATGCGGGTGGGAACGGATGTGGGCATGACTTTCCTCCAGGGTTGCAAGTGTGCGGGATTCCTCAGGGGATGGGGCGGGCCCGGGGCGCAGGTGTCGCCCGGCCTCACCAGCTCAGGCCCAGCAGCAGCTACAGCCAGGCGCTGCACGCCATGACCAGGACCACCATGAGGGGGCCGAGGAGCAGCGACAGGCGCCGCAGGTCGTCGGGGAGAAGGTCTCCATGCCCCTCGATGTCGGAGAACATGGCCACGGGCTTTGGCCGAGGACGGCAGCGTGTGGCAGAAGCCCGCGGCGGCGGTCGAGGCGAAGGCCGCTGCGGCCGGGCTGACACCCACCGCCGGGGCCAGGGCCACGACGATCGGGATGAGGACGGCCGAGCGGGCCGAACGCGACTGGATGACCAGGTGCGACGCCGTCGAGAGCACCACGACGACCAGCATGAAGGGCCAGAGGGGAGTGAATCCTCCTGGCGTTGAAGGCCGAGGTCGCCACTCCACTCTCGCGGCGCCGGTGGACACCAGCGCGTCCCCCATGGCGAGGGTGGCCGCCATGAAGACCAGCAGTGACCAGGGGGCCTTGGCGGGGCCTTGCGCAGGGCCACCGAGCCGTAACCGGGCAGCGAGGTCACCAGGACCCCCATGAGGGGCCACGATGGCCGGGTCGATCCCGTGCAGGGGCCTCGGTGCACCACAGCACCACGACCGTGCCGACGAGCAGGGCGGCCCGGTTCTCGGCCTGGGTCAGGGGACCTGTGACCGGGGTCGGGGAGGCCGCCGCGAGGTCGGCGATGTCGACGCGCACCCGACGGCGCATGTCCTCCCTGCGGGTGAACAGCCACACGATGAGGCTCGGTGGACAGGGTGGCTGGACAGGGCCGCCAGGGGCAGGCCCAGCAGCAGCCAGCCGGCGAAGGAGAACTCCTGCCCACCGGCCGAGGCCACGATGTGGGAGGTCACCAGGTGGGCGCCCGCCCCCAGGAAGGAGCCGACCGCGGACAGCAGGATGACCGTGGGGAAGATGATCGACAGGGGCGTGGATGAGCCGCTTGCGGAGGCCACCAAGGGCGTCGTCGTCGCCCGACCCGGTGCGCAGCGCGCCGGCCAGGGCCGTGTACACCGGCAGCAGCAGGGCGGCCCGACCCGAGTGGAGGGGGCCGCGAGACGGTGGCGACGATCGCGGCCGTCACCAGGTGGAGCAGGACGCGCGGGTGGTCGGTGCCGGTCACCAGCCAGGCCGCCAGGCGGCCCGTCAGACCCGAGGCGCTCACCCCGACGGCGATGACGAAGGCCGCCACCAGCAGCCAGATCGTGTCGTCACCGAGGCTGGCGAACATCTCGTCCGGGCTCAGGGCGCCGGTGAGGACCAGGGCGGTGGCGGCCCCCAGGGAGATGTAGGTGTCGTCCACGCTCGTGAAGGCCCAGGCCCACACCGAGGCGATGAAGATGATGAGGGTGAGTGCGCCGGTGACGGTCAGGGCTCCCCTCGGTGCCGCCGGCGCGCCAGGCGGCCACGCCCGGACCGCGCACAGGCCACGGCGAGGGCGGCGGAGATGATGCGCCGCCACGGCAGGCGTCGGGCTGGAGCCGGCTCGCCGCTCCCGGCCAATGAAAGCGGCAGGGTCTCGCGCACGGTGGGCACATCGGTTTCGAAGGAGGCAACGGCGTCAGTCGCGGTGGTCATGAGCCGGCCTCCTCTCCCGAGGTGCCGTGCGCGCCGTCATCGTGGGTGCCGTCGTTGTGGGCGCTGTCGTTGTGGGCGGCCGCCGGCTCACCGTCGCTCACCCGGGGCGCCGTGGCCGCCGAGGTGCGCGAGGAGGGGCGGTGGCCGGGGAGACGACGATGGCGGGATCGGGGTCCGATGAGAGGTGCCAGGAGCCCGTCGGCCGGGATGCGCAGGCCGACGGTGGCGCCCTGACCCGAGGCGGAGACCGCGAAGACGGTGCCGTCGTGGGCGTCGGCAATGGCCGCACGATGGCCAGACCCAGCCCGCTGCCGCGTGGCCTGCCGTCGGCCTCGCCGTGCGTGAGTGCTCGAAGAGCCAGTCGACGTCGTCGTCAGCCAGTCCGGGGCCCTCGTCGGTTGCGGAGGATCTCCAGCCCGCTGCGGCCGTAGCCGTCGGTGCCGGGGGCGACGGTGAGGTCAGAGGGCCGTCGCCGTGCTGCAGCCGTGCGGGCGAGGGGTGACCGGTGGCCTGACGCAGGCGCTCGACGTCGAGTGTGGCCGTGCCGCGGGCCCCTGAGGTCGAGGCTCCAGCGGCCCGGGGCCGATGGCCTCGACGTCGTCGAGCAGGGTGCGGGCCAGGCTCGGAGACCCTCGACGTCCGGGGTGAGGTGGGCGAAGTCGCGCCGTTCGGCCTGGGTGAGGGACTGGAGGTCGTCGAGGACCCGCTGCAGGCCGGCGATCTGGGCGCGCTGCTGGAGGACGGTGCGGGTGGCCGGCTGGCTGGCCAGGCGCGCGTCCATGACAGCCAGGGGCCTGAGATCTCCTGGTGGGCGCGCAGGACGAACTGGGTCTGGCCGTCGAAGGCCTCCTGGAGGCGGTCCAGCGTGCCGTTGAACGCCTCAGTCAGGCCGGCGATGTCGTCGCGCCCCTTGACGGGTAGGCGGCGGTTGAGGTCCTGGGTGGAGACGGGGCGGCCGCGGTGCGCAGGTCGTGCGCAGGGGATGTGGGATCTGGCGGGGCCACGAGCAGCCCGACGACGCCGGTGAGGACCAGGACGGCCGCGCTGATGCCGACCATGAGCCAGATCGTGGCGTTGGCTGGTCCACGCGGGGAGGCGGTGAAAGCCCCATGGTGATGACGGACAGGGTGCTGGGAGGGGTTGTCGGGCTCGAGCCTCGACCCGGGCCCAGCGGACCTCCCCGCTTCCGTAGGGAGGTGGCGCCCTGACGGCGCACTGCAGCATCTTGACGAACAAGGGTCCGTGCTGGTCGGGTCCAGGTTCGGGGCGGAGGCGCCGGAGGCCTGGAGTAGCCTTGCCGGTGGCGTGGTTGTAGATGATGACGGCCTCGCGGTCGGTGGTACGCTGGCCGTCCCGGTAGACCTCCATGAGACGGGTGGTGGAGGTGAAGGGCTTGGAGGTCCGCGGGTCGACGCTGGTGGAGGCGAAGTTCTGCAGGCTCCTTGACCTCGTGGGCGACGTCGGCGTTGGCGGGAGCGGGAGATGTCCGCCATGAGTGGAGCGTACGGAGACGATCATGCTGGTCAGCCCCAGGGCGACGACGAACAGCATCCAGGCGACGATGCGCAGCCGTGCGGGCACCGAGGACCGGAGACCGGGTCGGCGGCCAGTGGGGGAGGAGACGAGGGGATGGTGGTCGTCGGCATCGGGCTCCCTTGGCCAGCAGAAGTCAGGTGGACCGGGCTGGGCTGCGCAGGCGGGCGGGGACGACGGCCATGAACTCGGCGGCCAGCGCCAGCACCACCGGGACGAGCATGAGCAGAGCCAGGGCGAGGATGCGGCGTGAGGTGTTCATGCTCTCAACTGTCACGAGCCAGCCCTAGAGGGACCACAGGTGAGCGTGAGGTTCTCTTATGTTGAATGAGCTTAAACGAAACATATTTATAAGTCTTAGTGGTGGGCGGGGTGGGCGTGCGACGTCGTCGAGGGACATTCTTGTGCGGCCGGGGACGTTCGACGCCGTCGAGGGCACAGATTCCCGGGTCCCCGTACGCGCCAGAGTGTCCCCGGCTGGAGCAGGCGGCACCCGGCCGCGTGGAATGTCCCCGTCGCGCTCGTTAGTGGGCCCGGTTGTCATCATCTGTGGACAGTTCGCGGTCTGCGGGCCTTGGGCCGGTGACCACCTAGAGTTGAACTGCGGGACGTCCGACGGCGATCCGGCGGTACCGGCGGATTCTCAGGTGAGAGGACGGCGCAGGGGCTATGGCAGGACTCGACGTGAACGGACACGGCAGAGCCGGTCGGCTCCAACCGGTGCGGGGACGACGGCGGGGACCTCGGTGGCCTGGGTCGCTGCGGATGGGGAGGGTGGCGTCGTCGGCGTCGGAGGCCCGGTCGTTCCGGCTGCTGTGGAGGCGCGTGATCTGCGCAAGTCCTTCCCGACCCTTGGCGGGGAACCGATCGAGATCCTGCACGGCATCTCCTGCGCCATGATGCCGGGGCGGATGACGGCGCTGGTCGGCCCCAGCGGCTCGGGCAAGTCGACGGCGCTGCTGTGCCTGGCCGGGCTGGAGCCGGCGACGTCGGGGCCGCGTCTCGCTCATGGGGCGCGACCTCGGCGGGCTCCCGGCGGCGCGGGTGGCCGAGCTCTACCGCGACCGGGTGGGCTTCGTCTTTCCAGGCCTACAACCTCTGTGCCCTACCTGACGGTGCGGGAGAACATCACGATCTCCGACACCCTGGCCGGCAGGCGCCCCGATTCGGCACGGGTGCGGGAAGTCCTGGTCGGGCTGGGACTGGAGTCGCGCGCCGACGCGGTCGCGACCACGCTCTCGGGCGGCGAGCAGCAGCGCGTCGCCCTGGGGCGGGTCCTCTACCGCCGTCCACCGGTCGTCTTCGCCGACGAGCCCACCGGGGCCCTGGACACCCGCTCGGCCGCCTTCGTCCTGGCCGAGGCGGCGCCTGGCCGACGACGGGGCCGCCGTCGTCCTCGTGACGCACGACCTGGGGGCCGCAGCCCTGGCGGAGACGTACTCATCATGCGCGATGGCCGTATCGTCGACCGCCGCCGTGGTGCCACCCCGACGAGCCTGCTGGCGGCCGTCAACCAGACGGGAGCTGCGGCATGACCCGCACACGCTGCGCGCCCTGGCCGCCCAGTGGCGGGCCTGGTCGAGGACGGTGGCGGTGCTGGCCCTCGCCGCGGGGACTCGTCAACGTCTGCCTGGTGCACCACGCGGCCGTCACCCGGCCCGACGTCGTCGCCGCGGCGCGGGCGGCGGGCGTGGACCCGCCGAGCTCACGGTGCCCGGCGTCTCGGTCGCCTTCTACACGGCGATGGTGACGGTTCCGGTGGTGGCCGTCGTCGGGCGGTCCTGCGTGCAGGCGCTGCGCACGAGTCGGGCCCTGTGGCGGCTGGCCGGCGCCCTGCCCCGGCAGGTGCTCGCCGCCGTCCTCGCCACCGTGGCGGTGCTGGGCCTGGTGGCCTGCGCGCCCGGGATCCTGCTGGGGCAGGTGGCGGCCCAGCCCTTCGCCTCGGTGCTCACCCGCCTGGCGGCCGCGCGCGTGGGGCGGATCGAGGGTCGCCCAGACGCCGACGACGCTGCTGCTCACCGTGGTGGTCGTGGTCGCCATCGCGGTCCTGGGGCGGTGGGCCCGGCGCGCGCCGCGGTGAGGACGCCTGCCGTGGAGGCGGTGCGCGACGCGGCCCCGGGTGGGCGACGCGGCATGGGGCGTGGGGCGACGGATCCTGGCCGGACTGTGGGTGCTCGTCTGCGCGGGGCGGCTGCTCGTCGCCTTCCTGGCTCCCACCCGGAAGGAAGAGTCGATGGATGGCCGACCGGGTGGTGGCCAGGCGACTCTGGCCTCCCTCCTGCTCGCGGTCCTCGTGGTGCTGCTGGCGCCCTGTGCTCATCCCGGGGCTACTGCGGATGTGGTCGGCGCCCCTGGCGCAGCTGGGCGGGCCGTGGCTCATCGCGCGCCGTTCCGCGCTGTGGCGCAGCGCGTCGGCGGCAAGTGCCATCGGCCTGCTGGCACTGGCGATCTCCTTCACCGCGGCGCTACGACCAGCCTCGCCACGGGGCAGGGCGGTGGTGGAGGCGGCGCACCTGGAGCGTGGCGATCAACCAGGTGGACTCGCTGGTGCTGGCGGCGATCCTCAGGGGCGATGGCGCTGCTGGGGGCCGTGGCCGTCGTCGGCATGTCCTCCCGGTCCCGGCAGCGCGATCTCGCGGTGCTGCGCTGCGCCGGGGGCACGAGGAGGACCACGTGCGCCGGCAGGTGGTCATCGAGGCGGGCCTGTACGTGGGGACGGCCCTGCTGATCTCGCTCGTGCCGCTGGCGGTGACGACGACCGGGCGAGTCACTTTTTCTACGCCAGGGCGGGGCTGCCGCTGGTACTGCGCCCCGGCGTCGGGCCGGTGCTGCTGGTGGCCCTCCTGTCCTTCCTGGCCCTGGCTGCGGTGCTGCTCGCTCCGATCCGGGGTGCTACCCGAACTCGATCGGCACCGTCCTGGCGGCCGAGTGAGGTTGTGATCGGGACGTGCCGCTGGTTGCCTGGGGATCGAGGGGGCTGGCAGAGTGACAGCGCCTCGCCTTGTCGCTCATCCGCTGGGCCTACACTCAAATCGCTCAAAACGATCAACTCGAAAACAGTGGACGAGCAGCAGTGTGGGAGTGCGCCATGACCGATGACGATTGAGAGCAAGACCTACCTTCCCTGAGGAGGATGTCGCCGGGACGGTTTCGCCGAGCGGTGACGGAACTGAGGCCTCCTCCGGGTGTGACGCCCGCAACTGACCGTCGACGGTGAGACGATTGACCTCACGCCCACGCGTGGCTGAGGCCCTCCTGCAGGTCGTGGATGCGATGCGTCGAGGGTCTGGCTGTCACGGTGGCGCCGCAGAACCAGCGTCTGACGACGCAGGGAGGCGGCCGACATGCTCGGGCATCTCGCGGCCGACGCTTGGTCAGGATGTTGGAGGCCGGCGAGATCCCGTTTGAGAAGGTCAGACGGCATCGTCAGGCTGTTTCCTCACTGACGTGCTGGAGTTCCGTGAGCGTCAGCGTCGGGCAGCGAATGAGGCCCTGTCAGACATGGTGGCCGACGCTCAGGCGATGGGCGCCTACGACGACGACCCCGCCGAGGCGCGCCAAGTCCTCAAGGACCTCCGCTACCAGGAGTGACCGATGGCGTTCTGCGCAGTACTCGATGCCTGTGTGCTGGTACCCAGCGCGCTGAGAGACGTTCTTCTTGAGATTGCCGTCCGAAAGGTCTATAGGCCTTTGTGGAGCGAGAAGATTGAGGAGGAGGTTGAGAGAACGGTACTTCGGCTGCACGCACTGCGTGGCAAGGACAAAGGGGAGTCCCGTGGCTACGTCGAACGACTTCGGCGGCGGATGAACCTGGCGCTGCCAGATGCCCAGGTGCAGGGCTGGGGAGACTCTTCTGCCTCGGTCTCCCAGACTTCCAGATCCCGGTGACCGGCACGTCGTCGCAGCGGCTCTCATGGGACGTGCGGACGTCATTGTCACTTTCAATCTCAAGGACTTCGACGATGCCGTTCTTCCCGGTGAGTTGTTTGCCCAATCTCCAGACGAGTTTCTTCTCGATGTGCTGGGGCTGTATCCCGAGGCGGTTCGGAATGTGTTCACAACAGTGGTATCCCGGACTGGTCGTAAAGGGCCTCGATGGTCTGTCAACGACCTGCTCACCCGCCTCGAGAAAGAGGAACTGAAGGCCTTCGTTGCTGCTTGCCGTCAGGAGTTGACACTCTGAGGCGTCGGACGTTCTCTCGCGTCATTCGATGCTCGCCGCGACCGTGCCTGGCGAGCCGCTGGACTGCGCCGGGAGCTCAGAGCTCGGGGCGTAGGGTACGGACGCAAATGGGGAGGAGGACACCGGTGTCCGGTGCAGAGCATGGCTCGTCGTCGGCCATGAGGATGCGGACCACCTGGCGGACGCTGGGGGAGTGGGTGCGCCAGCCGGCGCCCGTGCAGGCCGGCCCCGGTATCCCGTCCACGCTGCTCCTCATCCTGTGCGCCACCTACCAGGGGCGGCATGATCGGCAGCGCGGTGCTGACCGGCCGCGTCGGCGACGGCGGCCTGGTTGCAGGGATCGCCCCGACCAGAATCGGATTCACGGTTCTCATCGTGGCGGCCATTGGGTCCACGGTGCTCCTCACTGCGCGGCGCAGGTACCCGCTGGCGGTCTTCCTGATCGAGTGCGCCGTGTACGTGGCGGCCTCGGCGCTGGGGCTCAACAACTTCTTCCTCGTCCCGGTGCTGGTGGCGCTGGGGAGCGCGGTGAGCCGGCTCCCCGCTGTGGCAGCACCTCGCGGTGATCGGCGCGGCCTGCCTCATGGCGACGGCCAGCGCGGTCCTGGTGGCCCCGCCAGGGATTCTGATGGAGGATGGCTCAGCCAGGTGGTCGCCGTCCTGCTGACGGCCATCGCGGCGATGCTGGCGCGCAGCGTCGCGAACTGGCGAGCGGCGCAGCGGGAGGCCAAAGCCGAGCGGGAGCGCTTCCGGGCGCTTCGGGCCGAGCGCGATCGCGCGGTGAGCCGGGCCGGTATCGCCGCCGAACTGCACGACTCCGTGGGGCACGGCCCTGACCACGATCATCGCCCTGTCCGAGGGCTGGCCGGCGGCGCCGACCCGGAGGTCGACGAGGCGCTCGGAGGCATCAACGCGGTGGCCCGGGAGTGTCTGGAGCAGACGCGCCGGGCGGTCAGGGCCCCTGGCCAACGGCGGGGAGTCGCCGGATCGGGACGGCGCAGGGTGCCGGTCCTGGGATGAGATCAGGAGCGTCGTCGGCAGGGTCCGGTCACTGGGCGTTACGGTGGTCTTCGCTGAGACCGGGCGGCGGGCCGACGACGCCGGGCAGGCCGACCTGTGCTTCGCGCTCACCCGGGAGGCGCTCACTAACGCGGTGCGGCACGCGCCCGCGCTATCGCAGGCGCGGGTGTCCTGGGACCACGGCGAGTCGGCGGTGACGGTGTCGGTTCGCAACGACGGCGCCTCGGGATGACAGGGTGCGGGAAGATGACGACTGCCGTGGTGGGGCTGTGGAAGGACTGGCCTGCTGCGGCTGCGGGACCGGGTCGAGGCGGCGGGAGGATCGCTGGACTGGGGACCCGAGTCCGACGGCGGCTGGCTGGTGATGGCGACGGTGCCGAGAACTCGCGGTGAGGGCTGAGGCGTGGGCGCGGAATCGGAGGGGCTGAGGCCGACGTCGGTCATCATCGTGGATGATCAGCGCTACGCGCGCCTGGGGCTGGCACTCATGATCCGCAAGGCGCCGGACCTGCGCGTGGTGGGAGAGGCCGGTGACGGGCAGGAGGCGCTGGAGGTCCTGGAGGAGCTGAACCGGTCAACGGGGTTGCCCGACGTCGTGCTCATGGATGTGCGTATGCCGGGCATGGACGGGATCAGCGCGACCCGGGCGATGGCGCGGCGGTTCCCGACGGTGAAGGTCCTGGTGCTGACCACCTACGACGAGGATGACTACGCCTTTGGGGCGCTGGAGGTGGGGGCGTCGGGGTTCCTGCTCAAGGATGTGCGTGCGGCGCAGCTGGCTCAGGCGGTGCGGGCGGTGGCGCAGGGCGATGCCGTGCTCACGCCGCGCGTGACCAAGGAGCTCATCGCGCGCGGGGCGCCGTGGGTGCTGTCGGGCGCGCAGCGTGAGGGGCTGCGTGAGCAGCTTGGGGCGCTGACACCCCGGGAGCTCGACATCGTCCCGGCTCATCGCCGAGGGGATGTCGAACGAGGAGATTGCCGAGCGGCTGGTGCTGCAGCCCGCCTCCGTGCGCCGCAACGTCAGCCGCATCCTGGCCAAGCTCCACCTGCGTGACCGCGTCCAGATCGCCGTTGCCTGGTACAAGAGCAGTTAATTGATAATAATGATTCGATGCGAAGCTCGATTTGAGTCAAATTAGTTGAGGCACATAACGGGCAGGTTCATAGAAATGTACGCATAAATTTTGTAAAACTTCATTAAAAAGGCTTGGTGACTCTTGATGGTTGAACTTGGGTGTTGAGCCTACTCGAGGGCTACGGTGCTAGCCTTAGTGAAAGACCTAAGCGAATGGGGCTGTAGGGCGATATTTGTCACCCATTCTAGGTAGTTTTAACACTATGTCGAAAATAGGAGAATTGTTGTGGATGCTGTTATTTCAGAAGTGCGCCGTTGTCTGGAATCAGGATATTATCACGCTGCGTTAGTTTTGGCTCTGACAATCCCGGACATTTGTGGACTTGTCGAGTATCCAGAGTGTCGAAAGAAGTCGAGTAAACGATATGTGGCTTGGTTTAATGACCACATTCTCGTCAACTATGCTAAAAAGTTCACTCCTGAGGGCGAGGGTGTCATGAGTCATACTTCAACGGCGATATGTGCTATTCGCTGCGTTGCAAGCTTCTTCACGAAGGAAATAGTCACATTGAAGCGAAATCAATAATTGTGAGTGGCGGTGAAGGTTGTAGATCCGAGTTTCGGCTGATTGTGGACGGTAGCGACAACTGTGGAAGAACAATTTATAGTATTCCGGGATGCGAGACTGTTGCGGTCAAGCAGGTTACGTTGAACATAACTGACCTCTGTGAGGCTTTGTGTCGCGGTGCGGAAGATTTTTACAAAAACGCGAAATAAGGATGATTTCATTAATCATCAACTCAACTATGTTGACCTCGCTAGAATGATGGATCTCCTAAATGCAGATCGCTGAACAGTGCGTCGGCGTCTCTAAAGGAATTAGGGAACTGTAGGTGCCGCACCAAGAAGTGTCTTGGTGCAGCACCTACATCGTGTCCATATGATGGAAGACGGATGGTACGTGAATCGTCTACCCTGCTCGAAGTGGCCGTGCAGCCTGACGCAGTGCCGCTCCATTCGGCGCTCGTGGGTACTAAGAATTACCCGTAAGGAGGATGGTTTGTTTAACTACGTACTGTGCTGCCTCGACTGAAACACCCGTAGGTAGCGTCCTACCGTGCCCTGATCCCTGAGCATTGCGTAAGTTATTGATTTCCCCTGCTATCTTCTGCGAACTGCTGTAGATGGTTCTCAGGGGTTTTCCTCCGGGTTGTTCCGTGTCAACTCCTCCGGCTTTCATGTCGAGAACCTCGAGATGTTCTGTGCGAGGATGGCGCTGAAGGAAGCGTTAGGCTCGGGTACCGATGATTGTCCTCTAGAACAAGTTTGCAAGCCGACTCAATGGTGTCCTTGGCTGTGCCCAGTAACGCTCCTGGATCTTCTTCGCTATGCCTTAATCGCTTTATCTGCTCATCTAATGCTGGCCTGCCTCCGGTTTCGAGGTCGATCTTGTCTGGGAGTTGAAGACGTCCGTCTTTAGTAAGAGACCAGCCGGCGTGTCTGAGTTCATTGGAAAGAATTTTGATGCAGTTTTCGTAGGATGGGCGCTCACTCCCGAAAAACGTTGGAAATTCGAAATTGATCGATCAGGCCTTCGGTGAATTTCCTTCCGGCGCCCGGTCGTCTTAGAGCCGCTCGACCAACTGCGGTGATTCTCTCTACTTTGTTTGGTGTTCTCGTTATCTCATCAAACGGATCTGCGTCGGAGCAGCCAGGAGACGAAAACTTGTAGTATCACGGTGTTCTGGCCCACTTCCGCCTTGAGTAAAGTTTGCCAGCGCTCCAATAATTCCATTGCTGATTGGTTCACCCATTGGGTACCTCCTGTTTTGCTCGCTCCGTCGCTCCCAGCCCTCGGAACCTCTCAACATAGGCGGCCAGGGTGGCTTGGACGCGGCGTTTCTTCTCGTCGTGGCTCTCGCCGGCAGAGCTGCGGAACCTTGGGATGGGCGGCAGGATTCTCGTGATCGCGGTCCCCTCAGTGGGCACGTGCCCGTTCCTCAGGCAGCCTCCACCAGTGCCTTCGTCGGCCCTCGCGCAGATTCTCGTCGCGAATGATCGCTGCCAGCCTCTTCGCTACGCCGCTGCTCGATGAAAGCCCGCCATTGCTCTTCCACGTCCCCGAAAGCGGATACCGTGTGAACGAAGTCCTCGATGAGGTCCCGCTTGTTGTGCAGGCTGGGACTAGACATCACCGCCCGGCGGATCTCCACCGGGATCTCCTTGTCCTCGCCGTCGCCCGCCTCCTCGCGGTGCTTCTCCACCAGCATGAGGATGTAGGCGACGCCCACCTCCACATGCCTGACCAGACTCGATCTCGAAAACGAGATCGTCGTTGACAACCCTCCTTCTCCACATCGGCGGCCCGCCGCATCTCGGCGTACGATCCACGTCACACGCTGCGGTAGTCCTGGAACTCCAGCCTCGCCGATGATGTCGTCGTCTCCGAAGTCGTCAAAGCTCGCCAGGATATTGCGCAGCCGCAGAATCTTCCCGAACTGCCGGATGAACTCCTTCTGCCTCGGCCTCCGAGGCGATCATCTGACCCGGCTCGAACCTGGCTCGCAGTTCGCCAATCTTCTCCAGGTAGTCCTCCAGGTACTCCTCGTACGGCTTGAGGAGCACCAGCCCGCCGGCGGCCTCGTTGCCGAACAGGGCGATGGCCTCATCGGTCTCTCCTGCAGGTCCCGGAAGCAGACCACGTTGCCGTAGGTCTTGACCGAGTTGAGGATCCGGTTCGTGCGCGAGAACGCCTGGATGAGCCCGTGCGTACGCAGCGATCATCCACCCACAGGGTGTTGAGCGTCTTGGGTCGAGACCTCGGGTGAGGAAACATGTTGACCACGATGACCAGGTCGATCGTCGCTCCGCCAGCCGCCGGGAGATGTCCTCGTAGTAGCCCTCGAACCCCTGCGCGCTCGTGTCGTAGGCGGTACCGAACTGAGCGTTGTAGTCGCGGATCGCCTCATCGAGGAAGGCACGGTCGTCCGCGGTCAGCTGCGGGAAGGGGTCCACGGCCTCATCGGCCAGCGTCTCACCGGGGGCGTCGGCGTTGGGCGCGTGAGGGTAGACGATGCCGATGCTCAGGCGCCGGTCCGGGGCCAGCCCCTCCTGCTGCCGCTTGAACTCCATGTAGTAGGCGCGCGCCGCCCGGATCGACGCCGTCGCGAACAGTGAGTTGAAGCCCAGTACCCGCTTCTGCCCCAGCGTGTAGGAGGAGTTGCGCCGCGTCTTCTGGTCGAAGTGCTCGCGGATATAGCCCACTACCTGGGTCAGCCGCTCGGGTGCCAGCAGCGCCCGCTCGGTGTCGATGGCGCTGATCTCCGCGTCGCGCACGGCGTCGGGCATCTTGATCGTGTCGATGTAGTCGATGCGGAACGGCAGCACGTTCTTGTCCCGGATCGCGTCCACAATCGTGTACGTGTGCAGCTGGTCGCCGAAAAGCCTGCGCTGTGGTGCGCGCTGGACGTTCCCGCTGGAGCCGGAGTTCGCCGCGAAGATCGGCGTGCCCGTGAACCCGAAGAGGTGGTAGTTGCGAAAGGCCTTGGTGATGGCCGTGTGCATGTCCCCGAACTGGCTGCGGTGGCACTCGTCGAACACGAGGACCACGTGCCGGTGTAGATGGCGTGCTTGCGGTTATGCCCCACGAAGTTGGAGAGCCTTCTGGATCGTGGTAACGATGATGCTCGTATCCGGGTCGTTGATCTGCCTGCTCAGCCTGGTTGGTGGACTGGTTCGCCGAGACCGTCCCCCTCGGCGAAGCGGTTGTACTCCTTGATGGTCTGGTGGTCCAGGTCCTTGCGGTCGACGACGAAGATGACCTTGTCGATCCCCTCCATTCCGGCAGCCAGCTTGGCGGTCTTGAAGGAGGTGAGGGTCTTGCCCGATCCGGTGGTGTGCCAGATATAGCCGCCGCCGGCCACGGTCCCGGTCTGCTTGTTGGGCCGACGCCGTGAGGATCCGCTGGAGGATCGCCTCGGTCTGCGGCGATCTGGTAGAGACCCGCATGACCAGCAGCTTCTGCGCGGTTGTGAACACGCAGTAGCGGGTTAGCAGGGCCAGCAGCGTGTGCCTGGCGAAGAAGGTCCGGGTGAAGTCGGCAGGTCCGTGATCGGCTTGTTCGCAGCGTCGGACCACCAGGAAGTGAACTCGAAGGAGTCCGAGTTGGCGGCTTGGACTCGCGCTTGCCGCGCGTGGACTCGGTGACGTGGTCGAACCGGGTGGTGTTCGAGTAGTGCGGTGTGGGTGCCGTTGGAGATGACGAAGATCTGGACGTAGCCGAACAGGCCGCGCACCCGCCAGAAGGAGTCGCGCTGGTACCGGTTGATCTGGTTGAAGGCCTCGCGGATGGGCAGCGCCGCGGCGCTGAGCTCGATGGCACTAGTGGCAGGCCGTTGACGAGGATGGTGACGTCGTAGCGGGTGTGATGGGCGCCGGTATCGACGACGTACTGGTTGGTGACCTGCAGACGGTTGTTGTGGATGCTGCTCGTCGATGAGCCGGATGTTTCTTTGGACTCGCCGTTGTCCCGGATGAGGGTCTGGACGTGGTCCTCCTGGATGCGGCGGGTCTTCTCCGCGATCTCCCCGCCGCCCTGAGCGGGTGCGGATCGACTGGGCGAAGAGCGCTCCCACTCCTCATCGGTGAAGGTGTAGTCGTTGAGGGTTTCGAGCTGGTTGCGCAGGTTGGCGACGAGCTCGGTCTCCGAGGAGAAGGTGACGTACTCGTAGGCCTGGGCCTGCAGCTGGCGGATGAAGGCCGCCTCCAGCTCGGCCTCCGACTGGTAACCGGCGCGGTCGGTCTCCTCGGGCTCATAGAGTCCGACGACGTGCTCTCACTGGTCAGGACGACCGGTTCGACACCGACGGCGGAGGCTTCACGAATGCTCATGGGAAGACGCTTTCGTCAGGGTTGGAGAGATTCTGCTGTGACTGTGTCCGTGGGATCGAGGTCCCGGTTCTCCCAGTCACCATAGGTACCTCCTGTCCACTTCCAGTCGGTACGACCGTTGCAAGATCGACCAGTGGCGATAGATCCGGCAGTGGATGGTGAGGGGAAAGGGATGTCCGTGAGAGTGCCGATCGACACCTCGACGGCGATACTCCCGTCATCGATGAGTCTTGGTGTGTCGTGCGGTAGGATTCGTAGACGCGACGGGTGCTCTGAGAACTCCCCTTGTTGGTCCATTCCCCGACGATGCGGGAACCTTCCAGCATGATGAACTCGGCCCCGACAACGCGAGCCCGGGCTTTAACTCCGCGCTTAGGGGCGGTGAGTGTGAAAAATCGGAGAGTCGATATCCGGTGGAGGTGCTTGCTGTTCAGGAGTCCTGTAGAGTGCCACGTAGAATGTTGACTCCAAGGACCGGAAGAATGCCGCGGATCTGCTCGAGAAATACCTCAGCATCGGACTGCTGAGCCTCCGAGAGCTTGCGGGGCTGCGGTGTCTGGGTGTTGTCGGCAGCGGAACAACGCTTGGCTGTGTTAGCGATTTCGACAAGACGAGCCTTCGAGAGTAGCCCCAGTGCCCTTCGTTGAAGGAATCGTCACGACTGCTGATGAGGACTGCCCGGTCCACCAGTCTTTCTGACGGTCGTGCTGACGGAATCGGGCGGAGAGTCCTCAGTTTTCCTGATGTAGCAGGCGACGCTCTCGATCGCATCAGGTCGTCACCCAGGAGGAGGTAGACACCGTTGCGATGAGCCTCGTCGCGGTCGAAGGATGCAGTGAGGGCTGAGCGAGGGCAGACGAGGATATCTCCAGTCCAGCCTGAGATGTTTGCGGTCGTGATGCCGCCTGGCTCCCCATCGACGAGGAAGAGTTCGATGTGTTTTCCGCTCATGAGATGATTCTTCTCAGGGAAGGTGAGGGAGGCGGTCGCGGTAGTACTCGTACCGCTTGCGACGAGCCCTCGATCTCAGCGGGAGGCCGGAGGTCAAGTCGTTGACGAGAGCATCAAAACTGATTGAGTTTCTCGACGATCCGATCCTGCTCAGCGGGCGAAGCGCAGGTACCTGATTTTCGAAAACCCGTCGAGCAGAAGAGTCTTCACCTTCGTTCTAGCGATGTGCTTTGCCTTCTGGCGTCTAAACCAGTCGGTCCGCATCACGCAGGAAACGAATGTAGGTTCAAAGCGCTGCGGAACGCGTAAACTGTGGTCGTGAATAGCAACAGGCTCGTCTCCGATCCAGGCTACGCTGCGACCGACATCGTCAACCACTTCTGACGTCAACGAGAACCACGTCTCCCGGTTGAGCGAAGCGAAGTTTCGAGCGAAGTGATTTATCAAGATTGCTGACAACAGATGACGTCGACACTCCGTACCGAGTGTAGATTTCACTGCATAATGCGTAAAGGGATCCCTGGTCGACGTAGTTGGACTTGACAAACCGCTTTCCCCGATAGAAGGATCCCAGTCCGATAAAAGATGCCCGAGGAACTTTTGAGTCGTTTTTGAGGCTACAGCCTCGTTGAGGTAGTAGTCATACTGGCTGCCGTGGGCCTCACGCCCGCCTTAGCCCATTTCTAATCGTGTTGTCAGGTGTGCGAAGTTGTTGAGAGTGCGAACAATCTCTTCCTGGACAGGTAGTGGTGGAAGTGGAACTTTGTACTCAAGGAACTTTGGTAAAATTAAGGAGTTGACTGAGCCTCCTTGTTTGGATGTGGTTGCTAGTATCGAGTCGGCATGTGCTCGCAAGACATGGGCTGTGTAATGAAGGTTGACGTTTTGGAGGGCGTGAGTGTTTTTGTGTCCTGATTGAATGACGCCTCGAAGGGAACAATAGAGACAGGTAAAGTGTGCTGTAGGATGCTGGAGCGAGAGACGACCGCTAATGATGGGCCAGGAACAAGGCTGGCTGAAGATTCTCGAGTGGCCTGCAGTGTAATTTTGTCTTGAGTCGATGTGAGTTCGTATGAACCCATGTCCTTCGGGGAAACCCATGGAATCGTTCCGTTATCCCAGAACTCTGGGCGGCTCTTTGAGGGTGTGCCGCCCCCACTCCACTGTCCGAGACTGCCGATTGTTCTGTACTCCACGCCGTCGGGGCAGAGGTCGCGGATGAGATCATCGATGTGGCTCACCGGGCACCGCCTTCGAGGTCGGCCACGATCTCATCGATACTCGCCCGCAGTACCGCCTGCCTCTCCACGATCTCCTTGATCCGGGCGTTGTTCTCACGATGTCGACTTCCTCGCGAGTGTCCTCCGCCTCCACGTAGGAGGACACCGACAGGTTGAACCCGTTCTCCCTGATCGCCTCCGCGCTCACCAGTGCGGCCACATGATCGACGTCAGCGCGCTTGGCGAGCGTCTCCAGGATCATCTCCTGGTTCTCCGCCGAGGCCTTGTTCTTGCTGTCTCCCGCACGAACTGCTTCGAGGCGTCCACGAACTGAGACGTTGTTGTCCTGCTCGACTTCTTGAGCACGATAGTGCACGTGCTGATCGTCGTCCCGAAGAACAAGTCCGGCGGAAGTTGAATGACGGCGTCGACATAGTTGTTCTCCACCAGGTACTGGCGGATCTTAGCCTCCGCGGCGCCGCGGTAGAGCACACCCGGGAACTCGACGATCGCCGCTGTCCCATCCACTGCCAGCCAAGACAGCATGTACATGGTGAAGGCCAGGTCCGCCTTCGACTTCGGGGCCAGCACACCTGCTGGGAGAAGCGCGGGTCGTTGATGAGAGCCGGATCGTCCTTGCCGATCCACTTCGTCGAGTATGGCGGGTTGGAGACGATCGCCTCGAAGGGCTCGTCATCCCAGTGCGCCGGGTCCGTGAGCGTGTCCCCATGGGCGATGCTGAAGTCAGCGAAGTTGATGTCGTGCAGGAGACATGTTGATCCGGCACAGGCTGTAGGTGGTCAGGTTGATCTCCTGGCCGAAGAACCCGCCGCGACGTTCTCCTTACCGAGCACCATCGCAGACTTCAGCAGCAGCGAGCCCGAGCCGCAGGCCGGGTCGTAGACGCGGTTGACGCTCGTCTTGCCCATGACCGCGATGCGGGCGAGCACCTCGCCGACCTCCTGCGGCGTGAAGAACTCGCCGGACTCGCCCGCGTTCGACGCGTACATCGTCGCGAGGTACTCGTAGGCGTCGCCGAAGGTGCTCGATCGAGGACTTCCCGTAGGACAGGTCCAGGTCCCCGATCGCCCGCATGAGCCGGAGTGAGTCGTTGCTGCGCTGGGCCACCGTGCGGCCCAGCTTCGTGGAGTTGACATCCACGTCGTCGAACAGGCCCCGCAGGTCCGACTCCGAGCCCGTGCCGGTCGCCGAGGCCTCGATGCTCTTAAAGATGCGTGACAGCGTCTCGTTGAGGTTCTCATCGCGGGTGCTCGCGCGCGTTGTCGAACAGGTCCCCGGAGCGATGAAGAAGCCTTTCCTCAATGATGCCGTCGCGGGCCCTCGGCGTCGGCGTGCGACAGAAGCGGTAGTCGAAGTCCGTCCCGCCTCGCGCTCGCCGGCGTTGATGTACTCGGTGAGGTTCTCGGAGATGAACCGGTAGAAAAGAAAGCCCAGAACGTAGGCCTTGAAGTCCCAACCGTCCACGCTCCCGCAGGTCGTTGGCAACTCGCCAGATCGCACGGTGAAGCGCATCGCGCTCAGTCTCTTTGCTCAACAGTCGGCCTCTTCGTCGTCAGGATGGGGATCGGGCGAAGTATCCCACCAACTGAGGATGTCCGATGACCACGCGCTGAGGTTGGGGAGTCGGGCGGACCGGGCTAGACTCTCCGACAGTCAGCGAGCACCGGGCTTGGACCGGTGCGCCTACTCCGGCGGCCCCGCACCAGAGGTGCGCGGGCCGCCGTCTTGCCGATGACGACCGGCCGACCCCATGGTGGTTGGGACGGCTTGCGTGCTGGTCCGTGGAGGCGCGCGATCTGCGCCAGCTCTGCCTGACCTCCGGCGGGGAACCGCTCGAGAGTCCGGATTGAAGAAGTAGGGAGCGGGGGAACGGGGATCATTCACAGAGAAAGATCTATGAGTGACAAATCAGATCTTTTTCTGGTACACCTAGGGGTGTCCAAGGCTCTGGGATCCTCTGCGAAATCGCTCCACTTCCTACGGTGGAAGGGATCAGACGATTCTGGCCGACCCTCCGTGGCGGTTCACTAATCGAACTGGCAAGGTCGCTCCCGAGCACCGTCGTCTGGGGAGGTACGGGACGATGTCTCTTGGGGAGATCAAGGATCTTCCTGTTAGCGATGTGGTCGCAACGAACGCTCACCTATACCTGTGGGTTCCCAACGCCTTGCTTCCCGAGGGCCTGAGGTGATGCAGGCGGGCCTGCCACGTCTCGAAATATCATTTGGGCGAAGCGGCGGAAGGCTGACGGCGGCCGGACGGTCGTGGCGATCGGCTTTTTACTTCCGCAATGTCACTCGGGCCGATCCTGTTCGGTGTCAAGGGTTCGATGAGGACGTTGGCGCCTGGTCGCTCGACGGTCAATATGATCGAGACGCGCAAGCGTGAGCACAGCCGCAAGCCTGACGAGCAGTATGACCTGATTGAGTCGTGCTCGCCGGGGCCGTACCTGGAGATGTTCGCCCGTTACGCGCGACCGGGATGGTCCGTGGGGCAATGAGTCGGATGAAGAAGTAGCGCCGCAGGGTAAGGCTCAGCGGGGGTGCCGGCGGCGATATCGATTCCCTGCCGCACCTGGAACCCAATGGTCGATGAGCGACTGGCTCTCGGATCGCGTAGCCCAGATCATGGCGGATGAGTATGCGAAAGGGGCGTCAGTTCAGCAGATCTCGACTCAATCGGGCTACTCCACCACGCGGATACACAGCCTCCTGGCCAAGGCTGGCGTGGTGCTACGTGGCCGGGGGCGCCCTAAGAAAGTAGAGCGGAATGTCTCCGAAAGCACCGCGTCAGTGTCGCCTCGGCGCCGTCTCAGGAGGCGGGCTTGAAGCCGATGACCTTGCCGTCATCCTTGTCGTAGCCGATGATGAGGTCGGGCTTGGCGATGATGAGCGAGTCTCCGTTTTTCCAGTCGATCCCATTGAAGGTGATCTCCTTCGCCGGTCTTGATGTTCATAAGCATAGTCAGCCCGTTGATGTCACCACGGCCCAATGTTGCCAATCTAACGATATCACTGCCCTGAGGGCTTGTTGCGACGGATGCGCAGGATGGTGAAATCCAGTCGTAGGATAAGCCGCTACTGTTGTCGGGTGGCTGGATGCTGATAGGCTTTCTGTCTTTCGGATTGAGTTTCGTGATGCACCCATTCGCGTTGACTTTTGATGTCAGTTTTGCTTTGCTGTAGTCCTGGTCCTTGAAGTACGTGCGGTACTCCTCGGCTGTGATGAGCTCGCTCTCGCCTATGACAACTTGTTCGCCCAATGTGATTGTCTCGGTGAAGCTGCTCCGCTTCTTGCCCGTAAAGTCGTATATCGTCACTTTGTACGTGGTTGACCATGGTGAATCGCTAGCAGTGTCGTCAGCCTCGGACTCGCCATTCTTTATCTCGAAGGTCCCCCAACCATCCTTGAAGAAGGTGCTGGTGAGGTCAGAGTCGACCTTGGAGCCTCCGCCCAGGATGAGTGTCTCGCCGTTGTCGATGTTGATGATGGCGTTGTACACCCAGGCGTAGCGCCGACCTCCTCTGGTAAGGGTGGAATCATTGCGATAGTAGGTTTTGGAGGACATCTTCCAGTCCCGGGGATCTTACGTGTCCACTTCTGCTTCGCCGAGTCCCAGGCGGTGCAATTGTCGCTCGAATTGCAGGGGATGGCGATGTTGTCGGCGATAATCGCCGACTTCCCCTCTTTCCAAGGGGCGTAGAAACCCCTTCCAGTTTTCAGGTCGATGGAGGGACGACTGTAGACGAGCGTGTTGTCGCCCCAGGTCTATGAAAGCGCGCGCGGGACGAGATGGATGTCAGGTCCTCGCCGTCGCGGTTCGCCTGCCATGCCCTCCTTCATATTGTCGTCCAGAGGCGTGTAGCCGGTCAGAGTGCCGTCGGACTTGTCGAGTAGGAGGACATGACCGCCGACCACATGGGGCTCCTTTGTTGGCTGCGACATCGGCGCTCCAAGCCTTGTTCGCGCCTGCTCGTCCATGCCTCTGAGTGATGACACGAACGGAGAGGCAAGGAAACGTCGCGCGCGCAGGAAGTACCAGGCGGCCGCCACCAACACCCAGAAACGAGAAGAATGACCGGCGGAACGGCAACTACAACCCCTGAGCAGACGGCGCTTGCTCCGCTGCCTGAGCCTCGCGGCGCATACATCAGAGGCCAGCCTGCCTCGCGCGTCTGGTTGACTCGGGCCGTACGCGCCTGGCCCGGGGCATAAAGCCCGTCTCTGGCCCACTCCATCCCGAGCGGCACTCCGGCCTCGCTACAGGCGGCATCGCCGTCTCGCTGATCCGCGGGCCGTGCCGCCGACTGCAGCGGGCGCCGAATACCCCTGGCCGGGCTGGCGGCGGCACGGTGAGCTGCGACGCCGCAGAGGCCTGCAGCTGAAGGCAATTTGCGGGGCGGCCCTGCGACTGAGTGCCGCGCTCCCGTTCCACTGAGGGGCGGGTCCTGAAGCGAGGCAGGAACAGAAGCCGGAGCGCTCACCAGACCGCCATGCTGAGGAACCTGCGTGCATCCGGAACCGGCGGAGTCGGTTGCCGTGGTGCCCTCCGTCACCGCCATCGTTGCCACCGGGCTGAGCCTGCCTGGAACCGGCGCCGCAGGCGCGCGGCTGAGCGCCACGACCTCGCCTGGCGCGCCAGCACCTCCCGCACGACGGCGTCGTCGGACCGCCCAGCTCGCGGACCCGGGGTGGGAGCGACGGGTTGGTCGCCAGTGATCGAGTGTGCAGGTCCGGGACGAGCGTCCGGCGAATCCGCTCGAGGTCCTGCGGCGAGGCGAGACCTGCTGAAGCGCGCCGTCGTTGCGTCGTGAGTCGCCGCAGAAGGTGAGTGCTGTCGTCATGCTCCTGAGCCTAACAGGGAATCTGGCGGGTCAGGTCAGAGATGGGACGCATCGGCCTCCGCCCGCGCCGTTGAAATGACGCGTCAGATCGGGCACAGGCGAGTCGGTCGACGAGTGCCGTAAAGGCGGTCGCCGCGTCGCCAGACCAGGCACGATAGTACAGGCGTGTATGCGCCGCGGGAGCTGCTCACGTCCACCCCGGCGGTCACCACCGTCACGTTCGCGCGCTGCCGAACCGCCTCCCTCCAGCGTCTTGACTCGTGTGCGCGGCGCGATGAGGGCACAAAGCGCGGTGACGTCGCGCGCCCCGCGTCACAGAGTAGAACATTGGCGGCCACGAGGGTGTGGCCGGTGGCGAGCATGGGGTCGATGACGAGAGCACTGCCGGCCCGAGAGGTCGTCGGGCAGGCGGTTGGCGTAGGTCTCACCTCAGGGGTGTCCTCGTCGCGCTTCATCCCCAGGAAGCCGACCTCCGCCGTGGGCAGCAGGCGGGTCATGCCCTCGAGCATCCCAGGCCGCGCGCAGGATCCGGCACCACGATCGGCGCGCGGTCGGCCGAGGCAGCGGCACGTGGGCCAACGCCACGGGGGTGCGGATCTCGACCTCCTCGGTGCGCACCTCGCGGGTGGCCTCGTAGGCGAGCAGGGTGACGGGCTCGTCCACCAGGCTGGCGGAAGACCGCCAGCGGTGTCCTCTCGTCGCGCAGGACGGAGAGCCTGTGGTCGATGAGGGGTGATCGGCAACGTGGAGGCGCATGGGGACAGCTAATCCGCAGCCCGGTCCGCACCGTCACAACGCGCGTCGGCCCGTGCGTGCTCGTCTCACGGCGTGGCCAGTCGTCGCCCGGCGGACTGGAAGCGCGCCGGCCGTGTCATCGTCCAAAATCGGGCATACGCGTTCTCGCTCAGCTCCTTCAACAGAACCGCGGAATCATGCGGTTTCATTTCGCTGTTTCACTCCGCCCAAAGCCCTTTGTCACCGATTTGGACATCGGGTTCGCTGGGGCCGGTTCGGTCCCTCTGCGCGCCACTGATCCCGATGCACGCGACTACGTCGGTCCAGACTCAAAACGCCTCCCTCGGTGACGCGATCGCCATTAGCCTGTGCTGTGCGGCCAGAGACATTCACGCGGCCGGGTGCAGTCCGCACCGGCTGCGTCGACGCCGCCGACAGGAATCCGTCCCCGTACGCGCAATGCCCCGGTTATGGTACGACCGCGCGGGATGTCCCCGCCGGCCGAGCGCAGGCCCGTGCGGCCAGGCGACCCAGTGTACGGCGAAACCGGAGTTCGTGCGGCCAGGCGCAGGCAGGTGTACGGCCGAGCGCAGGCGTACGACCAGGTTCAGGCCTGGGTACGGCCGGGCACGGGCGTGCCGGTCTCAGGCTCGGGCGTGCAGCCAGGCCAGGACATCTCGTACACGCCGGTTCTCCTCGCCGGGCTGCGGTCCAGCCCCGGAAGATATTCGCCATGCTTGGCCACTGCCCCGTCGGAGAGCACCAGCCGCTCGGATCTGCGCGTTCGACGTCCCCTGCGCCATGAGCCCGAGCACCTCCTGCTCGCGTCGCGTCAGCCGGTCCAGGCCCACCGCCCGGCGCCGCGCTCGAAATCCCACCGACGGCGTTGACTGCGAGACCGCCCCTGCCGTCTCCCGGAACCCGGAGCCGCGTGATGCTGGTGGCCCCACTTGTTTCCGAGCCTCCTGTTGTCCCCGTGGCGCGCCCGCACGGGTCGCCTTCATGAGGTGGGAGACCACCTCCGGATCAATAACCACCCGCCGCCCACGACGACGTCGAGCGAGTGAAGAAGTCCGCCACTCGTCCCACGCGCTCCTTGAGCAGGTAGCCACGGCGCCCCGCTGCTAGCGCCGTTCCGGAGCCGGCCGGCGGGGCCGGGGACCTCGGTCTCCTCGAGCAGGTCCTGCACGGGGCCGGCTACATAGGCGCTCAGCACCACCACCGGTAGCCCCGGGTGGGTTCGGCGCAGCTCGATCGCCGCACGTAGTCCGTCATCCGTGCCGGTCGGTGGCATCCGCATCGGTGACGACGACGTCGGGCAGTTCCCCGGCGGCGGCCAGGCGCTCGACCTCAGCGCGCAGGGCGTCGGCGTCGGCCACCATGCTCCGACCTCGTGCCCGGCGGTGGTCGCGTCCGGCCAGTCCCTCGCGCAGAAGGGCGCGTCATCGGCGAGCAGGATCCGCATGGGTCACATCCTCCTCACCGAGCCGGGTGGTCGTCCTGTTCGGCTCATCCGCCCGTCCTGCGAGTTATCCGTGCCCCACGGCGGCGTCAGCGGCGCTATGATCGTCACGCTGCGTCCCGGCACCTGGAACTGACCTCCAGCCGCCCGCCGATGGACTTCACCCGCTGCGTCATACCGCGCAGGCCGGTGGCGTTCTCGCCCGGGTCGGCCCCGCCACGTCCGTCATCGGTGATGACGGCGTCGGTCCGTGCTCGTGCAGCTCGGCGCGACCGTTGCGCGTGAGGCCCGGGCGTGCTTGGCGGCGTTCGTCAGTGCCTCTGCCACCGCGAAATAGACGACTGTCCCCACCGGCTGCGGATCCGCCAGGTCGGCCTTCTCCGCCTCGATGACGACGCTGGTCGGCAGCGGCGCCCGTCCCGCCAGGTCCCTCAGGGCCGATGCCAGTCCGCTTCGGACAGGACCGCCGGTCGGATGCCGCGCACCGTTTTCACGCAGGTCTTTCAGGGCGGATCTGCGCGGTCCTGCGCTGTATCGATCCCCTCCAACAGTGCGGTCCGGGACGTGGAGGCGGCGTCGTCCTCGGGCAGGGACTCGGCGGCCAGGCGCAGCCCGCCCAGGTTCATGGCGAGGGCGACGAGTTCCTGCTGGGTGCCGTCGTGCGGGTCACGCTCGGATGCGGGTGCGCTCGGCCTCGAAGGGCGTCCATGAGGGTGGCTCGGCTGGCCGTGAGGTGGCCGACCTCGGCGATCAGGCTGCTCGAGGCGCTGCCTCTCGCGCTCAGCCTGACAGCGCCTTGACCAGCGGCAGCCGTAGTCTCCCCAGTCCCAGAGCGCGCCGAGGAGGCTGAGGGCGATCAGGCCGACCGGTGCCAGTATCGGGGCGGACTGCAAACCGGACACCGCTATCTCGCGACCGCCCAGGTCCAACCTGATGGGGGCCTCAGAGGATGACATGAAGGGCGCCAGCACGCTGGCGGCGAGTAAGGCTCCAAGGAGCGCGGTCCAGGAAGAACGACGCCGTGCTCAACGCCATGCCTCCCACGCACAGGGCGGGTCCTGGCGCCAGAACTCCACGTGAGCGACGCGCCAGCAGCCACGGGCTCCTGCGCTGGTTCTCCCTTGTGGCCTGACGGAGCGTCGGTTCCCAGTCTGCGTGCAACGGCGCCCAGCGACGCCCAGGGGACTGTCGGGTGGAACAGCAGGATGGAGGGCACGAGGAGAACAGCCATTGGCATCCACAGTGCGGCGTGCAGGAACTCCCAGCCGATGTGCCCATCCACCGGAGGCTCCGGCGGATGCGGCGCTCCGGCGAGGAAGGGCGGGCTGCGGACCCTGCTCGCGGATGGGACGGTTGCGGACGTGCCGGCAGCCGATGGAAGAGGGATGGTCCTGTCTCCGCTATGGGTGCGGTCGTAGGAAAGGTCGAGAGGGTCGATGATGATGCCGAGGTCATGCTGACGACGCTAACAGGCCCGGCCCTGGGGTGCGCGTGCTGGCTCCCCAGTACTTGCCGCATGTGCGCCCTGGGGTGGTGCTGGCACCCCGGTGGTGCGCGCTCGACCGGGGTGAGGGGGATCAGACCGACTCGAAGACGGGAGCGCACCAGTGCGTCGGCGGCCCGTGATGAGTGAACTGGTGAGCATGGCCTTGACCTCGTTCTGTCCCCGCGCCGTCGACGTCGCAGGGCATCTCTCGCCGGTACCGGCCCGTTTCCAGGACTCGCTCGCACCGAGGTGCTTGTGGTGACGATCTGGATGCACGACCCGCTGGCGAGGATGAGCGACGCCGGTGCGGACCTGGCTGCCCTCGGTCCTGGCTGCGCTGCTGATCATCGGGGGCCCTGGCTGAGGCGTCCGGCCGTGCGATGGGGGCTGGGCGCCCTGGCGGGAAGCAGACAGTATCCGTCCTCATCTGGCTCGTCCTTGCAGTCGCAGGGGTTTGGGGGCTGTCATGATCCGTCATCAGGGTCGTCCCGCCGCAGTCAGCGCCGACCATCAGGGGCCGCAGGTACCGTCGGCCATCGGGTAGCGGACTCACCGCGTCTTCCGCGTCCAGGGGCGCCGCAACGCCGATGTCATCGCGCTCAACAGTGTCGACCTCGCCCTGCCCGTTGGCAGCTTCACCGCTGGTCGGAGCCTCCGGCTGCGGCAAGTCCACTCTTCTGCAGTGCATCGCCGGGCTGATGCCGCCACAGCCGGGACCGTTCGGCTCCTCGGTCCGGACGGGCTCGCTTCGCCCCCGACCCACGTGCCGCTTCACGGGCCGGCACGTCAGCTTCGTCTTCCAGGACGACTAACCTCGTCACCTCCTGTCCGCGCGCGACAACGTGGCCCTGCCCGGTCGCCTGCGTCCGCAGACCCCGAGCCGCAGTGCCGTCGACGATGCCCTCGAGCGCGTGGGCCGAGCGAGCAGGCCCGCCATCTGCCCTCATCAGATGAGTGGCGGCGAGCGCCAGCGCGTCGCCATCGCCCGTGTTCTGGCCTCCCGCCCCGACATCGTCTTCGCCGATGAGCCCACGGCCGCCCTCGACGTCGCCGCCGCCGCGACCGTCCTCGACTGGCTCGCCGAGCCCGCTGGAGGCCCGGTGCTGTGCCCGGTGCCGTGCCCGCGGCTCCTGCCCGAAGCCGACCACGGTCCTCATGGTGACGCGATGCCGCAGCCGCCGCCCGGGCCCAGCACGTCCTTGTCATGGACGCCGGCCTCCTCGTCGCCTCTCTCCCCGGGGGCGACCCCGCTGCCGTCTCCGATGCTGTCCTGTCCGCCCGCGGTGCCGGAGGCCCTCGATGATCCGCCTGCTCCTGTCCGACCTGCGCCGCCACGCCGGCTCCTGGGCGTGGACCGCCGTCGTCGCCGTCGTGGCCGCCTCTGCCGTCGCCGGTCAGTTCCGGTCGCCCATGGCGCCTTCGCCGCAGCGGAGGCTGCGGAGATCCTACGATGATCGATGGGGCCGAATCCGTCTCAGGCATCATCATCATTGGGGTCGTCTTCCCTGCTGCCGTGACCGTTCTGTCCTCCACCAGCAACCTCGCGGTCTCCCAGCGTGAGCGCGACCACGGGCTGTGGAAGGCCCTGGGTATGAGCCCCTCCATGGTTCGCCTGGTCATCCAGGGCCAGCTCCTCGCCCTCGGGACGCTCGCCTCTCTCGTCGCGGTGCCGTTGAGCCTGCCCATCAGCCGATCTCGCGATGCACCGGCTCATCTCCGAAGGGGCTGCCCTGCCCGGCGCGGTGCCTCAGTGGAAACTCGCCGACCTCATCTGGACCGCGATCATCAGCGCCGGCACCCTCGTCAGGTGGTCGGGGCGCGGCCAACGGGCCTCACGCACCTGGAGGCCCCGTGCTCCTGCGCGGATCGGGCGGGCAGAGACACGGTGGGCGGGACGAGTCCTCAAGGGTCTCCTGCGGCTGCTTTGGGCCGCTGCCGCCGCGTCTGGGTGGGCCGCCGAGTTCCTCGTCATCCGCAGTGGGGAGAATCAGGACGTCTTCACGAGCCTTTTCGCTGGCGTTCTGTGCGGGTTGATGTTCGTGTGCATCCTGTGCGGCTGGATCAGCCCGGTCCTGAGCGCCTGCTCGCTGCTCTCATTCCGGATCCCGGTGTCGCCTGGCACGTCGCCGGACGCACCTGCGCCCTGGAGTCGCGCCGCTCGGCGGCCACCGTCCTGCCCTTCGTGGTGACGATCGGGCTGGTCGCCATTCCTTCGGCCCGGCATCGGCCTCCTCCGAGATCACCGTCACGGGCTTCACCTCCGTGTTCGGGCTGCCCTTCCTCGTGTCCGGTCGGGGCGTGGCCGTCATCGCCATGAGTGCGGGCCGGCGCCGCCGTGACGCCGCCCTTCTGCGCGCCGCCGGGGCCATGGAGCGCGACGTGCCGGCCATCGAGGTCCTCGAGGGAGTTCTCCATGCCGCCGCTGCGTCCGTCCTCGGCCTGTTCGTCACCCTGTCCACGGCCGTTCTGGTGGCAGAGGCCGTGCACAGGCTGCTGGCCAGCATCTGTGCTGGGGTTCCCTGGGCGACGCTGGGCCTCGTGTGCGCGGCGACCCGGCGACCACCTGCCTGGCCGTCGTCGTCTCCGCCCGAGCCGGGGCGCTCGCGGGCGAGCAGAGCCTGGGGCAGGTGCTGCGTGCCCGCGACTGACCTTCACCGCCGGTGTCGGAGTTGCCGCCGGCGTCCCCGCTGAGATCTCGCGATGCTGACCGTGTTGTCCAAATCGGCAGCAAAGCGGGCGTGAACGCGCCCTTGAGGCTGCAACATGAAACCCCGCATGATTCAGCGGTTTCATTTCGCTGAAGGTGCGAAGCGTGCATGGGGCTCTTTGCCGCAGATTTGGACATCGGGCCCGCCGTAGAGGGCTGTCTGGGCCACCGCGCGCCGCCGCTTCCCGATGCACAACCCCGACCAAACCAGGTTCAGACTCCACACATCTCTCGCGTGAGTGGCGCATCCGCCGCCAGACTCCCCTGTTCAATGCGGCCGGGGACATTCCACGCGGCCGGTGCAGTCTGTACCGGGTGGGGACCGTCGACGCCGCCGGGGACAGGAATCCTGTCCCCGTACGCGTGAGATGCCCCCGGTTGTAGGGAAGAGTCCCCGACCGCGCAGGATGTCCCCGTCGGTAGCCGGGCGCAGGCCCGGGTGCGGCCAGGCGCAGGCCCAGGTGTACGGCCGAGCTCAGGCCTGAGTGCGACCAGGTTCAGGCTCGGGCGTCGGGATCGCCCCGGGGCCGGGCTCACGTTCGCGGCCGACCAGGACGGCCCGCACGCCGGTTGCCGGGGCGAGGGGTCGACGTCGCACCCGCCTGCGGGGGCTAAGTTGCCGGCACCGAACGCATCGAAGGAGAACTCATGGCCAACGGCTCCACCCCACCATTACTCTCAACAACGGTGTCGACATCCCGCAGATCGGCTACGGCGTCTCCCTGACCCCGCCGGAGAGACCGAGCGGGCCGTGCTCGAGGCCTTCGAGGTCGGTTACCGCCACGTCGACACCGCCCAGGCCTACCGCAACGAGGAGGGCGTGGGCGCGGCCGTCGCCGCCTGCGGACTGCCCCGCGAGGACGTCTTCCTGACCACCAAGGTGTGGATCTCCAACGCCGGGGACGAGCGCGCCGCCCGCTCCATCGACGGCTCCCTGCGCCGCCTGGGCACCGACTACATCGACCTGCTGCTCGTCCACCAGCCCTTCGGCGACTACTACGGCACCTACCGCGCCACTGGAGAAGGCCCTGGCCGCCGGCAAAGGTCCGCGCCATCGGCGTCTCCAACTCTTCCCCGACCGGTTCGTGGACCTGGCGCAGCACGTCGAGGTGCCTCCGGCCGTCAACCAGATGGAGACCCACGTCTTCAACCAGCAGACCGACAACCGCGCACGTGGTACACCAAGTACGGCACCGCCCTGGAGTCCTGGGGGCCCGCTGGCCCAGGGCCGCAACAACATCTTCACCCACCCGGTGCTCACCGAGGTCGGCGAGAAGCACGGCAAGACCGCCGCCCAGGTGGCCCTGCGCTACCTCATCCAGCTGGACATCATCGTCATCCCCAAGACGGTCCACCGCGAGCGCATGGTCACCAACCTCGACGTCACCGACTTCCGAGCTCGACGACGCCGACATGCGGGCCATCGCCGCCCTCGACGAGGGACAGGGGCGTCGTCAACCACTACGACCCCGCCTTCCAGGAGCGCCTCGCCTCCTTCACGGTCGAGGAGGACTGACTTCCGGCCGCCTGCGGACGTCTGCCGACTGCCGCTCGACGGGGACATTCGACGCGGCCGGGTGCGGCCCGTTCCGAGCGGGACGTTCGACGCTCGTCGAGGGACAGGAATCCTGCACCCGCACGCGCAGGATGTCCCCGTCCGAGAAGAAAGCCCCGGCCGCGCGGAATGTCCCCGCCAGCGTTGGGGGCGGACCGGGAGACAGTGGGGATGGTGGTCGAGAGCCGAGCGCGCGGGAACGCGGCCGAGCCGGTGTGGAGAACCGGATTCACTCTTCTCGGAGGTGCCCACGTACCCAGCCAGCGCTCTGGTGGTCGAGGACGTCGCGGGCCACCTGGTCGGAGTTCCAGTCGACGACGTCGTAGCCCCTGGCCGCCGCTGTGCGGGCGCACCTCGAGGCGCACCGTGAGGTCGTCGGCCTCGTGGACGGCGAAGCCGTAGGCGGGCACCGGCGTGACCACCATGCGCACCACGTAGCGGAAGGAGTCGATGGAGCTGGACTGCTCCTCGCCGCTGTCGGTGGCCGGGTGGGAGGAGACCACCAGGCTGGCGCGCCCCAGGAAGGTGCGCTCGTCGTCGGGTCCTGGGCCTCGGGGCCCCTCGACGAAGACCTCGGCGGAGACGTTCTCCTGCGCAGCTCGGTGGCCACCGCCTCCAGGGCCGGCACGATGCGCCGCTCCATGGCGTTGCCGGCCTCGTCGGGGACACCGAGTTGAGGGTGTGCGCCAGGCGCTCGCGCCAGGGCGTCTGCTCCAGCCCCGCGGCCGACCCGTTGAGCCCAGGGCCCGGTTGCGGTTGGCCCTGGCTCAGGGCCTGGCTGTAGGTGTCCTCGGTGCTCAGGGAGCGCCACAGGGTGTACATGATGAGGATGAGGACCCCGGAGAAGGGCAGCGCCATGACGATGGTGGCCTGCTGCAGGGATGGGGATGCCGCCGGCCACGAGCATCGCGATGGTGAGGATCCCGGTCAGGGCGTGCCCAGAAGATCCGCAGCCAGGGGCGGCGTCCTGGCGCGCCGAGCGGATGCGGCTGGAGAGGTTGGCCATGACCAGGGCGCCGGAGTCGGCGCTGGTGACGTAGAAGAGGATCCCGACGAACAGGGCCAGGGGCGATGAGGATCTTCTGGCCCGGCAGGTGCTCCAGGATCCAGTACAGCCCTGCTCGGGCTCGCTCCAGGGTGATGTCCCGGAACTCGCCGCTGCCGCGGATGACCAGGTCCAGGGCGTGGTTGCCGAAGATCGCCACCCACATGAGGATGTAGCTGAAGGGCAGCAGGAGGCTGCCGAGCACGAACTGCCGGATGGTGCGCCCGCGTGAGATGCGGGCCAGGAACATGCCCACGAAGGCCGCCCAGGCGATCCACCAGGCCCAGAAGAACAGGGGTCCAGGCGTTGAGCCAGTCCTCGGGCCGGTTGTAGGCGTAGGTCTCCAGCGTCAGCTGAGGAAGCGGGTGAAGAAGTCGCCGATGGAGCCGATGAGCGCGTCGATGAGGAAGGCGGCGTCACCGGTGATGAGCACCCACAGGGCCAGGCCGATGGCCAGCAGCACGTTGATGGTGGACAGGACGCGCACGCCCCGGTCGACGCCGGAGACGGCCGAGACGGTGGCTGCATGACGACGGCCAGGGCGGTCAGCCCGATCTGGGTGGGAAGCCCTGCGGCAGCCCGAACAGGATGTTGAGGGCCACGTTCAGCTGGACGACGCCGACCCCCAGCGAGGCCGCGATGCCGAAGACCCCGCCGACCAGCGCCGCGGCGTCGACGATGTCACCGATGACGCCCTCGGTGTGCCGGCCCCAGCAGCGGGCGCAGGGTGGAGCGCAGCGTGAGCGTGTCGCGGCGTCGGTAGGCGAAGTAGGCCATGGCCAGGCCCACCAGGGCATAGCAGGCCCCAGCCGGAGATGCCGTAGTGGAACAGGGACAGGGACGATGGCCTCGCGGGCGCGGGACGGCCTGGGGGATGGCCTGGGCGTCGCCGGTGGGCGGGTCGCATGTACTGGTCGACCGGCTCGGCGACGGCGAAGAACAGGATCTCGGTGCCGATGCCGGCGGCGAAGAGCATGGCCGTCCAGGCGAAGGTGGAGAAGTCCGGCGTCGAGTTGTCCGGGCCCAGGCGGATGCGCCCGAACCGGGAGAAGGCCAGGCCCAGGATGAAGACGAGCGCGGCCGTGATGAGCAGGATGTAGAAGGAGCCGAACCATCGGCTCGTCCAGGTCACGGCGGCCCCTGAAGGCGCTCTTGACGACGTCGGGGGCGACGAGCGCGGCCAGGGCGACGATCGCGATGATGGTGGCCGACACGAAGAACACCACCGGGTTGAGAGGCTGCTTGCCCGGCAGCTTGCCGAGCAGTGCGCCGGGAGGGAGCCGCCGGGGAGCTGCAGCACTGAGAAGCGGTCCGACGACGGGGCCGGCCGGGAGGAGCCCTCGAGAGGGTCGCCTGCGCGGACTCGCTCTCATCGCTCGATTCGGGGACCGGCTCACCGACCTGCTCCGTTCTTCATGGGGGTCTTCATGGGGGTCTTCACGGGGTTGGGAGTGCTGGCCTCGGGAACGCGCACGACACCGCGAGCGGGGCGCCGGGGGCCGGTGGGGCGGGCGCTGTCCGAGCCCGGGCATGTCGTCGGGAGCCTATAACGAGATAATGAACTCGTGACGTCTTCATGCTCTTCTGCGCAGCCGCCGAGCCGTCCGGCCTGGGCCTCCGACGCCGCGCGCGCTCGGCGCGAGGCGGGGCGTCGCCGCGGGCGGCTGGCGGCACGGTCATCGAGCCACCCGGCCGCCAGCCGCCGGCCATCGACGCCGCCATGGTGCGCGCCCTGGAGCTGGCCCGCGGGCGGCTGGGTGAGGCTGGGGAGAGGTGCCGGTGGGCGCCGTCGTGCTCTCGCCGGAGGGGACCGTCCTGGCCGAGGCCGCCAACGCCCGCGAGGCCGAGCGCGACCCGACGGCGCACGCCGAGATCCGCGCCCCTGCGCGCCGCCGGCGCCGCCCCTGGGCGACTCCCACCTGGACGGCTGCACCCTCGTGGTCACCCTCGAGCCGTGCACCATGTGCGCCGGCGCCATCGTCCTGGCCCGGGTGGCCCGACTCGTCCTGGGGGCCTGGGAGCCCCGGACCGGGGCCTGCGGCCGTGCGCGACGTCGTGCGCGACACCCGCGCCAACCACCAGGTCGAGGTGCGCGCCGGCCTGCGCGCCCAGCAGTCCCAGGACCTCCTGACCGCCTTCTTCGACCGACCGCCGCTGAGGGACCTCAGGCGACTGGGCCAGCATGAGAACGACGTCGGTCGTGACTGATACCGCAGGACGTCGCATTGGGGAGCAGGGGCAACGTCCGTGTAACCTCGTGGGCGAGGTAGCGTGTCCGAGCGGCCGAAGGTGCAGATCTCGAAAGTCTGTGTGGTTCATAGCCACCCTGGGTTCGAATCCCAGCGCTGCTCGCCATCGGAGGGCCCGCCGAGCAGCCACAGCGGCTGTACTGGCGGGCCCTTCGCGTTCCCCGTTCGGCGCCCCGCCCGGCCGCCTGAGCGCTCTTGGTCCCTCATATTTTGGCGTCGGGCCTTACCTTAGCCCATGAGTCGCCGCCCCACGAATCCCTGAACCCTGTCCCGTTCCCGCACTCAGGTCCGCCCGCACCCCCACGCCTCCGAGATCGCGCCCCGTGCGGCCGCCGACCTCTACTCACTCCCTGTGCGACGCCATGGTCGCCGGTGACACCAAGGCGATCGACGCCCTGCTCACCGACTACTGCGTCCTGACCCACATGACCGGCTACCCCCAGCCCGAGGTCGAGTGGCTCGGGCGATCATCGCCAACGGCGCCATGCGCTACCACTCCCACGAGGTGGTCTCCGTCCAGGCGGACACGATCGCCGGCTTCCCGGTGGTGCGCGGCCGCACCCGCACCACGGCCACCCTGTGGGGCGGGCGCGGCACCTGGAACCTTCAGATCGTCGGATACGTCGTGCCCGACGCCGACCCCGACACCGAGCGCAACCCCACCGGCTTCCGCTTCAGCCGCCTGGACGCCTCCACCTGGTGAGTCCCGCCGGACCGGTTGTTTCTCAGAGCGTCTGAGCCGGCCGGGGGCGTCGGAAGTCGGTCCCAGACCTGCCGTGACGGTGCCGGCCCGTCTGGGCACGTGCCGCCCGCCGTCCCCGGATGGGCCCCTGGGCTGGGCTTCGCCCCCACCTACCGACGCCGTCCGGTCCCCCTCGTGGCGGGCGCGTTCCACGGGTCCTCCGGGCCAGGCGTGCTTGGGGTAGCGGCCCGCATCTCGGCGCGCACCTGCGGGTAGCCCTGCTCCCAGAAGGAGGCCAGGTCGTCGGTGACCGCCACCGGACGGCGCGCCGGGGAGAGCAGGTGCAGCAGTACCGCCACCCGGCCCTCCACGATCCGCGGCGTGGCCGCCCACCCTGAAGCACTCCTGGACCCGTACCGCCAGCACCGGCCGACCCGCCCGCCCGGCGTCGGCCGAGACCGCTGAGCCCGCGGTGCCCCGCCGAGCCCGCCGACCAGCGCGGTGTAGTCCACCCGGCACCTGTGAGCCGGAGGGGACCTCGAGCGCTCGGGCACCAGCTCGTCCAGGCGCGCCGCCTGCGGCCACGGGCAGCAGCGCCTCGCAGCGCCTGGGCCACGTCCAGCCGCTCCAGGCTGAAACGCCGGCCCCCGGGCCCGATGACGCTGACTCACCTGACCTCCTGACCCGCTCGAGCCGCCGGACTGCCCGGCCAGGTTCATCACCGCCGGTGCCAACCACCTCGGCCCGCTCGGCCAGGGCCGCATCGCTCATATCCGGCCAGGGCTCACCCAGGTGCTCGTGCAGCAGGGCCAGGCGGGCGCGCAGGCCGCGAGCCTCCTCATCCCACGGCAGCACGTCCAGGCCGGCATCGGCCCCCTCAGCGCGCACCCGTGCGACGACGGCGTCCGCCACCTCCGTCGGACCCGGAGGCGCCCCGGGGTGGTGGTGAGCGTGATGGCCCCAGGCGGCGCTGGCGCTCCGTGCGCAGTCGCCCGCCCTCCCAGACGGTGCGCTCCTCCTCCGCCAGCCAGGCCCCGGCCAGCTCCAGGGCCGTCTGGCTCATCGAGGGGCGCCGCGGCCCGGACGAGTGCGTCCCCGCGCCCACCGGTCAGGTCCACGCCGGCCACCGCCAACCACTCGGACCCGCCAGCGCCGAGCCCACCGGCAGGCGCAGCCCGGTCCCAGCGACGCTCGCGTAGTGCGCCTCCTGCCCGCCTGCGGGAGCCGAGCCCCCGACGTCGCGCGATCCACTGCAGGGCTGCGCTGTCCCGGCCACCAGCGCCACCGCCGACTCCAGGTCACCCTCCATGTCACCCGACCCGGCGCCCTCACCACTCCCGGACCCGGCAGCACCCCCGCCGAGATCATCGGGTCTTCCCGTGATCCGCCGGCCGCGGCCCGTGGCCGGCGAGCCCGGACGCCCCCATGGCGCCCGGCGCCTCAGGGTCTGCGCTCTGCGGAGGCCGGGTCCTCAGGGCGCCCCGACTGCTCGGAGACGGCACGCCGGCAGGCATGCTCCAGTCGGCGCGCCTCCGCCTTCCACGCCCCGACCCGGCCCCCGCCACCGCGCACCTGTCGGGCCAGGGCCGTCAGGTCCCCGCCGGGCGGGCGCAGATCGGCGGTCAGCAGCGCCGTCGCCCGCGCCGCCCGACGCGCCCCCAGCACCGGTGCCGCCGTCAGCAGGGCCCGTGCCTCGCGCACGCCCGCCGGCAGGCCGGCCACCGCCCGCCCCAGAGGAGTCACGCCATCGTCTCCGGCCAGGCCCAGGCGCTCCAGCGCCTCCCGGGCGGCCCCCAGCGCCGCAGCCGGCGGCTCATCCACCCAGGCCAGACCCGCGCCGTCGGGCACGCCCCACACGGCCAGCTCCAGGGCCGCACCGGTGAAGTCGGCCGAGAGGATCTCCGGGGTCGGAGCCAGCGGCGAACGCGCCCAGTCCGTCGGCGAGCAGCAGCGATAGACGACGCCGGGGCCCTCGCGACCCGCTCGCCCGGCCCGCTGCACACCGGCCGCCCGCGAGACCCCTACCGTCACCAGGCCACTCATGGAGCGGGCCACGTCCAGGCGCGGCTCGCGCGCCAGCGTGGAGTCCACCACCACCCTGCACCCCGGGCACCGTCAGCGAGGACTCCGCCACGTTCGTGGACACCACGACGCGCCGCCGCCCGCCGGGCTCAGGGGCCAGGGCCGCGTCCTGGGCGCTCGCGGGCAGGCGGCCGTGCAGCGGCAGGACGTCCACGCCCGCGGGAACTGCGCCGCGCAGGCGGGAGACGACGTCGTCGACCTCGCGGGCGCCGGGCAGGAAGACCAGCACGTCACCGGGGCGCTCGGCCAGGCCCGCTCCACGGTGGCGGCGACGTGGGCGAGGAACCCCGGGCACCCCGCGCGGCCCCAGGCGACCGGTGCGCCCCGGCGGCGCCCAAACCTCCTCCAGGGGTGGAGTCGGCCGGGCACCTCCACCAACGGGCGGCGCGTTGCCCGACGAGCCGCCCAGAATGCGGCGCAGTCGGTCGGCGTCGAGCGTGGCGGACATGGCCACGAGCGTCAGGTCCTCGCGCAGGCGGCGCGCGCGTCCGCCAGGAGGGCCAGGAGCAGGTCGCTGTCTCGCGAGCGCTCGTGGACCCTCGTCGAGGATGACGGCGTCGACTCCGCTCAGCTCCGGGTCCCGCTGGAGGCGGCGCAGGAGGAGGCCGGCGGTGACGACCTCGATCCGCGTGTCCGGGCCGGCGCGCCGCTCCCCGCGCACCGCGTATCCGACGGTCCCGCCGACCTCCTCACCCAAGAGATCGGCCAGGCGGCGGGCGGCCGCGCGGGCGGCGATGCGTCGCGGCTGAGTGACGACGACGCGGCCTGGGCCTGCGCGCTCCTGGGCGCCGGCCAGGGACGTCGGCCAGGAGCGGTGGGACGAGCGTCGTCTTACTGGTGCCGGGCGGGGCGGTGAGGACCAGGCAGGCGCCGACGTCGTCGGAACCGGAGGGGGCTGGGGAGAGGCGCTCGCGCAGCCTCGGGCAGTACTCGACCACCGGCAGGTCCGGGGTGAGGAGAGCAGCGCCCTGATGGGGTCGGTCTGCGGAGGCTGCGTGCGGCCCTGAGGCCCGGTGCGAGTCATGCCCTGATTGTGCCCGGTGGGGAGTGGCGGGCGCGGGGTCGACGTCGGACGGGTGAGGGGTACTGAGCAGAAGGCCTCCGGTCGGTGGACGACCGGAGGCGCAGTGGGTGGATAGGGATGAGATGGGAGGCGCGCAGGGTGCCGGGCGGCTACTGCACGCCTCATGAGGATGTCCCGCGACTCCAGGGGCGTCGGCGAGCTTTTGTCGGTGTACTCGGCGTGGATCTTGAGGGACTTAGCGGATGCCGAGCGCGCCGCCGATGACGGCCGACCCCGCTGAGGAGAGGTAGCGCACCAGGGTCTCGCCATAAGGGCCGGTAGCGAACTGAAGATTCTGCGAAAGATAGAAGTTCCTGCCCATGAGTGCGCCGAAGGCGATGGACATGCCTCTTGCCGCGGATGATCTGGAGGGTGTCGCCGGAGAGGGGACGACGGTCCAGTTCTCCTGGGTGAAGAGATCGGTAACGATTGATCGAACTGATCTGATCGGTGCATTAATGGTGAAAGTCCGCTCAGCCATGCGTGGATACCAGGCGACATCTCGCTGTCTTTGCATGCACGTGCAATAAGTGTCCGTGTAGGGGTCTGCGTGAAGGGGGCGCCGCCCGCCTGTCCGCACAGATCGACGGTTTCTTCATAGACGACCCGGAGCCGTGTCGTCTGTGAAGAAAATGTTGGTGAGTCCGGGCTGGGCGCTGGTGGCCCGGACTCTTCGGGTGAAGCACGCTTGACACGGTAAGTTCTGTCAAGCACACTAGACATGTCAAGCAAACATGACACCCACTCTTTGGGGTGAGTGGCTATTCTGCGGATGATCGCCATGCTCTCCGCCGTCTCCGCTTCTCCTGTCCTGGCCGCCGTGTCGTCGACCTCCTCCGGTGTCACCTTCGTCGCCGGGGTGGTCGGTGGTCTCGCCGCCGGGATCATCCTCTATCTGCTCGTCTACCGGTACTCGGCTCGGCGTCTGCCCGAGGTCCGTGCCGAGGAGGCACCCGAGCTCCTCAAGCAGCTCGGCGAGCAGCAAAGCAGTTTCGTCTGCGCGCTCCCCACCGGAATCATGGTGGGTTTCGTGCTCCCGGCGGCTAGTCATCTTCCGCCGGACCACTTCTGCTGGTCGTGCACCTCATGGGTGCCGCCATGATCGGCGTCTCCATCGTCGGCGTCGCGTGGCTGTCCCCGCGACTGCGTGCCGCCCGGAACGCGGCTGCGGCATGAGCCGATTGTCTCCGCCAGCCCCGGGCGGTGAGGACCATGGATAACGACGTGCGCAGCCTGCGCGAGGCCCGCGGTCTCACCCAGGCCCAGCTCGGAGCCGCCCTGGGTGTCTCCAGACAGAGCATCAACTCCATCGAGAAGGGCAAGCATGACCCTCCCTTCCCCTGGCCATCGCCATCGCCCGCTACTTCGAGACCACCGTTGAGGAAATCTTCCATGTCTGAGTCAGAGCCCACGCCCACCCTTCCTCCGCCCCAGCCGCCGGTTCCTCCTCCGACTCGACGCCGAGTGCTCGGAAGAGCCTGAAGGCCACCAAGCGGCGGCCGCCCGTCATTGGGGGCATGGTCTGTGTTGTCGTCCCTAGTGATCCTTCTGTGGGTGGCGGCGTTGACGGTCCCGATGTCCAACGGCTTTCTCACGGTGGTGCCAGTGGGGCGTCAGCCGTGATGCTCGTGTACATCGCCCTGATCATCGCGAAGAGACGCGGATACGACACCTTCTTCGTCCGTGAGCCTCGAGAAGCGGGAGGACGAGCGGGACAGGGCAGCCTCGCGGCGGGCCTGGGCCCTCACCGGCGTCGTCGGGTTCTTCGGCAAGTTGTCGTTGGCGCCGTGGGTGCCTTCGGAGGGCTGATGACCCCGGCCCTCGTTATCGTCCTGTGGCTCCAGCTGATCAGCCTCATCGGAGGGAACATCTACTTCAACCGCACGATGTAGATCGCGGAGGCGTGGCCGTGCCTGTCCGCAGCCCCTGCACGCCCTGCCCGGGCCCGCACATCATCGACAGAATCTTCAGAATCGACCCGGAGCCGCGTCGATCTCTGAAGATTCTGTCGGTGAGTGAGGGAGGGCTCATCTCGGCGGCGGCCGCAGGCGTCTTCGCGTAGACTTCTGCTCCACCCTGACCGGCGTCCAACGTCGGCCGTCGTCCCCGTCCCACCGCCCGCCCCGGGCGCACCTGAGGAGAATCCATGGTCCAGCAGTCCGCCCCACCAGGAAACTGGGACGAGGACCCCGACGGCGCCTCCATCCTCCTGGCCACGGGCCGCGCCTGCCACGACCTCCCTCGTCATCGCCGAGCCTGCCTTCCTGCGCGATCTCGACCAGGCCTGGGGCGCCCCTCGGCCCGGGTGCGCCTGTCCTTCCTGCCCGGGGTCCAGGCTCCGAGCGCCCCCGGCCACGAGGATGCGCTCATGTCCTACGAGCGCGGGGGTCTCGGTGTCCTCGTCGCCCGTGGTCGCACCAGCATGTACGAGGGCGAGGCCGCCCGCAGTGCGACGGCACTGGCCCGGATCGCCAGTGGGGCCCGCCCGCGCGCCGCCCTGCTCGTCACCCGCGCCACCGCGCTGCGCGGCTCCGGTGACGTGGCCGGCGGGTCGGCGCCGGGCCAGGTGCGCGTCGTCGCCGACCACCCCAACATCTCCGGCGGCCCTCTTCCCGGCCGCCGGCATGGTCTCAGCGGGCTGGGACGCGAGGCTCACCGAGCGCCTGGGGAACCTTCGCGGCGTGAGCGGCAGCTCCGTCGTCGCCCTCGTGCCCGGGCCGCTGCGTCCGAGCCCGGCCGAGTCCCGCGCCCTGGCCTCCCTGGGCGCCGACGCCGCCGTCACCGACTCCGTGGCTGAGGCCATGGTCCTGGCGTCGAGGGGAGTGGCGGTCTCCGCCCCTGACCTACCCTCGACGCCCCGACCGCCGGCGGGAACCTCGGGCGGGCGCAGCCTCCCCTGAGACAGGCCTCCGGCGTCACCCTGGCCGCCGTCGAGGAGGTCCTCGAAGCCTGCGGGCCGGTGCCTGAACGTGATTCTGGGAACGGCGTGGAAAGGATGCCGCCTGGACCGCCAGCCCCCCGTTAAGGTCATCTCGTGAAACCTTCCTCTTCCTGGCCACCCGCAGCGACGATGAGCCCGCCGACGCCGAGTACGAGGCGTTCCTCAAGCCGCACCGGCCTGGACGAGTCCACGCCCGTCGCCTGCGCCTGGAGTCCCAGTCCCCTGCCGCAGATCGACCTGGACGACTGGTCCGGCATCCTCGTGGGTGGCTCCCCTTCAACGCCTCCACCCCGGCGGAGAAGAAGTCCGCCACTCAGAAGCGGGTCGAGGCCGAGTTTCCCAGGCCTGCTCTGACCGCGTCGTCGAGGCCGACTTCCCCTTCTTCGGCGCCTGCTACGGCGTGGGCACGCTCTGCCTGCCACCAGGGCGCGCGTTGTCGACACCACCTACGGTGAGGCCGTCACCGCCCCCTGAGGTCGCTCTCACCGAGGCCGGCTCTGGCTCGACCCGATCTGCGCCGGCGTCCCGAAGGTCTTCCAGGCCTTCGTCGCCCACAAGGAGGCCGTCACCGAGCTGCCGTCCCACGCCGTCGTCCTGGGGACCGGCCAGGCCTGCCCCGTGCAGATGTTCCGCATCAAGAACAACCTCTACGCCACCCAGTTCCATCCCGAGCTCGACTGGCGACTACCTCGCCCACCGGCTCGGCTTCTACCCGGTCACGGCTACTTCGCCGACGACGAGCTCGCCGAGCTCCAGGCCCGCGTGCGCCTCGACGACGTCTCCGACTCCCGGAAGCTCCTGGCCAACTTCGTGTCCGTCCACGCCCGCGACTGACGGGTTCCGGAGAGGCTGGTACTGTCGTCGACGTCAAAAGGTCAAAGTGCTTCGACGCTTCGACGAAAGGTTGCCGATGCCCTCCACGAGCCTCAGTCCTCGCAGAGCCGCTCACCCTGCCCTGCGGGGTCACCGTGAAGAACCGCTTCTTCAAGGCACCCATGCACGAGGCTCTCGCCACGCCTGAGCTGGGGCCCTCACAGGACATCGTGGATCTCTACGGGCGCTGGGCCGCCGGTGGCGCCGGGATCCTGGTGACCGGCAACGCTGTGGTCGACTCCGTCACCTGGGGAGCCCGGCAACATCGCGATCGAGGACGAGACCCACCTGCAGATGCTGCGGCGCTGGGCGCAGGCGGAACCGCTCACGGCACCCAGCCTGTGGATGCAGATCAACCACCCCGGCAGGCAGTCGCCGCGCTCGGTCAACCGTCACCCCTGTCGCCCCCAGTGAGATCCCGGATGCTCGATACAGCCAGTTCTTCGAGCCGCCCCGCGATCAGCCATGCGAGGAGATCGGTGACATCGTGCGTCGCTTCGTCACTACCGCCCGCGTTGCCAAGAAGGCGGCTTCACCGGCGTCGAGATCCATGCCGCCCACGGTTACCTCATCAGCCGTTCCTCTCCCCGGCGGACAATCGCCGCACTGATGAGTACGGCGGCTCCCTGGAGGGCGCATGCGCTTCCTCATCGAGATCTCACCAGGGCATGCGCGAGACCCCTGGGCCGGACTTCCCCATTGCCGTCGCCTCAACTCCTCCGACGGCGACCCTGGCGGTGATGAGTCAGGAGGAATCGCTGCGTGTCGCGGCTCGCCTGTCCGAGCCTGGGGGTGGACGTCCTCGAGGTCTCCGGGGGCACCTACCGCAAGCCGGTCTTCGAGGAGACCGACAGCAGCGCCGAGGACCGCCGTCGCGTGTCTACTTCGCCGATTACGCGCGCGCCGTCTCGAGGGAGCCTCGTCTCCATGCCGGTGGCGCTGACAGGGGCTTCGCTCGGCGGCGGACATGGAGGAGGCCGTCTCCGAGGGGTTGACCGACTTTGTGGGATCAGGGCGGCCTCGGGCCCTGATTCCGACCTGCCGCAGCGCATTCTTGACGGCGCGGGCCGACGCCGGATCGAGTTGCCCGCATCTCCACGCGCGTGAAGGCGCTTGATGAGGCGCTCGGCGGCGTCCTGGTCATCGGCTGGTACGAGATGCAGATGCACCGGCTCGCCCTGGGCGGCTACGCCTCCGCCCAGGGCAACGGGCTTGCGGCGCTGGCCTTCACGGTGCGCCGCCACGGTCTTGGGGCGCTCATGCCTCGGCGGGTGACTCGGCGTGGCTGACGACGGCGCGACGACGAGGATGGCGGGATAGTGGAGACCTGAGATGGATCGCCCCATGAGCGACCAGAGTGAGCAGCCGATGGGCCGATGCAGTATCGACATTCTCAATGACTGCATCCCGATGTTCGAGGCGCTCAAGGACCCCATGCGCCAGCAGATCGTCGTCCATCTCCTCCAGCACGGCCCCCAGACGGTGGGGGAGATCTCCCAGGCCTCACCACTGTCGCGCACCGCCGTCTCCCACCACGTCACGCTGCTGGAGCAGGCCGGGTTGCTGTCGATCACGAAGGTGGCGACTCGGCGCATCTGCCAGGTCCGCAGCGACGAGGCTCTGGGACTGCTCAAGGGACTCGTCGCGGCGCTGGAGTCCGATATCCAGACTCTCGAGCGTGAGCGGGGTTAGGGGCCGCCGGCCCGACGGTGCCCCAGTGAGGCCGTGTACGCCCTGAGGCCCGTGTTCCGCTTCCGCCCTAAGGATTCAAGGCTTCAGTCTGTCGCCGCTGCTCCTCGATGCATGCTCTACGTGTCCTCAGGGCTGCTGTGAGGCGGCCGCGGAAAGGCCTCTTCAATGAACGAGGCGCTGTCCCAGTAGTTCGGGTCGTACCACTGTATGAATGAGGGGGCGCCGTCATCGTCGAAGTACAGCACGGCAAGAGCATCCTGAAAGACGAGCATGTCGTCGAAGAGTGAGCTGTGATGACCCTTCTCTTGTAATTCTTGCTTGATGGCGGCAGGGGAGGAGTCGAGGTTGATTCCTTCCAGCGTGTCTCCTGCGACTGTGAGGAGAGCCAGTATGATGGCTACGCCATCTTTCATGTGGACGTGAATGACCCGTGTTGAGGTCTCCAGATCGATCGTGCCGATATGCACTTCATGTCCAGGAAATGATGAGTCATGGAGCCTGGTGCAGAGGTTTTGATAATATGTCAGAGGCCGGCCGGTCTGTATGCCTGGCGGTTCTCGTAGTCGCATACGAAAAGTCTAGCAGGTGGGAACGACGTCATTTAAGTCCCTGAAGAGATGTATCCATGCGTTCAGGAGTGGGGCGGCGTCAGTTCATGCTCTGCCTCGGGAGTCGCTTTCTAGATGAGGGCTACGTTCTGCCATGAGGTGGCTGGAATCAGGAAGCAGTCGTCTTGAATGAAAGTCTCTTCGACGGAAATACATTTCCTAACCTGGCTGCTCAGTCACCTTACGTCTCCGGTATGCAGGACAGGCTCCTGCTCCGCTTGACCGAAACAGTGCGTTGGCCCGTACCCACCGCAGTGGGCTATGGGCCAACGCTATCAAGGCGGTCCGTCGGGGCAGGTATTACTTGCCGTCCGACATACTGCTGGCCGAGGGGCGGCGACATCTTGTCGTCGCTCATCTTGCCGTCCGACATGCTGTCGGAGGTGGCATTGTCAGCCATCTTCCCGTCGGACATCTTGGTGTCGGCGGTCTACTCGTCACTCATCTTGCCATCGGACATCTTGTTGTCGCTCATGGTGCCGCTGGGGGTGGAGGTCTGCTCCATCTTGTTCTTGTCGGCATTCGTGGAACCGCAGGCGGCGGTGCCGACGGCGAGGGCGGCAACGAGCAGGGCGGCTGACACGATCTTGCGAGTACGCATGGGAGAACTCCCTTGGTGACATGGGTAGGCGACGTGGCCAGGTGGGTGGCGTACCGACGTGGTGCGCCGTCACCATGAGTTCGGAGTCGACGGGCGCATGGATGCCCTGATGGAGTGATACCAGTCACTTTCGATGGGTGCGTCGGTGCACCTCCGGCGTACGTGGGAGCGGTGGCTCCGACACTGGGCAAACCCAGTGATCAAGGTCTGTGATGTGCTCCAGGGCGTCGGCGTGTGCTGTCTGACGCAGGAGTTGCGGCGCATGAGCACCGTCAGGCCGATGGCGAGAAGGGCGAGGAGGATCGATGCCAACCAGGCCCGGAACTCCGCGTGCGGGTGGGCGCCCGTACCGATGCTGGTCAGACCGAGCACCCGAGGAGACGATGGCGCCGGATAAGCCGAACACGGAGAGAATATACATGTTGACCAGCGCCATGAGAGCTGGGGCGACTCCAACGGTGCAGCGGAATGCTCGGCTGGTGGGGGATGAGAATCCCAGATAAAGACTGATCGAGGTGATGGTGGCCACGATGATCATGTGATGACCACCCGGCCGCGAGTGGGTATTCCCGACCGTCCGGCCTGCCTGAGGAGGAGACATCCACGTTGGCTACGTGAGTCGCTCAGACCCGATAGATGGGACGTATCCATGGATGCACAGTCTCATGAGTCGATGGGCCATGGACACGAGGAGGAACAGGTTCACGGCCATTCCGAGGTTGACCAGCCCAGTGTCGAGGGGGTGGTGGTCCTGCCCCATCAGGGTCGTGAAGATCGCCGCACCGCCAGTCGGCCAGAAGACACAAACAGGGCAGAGGTTTGCCGATGATGCTGTTGTTAAGGATCAATGTGTCGACGAAGAATATCTGAAGTGCGGCTGCCGTGGTGATGGTGCTGGCTTGGTTCCTGGTGATGGTGATGATGGGAACAGAGGAGAAGGATGAGCCACCAGGCACCCAATGTCTGTGGAATGTAATACAGTGCTTGAGTAGTCTCACGCATGTCGCATTCCGCAAGGACGAGGAAGGGTGCGCGGACGCGTCATTGATTGCTCCATATCACGTGAATCCCAACTGCCAACAGCGTCAGCACGAGGGCGGCCATTCGGTCGCGCCTCCAGGTGGCTGACGAGGGTCTTGACCTGCGACCGGTGACGGGCTGGCGCTATGCGGGAGGGTGGTGCGAGGGTCCACGAGTGAGGGGTGTCGGCGCCGACGAGGGGAGGGGTGGCGGGCGGAATGGCGCGGGGCGCGACGCCGATCCGTCCGGTGGCATGAGTCCCGCTGGCGGGCTGGCTGACGCTGGAGAGGTGCGGGGCCACCGGTTGCGTCGGGTGGCGGTCCGTCCCGCGAAGAGATAGGGGTGGTCGGCCTGCTGCCCGCTCTGGGCGACGTGGCCCGTGTGAAGGCCGCGTGCGGTGGTGGTGAGGGGGTGCGGCATCACGCCGTACGGTGTCGCCGGGCATGTGCCCGGTGGAGGCCCGACGGCGTCGGGGCTGGGGCTGCTCTGAGGGTGTTGAGTGGCTGCCGCATACGTTGCATTGTGCTTGACCCGTCGGTCGGTGTCGATGGCCGAGGTGACGCTCGCGTGCCAATCCTGCGGATCAGAGGGGCTCGACCCAGCTGACCGCTCACCCCACGGTGACTGGGACCGATGGTGCCGGCTGAAGCGGTTCTGCATGCCCCTGCGCCCTCTAGCATGAAGTCCCTGCTGAACGCCTCTCACGAATCCCGGTTGGTGAGCTGACGCGGCAGCCACCGTCGAACCGATGGTGATGATCCCGATGACGATGACTGCCAGCAGCATGAAAGCCAGGGTTTCCGGATGAGTGTGTGGCTGTGTCCGTCGCCTCGAGAGTCTTCCGAAAGCGGTGGAGACGATGATGTTGTAGAGGGTCAGCAGGGATGCGCAGGCAATGGACGTTATCTTGAAAGTCCTGTCGTAAGAGCCTCGGGCCGCCTGGACGAGCCTGACGCCCGACAGGATGGCGATGAGTGAGAACGCCAGACCGGGCACTCAGAGGAATGCCGACTCCGCCGGAGTCCGACCACGCCAGCCAGAGGTGTGAGCGTAGTGAGTGACAGTTCTTCCTTTGCGACACCGAAGACGTAGAGCGATCCAGCCGAGATTTGCGAAACGGCGGATCGTGTTGAACAGGATGAACTGACAGGGCCACGGCCAGGGTCACGACCCAGGATCGTGGGCCCTTCAGCCTCTGGTTGAGTCGTGCGGTGGCGACGGCTCCAACTGTGGCGACGACGAAAGAAAGAACAGTGACTGCGATGTCGACGTGAACCTGATGGGACTGGGCCGTTCCGGTTGGAAGCATGAGCGTCAGGAACCCGAACCACAGCGTTAACCCTGTGATCTCGGAGACGGGCTGGTTTTCGGAACAGGCGGCGAAAGGCGAGGACGAGCCACCACAGGCTCGGTGTGATGGTGATGTATATCAGCACGGCCATCAGGGCGGAGATCCAGGTGCGGGTGCCCGTGAGGTACACGTTCATAGAAGTGAAGAAGTTCGCGATTGTCGTGACGGAGAGCACGAGCAGCACCTCGAGTGCCACGGGTCTTCGCGCCGCGCCACGACACATGGTGTGGCGCGCAAGACTGAATGAACTCGCTCGGGCGCGCACCGCCCAGCCTGCGGCGGTCCGGCCGGGGTGGGTGAGGCCGGTGAGAGGTAGCCTGGTGCGGTGACCGCTCCGCTCAGGTACCGCTGCCTGGTGTCCGATCCCGCGCCTGCTGGGTAGCTGCTGGTACTGCTGATGCGAAGCTGGTACTGCGGTGCGAGGCGTGCGCGGACGCAGCGGATAGGGGCTGCCCCTGGAAGGCGGAGGCCCCGCCTGAGTGAAGCACCGACTGTCAGCCGGACTCGCGCCCTGCTGCTCAGGGGGCGTGCAGGTGCCGTGACCGGCCGGCGTCGGCGCCTGCCCGTAGGTCATCCTGCCTCTGCGAGCGCTCACTGGAGGCCGACCGTAGGCGGCCTGCGGTGCGTACGGCGGACCTCGACGGGCCGTTCTGTCCCTGTGGCGGTCCTGGATGGGCGGGTGGGTAAGTCATGGCAAGGTCCTGATGGTCATGGCCTCAGTTCCGGGAGCTGCGCCTGTACCCTCGAGTCGTTCGGGGGCTCCCGGCCCTGGGGAGTGGCAGCTCCAGTCGCGTGAAGTGCGAGACGAAGTTGCTGATGATCTGTCCGGCGTCGTGCGCCTCGGAGGACCGGGCCTGTGAGGATGTCCTCGCTCATGTCCGGGTCACCGTAACCGCCCTGTCGTAGATGTGACACGCCGCTCGAACCGGACGGCGTCGAGCTCGGGGTTGAACTGGCAGGCGTAGACGTTCCCGCCCACGCGCAGCATCTGGACCGGGCAGTCGGGCGAGCCCGCCAGCAGAGTCGCGTGCGCGGGCACCTCCGGGACGCCCCTCGTAGTGACCTGCGAACACCGTGACCACCTGGGAGTCCTCCAGGAGCGGGTCCTCGCGGCTCCGCCGTCAGGAACAGGTCGACGGCGCCCAGCTCCCACCGAACTCCTCCTGCGCCCGGTGCCCAGGTAGGCGGCCAGCACCTGGAGTGCGACGCCGGTGGCCAGGAGGGGGATGCCCTCCTGAGGATCACCCGAGCGAGCCGCGGATCTGCCTCGACGTTGCGCTGACTGCGTCTTCCTCAGCCGCCGGCGTGTCCGCGTTGTAGGGCTGGGCCCTGACGAGCACCCCGGAGACGTCGTGCCGCGGTGAAGGAGTCGAGGAAGTCGACCTCCTCCAGGGCGATGTGCTGCAGATCGCCGCGAGATAGGCCACTCTGAGCCAGGAAGGACTCGTACTCGTCCTGCGCCGCCTCGTGCGCTCGGGGGCGCATGGTCACCATGATGAAAGGCTTCACGACCACTGTAGGGGACCTGCTGACCGAGTGGCTGTGTGACCTCTAGGCCACAAACAGCACGACTACGAGGACGCAGGAGCCACAGGATGACGGAGACGGTCTCCAGAATGAGCCCCAGCCAGGCCAGTCCCTCGCCGGAGTCATACGCTGTGGCGCAGACGCCGCATGCTGCCCGATGCCCGGGATGATCGCGGCGACCCCGACGAGGGGGATGAAGCTGAGCAGCCTCGCAGACCAGGGCCGGCCGTCGCCCCGAGTCGGTGCGGGGACGGGGCGCCGTGAGCCGTCCGAGAAGATTTCTGCCGGGTCGAGGTTCTCGGTGCCGGGGAAGACGAATCTCGCAGGGGAGCCCGTCGACGTACTGCTCCGAGCTCGGCGAGAAGCGTGCGCGCTCTGTCCTGGAGGGAGGTCCCGACGGTGCTCATGCCCACATCATGCACCGCCGGCGCCCGTGGGGCGGCATCCTTCCCGCGGATGAGTCGGAAGGGCCCGACGGGTGCCCGCGAGGAGCCCGGTCCGCGTGTCCTGCCGAGCAGGGCTATGCTGAAGTCCCGGCAGGCTCTGCCGGGTCCTCGCTAGCGTCCCGCGGGTCTCCCGCGAGTGGATTTCCACGGGACACAGTCATTCCCTCGTTGCTTAGGGCAGGAGCCTCACCCGTGTCCTCTTCCTCCTCGCGGCTGGCGCCTGCATGGCGATGACTGCTCCATCGCCCGGGCGAGGTCGTCGCCCCCGGTGAGCGCCTCTCCTGGCCGCGCACCATCGGCATCGGTGTCCAGCACATCGTCGCCATGTTCGGCGCGACGCCCTGGTGCCGCTGCTGACCGGCTTCGACCCGGCGACGACGCTGTTCTTCACCGGTGCGGGCACCCTGCTGTTCCTGGGCATCACCTCCGGGCGCCCGCCCAGCCTACCTGGGCTCCTCCTTCGCACCCTGGCCCCCATCAGCCGTGACCGGCTATACACGTGACAGTGGGGTCCCCCTTGACCCCACAAGGCCGCCCTGGCGCAGGGCGGATCATCTCCGTGGGGCTGTGCCTGCTGGTGGTGGGCGTCATCGTCCACCTGGTCGGGTCCACCTGGATCGACCATCTCATGCCGCCGATCGTCACCGGCGCGATCGTCGCCCTCATCGGCTTCAACCTGGCCCCCGCGGCCTGGGGCAATGTCACGAAGGGCCCCGGTGACGGCGGTCGTCACGATCGTCCCCATCCTGGTCATCACCGTGATGTTCAAGGGCATCATCGGGCGACTGGCGATCCTCTTCGGCGTACTCATCGGCTACGTCACCGCGGTGCTGCGCGGGGAGGTCAACTTCGATGGTGTCGCCAAGGCCCCCGTCGTGGGGCTGCCCGACTTTCATGCCCCGGCCTTCGACGTGCGCCACCTGGGGCTGTTCATCCCCGTGGTGCTCGTCCTCATCGCTGAGAACATCGGCCACGTCAAGTCCGTCTCCGCCATGACCGGGGAGGACCTCGACGACGTCACCGGCCGGGCCCTGTTCGCCGACGGGCTGTCCACCATCTCGCCGGCACCGGCGGTGGTTCGGGCACCACCACCACGCGGAGAACATCGGCGTCATGGCCGCCACCCGCGTTCACTCCACCGCCGCCTACGTGGTGGCGGCGCTGAGTCGCCCTGGCCTGTCCTCCTGCCGAAGTTCGCCAGGTCATCGCCACGATCCCGGCCGGTGTCCTGGCGCCGCCACGGTCCTGTACGGCATGATCGGCATGCTGTGCATCTGGGTGCAGAACCGTGTGGACTTCTCCGACCCGGTCAACCTCAACACGGCCGCTGTCCATGGTGGTGGCCATTGCCGACTCAACACCCTGGTCTGGGGGCGACATGACCTTCAAGGGCATCGCCTCGGCGTCGGCGGGCCGCCATCGGCGTCTACCACGCCATGCGCTGGATCTCGAAGGTGCGTGGCACCAACCTGAGCAGGCGTCCCCGGCCTCCGGCCCCCGCCGGCACCGAGCTGGAGGCCGGCCTCACTCCAGCCGTGCCGCCCACTCCCCTCGGCTCGCGCCCAGCGGCGGACGCCCTGACGGCGTCGAGCGCCGACGGCGCTGAGGGTATCGGCGAGAGCCGCGCCCTGAGGCGCTGCCGCAGGTGCCGCAGAGTGGCAGAGCAGTGGCAGCCGATGTGCGCGTCCAGCGCATCGGCTGCCACCGGGCATTGCTGTGTTGTCTGATGGCTCCTGGAGGGTTTCGGGTCCCGTGACATCTCAAGACGCCGGTGGGGCGGCCGGCCGCATTCTGGAACCGAACTCGGGGCTAGCGTCTCAGACGCAATGACGTTCTGAATCGGGAACTGCGTGCGTCCAGTCAACGTACTTCCCCAGATGACTGAGGTCGAGACCCCAGTCGTCTGTGGGACAACGCAGTCCTCGTGGGAGAAGTACGTCTTCGATCGGGGCAAGGAGCCGTCGTCGGGTGATCCCGCCGAGCTCGAAGGCCCGGATCAGCTGGGCTCTTCGTGGAGGCCTTGTCCGCCGGGACGCAGTCGTTGGGGCGGTGATGGCTTGTCGGCGCCGAGAAAGCCTTGATCTCGTCCGACTTCAGTGGCGTTCTGCAGGTACCCTTGCCCAGGACCACGGAGACCGTGGTGTCGCCGTTTGACAGGCTGTTGTCGGCTCCGCACCGTGGAGTTGGGGAAGATCTGGGCCAGGGAGTAGTGCGTTGGTCAGGCCGCCCTTGACGCCAGTGATTTGGACCTCGCCGTTGTAGATGCCGCCGGGCCAGTCGTTCGCCGAGGTGACGGTCAGGCCCGCCTCCTCCGGGTCTGCTGCACCGTGGCGGCCAGTCCCACTGATTCGAGCCGCTAGATGTTGATCTTCTCAATGTCGGTGACGTCGACGGTCCTGGCGCTGCTGGGCGGGCAGGGCTAGCACGTAGGTCGCCGTGCTCTGGGCTGCGAGAAGCCCGGGTTGTAGGCGGGCAGGATGCCCAGCGATACCAGGAGGCTCACGGCGACCGCGACCACCATGACGGCCAGGATGGTGCCGATGACGGTGGCCTGACGGTGCTGCATGTGCCGCCGGTACTCGGTGCGCGGATCTGCGGGACTACTCACGCGATCCAGAGTAATGACGACGGCGCTCATCGGGCAGTGGCGGGCCTGATGACATGGGACCGAGCCGCGTGGCCTGGGGAGTCTGGCGCTCGGCGGGCGCGGGGCGAGCCGCGGCACCCGTCCTCCGTGACCTCCAGGATGCGGGCGTGGATCGCGAGCGTCCCTGCAGGGCGGCGCGCAGCGCCCGGTGCAGGCCGGTCTCCAGGTAGAGGTCACCCTTGAAGGAGACGACATGGGCGAACAGGTCGCCGTAGAAGGTGGAGTCGTCATCCAGGAGGCTGCGCAGATCGAGGGTCGCGCGGGTGGTGCTGAGGTCGGCCAGGCGGATCTGTCGAGGTGCGATGACGGCCCAATCGCGCTGAGTGGTGACCCCGTGGTCGGGGTAGCGGGGCCTCTCGCACTGCCTTGAAGATCACGGCAACATCCCTAGTGAATGCAGCGGCCGGAGGTGCGTGGGGAGCCGTGGGTCGCAACATCCCGCCCGCCCGCGGTGCCGGTCCGGCGGGGTCGACCTTCCTGCGCCCTTCCGGGAGCGGAGGCCCTTCCGTTATCTGTCCTCACTAGTTGGAATGTGGCCGTAGAACGATGGTTTCGTCATCTCTCCGTGATTGGCGTTATCGCAGCGATATCTGGTGGTTTCTTGGGAAGGTGGGATGTCTGACGCCGGAAATCGGTGGGGCGCTTGACTTTCAGACGGTTCCCCTCCTGTTCGGGGCTCTAGTACCGTGTTGGCTGCACCGACCTCGACCGAAAGGATGCCGCAGTCATGACCATCGCGGTCCGCCGAAGCGGCTTCACCATTCCCTGTCCCTTGTCGTTCTCACCTCGACCGCCATGCTTCTGGCCGGTTGTCGGTCCGGTGCGTGCCTCCAACGCCAATCAGCAGGGCACCACGGGACCATCGTCATCTGCGAAGCGCAGTCGACGGCCGGCGCCAAGGCGACCTCAGGGCAGAAGGCGGGGCACGCCTCTCCTCGCATCCCCAGCCCCACCGGTAAGGGCTCCGATGACCCCTCCGCGCGCAGCCCTCCTCCGGTACTCACTCCGTCCTGCGAGCCTGCGGGCCGATGAGCCCTGGTCCCTCCGCCGGTGGGAACGGCGCCCCAAGGCCGCGGGCCCGGCAAGCGCGGATGCTCCTGGCTCGCAGAGCGGTGGTGCCTCCAAGTCGCAGGCCCAGGGGAGCACGAACGACGCCGGAGGGTCCCACGCCGGGTCCGCTCAGAAGCTGCAGCCGGCGGCCCCCTGAGGCTCAGAAGCCTCCGAGCTCGCCCAGCCCGCGCAGGCCCCTCAGACAGCCGACAAGCCGGCTGACAAGCCGGTCGATGCGCCGGCTGACACGGCGCGCTCCCGCGCAGACGCCCGCCGAGCCTGCCGCCCCGCTGACGAGTCGGCCGGTCAGGCCACGTCCTTCGTCCCGGACAACCTCGTCTCTGGAGAAGACCGCCATGATCGTGCGCCGTCGGGCAACATCGGCTGCGACCCGTCTGCCCGCTTCGCGGGCTGCGGTGTGCTGTCCTACCGCTCCGACGCCACCTACGGCCGGGACGAGGCGGGCTCGCCGAAGCGGTGGTTCGACCTCAGCTCCGGGGAACCCGCAGCCGGTGGCCGTAGCGAGGGCGCCTTCTCTCCCCGATGAAGCGTCTCCGTGGTGGTGGTTCCTCGCCCCAGGTGGTGGAGTACGGCCAGTCCGTGACCTTCGGATCCTGGGTGTGCAGCTCCGAGGAGACCGGCATGACTTGCCGCAACACCGAGACCGGTCACGGCGTGTTCCTCAGTTCCGCGCGCTACGAGACCTTCTGAATCGGACCCGAGGCAATCTCGGTACGTTTCTGTTCGCCCCGGTGACTCATCACCGGGGCGAACCGGTTCTTGCGCCCGGATGGTTCCGGGCGAGGACATGCAGCCGGTCCTGTCCGAGAAGCCCTCACCTGTGAGCCCGACGACTCACTCGGGCTACAGTCGGCCGGTGAGGTAGTGCTGGATCGTCGGTCCGACAACCTCCACGAGGTGATCGATGCTCGCGCCGGCGATGGGCTCCAGGCGCAGCACATAGCGGACCATGGCTAGCCCCACCAGTTGGGAGCCGGCCAGGGTGGCCCGTTCGCGCGCCGAGGTTCCCGACAGACCCGACTGCTGAAGAGCCTCGGCCATCGGGGTTGCGATCTGCTCAGTGGCGTAGTTCTGGATCGCCTCAGGGGCGCTGATATCCGTGGCCATCCACCGCAGCAGGGTGCGGAAGGTGACGCCGTCAGCGGCGTCGTCCCAGGCGGTCAGCGACAGCCGCACCAGCCGGGGCCGGCTGAGCGTGAGGTCTCCGCTGACTGCGGCGGCGATCTCCTCGCTCGCCCGCACTCGCAGGTTGACGGCCGCCCCGAACAGGTCCCCCTTGGGAGCCGAAGTGGTACGACACGAGCGCCGGGTCGACTCCGGCCGTGCGAGCCACTGCCCGGACTCGTCGTGCCCCTCGTAGCCCTGGGTGAGGAACGACCTGCGGGCAGCGGCCAGGATGGCCTCGCGTGTGGAGGGCGGCTGGGTGCCGGCAGGTCCGGCCGGCGTCGAGGCCCACGACGGCGTGCGCGACCGAGGAGGGCGAGCTCGGGCCTCCTCGGGCTAACGCCGTCGACGGCGGAGCGCTGGGGGTATCGCTGCTCACCCTGGAGATTACGAGTGCTCCGTCTCTCCGGCTGCCGGCCCGACAGAAAATGGAGAAGTTCCGGGAAATGCAGCGCTTGGGTCGGGGCTCGACGGCATCGAGGATGTGGACGAGCGCCGTATTTTTAGATAAGTCTATCGACACCATATTCAACAGCGTTTGCGATCAGTGTGAGTCCTGGGTGCTCGTAGTGCTCTTTTGGCGCGATGCCAAGAGGCTCGGTGGGTGACGGCGGGGAGGGTGGGTATTTCAACGCCGTTGAGGCATGTGTGTCTCTTCGATACGGTGAGGGCTCAGCCCACATCGTCGTCGGCTCGCAGAGGGCCGGCCCAGGCGCTCGCCGAGGTGAAAGCATGTCCGTTCCCGATCCGGTCTCCAGAGCGCGGAGGCCCGCATCCGTCGCGGCCGCGGGGTCGGCTGCGCATCCGGTGGCGTCCGGGGCCGACGGCACGCCGACAGTCCTGCGGATGGGGCTGGACATCGGCTCGACCACCATCATGCTCGTTCTCCTTCCTGAGCACTCGCCTGAGGCCCCTACCGGTGCTCGGCCTGACACGGCGTCGGTGTCTCCTGTGTTCGCTGAGTACCGGCGTCACAACGCGGACGTGCGCGGTGAGCTGACCCGGCTGCTGGGCGAGGTCGCTCGGGCCTATCCGGGTGCCGTCGTGCGCGGGGCGGTCACCGCCAGTGCCGGGCTGTCCCTGGCCGCCCTCATGGGTCTGCCTTTCGTCCAGGAGGTCATTGCCGAGACCGAGACGGTGCGCGTGTGCGATCCGCAGGCTGACGTCGTCATCGAGCTCGGTGGTGAGGATGCCAAGATCACCTATCTCCACCCCACTCCCGAGCAGCGCATGAACGGCACCTGCGCGGGCGGCACCGGAGCCTTCATCGATCAGATGGCTCAGCTCCTCCACACCGACGCCGCCGGCCTGGACGACCTGGCCTCGCGCTACACGACGCTCTACCCCATCGCCTCGCGCTGCGGGGTCTTCGCCAAGTCCGACCTCCAACCGCTCATCAACCAGGGCGCCGCCGGGGAGGACCTGGCCGCCTCCGTCCTCCAGGCCGTCGTCACCCAGACCATTGCGGGACTGGCCTGCGGGCGCCCCATCCGCGGTCGCGTCATGTTCCTGGGCGGACCGCTGCACTTCCTGCCCCAGTTGCGCGCCGCCTTCGAGCGGACCCTGGCGGACCAGGTCGACTCCTTCACCTGCCCCGACAACGCCCAGCTCTACGTTGCCATCGGTGCCGCCCTGCTCTCCTCGGGTGAGTCGACGCCGATCTCGGAGCTGTCCACCCGTCTGGCCACCCGTAAGGCCCTGTCCCTGGGCACCTCTCGGATGCGCCCGCTGTTCAAGGATGCCGCCGCGCTGGAGGCCTTCCGCGAGCGTCACGCCCGCGCGCACATTGAACGGGCCCACTGGCCGGTCCTTAAGGAGCCTGCTCAAGAGGCGGGAGCGCTGGGGACCCGGGTGGCGCCGACGATGAACTCGGCGGTGAGGCCCCGGTGCGGCCTCGGCGCCGAGGACGGGCGGGGAGCACCAGGACGGTGACTGCTTCCTGGGATCGACGCCGGCCTCGACGACGATCAAGGCCGTGGTCCTGGACGGGCGCGGGCGGATCGTGTGGGAGCACTACGCCGGAAACGAGGGCGATCCGGTGACGGCCGCCGTGGAGATCCTGCGTCGCATCCACCGCGAGATGCCTGATGGCGTGCGGATCGTGCGCTCCTGCGTCACCGGCTACGGGGAGTCCCTGGTCAAGGTGGCGCTGCGCATCGACGAGGGCGTGGTCGAGACGATGGCGCACTACCGAGCAGCGGCCTACCTCAACCCCGGGGTCACCTCGGTCATCGATATCGGCGGCCAGGACATGAAGTACCTGCGCATCAAGGGCGATGCCATCGACTCCATCAGCGTCAACGAGGCATGCTCGGCCGGCTGCGGCTCCTTCCTGCAGACCTTGCCCGGTCCATGGGACTGGAGATCGGCGAGTTCGCCGAGGCCGCCCTGCAGGCCGAACGACCGGTGGACCTGGGCAGCCGCTGCACTGTGTTCATGAACTCCTCGGTCAGCAGGCCCAGCGCGAGTCGGCCACCGTGGGGGAGATCAGTGCGGGCCTGTCCTACTCGGTAGTGCGCAACGCCTTGTGCTGCAAGGTCATCGTCAAGGACGCCGACCGCACCGGCGAACGGGTCTCGGTCCAGGGCGGCACCTTCCTCAATGACGCGGGTGCCGCGGGCCCTTCGAATGTCGCTCACCGGCCGGAGGTGGGTGCGCCCCGACGTCGCCGGTCCGCTGGGCTGCTTCGGCGCGGCCCCGAGCGCCCGGGCCACCTATGACGGAGTGCCTCGGGCCTCATGAGCCTGGGCGAGCCTCTCCCGCTTCAGCCTGACCACCGAGACCGCCACCTGCAAGCGCTGTGTCCAGAACCACTGCCACCTGACCATCACCACCTTCAACGACGGACAGCGCCACATCTCCGGCAACCGCTGCGAGCGGGGCGCCACTCAGGAGCGGCGCGCCACCAAGTCCGACCTGCCCAACCTCTACGACTACAAGTACAAGCGGGCCTTCTCCTACCGGCGCCTGCGGAGGGCGCGGCCACGCGCGGTGACATCGGCATTCCCAGGTGCTGGGCACGTACGAGAACTACCCCCGTGGTTCACGGTGCTCACCGCTGGGCTTCCGCGTCATGATCTCGGGGCGCTCCAACCACGGTTCTCTTCGAGTCCGGTATGGACACGATCCCTCGGAGAACGTCTGCTACCCGGCCAAGCCTCGCCCATAAGACATCGAGGCCCTCATCGCCAAGGGCATCAAGACGATCTGGTTCCCCTGCGTGTTCTACGAGCGTGAGCTCGTCCAGGGCGCCGCCGACCACTTCAACTGCCCGATCGTAGCCACCTACCCCGAGGTCATCCGCAACAACGTCGAGGCCGTTCGTGATGGACAGCAGGAAGGACCCGACGGCGTTGAGGGGGCGCTCAGTGCATGGATGCCTCCCTTCCTCAACCCTGCTGACCTGGCCACTCCTGGCCGAGAGGCTTGTCGAGGTTCGCCGACTCGGGGCGTCACCCTGCCCGAGGCCGCCGGGCGTGTGGGCCGCGCGGCTTCGCCGAGACGCCGCCTTCTGCCGATGGGCAAAAGGAGGCCGCCGCGCCCTGAGATGGATGGAGGACAACGGCCGCGCGGGAACCGTCCTGGCCGACGTCCCCTACCACATCGACCCTAGATCAACCACGGCGTCCCCTGACGTCATCAACACCCTCGGGCCTGGGCTGTCCTGTCCGAGGACCCCTCCCTGCCCGAGCCCGACGCCGCGAGCCTCCGAGGCGCCGGAACCGGGCGCCGCCGAGAGCAGGGGCCGCCGGCAGGCCGGCCTGCCCGGGAAGGCTGAGCCGGGGAGAGCGCCCCGCCAGATCGGCAAGGCCCAAGAAGCCCAAGAAGACCGGATCGGCCGCCATCGCCCGCCAGGCCGGCTCGTCATCCGGCACGGACGAGACCCTCGACTCCCGGCGACGGCGCTGAGCACGCCGTCGCCACCGGGCGCCCAGCCGGGCTGTGCCGCGCGCGCCGCCGGGTGGACGAGTTCCGTCCTGACCCGCAAGCGCCTCGCCGACTGGTCCGACGTCACCTGCGTCGGCCTGCCCACGCCCAAGCCCGTGGCCACCCAGGGCGTCACTGCGCGCTGCGGGTGCGCGACCAGTGGCCTACCACTCCGCGCCTCTACCAGGCCGCTGAGCCTCGTCACCGCTCGACGACGACCTCGAGCCCGTCCGACTCAACCCCTTTCGGCTGTGGGGGTCGACGCCCTGACCACCGATCAGGTCCAGGAGATCCTGGAGTCCGCCGGTGGGGTCACACGAGCTCAAGATCGACGAGGTTCCAACCTCGGCGCCGCCACCATCCGCCTGCGTCTCCCTGGCCGCCGCCTCCGAGGCCCGCGCGGCGGAGAAGACCACTCATGCGCCGAGGACCGACGGCGCTGTCGACGACGCCGTCGAGATCGACACGACGCCCCTCACCGGATGAGCCCCTCCGCGAAGGCAGCCGACCGATCGGCACGGAAGGGCACTGACAAGACTGAGAAGGCGGCCGGGCCCGCGCGAGGTGGGCGTCGCCGTCGGAGGGCGAGGAGCCTGCCGGGGCCACCGGCTCGGTCTTCACCGAGGCCATGCGCGCCACCCACACCATCCCTGATGCCGCAGATGAGCCCCGTGCACTTCCGGCCCCTGAGCCGCTCATGCGGCGCCTGATAAAGGTCGAGCCTGTGCTTCAGTCTCGCCAGCCGCGACGACTCGAGGGGCTGCGCTACGTCAACAACGACGCCTGCTTCCCCGCCATCATGGTCATCGGTCACCTCATCGGCGCCTCACCGACGGCAGCCACGACCCCGACTCCCGCGTCGTGGCCATCTCCCCAGACCGGCGGCATCTGCCGGGCCACCAACTACGTGCCGCCATGCTGCGCAAGGGCCTGCGCGAGGCCGGCTACCCGCAGGTGCCGGTCGTGGCCATCTCTGCAGGGCATCGAGTCCAACCCGATCTGAGCCTGACCGCCACCATGGGCCTGAAGATGCTCCAGGGCATCATCATCGGAGACACCCTCAACACCTGCCTGCTACGAGTACGCCCCTCACGAGGTGGTCGAAGGCGCCACCCGCGGTTCGTTGCGCGCTGGGATCGTATCGCCGAGTACTCGAGCACCGGGGCCGCTCGACCACCTGGGGCGGGCGCATCGGCTATCGCCGCCTCCCGCGCGAGATGGTCCGCGAGTTCGGCGACACGCGCATATGAAACCTTCCGCGACGAGTGGTTCAAAACCCAAGTCTGCAACCGCACCTTCGTGCAGGAAAACCACTCTAAATCCGGCAAAGGCGTATTGCGCGGCCTGCACTATCAAACTGAAAACACACAAGGCAAACTCGTGCGCGTGGTTGTCGGCGAAGTATTCGACGTGGCTGTCGATATGCGTAAAGACTCCCCCACTTTCGGCAAATGGGTAGGCGAGATTCTGTCCGCAGAAAACAAACGCCAACTGTGGGTACCCGAAGGTTTCGCACACGGCTTCTATGTACTGAGCGATGAAGCCGAGTTCGTCTACAAATGCACAGACTATTACAACCCCAAAGCCGAGCACTCGCTGATTTGGAATGATCCGACCGTCGGCATCGACTGGCCGCTACAAGGCGAGCCGAACCTGTCGTCTAAAGACTTGGCAGGCAAAGTATTGGCTGAAGCAGTAACGTTTGGATAACTTCAAAACATAACAGAATCAACTGTTTCTATTTTGTAGTATTAGAAAGTTTCAAATGAATTTAAATAAAATTAGAAAATTTTTTAGAGAACCCCATATTTTCTTTAGGGATTTTCTAAATAAACGCTTTCCTCCTTATAATGTAGAACAGCCTATTCCTGAAACTGAAGAATTCACTCTGATCAATGCAGATGCCAATCTTGCATCACTCACAGAAAACGTTTTGCCAAACTTTCCCATCGATGTTGTTTTTACTTGGGTCGACAATACCGATAAAGCATGGCAAGAACAGTATTACCGTACCCTGCAGCCCATCGATCAGGAAGATATCGGCCTGTATGCGACCGACCCTGCCCGCTTTTCCAACCATAATGAACTTTTTTATTCAGTACAGGCCGTACAAAAGTTTATGCCGTGGGTCCGCAATATTTTTATTGTAACGGCGGATCAAAAACCTAAATGGTTAGATGAAAATTCCCATTCTAAAATTAAATTAATCAATCATTCGCAAATTATTGATGCCAAATACTTACCAACGTTCAATTCCCACGTCATTGAAGCAAACTTATATAAAATTCCAGATTTAAGTGAACATTTTATTTATTTCAATGATGATGTTTTCGTTGCAAGACCGCTGATGCCTAACCACTTTTTTGAAAACAATGGCTTGGCTTCCCTATTTGTTGCTAATAAAAGTCTGCAAAAAATGTATCAACGAGGATTAATTACGCCAACGTTAACTGCATCAGAACATGCTCTTATGCTCTTAAAAAAATATTATCCCAAAATTAATATTGATACACCTTTAGTACATACCTATATTCCACTAAGAAAGACATCCTTTGAAAAAGCATGGTTATTATTTGAAGATGAAATAAATTCTTTCCTAAATAACAAGGTTCGCCATAATTCTGAGCTTAATATGGCCAGTTTCTTGGTACCCTGGTTGATGTACCTTGACGGATACGCTACACCAAAACGTGAAATTTGCTATTATTTCAACATACGCAGTTCACATGCCCAGACTCAATATAAAAAATTATTATTTAAAAAAGAACATCTTCACATGCCCCATTCCTTCTGCATTAATGATCCAAACAGTA